>WLWD01000759.1_pt1 | contig 202530 bp, 119 predicted proteins | sample 6712731 | NCBI WGS metagenome assembly WLWD01 (sample SAMN12718690, study PRJNA576275) | sponge metagenome | isolation source: marine sponge | host: Mycale hentscheli | place: New Zealand: South Island, Marlborough, Capsize Point | collected 2014-11-01
GTGGGTTGTCATTTTTGTAAAATGGATGAAAATTGTGTGGGGCAAACGTCACCAAGGTCATAATTTTTCAAAGCAATTATCAGGTGGGTAGGCTAAATGTTCTTGTAAAAGGGCCTAATAAATCCCAAGGCACTGTTGGCTCTGAAGGACAAGTAGCTTGCAGTAGTAGTGGAGTGAAGGGCACTTGGTGAAGCGAGAGAGTGAGAGAGTGACCTTGCAAGTGAGGTCTGTAAGATATGTAGCACAACAAATTAGTACTGAATGTAGAAGTACTGGTTTGTTTATTTTTATTACTAACCCAAATTTTCGGTCACATCAACTGATTTCATAAGTTGTTGTTGTTTTCATTTGGTCGTTTATTCAATACACAGGCCAAGCTAGCTGTCATAGTATTAACTCTAGTCTTTCCAGTTTTGAAAACTTCAGATAAACACATACATGGCAGTACAAAAGCATTTGAGTAATGTGAAGTGATAATCCAGAGCATTAGTATGTAGTCATGTATGCATAACTATCTTTAGAAAGATTGTTTATACTCTGAAACTGCTTGGTGAAAAACTTATTTTCAATAAAGAATCCATTTCCGTTATGCAAAATTCACATACCAAAGTCCTTTATATGTATGCTTTGGAGTAAAATCATTATTGGACAGAGTTCATAAGTACGGGAACTTAGTGGGAGCTTAGTGGGTGAACTCACTGGCTATGACTATTATTAAGACCTAGTTTATATAGTGTACTTGGTACCTGTTATCAACAGTGCGATAACAGGTAGCCAAATAACAGGTAGCCAAACACCAGGTAGCCAAACACGGAAAGGGGTCTTTGTAATGGAATGATATCACACTGTTCATGCTGAGGGCAAAGCCAGCTGGAACTAGTACTGCCCACTGTCCTTCACCTCAACTTGAGTGATACTTCAAGAGATACTAGAACTGTACCTATAATATTTTTATTGGATATTGCCCTAGCTAATATTCTGCATCTAATATAGAACATATTCTTGATAACTGATCTGTTTGCTGGTGTTGGTTGAATGTTTTAGAGTATCATTTTGGAGGTCTTCTGGAATCTGATGCTACCAATAGAATAGTGGATAAGAAAATTAATGCTATCTTTGCACGGCCTGAAGGTTAGTTTGGGCTCATACCGTTCACTTACACATAATAATAATAATAATATTATTATTATTATTAATTATTATTATTATTATTATTATTATAAGAAGTAAAGGGAATTCATACTTTTTTATCTCACAATTTTCTTTCTCAGCCTTCTTTTACTCATTAGATGTATTCTCTCTCTTTCACAGGCTTTTTTTTTTTTAACAATACAGAATTAACACTATTTGGTCGCCACTAGGAATCGAACCCAGGATTGCTTTCTTAACGCACAAGTACTCTGCCACTGAGCTACGACAACCAGCTGGAACACTCCAATTTTGTATTTATGCTGTTAAGGGTTACTGGTATGCTCTTGTGCATTAAGCAAGCGGTCCTGGGTTCGATCCCCGGTGGCGACCAAATATTTTTAATTCTGTATTGTTAAAAAAAAAAAAAAAGCCTGTGAAAGAGAGAGAACACTTTTTATTACAATTATTAAGTTCTGACCCTTCACAGTCCTTCATTTAGAAAGTCTATGAAGGGGGAGAAACTTTCAAAAATAAGGGGGGGAGGGCAAAACTTTTTCGTTACACATTAAGTAATTGATTTTAAATGAAAAGTATAGTAATCAATAATAGATTATAAAATAGAATTGGTTCAGTTAAAAGTAATTAAACAGCAATTCTTTGGGATTTGCTGGTTGGCTTACTGCAATGTTTTTTTTAATTTACTTGGTCCATAGTCCACATAAGACTCATCTTTACCACTGCCATAGGTACTTTGAGCAGAAATAGAAGGCCCACAGGTCTTGAACCCATTTTTCTGTTTGTGTACTTAATTTGGCCTTAGCCCAGCTGCCTTTTTGTTTTTTGTTTTTTTGTAGCAGCTGCTCTCCTTCCCCTCCTCCTCCTCTCCTATACTACATCAAAAATTTAATGTGTCATAACTAGCACTCACACAGTAATGACTTCTGTGACATTGAAATATTTCTTCTTGTGTTCAAAGTACCTAAAGCAGTGAGGATGATGAGTCTCACACACACAAAGTCCTTCTAGCAATATGCTACATGGAAAAGGTGTCAAATGTTCTAGTAAGGTTAATTCTTAATGACTTTACAAGTCCAAGGGTAAGGGGAAACAAGATTCAGCTAAGGGGGGGGGGGGGCAATACCCCCCTTGTCCCCCCTTAAATGAAGCCCTGCTTCATATAGACTATATTGAAACTTTTTCTTTTTTTTTGTACAACACTGCAGCAAGCAGTGCTACTCAACAGTATAAAGGTAAATGTGAAGGTCTTGGAAGTCATGGGTTGTCATAACTCAGAGGCTAGAACACTGGTGGCTAAAGCCAGGGGTCCTGGGTTCGATTCCACGGCGACAACTAAAAAAATTGTTCACATTTTGCCTAAGTTACTTCTCTCTAGACCCCTTTAAGTGAGAGAGTTTCAATCTACCTTTTTTATTATTTTACTGAAATACAGTGTTCTGCCGTATGTTTTATAACAAGTGTGGATTTTGAATGAGGGTTTGTGTGGCCAGACAAAAGCTGAATGGGAGTAGTTTGTAAACCACAACACTTCTTGTTAGTTGAAACTGAAAATAATGCTATCACATAGACACTTACTAAATCCTTGTGGTACATACGTATGTATGTACTTCAGTCAGTCAGTCAGTCATTGTTTGCAAGCTAGTTGTTAAATTTATTTGACATTTACACCATATTATTTCAATAAGAATTCTTCATAAGCTTATACCAAAAGGGAAAAAACCACTTCACGACTTGTAGTTGTTGTTTTTTCTGATGCCAGTTCAGTCTAACATATTTTTTTCTTACGATACTCCAGTATTGAGTCAATGGTTGAATTCAACAGCAGAAAATAGCTAGCTACTGTTAAAAAAAATCTTTCCCATCCCTTTAATAATTCATGGTTCTATATGAAGATAAATAATCATCTTTTTCTTTTTTGACTGTTTGTAGGTGTGGTTCTATCCATGATGGGCGTGGGCGAAGATCACATGAGAGATTTGCTAAGGAGGCACATACACAACTTCCTCATGGATATTGCACCAACAGTGAGTGATGGCTAGAGGAAGGAGTTAGAGGAAGGAATGACAGATCGAACATCATGTTATTTTGTTTTAGGTTTTGGACAGAATTTCATCGTCTGGTTTGACGGACGGAGTGGGACTTCAAGCAGAGGTATAGGACACACACGCACACATGCTATATACACACACACCTTTATTTTTTCCCCCTCTATTCTAACTTGCTCAATTATTTTTGAGTGACCAAGATACGATTAGGAAGGAGTGAAATATTGTTTCAATGATTAAATCATTCTCGGCTGAAATATTAATAATAATAATAATAATTAATAATAGCAATAATAATAATAATAATACACTAAAAATGCTATATATAGTCTTATGTCTGGTCAGTTCAGATGCTATTGTGATGTTAGGAAAAGATTTAACAAATACAAACACATGCTGCTTTTCGCTGTCATTCTTTATGGTTGACAATTATTTTTAAGTTTATCATTACAAAAATGACCCAGATACAATAAGCATGCCAACCACAGCCTGCTTTGTCAAAATGTCGTGAGGAGTGCAGTAGGTTGGTGGAGTCAAGGGCTACTGTTGATGTTATTAAGACCATCATCATCTTTTCTGTCGTTATCCTAGGTAGAGAAGATCTTAGAGGAGAGGACAGATGACTTGTCTGCTAAGAAAGTCAATCAGGTGTGTGTGTGTGGTAAAATATATTCATTGATGGTGGTCTAACAGTAACTGTATTGGGCAGCACTGGATTCAAACTTTTTTTTAGCCATGCTATTATTTATTATAATATTAATACCAAGTTAGCTAAATTTTATTTTCGCATTGATGCTTATAAACTTGTGGATCTAAAAAAAATCCACTTATTCATTTACTTCAGAGTTGAGAGAAGAGAATAAATATTATTTTTTATTCTATCCGATGTCTTTTTCACATGATATTTTGTATTTTTTTTTTATATAGTTAATTTCTGCAATGATCAGAAAGCATCTGAACTGGCTGATCGTATGGGGGAACATTCTTGGTGTGCTGGCTGGGGTCATCACAGAGGTCATCGCCATAGTAGTAGCCAGATACACAGACACATGAAGAATCACAGCTATCATTTTCTCATTGTACCCATCATAATACATGTGATGTCATCATGTACATGACAATAAATAAATTTATATAATTAAATGTATTATTGAAAACATGTAGCTATTGGAAGTAGCCCATTCAGTGTCGATGAGAATGCTTGTGTTTCTTATGGTCCTTCTGATGCTACAAAAATTAAATAAATAAATAGTGAGTACAACCATTCAGTACTTCAAATATTTAATAATGTATAGGAGGGTGAGTTTGTAAACTGTGTGACGTATTGGCAAAATACTTAATGAATTGCCATCCAAATACAGTGAAACTTCTGATAATTTCCTCTCTAATCAGATAATCACCTCTATTTAACAAACTTTAACTTTACTTTCCCATACAAAATGTAATTGCCTATTACCTTCTAAGTAACAACCTCTGAGTGAATTAAAAGCCTGGTCCCATCAGTTTGGAGGTTAACTACTGACTTCAATGAATCTTATTTAGCATAAGACATTTTACCCAGTAATGCTGTTAGTGACTCACTTTGTGTTCTTCAATGAATCTTATTTAGCATAAGACAATTTACCCAGTAATGCTGTTAGTGACTCACTTTGTGTTTCTTTACTTTGTGCTGGCTGTGGGGAGACCTGTCTTTCTTCTTTTTGTGTCTGGGTTCTTCAGAAGAGAAATCATTATTCTCGGGCAAATCTGGAACATTATAACTTCCTACATCTAAATCAACAACAATATAAACAGCAATTAGACAAATGTGATAATGACAACATCAGTCTTATAATAAAAAAAATAAAATAAATAAAAGGTGGCCAACTCACCCGGAGGTAAAGCTGGACCAAATGCTGCCGGTGCAGATTCCTGGCGAGTCTCTGCCAATTTCTCCTCACCAACACTAGGATGCAATCTTCTAAGCTGTGGAGAAGAAATTATGCTTTCTTTATCCTCCAGAAGGGCAGTGGGCGCAGTAATATGTTCACTTTTGGAATATTCGCTGGATGAATTGGAAGGTGGACCAATATTGATAATGGCTGATAAGTCTTGCCACTTCGTTTGATTTGGTGGTTCTCTGGTAGTAGCCATATTACTGGAAGCAAGCTCTTCGTCTTCTTCATCTGAGGAAGAACTGCTATCTGCAAAGATTGCTTTGAATAGATCCATTGAAGGTCTCTCCTATTAAAAATACAGACATTAAAATACGCATCAATACGTTGTATTATTCCTACACTGTCGCCTGCCTCCTTGGCGCAGTCGGCAGCGCGTCAGTCTCATAATCTGAAGGTCGTGAGTTCGAGCCTCACAGGGGGCACTTTTTTTTTTTTTTTCGCCCTTTTTGTTTTGGTTGCAAGTTCGAAAGGTCAATTTTTTTTCCATTGTGTGCAATTCTATTTTTTTCCTCAATTTTTTCTCTTTCACCCTGCCCTGTTTCATCATTTTTTCTTCTCTCTTTTCCTCACTATTATTCAATTGTTCTTTTTCTTCTTACTCTTTGGTTTTATCCCTATATTTTCTCTGCTTTCTTAGCATAACCAAGCAAAAAATGCAGTTGATCTGCATTATACATCCCTGTCTTAACATCTATAAAGGATAATGGCTCAACACATGCTCACCGCCACAGCTTCTTCAGCCACTTGCTGCTGAGGCTCCTCCCTGTCCTTGCTTGATAGCTTTTCATCAATACCTCCCAATACACTTTCTTCTCTAGTCCTGACAGTCCCAGCTGTCCTTACTGCCTCAGATGTGCTACTTTTCTCTTCTACTCCTCCTTCTTCTCCATCTCTCCCATCTTTCTTGGGTACAGTGCTCACTATTCGCTCGGTGTGTAAGAAACTGATGCTCCTTGACGTGTCGCCAAATATTTTACGCTTCTCTTTCTCTGTAGCTACTCCAATTAGTGAAGAGCTGGAAGAAAAGAGAGAAAGGGGAGAGAAAGAAAAGAAACTAAGAATCAGACACAATCTTACTACAATCTGTAAGGATATTTCAAAATCATTGACCTTATTTGCACATAAAGCATACTTGTGTTTTTATAAATTAGACCTCTCAATTGAACTTTAGAAGTTGACCTAAACATCTTCACTAGGTAGTAAGTTCTCAATGTTTCAATACAGCATTTAATTCTTTCAGAAACAAAAAAAAATACACTGCATTCTTGAAACTGCATTTAAAAAAATTAAAATCCTATTTTTCTCTAACTGTCCAGTTTAAAGGAAAGCCAATCTTGAAAAATCTACATGTGCAAACTCATACATGTGCATACATAAATTTTAACGTTGCTGAAATGCTGCTACACACATGTTCACCAAATCTCAATATTTTCAAAGCACTGGGCTCCATTATGAGGTTGAGAGGGTATATTTTAGGCTGCACACTCTGCTGATGACCCTGTATGGTACTGTATTTACACAACAAAATAAGCTTGTCAGGATAATAACTGTCTTTGTGGTTAACAACGATACTTAAGTGATCTTGTGTTGCAGCAAAAGACTGATAATTAATTCAAGTCCCAGCTTCACTCTGTGCATTTAATTAGACTAAATTGGGTTCAGATCGAATGCAGTCATTGTGCCCTCTTAAATGAAATATGTGTTCTTGGGTCACATGACATACTGTAGACAGCAACTATTTCTGCTGTTGTGTGGGATTGTTTTTGTTTACTTAATGTTACCATGTGGCTTAGCAACTCTCTATTTTTGATTCCTTGATTGTGTAATGGGTTGTTTATTTCTGTTTGTTTTTATTTTTTCTCGTGTCGTGTTTTGGTTGATATTTAAAAGTGTTTGTTGTAGCTAGTGCTTAAGTCGTTGCTATTGATCAAATCAATGTTTAGATTGGACATAAGGGGCTCTTTAATTGGGACCACAGAAGCATTCATGGATGTCTATTTACATCGTCAATCAAAAGTTATTAAAAAAATGTTGAGCAATCTTTTTGTGCTGTATAACAGGATGGGCAAGAGAAGGAATGGAGGGAAGGAGAGTTGGCAAAGCCCAATTTTGCCAATATTATATTGTAGAATAGGTAACTACCTCGATATGCTATATCCATGGTAATAGCAAACTGGACTTGACACACAATTGGACGTACATGTATGTATGCAGTCATCCCATCTTCTTCTCCAAACTATATATATATATTTACTCACTCCCCCACAAGTTAGTCAGTCGCCTACACCCGGCCTGTGACAGCGTACGACCTGCGTGAATTCTTACTTGGGATACGGGTCGGGAATGTTGAACCGCTTGCAGATGAGTCTGTGTGGATGCCAGTCCACCACTTCTCTAGTCAGAACACCAAACATGTTAGCCTTGGCAGCTTGAACAGCATCTGACTCAGGAGTCTGCAAACAACAAATACATCAAAAATAAACAATTTACATAAACAACAACAACAACAACAACAAGGTCTTCTTAGGCCACTACAAGTAGAAAAGGGAAATTTTATGTCTTCAGTTTTTTACGATTACCCATGAGCAAGAACGATTTCATCCTTTTTGAAGAAAAAAAAAGTAAATTTTGTTAGTCTAGCTTTTTCTCATTTTAAATCTATGTGCAAAAATATCATGTGCTGAAATTGTACTGTTACATATGCAATACTTCTGCACCAGTTGTAATTTTATTCAGGCTAATAAAACATACTTTTTGTGTAATTAAAAACTATTCTTGCATGCTTACTAATGGCCGCTCTGGCTTCTTGTCAGACTTCGCCTCTTCCGCTTCTTCCTCGTCTCCTCTAGTAAAACGTGAGGACAAGGATGATGTGAGGGGCTGGAACACTCTGGCCGCACGGACAAACTCTTCTTGTTCCTTCTGTCTCTCCCATTCTGTCATGCCAGACACCAGGACTGATGCAGCTGCAACAATACGTCAAGTAGCGAATAATTACAATCGATCAATCAATCAATCAATTAATCAATCAATTAATCAATCAATCAATCAATCAATCAATCAATCAAAGAACTTTGTTTTATAGACTCATTATTTACTATGTCAATACATTATGATATTTTTTACAAACCATTTTAGACTTAGTAGAATAATAATATTGTTATTTAGAAAATTGGGGAACTAAACGTTTCGCATCCATGGATGCCTCATCAGTTATGATACAAATTAAAAATTTAAATGCTGGAAACAAAACCCGGGAAATTAGCAACGCGTTGAAATATCTATCCCCAAAGAAAAAAAAATACAATAAAATGAAATGTAAGTGGAAAAAAAGAAAAAAGAAAAAAAGAAAATCAAATCAGTAACTGGTTCTAAATAGGCATTTAATTCTTTAAAATAACAGCAAACTCACCTCAATAGAGAGACGATATTTGTCTCGTATGTTATATTGCATAGCATCATGTAACATTGTCACACATGTGTGAATATGTTATGTTACACGTGTCGGGTATGCATATTTTTTTATGTACTACTTGTATACTTCTATGTTGTGAAATTTGTTTCACAACTGATGGAGCATCTACGGATGCGAAATGTTTGTTAATTTACAACTTTCAAAATAATGTCGAATTGTACTATATACCTTTTCCTGCTAAGTGAGCCTCATACCTAGCCTGCTTGGCAGGGTCTCGGGTGAATGGCTTCATCTCTATGGCAACCACAGAACACATGTAAATTAAAAAACAAAACAAAACAACAAAGATAAACAAACAAGGAAAAGAGATGTCATAATATACTGTAGGTTTGCCCTCAGTAAATAAATAAATAAAAACCCAATAGAAAAACAACAACAAAAAAAAAAAAAAAAAAAAATACAGGCACAACATGAAAAGAAGTAAAAAAAATTAAATGATTTTATTATGCCTAATATTGTTTTCATTTACCACTGGCTTGAAATGTCTGAACATTCGGCCGAGTCCTTGGACCAGTCACAGATGCAGCTGATGCCTGAGGCGATGATGTCGAGGGTGGATGCATTGTTGGTATTGAAGGTGAAAGAGAAGCAGTTCCAAGTGATGGGTGAGTGAGGGTATCAGAAGTTCCTGAGGAAGTAGTAACCTTGCCAGTTTGAGTGGTGGTGACACCTTTAGCAACCTCACTGGCACTCTTCAACCTCTCCCGATCAGATGTGGACAGGAGGTCAAACACAGATGCTAAATAAATTAAATATAACAACAACAACAATAATAATGCCGATAAATAAATTAAAAATATGTAATAAATAAATAAAATAAAAATAAATAAATAAAAATGAATAAATAAAAATAAAAATAAATAAAAATAAATGAATAAATAAAAATAAATAAATAAAATGACTAACTAAACAACAATAAATAAATAAATAAATAAACAAATAAATAAATAAAATGACTAACTAAACAACAATAAATAAATAAATAAATAAACAAATAAATAAATAAATAAATAAACTATTGTGAAAGATTGGTAATGCACATTTCCAGTGACTATCAAAGTTAAGTCTCAATAGGAAGTTGAAAGTTTGCTGCAAAGGGTACATTTCAAATCTATAAACCGTATTTTGAATAATATTGCTCAGACAAACTGTAACAAGCATGTGTACAAAGTTTGGATAACTTCCACTTGACTGTACTGAATAAACAACTTGGCAGCAGCTGTAGTTGGTGGAAACGATGTTTCCCAAATCATTATCCAGTTTCATTATGCGGTGTGTTGTGAGCATGTGTGTGCGGCAGTAATGATGTATGTGTGTTGTGAGCATGTGTGTGTGGTAGTAATGATGTATGTGTGTTGTGAGCATGTGTGTGTGGCAGTAATGATGTATGTGTGTTGTGAGCATGTGTGTGGGTAGTAATGATGTATGTGTGTTGTGAGCATGTGTGTGGGTAGTAATGATGTATGTGTGTTGTGAGCATGTGTGTGGTAGTAATGATGTATGTGTGTTGTGAGCATGTGTGTGGGTAGTAATGATGTATGTGTGTTGTGAGCATGTGTGTGGGTAGTAATGATGTATGTGTGTTGTGAGCATGTGTGTGGGTAGTAATGATGTATGTGTGTTGTGAGCATGTGTGTGGGTAGTAATGATGTATTTGTATCGTGAGCATGTGTGTGGGTAGTAATGATGTACGTGTGTTGTGAGCAGGTGTGTGCGGCAGTAATGATGTATGTGTGTGCACGTGCGTAGGTTTATTAGAATGTGTGTGTTTCTAAATAATACATTATTGTCCAATTTTGGTGGGTACTTCGAATGATTTTAAAAACTTTGCACTCTTCAATTCCACAATTTTCATAAACAACTAACTAAAACTTACAAAAAACTACAGCAACAAACAACAACAGAAACATAACCTAGAGATAGAGACACAAGGCTGTCATGCAGTACACACATATGTACCAGGTTTGTCTGAAAGCAATTGCGACCTTTCCCGGGAAGTCAGCGGCTTTTTAGCCACCTCTCCAGAGCTTCCAGTAGCAGTTGTGATGGAAGCTGAATCTTTGAATACGTGTCTACAAACAAAATCTCTTGGCACATCTGGTGGCACGTGCTTCTACATACACACATACACACAACAACAAAAACAACCTGAACCGACTTAATGTCCAATCTGAACATTGATTAGATCAACAGCAACAACTTAAACACTAGCTACAACAAACACTTTAAAATAACAAGACACGAGAAAAAATAAAATGGATATTAATATTATATTAAACACTAGCTATATATATATAAAAAGATTATAATAAAAAGCAAATTTTCTCCATCTAACAGCCAAAAACTAAACCCAACATTTTGACTTATTGCCGAAGTCCTCTTTTTTTCTTTTCTTTTCATGTTGACCCCTGAAGAGGACTAATAAAATGTACTATTATTATTATTATTATTTCAGCTAAGAGTGACTGAATCATCATAAAAAAAATTGATTAACAACTTTCAAAGTATAAGAGCCAGCTCTAGGTGTGTGTTCTTCACTGAACAAATAATATCTTAGTTCCAATTGCATTAGCAACAGCTTCCAGAACTGAAACGTTTGTATTATCTCATGAAAGTTGTTGTTAAATACATAAAATGAATCTTTAATATTAATGTGTTGACTACTAGTCTGAAACACAAATGTTTCAGTTATTTTCAATGGCCAGCATTATCTGTGTGTAAATGAATCATTTGCTGCCATACCAGAGAAAATAAATTAATTAACAAGACAAACTATAAAATAAAACTATGGCTAGAGGCTTCTTTGTCATCGAGCAGCTGGACACTGAAGACAACCAACCAGTATCCCGCTCTTTTCATTGTTGGCTCATTCATTCTAATTTAGAATAGCATCTCATCCAATTCTCGCTGGTGGTCTGCCATCTTGACATTGTCCAAATCTTTGCAATAATGGTTTTTCAACTGCTTGTTGAGTAACATGGTTAAATTGATATAGAGCAATCACAACGTGTGAAAATGCAGGACAGTTCTTCAAATAAACTGACATTGGAACACTGAAACACTGCACTGTGATTGCTTGAATTCTAACAAAAATGTAGCTTTTAGCTGTAATTTTTAGCTTTGTCGTGCATAACTGTCCAGCTTAGCTGTCAATTGTCCACAGATATTTCTGGGATGCCACACTCACTTTTATGGGCATTGTCTGATAGCCATAATAGCCAAAACCATGAGATGCAATGATAGCATTTGGGGTGAAGCGGGGGTGGGGGGGCTGTAGCCCTCGTCATGTCCACATTATTGAGCTCTGTCATAGCAACATTTTTCAAAAATTCACGCACACATGTACTGATTTGAAAATGGCAGAAACATTTGCATTCAAAATGTTATGACCGAATAGAATCAAATTTTAACTCCCGCCATGCTAGGGGCTAGCCTGGCAAATCCACAGGACTACATACTTGTCTTACTTTAGAATTAGTAGTGTGTTTGGATGCTTTACGAAATGACGACAGATTCCATCCTAATGCACATTCAGAAAAAACAACAACAACACAAATTAAAATATAGAAAGCAACAACACTAACAACAACAACAACAACAATGATAACAACAGCAACAAGAAGACACCATGTGTAGTATTCTTGCAACAAGGCTGGCCTTGTGTTTGACTGGGAGTGAGAGACTGTCACTAAGTAAGCTGTTTACACACCAAAAGTTTATTACTGAATTTGTATAGCTATAATAGACAAGATAAAGGGGAAATGACAAATTACCACAAACAGGATGTTACACACAACCACAATCAATTTTTATTACATTCTTTTTCTGCATTCACATACCATCTTGAAGACCTCCTGTCCAGCCAAACTTGCGCTCTTCGTCCAAGTCTCGATCACTGGCCAGTGTCCTGTCAAACGATGTGATGGCCTCAGATCCATAAACATCATCTTCATCATCATCATCTTCATCCAGTGCTCCTGTACCAAATGCCTAAAAATAATACATAAATAACAACAGAAACAGCAACAAAAACAACAGCAAATACCACAACAATAATTATACAAGTTATGGGTAAATGAAAAAGAATATAACAGCAACCATCCTCACCAGAAATGCTGATTTTGAGGCCACCTTTTGTGGTTCTCCAGCAGCTATATGTATGTTCTTTCGGCACTTTAATAATATTGACACATGTATTGAAGAACCATATCTATCTGCTATTAATGGCTAATCCAAAAGTGTGTGGCTTAGTATTAGGCAAGCTAAACATTTCATAAACAAACCCAGGTCAGCATTTATCTCCTCTGGTTATAAACATGTTTATAGTAATTAATTAGTGTGCTTACATGTTAACTAGTGATGTGCTTGAGCACAAATGGCGAGCGAGCCTAAAACTACACTATTGTTAAACGATTAATTTTAACTTCAACACTCAAGCTACTAAAAAAAAGTCAAGTTTAAATTACGTGTATACGGTAAAGGGGATTCAATGCCATAGTAACCACTCCCTGCAACAGTTAGAATTGAACAAAACAAAAGCAACAAACACAAGTAGCATTATTTACACGTTTTCTTTGTGATATTCTTTAGCTAAGTAAAGGCACAATACTTTCACACAACTGAACATACCTACACAAGGCTTACCTTCGTAGTTACTCTAGTGGACAAAGAATTTTCAAGCAAATACTGTTTAGTAGGGCTTATAACTGTGACAAATAGCTTATTAACTTACCACCGCCACTAACTCGAATATAGAAATGGAACTACGTTAAGTTTTTGAGTTTTAACTAAGAATTCAGAATGGTAAACAATTCAATTTTTAGGATGATATGGGTAATGATCGCTAAACCGGAGGATTCTGTTCAGTGACGTTTGGGATGGGGTCGAACAACGAGCTAACACAAAAATACGACAAGGAAGTACAAAATGACATACGTACGTCCACACATATATATAAACAAACAAATATCCCCGATTTTCAATTGTGTTACCCCTGTAGTTCAAGTCTAGTAGGCCCTAGTTTTACCTTGAGGTATTTGCATGCCTATATTTTTTCTTTGCGTTTACCTCCACATTGGCCGGGGTATATACTACGGCTCGTATCTGGGGGGGGGGCAAACAGTTTGAGGAGTGGGGGTCATTATTTTTTTATTTATGATTGTAACCGCTTTTATGGGCTATGTTTTACCCTGAGGGCAAATGTCATTTTGAGCGGCCACGGTTATTACAAACTTATTGTCGGCCATCCCCTATGTCGGGGAAGATATCGTCGTGTGGGTATGGGGGGGGGGGGGTTTAGTGTAAGCGGCGCCACTCTAAACAGGTTTTTTAGCTTACATTATTTCTTCCCCTTTATACTCTGTGGGTGTGTTATTGTGCACCTTGCCGCCTTGCATAGGCAGGGTTCGAATAACCCCCTTGGTTTAAAATCAGACTACGATAAAAACCCATTTCATCCTTACTACGCCTTAAGGATACTATGGGTGTGTTAATTTTAGGGGCATTGTTGTGTCAAACCGTATTTTTTTATACTTATGCCTTGGGGGATGTGGAGAATTACAAACAGGCCGACCCTTTGGTTACACGGCGCATATCAAACCAGAGTGATATTTTTTATTTGTCTACGCCATTTTACGCTCGATACCCAACAAGTTTGGGGGTGTGGTAGCCCTGGTTATGAGTTTACTTGTTTTATTTCTATTGCCCTACCTACATAGGAGTCACCTTAAGTCCCTGGTTTTTAGACCTTTAGGTAGGCTGTTGTTCGGTTTTTTGGTGGCTGTATTCCTGGTATTAACTTGGGTGGGGGGTCAACCCGTGGAGGCACCTTTTACGTGGATGGGTTGGGGGGCCACTATATTCTACTTTATGTATTTTCTGGTTTTCACCCCCTTAGTGGGCATATTGGAAAACCTTATGATGAGGGCTTGTTTTTAGCAGGGTGGGTTTTGGTGTGTGTATGTGTGAAGTGTGTTTATATTACCGGTTCTGGGCGTGGGGGGTGGCGTTATGGTTATTTCTGCCACCCATGCAGGTACATGGCGTGTTATGGTTGGTGGCTATTTTTTTGTGTGGGGTGGCACTTTTTGTTTCTCGGGGAATAGATTACATTGCGTTTATTCTTTTGATTATATAAGTGGGGGCCATAGCAATTTTATTTGTATTCGTAACTATGATGCTTAATTTAGTGGTGTGCACCACGTTTGATACGTGTCTTGGCTAGCTCATCCTGAGTTGTAGGAGAGGACAGAACTAACTCTATTACACTATTCACATCCTTAATTGTATAGATTGAATTTCTTGTTCCCTCAACTCTTAATTCCTAACACGTTTCCTTTCCCTTGCTCTCTATTATATATACCCTCATCATGCCCATGCTTATAACTTATTGGTTTTGTCTTTTCTTTCAGTTTTTGATCTTGAGTTTTGTTATTGCATTTTAGTTTTGTTCTATCTCTCTGCTAGCTGACAGTCATCTGTCTGCTAGTCACTATTTTAATTAAACTTGTTTATTGTAGTGGGATCCTTTGTTTGTAGTTGCTCTGGCGTATTGTTGGTTGAGTTGGGTTTCGCTTAGCTAGCATAGTCAGTAGGCTAATAGTCATCTATAGCTGGCCCCCGCTTTCTCTGTGTTCGTCAGTCCATTGCTATCTGTGGGCTATACATAACGGTTTATTAGCGGGCTTTGTTATAGGGGGTGTTTTATATGGCACCTTACTGTATTTAAGTTCAGCGAATGTGGTGTACAGTGGAGCATGGGATTTTACCATCCACCACAATGTTAAAGTTTTGGCCTCAGTGCTGTATACTGACTATGCGTATGGTTTAATTATTGCCAGCTATGTGCTGCTAGTTGCTATGGTTGGTGTAATTATATTAACCCTTAGTGACCGGAATTCATAGGCAGTGTATTTGGGAATTTAATCATAGGGTATGCACGCAATCTCGGTTTAAAACAAACAATTATTCACTTATGCTATCTTAGGCTTTGCCATATCCGAAGCCATGGGTCTGTTCTGTCTTATGGTGGCATTTCTTATATTATTTGGTTTATAAATGTTAATCAGGGTTAGCCAACCGGTAAGGCAATACATTTTGGGTTTACGAGCGAGGGTTCGACCCCCTCACCCTGTTTATGGATAAGCTGCCTGGTAGGTGGGGGTATAGGCCTTAGTTTAAAGGTAAAATAGCGGGCTTACACCCTGTTCAATTCTTGCAGGCCTATGTGTCTATAGTGATGTACATGTGCGATGCAATTTGAGTTGAGTCAGTGCCCATGGTTCTTTGGGTGAGTCTTGGTGTTTATTAATGGTAGACAGATCTTTTTGGTTTTATTTTCATGGTGGATGGCACACAATGTTTACCACCCCTCCTATCACCTGGTGGACCCCAGCCCTTGGCCCTTGGTGGGGGCCTTGGGGGCGTTTATGGCTACATCAGGGGGGGTAATGTACTTCCATAATAACCAGCCCTATGGTATGGTTATAGGCTTTATAATTATCGCTTGTACTATGGTGGTGTGGTGCGTGCAAGGACACCACACCCGTGTTGTTAGGCAAGGTTTGAAATATGGTATGATATTATTTATCCTTTCGGAGGTTTGTTATTCCTTATTTTGGGCCTTTTTCCACAGCAGCTTAACCCGGCTATTCAAATAGGGTGTGTATGACCCCCTGTGGGGGTTAATCCATTAGAACCCTTTTCCATCTCCTTGTTAAATACGGCTGTATTGTTGAGCTCGGGAGCCACAGTTACTTGGGTCCACCATGGCATGGTGTGTGGTAAAAAGAGAGAGGCGATGGCTGGCTTGTTTCTTACAGTGAATTTAGGTCTCATTTTTACCGGCCTGCAAGGTATATTTGGTTTATAAATCTATGGTTGGTTAATATAATTACACCATCATTCTTATTTTCTTCGTGGCCAATACTTGCTGCTATGCGCGTGTCGATATTTGGAGTTTACGGGGGTCGAACCCATACTTATGCCTTGCTAAGGTAGAGCGAGTGGCTGTTAACCCCGAGATATGAGTTCGAGTCTCATCCGTGCCTGGGACTGTTACGACTTGGTAGGTGGGATCCTATATGGGTTTTAGTTTAAAGGTAGAACCTGTGGTTTCTAGCCGCATGGCATTAATTCGCTCACCAATAAGTTTGGAAAAGTGACCATGGATGGCAGTGAATACAATAAACAATAGAATAATGGGTTAGAAAATAAAACGATAACTACTGAACATAGAGTTAAAAAACACTATGATTGCTACTACTACTACTACTACTACTACTAACAATAATAATAACAATAAACAACACACTTACTGTTCTCAGGTTAATACATCCGACTAAATCTCACCAAAGCAAACTAGAAATTACATTACCCACAAGGTCCACCTCTCAAGTCCACACCCACCTCTCCTGACATGCCGTAAAGAGCTGCCGTGGTCTTCCGACTGCCAAGGATCTGCTTGTCAGCAACAATCCCGCTGTACCCGATACCGTGCTCGTCGTCCTTACCCCCGACCTCCCAGGACGTCACATCAGAGGGGGCAAACAGAAAACCCTCCGCCTCTTTAGGAACGGTAGTGACCTCGTCCTGCACGTCTCCCGGCATGGCACAGCCATACACCTTGACATCTACAACCAAAGTTAGATATTAACTAACGACTCAACTGAATGAATTTTCCATTACAGTAGAACCTCTCTTATCCAGGTGCCTTGGTTTTGGGTGGTGCCCATAACTAAGAATTGCCCTATCTCAGAATAACCACATTAAAAAACAAAACAAAAAAACAAAAAACATTATAATACCTACATGTAGTATAGAATTACAAGACTAGTTTTTGCTAAGGCTCTAATAAACAATTCAGGCTGTATAGACTGAATTCCAGCTATTCAGCTGTGTTCAGTGGTTATGTACTTTACCCTACCAAGCCTAGGGAGATGCCTATATCTTAGAGGTTAGATAATGGAGGTTCTACCATAATTGTTATTTTCACTCTTTTATCTATCAATTCGTAAATCACTCTTCCACAGCAGATTCTTATCAACATTGGGGTCCATGAACTACTGCATGCTTTTGCTCTTCAAGTGAGCCACCTCTTCCTAAGTTCCAACTCTGAAGCTACGCAAGTCTCATCTTACGATGCTTATTTTATTCTATTACTCATACTCGCGCCAGGTAAAAGAAAATACGACATTAGCAGATTTCAGAATGAGCAATAAATTTATTTATGTCTGTTACTTGTCACAGCACACTGTTTATTAATGTGTGAAGGTACATGTGTGTGAAGGTACATGTGTATTATGTGTGTGCCTACGTGTAAGTATGCGTGTGTTGAAATGACTACAAATATGTAGAAGAAATACTAGTATTAAAATGAAGATGAATTGATTTATTATGATCAGCACACCAATACGCCAAATGAAGGTATATATCTGTCTGTAGATGGTGAACAAGAAATTTCATTTTATGATAGTGAAATGTAAAACATCATTCCGCAAGTACTCTTCCACTTCGCATTGGCTCAAAGACATCACCTTGTAGAATAAACCATGCTCAACGTTGGACACAAACAACTTATTAAGGTCTCCGCCCCCTTTTTGGTTCGTTAACACCATGGTAAAATTCATATAGCAGGGCCATTTTATTTCATTGTCAAAGACTCCATTATTAAGCATTAAAGAGAACCGTATGTCAGATGGGCTAGTGTAGTCAATAGTAATGGAGAACTTGCATCCTCCAAACTTTAGATAAGTAGACCGGCTCTTCCAGCCGGATCTTTTCACGCTGCTGCTAACGTTTTTCACCAAGAATGTCTTTCTTACTGAAGTAAACTGCTGAAGGCGCTCAAGCTGTTTGCTCTGGGCACGCAACTGCACCACCATTTCTTCCTTCTCCTCCTGAGCAGCTTTCAGTTTCTCATCGCAGACTATTATGTCCTGCTCTTGCTCTTCCAGTATCTTCAGAATCATCTGGTTCAACTCCTGCTGCTGCAGCTTTTGCTTCTCCATCTCCTGGAACTTGACTTCATACTCGTGCAGTTTGAGTTCTAGTTTTCTTAGCCTCTCGCTTAAATTGACGGCTATTTCCTGAGCACCAGGGTCGCAAGAACTCATCAGAGAGGCGGACCTGCCACTCTTGTGATTGCCAAACTTGTGCTCAGTATTCTCAGACTTTGAACACACTTTATCTTCATCATCTTTTACTGCCATATTATTAGGATTTCTTGATAATTTGCTGCCACCTCTCACAGAGTTCTTTTCAAACATACTAAAGGCTGCCTTGAAGTTGGACTGGCGACAGACGCGAGGTCTCTTAGTGTACTCTTGAGCCACATGCTGGTCCACCTTGTTCTTGGGGATAGTCTGTAGGCAGTTGAGGGGACACTTGGTGTCCACATACTGACAGTCATCCTCCAAGTGATGATTTAGTTGGTCCAGTGTCCCAGACCAGGTACATCCCCTCTCCTTCAAGCAACAAGGTGCTAAGTGGGAATCCATAAACTGCAGTAGTTTTACAGAAGTAAACTCTTCTTTCTCGAAGTCCATATAGCAAACTTTACTTTTAGCTTTCAAGCACTTTGTTTGATTTGTACGCAAATGTAGCTTGAGATGACACAAGAACAAGAGTTTACAAACTGATTAGGTCCATGGCAAACAAAGAGTCCCACAGCCCAAATATGGCTATCACTCCCCAAACACTGAGATAAAGTTCTTGGCTTCCTCTTTAGCCTGACATCAGCTAGCTATCCAATGGTTTCAAGAAGTCCAACAAACCTAGCAAAGATCAAAGGTTACATTCACCAGCAAGTTTTTAACTATGACAACAGTTACTGGACAGCCGGCCAGCAGCCAACAGGAAGTACATATGTAGGTCATGAAAGGGAGTAGGGGAGAAACCCTAACCAAAGCCAGCGGCCAACAGGAAGTAGGTCATGGAAGGGCGTAGGGGAGAAACCCTAACCAAAGCCAGCAGCCAACAGTAAGTAGGTCATGAAAGGAAGTAGGCCTAACCAAAGCCAGACAGAGATCAACTTTATTTACTACATAAAGTAATGAAGCTTTGCTGAAAGTAAATTAGCTATCAGGCTTCTGTTTCTAATTAAGTGGAAAGAAAAGTCAATATTTCATTTCAGTTTTTGAAAGAAAAATATATATATGTACACTGAAATAAAACAAAACAAAAAACAAAACAAATCATATTATTTTATATAATTTTGCTGCGGGGCTAAAAAGGATTTGGAGTATGCAATCAATAACACTGATTTTTCATTTATATATGGTAAAGGTTAGCATATCTCGATGCAAAAAATCACTCATTCTTGAGTTGTCTATGCTGGAAACCTTGTAGAGCACTGTATGCTGGACATTGTCCACAAAGACTTCTTTCAAATTGCTACCTCCATTTTGATTCACAATTTCAAAAGTGAAACACATGTAGTGCGGCCACTGCAGCTCCTTGTCAAAGACTCCTTCTTGGAGCGATACATAAAACCGAGCATCTCCCGAAATTTCGATTGCGATAATGATGGAAAACTTACATCCACCCAAACGGACGTAAGTGGATTTACTCTTCCAGCCTTTGTCTTTGACTCCACTGAAGTTCTTCACTGTGAATGTTCGTTTGCAGCCAGTGAACCTCTGAAGTCGTTCAATTTGTTCATTTTTGAAGCGTAGCTGTGATTCTTGCTCTTCGTTATCGTGCTGGAGCTTCTTAAGTTGCAGCTCCAAATGTTCAAACTTCTTGTCATGATTTTGCAACATTTGCATAGCAAGCTGTACTTGTTTCTGACCAAGTCCCAGTTCCTGTTCTATTTGCTGGAATTCAAATTCACATTTCTTCAAACTTAATTCCAGCTCATGCACCTTCTGCTTCAGTTCTACATTAGCAGAAGCTGTCAGGAAGATGTGTTTCTGAACATTGCATGAGTCATGTTCGTCTTGGTCTTCTCGAGCAAACGATTCTGTACATCCCATTCTACATTTTATCTTTTCCAGACGACATATCTCCATGTGATGGTCCATTACTTCACGTTCACAACACACCCCACACATATTGGGACACTGCAAGGCTACATACTTGCACTCTGGCAAGTGTGTGTTTACCATCTCCTCGTAGGTGGCTTTGAAGCCACAGTGCTGGCAGACATGAGGTCTCTTAGTGCACTCTTGAGCCACATGCTGGTCCACCTTGTTCTTGGGGATAGTCTGTAGGCAGTTGAGGGGACACTTGGTGTCCACATACTGGCAGTTGTCCAGGTGAGGGTCCAAGTGAGTGTCCAACTGGTCCAGTGTCCCAGACCACACGCACCCCCTCTCCTTCATGCTGCAGTACACTAGAAGGGTTCTAATCTCCCTTAGGTACTTTACTGCTTTAATGGTGGCAAAGCCTTCCTCTCCACAAGCTGGACAAGCCTTACTCTTCTTCTGAAGGCCAGTGACACAGTCCTGACAGTATGTCTCAGTGCAGCAAGTAGTCAGCGTTGGTTCCCTGGCAACAAGGCTACATTCACGACAGTAAAAGTCCTTCCTGACCGAAGCAATAAATGTACACTTGTAGCCGCCACCACAGGAGGCCATTTTGTTAAAAGCAGCAGACTCAACTCTTGGCTATATATGGTTAATTGAAACCACGGAAGGTTCACCATCAAAACAAAAAACAAAAGTGCCTAGCACACTCTGTTACAATTGAATAACTCATAACTGATGTTATATATAACTACATATATTATATAGCTGTGAGTGTTAGTATAGTGTACTACTATATAATGAGAGTGGACATATTTAGAAAGCCTAGATCTATGAATTGGATTATTTGTACATACAAGACACACAATAATACAACTTATCTTCTGATATTTTGACTTATAAGCATTCCTTAGGAGCCAATAATGTAGAGTTGCCAAAACTAGTAGCATTACCCCTGGTGTTTCAGATTTTATTTTAATAGACAACTATACAGAACTATTGATCTGTACATTCTATATCAGAAACAATGCAAAAAATCAAACTTTCAATTGATCTACAACTTCATAGAGATTTTCTTCACCAACAATATCAATTTTGATCCTTGCAACCAAGAGTACTATATATGGCACCACATATGCTCATATAATGAAACTGAAGATGGGAACATCATTGAATGAAGTAATTGCATACATGTAATGCTAATAATATGGTATTCAATTGAAAATATAGACATAAAATATAATAATATGAAAGGAACTTTATGATAGTGAATTAGAGTTGTCATTGCTTCATCTGAGAAGTGACAATGTACATGGCATCCTTCTTAAGAAACTGCTCAATGTCTTTATAAGGAATAGACGTCACTTCATACGACGAATGCACGCCAATATCGCCGGAGAAGACTCCCTTCCAATTGTCCTGTCCTTTCTGATTAATAACTTTAAGGACAAAGGTCACACTGATAGGCCAGTCCAAATCGTCGTCGTACAATCCTTCCATTGACGTCAGAAAAAACTTCAGATCCTGTGACGAGGGCATTACTTCAATGCAAAATTTGAAGCCTCCGTGTTCAGAATACATGCCAGGGCTTCTCCATCTGCTCCTTCGATTGCCAAAGTGTCTAATGATGAAGGTCTTCTCAGAGTCGCAGAATTGCTGGAGAAACTCCTCCAAACCTTCTATCCTGTGCAGAAATCGGGTGTTCGAAGTTTCCTGTTTCTTGTAAGTTGACTCGATTTTCTCTTCCAAGTCCAAGAATTTCTTGCTGTGCTCTCTCACCAAGTTCTTGCAATCTGACAATTCTTTAGCATGCTCTTCATGTCGAAGAAACCAATCCCTTTGTCCTTCAGTGCAACTTAGTGCTAATTCCCGGCTGTGGAAGTCCTTGATTTGCTGCTGGAAAACCTGGATCTTCTCCTCGTGCCTACAGACGGCCGCTTTGAGCTCCGCTAAACTTTTTGATTGGCTAATGATTTCCTGATGAAGCTTCTGATCTTGCACATGCTCCTTAGAATGCTGATGTTGCAGCTCAAACTCTTCAGAAAAAACTAATTCTTCTTTTTGCAAGGTGTTGTCTTTACCTTGTTGTTTGGAGATGTTGTCAGAGCCATATTGTAGTAATTTTATTTCCTTCAATTGAATCTCTCCCCGTTCTTCATGAACTTGATCTTTCTTGCTCTCCACCTCCACATCTTCTAGCATAACTGGATCTTTGGCAGAAGTTGTTGGGACAAGCAAATTCTCCTGTTGGTCTATTTCTTTAGCCTCGAGATTATCTTGCAATGTTTTACTCTTCTTGGCTTTATTAGATTTCAGCTGGAGTGAGTGACTCGATTGAAATATCTCCCAGTCCAAATCTTCTACTTCTCCCTCACTATCACTTGCAATCAGCGGTATGTTGCTCCAATTAGAATGACTCGCTTTAACACTGTTGGTGCTTCTGTCTTGAGTATCTTTATCACTGTACTTAGTGCTGTGATGTGCACTCTGACCTGGAGATGATTCTAAATGCTTTGTGCTGCACTCTTTGTGGTAGTGCTTCCGCACTTTGCCACTTTGTTCTTTTCTGTCTTTGCCATGATAATGAGGGGGCAGGTTGCTCTCTGATAAATGCGTGTCTAAATATTTCCCCTTGACACCTTTGGAAGACTTTTTGCTTTCTTCGTTTATCTCTTCGCTGTCACAGAAATGAGATGCCGGTCCACTACCACAGCAACAAAACAAATATACTTCTAAACACTTTCCGCAAAGACGATATTTTAAAATACTATCGTCTAGTTCCTCCTTTGGTAGGTGCTTGTAATTCACAGAATTCTTGTGATTTGAAGAACTTTTGTAAGTTGAATTATTCTTGTAGTCTGATAAATACTCCTCTTTGGAGCTATCAGTTCCATTGTGGTGTTTCTTTTTGTCAGGAGAGCTGGAAAATTCAGGGCTCTGACCTGGGTAGCTGTGATGGTGGGTATTGGATGAGCACCTATTAGTTTTCACAAAGAAGTAGTACTGAGGGTTTCCCAAATATTGTCTGAACCTTTCCGTCTTTTTTAAGTAGCCCTCCCTTAGTACTGGTCGAGTAGTGGTAGTTTCAACGTAGTTTAGAGCTACTGATGAATCATCGCACACCGAAGAGCACTTGCTACAGTATAATTTTCCTGAAAAATATCTGTCCGGTTCGTACTGACCACTTCGTTTTAAACCAAAAGGGTGACACCGGTCGACCATCCCTTCCTGCAAGCCGCTGGCAAGAACTGAAACGAAACGCTGAGCATAAAAACGCTGACCAACAGGCGCAGCGCACTTAAGACGCTTGTACTAACGCCAACCTCCATTCATTCCACCGAGTCTTCTAGCACCAGTCTTTTACGCGAATTTTCTACATGTCACCACATCACACTTTCGGCTGCACGCGCGAGACTGATGAGCTGACGCGGAGCGCGCGTTTAAATGGCCCCACCGCCGCCCTTAGCGCCGAATAGACTTGCGTGGAGTAGTTCTTTATGAAAATATTGGAAGGGGTGCCAACAATCAAATTTATGATGGAGGCTAATTATAAACTGACTGACAAATATAATCGGTTTATTCAGTGCAACTTTGCGCTCCTCATCGAAATTTAGCTTGATCACAAAAATTGGCATCAAATATAATCGGTTTATTCAGTGCAACTTCGGGCTCCTCATCCAAAATTTAGCTTGATCACAAAAATTGGCAATGAACAGACAGATGTACAACTGTGTCCATTACTTCTGCAAAAACCTGCCATGCAAATTCTTTTTCTTGAATGTGTACATTAAGATAATGTCAAAGCTACCTAAGAGAGTAATAGGAAGTGTTCAGTTCAACGAAACAGGAGCTGGAGTCTATTGATTTAGTTTTCTTGTTATTCATCTACCTATTATCACCCTTTCATTGTTTAATGTATGTCCCCACACTTCACCTGCCTGGGGCCTCTGGTAATGATCACCATTTTGACGTATCTCTGCCCCTTTCTTACCCACTGTAGTTTTATGTCATAGCCACCCTTATATGTTGTAACCACCGATTACTCGATGTTCCTAACTTTTGCATGAAATACCAGTTGCTGGCGGAAGCCTCTGTCAGGCTGTTAAATTGAGTGCGCTAATGCGGGACCTGGTACTTCAAGATTTGAATTATTAGCTGATTCATAGGCAGCCTAATTACACGGGGCTGTTTCAGGAAGAGTTCTTCACATTGACTTCCCTCAGGCCTCCACTATTTGTGCTTATACTTAATTAAAAACCCATGGTTCTAAATGCAAACCATATATATATATATACACATATACACAAGAGTATGAGGTTTCATAAGCTCATAAATCTCAACGAAAATAACACTGTGATGTTTGTCTGTTGAACAAATCTCAACTTTTATTAGCTTAACAGTAATGATTTCAATTTGAAGTGATGAAATCAGGTTATAAATTTACCAAGGTTCCTACTAAAACCTCTAAGATTGCTGACACTGAGCCTTGAGCCATGTGTGCTAAATATGAGGGAAGAGGACAGGGAGAGGGGGACGAGGAATATCAGAATATGAGTTCTTATGTGATTCAAGAGGACCGATGTAAAAACAGGTATGCTATGACGAGAAATTAATAACAGTTTTTCACACTGACTTTTATTATAAGATTGAAATAACATTGCTAGGCAATTAGGCCATTATATGGTAAGGAGTGTTTGGAGTGCAGCAGTATTTTACACAATGTACTCCATTTCTCATAAGGCTGCCATCAAGAGTTTGCTCATTTTTTGGAGTGTAGATTAAGAGGTTTGAGATTGTACTATGTAAAAGTTCTTTCACACTGGCTTTTACTTTGTTTACATTTTAGCCTCCTTTGTTTTCTATCCTTCTGTGGAAAAGGAATGAGAATAAATACTAAATGAAGGAAATAAGTAATTTCAGTAGCACAATAACTATCACAGTTCTATATAAATATCTCATAGACTAGCACAGGCATTCCCATATGACAGTCATATCATCCCACTGATCACTGAATTCTCATAAACTGGCAGCTGTCCAAGTATTATTGGATTACATCTAACTACCTTGACCACACTACTACCATTTGGTCTTTAAAAACTGTATAAATTAAGACTGTAAGTGGTCAAACAAACACACACACACACTCTCAAAGTTAGTTATAATGTCCAAAACAATCATTCTTTCCAAAGTTGTTGATGATAACACAAGCAATGGGACCATTCTTCTAATTACCTGTTCCAGTTTCGTACGAATCAACAAGTGGAACCTATGGCACAATCAGAAGATCACGACTTCAATTCTTTCCAGACCTTGGCCAGCCCCAAAAGTATGGCCTCTTCGACCAGCCATTCCCCAGCTGTAACTGAGGACACCCACAGTGAGGATGGTAATCACGCCATATTGGTGACTGGGGCAAAGGAAGTGGCAGGAGTGGAGGAAGTGGCTGAGGTAGCGAAGAAGCTGGAACAACAAATCCTTGAAGAAGAAGAAGCAGATGTAGTGAGTAAATCTACCTCAATCCCTGATGCAGATATCAGCAATGTTGACAGTAAGTACAAATATATAGTAGGCTCAATTCAAAAGCTGTCTCAAGGTTTCCATGTATGATGTGATAAGTACAAGTACATAACAGAAAAAATAATCTCAATAGGAAATAAACATAATAAATTAATGTCATTAACTATTAGTTGAAAACTCCTTTAAAATAAGTGGTATAGCTCTTCAATCAAAATAAATGTGAAAGTCCCATGTTTTCTCATGTATGTCAATACCATGACAGTTTCCTGGAATAGTTTTGTTTCAGATACTATTCCCAATAGAATACTCTTGAGCAATAGAGTAATGACTATAGTGTAAATAGTGTATCATTAATAACAATTAATGTTTGTGTTCTGCTACTGAATGGTTAAAAAAACAAACTTAACAATAACATGTTATTTGAATAAGAATAACAAAAAAAGCATTAAAAATTAATATTTAATTAATAATTGCTTGTGTGTAAAGCAAGCGGTCCTGGGTTTGATCCCCCGACAGCCAAACTTTTTTTTTTAATTTTGTATAGTCAAAAACCTGTGAAAGAGAGAGACTACATCTAATGAGTAAATGAAGGCTGAGAAAGACATTGTGAAGAGATAAAATACTCCTATTCAATTCTTTAAAATGTTTTTTTTTTTAGTGTTTTCCTCCAAGACCATCATCCTAAAGAAACTCAGAGTGAAAGATCTTCTCCATCCAAACCCGGGGAAAGCGAAATTGTGGTCCAAGCAAGTGGTCATTGCAGAACACAAGGAGACTGTGCACTGCAAGCTAGCAATTCTGCCTAACATCACTGATCCAGCACTTCTAACTACAAGCACTGTGCTCAGTGTCATCTCTCAACTGAGCGACGCTCAGTGCCACACAATGAGAGAAAGCAGCAAAAAATTCAATCTGAGTGTGAAGTGCGAAGTCATGGTGGCAGGCAAGGCCATTGAAGTTATAGAACCTTTATTGGTTCCTTTTAGTGACCACTGTATTGGGCAACTGCGATATTTTCAGAAAATTGTCCCCAATGAAAACTTGACTGATTACAACCACGAATCAGCTATATTTTCACTGACTGCTAATCTTCATGTACTATAGTAAATGTGTTCATGCAATATGTGCATATAATAATATATGTATGTATAGGTTACACCACAACATGGAGGTCTGTACGGGATTTACACAACCAAGGGCCAAAAGCCCAAGGATAGTGTGAATCCCCGACCAAACGGAGTGGAGCAACCAACTTGTACTATGGCTCTAGGCTATAGGAAACATATAAAAACAAATTTTTGATTGGATGATTTATTCATTCACTTTCTAGGAGATGGTATGAAATATATTCACTGCAAATATTGAACAAACTGATTGGATGATTTTAATATGCCATGGTACAAATAAATATATATATATATAATAATGTGTGTGTGTGTATAATATATATATATATATATATATAAATAATACTTATAGCACGAGTCAGAGTACAATATGGGAAAATATTTTATGAGCACGCAAAATATTTTCACGAGCCGAAGGCGAGTGAAAATATGGCGTGAGAGTAAAATATCATTCCCATATTGTACGACGAGTGTGATAAGTGATTTATTGCTTCTTTGAAATTTTTCTCAACCTGTTACAATACAATTTTCATTGATTTTACTCGCTACGCGCGCGCTACAAGGAGCGTACAATAACAAGCGTACAATATGGGAGAATACAGAACGCTCGCGTGATGCGGAAATATTCAAGAAAAAATATCAAAGCTGCAATAAAATAAAATATAGGTTTATGTTAACTGGCAAGGAATAAATTCTATCATTATTTCTGTGCATCTCATCAAGTGAATGCATATAATTCCTCATAAGTGGAAATGTCAAGAAGAGTGACCCCAAAGGAACGGCTAATTAAAAATTAAAACTCCTTCACGCTGTACTTTATCCCAAAAATGGATGAAACTGAAGGTATCAGCTGTCAGTGCTAGCTTTACCTCAGAAAAATTGGGAAAAGGGGAGGGGGGCAAACTCTGTTGTGGTTCCATGAATAAATGTGTGCAGACATGTGGGCAAGACAACAAAATAGAACTGCCTTATACATGTTGATGCTGCTCTTACCACTAAACACTGGATTAATCAGTTGTTCAAGTATTTCAAGTATGCAATACATTTTCCTAATCAATCTTTCACTCTGAACCGGAAAAAAGACTATTAAGTAAGCACAAGCTGCTACCAAAGAAAACTGGTAAGGGTTCACTAACTTTTGTCGCATACCAATTACTTGCAAATTATTGATAACCTTGCAATTTTGCTGATACCTTACCAAATAAGCTGATTGTACTCGACTTAGCTACTTCACACATGTGTTCATCTCACACCAAGTGTGACACTCTCTAAGCAGAGATATGTATGTAGGTTTAATACAAATTCATGCATCTGCCGTGTAATGTAAAACAATGCACACAAATCTGTTACTCCTTCAACAAGTACAAGCGGCCATATCAGAACTACACACACTTCTGTGTTATCATAACTCACCGCCTACATTCAAAGACAACACAAAGCCTCACCATTTTACAAGCATGATATCCTGGCAGGATCACTAGCCTCAACAATCCCAGCCAAGTCCTTAAAACAACAAACATCTGTGCCATATAAGGTAGTTGCTTCTATTATAGAGCCAAACAGAAATGGCTGACAGCCATCTTGTTTGCCAAGCCTCCCACTATCTGTTCAAGGACAAGATTTCAAGGGAGTTTTACTGTAAGAACTGCTCAGAGGTGTGTGACAGGTTGACAAAGACCAGCTGCTGTAAAGGAAACTATTGTCATGCCTTCATTTCAATCTATAGAGAAAATGGCCATCCTTGTCCAGCTTGTGGAAAAGAGAACTATGAAATATCAGAGGCAATAGAGCAGCAGGAGGAGGTAATGGAGTATGCTGTGTTTTGTAGCTTAAAGGAGAAAGGGTGCCAGTGGTTTGGTCCATTGAAACTGCTGAAACACCATTTGAGTTTGCAAGGTGACTGTCAATATGGTGGTAAAAGTTTCTCTGGAATACAACATCCATATTATAGTGTGAAACAGAACGAACGTGTGCGAAACAAGCATTCTCACTCTTCCAGTCAAGATAAAGCTACTTCTCAGCTAAGCATGCTGTCAAAAGAGACTCCAAATAGGCTCTCATCACAAGAAAGTGAGGTTAGTTCTAAAAGAGACTGTTCGACATCTTCCGAACATAATGATTGGAAGAGAATTCGTACACCAGATAAACCTTCATTGCAGCTAGTGAGAGAAAATAAAACATCACAGAATTTAGAAAGAACATCTAAACATCAAAGAGACTGTGAAGAAGTTGAGTTTCACAAGCTAGGTGATAAAAAACTTTGGGAGTTTGTTGAAGATCTGCATGTTCAGAACAAAGTTCTCCTAGGAAAACTAGAAGAACAGAGAACACTCATGCTAACACAAGAAATAGAGCAAGAAAATCGCCTCGTACAGCTAGAAATGGAGCTGACTCAGCAAAGACAAGCTCATGCTGACTGTCTAAAAAAGCTCCAGATACAAGAAGAAAAGCTACAAGAGTTGTCCTCAGACTTGAATTTGCACAGAAAGAATACAAACATTACAGACTTAAGAGATATGATTGTGGTGAAAAAGTACTTTCAAGTGGAAGGCATTTCCAGAATGAAGCTCAAAACAGACCTGAGTGCCTGGACGACAGCGGTTTCCTACACACACTTCTCAGGGTACAAATACTACATCTGCATGACTTCACGTAGCTTCTCTGTGGTCTTCCACCTGCACATTGTACAGGGAGAGTTTGACCATCTCTTGAAATGGCCCCTCAAAGCCGGGTTTATCGTGGAGTTGCACCACCCAAGAGGAGGCAGCAACCTCAAGTGTATTAGCGGGACACGGTCGTGGAAAAAACCGTCCCAATCTCATAGTGCCTACGTGCTGTACTTCCGGCCTAATCCACTAGACATATACCAGGCGTTTCTTGAAATCTCAGAGTTAGACAATTTCATCAAGTATGACAAACTCTCCTGTAGCATTGTAGACTTCACTATACATAATAAATAAATGTATAGCAAAGAGATTCTTCAAATACTTGTGTGTGTGTGTCTCAAATACTTGTGTGTGTGTGTGTCCTGAGTAAACTCGAGTATGTGATCTTGTAAATGTATCTAGCTACTGATATCAATTGTAAATGCAAGACAAGACTTAATAGAGTTGCAATACATAAACTATAGGACATGATAATTCAGCTATCTTAAATTAACCCTTGTAGTGGCTATTCCTCTGTATTTAAGGAGAACTAACGTACCCTTTCCTATAATAAAATAGTTTGCACATGCACTACATGTACATAGAACGTTTAACTGGTAGCCCAGTCTTCTGTGTTTATTAAGTACAAAAGTGATTAAGCCATAACAAACTAATAGAACGTTTAACTGGTAGCCCAGTCTTCTGTGTTTATTAAGTACAAAAGTGATTATTAAGTACAAAAGTGATTAAGCCATAACAAACTAATAAGAACTACTGTTTTGCACACGGTATCTACTATTTAAAAGTGAACTGTAACGGATTAACTCTCATAGATTACATTGATTCTTAGTGTGTTGAAATTCTGAGGTATTATTTCACAATTTGTTTTGACATACATATCGTAGATATTTCACCAGCTATTTTGGTGTTTACTATGTATAATTTTGCTTGATATCACATCATCTTTGGTATTTAGTGATCTCATCACCTAGCACATGCCACTGTGTCAGGACTTTAAGTGAGAATGTAATATTAAGGCTTGATTTGTCTATCGTAGAAACTCTTTCAAAATAACGCTTGGGACAAAATGTTATCAAGTAGACTTTCACCTTGTGAGTCTGATTATAACGTACAATCAGTCAATTTTATATTTCACTAATATAAGTATAGTAAAATACTAAATGACTGGCTCACACACACACACACACACATGCAAACACTGAATGATTGGACGCTTCACAGAATAGAAAATAGAATTCTTTTAGCAAAAATAAATTTAATTAGTCAAGTAATAAGGTACACACACACACACACACACACACACACACACACAAAAAAAAAAAAGAACATAAGAAAGCTGTTGATAGGTTGACTATTCACTTTCTTTTGTAATATAAATTGAAGTTCTATGTTAGTCCTTAAACCATCATGACATTGTGACTTTAGATTGTGTCTTTGAGAAAGTTGTATACAAGCTGCTTATTACAATATATACACAACACTCTGTTCTGTCCCTCATATTGAGCATGCTCAGATAATGTGCATTCCTCAATGATGTAAACATGTCTTCAGATTAACTGCCTCTGAAATTTTGTTTTTATATTTTGGGGATATTGACTCTTTTCTTGTAGATATATACATAACAATCTATTTTATGACAAAAAATGAGCTTAGTTCTTACATTTTTCTCTAGAAAAAAAATTATAACCCAAGCATCTACTGTATAAATAACACTGCAAAATAATAATAATAATAATAACAATAATAATAATAATAATAATAATAATACTTACCTTTCTCATTAACAGGAATTTAGACATAACATTTACACACACTATCAATATAAATAAAAAGACAGGTGAGTGGAAATCACAAGTGAAACAACTCATAAGCAAATCAGAAGCCATTCATCACATTCTCCCTCTTATTGCCACTAGCATAAGATAACTAAGTTGCTAAAATAATTAATTTTCTAATCTTACTTTTTTCCAGCACCTGATAAAAGCTAATAGTATTAAAAAAATCTTACTTTTATCTTTATTTGCAGCATATTTGACTGTTTTAGGCCCCACCCCTTGGCCCTCCTTCCATCCCATAGACTTGAGCAGCCTGGCCCCTACAGTGGACTTGGCTGGGATAATGAGATTCTGTAAAGGAGGTTCTCCAGGGATGACAGCATGAATATCAGCCTGTCTCTTCAACCCAGCCCTCTCAGGTAGCTCCTCCTGCTGCTTGTTGAAGGTTTCTCGTGCGGTGACGGCTCGAGGAGCTATACCAAATTCTCCAAGGTCCTGCACGTTTTCACACAATAAAGACATTATTTGATTATGCCTATTTTTCATAAATACTGTCAACATAGGCTATGAAAAGATCGCAAACGCACACACAATGAAGTTAAAAAAAAAGAGTAAACAATAAAATTGAATAGATGCACACATTTTTTTGACAACTACATTGTTGTTCAATTATATGTATAAAACAACCAATCAAACAACAACAGCAACTAAGAAAAGTATTGGTCTTTCTGCTGTCAGGAGAGGGACTTCAAATCACAGTGCTGCAGTGAATCATAAGATATGGCAATAGTTGCGTGGAAGTTATTTCTACATCCTTAGCCCTCCGAGAGTGGAATATTGAAAGGGTCAAAGGATAATCTTACAAAGCAAGGACATGTTCTGACCCCCCAAAAATGACAAAAACTTAAATATATAAGTAGGTTGATGCCTGCGTGCATGAATAATAAGTAGCAATGTTAAAATATACTATACAGTCCAGTTCTAAGCAATAGTCAAGTTCACGAGTTCATTCTGTCAGGTGATGTGCGTCTGTCATACTCCCTGTCTATCCGACAATTAACAGTAGCAGAACTCATACTATGACCACTATTAATTGCAGAAGCCTCAAGTCATATTGCCACACAATTAGAATGGATTCAATTAAGTTTCATGCAACTTTTGAAGTGCTGCATAAAAGTGGATAATTTACAGTAAAGAGCATGATGAATATTAATCTGCAGTGAAACTACTGAAATGGCTTTTTGGAATAGTTGTATAATACCTCTGCAAAAAAATGCAATATACCAAATTCATTAAAAATGTAACATACTATATATGAAAATTTTTACTGTATTTCTTTGTTGCTCGCTTGCGTTAATAACAGGCGTGACTGTGCAATGTTTCATCATGAATAACTCTACCATGCTTACTTCATCATCCATAAAATCTTCAGGTCTTTGAGCTGAGCTACTCGCCTTCTTCCCCTTGGAGGAAATAAATGATGATGGTGTCCATCCTAAGCATCAACATAAGACTTAAAACAAATTTATTCCATTCATATTTCATGCCTTCTTTAGAGCCGACGGTGTTAAAATATCCAGCTGAGAATCCACCAGTAAAAGCTCCATGAAATCTTCTTCTTCCTTGATCATCTGTGACGTACTGCTCTTTTTCTTTTTTCCTTTTTGCTTTTTCTACGTCCTCTATAGTCTCTAGCTTCTCAAAAGCTGAGCCTAGCGTTACGTACGTGTCGTCGTCAGAATCTTCATGCCGCCGAGTCATTTTGTCTCAGAACTGCAGGCTTTCTTCGTGACGATTTTTACCATTTCAAGTTCTCTAAATAATCCCACCTACTTTTTCAGTAATAACGATCTTTACCTATTGACATATCGAAGAAGAAGGGGGGGGGGGGGGGGGAGGGGGAAGAAAAAAAAAGTGGACAGCACAAGGGAAGTGCATGGCGTATATCGCCTCAGCCAGGTTTATTACGGATTTGTCCACGCAATTTTGTTTTCTCTTTCTTTAGACTCATACCTTAAGATTTCTAAACCGCCTAACGCACTAACGCTTTCTGTACACGCTAACTGGAAACTATATAATTAACTGCGAGCCGCTTTTCAGTTTCGTTGCCAGGATCGTGACGCGGGCTGAGGCATAGATCGAGTAACTTGCGTGTTTAGGGCCGAAGCAACGTAGTCTAATACTTACTATCTGAGATCCTAATTCATCAACTGAACAGCTACATCATCATGGAATTTTCACTAAGCATGGAAGAACCTCAAAAAGATCGAATTGACGAGCGTGTGCGGACAGAAAATGACAGCTTACATAGAGACGGTGGGTCGCTAAGTTCTGGATGGGGAAAAAGTATAATAAACGAGGACAGCATTAAAGATGAACAGTTTTCAGAACAGAGTACAAAAGAAGCACAAATTCTGGAGGAAAAGAAGAGCATAAAACAAGAGAGTATCGGCAGTACAAGAGGGAGCAATAAAGAAGTAAGTAGCAACAAGAACCAGTCAAATCCAACTGTAAAAGGGAGTGTAAAAACTGACCTGAGTGTACAACTGGATCAAGATATGGAAACAGATCAAATTTTTGAGATGGACCAAAAAGTTGAAGTTGAGATGGACCAAAAAGTTGAAGTTGAGATGGACCAAAAAGTTGAAGTTGAGATGGACCAAAAAGTTGAAGTTGAGAAGAATGAAACAACAAGTCAAAAGACAGAACTGGATTCAACTATAGAAATGGAACAAAACGTGAAAGTAGATTCAATGAGCGTAGATATCAATCAAATTATAAGTGCAGATTATAATATTGACATTTATGGCAATCAAAATGTGGAAATGGATGAAAATTTGGAAGTGAATAAAAAATTAGAGGATGTTCATGACATGGACCTAAACCAAGATAAAGAAACCATGAGTCTGAATAACAGTCCAGCCATAGAAATGGACCAGAGTGCTGACATAGATCCTAGTGTAGAAACTGATCAAAAAGTAGATTTTCAAAGCATTCATAGCAGGCAAAGTGATGAAGTTACTGAAAATGTGCTAATAAATGACAATACGGAGGACATGAGTATGGATGTGAAACCTGAAGATAGCAAAACTCAACAACAGCTTAAGGATTTGATCGACGGACTCAACTGCAAACTTGAGGAGCAAAATGACCGCATTAAAATGCAGGAGCAAGAGCTAAAGACTTTGAAAGATAACAGTAATGCGATTGCCCTCCTAAATAACTTTATACTCATAAAAAGAAAGTTTGAAATTGATCACATGGTACCAGAAAGTCTTAAAGCAGAGGGTGACATCTGGACAAGTCCTTTTACATTCACTCATGTGTCTGGCTATAAATATTGCTTTTTTATGGCTTCTAAAGGCTTCTCTGTAACTTTACATGTGAAGATTTTAGAAGGAGAGTTTGACAGCATGCTAAAGTGGCCTCTAAAGGCGAATTTTGTCATAGAGATAAGCACACTTGAAGGAGATAAATCCATTAGGGGTGTCACTGGAGAAAAGCGATACAAAAAGCCATCTGAGGTTCAGACTGCTTACCCTTTTTATTTCAAGTTAAGATTAGAGGACATATATCAGGCGTACTTGGATCTACCTTTAATTGAAAGCTTATTTTAGAGTGGAAAACAACTATCCTGCAATGTGGTAGATGTACAGCTTTATTAATTCCCTTTAGTCTATTTGTACATTCTCAGTGGCGATAAATTTTTTGATTATTTACCAAATGTTTTTTCAGCAAAATAAACTACGAGCTTTATAGCGCTGTAATTAAATCAGTAATTGGACCTGTACCATCATGCTCAATTTTGCTAACATTTCTGTGCCCCTCTCAGTGTACTTGCAGACATATACATAGCCACTATGCCAGAGCTAAGTTACAATTTAAATTAGTCATTGGTATGGTATTTAACCACAAACGTTTGCTAATTGTAGTAAACTTTTCTGGACTACCCTTTCCCTAGCTCAATTTATGCTGTTCTATCTTCTGCTGTGGGCCTCAAACTGACTGGTAGACCACTACGTTTTCCCCCCAAACTAGTAAAACATTTGAAACCCTTTACCAGTTGTCAACAAAGTGACAATTGGTAAAGGATCGAGTGCTTCGGCCCGCTGCTGAGTTTTTTAATATTGCCCACCCAACCCGTATTATTTGTTTTATTCACAGTATCGATACATTCACAACATTGACATTTCTGGACCAGTCTCTCAATGTTAGAATGGAAGAGGAGAGAAGGACAGTTTTGTTGGAAGAATGCTATAATTCGGGTAAGTATAGCCATGAACTTACTGTAGCAAAAACATTTATTTGGGTATTGATATTCGTGTACTACCTCGGGTAGAATCCTTACAGCTTAACTGTAGGATAAACATGGTATGTATATGATACTAGCAAGTGTAGAGCTTTGGGTAAGTGTTTCTTCCATGGCCTTTTTATTATTATTCTTGTCATTAAGTTAGCTTTTTTATTATTGTTATTATTGTTGTTGCTATTATTATTTTTATAGTAGCAGTTATTACTATTAGTACTTTTATTATTATTATTATTTGTTGCTTAGTTCACTCCACTATGCTGTACCATCAAAGTCATACCTTGGGGCTATTCCCTAGGGGTAAGAGCGGTCATGGTCGTGTGAGAGACAACGTGTACTGCGCAGCTGCTCTCTGGCATCTCTCAGTCGCCTACAGGTAAATATAATATAGAAGGTCTGGTTTGTGTGGTAAATGTCATCATGAAGGTCATAATAATTTGGGAGGAGGGGTAGGGACAAAACCATTTTCTAGGGGGCAAAGTGCCCCCCTAAAAGGCTTAAAATATCCCTGCCAGCTTCCTCTCCCACCTGACTCCAAGTCCCCCACCTCCCACGTAACATTTGTGTGCACTATCTGGGGTTCATTTAGGAATTAATAAATAATTTCCACCAACCTTTCACTTATTTGAGGCGGTTGTTGTTGTTGTTGTTGTTGCATTGTCTTGTAGTCATGTGGGAGATGACAAAGGGAGGACTCATGAACTGGAGAAGAGTGCTATCAAATGCATGAGAGGGATCCTGTTCTGTTACATGAGACAGTCTGACAAGGTACACAAGCAACACTTTCAATGGCTCTCATTTTCTCCACTTGTCTTATATTTTTTCCTCTCTTGTTTTCCTCCCTTTTCCTCTTTCGATTGTATAGTTGTTGTTTTTTGTTTTAATTATCCTGTATGTGTTATTTACTACTAGGTTGAAAGGTTCAAGCACTGGCAGTCTGGAAAGGATGCTCTTCATTCTAGATTCAACTGTTACACTGGAGATACCGTCACTGAGGACAGTGGGTGGGGCCACCTGCAGGTGTGTTGGCATGTATATACAGAGACAAAGTGCTGATAAGCTATCTGGGGAAATCGTATCTTGTGCAATGGAGAAGCGGTTCTCTAATAAAGTCCTGGGGTGAAAGTCATGTCGATGGACAGGTTGCATAATTGCACTCATGCAAATATGTGACCGGATTTGGGAAAATCCGTCTAAACGCGGCAAATAATTTTTTTCAGTATAACAGGGTAAAGCCTTATGGGTCGATTTTTTTTCGAAAATTTTTTTATGGCAGAAATGGATAGACACCAGTTAGCTCTAGCTTATGACGCAGTTGTAAGCTCTGGCGTGCTCTAGAACTCATACTAGGAGGCTAGAAACACTAGCCGGTTGGACTCGTGTACGGAGAGTTGCTAAGAAATTATTGGCGGGCTTTTCACTAACAGCCGGGAAAAAACTGTAGCTAACTAATTCACTTGCTATTCTACATAATTCACGTACTCACGCAATTCTCGTCGTCATAGTTTCTTAAGGAGCCCGGCATTAAGCCTTTTAGACTTCTTTCAATCCGCCTGTAACCGATTTATTCCATAGTGTCCCGGAGACAGCAGTAATAGTATACGAACACAAGGCACGCCCCCTGGCCTTAGCAACGCCTTTACCCGGCGTTTTTTCGAAATCAGCAATAATAAGTTTAGCAAAAATACTGAAGTGTTGTAGTGCGTAGGGCGAAGACGGCTTGTGCTACAGCTTCCAAATTAGGAGGAAGGCATCCCAAGGCCCCGTGCAGCCTACTGGTAGAATAAATTAGAAAACTTTAGATGCCGCGTTTAGCCGGGTTTTCACAAATCCGGTCACATATACTAGCACATGCATGCATGCACAAACTGTGCTTACTTAGTGTGCTCATGTTTGTGTTGGTGTCGTGTCGTGTGTGCTGCAGATTGACGGAACTTCGTTATTCCTGCTGGTCCTGGCACAGATGATAGCTTCAGGCCTGCAGGTGAGTTATGCAATAATGAATACTGTGGTTGGAAACTGCGTGCAAGTGTGTATGTATGTATGTATGTTTGTTTGTTTGTATGTATGTGTAAGTATGTACAAGATGTATGTGTGGTATGTATGTATGTATGTGGTATGTATATATGTATGTGGTATGTATATATGTATGTATGTACACGTACATATATGTGTGTTTTCTGATGTATGTATATAGGTGATCTTCACAATGGATGAGGTAGACTTCATACAGAACTTGGTGTACTACGTGGAGCGTGCCTATCGTATCCCTGACTACGGCATGTGGGAGAGAGGCTCTAGAGACAATATTGGCAAGAGAGAGCTTCATGCTAGGTTAGGTTTCGTCAACTAGTGGGAGTGGGTAATGGCACTTGATGAAGAGTGCTGTACATTTATTTAATTTTATGAGCAGGCTAGACACTATCAGCGGTAACACAATCAAATTTTTTTTTGTTTGTTTACATGTATGTTTTGGACGTACAAGTGTCATTACGTACTTTAACCCTCACGTTTTTATTTTCTCTTGGTGGTCACCCCGTCCCATACTCCACTAAACAGAATATTTTTGGTTTATCAATCCTTAGAATAAGGTGGTCTTTTGACATTATCTGAATTAGCAAGAAGCAGTAAGATCTTACAAATTTACTGAACTCCATTTTCTACTCCAATTAGTAGTGGTGGTCATACTATATGCCCTACAGCAACAGTGTTGTTCTTACTTGAAAATCCATTGTCCAATAGAATAGGCTACAAGGAGAATACAATGTAAGTCTTGTACTTGAACACAGCTTTCCCCACTTACTACAGCAGTAAGCAAGTCTTATTTAGACATGATACAATAATTCACCTGTATGTCAGTAACGACAATGTGTGTATTCATGAATAATTCATGAGCTGAGCCAGTTGGTAAAGTGTCACCTTGAACAGAATGGGTAAAGTATCACCACATTCAGTAGAAGGAGATGGAAACAAGGCGATTGATTTGATATGAAGACTAATTGTAGCAAAAAGCAGGTGAAGTCAGTGATGAGCAGATGGAGGAGGCAATAGCTTCGTAAAGCTTAAGTCCACAATCATAAATAGAAGAACAGAGAGTCTGAGAAGTGGGAGATATAGTTAAAATAGGAGAAGGGAATCCATGACTCAAGAAGCAGGAGCTGAGTATAGGAAGGGTTAAAGAGAGACTAGAAAGGAGCTGGTGATGCTAGTTCCTTTCAATGCTTGGATTTTTTCTAAGTCATAAAAAAAATTGCAAGAAGTGTTGTTATTTAGCATTGAAACCCTTTACCACATGACTATTTAAATCTGCCATTGTTTAGTAGCTGAGTGCTTTTGGCAAGAGCTACTGGTCATTTAAATTGTCAGAATTGTTTTTTTTTTAAGCCGCCACTACTCGGGGAAACTTGAAGTAAGAAAGTAATTCCGTATTTGATGGTCAACCATTTGGCAAAAATCTACTGTTTTAATCAGATTTAAGGTTTAAATTTTACCTTGCTGTTCAAATTACTTGTGCACAATGAGTTGTGTGCCATTTGCTCTAAAACACATCACTAGTATAATTATTCTTGGAATTCAGTGCCCCATTGCATTAAGTAAAGTTTCAAGCTAGCTATGTTTAGCTCAAAAGTTAAAAAGTGAGATATAATATGCTAGTTATCTTCGGCTTAGGTGGTTCTATAATTATTAGTTTATGGAAGTCATTGATTCGGAAGTTTAGTGATCATTGTATTTTGTGGAAGTTGTTTATTTGTTCTTTTCATTTAATAGTTTTATTAATTTATTTTTGTTTTCCACCCATTATATCCCATAGTTCCATAGGAATGACAAAAGCAGCCCTGGAGGCTATCAATGGTCTGAACTTGTTTGGCAGTGAGGGGTCGTCCCTGTCCATTATCCACGTTGACCCTGATGCCCAGTACCGTAACAGCATCATTCTGGGGCATCTGTTGCCGAGAGAGTCATCCTCTAAAGAGACAGATGCCTCCCTCCTCTGCATCACTGGCTACCCGGCCTTTGCCATTGATGATCCTACCTTGTGTAAAGAGACGGAGGACAGGACCAGGAGGATACTGGGGGTATGTATGTGTCCACAGAAAGAGTGGCAGGGACAGATTGATGTACCTAATCAGGGTTTGATACAGAAATTTCACTGGGGGGGGGGGGGCATTAGCGTTGGAGGGTGGGCTATATACATTCACATGAGTGCACACATGCAGTGATTTACAAATTAGATTAACAAAAAAGCTAATTATCTCATGAGTCCTATTAAAGTGCTTTTTAGCAGTGAAAACTATTAGCATTTCAGTCATTCTCGGCTGAAATAATTGGCGAGCGAGCGTAGCGAGCGAGACACTTACAGGGGTAACACAATCGAAAATCGGGGATGTTTGTTTATTTATATATATGTTTGGACGTATGTATGTCATTTTGTACTTTGACCCTCCGTATTTTTGTGTTCGCTCGGCGTTCGACCCCGTCCCAAACTTCACTAAACAGAATCCTCTGGTTTAGCTACCATTACCCGTATCACCTTAGAAATTGAATTGTTTACCGCTTTGAATTGTTTTGCGGGTGCAGTTAAAACGCAAAAACTTATGGGAGCTCCATTTCTATTCGAGTTAGTGGCGGTGGTAAGTTAATACGCTATTTGTCACAGTTATAAGCCCTACTCAACAGCATTTACTTGAAAATTCATTGTCCACTTGACGAACCACGAAGGTAAGTCTTGCGTAGGTATGTTCAGTTGTGTGAACGTATTGTGCGTTACAACTACTATTAAGAATATCACAAAGAAAAATTTAAATAACGTGACTCGATTTTGTTGCTTCTTTTTCAATTCAAACAGTTGCGGGGAGCAGTTACTATGGCATTGAAACCCCTTTACCACATATACTTAAATTAAAAACTCGACTTTATTTTAGTAGCTTGAGTGTTAGTTGTTAAAATCAATCATTTAACAATAGTGTGGTTTAAGGCTCGCTCGCCATTTGTGCTCAAGCACACCACTAGTTATAATAATAGCAAATTTTCTCGTTCTAACAGCCAATGTATGTTCATAAAACTTAACCCGACGTTTCGACTTCTTGTCCTCTTCAGGGGTCAACTGGGATTGAACTCTCCGTGGTGATATAATAAACATAATTTAATGTAAACAGCAGATTACTGGAGGGTATGCTTACTGGTGCTGGCTGTCTATGCTGCGTGCAAATCACCCTTCTGGATATAACGAGCAGTAAGCATATCCTCCAGTAATCTTGCTGTTTACATTATGTTTATTATATCACCACCATGGAGAGTTCAGCCTCAGTTGACCCCTGAAGTGGACTTCGGCAAGAAGTGGAAACATCGGGTTAAGTTTTAATCAACATAATATTGGCTGTTAGAACGAGAAAATTTGCTATTATTATAACTATAAGCAAATCCAGACCCCCACTGCCCATATGAATATTTAGGAAGCTTTTGTGGATAAGGGGGGGGGGGGGGGGGGGGACTTTGTTTATGGGGGAAACTCAGCTTAGGGAGAGGAAGTCTCAGTGGTCCCCCCTTCTTCTGTACAAACACTGCTAATAATTAACACTTAAAGTATGACCTAATGATTCAATTATATATACAGCAGGTATGTTGATACTATATCATTGTTTTGTTTTGTGTGCTTGTTATTAGTCTGAAGGAGATCATGAAAGTCCCTATGGCTTTAAAAGGTTCCTACGAGATGGGCATCACACTGTGAAGGAGAACTCTAAAAAGAAATACTATGACCCTGGAGAGCTAACAGTATGTGACAGATGCATCAAACTAAAATACATGCTTATATGGGTAACTTAAAGTAGTCACAGTGTCAGAGGTGTACACATTCGAGCCAATGGAATAATATTATATATATTATATATAATATGGAGTATTATATATAATATATATAATATATATTATGTGTATGTGTGGCATAGGATTAGTGCAAGTAATGAATTTGATGACCCCTGGGTAAAGAATTCAAGCCACATTGAACTGGCTGGCTGAGAATAGAAGTTAATGATTTTTGTCTGCCTCTTATCAGGAAATACAATGAGTGTTTTCTTTCAAATTGGAATGAGTCTCAAAAATAGCTTCATAGCATTGCTCTTTTTATTTTCATGTGACATAGTTCTATAGTATGTCCAAGTTGAGTTGGCGCGGTAAAAACCGTTAATAACTTTTGAACGGAAGTAGCTACGCTTCTGGGGTTTGTACCATTCGAAAGCTCGTGCCGAAGCGGTCCAGGAAATTCCCTTTAAAAACTTCGGAGCCAGCGGGAAAGTGCAGTTCCAAAACTCAATAGAAAAGTCTATGGGAATAAATAAAACCACACGTTTCCCGCGCTACACGCGGCGCGATTTAGTCACGCGCTCAAACCCGGCCAACCACGTGCGCAGTACCTCAGAGACAATTTGTAAACAAAAAGTCGTAGTTTGGTGACTTCGTTTCTACCCTTCTGCTTCACATTCTGGTTCATTTTAGGCTCAGGACTTTGTTGCTATTCAAGGCTACTTAACAAGAGCAAGCTACAATGTGAGGTACGTTTGTAACACGGGTTGTTTGTCCACTCAGATTTCTTACCAGTTTAAATAGGGCCTATTTATATAGAAACTCAGCCAATTTTACTGTTTGCTGACCAAGATAATAAGATATAGAATTCATCATGGACTCTATATGCTACTATTTATGCTTTAGCTGTCCATTACTCATCATATCTATAGGTACAGTTCTCTATGGTTATGGGGATGCTATAGACCACCCTCCTAATTCAACTGCTGCTTGTATACCACAATTTCGACATGTCATCATAAAATCATATAATATATATTGTATATATCATTATAAAATTATATTAATTATGTCAATTTTTTTGTATAATTTAAAAAAAAGTTGAAATTTAACAAGTAGATAGAAAATATAGTAAAATCATGAATAAAATGATATGAATGATTCAGTGTGAAGGACAATAATACTGGAATGTGTGTGGCTATAGCTAAAGGTGTAGGTGATGTACTGGATTCTTCACATTACTGTTGAGTACTTCAGAAGTTCGTCACACCAAGAAAGTAAGAATAGAGTTTAAATACACGCTTAAGCACACAACAATCTGACTTACTTGAGGCTTTCAGCCGCGGTCCTGCGCTTCTTTTCCTCTAAGGTTTGTACTACATTAGTAGCTCCGGATCACCCTCCGCAACCTTCAGCCAGTTTTAGCGCACAACTAGAAGCTCGTATAAACGATAAACTACGGGTGATTAGTTATAACCGAGCATATATTGAATACAGCCTCGGTAGAAACTGCCATAGCTTCTTTTTCATTTCAACAAGTAAACTTACGGTAATAATGTGCACCTTAGACCCGCCCCGTTTTTACTGTGGGCGTCAACGTTTTCGCGCGTTTGAGCTCTACTACTGTCATGTGACCTTAATTGGTTTCCGGTTTCGCCAAGTGCATTCCTCTTTTGCCACATCTGTGGTCGCGCCAACTCAACGTGGACATACTATAGTATACCCTATCCTTTGGCAATACACTCAAGGGGCACCTTGGGACCTGAAGGTGCCCTATCTAAAAAATGTCTGTTACTCAAGGAAGTTTCAGGCTTTTTCAAGTTTAAGCACAGTCCTCTTTAGTTTGCAACCCTCAGTAGGCTTCTCTACAACTCTCTGGAACAAGAATTAACTTGCTTGCACTTCCACGATCGGTAATGGTCGTCAAATTAGCAAATGAGTGGCTAACTTGTGCCCGGTATAGAGGCGTGCCCGTAATAGAGGTGTCGGGATTGAGTATACTGTCCCTTGCCTGCTCTTTGTTTCATGGCTTGTTTTTGTCTCGTTGAAGTCTTGCTCAATTCTGCCTGTGAAGGGTAGAGCGTATCACCCTCTCAGACTACTACTACTACTACTACTACTACTACTACTACTACTACTACTACTACTACTTGTTGTTTGTCAGTTTTACTGACGTGCAATATTTTGTTGCTTGGTAGCCTTGGGTTATTAGTTGTGCTTTGGGTTTAGCAGAGTAGCTGTGGGCAGTTGAGTCACAATTCTACGTTTTCCCTGTGACAGAGTGGACATTTCTACTGAGAGAGTCACATCATTTTATACAGTCAGGATCACTCATTGGCTGTACCTCTGTATTCACCCTAGCTTTAACTTGCAGCAATGCTTGCTGTTATTATTTAGGAGTATCATTGTGTTATTTGTCTTTAAAGCTTGCCATGGTAAAATATATACTGCATCATCCAATTGCATAGTTTATCCTAATGTAATTAATTTTTTGCCATCATCACATCTCTTGTGGCCATCTAATATATCGTAGTAGTCTGCATAGCTGAAGGTAACAATGTTTGATGTATTGAGTTGTTTTGCCTTAAATTTATAATACATAATACAAAATTCAAAGTACATAATCACTATCTATTGGATCATCGAGCTATTAGCTATATGTGTAGTCTACTAAGTTTGAGTTATTTGCTGTAAAATTCTCTTTTTTTATCTGTAATAATTTTGATTAGATATATAGCTTCAGTAGCCCATCCTATGCTTAATGATCCTGCAGTTGCTCCTATGACTCCTCCTACTGCTGCTCCTATGCACATACCCATGGGTCCAATTGTGGCTCCAGCAGCCCCACCTACTACAGCTCCTATAACTGCTCCTGATGATCCACCAGCCATTGTGCCAGCCAATACTCCGTACTTGAATTGAATTAACGCTAATCGTAGTTCATTAGCTCTCTGCCTTTGTTTAAGCAGTATCAAACTTTCTTTGTCCATGTATTCTCTTTTCAGTATATCCTGATGTTCGATTTCTTTTCTCATCTCTTGTTCCAAGAGTTGAATATTACAGCCCAGCTTTACTATCTCCATGTATACGAGATCAGTCCACTCGTATTCATGAGTCCACGGCAGCAGAGGAAATATTCGTTTGGTAGAAATGTGCGGAGTTTTTCCTACTGGAAAAGCAACAATTCCATTCTGATTTTCTTCCTTTAATTGATCAAAACTGTTGTAGTCAAACAGTTTCACGGGCTTGTTGACACCATTTGTTGCCAGAACTGTTTGAAGTTCCATGCAGTAGCCTTTTAAGTACTCCAGGTAATCCTGCGGAGAGTCGGAATCGTTTTGAGCAAGATCACTAAAAGTAAGAAGAATAGTACTCCAATCCCAAATGTCTGGCCCCAAACTTTGGGTTAGATTTTGAATAATGACGTGATAATCTTTAGAAAGACACGTGCCTGGAGAAACTGACAGCGACAATAAAAGCAGGATATTTTTCTTTTTCATTTTTTCCATTTCTTGTTTTGTACTTTCGTCATTGTTAGCATTTGCTGCTTGGAATCCTGGAGTGTCAATTACAGTGAGAGAAATGCCATTTTTTATTTGTGTGTCCTTGTAAACTTTGTCAGTGACAGGGGCAGCAGACCTTTTCGCTCTAAAGTTAGTGTCGAATATGTTGTTAAGACTTGTAGACTTCCCACTTCTTGGTAGTCCAGCTGTCATTACAAATAGATCTGGTAAGGAGTCACTAGGCTCAGGGGAACTGAGATCTCCAGGTGATATATCAATGCTACCTTCCTGAAAACAAGCCGCCATTAGGATTTTAGGGTAACACTACAATACTATTGCAGGCAATTAGACATTCGTGGAAGTGCTACCAATTTTCAACAGTAGGCTGACTGTGATGTTGTTGTCACCTTTTTAAACTATTGTATTCCAGACTGAAAATGAAGGTGTGTGTTTCCAAGCAATTTCTGCAGTTACCCTGGTGATTCCCCTTTAGTTGAGTCAAAACTGCCACTTACATGTAGCTTATCTATCAGTAACAGTATTGTTACTCAAATGAAGCACCACTCAACACTACTATACACTAGCTAGCTATTACCTAATCATTTCTCAGACCAATCAGATATCAATATAGCTGTGCAATGAAAACGGTGTAAATGCTGTCTTTATTAGAGAAGCCAAGCATGCTAGTGACACTCACCTATAGTCAACGCAAAATTCCAATTCAAGCACTCATATAACATCTCAGCATAACAGCGTACACAACTAACACATACTGCAAGAAATTATCCTTTCCTCGCCAATTTCACCTTGTTACAAAAGCCGCCATTTCCTTAATCAACTTCCTTTAAATCACCGTCTACTGAATGTGATGACAATTTACTGGTCAGTTGATAACGAAGCTTTGCCCCAGCTCAGCTAATGGATTAATTATTCATGAACACACACCGTCGCTGTTGTTACTGACACAAAGTTATTATTATATAGATGATTGGTAGGCAGGTATATTCTTAATGTGGTGAATAGGAGTGAAATGGAGTGAAATGGAGTTGCTATTGTCTGAAATTGATAGTTGCCACATCAACAAATATTATATATATACGTATACTGGAAACCTGTTCTTCCTTTTAATTAGCTTCACTCTATGTGCGTATTTTTCTGTTGTAGAGATATGAAGGTATAGAATGTACGTGGCCATTGTTCTACCTCATCTCAGTCCTCACAGGTAACTTTTAGAGTGGTCAGAGAGGAAGATGATGGTGTTGCTATTGTAATACATACCTGGTATATCTTGTGTATCAACTGCTTGACATGTTTGAACAATCCTTCCTCATTGGTATAGAGTTATGTCGTGGTCGGAAAGAAGAAGCTGACAAGTACTGGAAGAAGTTGGAAAAGTGTATCGTTGAGAAAGACGGTAAGGGTCGTCAATGCATGTTCGAACCTTTTGATGCTGAAAAAACAACAACAACAACAAAAAAACAACTATTGTTTTCAGAATGTGAAGTCTTGGTTTGCTTGGTTTTATATGCAGTTTCTTTGTGGTATCTATGGTGACCAGGTTTGCGTTTGGTTCCTCGGTTGTACTTTGTTCCTGAAAGTGAACTACCGGAGGAGGGAGAGAGGGAGAGTGCGTACACTCTGAGAGGTGCGAATTATTCCATGGAACCCCTGGACGAAGACGTCCCTTTCCAGTGGGCTCAGGCTCTCTACCTCACCACCATTCTGACCAGTAAGTAGTGGTTCAAATGCTGGGTTAGGGTTGGGGGGAGGAGTCAAGGGATTGGACAGTTCATTGAAAGGTTGATTGTTAGGCTGGCAATGTTGGGCGAGTGGTTGACAGTGGATGGGAAAAGGTAGTTAATGTTGGGGAAAACAACAATGGTTTGTGGAGGGATTAACATCATTGATGTTTAGCCCTGGTCAGTGTAAGAACATTAGTATGTCACCAGATAATTGGGAATTAGAATAGCAGTGTCTAGCCATAGCAATGCACATGCAGTCACTTGAATGTGCAAAGTGAAGTGAGAAACTATCTAGGGTGGACAAATTTGAACCAATGGGCCAATGGTATATATGTAGTATGCATGTATTAGATGTATGTGTAGCATATGGTTGAGTAATGAAGTGATGCCCGCTGGTTTAAGACTATCAGGCTATGTGGAGCTAACTACTTGAGGCAGACCTGATAACTTGAAATTTATTATACCATATCATATCAACCTGCATGTATCTTAGAGCTGCTAGGAGATGACATCACTTTTCTTCAGTGTACTGTTAAAAAACGTGGATGTACTTAGACTTCAGAGTGCTGCTTGTAGATAGCAAGCTTTCTCTTTACTAGTTTTAGAAAGTTGAGGATAAAGCTATAAAATATATTGAAATATAGCTAATCAAGCAAGCTCTGAAACTAACCCTCAACTTTATTGGTAAAATGACAACTTATTGAATTTATGAGGATGTGCAACATAGTTTATCTTCTCCATTATTTGCACTCAGACTAAGGGACTTTATTCTATGCTGAAATGCTGAAGACAATCTGTTTTTAGTGGTTTCAAGTTTGACTCCTTTTCCTATATTGTCTAATAGACATTAGGCGTACAAAAGTTAATGACTATGATAATTTGTTGTTATTGTTGTTGTTGTTTTCTGGATGGTCTAAAAAGCTTGTCCTCAAGTATTGTATGGCGATTATTAATTTGCAGCTAAAAACTTGCGTTTTCCATCAATTGTCTACTGAATTGTATCACTTTATATGGTATATATTTAGGTTTGCTTGTTATTAGTTGTGGTGTGTGTGTGTGTGTGTGTGTGTGCGGTGTGTGTGTGTGTAGAGGAAGGTCTAATATCTCTGACTGAGTTAGACCCACTGGGTCTTCATCTCCCTCACTCTGCCAGGAACAGTGTGATGGCCAGACATCTTGGATACAGATCTCCCGGACATAACCTAGTCATTCAGGTGGCTCTCATCACTGAAACCACTCGGTAAAGGGTAGAAACAAGGGTAGAAACAAGGGTAGAAACTAGGGTAGAAACTATACTGAGTAAAGGGAGGAAATAGTTAGCATCACTGACAACTGCATCATTCCCCCTCCCACTACATAGTAATATGTATTTAGGGGAGGGAGAAGAATGTGAATATAGCTCAGTTCTTTATCAACAGTTTTATTTTATTTCATTCCACTGCACTATTTACTCCAGTCACATATGTTCAATAAGAAAATTATTGTAAGCATCGTAAGATTCTGTACTGTATAATGGCTGTAAAGTGAAAGTAGCATTGCCATTTTTTCATCTATCTGTATTTATTACTGTAGCTGATGCATATGTATGTCCTTTCTGCAGTCTCCAGACTATATTGGCCACCCATGGCATCCAAACACAGACACAGAAGGAGGTGGAGCCTATAAAGATAAAGGCTCCAGGTGATGTCCTTATGAAGGTCAGTAGTGATAGTGGAATTATGTCAATCTGTTTCCATAGTTCTTCCAATTTTTTATTACTTCAGAATTTCTTTCTCAGCCTTCTTTTACTCATTAGATGTATTCTCGGCTTTTTTAAAACAATACAGAATTAAAAATATTTGGTTGCCACCGGGAATCAAACCCAGGGCCGCTTGCTTAATGCACAAGCGCTCTACCACTGAGTTACGACAACCAGCCGGCAAACAAACACTCCAATTCTGTATTTATACTGTTAAGGAGTACTGCTATGCTACAGTCTCACTCTCAACAGACCTGGGTTCGATTCGTGGTGACGACCAAATATTTTTAATTCTATATTGTTAAAAAAAAAAAAAGCCTGTGAAAGAGAGAGAATGCATATTAATTTGTCAAATACAGTAATGGAAAGTAAATATAAGTATGTACATATTAAGTTCTTCTGTATGAACAGGTGTTCCAGCACATTGGGGAAAACAAGAAGCTAGGTTTGTCTGGTCGTCCCATGCGACCAGTAGGGGCACTGGCAACGAGCAAAGTGTACAAGATATTTGGTCAGACTGTTGTGTTTTACCCCACTGACTCCATGACTGACTTCTACACCTGCTTCGATGCACCGATACTGATCCATTACATAAAGGTGAGATGTGTGTTATGGTGGTACCTCACACTCACATATATACATCCGCTTGTGTGTGAAAACCACACCCATTGGAAACACTGCACATATTGTAGTAAACAACTTTGGTAGGAAAAAAATCGTTATGTGAATTAGTTTGTAAATGCTAGTTGAAATTATTACTATAGAACTTGATGATTTTTTTCCCCTTCTGTCTGTTAGAACACATGCTTGGACTTACATAATGGGGAGCAGAGGCAGCAAGACACATGTGCATGTTATTACTTGGTTTTTATATGGATTAGGGGTTGCTTTAGGTTATGTGTTTGGGCATATGTTTCTTCCTCACTCCCTCTTTCACAATCTTGCTCCATATTTAAGTTGTAGCATATTATATTTTGTAGTATACCCTGGCCTTCATCAACCTGTATTGGAATATGAGTGGCAAGCCTACAGTGTGTCTGTTCCTCACAGAGAGTGGACTCAAGTGAGTGAGGGTGCAAGTATATCATTACATACACATGTATGTAGGTCATGCATGAGTAAAGAACTGTCAGTGTGGTGGGTCAGCATTGAAATATATATTTGCATCTGATCCCCCGAATTAATTTACCGATAAGTTTTATTATTATTAATTTTATTATTATCTATAATTATAATAATACGCTTGTGTGTCAGTAACGACGACTGACAGTGTGTGTATTCATGAGCTTTGTATGGTTCGGTAAAGCATCGCCACTTTGTGTTCAGTAAGGCATTGCCACTTTGTGTTCAGTAAAGCATGATCACTTTGTGTTCAGTGAAGTGTTGTCACCTTCAGTAGAGCGTGCCGGTTACTTCTAAAAAGCGGGTGTAATAGATGATGGAAGGTGGCGTAGGTTTAAAAAGGAAGGCGAAAGTACGGAAGAGAAGTGCGATTAATTATAACTAAAAAGTGGGTGGAATCGACGAGTAAAGGCGGTGGTTAGTTTTCAAAGGAAAGGCGAAAGTACGAAATAGAAGACAAAAGTTTCTCAAAGTAGGACAGAAATTCAGAAGCAGGAGAGATAGACAGGAAAAGGGGGCTCCATGACTCAAGAAGAAGAGCTGAAGATAGGAGAGGTGGGGTAGAAGAAAAACTCAGATAGTTCAGAAAAAGAGAGTAGGAGAGGAAAAGTTATGTAACCTTAACCAATGGTAGAGAATGATAACTGAGCAAGATAACTTGTGCTACTGTATACTTGTGCTACTGCATACTTTGCAATACGTCAAGCGCCACTATTTGGCGGGGTACTTACGAGTTATTATTATTATCATTATCATTATCATTATTATCATTGTTATTGTTATTATTATTATTATTATTATTATTATTATTATTAGCAACTACCCACCACACAGTGGCGCCTGACGTACCAACTTGTGCAAATTTGTAGTGCTTATACCATTGGTTAGCACATGTAGATGAACACTCTTTTCCAACTCAGTTCAGTGACCCCGTGTTCAGTTTTTATAGGATACAATAAGGTTAATAAGGCATTTCAAGATACTCCAACCTGTTAGGTCCTGACATATGAAAGGTTTGTACATGCACTCCGCACTCGATGGTTGCAGGTTCGAATCCTGTATTGTTCCCTTTTTTTTCCTTGTCAAACGTTGTTCCCATTCAAATAATCACGATGCTTTACCAACTCCAATCAGATCAGGAATTATTCATGAATACACACTGTCATTGTCGCCATTACTGACACACAAGTGTATTATTATACATTATTTTTATTATAGTTGATTTTCTCCTCCTGTAGGGGTCATTTCAATCATTTTATTGACTTCCTGGCGGAACTGAAGCAAGGGACAGTAGCAGGGGTTAAAGTTCGCCTGGATCGCCTGCAGGCACTCATATCCACCTCCATCACAGAGCACCTGGAATTTGGTGGAATGGACGACAACTCGGACAGAGCTCTGCTGCACAGGCTAGCGTGAGTATAACCCTTTGTGCCAATGTGTTAATTGTGTTGATATTAATTCTACACCCCTTACAGGGATTCATTTTTCACCAGGAAGGGGATGGGGGCTGGGTAATTTTTATAGTCGCAGACAAAGAGAGCATAATTAGCCCTCAGCGCGCATGCGCGAGGTTATAGTGGTCATCCTGTCTGTCTGCACTGGCGTAAGAACCAGGGGGGCTGGGGGAAGTTGTCTCCCTAGACTTATAAGTTAGAGGGTTCTGCCCCCTTGATTTTGTAGAATACTCTGTAGGGCAAGGAGTGGGGCTCACAAATTCAGCACGGTATGTAGTCTGCATCTACATCCATGAATATCTAGTCAGCAGACCTATAGCAAGATGTTTCAAAGAGGGACTCACCTAGGTTGACAGTTATGACTGCAAATGGGATTGAATGTGCTCGTATTTTCTATGCTATTATTTAACTATCTGCTCATTACTGCACACTATCGATTGGTAAAACCAAGTAAAAAAAAATCATCAGTCACTAATTTAATCGCAGTTAACTCAAATGGTGGCTCACACAATCCCCCCAGTAGAGCTCACCCTGCCCTTCCCACAGGCCTGATCGTTGTGTATGCCATCTAGAAAATGTATTACAGTTTTGCTTTTGTAAGTTGTCAGCCCCCCCCCCCCCCCCCCCCCCCTCCCCTCCCCACATCAAAATTATCTTCTTACGCCAGTGGTCTTCTGACAATTAATCATTTATTTAGGTATGAGCTTTCCCAGAATGATGATTTAAGACCTTTTATTGTGCTACTTTGTTTTATTTCGGGCTGATATTTGAGAAAACGCGAAGCTGTCAGCTCAGCATAGGTACTAGCTTTTATGGGTAATGCCCCTTATCATCACGCCATCACGTAAGTAAATAATTTCTCTTCCCGCAGTAGTGTTGCTTTATACTGGGTAGTAACAAAGTGCTGGAAGTGGAGTTTCACATTGAAAATACACCAGTGAGTGTCTCTGGCCTGTTTAGCTTCTTCTCTTATGAAGACAGTTCTCTCTGACTGACTTAGTGGCAAGGAGCATTGGGATAACACTCAATAGCTTTTATTAACGTAAAGCTTGAAATCAAAATGAGTCATAGGCACTTAACTTTTTTATATGTATTTGCTTTATATCTAATATTCCAGTTTGGTCCCAGCTTGTCCATTGAGTTCTACAACGTATGTAGATAATTAAAATTGCAAGTTCATTAGTCTACATTGATTGCAAAGCTTTGATGTCATTCAAGATTCACCCTCCAATAACTGTCTATTAATTAATTTGTGGCACCATGTATTCATTTTGGATTTTGGTAAGGTTGCGACAAAAGCTTGAGTCAGTTCATACTTTTTTAGAAAGGTCTAGTGTTCTTTGTTTGTTTGTTTGTTTTTTTGTTTTTGTTTTTTTTTGTTGTTTTTTGGTTTTTTCCCCTTGATCTATGGATACTAGGCTACTTTGTACATGATGCATGTGGTCCAGGTCCACCCATTTTGCTGTTTGTCTGATCCACATTGATTAGGTCCCACATTATGCAGGTTCATACATATAAGTACAGTTCGTCCAGCTTAAAGAGTAGAAAGTACAGATCTCAAAACTTAGACTAGTTGCAATCACAATAAGCTTAGCCATACCTTTTTTGTGTTGTTAGATCCCAATCCACTCGAAACGAAGTCATATAAAACAGCATAAGTATAAGAACTACGCTATCTCCATAGACATTCCATACATTAAGCGCCATTTTTTTTGACGTCACAAATTCGTCCGGCCTACGTCACAACTCGTAGTTAAACTTCAGCCGCGCCCTCACACGGCAGCTCCTATTCGGGAACTTCCCTTATTTAAGGGTGCCCTGCCACCGGAAACCGAGGCGCGTAACCGCAAATTGACTGTTTTTACTATGTCTTTATATTTCTTTTTCTGTGTACTGTGGGCTTACTTTGTTGTTACAGGTGGAATGAGCACCAATAGAGGACTCCAGCAAGCCAAATTTGAAGAATGAAGACCCGCCTGGGAGGAGATACAGCTCTGCACACTGGCTACTATTCAGAGTTATTTCGAAGCGGCCGAAAGAGCTACTGCGCTCATTTTTTTTCCAGAGGTAGCCTGAGGGCTTCTTCGCAACATTACAGAGCCATATTTCTAATATCTATATTCTTTTTTTTGTAAACAGTACAATTTCATGCCGTTTTACTCGTGCGTTATTCTAAAAAACTCTCTGTAACTTTATTCTAAGGGGGGTATTTTGCTTGTGCGCAAAATTTGGATTCAATTCAGTGATCCAGTTTCACGAAATATCAATTTTTATTTTCAAGTTGACAACTGATTCGCAATTTCACCCCGCCCCCCTAACGTTGAGCTCCGCGAACGCGCAATTTATTTGGTAAGACTAGTGGTGTGCTTGAGCACAAATGGCGAGCGAGCCTTAAACCACACTATTGTTAAATGATTGATTTTAACAACTAACACTCAAGCTACTAAAATAAAGTCGAGTTTTTTATTTAAGTATATGCGGTAAAGGGGTTTCAATGCCATAGTAACCGCTCCCCGCAACTGTTTGAACTGAAAAAGAAGCAACAAAATCGAGTCACGTTATTTAAAATGTTCTTTGTGATATTCTTAATAGTAGTTGTAACGCACAATATTTTCACACAACTGAACATACCTACGCAAGACTTACCTTCGTGGTTCGTCTAGTGGACAATGAATTTTCAAGTAAATGCTGTTGAGTAGGGCTTATAACTGTGACAAATAGCGTACTAACTTACCACCGCCACTAACTCGAATAGAAATGGAGCTCCCATAAGTTTTTGCGTTTTAACTGCACCCGCAAAAGAATTCAAAGCGGTAAACAATTCAATTTCTAAGGTGATACGGGTAATGGTCGCTAAACCAGAGGATTCTGTTTAGTGAAGTTTGGGACGGGGTCGAACGCCGAGCGAACACAAAAATACGGAGGGTCAAAGTACAAAATGACATACATACGTCCAAACATATATATAAATAAACAAACATCCCCGATTTTCGATTGTGTTACCCCTGTAAGTGTCTCGCTCGCTACGCTCGCTCGCCAATAATCAATTAACCTGTGACAGCTCTAAAAAGAGCCCATTTGTAAACAATAATAAGAAATACAAATGAGCCGTGAGATGGCCGTTGTAACTTCGGAAATAGTTAGTCCCTCGAGCAAAAGTGATGGCGTATTCCCGATGTTGCTTGGAGTTGGTTGCTTGGAGTTGGTTGCTCATTAGTGGGAGCGGGTAGTTCAGCACAAGATTTAGACTTGTAGGCGATGGCTGAAGAGTATAGCGGTAGCAATCCCTATTGAAAGAACTGAAGTGATGATGATGGAGTCTATACGCAGCGGAGTCTCAATACAAGGTTGGTGGAATTGTCGGAACTGGTACCAGTCAGGGTGGAGTTGGTCATGGTTGAGACAGAGTTTTAAGCTGCTCCAATGGCTTCACAAGTACAGCTTCATTCCCCTGCAGGTATAATAGAAGGATGTTATTCGAAATGACTGTCTCAGACTAGTACACTACATACAAGTTATAGCTCAGAGACCGTTTGTGTCCACCTGCTTCGCGGTTTTTGGCGCCAAAGTTAATTGATTGTTTGCGTGGCTCGGTTACGGGCCATCTCCCGCGTTTTACCGGCGTGTCCAACATCCCCTGGTTTAGTTCACAAATGCGCAAGCGCAACACTGTGACATCACAAATACGTCGTCATTGAGATAAGAGCTTCCGCAAACGTCACAACTTACACCGAAAATACTAACACTCTCACAAAAGCATTTTTATTTCCCTTAATTTTCAAGATAGGGGTTTCAAATTCATATTGATTAAAATACAACTATTTAGGTATTTTATATTAAATTCCCAAGACACTTACTTCAAAATTGCAAAATTACCAGCTTAAAGCATTTGGGGAGTTTAGTTTTTTATAAAAAATGAAATTAAAAATAAGTAAAATAGTATTAAAATATAAAAATTTGGTACAAATCAAATTAATGAGCCATAGATTCAGTCTGCAAAATCTTTAGACACTCGAATTCAATTTACTCTTTTTCTGGCTTAAAAACATCAAAAATATCCTCCATTTATAGGGTCACTTCTTCTATCTATTACCACAGTTGTGACCACAAACCACAATTTTTTAAAACATAATCTATTTCAATATATATTAATATGTGTGTGTGTGAAGTTTCAGCTTCCTGACATCAATCTGACTGCACATGTATACATTTAAAGAACAATTAACAAAAAACAGAACTTTCTACTCTTTAAGCTGGACGAACTGTACCATTAATTAGAGAATTTTTTGGTGCTACGTTGATTGAATTTGCTATTTTAATAACTGGCATAAGAAACAGGGGGCCTATCAGCCAGGGGGATGGAGGGCACCGGATTTTGGGGTGTGCTATGTATGGCTGGGGTTAATAATGATCAAATACTGTTTATCAAAATGATGATCCAGTCATTCTCGGTGAAATAATTATAAAATTATAATAATAGCAAATTTTTATCATTCTAACAGCCAATATTATATTAATTTAAACTCAACCTGACATTTCCACCCATGAAGAGGACTCTGGCAAAAGGTCGAAACGTCATGTTGAGATTTAATTAACATGATATTGGTTGTTAGAACGAGAATAATTTGCTATTATTGTTTATTTTGTTTTTTATTTAACTTGTTTACTAATGAAAGTATGTATAAAATGCACCTGAATTGATTTAAGAGTTAATTAATACTAGGCAAGAATACTTACAACCCCATGCTCCATAACAGATCATTCAGAGTCAGTCCTGAACTCAAATCACCTTCTTATACCAGGGTCATGCAATGTAATGCAAATATAGGTCACTGTATGTACTAATTGTTTTGGGCATATTAACAAGAAGTAAATTCAATTTATGTATTGATTAATTATAGACTAAAAATCTCAACTACGACTGTAACACAAATCCTGCTTATGATACTGTCAAGCCAACTTCAAATCCTGCTTATGCTGTGGTGAAGTCAGAAGTGAATGAAGATGATAATAGCAGTGATACTTATGCCACAGTGTAACCAGAAACACATCTCACCACTGAAAATGCTGGAAATTCATTTTTTAATATGCACATTCAACTAGGCAATGAATATTGTTAGCATTACTAGACTTGTTACAAACACAACTAGATGAAATTAGTGTTATATAAACAGCACGTGGATTGAATTACACAACTTGCACAATTTAATGACAATTTGCTCATCTAGACATATTAAGTGTTACTTATTAATAGCACTATTGGTCGAGTATTATTGTTACAGAATGTGCTTTGTTAATATACTAACTATTTCAATAAATAGCATATTTGCTACATAATTTTCTTTTATTTTTTAATATCAATTATAATAGATATGTCTATCCTATTCATTCAATAATTTGGTGGTGCCCCTAGATTTACTAATAAAAGCTCATCAACATTATTATTGATTCAGTCATTCTCGGCTGTAATAATAACAAATTTTCTTGTTCTATCAGCCAATATTATGTTAATTAAAACTTTTATTGACATTTGGACTTCTTGCCAAAGTCTCCTAGTTGACCCAGAAAAGGACTTCGGCAAGAAGTTGAAACATTGGGTTAAGTTTTAATTAACATAATGTTGACTGTTAGAATGTGAAAATTGTTATTATTATAATTATTAGTGGATAGCAGTCAGCTCAGGACTCAGCTAGACCATGAGTGATGACAACTATGCTTCATAGTATTTAGAATTTCTATTGTTAAATTTTTAACAAGGTTCTTCTGCTTCCGTATATCCTACTTCTATAAACACAAAATGCAAAAAATGCAAAACTTTGGAAACAATTCTGTAGGTTTCAGCATCAAACAACGTTACTATGATCTCCATAGGTTTCCATTTTTTTGTTTACTTTGTGTGTTTGTCAACTGAAGAAGGGTCGGGAAATTTTGTTATTGTTTGTAAATTCTATAGAATATGCTTGCCACACCATTCCACAATACAGTTAATACGAATTTGGGTGTAGCTCTGAACTCTGAAGTTTTTTATTTATTTATAATTATTTATTTTTATTTATTCATTTGTTAATTAATTTATTTATTTATTTATTTATTTATTTCACTGATCTATTTATTTATTCATTTAGATTACAGAGTTCTTAATAGCCATTGATTGGTTTATGGAATCTTCAGACATGATCTGTACTTCACACCCACTTAACAACAGCCAATGCACCTGTTATATGCCAAGCTACTTTGAGCTTTTCCTGGAACTCTCAAGACATACCAAAGCCTATCTTTTGTTAGTAAGTTGTTGATTGAAATGGAATGCAACTGGAAATGACCAATAAAAAATAATACTACATTCGATACAGTGGTGTAATTTATGTTACATAAATTATCTGGCTCATGATTGCAAGTTATGTAGGGGTATATTCCACTGTAACCACATCAGTTCTTCGGGTGTTTGTCTGAGAGGGTATCATTGGTTCAGCTCTACAGCACCTTGAAAGAAGAAAACAGCTATGTCTCTTATAAAACTCGTGTTACTATTATATCGTAAGTTCAATCTAAAAACTTTGGTAATTAACACTCGTGTGATACTGAATCTGTGGGTACACTATTATTATCATGACTGTCTTATAGATTAATGCTCAATATTTTCATAATTGTTTTCTTTTAACTATGACAACAATCTACAGCCTTAATGTCAGAGTAACCAAGAAAGAATTAAACCTTCTAAGACAGGGACAGGAGAGTGTGAATTGATGTTGCCTCCCTTATTGCTACGGTTATTTCAATAGACCTATAGCTAGAACATTTAATTGGAAAAAAAACATTATTAGGTGGATCAACTATTGTCTATAGCCATAACACTCACCTGAGCCCCCTGAACCACTCTCCCCTGCCTACGCTCCTTCTATAATGGACATAAATAGAAAAAATCTATTTGCTATAATAGCTAGCTTAGATACTGAGTGACAGTGTTTCTGAGATAAGGAAGACAATGTTGCTTACTATCATTTACCTAGTATGATGTCTATGTGGATTACATAACCTAAATACTTCAAGCATATAGACACACAAATAGCTGAGTGTGCAATCTGTTCTTCAGTATAATAATATGCTCACAGATGTAGACTAGTGTGCATCATAAAAAAAAAATCAGACACACACAGCAATGTAAGAAATGATAAAGTGATGTCTTGTCCAATTTAAGCAGTCTTGAGTAAAAAATATATAATTAAATTTTATCCATAAATAACTCAATGACATCATACGTATGGATGAGACCAGATTACTATGACACATGTATAATTTGTCTTATTAATAAAAATTTATTGTTATAGGTCTGCAATTGTGTTTCTGAGATTACTTCACAAAACATCACTTGCTTGAGAAATGGAGAATGTCCAGATGAATACCCTAGAGGCTTCAATGGAGACTCCAATTGCAGCAGCTGCACACTGTAAACCAAAAGGTGTGTAGTTCACACCAAATTAAGCGTGAATCACTTGTAACAATAGTCACACCAAAATATGGTGTGATGCGCACACCTCATCGTTTGGGTGTGAAGTACACACCAAATTTAGTGTGAATTCTCACCATAATCACTATGAACTCATACTTACATTAATGCTGAATTATTGTAAGTTACATTGATTCTAGTATTACAAATCAACATTTTTTTTCCAAAAAGAGATTGGTGTAATCCCAGATCTCGCATTAATCAGACGACTAAATTCTTAGTCAACTCTCTTATCTAGCACACAAGTGTACAAAACATTTATAAAGTAGATTACAATGATAATAGCATTGGTTTTTGCCTGTACATGAATATAGTTAATGTTCGGTAAAGGGTCCATGCTATTCCATTGAGTGTGAATTTCACACTAAGTGTGCATTCACACTAAGGAAGAAAGTGTGAAAGACACACTATGCATAGGTGGTGGGCATTCACTCCACCAGTTTGGTGTGAATTTGGTGGGTTTTCACGCTATAATTTTTACAGTGCACAGATGACAGGCTATCTCTGGCATCAAACTGTATCAGGTACAAAGAAAACATTGTTTGATATTCAGTTGTGGAAATTGGGTATTAAGCTGTCTAGTAGTTCTGCACGCATGCATTTTTTAAAAGAACATTAGTTGTCAGATCTTATGAGCACTTATTACAATATTTGTTATTCTGGCCGCAGTGCAATTGCTTTATGAGTCTACTTTGACTTTTGTATAATTATTACCACATATTAATGCAGAAAATGATATAAAATAATCATAATTTAGTTATTACACAATCATCAAGTTCTACATAATTATACTGAGGTGCATTATGTTCATTATAATTTTGTTATGTGCATTATTTTTCTGATTGTACACTGTGCATTAACTTCACCGTTCTTGTATGTACACTTGTTTCTAGATGGGTAATTTCACACTCACTGTAATGTTCCACTCCTATGTCAACCCTAAACGTCTTTGTGGAGAATGTCGTCTTCCTGAATATGGAACTGGACCAGTCTGTTGTGACACATTCAATCAGACTGACAAATGTTCAGGTGGATGTTTGTTCAGATATGTATATTCAATCAAATCTTATGGCGAGCCTCCAAAATTATGTTTATTTGCCAGTACAGTCTCTTGTATTTCAATCTGATAACATCTCTGAGTTTCCAAATGGTATACACACCAGTGATTTTTCTAATCCATTGAAACTTCAGTTAACTACTTGGACGGTGAGTTTGACAATGAACAGAATTTCTACACATTCAAAAATAAACGCCGTATGAGCAATTTGTATTAATCCAATGTCAAAATAGTGATTTGTTTCGAGATTCAATAAAATAAAATGAGGGACTCCTGATATGGCAAGAGTGAACGCCATGCAAACCATAAGAGTGATCACTTGTTTAGTTTCTTTGAAGTTTTTCATCTAATTGTTCGAGTTTTAATGGATATTACGACAAGTAAACTGGAGAGAACACCTATGTACGTAAATGGCTGATGCCCCACTCGAAATCCATTGTCCCCCGGCACACTATGAAATATTTGTTGAGTGGAATCACCTCAATGCTTTCAAAATCATTTAAAAATGTTTGCAATACACAAAGTAAAACCATAGGAAGAGTTAAAAGTGCCACGTAAGCTGCTAAGGTAAGGTTATGACACTCCCATTTCTTCAATACCTTGTGGGAATGAAAAAGACGGTGCACTCGAATTAAACGCACGAGTATTACGGACAAAATAACAACGGAGGGTATACTCGCGCCTTAGAAGTACCGCCTTATCTGGCATACGAAGTTTCTCACTGGTAGACTTACCCAGGCATATCCAGGGTAAGTATCCACATTGTGGGCAACCAGATAAACCAGCAACAGATAGCAGCTATTAAATGTCATGATATTCAAAGTAACACTGGTGGCCTTTATTGCAGGCTTCTTATTGTAAAACAAATAAGCCACTAGTGTGACACTCAGAGTGATGAAGATAACAAACCACGCCAGGGGTGATTTGACAGGTATGCTGTCATCATTGATTTTGTCAAGAAAAAAATAGCTGAAGCCTAGGGAGGCACTGTAGTTAGAAATACACACTGGATTACTCATCCACAGATGAATCACTATCAAATAATATTCGATGAAATACAAACGGCATGATTGAGGTGATGCTGAGGAATTTTTTGAAAATGTCTCAAGTTTACTGCATTCGATATTGCTTGCAATGGCATTGGTTTCAATGTGACTAAACACAATGGCCATTTTCATGCATGCTTGCTGCACAGGAGTTCCCTCATTTAGGTCTATGACTAGCCAAGCGTAAGCTGGCCATTCCAATTCCAACAGCAACCTTTTGCACAATATTTGGTTCAAATAATGCTGTGGCAATATTACTATAATGATTCTATACTTCAGATACTGTATAGTCCTCAAAATTCGATCCACTGACTGCTCAGGAAATTGAAGTACACGTGGACTGGAATTGGAGTCCAAATAGTGGACTAAGTGTTCTGACGTCTGTCTGAAAAAGTCTGACGAGTGAGTAATTAGGGCTATCCTCTTCCACTTAGCATGCTTGATGAATTCTGTTATCGATTGTGCATACAATAAGGTCAAAGTGTATGCCCCAGGCCCATTGGTCATGTTTGAATTTCCATATGCACCAGAGTATGACCAACTTCCATAGAACAGGGATGCATTGTGATCTCCTCTGCCCGACATAATGACCTTAAAAGCATCAGAGTACCAAGCCACAATGGAGTCAACATTATCTTCATTGTTGATCGCTGGAAAACAGAAGATAGAGTTTGGGATAGGGCATAGCTCATTGCCACGGCTATGGTTGTACATTGAATCACTTTCAAAAATTCCTGAGCAAAATATTTCCCGGGAGTATAGTGAAGGCAGCAAAAAGAGTAGTATGCTTATAGTACATGCAGTATTTATGTATTTACTCTTATACATTGCAAACTTGAAAACAACTAATGTTATCAAAATTATAACAGCAATTTTCGGAGTCTATAGTGCCTTAGGCAGTATTGTCATTTGGCATTCAAAACTCACTGCTTAAATATAATCTTACTTCATAGAAACTGAAAAAGTAGATGGCCAGCCATTGATGCTGCATTGTATCAGAGTGCACACTGTTTCATTCATCATGCTGACTTAAAATAGCTGTGAATAGAATGCTTAGTGTCAGAGCAGTCTCCACAATAACCTCGTCATGTGAATGATTATTTAATGAACTGAAAGGTTTTAAATTTTGCGATATCACAACATATGGGGTTTGACCACATAAATGTCAATGGACACATTTGTTAACCTTGTCAGGTTTTGTATTAACATTTTCATTGAGCTCTGTATATTATAGGAAATGAAGAATCATTAGCAATTTGTATAGTTTATTACTGGCAATGCTCTACATGGAGCTTCTTGCATTCAATGGTATAACCTTTATTACTGACGAGGAAATTGAAAATTGGAATTTAGCAATAAACACTATGTTATTGTGAAAGTAGCACGCATATGTCATCTTATCTAACTAAGTATTACATAAACTGTTTCTTTCAGCATTATAATATGTAGAGCAGTTTCATAAGATTGTATATGGCTCACTAATGCCAGGCAACTTCCATAGGGCAAGTGTGAGTATCACAATTAGCCTATACATAACACTTATAGTTCACAGGCCTGCAAAAGGTAAGAAGACAAGCACTAAATAAATAAATCAGCTAACGTGCCAGCAGTTTATTTGTACACAAATTCAATTGTCCGTGCATGGCCCAGCCTCGCAGCTGACAATGGATATCAATTCTTATATTGCTATGATCTCTTACATCACTATCATTTATTAGTTTAAGCTTTGTGCTCTCTATATTTTTTGTGTGACTATTAAATGAACACGAGGCCATTAAAGGCCAGAGCAATTTCTAGAAAATATTTGTATGCAGTTGCATCAGTTCTTGTTTTCTATGTTGTTTAAGTGTACATGTGATATTCATTTCTATGGATCTAATGCAATGTGTATATCTGTTTCATTAGTAGTTTGGAGCCATAATTGGACTGCAAATTAGGCAACAATGCCAACCATTACCCATTCCTATGGTGGCAGTGAATCTGCTACAGAGTCAAAATTTATATTTGAAATAATTATAATTGCACTGAATGTGTTGTGTACAAATGTAAGCTGAAAACCAAAAGATATTGGAGAACAACTGTACAATACTATGAGTATCATTATTATGATTAGCACCCATGCTAGAAGTACTACCTAGCTAGTTATTATACAACTAATGCTGAGTCACATTTGAACCTATTACATTTCTTCCTCCCCAATTTTGTTAACATTGCATTGCCATATCTCAATCAAAATTTCACCTGGAGTTGTCTTTCTGGTCTCTGAGTTCTATATAAATATTTGGCTTACTGTCCAAATGCACCCCCCCCCCCCCCTTTCCTACACCGATGGTTTAGAAAACAGTAACAGCCTTGTTGTGGGGTCACTTAGATTTTTTTCCTGACTTTTCAACCATGAAAGAAGGTTCCATTGAACTTGTCAATGATTTTACCTGATGAAGTCTCAAGAATGGCTGTGTTCTCTTGACAGATCTTAAGTATTTGATATGCCATATTTTTAATTAGCTCATGTGGTGAATACCTCAACACATACTGCAAACTATAGATTCAATTAGTTACCAAATATTTCCTGTTTCATTTACTTAATTTGTAACTCCATCATTACCCTTTATTAACTTACTTCTGCTCCAACTCTATTCACTATTTCCATCTTCTCTGTGGTTATGTAATACCCAACCTCCTCTGTGTATTCAAATTTCTATTTCTCATGCTTATTATATAATAGCCTGCTCATTTTTAGCTTTCTAAGTTGTCTGTATTGAGTGCTGCAAGAGTAATAAAACGTTCAATCTTCTGACTGTTGAGAACACTTCCAGATTAAACCCTTGGTTGAGGAAGGCATAGTAATTCCTTGCTTGGTCTAAGTGATTGAACACCTGCAGGATTGATCACCACAAAACTTGAAGCCCGGGCAGCTCTGGTGGCAGTAACTTACCTTTGGCAGTGTCTCTTACACACTCCATCACACAACAGCTGATACTTCACCTGTTTGCATTCAGCGGCATATAAATCACACTGGCTACAATATTGGTGACAGCTATTGTTGTTGTTGTTGCTGTTGTTGTTTTTTAGTGTCAAAACTGATACTATAATTATGAATATCAAGTGTATTTGATGTCAAAACTCTCTGTGACTCCAGGTGGTCAGTTTTACTGACATATCCAAGTTTGAAAAATTCAGTCTATCTTAGTTGACAAATCTGAGATGTTTAGAGTCATAGAATACTGAAATACCTTGAAGGATTCTTTGGAGTGAATTAACTGCAAGTTACCATTTTGTTCCTTATCTTCTGGGCTGTTGGAAAATGCTATTAAAATTTATTCTTTCTCTTACCATGGTAAGTTCATGAGTAGGCTGTTTACAAAATGGAGAAATTTCAAACCGCAGCTGTTGCAGTTTTTATCTAACAGTACACTCAGTCACTTATACTGTTCAGACCTAATACATCTTACTATTAGTAGCCTGTCTAAGCTGAATTTAGCTACTCTTCTCGAATTAACTTGCTTAGAATATTAATGTGATGAAAATTCTTGGTTATAGTTTTCCTTGTGCAGCTGCACAGATGACAGGCTATCTCTGGCATCAAACTGTACCAAGTGTAAAAGTTGCAGTAGGAATTGTCTGGTAAGGTTGATCAAAGTAGTTTAAAATCTAGTGCTTGTGAACAGGATATTTAATTGTTATCTAAATGGCTACTTGTAAGTATAACATTTAAGAAAAAGAAATATTTCAATGTTAGTTTTACTAAACGGATATGCTAATTGTTTGTAGCATGCATGATCTGTTCAAAGCCTTCAAAATATTAATGGTAAACATTGCTAATGAGATGTGGAGGTGTTTTGGTTGCATTAAAGAATCTTGAGATATGAAAGTTACAATAATGTATGCAATATAAAGTTTGTGGTAATATGTAGCTATTAAATTTTTTGTCTGACACATTTTTTTTTCAGATAGGTAATTTCACACTGTCTGTGAAGTTCCACTCATATTTGAACAATGAGCGTCTATGCGGAGAGTGTCATCCATTGAATTGTACACTTCAACCCATTTGCTGTGACACTATCAACAACAAAAACCAAAACTGCTACAGACCCTGTAACTTCAGATTTGTGTTGTCAGTTGAAGCTTATAAAGAACCTCTTCGACACGTTTCTTTGCCGGCACGTTGGCCAGATTTTAGATCTGATAACATCACAATGTTCCCAGTAGGGCCAAATGCCTTCATTAAATCTCGTATTTCTAATCCAGTCTCTCTACAACTCCATACGTGGACAGTGAGTATCATAATACATAAGCATTGTTTTTGTATTTTTGGGTTTCATCCAAATAGTTGACCAAATTGTTCTGTTTACTATAGAAAGCTCATGCCCTCTTGTTTTCCTTTTTCATTTCATTCCCATGATTGTCCCAAACTGTTCTAAATCTTTGAAAATAGTGCCTACTAGTTAGACAGTGGCTTCAGTAGTTACACAATTTAACTTCATTAAGTAAAACATGGGTAATTTTTTTAATTACAGGAACATATAGCCCCCCCCCCCTCAAAAAAAGAAGAAAAAAAAAAAAAGAAGAAAAAACATTTTTTTGTCAGGCTATCTGTCTATCTAACTATCTGTATGTTTGCCCAACTATGAACTCCTGAGTTATTCTTACCAAATGCCCAATCTAGCATTAGTCTATCCAAATCTGTATCACTTTATTAGCTACCACATGTCTTTTTGCTTAATATTATTTGTCCAGTAATAGTAAATTTAGTTACAAAGTGCAATTAACTTGACAACTTATCCTAACATAGTTAAGAATAAACAACTGGGGAAGTGCCTGGTAGTGAAACATGTACTACAAGCTATGGATGATTGTACAACTTTAATCAAGGCATAATAGAGGGTATAGATCAAACAATGAAATCTACACTTTACTGTACTTCTTGTCCTGTCTCTTTAGGGACGTTTTCAGATGTACATTGTAGTGTACGATGCCTACCAAAACACTTCATATATATGGGATCAATATGCAATCAACAGATTTTCTATCAACGTTAATCTTAATGGAATGCCATCAGCTCAATGCAGGCAAACATATTATGGAATATATGGGATCGCTCAGCTAGATCTGAGCTTCGAAATTACATCGGATGTATATTTTAGTCCAGAATGTACCATTGTATTGCAAGGTATCATATATATATATATATAATATTCATACACATTACGTATAGTTACTGTATGTATTAAAGACAAGTATAAATGAAAGAATTAGTGAATGAGTTAGTAGTGGATGAGTAGAAGAGAGAGAGTGAGCGAGTGACAGAAAGGGGATGGGAGAAAGGAAGGAAGTGAGAGATTGAGTCAAAGTATAACATTAAATGAACTAAAACAATTGAATCCAAACGAGTTCAGCCTGAGACCTACATAGCATACTGCCGGGCTGTAAAAATAAAGAAGTTGTCACATACATAATTATTAAGGTGATATGGTATATAATCACACATTTACTATGTTCAGGTGGAGATGATGACGTTGTCAGTGTGGTGAATTCCCACAGAATTCTACTTGTACTTGTGATTGTTTTACCAATACTTTCAATCCTAGCAACCGTAGTTGTGATCTTGGTTGTCAGTAGCTACTGCAAAAAATGTAAGCAGTAATTATTAATGTCATAGGAATTTATCCTACATGATTTTGAATTTATTACTTTTGATATAACTAGTGGTGTGCTTGAGCACAAATGGCGAGCGAGCCTTAAACTACACTATTGTTATTCAAACTACTAAAATAAAGTCGAGTTGTTAAATTACGCATATACGGTAAAGGAGATTCAATGCCATTGTAACCACTCCCCTCAACTGTTTGAATTGAAAAAGAAGCAACAAAATCAAGTCACGTTATTTAAAATTTTCTCTGTGATTCTTAATAGAGTTGTAACGCACAATACTTTCACACAACTGAACATACCTACGCAAGACTTACCTTCGTGATTCGTCTAGTGGACCATGAATTGTCAAGTAAATGCTGTTGAGTAGGTCTATAACTGTGACAAATAGGGCATTAACTTACCACCGCCACTAACTCGAATAGAAATGGAGCTCCCATAAGATTTTGAGTTTTAACTGCACCCGCAAACAATTCAAAGCCGTAAACATTCAATTTCTAAGGTGATACGGGTAATGGTCGCAAAACCAGAGGATTCTGTTTAGTGAAGTTTGGGACGGGGTCGAACGCCGAGCGAACACAAAAATACGGAGGGTCAAAGTACAAAATGACATACATACGTCCAAACATATATATAAATAAACTAGTGGTGGTGCTTGAGCACAAATGGCGAGCGAGCCTGATGGTTAGGTAACATAAAATGTTACTATGTTTTAGCTTACTTCATGCAAACACTATAATAGCAGTTATGACATTTGATTTCAGCAAACAAGTACAAAATCACTCTCTTACCTGATTAATGGTAACTTTTGTAGTATCAAACATCTGCCATTCTGATAATCTCAATACCAGTAACTCTTGACCAAGCTTTCAGCTACGATAAAAAATAAACCAGTGTTATTATTTGTAATTTAGCCAACAAATATGGAATTACTACTTACCTCATTCTTGAGTATTGATAACTTCTGTAGTATCAAATTGAAGTTTTTGTTACAGCATCTGATTACCTTGAATTCTTGACAACAAGCTCTCACCTACAAAAACCAAAAAGACAATCAATTTTTAGCACACAAATACAAATTACTTTCTACCTCATTTTCTGAGCAGTGGTAACTTTTGTAGTACCAAACTTTAGCCAATCTGACTATTTGAATTTACCAGTCACTGTTGACTAGCTCTTAGCTACAAAAAAGAAAGGCCAGAGTTAATTTTGCATATTTAGCTAACAAATATGGAATTGCGTACTTATCTCAGCTTCCCTGAGAAGTAGTAGCTTCCATAGCATTAATACTACGGTATTCTGACTACCAACGGCTCTTGACAATCAACAACCGGCACTCCGTATCCCCCCCATAAAACGGCGAAGTTTTGAAATGAAGTCTGGAAAAGGGTCTTCAATGCCATAGTAACCGGTCGAATCAACTTTTTGTGTCTTGAAAACAAGCGTTTTAGCAGGAATTTTCTCATACTTTGGAGCTTAAGTATAAAGTAAGGTTTGCTTAATGCTGTAGTTTCAGAATAAACTGGAATGAAGCCTAAATAGCCGTGTTTTTAGGAGAAAAACGTTCCCCGCGCGCGCGTTTAAAGAGCATACGTACCATCCATACATACATACATATATATATATAACATATACCCGATTTTGCATTATCCACCCCTAATACTGTCTCGCTCGCTTCGCTCGCTCGCCAATAAATAAATAAACAAACATCCCCGATTTTCGATTGTGTTACCCCTGTAAGTGTCTCGCTCGCTACGCTCGCTCGCCAACTATCATAAGTGCACTGTTATATGATCCTAGCTACATTCATTTACTATAATGTTATACTTTGGTATGCTTAAAAAAGTTTGCCAGTTATTTCCATTCTACAGTGCAAGGCAACATTATTTTGTGATATAACTTTCTGAAGGTAGACTAAAAATGTAACTATAATTCTTCGGGTTATTCCTGAACAGCAATTTTTTTACCCTTTCTGTAGTTTTCAAATAAACTGGAAGATTATTTCATTCCTCACTAAGATATCTGTTCAGATAAATTTCATTTATCTTGATGATCTCCAAGATTTATAACTTGATTGCATAACAATTTATTACTAAACATTATAAATAGTATTGTGTGTAATATGTTTTTAGATTATTTTGTCAAAAATGATGATCACAGTTTAACAGAAAGAGTGTAAGTTGTAGCAACAAAGAATTAATTAAAAGGAGTAATTTATGCTGTCTCTCCTCTGATGTTATTATATAAGAGAATTGCACACTGTCATAGTCTAACTTCAATTGATGAAACTATATAATATTCAACATGAATTGCTCAATTAATAATTTGAAAAATAAAGCAATAAAATGAGCAATGTTTTGATGGACAATTGTAGCTACATGATTCAATTAATTGAACTTACACCATTGTTATTATCTTTTATCTAGCTTTAATTCACAAGTTGTGGATTATATCTCAGCTGTAAAATATACATGATCAGTTTCATAATCAGTACAATTAAATTTGACACAAATTTTAAGCCTAACTGAATTAATTATGTGAATGTATATAGATCGAGCTCCATAGAACGTCCAAATGATTCCTACTATGTGAGGGTAAATTACTACTTGCTCCTATTTTAATGAGATTTAGTAGAATACTAATTTCTGGTGTAGGATACCAAAGAAGGTGGACATACAGAAGATCTGCACTGCAACATAAACCCTTCCTATGACACAATGAATTTTACTGCCCACCCTTATGCCACTATAGACTGCATATGATACTGTTCAACCACCAGATAGTACACTGAATTAAAACTTGCTGAGCACAGTTGTATAGTTATTTGCAGTAAAAAATACATCCACAACAAACTTAAGATGTTATCTATAACTCGTAATTTAATGTCTACTTTACAAGATTATTGGTGTAGTTTTACTGAATGTGACTAGCATCTATAAAATATTGAGTGACATTGAATAATTTTATTCATAGAGCAATGGTTTTAAGTTCAGAGGCAAATGTATCTATATCAATACACCACTATTTTAATTCCCACTATGATACTTGTAAGAACAATGAAAAGTGTAGGAACTCAAGTTCACAGAAAACTTTATGCAGGAGTTAGTTACATGTATCACATGCTATAAATGCTACATAAACTGGCAGTAATTGCATTTTAATTCCTGGTCAAAATTTGTTTGGCTAATCTTTAGTACTTAAGGTGATTAATTACAAGTGGCCATCAAATATATGTTGGCTAATTCAAGTTAGCTAAGAACTTTAATTAGGTTCATTTATTGTTATGAGAATTTAATTGACTAATAAAAAGAATGCAAAAGGTGAACAGAATATTTCAGTCCTGATTAACCAATGATAGTTATATTGCACACTTCAACAAAAAATACACATATCACATTGTCATTGCTTGTAGGTAATTTTTTCCCAAATTTTTTTTAATATATATATTCGGATTAACACACATGAGCATAGCTACCAACACAGGAAGGCAGACATACATGCAGGCAGGTTGACAAGAGATAGACAACAGACAGGCAGAAAAACAGACAGACAGTCAAACAGACAGATAAACAAATGAATGAACAGACAGACAGGCAGGCAGACAGAGTGCACATTATTATTTTGTTTTTGTTGTTATTCTATTTGAACCTTTACTGAATCCATTTTTGATAAATTCCATATGATATAAGATATGTTCACATTTGATGATACTTTATTGCTTACATTGTGTCAAATTTTTAAAGTGACAGAAGATAACTCCGGATTCAGACAACATATAGTATAGCTGAGACATGCACAGTTGATGTAATACTTACAACTCAGCCACGTCTTCATTGATTCCCCTCCATATAACCAATGATTTGGATATGACCAAATAAGGCCCTAATTACTCTGCACTTTATATAATGACATCAAATTGTGCTATTATATTTGCTATCTTATAGTTTCTATGGTCATCCATCTCTAAGTACAATGTATTTATAGTATGTCGAATATATATTCGAGAAAGATCTTTGGTTAAGAATACTGTTTGTTAGCTTTCTGTTTCCTGATATCATTTTCCTTTTGACTACAGATGCCAGTTAAGGTGTGGATCAACAGAAAGTTTACAATCTTGTCAGTACAGTGTATTTATAGTATGTCGAATGTATATTCGAGAAAGATCTTTGGTTAAGAATACTGTTTGTTAGCTTTCTGTTTCCAGATATCATTTTCCTTTTAACTACAGACAATTCAAAACAAATACATATGCCAGTTAAGGCGTAGATCAACAGAAAGTTTACAATTTTGTCCAGAATAAGTGTACCTTGGAAAACTGTGAAACTATGTCATTAAAGAAAGTTTTGTTCCTGAGTATTGTGAGTTCAACTTTAAACTGGAGTACTATCACTAATATGCTACTTACAAGCCTGCAGCTACTATTTAAATTATACCTCGAGCTATACCAATTAGGTTTTGTGTGTTTAAAGATAGCTATAACAATAACATACTATTTAGATTTTGGTAGTACTAGGAGTTAGATTTAAGCACCTAATTTTAGAATTCTCTACTATTTCATTCTATATTCTTTTAGTGAACACCAGTCAATATATAAGTGAGTGTATATTTGACGAAAGGGAATGAACAATGAACTAGAAAGTATATAAATGAAACATATAAACACACCATAGGGGTCGCACACACACCCGGGTCACACACCTGGCAGAACCAGGATGCCAGTGCATGAAAGCAGGCACTGAGCTGGGTAAGCAAATCTTGAATTCATAAATGTGATTGTGAACAGATTTGCAATTGTGTTTCTGAAATTAGTTCACACAACATCACTTGCTTGAGAAATGAAGCATGTGCAGATGAATGCCCTAGAGGCTTCAATGGAGACTCCAATTGCAGCAGCTGCACAGATGACAGGCTATCTCTGGCATCAAACTGTACCAGGTGCAAAGAAGACAGCAAAAAATGTCTAGTAAGAAAACTAATACTGTAGCTAAGTTTACAAAGTTCATTCATAACACGAAATTACAGCGTCCATCTTTTTTTTACAATAAATTGAAAGACTTAATAAGATGTTAGTGAAATATTTGTTACACTGATGCTTGTACAATAACTATCACATATGGATAAGAAATTATTCAGTGTAGATAACATCTAGGGTAAAACAAATATATGATTTTTATTATTGCAGAATCATGAATTGCCTCTTGATTGTACAGAGTACATCAACTTCACTGTTCTTATATGTACACTTCTTTCTAGATGGGTATTTTCACACTTTCTGTAATGTTCCACTCCTACGTCAACCCTATTAGTCTTTGTGGAGAATGTCGTCTTCCTCAATGTGGAACTTGACCAGTTTGTTGTGACACATTTAATGAAACAGAAAATTGCCCAAGTCGCTGTTTTTTCAGATTTGTTCTTTCAATAGAATCTTAGCGAGTCTCTAAAACATGTTCCTTTGCCAGTAATCCTTCCAGATTATCGGTCTGACATTATCTCATCATTTCCAGAGGGTATATTTGCCTTTAAATTTTCTAATGTTTCCAATCCATTAATAATGGCGCTCACTACTTGGACGGTGAGTGATGTTTAGAATAATAATGCTAGTTACATTATTATATATGTAATAAAATTATTATGACAGGACTGAGAAAAAAAACTATATGCTGTTGTAGACTGGTTATGATAACTATATTTAGTTACTAATCATGTATTTTACTCACTAAAAAAATGAAAATTTTCATTGTAATTGCTAATTGAGATTAGAAAAATAAGCTACCAACTGGCATCACTATCAGGCTTAACATGATTACTTTTTTCAAGTAGAATGAGAATGCACACCACACACACAACCAATATAACATACACATTACTCACACGTACCACACACACACAACCACCCTCACACTTGTACACACACACACAACACATGCATAAACACACGCACACTGTACCTTTAATATTGTTTTAAATATTTGTTTTGTATTATATTAATACTAAAACACACGAATGTTTCAATATAATACAGTAGGACTTTAGTTATCCACATGCATCAGAACCGAGAGGTGTTGTTTGATAACTGAAATGTTCAGATATCTGAACACCATAGAAATGTATTACAAAGCACTATTGAAGGGGTTAAGCAATTCTTTGTGTGTACATGTGCTACTATTAGATTATGGGTGTTAAGTTAACTGAAGTGTTTGGATAATTTAAGTTCGGATTGCTGAAGTTCTACTGTACTAAGCAAATGTCGCCCAAATTATCTAATTATTGAAGTGGGAATGCAGAATGCAGTTAAGAAGGGATATCTGATACTGGGATATTTATACTGAATGTGCCTATTTTTGCCTTATACAATTATGATCAATATGTTTATACACTGAGGGATAGATGGAGACAACACAGTTTAGCTACATTTTAGATTGATTTTGGTATACATCATTTTACAGCATTATATTTTAAAATAGTAATTGTCATGTTAATAGCATTGGTGTGCTTTTCCATTTTAAAGGGACGTTTTCAGATGTACATTGTGGTATATGATGCTTATCATTTATGAAAAATGCCTGTCGGTCGATATGCAGTGGACAGATTTGCTATAATTATCATCCTAGATGGATTACCCTCCACTCTCTCGAGACGTACATATCATGGGATATATGGAATAGCACAATTTGATCTCAGCTTTGAAATACAATCAGATGGACATTACGGCTCTCAATATTCTATCAGCCACAACAACACATTTTAAATATAACTTCAAATGGTACAGACAATCTCCGAATCAATTTTATAAAATAAAAATGGTCATTAGTAAATAGTATGGTTTTATCCTTGCTTTTTGGATATGCCTTATTACTTAGCTATTTAATTAATATTGCTTGCTGGAATGCCGAACCTGCCTGCTACCACAAAAATAATTTGCCCTGCCAAATTTTTAAGTAATACATATTGCATGTTTGTATATTGGTGTTCAATTATTGAACAATGTTTTCCAGCAAGAACAAATTTTACGCTACAGATATCAAAGCATTTTTGGAATATTTATTCTGTGTAACATGTTTACAGTGTAGATAAATCCTAAGATCTATGTTTATTAAGATTTATAGATTTATCCTCTAAAGTATCTAGGATGACTAATGACATAATATCATAATCAATCATTAAAGCAAGTTAATTCCAGTGCTCATGAAGCACCAGAGGTGTGAATCCTCAGCACTGCTATCATTTTTCTTAAGCCATTATTAGTCGTATCAATATGTTGATGTAGCTTGCACACAATGAAAGCAGTAGACGTAAATAAAGTCTGCATTCGAGAACTAGACATGTAGGGAATGCGCTTATCACAAATTGGTAGTGTTAAAGAGGTAAACGGGGATATATTATGGTAAACGTAATATATCTCTGGTAAAACCTCCCCAAAACTATACAGCAAAACTTTTGCGAGCAGTATGAAATGATTTGCTTACATGATGACCGCATGACAATGTGGACTCTTACCCAAAAATGCTTACAATAGTAGAGTCAAAAAATACTAGCATTTTCTGGAAAACTGAGTCAAAACAATTATCCTGTACAACATTTTGATGCTTCTTTCAATCTTCAGGCAAGCTGCTGTCTGAGATGCATCATTGTGTGACAGAATGACTGACTGACAGACCAACTGAGTACTATAACCCTATCTCATAAACCAATGTAGAGTTTGACTAACTTTGGAAATTCAATCTAATTTACATTTCTGCCTTACTTGAACATACAAAGATGGGATTATAGTGAGTGTAGGAGTGCTTACTAGACATAAGAAAGGAATACATATCCTGATAAAATAAACGATATGATGTCAATAAAATCAGTTACATCATGAGCAAATTAGTTTAATGACAGTAAGTGTTGACTACAAATATTAGACATCTTTTGTACTCTTTGTTTTCAGACACTGTTGTTGCTTATTTGATGAACTCGTATAGAGTACTACTAATACTCGTGATTATCCTGCCAATTATTGCTATTCTGGTAACTATTTTTATAACGGTAATAGCCTTCATATCATTGAGCTACTGCAGAAATTGTAAGAGGATGGATGGTATGCACTTGAAGGAGTGCAAAGTGCACTAGTTGTATCAAGGGGAGTGGTGCCCATCCCACCTCCCTCCTCCCATTATTTGCTATATAAATTTTCATAAGTGGTGTAGCCTCTATAGGTCTAATCAGGTTTCCAATGTTAGGTAATTATACAGAGAGATAGCTCATAAGAGGGAGGAGTGACATGTTTATTTTTATACAACCATACATGTGTCATACCAAACTAATATGAAACAATTATATATATAATATATATGTATATATATACTGTATTTTTGAGCACGCAGTTTAATATTTTAAATTGTGACACATGCTCATCAACAAAATAAATTGATATAATAATAGGGTCGTGTGTCAGTAACGACGATGACAACCGACGGTGTGTATTCATGAATAATTCATGAGCTTTGTATGGTAGCTATGGTAAAATATCGTCGCCTCATGGTAGATAAAGTTTCGTCATATTTAGTAGAAAATGCTGGTTAATTCTAAAAAGCGGGTGCAATAGACAATGCAAGGCAGTGTAGGTTTCAAAAAGAAAGGCGAAATTACGGGGAAAAAAGGTAAAAGGCGATTAAGAGTGTGGAATCGGCATATTTTGCATTATGTTTAAGTAGTGTAATCCAAGAGTTTGTTTTCTTCTTTAACATAATGAACCAACTATAAAAATACGAAACCAACCTCTCAATCACTTGATGTATTTGCAATACATGTACTATAGAAAGATAAGTTAAGATTAAGTTTAAAATGTTTCCTGGACAATATGATAGATATCATTTCTAGTAGCATGCTTTGACTAATATTAAATGTTAGGGTTGTTAACAATATAACTGCTTGATCCAATCAGGGATGGATTTGATAACTTGATAATAAGTAAGTATATAAATTATAGCATATGCTATTATGTTTCTATATATACCAAAATGTATACCTAGATGTTCTAAATACACTTCAATTATCATAGTATTAGTAAATATTTGGTGCTAAGTTGATTGTGTTTGCTATTTCACTAACTGGTATAAGAACCAGGGGTGCCTGTGAGCCAGGGTAAGGGAGGTGTGCCTGATTTTGGGGTATGCTCATATGGCTAGGGTTATTATATATATAATAATATAATAATGATTGACTTATACAAATATTTTTTATCGTAATGATGACCCGACATTTCGACCAATGAAGAGGACTTTGACAAGAGGTCGAAACATTGGGTCGACTTTTAATTAACATAATATTGGTTGTTAGAACAAGAAAAAATTACTATTATTGTTTATCTTGTTTTTTTAATTACCTTGTTTGTAATAATGAAAGTATCTATAAAATGTACCTGAACTGATTGTATAACCCCATGCTCGGTAATAGATCATTCAGAGTCAGTCCTGAACTCAAAATCATGCAAATATAGGTATCTGTATGTACTAATTGCTTGCAGGCATATTAACAAGAAGTAAATTGAATTTATGTACTGATTAATAATAATAGACAAAAAATCTCAACTGCGACTGTGACACGAATCCGGCTTATGATGCTGTCAAGCCAACTTCAAATTCTGCTTATGCTGTGGTGAAGTCAGAAGTGAATGAAGATGATAATAGCAGTGAGGATTATGCCACAGTGTAACCAGAAAACACATCTCTCCACTGAAAATGCTGGAAATTCATTTTGAAATATGAACATGCAACTGTGCAATGAATATTGTTAGTTGCTAAATTGGTTACAAACACAACTAGATGAAATTAATGTTACTATAAGCAGCACATGGAGTGAATTACACAACTTGCACAGTTTAATGATAGCTAATACATTAAGCAATTGCTCATTTAGTCATTTTTAATGTTACATACTATTAATAGCAAAATTGGTCGAGTATCGTTGTTACAAAATGGGGCCCTTAAATTTACTATTTATACTGATCATTTTAATAAATACCACATTAGCTACATAGTTTTCTTTAATCTTTTAACATCAATTATAATGGATACACAGTATTTATCTATTCATTCAACAATTTGATGGTGCCCAGTTGATTTACTAATAAAAGCTCATCAACATTATAATAGATTCAGTCATTCTCGGCGGAAATAATGATAATAATAGCAAATTGTCTTGTTCTAACAGCCAATATTATGTTATTAAAACTTAAACTGACATTTTGACTTCTTGCCGAAGTCTCCTAGTTGACTCTTGAAGAAGACTTCGGCAAGAAGTTGAAACGTCGAGTTAAGTTTTAATTAACATAATATTGACAGCAGTTAGAATGAGAAAATTGTTATTATTAACATTATTATTGGATAACGGTCAGCTCAGGACTCAACTAAACTATTGAATCAGGATACTATTTAATTGAGTGCATTATTAGGATTAATTAAACCTAGATATTTTTGTAGAGATATTATTACAATGAAAGCAATATGAGTTTATGAGTAATGGCAACTATGTTTCATAGTAGCTATTATAGAATTTTTATTTTAACAAGATTTTCCTGCGCCCAGCTTCTGTTCATAAAAACACAAAATACAAAAAAATGCAAAACTTTGGAAACATTTCTATAGGTTTCAGCATCTAACCACATTATAATGTTAATTCCATAGTTCCGCATTTTTGTGTGTTTATCAACTGAAGAATGGTCCAGAAACTTTGTCATTGTTTGTAAATTCTATAGACATACTTGTCTAAATTCTACTGTTATTTTTTTAATTCTATTTATTTATTTATTTTGAGTACAAAGATCTTAATGTGCATTGATTGGTTCATGGAATCTTCAGAAGTGAACCCACTAACAACAGCTAATACACCTTCAGACATACAGTATAGCTGAGACATTCACAGTCGTGATGTAAATAATACAACTCAGCCACATCTTCATTGAGTCCCTCCATATAACCGATGGCTTGGATTTGACCAAATAAGGGCATAAATTACACTGCACTTATATAATTATACCATATAACCGATTAATTGAATATGACAAAATAAGGGCATAAATTACACTGCACTTATATAATTATACCAAATTGTGTTCTTATTTGCTACCTTATAGTTTCAGTGGCAATCCATCTCTAAGTGCAGTGTATTTATAGTATGGTGAATCTATATTTGGGAAAGATCTTTGGTTTAGAAACTGTTTGTTAGCTTTCTGTTTCCTGATATCATTTTCCATTTGACTACAGACAATGCAAAACAAATACATATGCCAGTTAAGGCGTAGATCAACAGAAAGTTTACAATTTTGTCCAAAATAAGCGTACCTTGGAAAACTGTGAAACTATGTCATTAAAGAAAGTTTTGTTCTTGAATATTGTAAGTTCAACTTAAAACTGGAGTACTGTCACTAACAGCTACTATTTAAATTATACCTCTAGCTATTACCTGTTAGGTTTTGTGTCTTCAAAGATAGCTGTGGCAATAACATACTATTTAGATTTTGTGTAGTATTAGGAGTTTGATTTAAGCACCAAGTTTCAAAATTCTCTACTATTTCATTCTATATTCTTTTAGTGAACACCAGCCCATCTTAACTGAGTGTATATTTGACAAAGGGAATGAACAATGCACTAAAAAGAGTATTAAATGAAACATGTACTTACACTATGGGTTACACACACACGGGTCACGCAGAGCCAGGATGCCTGTGTACATGAAGCAGGCACCGAACCATGCGTGAGTGTAAAGCACCTAGGACAGAAACGATTAATCAAGTGACAGTCGAAGGACCAGCTATCTAACACCTACTCCATTCTAAGGTCTAGTTATCACCTAAGAACTAAGCTATGCACTAGATAGCACTTCTGTCACTACTAAATCTCAGTCTATCTAGACACAATGAGACTGACTAACTATACTACAATGACTAGAACACTAACTGAACTAAGTAGCAAGACAGAGATCTCTACTAGCGAAGGAGCAGGGATCTAGCAATAGACTGAACTAGGACAGCTAGGAGAGAGAGAAGACAACTTTGACTATCACAAATGTAATAATATACTACTAAGAACTACATTACAAGAGTATATGAAGGGAGTGACTTGAACAAAGTAAAACAATGAGTTTGTATGAGGTAACTTTAGAATGGAATGCATCGGAATGAACAAGATTGTGAATCTGAATAAGTATATATTAACGTAACCTAGCATAGTTTAACAATTTAACTATGCTATGTTAAGCTAATATATACTCATTCAGTTTGATACTCATATGAATGAACCTCTATGATGAAGATGGTGAATGTCTAAGTGTATAATTGAATGATGCTTGGGAGTGTACTGGACTTTCTTATAGGTGATAATGGATGAGGGTTTGTATAGTGCAGAAGCCATGGGTGGGAGGGGCTCATTAACTTGTTGGCTATGGCTGAAGCTTGAGTCACAAATGTGATTGTGGACAGGTGTGGTTCTGTGTTTCTAAGATTAGTTCACACAACATCAATTGCTTGAGAAATGGAACGTGTGACGATGAATGCCCTAGAGGCTTCAATGGAGACTCCAACTGCAGCAGCTGCACAGATGACAGGCTATCTTTGGTATCAAGCTGTACCAGGTGCAATGAAGACAGCAAAAATTGTCTAGTAAGAAAACAAAAACTGTTGCTAAGTGTACAAAGTACATTCATAACACGAAATTACAGTGTCCATCTTGTTGTACAATAAATTGAAATACAATAGTAATCAATTCTTAACAAGATGTTGGGAAAACATTGTTACAATGATGCTTGTACAACATTATGAATATAGTACATTAACTATCACATACCATTGGATAAGTTGGTTTAGTGCAGATAAACCATGCTAGGTTAAAATATTACATAATTTTATTTTTGCAGAATCATCAAATGCCTCCTGATTGTACAGATGTGCATTAACTTCATTCTTCTTGTATGTACACTTGTTTCTAGATGGGTAATTTCACACTTTCTGTAATGTTTCACTCCTACCACAACCCTGATAGTCTTTGTGGAGAATGTCGCCTTCCTGAAAATGGAACTGGACCAGTCTGTTGTGACACATTCAATCAGACAGAGAATTGCCCAAGTATCTGTTCATTCAGATTTGTATTTTCAATAGAATCTTATGGCGAGCCTCTAAAATATGTTCCTTTGCCACTAGTCCCACCATATTATCAGTCTGACAATATCTCATTTCCAGAGGGTATATTTGCCTTTAATGTTTCTAATTTTTCCAATCCATTGATAATGGCGATCACTACTTGGACGGTGAGTGATTTTTAGAAGCTAATGTTTCATTATATGTAACAAAATTATGACAGGATTGAGAAAAACACTGTATACTGTTGTGGACTAATTTAGATAAATATATTTTGTTGTTAGTCATGTATTTTACTCATTAAAAATATAAAATTTCTTTATAATTGCTAATTGAGATTCTAGAAAACTGAGCTACGAGCTGACATCACTACGAGGCCTAAAATGAATTCTTTTTCCAAATACAATGAGAATGCATACCAAACACAACCAATACCATGCACACATTACTCACCCATAGCACACGCAACCACCCACACACTTATGCACACACACACAACACACGCACATACACACACACTGTACCTTCTACCCTCTATATTGCTTTGAATAATTGTGTTGTACTAAAACAATACAATAGGATTACAGTTATTTGAACACTTTGGGACCGAGAGGTGTTGTTTGGATAACTGAAATGTTCCCATAACTGAACACCATAGAAGTTTATTACAAAGCACTAGCGAAGGGGTGTGTTCAAACAATTATTCGTGGATGAATGTGCTACTGTTAGATATTAGGTTTTCAGTTAACTGAAGTGTTTGGATAATTTACGTTAGGATAATTTACCTTTGGATGATTGAAGTTCTGCTGTACTAAGCAAATATCACTCAAATTATCTAATTATTGATGTGGGAATTCAGAATGTAGTTAAGAGAAGATATCTGATGCTGGAATATTTTATACTGAATGTGCCTATTATTTCTTATAAAATAATTATCAATATGTTTATATTCTTTGGTATAGATGGAAACAACACTTTTAGCGATATTCTAGATTGATTTTGGCGTACATCATTTTACAGCATTTAAAAAAATAGAAATTATTATGTACATAGCATTGGTGTGCTTTTCCTTTTTAAAGGGACGTTTTCAGATGCACATTGTGGTATACGATGCTTATCGTGTATCAAGCTTCTTCCTTGGTCGATTTGCAGTGGACAGATTTGCTATAAATATCATCCTAGATGGATTACCCTCCACTCTCTCAAGACGTACATATCATGGGGTATATGGAGTAGCTCAATTCGATCTCAGCTTTGCAATACAATCAGATGGACATTACAGACCTCAATATTCTACCACACCACAACAAAGCATTTTAAATATAATTCCAAATGGTACAGACAATCTCCGAATCAATTATGATAAAGGTAAAATAAAATGGTCTATAGTAAATATTATGGTTTTTTTCTTGCTTTGAGGATATGCCTTATTAAGCTATTTAAATAATATTGCTTGTTCGAATGCCGAACCTGCCTGCTTACCACAAAAATAATGGCATGTTTATATATATTATTGGTGTTCAATTTAACACGGCATGACAATGGAGAGTTTTACCCAAAAAAGCTTATGATAGCAGAACCAAAAAAAATACTAGCATTTTCTGGAAAACTGAGTCGAAACAAATATCCTGTACAACATTTTGATGCTTATTTCAATCTTTGGGAAAGCCGCTGTCTTCGAGATGCAGCATTGTAGGGCAGAATGGCTGACAGACAGACAAACTGAGTACTGTAACCCTATCTCATAAACCAATGTAGAGTCTGACTAACTTTGGAAATTCAATCTAATTTACATTTCTGCCTTACTTGAACATACAAAGATGGGATTATAGTGAGTGTAGGATTGCTTACAAGACAAAAAAAAGAATACATATCCTGATAAAATAGACAATATGATGTCAATAATATCAGTTAAATCATGAGCAAATATGTTTAAAGACAGTAAGTGTTGACTACAAATATTAGACATCTTTTGTACTCTTTGTTTTCAGACACTGCTATTACTGATTTGATGAACTCGTATAGAGTACTACTAATACTCGTGATTATCCTGCCAATTATTTCTATTTTGGCAACTATTTTTATAATGGTAATAGTCTTCATATTATTGAGCTACCGCAGAAATTGTAAGTTTTAATCCTGTTATCTAAAATTAAAATAGTTAACTGTTGCTTTTGTCACAAGTACTAGAAATACCCAATTAATAATGATATTTAGAATTCTATTGCCAACAGCATCTGGCCAGCCTATAATGATTCAGATTTAATTTAAATTGGTACATATTATGTACACACTATTTAGTGCAGTTACTTGGTTAAAATTTATACATTGATTTTGCCACTATATTATATGGGAATCACCATGTATGTATGTTTGTATATGTATTTGTGTATTTGCGTATGTGTGTATATGTGTTATTGTGTGTGTGTGTGTGTATGTATGTATGTATGTATGTATGTATGTATGCTTGTTTGTTTGTTTGTATGTATATATGTATGCATGCATGAATTTATGTATGGATGGATGGGTGGGATAGATCGTATAGTATGTAACTAGAGGAGGGCAAAGAGCACTACCCCTTGTACTTTGTATCAAGGGGAGCGGTGCCCATCCCACCTCCCTCCTCCCATTTTTTTTGCTATAATTATTATCCATACATATTAGGGCACAGTTGTGTAGTCTCTGAGTCTAATCAAGTTTCCAATATTCTTAATTGTGACACATGCTCATCATTATATAATAATATGCTTACCTGTCAATAATGACCATAACGATAACGATATGGGTATTCATGAGCTACTGCAGAAATTGTAAGTTTTAATTCTGTTATCTAAAATTAAGATAGTTAACTGTTTCTTTTGTCAGAAGTACTAGAAATACCTAATTAATAGTGTTATTTAGAATTTTATTGCCAACAGCATGTGGCCAGCCTATAATGATTCAGATTTAATTTAAATTGGTACATATTATGTACATACTATTTAGTGCAGTTACTTAGTTAAAATTATACATTGATTTTGCCACTATATATGTGATTCACTATGTTGTTTGTATATGTATGTATGTATGTGTGTATATGTGTGATTGTGTGTGTATGTATTTATGTGTGTATGTATGTATATATGTATGTATGTATGTATATGTGTGTATGTATGTATGAATGTATGTATGTATATATATTATATGTATTTATGTATGTATTTATGTATGTATGTATGTATGTATGCTTGTTTGATTGTTTGTATGTATATATGTATACATGCATGAATTTAAGTATGGATGGATGGGTGGGATAGATCGTATTGTATGTACTTAGAGGAGGGAAAAGAGCACTAGCCCTTGTATTTTGTATCAAGGGAAGCGATGCCCATTCGACCTCCCTCCTCCCATTTTTTTTTGCTATAATTATTATTCATACATATTATTAGGGCACAGTTGTGTAGTCTTTAAGTCTAATCAAGTTTCCAATATTCTTAATTGTGACACATGCTCATCATTATATAATAATATGCTTACCTGTCAATTATGACCTTAACAATAATGATATGGGTATTCAAGATGATTTCATGAGCTGAGACGAGTTGGTAAAGCATCATCATTAACTGAATGTGTAAATCATCATCACATTCAGTAAAGGGGATTAGGAACAACAACTATTGTAGCTAATAACAGAAGGTGAAATTAGTGAAGAATGGCAAAAAGACAGGGAGACTGGAAGGGTATCCTAGAAAAGCTGAGATGTCTCAGAGAGAAAGAGAGCAGGAGAGGGAAACTGGTGTTTTTATAGTGAGTGTTAGAGGAGAGTAACATCAGAATCTTAATCTACTGCATTCCTAATTTGCTGGAAGAGTCATTGTGAAATGCAATGGCAAAGTGACATTGTATGTTACTATGGTAAGAATATGTATGCTGTCAATAATCAAACTACTATATAAATGCACTTATTTATACCTGCCTGAGTACTTCATTACATTTATTTAATCAAAAACAAAATAAATTTGTATTTGAATATTTTAAGGCTGGCTCACATAAGTTACTTTTCTTGATACTAAATACTGGTTTATATATTGTGAGTGGCTGGTCAGATGAGTGGGCAGATGACTGGGCAGATGGGCGGGTGAGTAAGTAAGTAGTCACACAGAAATAGAAGGCAGGCAAGCTGGTGCTGGCTGGCTGACCAGAAGATAAATGCAAAACACCAGCATTTGTTGTTGATATTATTTTGCAAAGATCCTGAAGTTTTTCTTTTTTAACATAATGAATCCTTAAAATGCATTTTCTTAATAATATGAAACCAACTTCTCAGTCACTTAATATAATTGCAATACGTGTATTATAGACAACAACATCAAGAAAGATAAGTTAAGAGTAAGTTTAAAATGTTTCCTGGACAATATGATAGATATCATTTCCAAATATGTTTGTTGTTGCATGCTTTGACTAATATACATTGTTAGGGTTGTTAACAATATAACTGCTTGATCCAATCAGGGATGGATTTGATAACTTGATAATAAATAAATAAATTAATAAATGATTGTATGCTTTCATGTTTGCATAGCTAAATGCCCAAAATTTATACCTAGATGTTCTAAATACTCTTCAATTATAATTAGTGAATTTTTTGGTGCTAAGTTGCTTGAAATTTGCTAATTCAATAACTGGCATAAGAACCAGGGGTGCCTGTCAGCCACGGGGAGAGAGGACGCCTGATTTTAGGGTGTTCACTGTATGGCTGTGGGTATTTATGTAATAATGATTGACTTGTACAAATATTGTTTATGGTAATAATGATTCAGTCATTCTCGGCTGAAATTATTATAAAATTATAATAATAGCAAATTTTCATCATTCAAACAGCCTAACATTTCGACCCATGAAGAGGACTTTGACAAGAGGTCGAAACGTCATGTTGAGATTTAATTAACATGATATTGGTTGTTAGTACGAGAATAATTTTCTATTATTGTTTATTTTGTTTTTTATTTAACTTGTTTATAATAATGAAAGTATGTATAAAATGCACCTGAATTGATTTAAGAGTTAATTAATACTAGGCAAGAATACTTACAACCCCATGCTCTATAACAGATCATTCAGAGTCAGTCCTGAACTCAAAATCACCTTCTTCTATACCAGGGTCATGCAATGTAATGCATATATAGGTCACTGTATGTTCTAATTGTTTGTGGGCATATTAACAAGAAGTAAATTCAATTTATGTATTGATTAATTATAGACTAAAAATCTCAACTACGACTGTAACACAAATCCTGCTTATGATACTGTCAAGCCAACTTCAAATCCTGCTTATGCTGTGGTGAAGTCAGAAGTGAATGAAGATGATAATAGCAGTGAGGCTTATGCCACAGTGTAACCAGAAAACACATCTCTCCACTGAAAATGCTGGAAATTCATTTTTTAATATGCACATGCAACTAGGCAATGAATATTGTTAGCATTACTAGACTTGTTACAAACACAACTAGATGAAATTAGTGTTAAAAAAATCAGCACGTGGAGTGAATTACACAACTTGCACAATTTAATGACAATATATATTTAACGATATTGCTCATCTAGACATATTAAATGTTACTTATTAATAGCACTATTGGTCGAGTATTATTGTAACAGAATGGGCTTTTTAAATATACTAACTATTTCAATAAATAGCATATGGTCTACATAATTTTCTTTTATCAATTATAATAGATATGTCTATCCTATTCATTCAACAATTTGGTGGTGCCCTTGATTTACTAATAAAAGCTCATCAACATTATTATTGATTCAGTCATTCTCGGCTGTAATAATAACAAATTTTCTTGTTTTAGCAGCCAATATTATGTTAATTAAAACTTAAATTGACATTTGGACTTCTTGCCAAAGTCTCCTAGTTGACCCTGAAGAGGACTTCGGCAAGAAGTTGAAACGTTGGGTTAAGTTTTAATTAACATAATATTGACTGTTACAATGAGAAAATTGTTATTATTATAATTATTAGTGGATAATAGTCAACTCAGGACTAAGCTAGACTATGAGTAATGACAATTATTCTTCATAGTATTTAGAATTTATATTGTTAAAATTTTAACAAGGTTCTTCGGCTTCCGAGGGTCCTACTTCTGTTAATAAACACAAAATCAAAAAATGCAAAACATTGGAAACATTTCTGTAGGTTTCAGCATCAAACAACATTACTATGAACTCCATAGGATTCCATTTTTTTGTTTACTTTGTGTGTTTGTCAACTGAAGAAGGGTCGGGAAATTTTGTCATTGTTTGTAAATTCTATAGATTATGCTTGCCACACTATTCCACAATACAGTTAATACGACTTTGGGAGTAGCTCTGAACTCTGAAGTTATTTATTTATTGATAATTATTTATTTTTATTTATTTATTTATTTATTTATTTATTTATTTATTTATCTATTTATTTCACTGATCTATTTATTTATTCATTTGGAGTACACAGATCTTAATGGCCATTTATTGGTTTATGGAATCTTCAGACATGATCTGTACTTCACACCCACTTAACAACAGTCAATGCACCTGTTATGCCACTCCCCCTTTCCTCCACCTCCTCATCCCTCACTCCTTCTTTCACTCTCCCTTTCTTTATCTCCTCACTCAGGAGATAAAGAAAACATGCCATCTGTGTGTTGTGATAAAAATATATTGTACTACACACATTCAATATAATCCAATGGATCATTTCACGATCAGGACCTGCCCACAGTTTCACTTTAGTGACTCAACTCAATTAGATACAAAAACATTTTTTTCTGATTTTTTTAAATATAGTTGACAACTCTAAGCATTAATGTTGTCCCAAAATTATTTTCAAATTTCATTTTTGCCTACATTTTACACTATGGTAACCATAACTCAATTTTGTATTACAAACAAGTATGATATTCTTGTGATAACTATTCTAAGCATGGCCGCCCAAAACTTGACCATGAAATACTACATCAAACAGCCACTACCAAGCAACCACTTCTGTAAGCATACAGTAGACAGATACACATAATATAATCAAATAGACAACATGACTGCTATGGTACAGAACATTACACATTGGATTGCGGCATATGATGCCAACTGTTGTCTTGGAATTTAACATATTCAAGTATTCCTGGTTCTCAGCGACCTGTAATTTTTTATAGTCGAGTCCTCCATTCTTTGAGCAGCAGCAGTCATGGCTGCTTCTGTCCAAAGACTGTGGCCTGTATATCGAGAGGCCTGAAAGGGTTCTGGAACAGCAACAACAAATCTCAGACAAGATAACTGCCAGATATCTTTGAATATAAATAGTTTACCAGTATTTTAATTGTAGATTGTGGGGCCAGCCTGACAAGAACAGAGACATAATAAATTAATTGAGTGAGGATGACATTATTTGCCAGAACTAACAGTTGTGTTGCTTGGCATTCTGCTGTCGGGCAATATTTGCATTTCGTTTTTGTAATGGGTGTGCCCATGGTCATATAAACTGTGTTCACTTTTGTAACAGGGTTCTTACACTCAAATTTGTTCATTTTATTGTGCATTTCCACTAAAACGACTAAACTTACCTGGAAAACGCTTGAGTGGGCAACTATCTGGAGAGAACTTGGTGGAAACTCTACACTACATACACGTACCTTTGGACTTAGTAGCTAGGCGTATAACCCTCTCAATTTTGAGCCCCCACAAGATCATGTTCCAACTGCAACTGACTAATCACATGCAACTCACCCTCATCATCAATGGCTAAGACGATGAAACATATACTGATACTTGTTGGTTGGTGACAGATTACCACATCAAAGATTCTCGTTCCACTTGCGCTAGTGGGCAAGTGATGGTTCCTTGTATCAGTCAGGCGTAACTCTGTCTGTTAGTCGCACCCTCGGAAATTGACTACCAAATAATATAGTTCTTCACTATGACATAAAGACTATAATTAAGAAACACACATCAAGGGGACTACAAGGGCAAAAAAGAAATAGCTGAAGACAAGATGTCTTTCACAAAAAGAAATAAAGAACGGGGACTTACAGGATTACAGCACAAAAATAAAGATAGATAGTGATTACACAACAGACTGACGTTGACAGTGTACACAGAAAAGTAAAACACTGAACCTAACTAAAGTGTATGGAGTGAAACATATACATAAGAAAGGTAAATGTGAGGGGAGGAGTTCATGTCGATTAATCAGACAGTGCCATGAAGGCGAGCACATGGTCTGTGTGGGGGGAGTGAGAGAGAACGATAATTGCATGAGAAAGATGTATGCCAGGTGCATAAGTGCAAATGTAGTGTGGTGTATGGTGTGTTCACAAAAGTTCACAATTTGTTTGGCAGGGCCCAAACAATACTGACAGATTTAAAATTATGGCATGCTCTAATGGGGCAAAGATATATCGTAGTAGGAGGCTCTCAAGACATAACAAAGGCTATTTTTTGTAATTAAGGTGTTGATTGAAATGGAATGCAACTGGAAATGATCAATAAAAAAAATTTTACGGTCGATAGAGTGGTGTCGTTTATGTTACATAAATTATCTGGCTCATGATTGCAAGTTATGTAGGGGTATATTCCACTGTAACCACATCAGTTCTTCGGGTGTTTGTCTGAGAAGGTGTCATTTGTTCAGCTCTACAGCGCCTTGAAAGAAGAAAACAACGATGTCTCTTATAAAACTCGTGTTACTATATATCGTAAGTTCAATGTAAAAACTTTGATAATTCACACTCATGTGGTACTGAATCTGGGGGTACACTGTTATTATCATGACTGTCCTAGGAATTAAGGCTCAATTTTTTCATAATTGTTTTCTTTTAACTATGACAACTATCTACAGATTTAATGTCAGAGTAACCAAGAAAGAATTCAACCTTCTAAGACAGGGACAGGAGAGTGTGAACTGATGTTGCCTCCCTTATTGCTACGGCTATTTTAATAGACCTATAGCTAAAACATTTAATTGGAAAAAACATTATTAGATGGATCAACTATTGTCTATAGCCATAACACTCACCTGAGCCCCCTGAACCACTCCCTCCTGCCTACGTTTCTTCTATAGTAGACATAAATAAAAAATATCTATTTGCTATAATAGTTTGTTTGTTTCTTGTAAGCTTAAATACTGAGTGACAATTATTTGTTATAGGTCTGCAATGGTGTTTCTGAGATTGCTTCACAAAACATCACTTGCACGAGAAATGGAGAATGTCCAGATAAGTGCCCTAGAGGCTTCAATGGAGACTCCAATTGCAGCAGCTGCACTGATGACAGGCTATCTCTGGCATCAAACTGTATCAGATGCAAAAAAGACAACAAAAACTGTCTAGTAAGATAACTAATACTGTAGTTAAGTTTACAAAGTACATTCACAAAATGAAATTACAGCGTCCATCTTTTTTTACAATAAATGGGGAGACAATAGTAGTCAATTCTTAACCAGATGTAGGTGAAACCTTTGTTACAATGATGCTTGTACAACATTATGAATTTAGTACATTACTATCACATACCATTGGCTAAGAGTTGATTCAGTGAAGAAAACACCATGCTTGGTTAAAATAAGACATAATTTTATTATTGTAGAATCATCAGATGCCTCCTGATTGTGCAGATGTGCATTAACTTCATTCTTCTTGTATGTACACTTGTTTCTAGATGGGTAATTTCACACTTTCTGTAATGTTCCACTCCTACGTCAACCCTGATAGTCTTTGTGGAGAATGTCGTCTTCCTGAATATGGAACTGGACCAGTCTGTTGTGACACATTCAATCAGACAGAGAATTGCCCAACCGACTGTTTATTCAGATTTGTATTTTCAATAGAATCTTATGGCGAGCCTCTAAAATATGTTCCTTTGCCAACAATCCTTCCAGATTATCGGTCTGACAATATCTCATTTCCAGAGGGTATATTTGCCTTTCCTTTTTCTAATTTTTCCAATCCATTGTTAATGGCGCTCACTACTTGGACGGTGAGTGATTTTTAGAAGCTAATGTTTCATTATATGAAACAAAATTATGACAGGATTGAGAAAAACACTGTATACTGTTGTGGACTAATTTAGATAAACATTTTGTTGTTAGTCATGTATTTTACTCATTAAAAAAAAAATTTCATTATAATTGCTAATTGAGATTCTAGAAAACTGAGCTACTAGCTGACATCACTACGAGGCCTAAAATGAATTCTTTTTCCAAATACAATGAGAATGCATACCAAACACAACCAATACCATTCACACATTACTCACCCATAGCACACACAACCACCCTCACATGTTGCACAACACACGCACATAAACACACACTGTACCGTCTACCCTCTAAATTGCTTTGAATAATTGTGTTGTAATAAAACAATACAATAGGATTTCAGTTATCGGAACACTTTGGGACCGAGAGGTGTTGTTTGGATAACTGAAATGTTCACATAACTGAACACCATAGAAATGTATTACAAAGCACTAGCGAAGGGGTGTGGTCAAACAATTATTCGTGGATGAATGTGCTACTATTTGATTTTAGGTTTTCAGTTTATTGAAGTGTTTGGATAATTTACGTTTGGATAATTTACGTTTGGATCATTGAAGTTCTGCTGTACTAAGCAAATATCACTCAAATTATCAAATTATTGAAGTGGGAATGCAGAATGTAGTTAAGAGAAGATATCTGATGCTGGGATATTTTATACTGAATGTGCCAATTTTTTCTTATACAATAATTATCAATATGTTTATATGCTTTGGTACAGATGGAAACAACACTTTTAGCGATATTCTAGATTGATGTTGGCATGTATCATTTCACAGCATTATTTTAAAAATAGATATCATCATATACATAGCATTTGTGTGTTGTTCCATTTTAAAGGGACGTTTTCAGATGCACATTGTGGTATATGATGTTTATCGTGTATCATACACATCCTTCGGTCGATTTGCAGTGGACAGATTTGCTATAAATATCATCCTAGATGGATTACCCTCTACTCTCTCCAGACGTACGTATCATGGGGTATATGGAGTAGCACAATTCGATCTCAGCTTTGCAATACAATCAGATGGACATTACAGACCTCAATATTCTACCACACAACAACAAAGCATTTTAAATATAACTCCAAATGGTACAGACAATCTCCGAATCAATTATTATAATGGTAAAATAAAATGGTCTATAGTAAATATTATGGTTTTTTTCTTGCTTTGAGGATATGCCTTATTAAGTTATTTAAATAATATTGCTAGTTCGAATGCCGAACCTGCCTGCTTACCACAAAAATAATATTTTCTCTGCCAAATTTTTATCAAATAACTATGGCTTGTTTATATATTATTATTGGTGTTCAATTTAACACGGCATGACAATGGAGAGTTTTACCCAAAAAAGCTTATGATAGCAGAACCAAAAAAAATACTAGCATTTTCTGAAAAACTGAGTCGAAACAAATTTCCTGTACAACATTTTGATGCTCCTTTCAATCTTCAGGAAAGCTGCTGTCTGAGATGCATCATTGTGAGGCAGAATGGCTGACTGACAGACAAACTGAGTACTATAACCCTATCTCATAAACCAATGTAGAGTTTGACTAACTTTGGAAATTCAATCTAATTTACATTTCTGCCTTACTTTAACATACAAAGATGGGATTATAGTGAGTGTAGGAGTGCTTACTAGACATAAGAAAGGAATACATATCCTGATTAAATAAATGATATGATGTCAATAAAATCAGTGAAATCATGAGCAAATTAGTTTAATGACAGTAAGTGTTGACTATAAATATTAGACATCTTTTGTACTCTTTGTTTTCAGACACTGCTATTACTGATTTGATGAACTCGTATAGAGTACTACGAATACTCGTGATTATCCTGCCCATTATTTCTATTTTGGCAACTATTTTTATAATGGTAATAGTCTTCACGTTATTGAGCTACTGCAGAAATTGTAAGTTTTAATCCTGTTATCTAAAATTAAGATAGTTAACTGTTGCTTTTGTCACAAGTACTAGAAATACCCAATTAATAATGATATTTAGAATTTTATTGTCAACAGCATGTGGCCAGCCTGTAATGATTCAGATTTAATTTAAATTGGTACATATCTATTTAGTGCAGTTTCTTAGTTAAAAATTATACATTGATTTTGCCACTATATATGGGATTCACTATGTATGTATGTATATGTATGTATGTATGTATATGTATGTATGTATATGTATGTGTGTATGTGTGTATGTGTGTATATGTGTGATTGTGTATGTAGGAATGTATGTATGTATGTATGTATGTATGTATATATGTATGTATGTATGTATGTATGTATGTTTGTTTGTTTGTTTGTATGTATATGTATATGTATACATACATAAATTTATGTATGGATGGATGGGTGGGATAGATTGTATAGTATGTACTTATAGGAGGGCAAAGAGCACTGCCCTTGTTCTTTGTATCAAGGGGAGCGGTGCCCATACCACTCTACCCTCCCATTTTTTTTGCTATAATTATTATTCATACATATTATTAGGGCACAGTTGTGTAGTCTCTAAGTCTAATCAAGTTTCCAATATTCTTAATTGTGACACATGCTCATCATTATATAATAATATGCTTACCTGTCAATAATGACCATAACGATAATGATATGGGGTATTCATGATGAATTCATGAGCTGAGACGAGTTGGTAAAGCATCATCATTTACTGAATGTGTAAATCATCATCACATTCAGTAAAAGAGGATTAGGAACAACAACTATTGTAGCTAACAACAGAAGGTAAAATTAGTGAAGAATGGCAAAATGACAGGGAGACTTAGAACTAGGGAAGGGGATCCTAGAAAAGCTGAGATGTCTCAGAGAGAAAGAGAGCAGGAGAGGGAAACTGGTGTATTTAAAGTGAGTGTTAGAGGATAGTAACATCAGAATCTTAATCTACTGCATTCCTAATTTGCTGAAAGAGTCATTGTGAAATGCAATGGCAAAGTGACATTATATGTTACTATGGTAAGAATATGTATGCTGTCAATAATCAAACTACTATATACATGCACTTATTTATACCTGCCTAAGTATGTCATACATTTATTTAATCAAGGACAAAATAAATTTGTATTTGAATATTTTAAGGTTGGCTCACATAAGTTACTTTTCTTGATACCAAATACTCTACAACATGTATTTAAGGGTTTATATATTGTGTGAGTGGTTGGGCAGATGGGTGGGCAGATAGGTAGGCGGATGAGTGGGCAGATGGGCGGGTGAGTAAGTAAATAGTCACACATAAATAGCAGGCTGGCAAGCAGGTGCCGGCTGGCTGGCTAGAAGATAACTGCAAAACACCAGCATTTGTTGTTGATATTTTGAAGTAATGCTGACGTTTTCTTCATTTAATGCATTTCGTAAAAATATGAAAGCAACCTCTCAGTCACTTTATGTAATTGCAATACATGTATTATAGACAACAACATCAAGAAAGATAAGTTAAGAGTAAGTTTAAAACGTTTCCTGGACAATATGATAGATATCATTTCCAAGTATTTTTGTTGTTGCATGCTTTGACTAATATACATTGTTAGGGTTGTTAACAATTATAACTGCTTAATCCAATCAGGAATGAATTTGATAACTTGATAATAAATAAATAAATAAATAAATTATGGTATGCTATCATGTTTGCATAGCTAAATGCCCAAAATTCATACCTAGATGTTCTAAATACTCTTCAATTATCATTAATTAGAGCATTTTTTGGTGCTACGTTGATTGAATTTGCTATTTCAATAACTGGCATAAGAAACAGGATGCCTGTCAGCCAGGGGGAGGGAGGGCACCTGATTTTGGGGTGTGCTCTGTATGGCTGGGGGTATTTATGTAATAATGATTGACTTGTACAAATATTGTTTATCGTAATGATGATTCAGTCATTTAATTAACATGATATTGGTTGTTAGAATGAGAACCATTTGCTATTATTGTTTATTTTGTTTGTTATTTAACTTGTTTATAATAATAAAAGTATGTATAAAATGCACCTGAATTGATTTAAGAGTTAATTAATACTAGGCAAGAATACTTACAACCCCATGCTTCATTCAGAGTCAGTCCTGAACTCAAAATCACCTTCTTATGCCAGGGTCATGCAATGTAATGCAAATATAGGTCACAGTATGTACTAATTGTTTGTGGGCATATTAACAAGAAGTAAATTCAATTTATGTATTGATTAATTGTAGACTAAAAATCTCAACTACGACTGTAACACAAATCCTGCTTATGATGCTGTCAAGCCGCCAACTTCAAATCCTGTTTATGCTGTGGTGAAGTCAGAAGTGAATGAAGATGATAACAGCAGTGAGGATTATGCCACAGTGTAACCAGAAAACACATCTCTCCACTGAAAATGCTGGAAATTCATTTTTAATATGCACATGCAACTAGGCAATGAATATTGTTAGCATTACTAGACTTGTTACAAACACAACTAAATGAAATTAGTGTTATATAAACAGCATGTGGAGTGAATTACACAACTTGCACAATTTAATGACAATATTATACATTAAACGATATTGCTCATCTAGACATATTAAATGTTACTTATTAATAGCACTATTGGTCGAGTATTATTGTTACAGAATTGGCTTTTAAAATATACTAACTATTTCAATAAATAGCATATTGGCTACATAATTTTCTTTTATTTTTTAATATCAATTATAATAGATATGTCTATCCTATTCATTCAACAATTTGGTGATGGTGCCCTTGATTTACTAATAAAAGCTAATCAACATTATTATTGATTCAGTCATTCTCGGCTGTAATAATAACAAATTTTCTTGTTCTAGCAGACAATATTATGTTAATTAAAACTTAAATTGACATTTGGACTTCTTGCCAAAGTCTCCTAGTTGACCCTGAAAAGTTGAAACGTTGGGTTAAGTTTTAATTAACATAATATTGACTGTTAGAATGTGAAAATAGTTATTATTATAATTATTAGTGGATAACCTTCAGCTCAGGACTCAGCTAGACTTTGAGTAATGACAACTATGCTTCATAGTATTTAGAATTTCTATTGTTAAAATTTTAACAAAGTTCTTCGGCTTCTGTGGATCATACTTCTGTTAATAAACACAAAATGCAAAAAATGCAAAACATTGGAAACATTTCTTTAGGTTTCAGCATCAAACAACATTACTATGAACTCCATAGGATTCCATTTTTTTGTTTACTTTGTGTGTTTGTCAACTGAAGAAGGGTCGGGAAATTTGTCATTGTTTGTAAATTCTATAGATTATGCTTGCCACACCATTCCACAATACAGTTAATACGAATTTAGCTCTGAACTCTGAAGTTATTTATTTATTTATAATTATTTATTTATTTATTTATTGATCTATTTACTTCACTGATCTATTTATTTATTCATTTGGATTACAGAGATCTTAATGGTCATTGATTGGTTTATGGAATCTTCAGACATGATCTGTACTTCACACCCACTTTACAACCGCCAATGCACCTGTTATGCCACTCCCCCTTTCCTCCACCTCCTCATCCCTCATTCCCTCCTTCACTCTCCCTTTCTTTATCTCCTCACTCAGGAGATAAAGAAAACATGCCATCTGTGTGTTGTGATAAAAATATATTGTACTTACACACACTAAATATAATCCAATGGATCATTTCAAGATCAGGCCCGGCCCACAGTTTCACTTTAGTGACTCAACTCAATTAGATACAAAAACTTTTTTTTTTCTGTTTTAAAAAAAATATAGTTGACAACTCTAAGCATGAATGTTGTCCCAAAATTATTTTCAAAATGCATTTTTGCCTACATTTTACACTATGGTAACCATAACTCAATTTTGTATTACAAACAAGTATGATATTCTTGTGATAACCATTCTAAGCATGGCCGCCCAAAACTTGACCATGAAATACTACATCAAACAGCCACTATCAAGCAACCACTTCTGTAAGCATACAGTAGACAGATACACATAATATAATCCAATAGACAACATGACTGCTAAGGTGGTACAGAACATTTTACATTGGATTGCGGCGTATGATGCCAACTGTTGTCTTGGAATTTAACATATTCAAAGTATTCCAGGTTCTCAGCGACCTGTAATTTTTTGATAGTCGAGTCCTCCATTTCTTGAGCAGCAGCATCATGGCTGCTTCTGTCCAAAGACTGTGGCCTGTATATCGAGAGGCCTGAAAGGGTTCTGGAACAGCAACAACAAATCTCAGGCAAGATAACTGCCAGATATCTTTGAATATAAATAGTTTACCAGTATTGTAATTGCAGATTGTGGGGCCAGCCTGACAAGAACAGAGACATAATAAATTAATTGAGTGAGGATGACATTATTTGCCAGAACTAACAGTTGTGTTGCTTGGCATTCTGCTGTCAAGCAATATTTGCATTTCGTTTTTGTAATGGGTGTGCCCATGGTCATATAAACTGTGTTCACTTTTGTATCAGGGTTCTTACACTCAAATTTGTTCATTTTATTGTGCATTTCCACTTAAAAGACTAAACTTACCTGGAAAAAGGTTGAGTGGGCAACTATCTGGAGAGAACTTGGTGGAAGCTCTACACTACATACACATACCTTTGGACTTAGGAGCTAGGCGTATAACCCTCTCAATCCTGAGCCCCCACATAAATAGTTAATGGCAGGATCATGTCCCAACTGCAACTGACTAATCACAAGCAACTCACCCTCATCATCAATGGCTAACACGATGAAACATAAACAGATTTAAAATTATGGCACGATCTAATTGGGCAAAGATATACAGTAGTAGGAGGGGAAAGCTTCAAAGACAAACCACTAAAGAATTTTGTGGGGACATACATGTATATTAATTAAAATGCATTTTTAATGTTGAAGTTGTAAAAGCTACTTTGAGCTTTTCCTGGAACTCTCAAGACATACCAAAGCCTATTTTTTGTAATTTAAGTGTTGATTGAAATTGAATGCAACTGGAAATGACCAATAAAAAATAATACTACAGTCGATACAGTGGTGTAGCTTATGTTACATAAATTATCTGGCTCATGATTGCAAGTTATGTAGGGGTATATTCCACTGTAGCCACGTCAGTTCTTGGGGTGTTTGTCTGAGTAGGTATCATTTGTTCAGCTCAGCGCCTTGAAAGAAGAAAACAATGTCTCTTATAAAACTCGTGTTACTATACATCGTAAGTTCAATGTAAAAACTTTGGTAATTCACACTCATGTGGTAATGAATCTGGGGGTACATTATTATTATCATGACTGTCTTAGGGATTAAGGCTTAATATTTTCATAATGGTTTTCTTTACAAGTATCAGCCTTAATGTCAGAGTAACCAAGAAAGAAGTCTATCTTCTAAGACAGGGACCGGATAGTGTGAACTGATGTTGCCTCCCTTATTGCTACGGCTATTTTAATAGACCTATAGCTAAAACATTTAATTGGAAAAAACATTATTAGGTTGATCAACTATTGTCTATAGCCATAACACTTACCTGAGCCCCCTGAACCACTCCCCCGTGCCTACGTTCCTTCTATAAAATGTATTTGCTATAATAGTTTGTTTGTTCCTTGTAAGCTTAGATACTGAGTGACAGTGTTTCTGAGATAAGGAAGACAATGTAGCTTATTATCATTTACCTAGTATGATGTCTATGTGGATTACATAACCTAAATTTTTCAAGCATATAGACACACAAATAGCTGAGTGTGCAATCTGTTCTTCAGTATAAGAATATGCTCGCAGATGTAGACTAGTGTGCATCGTAAAAAAAAACAATCAGACACACACAGCAATGTAAGAAATGATAAAGTGATGTCTTGTCCAATTTCAAGTAGTCTTGAGTACAAAATATATAATTAAATTGTATCCATAAATAACTCAATGACATCATACATATGGATGAGACCAGATTACTATGACACATGTATAATTTATCTCATTAATAAAAAATTATTGTTATAGGGCGGAGGACAAGAGAGAGAAGCAGAAGGAAGAAGTAGAGAGAGAAAGAGGAAGAGATAAAGATAGACAAGAGACAAAGAAGAAGAGAACATTCATGTGTGTGTCATATAAACAGTTTTAGTTTATTAGCAGTGTATTTTCATCTTATCATAATGTAAGCGTATGTAGTATAGTTTGTGCCCGGATTTTCGTAGATCACTATTCACTTATATGTGCGCATGCCTGACCCGGAACTTATAAACTCTGGTCTCGCATGCGTCTATCAGTTTCCCTTATAATATCCCAAGCTTTTGGTACAGATTTAATACTCTGTCAAAAGGGTGCGGGTGGGAGAACCCTGGTGGCAGCGAGTCACCGGAGAGCATTAGTAAGCTGAGAAGATAGCGAACCTTCTGCCTCTGGCGGCTTTACCGTTTCCTTTGCCAATCCCTCAGTTGGTGGCAAGCAGTGGAGAGAGACCGCTCCCACAGTCTGCAATTGTGTTTCTGAGATTACTTCACAAAACATCACTTGCTTGAGAAATGGAGAATGTCCAGATGAATGCCCTAGAGGCTTCAATGGAGACTCCAATTGCAGCAGCCGCACAGATGACAGGCTATCTCTGGCATCAAACTGTATCAGGTGCAAAGAATACAGCAATAAAGATTGTTTGGTAAGAAAGCCATTATGTCAACCTAGTATATTCAATTGTGGAAATTGGGTATTAAGCTGTCTAGTAGTTCTGCACGCATGCATTGTTTAAAAGAACATTAGTTGTCAGATTTTATGAGCACTTATTAAAATATTTGTTACTCTGGCCGCTGTGTAATTGCTTTATGAGTCTACTTTGACTTTTGTATATTATTACCACATATCAATGCAGAAAATGATATAAAATAGTCATAATTTAGTTATTACACAATCATCAAGTTCTACATAATTATACTGAGGTGCATTATGTTCATTATTTGTTATGTGCATTATTTTTTCTGATTATACACTGTGCATTAATTTCATCGTTCTTGTATGTACACTTCTTTCTAGATGGGTAATTTCACACTCTCTGTAATGTTCCACTCCTATGTCAACCCTAAACGTCTTTGTGGAGAATGTCGTCTTCCTGAATATGGAACTGGACCAGTCTGTTGTGACACATTCAATCAGACTGACAAATGTTCAGGTGGATGTTTGTTCAGATATGTGTATTCAATAGAATCTTATGGTGAGCCTCCAAAATATGTTTATTTGCCAGTACAGCCTCCTGTATTTCAATCTGATAACATCTCTGAGTTTCCAAAGTATATACACACCAGTAATTTTTCTAATCCATTGAAACTTCAGTTAACTACTTGGACGGTGAGTGTAAGCTTAATACAGTAACGTCTTAGTTTAGTTCACATTTCTTAAAAATTTTAGAATTGAGCAACATGGTGATGATTTGAATTTACCATGGCATGAATAAAATTATAGCATATAATACATATAAGCACAGTATATCTCATATTTATTATTTTAACAATGTATATATGCCTGACAATTCAAGTGATCAAACTAAATTAACACAAGTAATTATGTAATATTTTTATAACAATAAATAGCCGGATACAACAGTTAAACATCAACTTTTTTAGTATAATACAATTTGGCATACATATTTAATCCTTTTAGGGTCGTTTTCAGATGTACATTGTAGTGTTCGATTACTATCGTGAATCACCTGGTCGCTATGCAATAGACAGGTTTCCTATCAATGTTATTCTTGATGAATTGCCCTCCACTCTCTCCAGACGTACATATTATGGGATACACGGGGTCGCACAAATTGATCTCAGCTTTGAAATACGATCGGATGGATACTGCGCCCCTCCAACTTCAGACAGAGTCAATGTTTCCAAAGGTAAAATACATCAATTTTTTTATGTAAGTATATGAATTATTAAGCTAATTGAATAATTATTGCTATTATTACTTGTTCAAATGCACCAGCTGCATGTTTGACCACTTGAAATAATGACATTATTGTTATCTTAGTTAATACTGATCTGGTGAGCTTGATTGAATGGCCCTGTGAGAATTTACTCAATAGAATACTGTATAATAAGTACTGTTGGTGTTCAGTTGAATAATTTCCTCCATTTCTATAGCAAAAGGTGCAACACTTTCTTATTTTCAAAGCACTTTAGGGATACTATTATATTCTATGTCAAAGTATATAAAGAGCTAGATCTTTAGACTCGATGCTTTTTAAATTGATTACTACACAGGGTTAGCTAAGTGATGTTCATAAAAATGATATCTGTTATCTTATAATAAAAACTGTCATTGAACCCGTACATATTTTTCTGATCAACCAGCATGAATTGCCTGTGGTCAATTTTTATTTAACACAATGATTATTGAGGTTCAAAGCCATCATTTATTCAAAACAGTGTTACCTCTGTAGCAAAGCGAAATAAAAAATATACTTTGATTGAAATTATTGCAAGCCATATAATTATTGCTAATTGGAAAGCAATTGGTGCACACAGACTGTTCCTCTAATGTTTTTATCAAACATAAGGATGACTAACGGGACATACATCATCATCAAACCAAATTTATCCAGCACTCTCCTATAAACATGACTGGTCATGATGTTTGCCTACTATTCTATTTTTAGAATGTGCTGTTTCTGATGTGATGAACTCATATAGAGTGCTACTAATAATACTAGTGATAACTCTACCAATTATTGCTGTTTTTATTGTTTCATTTCCTACACATAAGTAATATTTCAAGAATATTGATTTGTACTTATCCTTTCAGGGAGATTGAAAGTAATGTAAGAAGTTGGATTGTTATGGGAATATTGAATACTAATACAGTTGAATGTGGGAGTGAGGGGGCGGGGGGGGGGATGGATTTGTAATTGCATACAACCACACTTGATCTTATGCCTGTGTGTGGATTGTTGTTGAACTATAAATGTAATTATTGCTGTCAATAATTGAAATACCTGACTAAGCTTTGTTTTCAAGGTTCATTTAAGTCTGGATAATTATTTGAAATTTTTTAAAGGAATAAGCCTATGCTTCATTAGGTGTTGCCTTGCCCCCTTAACTACAACTTCCCTCTTAAGTCCTGCTGTAGCCTTGCTGCTGAGTAGTCTGAGCCAGGAATTAAGCACTCAATGAACATGTGTGATAATTGGAAGGGGTAAGGGAAGCCTCTTTTAATATCACCGGCACACCAATCATGGCAAAGCAACTAGCTACCTAAAGACAAGCTCCTCCATTTCATTAATTAGGTAAAAATGTGGAAGTGTGGGAAATAATTTGCTCCATGAGTCAAGAATTGCTCTTTTCTAGATATGATTACTGAACCACTAGTCCACACTCTATTCCCACATGATGCTGGGTCCACACCACAGCGCATCCCTCACTGCATAGGAGTTCCCACCTATGAGTAAACTCACCTAACTTGCAGTCAAGTGGCCAAGCACCAACCTTTAGAAACTTTCAATCAATGTTTTGCGCTATTTTTATTGTAACATCACTTCCTTTAAAGCTATGAGATTCATAAAAAAAATTTCCTTCATCACACTAGATATTGAATAAAACATTATTATGGTGCCAATTTCTCTGATACTTATTGTTTTTGCAATGTGTATTTTAGAATACACTTATTGATTTGCAATTATGTGTATTTCAGATTATAATGCCAAGAAAGATAAGTTGAAAGTAAGTTGATCTTGCCTGTACAACATAAAGCAACTTTTGATAATTAACACTTTAAAACTATTTGTTTGTATACCATACCTAATGTGTACATATTATTATGTATATACTGTTTAAAAAAAAAAGCTCTTCCAGTTTTTGTTATGTGTAACAACATTTGCAAATTACTTGCAGGCATATGAACAAGAACTAAACCTTAAAACATGCCGAAATAAATTATGTACTGGATATCGCCACCATGACTATGACCCAAATAGGATCGAGTCGACTGCAAATGTAATATGCAACTATAGTACAAATCTGTCTTATGACTCAGTCAAGCACACTAAGAATCCTGCCTATGTTATGGCTAAGCCGGAAGTAAAAGATGGTGATAATTGCTATGATACTAATCCTATGCTACGATAATGTCAGATGTGAAAGATGGTGATAATTGCAGCGATACAAATCCTACTTTTGCCACAATAAAGTCAGAAGTGAAAGATGAAGATAATAGCAGTGCTATTTACCTCTCCATTGTGTCTACATGATGTGATCTCTAATAAAAATGTGGGGAATGTAATCTGAACTATAATGTAGTTAATCTGATGCAACAAAACAATGAATAATGTTAACAGTTCACAATTTTGTTTCTCTGTATACCTTTTTATTATTCATTATGTATGTATTACTCTATTTCAAATGTTTTATATTTTTAGAATTACAAAACAACAACAATAAGTGGCCCTGGTTTGGTCCCAATTGCAGTGACAGCCAAAATTTAGTTAGAAAACAAACTTAATGTTACTAGATATAAATAACATCTTGAATAATTTAATTCATATACTGATGCATTTAATGTAATTAATAACTAGCAAATTTTTAGCTCGCACCTTTTGAACTATTTTTCCTGGCCATTCATTTAATAGCTTGATGAGTTCTGCAATCAGTAAATGGGTTGCTCACAATCATGGGCCAAGTGTGTTTTAAGAAATCCTAGGCTGCAATAATTAACAGTCCCTCTAGTTGTAAATTATAGCAAATAAAACTACAAAATGATTGCAACAGTGAACTATATTATGAGGACTTTAAAGGGCATGAAGATTTCAATTCTAATTAGAGTTGCACCTATCGTACCGATACACCAATACAAAGAGGTTCATCTGCAACCCTTGAAATTGAAGTTACTTTTTCTCTGATAGACCTTAAATATTGTTGGGTGTCTCATGCAATAGAAAGTTATACCATTAATCACATTCCATCCTCTTGGTTCCACATTTTAATTACATAACAAGATTTTTCCAATCTAGTAATGCCTCATTTGGAGCCATCACTTAATATTCTTGAATTTGTTCTTTATCATTTTCATTGGGTTGACTTACAACGACCTATTCATTATCAGTATGTTTCAATACTTTTGGATCAGAACTACATCAGGCCTTCTAGATGACATTTCTCTAACTGATAACATGCACTTGGTTTTCTTACATTAGTGTGAATGGTGCAAATGCTTCTGGTTATGATCTACCCATCCCAGTTGAACATTATGCATCTGTAAAAAAAATATTCAAATATTCGTAACTTCATTAATATTACAGGTTACAAGGCAAAGCTAGTTACATGAACAGAAAACATGATAAAAAGACCAAAATTATATTCATCGAATGATCGTTTACCCTATCTATAGCTAGACTATAGAAGGAAGATTATATGGAAAGTAAGGAGAATGACTAGCTCTGACAGTATGCCTGAGCAGTAGAATTGAACTGGTAAGGTAGAACTTAGGGCTTCAAGAGCTGCTCTGGGCATTCAAATAAATAGGCTAGGCAGAGGTTCTGTCAACCATGTGGGCGTGTAGTAGTAACAATGCATTCCTGCAAGTTGTGAATAAACAATTGTGAATTTATATCATTTCAAGCCCCATGGTCAAAAGCACATGTAATAGTTTTCAATTGGTACAAATCAACATATCTCCCAAAGCTTACATTAACCCAGCTCCAACTGACCCTGCCCAGTATTTTATCTGAATTTTCTGGCATGTAGTCTACTAGCCGTGACTTGGATTGAGCTATAGCTAACTTTGTTAGTGTTTTCTGTCTCTCTTTAATGCAGAATAAGTGACTTCATCAATACTAGCGTATGTTAGCATAATTAATATAGCTAATTATGAGTATATATGGTAATTTTTGGCAATATATATTTTTTAATTAGTTTTTTATTTTATTGTACTGTTACAATTAGATGTAATCTTTCAGAAACTGGCTTTGGGTTTTTGGAATGAATTTTTGAGATCACTAGCTAAATAGCTATCCTCTATGTTGGCAATTCCATTTGAAGGTTCCAATATCACTTTCTTTTATTGTGCTACTTTTTCGAATTTCTGGCTGATTTCTTTAGAAAAGCAAGCTGTCAGCTCCATGTAGGTCCATACTTTCATAGATGATGCCCCTATTGTCACATCGCAATCATGTGAGCAAATAATTTCTTTTCCTGCCCACGGTAAGTTTTGCTTTATGCTGAAAAGTTAATAAATGCTGGAAATAAGTGTATACTGGTGAGAGTCCCTCTTCAATGCAGAATAAGTGATTTCATCAATACTAGCATAATGCTAGCATAATTGGTGTAATTATGAGCATTATACATATACATTATATATATATATATATATAGCTAATTATATATATTATATATATTATATATAATTAGTCTACATTTTATTGTAGCATGACTGTTAGAATTTGTCTTCCAGAAACTGGCTTTGTCCCAATATTTCTTTCTGTAAATACTTTCAGATTCAGCACCTTTGATCAGCAACTCTCATATCAACAGCCATGTCAGAATTCTGATTAGTCGTGTGTAAAAGGGTTTTATAGTTGTGAATGTGGTTGAGGTGAGCTTAGACTCTATTTAGCATAATGTGAGCATAATAGGAGGTTTCAAATAGCATAATTACTAAAGACAAGAATTGCTAGTATAACATAATAACAAAAAAATTAGCATAATTCGTCAAACCCTATCACCAATCTACCACAGCTATCACGCTTATCCTAACTCTATTCGACCATTGTCTCGCTTACTTAGTTGCCCCCAGCAAACAAATAGCTATCCCCGATTTTCAGTTATTGTGATACCCCCGATAGTGTCTCTCACTCGCCTGTTAAAGTTTACTCTGAATTCTCAGGACAATTTATAAATATAGTAATAAAAATGTTGATTTCAAGAGAATTCATGCCGGATATGACCAATTATGGACTAATCATACTACATTTACATAATATATAGAATACATATACAGTATATGTATTATATGTATAGTAGTGCCGTTCTTGTTATACGAATTTCCTGACTGGTAGGTGGTATTCCACTGTAACTGACCGACTTTTATTTGTCAGTCCACGAAGGCTAGCAGGCGCGGTCAATTTCGGGTCTAGCTAGCTACTGCGCTATGAAAAAACAAAACAATGTCGCTCCTAAAATTCCTGTTCCAAAAATTCCTGTTCCTGAATATCGTAAGTTTAACTTGAAAACTGGGGTGTATATCACTTGGCTATTAAAACACTGGTGTAGTAGTGAATCGGTTTATTAATATTTTAGTGAGTGTCTTTGGCAGTCTTAAAATTATGTAAGTCTTCTCAAACAGTTACTTCCCCTTCTCTAAGTGATAGGGTAGTGTGGACTGATGTTAATGCCACTAATACCATGGCTAGGTAGATAGCCACTCTGTATCTAAGGTAGCTTACAAAGAGCTCAAATATGTCCATTTAACTGGTACAACATCTATACACCATTTTTGCTAGAAAAATCCAGTAACTACTCACATAAATATAGCTCGTTTATCTATTTTTTTAAATCTACTAACACTATTCCAATTTAATGTTCCATTCTGAGAAAAGTAAGCAGTGACATTATTTTATTGTGATTTAAATGTGATTTAAATGAGATGCCTTATATGCATTTTAATAAGCTAGAATGTTTTTTCTATCTGAGCATATCTGCAATTTGTCTGCACAGTTAAAATTCTCAAATTTATTGTAAACAGATTTGGAATTGTGTTTCTGAGATTAGTTCACACAATATCACTTGCTTGAGAAATGGAGCATGTGCAGATGAATGCCCTAGAGGCTTTAATGGAGACTCCAATTGCAGCTGCACAGATGACAGGCTATCTCTTGCATCAAACTGTACCAGGTGTAAAGTAGGCAATATGGATTGTCTGGTAAGAAAACCCAGTTCAATTCAAGACATAGAAATCAAGGATATTATATATATATTTAGATTTGCATATGTGATTCAGTAATAAAAAAGCACATTAATTAGTCAGCTATTTAGCCGTCATTGGAATGTTAATAATCTTAGAACAGAGCATAACTATATGAGTCAATTTGATTGGTCCATTGCTTGAATCTAATTCACTTGGCAGGACTTAGAAAATGCTTACTGGTGGCGACGGTTGCGACTTATTGCCAAGAAATATAGTTTTGAAAATATTTTAGTTTTTAGTTTTTTTTTTTACCACTATTGTCAAGCTGTGACCAATTTTGATGCTACAGCCAAGAGCCTTTGAGTTTCTAAATCCCGCAAATGTCCTTGGTACCTGCACTCTAACTTGTTAGAACAGAAGGATATGCTAAAACTGTACTACAGTCATGGAACTGAAGTAGTTAATAAGTGTACCAAAATTGTGACGGCTCATCTTGCCTGGGTGAACCACTCTGGTGTCGTTAACAATAACAATGCAGAAAGAATATAGTGCTCAGTTGCATTCATGAGTTTGTTTTAAATTGAGTCTCCCTGGTTGTTGTTGTTGCTGTTCTTTCCCATGTAACTTAGATGAGTGCACTGACCAGGCTCTTCAAACTAGCGGTATTTGTGACAGGAGATTGCTACATAGAACACAGTGCAACCAATACTTGTGCACAGTGTTCTCTACCAGTCTCCCACAATAATTCTTCCTCATCCTCAGCTGAACACCAAGGTTTACCCAGGCAGAATGAGCGGCAATATTCAGTATACACTAATTAGTTTCTTCAGTTCCATAGCAGTAGTACAGTTTTAGCATATACTTCTGTTCTAAAAATGTTAGAGTACAGTACCGTGGAAATCTGCGGGATTTATAAGCCCCCAGTCTCCTAGTAGTGTCCTCAATATGCTCTGATGCTACAGCCCGGAGCCTTTGAGTTTATAAATCCCACAGATTTCAAAGTACTGCAATCTAACTATTATATAGTGCAATACTTCATGAGTCTATTCTTACTTTGGTATAATTATAACATCAATGCAGTAAATGCTGCAATATATTTTAATAGCCATAATCAGGTTACTGCAGAATCATCAAGTGCCACATGGTTACATTAAGATGTGCATTGAATTCACTGTTCCTATATGTCATGTATAATACTTATAGATGGGTAATTTCACTCTCTCAGTAATGTTTCACTCCTACGTCAACCCTAATAGTCTTTGTGGAGAATGTCGTCTTCCTGAATATGGAACCGGACCAGTCTGTTGTGAAACATTCAATCAAACTGATAATTGCTCAAGTCTGTGTAAATTCAGATTTGTATTTTCAATAGAATCTCATGGCGAGCCTCTAAAATATATTTCATTAATTCCACGTCATCCAGATTATCAATCTGACAATATCACGGCATTTCCAGTGGGTTTAAATACCTTTAATGTTTCTAATGTTTCCAATCCGATTAAAGTGCAGCTCACTACTTGGACGGTGAGTGTAATGTGCTTTTATAAGTATTTTCTACTATTGGTTAATAATCTGACCAGAATGAAACTAAACACTATAAAATGCTGTGGGTATGAAAGGTTGATTAAACTCTTTTTTCTCATTAAATAAAACCAAGCTATAATTAAGAAAATTGACTTACTCCTTCCGTTGGTTTTTGTTAGTACCTATTAAGAATTCTTTACTAGGAAACAGTAAGGAATGAGGTGAACTCCGTCACAGCCCCACATATTGTGTTGCAAGGGACTATTCTCATACATGTAATGTGATATGTATTTCCTCTTCTCCGAAATCCAAACACTTAAATCACAGGAGAATTGTTATCACACACAAACATACACACACATACACTTGCATGCATACATGCAAGCACATTTCCCTATTTATTTCTTTAAAGAGTGCTTGTCCATTTTGTCACTTTGATAATGAAACATGACTATTACTAATTAAATGCCACTAGACTATGCTGGATGTAAAAGTGCATCTGTTAAAGTTCATAAAGAAAAAGCAGTGACAACTTGTTGTTAACTAATTTAAAATGCAGGTGTCTATTCCATATTTTAGATGTAGAGAATAATGTGGTTAAATTACTACATCAATCAATGTTTTACTTAGTACAATAGACCAAGGAACATAAAATGAATTTTTCATAGTTGCCATTTTGGTATATTTTTAGAGACGTTTTCAGATGCACATTGTAGTGTATGATGCCTATCGTCCAGCAGGTTTCAGCCTGGGTCTATATGCAGTGGACAGATTTGCTATAAATATCGTCCTAGATGGATTACCCTCCACTCTCTGCAGACGTACATATCATGGGATATATGGAATAGCTCAATTCGATCTCAGCTTTGAAATACAATCAAGTGAATATCACAGCTCTCAATATTCTACAACACCAATAAGCATTCCAGATGTAACTCCATATACTACTGATATTTTTGACAGTAAGTAGTACTAATAAAATTACACTATTACTGCATTGCTCACTTTATTATGCATATTATTTTGTATCATACCTGCATGTTCACCTTATAAATAACCATATATAATTTCCATACTTACAACTTTCTTAAGCAAATAAGTAAATTAAAAAGTATTTCGACTGAAATGTTTTGAGTTATCAAAGGATAACTAATAAAACAATTATATGACCATCATCAAATCAAATTTGTCACCACTCTCTTATAAACATAAGCAATTATATATGCAATATTTCATGTTATTCTTCAGATAATGTCGTTGCTGATTTAATGAATTCAAACAGAATACTACTAATACTCGTGATAGCTCTGCCAATTATTGCTATTCTGGCAACTATTATTGTCGCAGTTACAGTCTTCTTACTGTTGATCTACTGCAGAAACCGTAAGTTTTAAAATTGTACTGAATCTGCTAATTGAGTATGTTTACGTGGATAATAATAATATATTGAATTGGAAGGTATCATATGCCTGCAATATTCCATGTAAAGGGGAAGTCTGGAGTTATTGAGTTGAGTTATTGCATCCCCCTAAACTGTATTTTTATGCTTATTGCATCCCCTGAGGGTCTGCTAAATCTATAATACTATTTTGTGCCAGTTACATTCATTTGGTTAAATAAATTAGCTACTTATGAATGCAAAGACTTATGGTCTTTTGTCAGGTGTCTATTCAAACTTCTTTGAATGACAATAAGAGTATTTGACAGACTACTGCTTGCACTCCGCACCTTACTATAGAAATGACCGAAAGTCCGTCTAATTCTTTGGATGAAATATTCAAAAATTTTCGCTTTTCATTTATCACTTTGTATCAACTATACCACGTTTTCAGGTCGGGCAATGTTATCTTTTGAGTATAACAGTTTTTTTGCTCTTCTAAAAACTTCTATAATTCCTCATCGTCAAGACTAACTGATTGTTCACTCTCAATGCTACAAGATGGTGGTGCTTCTTGCCTTTCACATTCCCTTTCTACTCCACCTCGAATATTAAAGAATAGGTTACCAATAACTTCATCAGGAAAAAAAAGAATCGAAAGACTTCTTGGCAGCATCAATTACATTAGCCATAGTTTCTATGCCATTAGCACGTGATCAGTACACAATAAATTGATAAGTCGTTGTATATATATCGTGCAGGGAATTTGTATGAAATAGGTAAAACAATTTAGCTTGCTAAATATCGAATGTATGAAGTTTATCGTGCAATACATCGAATGATAGAAAGTTCATCAAAATTGTGATTTGAAATCACACTCAAATGCTTATAAACATGTGACCATGTAGGTTGCACCTCATCAAGAATACAAATAATGATCAGCTAATTTACTGTAATGGTTTTTAAATATTTCCGAGACTTCTTTTTAAATTCTCCATTCTTAGCGAGTTCAAAGTCATAAAATAAAATTTTGTTTAACATTATTGAACTAACAGCATTTTTCTTCATAAAAAGTTTAACATACCTAAGCCACCTTGGCTGATGTACAGCATTTTCTTGCTCCATCTAATGTACTGTGACTTCAGAGTCCATTGACAATTAAGAAGGAAGGGTTAAACTATGTTACAGTCTCACTCTCAACAGACCAACGAAATTCTCTTTTTTCAAAGATTCTTTTTATCCTTTGAATTTTTTACTCCAATACATTTATCACTTCACAATTTCTTTCTCAGCCATATTGTTTATATATTGCACTGTATTTATTGTAACTTCAGTTTCTTAGAGCTGTGTAATAATTTTTCCTTCTCTCCAATACTTATATATTGTATTTGCAATATGTGTACATTAGATTATAATGACAAGAAAGAAAAGTTAGGAGTAAGTTGATGCTCTCTATAATATCAAATTATTTCCTACTAATTTAATTTTTTTATGCTTTAAACTATTAAAATTTATTAGGGCATAGACAATACTACTTGATTAGTGGATGTGTTTGATAACTTGATATGGAACACTTCATACTATATGTTTGTATATACTATACCAAATTTGTACATAACTAGTGGTGTGCTCGAGCACAAATGGCTAATGAGCCTGTCTAACTAGGTTACATACAAATATAGTAGTAGTTAATAAACAAATTCAGAATTGCTTTCTTACCTTAATTTCCTACATAGTGGTAGCTTCTGTAGCATCTAATTTTAAAGCCATTCTAATACAAGTAACTTTAAGCCAACAATCACTCAGTTATACAAAAATATACAGCCAAAGTTTATTGTAGTACATGTATTAGCTAAAAAAATACAGAATTGTGTGCTTACCTCGATTTTTTTTTGTTGTTGTTTTTGGTAGTGGTAGCTATTAAGGAGTTTTGACAATCTGAATTGCCTCTAGACAACCTAACCAACAAGGCTCGGCTACTAAAAAAAGGATAGTTGTTGAATTTACATCAAGTAAAGGGTTTTTGATGCCATAGTAACCACTCGCAACTTCAATTTAAAGAAAGCATTTCTATGGAATTTTTGCACAGTTTTAGGCTTAACCCTAAAATAAAAATTTCTTACTGCTGTAATACCAGGAGAAGACTGAGAGCAAACCCTAAAGCTGTTTTTTAGGAGAAAAAGATCCTGCATGTACATTTAAAGGGCATACGTACCATCCATACATATAGATATACCTACAACATATACTCGATTTTCAATTATCCACCTCCAATACTGTCTTGCTCGCTTAACTCTCGCCAAATACTGTATGTTAAATGCTCTTCCATTACACTAATGAGATTATGAGTTTTGTTACATGTATAAAATGTCACTGTATTTGCAAATTGCTTGCAGGCATGTGAACAACAGGGATCAAAGTTCAATGTATGTACTAATAAGTCATATACTGGATGTGTTCACCACAAATATGACATGAATAGGGTCGAGTCAACTACAAATGTAATCTACGATTATGATACAAATCCTTCTTATGATTTAGTTAAGCAGACTATCAATCCTGCTTATGCTATAGTGAAGCCTGAAATGAAAAATGGTGACAATTGCTGTGATACAAATCCTGATTATGTCATAATGAAGCCAGAAGTGAAAGATGGAGATAATAGCAGTGATGGATATGTCCCAGTGTGACTAAAAAGTTGGACCTTAGTCCTAATTCTGATATAAAATGTTGATCAATAGTAGTTGGGCAACTCATAATATTAATGCATAGAATAATATTTCAAGTAATACACAGTGCAAAGAACTATAAAATAATCTATCATGTACTTAAATGTGCAATATCAATGTTAAATTTATTCTTTCTCTTTCGCAGGCTTTTGCAAACAATACAGAATTTAAAAAAATATTTCACCACTTGGAATTGAATCCAGGACCACTTGCTTAATGCACAAGCACTCTGCCACTGAGCTATGATACCCAGCCGGCAAACAAATTCTTCATTTCTGTATTTATACTGTTGAGGGGTACTGATATACTACAGTCTTGCTCTCAACAGACCAACGGAAATTTTCTTTTTCCTGGGTTCAATTCCAGCTAATGACCAAATATTTTTAATTCTGCATTTTTTTAAAAGAGAGAGAATACACTTAATGAGTAAAAAAAGCCGAGAAAGAAATTGTGAAATATCAATTGTTATTTCTCAGTAGTCAATAACAAAAAAAGTGATTGCAACCCCAGTCCTTAGGTAGTAGTACATGATCATTAGGATGCACCAGAGGAATGTATGTTTTGATATTGAGCTAGCTAATTTGGCTTTAAACTTTAACTATATTACTCTCAAAGGAAAATTAAATTTTATATAACCTTTAGACAAGTGTTTATATATATATATATAATTTATTGAGTCCAACTTAGTAATGCTTTGAGTTGACTTTATTTGTCACCACAGCCTATTCTTGGAACTACTTCTTTTGTGGTAATGCACGAACCAGAAGTAAGATTTGGCTGAAAATAAAATTGATGACCATAGAGTGTATTGGTTGAGATTTTGTTCAAAGCACTCATAATTTTCTATTCATAGATTCTGATAATACAAAGATAAGGCAAAGATTAACAGTGCAAGACATCACACAGGACAGTTTGCACAAATCATGTGACTCTAATAAGGATAATATTCTATAATTAGTCTCTGCAATGCAATATAGTCACATCTTCCTTTCATATGAAGAAACAACAACAATAAAGAAATAAGAAACACAGAACACACACTCAATTAGAGATGACTTGATTACATGAATTCTAGACCCACACACATTACAATCAAATGTCTAGTCACACCTATGGTCACTCACATAGTCTAAACGTTTCCCACGACAAGCACTGACCACATTACAATAGCTTGTCCAGTGGTAATGGAGGCGCTCTAGATCTGGGAGTGGTATTATTTTGGTTGGGGAGTTGAAAATTCCTCAAAAGAAATCTTCATCCTTTCTGGTGGGGAATACCATTGATCTTGTGTCTGAATAGTGCCTTCCATTTTGGTATGTCTCTCCTCTTGTTCCTATCACTTACCTTTACTTCATAACTTTGAGGGCCACCCAGTTCTGACCACACTCCTGCACTCCAAACATTCTCTCCTGGAAGCACTGTGTCTCCCGATAGTAAGGATTTCAGTGGTCTAGTGTGGCGATCATAACAGTGCTTTTGATGCCGTTTCAGTTTGATAATTGCTTCAGCACTTCTCTTCATGGTGTATTCTGGAGCCAGTATCTTCATGCATGGGAAGGAGAGTCTTGCAATGATGACCTAGAAACTGCTGGGCTGGGCTTGACTACAATCCCTTCTTGGTGGGTGTGTTTTGCCAGTCTAGCAGCTATAAACTCAGAACCATTGCTCTTTTGCACAGAATAATGTCTTAAAAGCATTTCGTGCCTTCCCATTAGACTGTGGGGACAGAAATTGATGCCCTCGAAACTCTATTTCATGCATATGCTGCTGAGGTTCCCATGATGCACCCTGAACAGCACTCTGCCCACTACTCGAATTTCCTTCGGTTCATGACAGCTTCAGGCCTTTGAGTATGTATATTGTATTGGTCTGGAGATAGACATGGCCAGCAGATGGTAGGAGAGGTTTAACCAATCGATTCTTGTCAAAACGGGTATCAGGTGTCAAAGTAGTTAATAAAGGAACAGAGATGTGATGGTGTAATTTTGATATCAGGCATTGAAGCTAGAGGCATGTGCATGCCTAAGAATACTAGGCAGACATTTGCTGGTCATCATACACTGAGTTCCTTTAATCTCGCAATGTGACATGGAGTAAAGGCGGTTGAAGATTGACCGTCAAAACTACTCAGGGACAAATAGGTGTGTGGGTACGGCCTCCTGAAGAATGAGGATAAAGAACAGAACAGACTGTGTGTGTATGTGTCATTATGATTGTGTATGTATGTATGCAGAACTGAAGCAGGAATGTAAATATTATTCATGTGATAGATAGCTATGTGGCATTCACTTCCGTTGTTGTATTTCACTTCCTCATTAGTCTGGGCATGTGCATGTGAAGCAATAAGGGCTGAGCATGTGTGTGTCTGGACGGTCTTTTCCCGATTCTGGATTAGAGTACTAACCTACTTATCTGGCTTGGATGGTCGAGCTAGTCTTAGCTACTCAAGAGGGAGAAGAACTGACTGGTGGCAGGCAGTGAACCGTACTTGAGAGAGAGAGAGAGCTAACCCTTTCCAACTCATCCCACAAGGTGTGATGTACCAGTGGACACGTCACACGCAATGACTGCACCATCAAAGAGAGCAAGAGGAATCTGCTGTAGCTGTAGGAGAGAATTTGCCTGAATTTTGGAAAGAGATCAGCATCTATTATTGTGTTTCGGCCATAGCCTGAAATCAATCACAGTAGAAAAGGAGTGCATCAGTCATCCTGAAGAATTCTTTCCTTCTGGTGCGGACAGATGTGCTGCATCGCACAACTCAGAGGTCACAACGTGCAACACACCTACATGGAAGGAAATGAGCAACAATTGTATGATGGCCCTCATAGAGTTCTCAAAGTTTTATACACTTGACCATAATGGATTCTCAGATACCATGTCAGTCAGCCACCTCATGCCTGCACATTTGGATACCTTCCTGATGTTGTCATTCCACAAGCTAGTCAACCAGTTGTTGATCATACAGTCCTCACCCAACCACTTATACCACTATACTCATCATTCAGTTCAATGTGTGCACTGGCTGAAACATTTGGCCAATTTCATTGCCTGATTTGGTCACAGAGGGGGGGGGGGGGGGGGGGGGGGGGGGGAGGAGGAGGAATGGTCTAGTGGAACTCTCAACTATAACATTATTTTCAGTGATTATTTTAATAGAGTTTTCAAATTATATTGCTTAGTAGTTCGCTATCTGGCCCATTGCTGCAGTAAGTAGCATTTCAACACTTCCTTATTGGTTACAGTACAACTGGCCCCACCTATTTTCACTTTTTAACTGCTTGAGCATCAGTGCTTCTCTAAAAATTGCAGGACTGGGAGAAGACATTGACTCGCAGTCATTCCACTGCTGTCACCAGTAAATGTTTGCCTGAGCTTGTGTTCACAGAACTTACAACTTGATAATACAAAGACTTTGACTGTGCCAGACAAATACAAGGTAGTATGCATAAATCACGTAACTCTAATAATGATATTAGCCTATAATTTAGTATCTGCAATTCAATGTCATCACACTGAATTAACAAAACATTGTGTTCAATGCAGTGGTGTGGAGACAAGGGAAGATAAGGGGAGGCATACTTTCAATAGTGAGGGGGCAGTCCCCCCCCCCCCCCCCCCCCCCGCCATTTTAGTCAGATTTATGCATGATAGTATGAAACAGCTGTTACATAATCCAAAGTATAAATTACCCCAGGGCTTCTTAATGCAGAGATCGAAAAGAGCCCTTTCTACTTGATGAGGACTGTCAAACTTAAGATAAAAAGCCTACTTTTGAACAGCATCATTATTTTACATGCTCGCAATAACTGGTAGCTAAATTGGACACAATAACATAGCAAAACATTAATGAGTATTTCTGGATAGCTATTGTTGTATACTGTAGCTCAAATTACTGTTAATATTGTTATAGAATAATTAGTGATTATTGTTTGTTTTTGTTTGCTATGTTTCTTGCCGAAACTTTTTACAAACCCAATTTTTGAGCTCTTATGCTTTCTTATTGAAGTGACAAGAAAACATTTCTCTCATTCCCACCCCTCCTTTCAAATTGTTTCACCCCCTCACTTTTTGGTAGCTGTCTCCACCCTTGCAATGACAATCAAAATTGTGACATATATCTGTGAACTGCTTGATACACTATGATGGAATTATGGCTTCACATATCACATCATAATCATTGGTCAGCAGATATAGCTAAAAGCTATTTTTTTCTGATTGTGTAGTAATAGTAGTAGTAGTACTAGTAGTAACAGTATGTAGTAATAGTAGTAGTAGTAGCAGTAAATAGTAGTAGTATAATAGCTAGTATGTATAATATAGTATAGAATATACATTATTGCTCGCGCTCATTTATACCTAAGAAGGTAAGGTATACTACCCACAAAAAGATTACCATAGGTGATTGATTTTGGTTGATAGCTTAATGTCAGCTCATACTATTTAATTTAAAAAAAAACAAATAAATTATTACAATAGAAAAGATACAGAGTAACAATTTTTTAATTAACAGTTTTTAAAATTAACTGGATGTCATTTTCAGCTCTTAAAATCATTGTAGTTTTTATTTCCACCGAGTGACTGGTATCCACTTCTAGTTGAAACTGACTAATTAGTGTTCCAATTACTATCTTCATTTCATTCATGGCAAAGTTCTGACCGATACAATTCCTGCTACCTGCAGAAAATGGAATATAGTCATAAGGTCCACGTTTATCCATATTATCTGTCTTAAACCTAACTGGGTTGAATTCTGATGGGTTCTCCCAGACTGCAGGATTACGATGAATCTGGAAAGTATAAATGGCAAGATTAGTACCTTCTGGAATGGTGTAACCTGCAAGTTGAATATCTTTAGATGCGATTCTAGAAAATCGATAGACTGGAGGGTAAAGTCTCATGGATTCTTTGATGCACGACGTTGTGTAGTTGAGATGTTTTAAGTCCTCATACTCGAGACACTCTCTGTCCTTCAGGACACTCCTCACCTCCTCTCTTATCTTCTCCTGGTGTTCAGGGTGTTGTGCCAGACAGTACAGAGTCCAGGACATACCGCTAGTGGTGGTGTCGTGTCCTTCAAACATGAAAGTGTCCACTTCATTTCTGATCTCCAAGTCACTCATGCCTCGACCTTTTTCATCTTTTGCCACTAGCAAAATATCTAAAAAATCGTAGTGCTTTTTCTCTTCTTTTTCAGTTTCACTTGCCAACACTGCTCTGCGCTCTACTATAACATTCTCTGCATGATCGTGAACGATTTTACACAACTTCTTCATCTTCCTTCCATGAGCTGTTCGCCAGTAAATCCACTCATAATGATAGAAAGGATTAAGAAACCTTTCAGTACAATGTTCCACAAGCTGGCAGCAAGCCTCTACGTATGGGTGACGTTCTCCTACTAACTGACAGTTACTCTTGAAACTGAAGGCACACTGCAATATAATGTCTAAGGACATCGAAGATATGTCTTGAAACACTCTCACAGGCTTCCCACTCATGGCATGTTTGTGCCACTTGCCAGATAGTACGGACACACAGCTGTTGTAAACAGAAGAATAACTTTTCAATATAGAGTAGTGAAATGCAGGGGTTAAAAGTCGTCTATTTCTAAACCATTTCTGTTCTTCAGCAATTAGCAATCCTTCCCCTAGCCAGGGGAGTAGCAACTTGTAGTCTGGACTTTTGGGCTCTTTGAGGAGTTCAGGTAGGTGTTTAGGATGAAAAATGCTCAAATATACGAAAGGGCCTATATAAATTTTATACAATCCTGAGTTCTCTCCATCGAGTTCCTCAATACGCCTCCAAAACGACTCGTTTCTATTCGTCAGTGCTGGTATATGGCCCAACAGCCAATGACATTTCAGCTTCTTAGGCATAGGCAGAGCTCTGTATAGTTTCCACCTCCTGAATATCGTCACAAGGCCGACCGGGTCCCACCATAATGCTATTGTAACGGCGAAAATGAATAGCGAGACGATTGACCAAAATAAATCCATGGCAGAAACACCCAACTTTGAAGGGTGTGACCACAAACCGTCAAGGATAAGGAAATGGTCGTTATATATAAAAGCTCGCATAATTACTCGAATCAAGTGGAGTTGCTCAGTTTACTTGTAATAAATAAAATGCCAAATTTTCTAGTATTTTAAATGGGAAAATAACGAAATTTTGACCACACTCCCACTAATTATAACTACCAGGAGATGCCAGAAATTATATATCACACAAGAGAAAAGAAAATCTGAAGACAGAAAAACCAAAAATATGAAAATTTATCTTGTTATTATGCCATATTAAAAACACACACACAATTTTTTTTTAATAGTTCTTAAAATTAACTGCACATCATTTTCTGCTTTTAAAATTACTGAAGTTTTTATTTCCACCGAGTGACTGGTATCCACTTCTGTTGAAACTGACTAATTAGTGTTCCAATTACTATCTTCATTTCGTTCATGGCAAAGTTTTGACCAATACAATTCCTGCTACCAGCAGAAAATGGAATATAGTCATAAGGTCCGCGTTTATCCAACTGGGTTGAATTCTGATGGGTTCTCCCAGACTGCAGGATTACGATGAATCTGGAAAGTATAAATGGCAAGATTAGTACCTTCTGGAATGGTGTAACCTGCAAGTTGAATATCTTTAGATGCGATTCTAGAAAATCGATAGACTGGAGGGTAAAGTCTCATGGATTCTTTGATGCACCACGTTGTGTAGTTGAGATGTTTCAAGTCCTCGTACTTGAGACACTCTCTGTCCTTCAGGACACTCCTCACCTCCTCTCTTATCTTCTCCTGGTGTTGAGGGTGTTGTGCCAGACAGTACAGAGTCCAGGACATGCCGCTAGTGGTGGTGTCGTGTCCTTCAAACATGAAAGTGTCCACTTCGTTTCTGATCTCTAAGTCACTCATGCCTCGACCTTCTTCATCTTTTGCCACTAGCAAAATATCTAAAAAATCGTAGTGCTTTTTCTCTTCTTTTTCAGTTTCACTTGCCAACACTGCTCTGCGCTCTACTATAACATTCTCTGCGTGATCGTGAACTATTTTACACAACTTCTTCATCTTCCTTCCATGAGCTGTTCGCCAGTAAATCCACTCATAATGATAGAAAGGATTAAGAAACCTCTTAGTACAATGTTCCACAAGCTGGCAGCAAGCCTCTACATATGGGTGACGTTCTCCTACTAACTGACAATTACTCTAGAAACTGAAGGCACACTGCAATATAATGTCTAAGGACATCGAAGATATGTCTTGAAACACTCTCACAGGCTTCCCACTCATGGCATGCTCCTGCCACTTGCCAGATAGTAGACATTCTATACTCTAACAGTATCACCAGATAAAGTGTAGCTAATTACCTAATACTCAAATTACTTTGTTAAAATTACTGATAGATAGTATCAGTTATTATAATGACTGATCAACATCTACTGATAGCTAACTTGTAATTATTGTATAAAGAATAATTACAAAATACTCATAAAAAACATTCAGAAATTAAGATCCCCTTCCGGAAATGTAAGCAACTGTATAGAAGATACGGTGCCACTACCCAAATTTGCTGAAATTTGATCAATATTGTATTTTCCCTCATTGAGAATATAACTACGGCCTTGAAAATGGACATTTTCAAAAACTGTCCATATTCCTTTTTCCACATATATCGAAGATACAGTTCTGTTGAAGCCCAGTTTTTTCAAGTCAAGTATGCTGTCCATAATTTCCAAAGACTTCCCTTTGAAGTCAGCATCTTCATAATAACCAGCTTGCTCAATTCTGGCATTGTCTAGCATAAAATAGTAGTGAATTGAATGAAGCGTACAGTTACATAATAACTAAAATGTAGTTATATTATTCTACCAAACATTCAGGGTATAAAAATGGTGAGGAAGTTTATCTAATTTGAACTACACTATGTTGTTTTTAACTCATAGCTAAAAACCAATGATTCCAGAAGTTAGCATAATATATGACTAGCTCTTCATGATCAGAAACAAAACACATAATTTTAGCTAATTTATACTAACCTTGTTAACTTGGGCCGCCATTCTACTCAATTCAATTAACTAAGGCCAGCTTTTGTTTTGAGAGATGGTATGTTAAATTGAGTCCTTGGAAGTATACTTTTAGTTTGTTTTCAAACAGGAAGCTAGGAATAATTGGTGTGGAAGTTTTTCTCATTGACCTAATGTTTATCTCTAATGGTTGCTTTGCTTGATGGATGCTCAAAAGTATGCCAGGAGGTATATGCTCTAGGGCACTCATGCAGATGTTAGCAACTTGCAGATGTGAAGAACAGACTGGTAGCCTGGGCATTAGAAATTCTATAAAGATTCCCAGCTGATTCATAGATTTAATATTTCCTAGCTGAATGTAAAAGGAAATGTTTAATACTTTGCCCCGTTGATTATCGCGCCTTTAACAATTCTTTTTTTAATTAATTCTCCATCAACAGGAAATTTAAAGCATGCCCAAGCCAATGCCAATTTACTGTTAGTAAATGATTAATGTTCATGGGGGCATACCAAATTGATTTTATGTTTCTGGGATTTACGAGCTAGCTTCTCTTCTGTAAATAAAAAAATATTTTGATATAGCAAGTAAGTCTGAGTTGAGAGAATTGGTCATGAGAGAACAAACTGAAGAGTTTTTCTTGAACCTAACTTTGAAGAGCAAACTATTGATGAAGTCATTACTCTTGTCATATCAACGCCCTCAATTTTAACCACCCCACCTGGCCACTATTAAATTTCCTGTCTAAGGAACAACATAAGTAAGACCAATGAGACAGCCGCATGAAAACTTTCAGCAGGAAGTCACATAAATAAAAAATCCCAGCTTCTGCATCCAAAATGGCTAAGCCTCATACACTTATTGTGATTTAAAAAATAAATAGCTGTATTTCATTCTAAAAATTTGTGGTATTTTGCTTGTCCAATGGCATGGCTAACCTTTCACCATCTTTTGGTAAAGGGTCATTTTAGTGAGGGCAGTGGCCTTTAGGACATTCGTCGATGAGTTGGCAAACTCCAAGAGATTCGTGATGGCATTAATGTTGACTAATACCTGGGGGTTATTCATACACACAGAGACTACAATATAAAAAAAAAGTGTACAATTCCACATGAAAATTCACAATGCTGCCCTTGAAAGAGCGAAAATACTCTGAATACTTATTACACCTATAATACATTCATAACCTATTCAAGAGTAGAATTTGACCCTTAAAAACTGCTGACCTGTAGAATTTCTTCAATAAAGAAGCAAGCACAGACAGACAAACAGATGGACAGACGGACAGATGGACAGACAGACAAATAGACAGTAAGACATACAGACGGACAGACAGACAGACAGACGGACAAATAGACAGAAAGACATACAGACGGACAGACGGACAGACAGACAGAGAAACAGACAGACAGACAACAGACAGACATGCATGGTTCAGTATTGTGGTGTACCATTAAGCTTCATGAATTCAATGCAATGGCAACAACACTAACTGATTCAAAATATTTTCTTCACAATGTACATAAAAACAATAATAAATTCTTGCATTGGTTCTTCAGCACAAATAGAAAGTTAACAGCAATATATCCAGTAGGTCTTTTCCCTCATTTCTAGGGACAGAATTTAGAGGAAATATTGGTATTACTAAAGTGCTACCAAACTATACATCCATATATGGAGCTAGTCTCGCGTAGCCAGACCCTTTACCAACCGTAACCGCTACGCGGGGAAGGAAAGGGTCTGGGAACATACAATACAACGACTTGTTCAGCAGCACCCCAAAAAGGGTGCTTAATTATCACATTCCAGCAAGCTTGCGGTATACTGTGTGACGTCAACATCACATCTGGGAGGGTGAGAAACGTTGCGTGACTTCGTCAAACTGGTGAAGTTGTTTTCGTAGACTATTTATAAGCACTCCTGGCAAGCAATAAACGTACCAGCATGAATAGGAGAGCTGCTACCCGGCCGTGGCCGTGACGTCATTGGCTACCGCAAGCATTGGAATGTGATAATTGGAGCACCCTTTTTGGGGTGCTGCTGAACAAGTCGTTGTATTGTATGTTCCCAGACCCTTTCCTTCCCCCGCGTAGCGGTTACGGTTGGTAAAGGGTCTGGCTACGCGAGACTAATATGGAGCCCTGGGATCCCCCCCCCTTGTAAACTTTTTTTACCCTGACTGAAATTTTTTATGAATAAAAAATTAATGATGATTAGATCCCGTTGGTTACTAGGTGTACTAACTTGGTAAGTGTGCACTATTTTTTGCCTTTAGGTATATGAACTGTGCATACTAACAACCCTTGGGGTATTGCTATTTTTGAGTTTTAGTTTAATAGAATAGGCCAGATTAAGCAGGGAGCAGGTTATGTGAGGCCGGATATGGGAGGATCTACTACTCTCTCATATCCACCTATATGGGACCAGCCCTACCATATAACTCTCCTGCCGCTCTCATACCGCAGGAATTTACCACAGCTAGCTGCTTTACTGCTTACTGCAGAGCAGCCCAGGTAGAGTTAGATCTGGAGATAACAGCTGGCAGCTACAATGCTAAAGTAAACTTGCTAAAGTAAACTTTCTGGCGCGCTTCAATTGAATTTTAATTGAATTTTAATTTTGGGCTGGAAACACGGAAGAATTCGCTTGACACCGAAAATACTGATAAACAAAGTTGCTAGTGGAAAATGGGCAGGCCTAGGTAAACGGGATCTAAAATAGTTAGAGCATGTGCTTAGGTACTGGTGGATTTAGTGCACAAAGCCCTCAGGCCTACGGCCCTTTGGCTTCAGTGCACTAAATGCACCAGTGCCCAAGCGCTTATGCTCTAACTATTTACTTATAGCTAGTTTCTTTTTTTTTTTAATGGCCAACACACAGCTTCAAAATCAACACTTTCTAGTTCTGGTTTTTGCAGCAATTCATAATAATATTAAGCACAATTTTTCATCTGACAATCTGTTCCATAGTTGTGACTTCACATTTTCGTGTGACTAAACTGTTTTTTTTTTTGTGGCTCTACAAAATCCCCACACCCCCTAGTGAAAAATCCTGTATGACTCCCTGTGTAACATGGCAAATAAAAAAAATTGCCATATTCTTTCTTCATCCATGCTGTGGAAACTGACACCTCAATGACGTGAACAGCTAAATCTGGATCAATATAATTCAATGAGAAGGGGGTTGTTAATAAATGGAATGGAATATGTAACAAAAGCTTAATGGCTATATGTACATACCATACACATAACATCTAGTATATGACAATGACAGGTTCACAATATATGATAGAGAACTACTGAACATAAATCTCAATCAAGTATACAATAGTATCCTCTCCATCCGAGTTACTTTCTCCTCTGCACAGCCTCAATTCAATGTCATCTGATGTTCCCTGTGGTAGAGTGGACTGGAACCATGGAGGATTGTTAAGTTGACAGCAAGTACTATTGGGTCCACATCCTGCTCCATCCCAGAGAGGATCTGTAGTATAATAGTCCGTGAAACTGAAGCCAGGTCCAGGATTTCCAGTATCACAGAAGTAATTATTCTGAACGAATGAAGGCAGCTGATGTGGCCAGTTATACTGGGTATTAGTTAGTATGCTACTTATTTTCTTAGTTGTATTTACCCTTCCTATTCTTTCAGTTCTCCTCCTACATTTTTTCTTCATATCTGCCTTTCCTCAATCAGAGAGCGACCTCTGCTGGCCAAGATTTTTGAAATATGTGTAGGCTGCTTCTGTACACAAAATTGAATATCACTTTTATGTAAATAGTAATAATACTGACCTCTTATTTCAAAAGATTGGAAGTAACACTGATGTTTCCCCCCTCCCTAAGTCCAAATTCGGTATCAAATCCCGATAGTCTAATCACTCATACTACTAGTGTGGGTATAAAACAAGAAGTCCGTGGTAAAGGATATTCATATGTTGACTCGTGCTGAAAAAACAACAAGAGTGAACAGCCAAACACGTAATAATAAGCGAATACCAATAGTTGGTAAAGGATTGTCTTACATAGAGTCATGCAGCATGCTACCAGCTGTCAAACTTGAATAATCATTGTGGAATTCAAGATAATTAAAAGAATAAGAAGCATTGCGGAAGCATGATAGACCATTTTTAAACTAATTCAGTACAGTCATACACAAATAAGCCACCAGTAATGCAATAATTGTAACAAATGATTCAGGGAAATACCATAACACTATACCAATGAGTGCCACAACTTTCCAAATTCCCTATAAAACACACGCCTAATCAGCGAATACCAAAATTGGTAAAGGATAGACTTAAACTCGTGAAGTAATAAAGGACAGTCATATACGGAATAATTAGCCAATACTAATAATTGGTAAAGGGTAGTCACTCGTGGGGTAATAAAGGACTGTCATATACGGAATAATCAGCCAATATTAATAATTGGTAAAGGGTAGTCATACACAGACTCGTGGGGTAATAAAGGACTGTCATATACGGAATAATTAGCCAATATTAATAATTGGTAAAGGGTAGTCATACACAGACTCGTGGAGTAGTAAAGGACTGTCATAGCTATACGTACAGAATAATCAGCCAATACTTACACAGACTCGTGGGGTAATAAAGGACTGTCATAGCTATACGGAATAATCAGCCAATACTAATAGCTAATTGATAAAGGGTAGTCTTACACAGACTCGTGGGGTCATATACGGAAACAGGCAAATTAATGTTTGCTGATAGACTTATGTATGTGAGTTGGTGGGTGACTGTGTTGTGGGGCCACCCACAGAGCTGTTGTAGGATACCAGGGGGAGGAGCTGGGTGTGCGTGACTGTGCCATGTAATTGTGGTCAGCTGCTACATCATCAGCTACCACACTAGTTTCACAGTTTTGGAACTAAATATTCAGAACTAACTTTAGACACACTTGGTATCACTTTGAGCATGTGGCACACACCTCTTTCTTTTTATGTTTCACTATGTGGGTGGATGGCTATAAAATCACCGTAGTCACTCCACCCAGTTTCAGTTGGTCTCTGTCTTTCTTTTTATCTGCACCATACCTTAATATCTAATTAACTTTCATTATAACTTCCTTGAATACTTTCAAGGCTAGTTGGGAAGTGATAGGATAGCTTTGCGGAACATTTGCCCACTTTTTAAACTTACGCCACCTTTACTTGCTACTAATATGCCGACATACCTGGCCGATTCCACCTGCTTTTTTGCCCCCTTTTTTTTAAAAACCTACACCACTCCCACCTTTCACTAATTCTAGTCTCGCGTAGCCAGACCCTTTACCTAACAGCTACACTGGGAAAGGGTCTGGTGGCATTAGTACATAGTAAGGAATGTAATTAGTCCTTCACCGATGCTCCCTTTTTTTTTTTTTGTGAATATTAAAGAGCAAAGCTTTCTTATATATCCACCATTTTACTCCTACAGCCCTTTCATGAATCCTAGTGTTTTTCACCTTATTTGAAGCAAATTCCACTGCCCAATTCTAGTAAATATGCAAGTCTCCCGACAGTGAAAAAGAGCTGATAGAGTGGCTGCGGTAATCCTAAATTGCTGACAACCACCACCGGAACTGCAACTTCCCCTTGAGATCTGGAGGGTACTATGTCTAATGCCACCAGACCTGTTAGGTAAAGGGTCTTCCACGAACCTTAACCCTACATAACCTTTGACCTTGTATGAATTTTTTTTTTTCTGGAGGAATGGCTTTCGCAAGTAAACAGAAAACAATTATTTCCCTGAATTTTCTTTGCAAGATTCCTTTTTGTGGTAGCTAACTTTATCTCATTTTTAGCTAGTTGTGTATGTATATGAATATGGGGCTCAGGATCCTGAAAAAATAGTATCAATAGCTACATGAAATCATTATAACTCAGTGAAATTGAATTAAATGTCCTCTTTCATCGTGTTATTCTGATCTTGATAAGCTAGCTAAGCACATTGTTCCTTCTTGGGAGTCATTTCACTTAATGTACAGTACTTTAAATTGGACTTGTAATATTGTAATTCAGATTAACAACTATAGATTAGCCTATTAAATATTTAGGCAACCATATAGCTGGCTATTGCTGACATCTGTCTATTAGATATCATAGCTTAATATATTCAAATTATTTTAAATTAAAAAATGGTCTCCAATTACTTTTATTTGTAAAATGTGGTACCTGCAGTACTAACTCTGAATCTTTTTTTCTAGCTGAAGTAAAAATTGCTAATTTTTTTGGCTAATTAATAGTTATACAACGGACAAAATTTGAAATATTTTCAATTTTCTACTTCTTTTGTCACAATTGCCTGAATACAAGCTACCATTATAATTATGTGTGCTTTTAATTTAAAAAAATTAATTGTATGACTATGCAAGTGATGTTAGCAAAAAAAAATGTTGTAGCTACCTCTAGTTACATCAATACACAATAAGTCTGGTATTCCTTCACAATACATTAAAACTTTCATGACAAGAATTATATAATAGAATCCATTTTTTGTTGGGTCTTTTCTTCATAATAAAAACATACTCAATGAAATGATTTAGTATACGTGTTTGTATTGATACTGCATTCTTCCTTTGACAAAGGGTTGATTCTTCATGTAAGTTGTACCCTAATTAGCTAAATAAGTTATTAATAAAGCATAATTCTCTATAGCTTTAGTTAAATAGCTAACTACTGTATTACAGTCTATTTAGTCTCTTCTAATCTTTTTAGTTCTTGCAGTTTCTTTAGTCTCTTGTAGTGTCTTTAGTCCCTTCTAGTCTCTTTAGTCTCTTCTAGTCGTTAAGTCTATGCAGTCTCTTCTAGTCTCTTTAGTCCCTTCAGGTTCTTTAGTGCCTTTCAGTCTCTTTAGTCTTCTAATCTCTTTAGTCTCTTGCAGTCTCTTTAGTCCCTTCTAGTCTCTTTAGTCTCTTCTAGTCTTTTTAATCTATTCTAGTCTCTTTAATCTCTTCATGCTTCTTTAGTCTCTTCAGTCTCTTTTGTCTCTTCTAGTGACTTTAGTCTATTCTAGTTACTTTAGTCTTTTCTAGTCTCTCTATCTCTTAGTCTCTTCTAGTCTTTTTAGTCTAACTAGTGCCTTTAGTCTCTCCATGTCTCTTCTATTTAGTGTCTGCCATTCTCTTTAGTCTCTTCTAATCTCTTTAGTCTCTTCTAGTATCTTTATTCTCTTCAGTCTCTGTAGTCTCTTCTAGCCTCTTTAGTCCCTTTAGTCTATTCTAGTATCTTTAGTCTTTGTAGTCTATTCTAGTCTCTTTAGTCTCTTCAGTCTCTTCTAGAACCTTTAGTCTTTGTAGTCTATTCTAGTCTCTTAGTCTCTTCAGTCTCTTAGATGTCTTCCAGTCTCTTTAGTCTCTTCTAGTCTCTTCTAGTATCTTTAGTCTCTTCTAGCCTCTTTAGTCCCTTTAGTCTATTCTAGTATCTTTAGTCTTTGTAGTCTATTCTAGTCTCTTTAGTCTCTTCAGTCTCTTAGAAGTCTTCCAGTCTCTTTAGTCTCTTCTAGTCTTTTCTAGTCTCTTTAGTCTCCTGTCTCTGTGTAGCTATCTGACTACAGCATCATATGTAAATGTAGTATAAATGCCAAAGTGTTCAAACTTGGTTCAATATGGATAGTCAAAAATGAAATTTGAGTCATCAATAGAGAGTTAAAAAGGTCCACTCAGCTGTTGCAGTTGTTTATAGCTAGTATGATAAGCAAAATATTCATTATTGTTTTGACACTATTAAGCAAACTTTCAACTCCTAACTTTTTTAACTGAAATACATTAAGCAGGCTACACACTTCACTGTCAAGTAACAGTTGTCTGTGGTTTTCCATTTTATCTATGATTTGTCTTTTTCAGTGACAAGTACATCTTTATTTTCTAGAAACTACGTCCAAATTCAATAATATTGAAGATCAATGTCGTAACTAACTTGTAAGTTTCTTTTCTGTATTAAATTTTTTGGCAAAAAACTTAGACATGGACCTCTGGGACATTTTAAACACAACTATGCTCTGAAACTTTACCTATTGACAGGATTTAAACCTGTGAGTAGCAGCTGAATTGCTATGTATTTCTTTCCAGCCGAAATCTAGCTGTTATTACAACTCTGGGGTGGCAGAAACCTACTTCTTGTCTCCAGTTTATTCTACCAAAATATGCATGTATATTTTCTTGCAATATATTTAGTTATTCAGGCATATGTGAGAGAATATTTAGGGTCTTTGCATTTTATGGATCCATTTTTTTAATTTTAATATTGTGCACATTAGCAGAATTTTAATATAACTGGCATAATGTTTAATTATTTTTATTCAATTTGAACAAACAAAGAGTTGATTGGGACTATCAGAAGCTTTTACTTAAACTGAGCTTTAGATTTTACATAACTTGTAAACTAGAACTTTTATACCAGAATGATACTAATGAGGAGATTTAGCTACATTCAACCAAACAGAATGATCATTGCTTTTCTGTCCAAGGCTTTCAATTTTAGCTTCTGAATGGTATAGTGTTATAAACTCCTTTGAACATGGCGATAATATTGGATTTTTTTTTACAAGATTTGGAATTTTGCCTTCTTACCAACTCAACATAAAAAACTCTTGAGGTTGTGTCACAACCTGGGAAGACATGAACAAAGAGCAGTTGAGGAGATTTAGCTACATTCTACTTTACAATAACTTGATACAGTTATTGTGACATTATTGATAAAGGAGTTACAATACCTGAACTTATAAGAGGAGGTTTACATCCTACAGCAAGAGAAATTGATAAGCAAGTTCTAGATTCTGCCTCACTTAAACTAAACCTGTACTTCTCTTACTGCTTGGCTCCACGCAGTGACATTCTATGCTACAAAAATTTAAATGTCCTTGTTTGCTGGTACTTCTTCAGGGAATTATTTGTCTGTTAAATCATCTTAAGAATTTTAAATGATGATAAGAATATTATCATCTCTTCCTGTATTATCAGTTTTCATGAGACCAGAATTACTTACCTCTAGAATCATATCATAACAATTACACGGGCTGTTGGTCCTAAATATTTTACTTGCTTTTTTTTTGTCTTTTAATTAGGCTCAACAACTTGTGCCCTGCAAGTTAGAATTCCTAAGGTGTTGTTTTGCCCGTAGGTAAGATGATAACATTTTCATAGCTTAAATTAAATACAGTCAGCGTTTCTTCTTCTATCAATCCTTATAATATTTAATGCATGACTTCTTGAACAAATGCCCCAGTAGTGAAGATTTGCTTTTTTCTGGTGCTCTTTTGTGAGCACTAATGACATAACACTACAATTATTGATAATAATGAATTTACAGAGAAACAGAGTAGCCACCTTTACTTTCTTCAGATACATAGCACCTTTTCACAAGTACAGTTTTGATGCTGAATAGAAGAATTTCAATTACAAGAACTATTACATATATCCCTACTCTGCATGTTGTTCCAGCTCTCTAGAAAGGAGTAAAACTCGTGAGCATCTTGCGCTCTCCTTCACCTACATAGACTATAATAAAAGCTAACATGATTTTTAGATAATGTAATTCTCGGCTACCATTGAGAGCTTTTACAACATATCTGATGATTCAAAAGATTTTTTCGGCTAATTAAAAAATTACTGTAAGAGAGTCCAACATTTAAGAACTTAACAATTTATTCTTCAAAGCACTAAGAGGCACACTTTTGTACAGTTCAATATAATCACTTAAAATATGTGCCTATGAATATCTAACATGTTATAATAAATCACACATTTTCCAACACGTTGTGCCTTTAGATCAGTATTATGTACGTCCATTTGCAAAATATATGCAGCATTCCTAAGTTTAGCACTGCAAGGGGTTAGACTTACATGGTCAACCATGAATTGTGGTGGTAACTTTGCAGCTGAAAGGGTGAAATATAAACTGATCAATTGGTATAGTTCAATAAAACCATTAGATATCTCATTTCTGACATTACTAACTTATTAAGTATATTATAATTATAGAAAAATTATGGGGTCCTCAGCCTCTCCAGACCCTGCCCTCAGCCTCTTGTGTATGCAGTGGTGGATCTAGAGACTTCAAGTTGTTGTGAATTTATGATTTTTAATCTACATATTTTGGCTTGAAATAAAAGAAAATTCTTATGGAGTGACTTGTGCCAAAGGCAATCTCCTAGGCTTAAAATTACCTACTAGTATGTTACAAAACCTAGATAATGCTCTAGTAATTCTGAGCAATTTTACTCATACTTTAATTGTGCACTAGTTTGTTAGTAAAGCTGTGGTATTTGGAATCCTACATCAACATTTAAATAAATGTTTCATTGAATGTCTTACTGAAATGATAACACTGAAAAGCTACATTCTTCTTTTTCATCATAGCTATAATCAGCACTTGCCTGGTGGTTGAAGAAAACATTAAATAAATGCATTCAAGTAGCAATTATATTGCAATTGGATAAACTTGGGGAGCACTACATTGGTATTCCTACTTACTGAAATTAATCCCCGAAAGTCGAAGGCAAAAAGATAGCTTAAAAACAAACAGGATATACTCCAAATATGAGGTTACATTTTCCAATAAATCTATTGCTTCTTTGAAGCTATTCAGCTTCAGAGAAGGAGAAAAAGGGCTGTCTTCATTGTCATTATCTCACCCAGTTGATTAACAAAAACTGGATTCCCATCCAAGCACACACAGCAAGGTAATCATCACTACTCAAATAGCTTACTGAATTACTCCTGCTGGGTAAAGTTAAATTAAATTGCAAATTTTGATTTATTGGCTGTATAAAAGGAGAGAGAACTCCCATTCTTATTACAACCCACGTCCCTCCAATGACTCGTACAGAATCACCATTAATACCCACCCTACTCCGACATCTCCTAATACACCTGAGTCATTCATATAGGCAGCAGGAGATTCTGGTAAGAGAAGAGCTATTGCTTTCTTAAAAGAGACTCCAATGACTAAAGGATTTGCCAAGGTTGTTGAAGACAAAGTGAATCCAGGTGTGGCTACCCGTTATAAGAAATACACAGTATAGTACATCTACCGCCTCTGTGGACCCAATATCTGATGAAATAACTTGTTGATTGGAACTATTGTAAATTTTTATGTGTCAATGGAATGTCCATTAATTGAAGCACTTTTTGTATGGTGCAGCAATTGTGGGAGTTCTGTTCTGTCCGTTGTCCGGAGTTCGGAAGTTGTCCGTGGAAGCTCAATATATAATTTCAATAGGAAATCGATCTATAGTTATCAGTTCGAGGTTACAAAAAAGGTCCACATATGCCTAACCACACCCTCAAAACTCGAGCTTCGCGAGTCAGCGCTCCCTTACCTTTATTCGAGGAGAGAAAGAAGTAAAAGGTAAAGGGTCCAGACTTTGTTTACAACCTCCCATATAAAAAACATTGTGTTCCGCAATTGACTGCATCGTGCACCTATTTTAGTGTGGGCGGTGCTGGGGCTGCAACGCTGTAAAAATGTCTCCCGTCTTACTAGGAGTAGTTGGCATCATAGCCGCCTACCTGCTCATCAAAGTAAATTTGATTGGCCTCATAAACAAGAAGTATAGAAGATGGAAGCTTTTGAAAGACATTCCCCTTCCGGAAAGCTTACACTATCACTGGTTGCTTGGACATATTCCAGCCTTGTACGACCAGAAAGAAAAGGAGCTAATGGAATCAGTGGAAGAAGTCAACAAACCTTCAAATAGAGACAAAGTCATAAGAAAAGTTTGCCTTGGGCTTCTCACTTACATCGACATCACCCACCCTGACTACTTGGTGGACATTCTAAAAGAACCCAAAACCTTAGATATATACGGACTTCTCAAACCATGGCTAGGTGATGGGTTGCTAATAGCTGAAGGAAAGAAATGGTTTAGGAATCGGAAGCTACTCACTCCGGCCTTTCACTATGAAATCCTGAAGGGTTACGTTCCAGTCTACAACAGCTGTGTCTCTGTTTTAATAAAGAAGTGGGTGGCATCAGTTCAGGAGAATAATACGGTGCTCTTGTTTGAGTCTCTTAGCTCCATGTCTCTGGATATTATCCTGCAATCAGCTTTCAGCTATAAAAGCAATTGCCAGCAAGTGAGCGTTCAGACGCCCTACGTTCAAGCTTGTTCTAAACTTGTTTATCTGGTCACAGACAGAGTTGTTAACCCACTTTACATGATTGATTCTATTTATTGGTACACTCCACATGGGAAAAAGACAAAAGAACTCTGTCAATTAGTCCACAATCATGCAGAAACTGTTATCTTAGAAAGAAGACAAGCATTGACTGATAATAGTGAAACAAAATCGCCTAAGACCAAAAGATCATACCGTGATTTTTTAGACATTTTGCTAATTGCTAAAGATGAAGAAGGTCGAGGCATGAGTGACTTGGAGATCAGAGATGAAGTGGACACTTTCATGTTTGAAGGACACGACACCACCACTAGCGGCATGTCCTGGACTCTGTACTGTCTGGCACAACACCCTGAACACCAGGAGAAGATAAGAGAGGAGGTGAGGAGTGTCCTGAAGGACAGAGAGTGTCTTGAGTACGAAGACCTGAAACATCTCAACTACACCACGTGGTGCATCAAAGAAGCCATGAGACTTTACCCTCCAGTGTTCGCTCATTTCCGAAAAACGACTCAAGAAATCAGGATAAAAGAAAAGATAATTCCAAGTGATACTGTGGTGCGAATCGGCACTTTCAATATTCATCGTAACATCGCGGTATGGGAAGATCCAGACAAATATTACCCCCTTCGATTCAAACCGGCTAATTTGGAGAAGCATGGACCGTACGACTACATTCCTTTCTCGGCAGGCAGCAGAAATTGCATCGGCCAGAACTTTGCTAGGAATGAGATGAGGGTGGTGGTTGGAACTATTGTGAAAACTTTCAAGTTGAAGATGCAAGAAGGCCATCACGTTGAAATGGTCCCACGAGTGGTTCTGAGGACAAAAAATGACATCCAAATGTCTCTGACCTTAATTGACTAACATAGTCATGTTTTTTACAGCACATTTTATGTAAAATATAGTAGCTAGCTTGGCTGTTCTTAGAAATTTCTTATTGTAAAAACAATAACAACGTTTACTGTATATGAGAGAAGTATACAGTAAGTTATGTTTGTTCCATACCCCATATTTCTTTTCCACTATCAAGATTAAATCGTCTGTATTTCTTTTGTTGGTCTTTATTATGTTTATTATTTTTCTACCACTTAAACCCTTGATGAGCAAGTGCTGCGTTAAGCAATTAACAGTCCTGGGTCCTGGTGGCGACCAAATATTTTTAATTCTGTATTGTTTAATAAGCCTGTGAAAGAGAGAGAATACATCTAATTACTTTTATATAATATCTGGTAGACAAGATAAGACTCAACTAATGTAACCAATAAATATGTTATGTCAGTCAGTCAATGATGCACCACTCAACTTCACTGAATGATATTGATTTTGTACAGGTGATTTTTTTTACAGAATGAACAGCAACAAGTTCGAAAACACTCATTATAAATATATTCTCAGACTATTTTCTAAGCGTATAGCTACATAACCTAGCTATTTGCATCACTTCGTCAATCTAAAGATTAAATGCTGTGGATTTGGTTAACAGTAGCTAGTTATAATTTTGTGTGATTAGCTAGCGATATTGCTCAAGTTATGAATAATAGCTAAACTTTTCACGTTAGCTACCACCCTGACTTTTGTATAATTATTTACTAGCTTATTTCACAAAGGAACTTGCAATCCAAAAGGAAGTCTTCTGTGATTCAGAACAGTTAATGACAATAGCGAGAATGGAAAACATTGGCATTGTTATAGTTCAAGGAGGTTTGATGATATAATGTACTCATTTACTTCATTAGAATTCCATGCTATACATTACATAGAATACAAGTTGAGATTTACAAGCAAACAGATAACTGACCAAGTACGTATGAGGAACCCAGCATAATAAAGAATTATGGCCACAGGAAATAGGAACGGACTGTTTGGTAGCTGATATCTTGACCAACTAGGTGATGCAGTCCATAGGGCAGTGGCTACCTACTATAGTAAGAATCTCATCATCAGCTCAAGCTTTAGTAATGTCAGCTATAGCCAAAAACTTCGAGATCATCAGCAGCCTAACTTCAGAGATTAGCTATAGTTACAGTAGCTTTTATTTCCATGACAACATATAGTTATTTCTACGTTAATAAGTAGTTTATCTTGCATAAAATAATAATTTATAAGAAAATACAGTACCATTGTTATTTTTATAAAATTTCCCAAAAAAAAATGTTTAGCTATATTGTATTACATTAAATTTTCAGTACTTCTTTAGCTATTAGGAAAGAGATGAGCTTCTTGCAAACAATGTACTCCAGATTTGAACTTCACATTCCTTTAAAATAACTTGTAATTAGAAAAATTTAGATGCACAAAGGAAGTGAAGATATAGACTTGAAATTAACGATAGAATTCAAACTTTTATCAAAATACTGTCATGCTTAGCTCAGTATGAGAATGAAATTTGACTTCAAATTCAGAAATTCTGTATAAGGGAGAAAAGATGTATCAATGGAGATTTATGAGCTATGTATTTTTCTGTTGCTTGCTTTGATCAGACTATGCAGCAAAATTCAAGGTAAGTTCTAATTTATGTAAATCACTCATCCACTTGTTTGCTTGCTTGTCTTTACACTTTTGTCTTGTTTTTTTTTCTTCCTAGGATGACAGTTCAAGTATCTTGAAGAACTATCTTCATCCTTAGACTGTAATCCCTTTATAAGCAGCTCACATTGGAGAATGAAATGTAGCCTTGAAATGCCTCCAGAGTATTTGTCCAGAATAAGAGCTACATGGACTTTTCAGAGAAATGGTGAGATAAATCAATTCAAGTATTTTCTTCCTTCTGGCAAGGTTAAAACACATAATTATCGAAAAAGCGGCAAACTCATTTACAATTCAATGGTCACTGTTCCTATTCTGGATATTAATTTACACATCGGAAGCATCTTCTGTTGGATAGTATTAGATGGAGATTCTTCTCGATTCATTCCATCCACAGCAGTGCAAATCAAAGAGTCCCCCTTTCTTCTTACAAATATGCTTGCCTTAATGAGAGACACAGCCATATAGTGGATAAATGTGCAGGTATGAATTTTAGAAAATAGTAAACTAATGATGAACCGTAGCTATGGTGGGGGGGGGGGGGGGGGGGGGGGGGGGGGAGGTAGTTATTTTCCAGACTATAATTCAGGTGGTTTTTATGGCAAACCAATTGTTACAAATTGGTGTTATTTTAGACAGACACCTAATGAAGCCGTGTAAAGTTTGTAACTGTGATAAAGTTGTACAACTTGGTGAGGCATTTCTGGTAAAAGATGATCTTTTAAAATATTGTTGGGGATGATCTTGCTACATTTTATATGCCTGTCATACAAATTTACAAGGTTGTACTCTAGATAGTATGGAGTGAAGAAAAAGGATAGGTTTCAATTTAGTGGGCCGTGTACAGTGCTTAGTTACTGAGCACTATTAAAATGAATTGTATGCTGGTTTCACATTTCAATTTAGAACTGTGAATGATCTGTTTCTATACATAATATTTATCTTTTACAATATCTGTCAATATTAGTGCATTAGCTATAGCTAAAAGGTGATGAACAATAAAAAAAATGTCTAGATAGTACTTCGATTTTTCAGAGTGCCAAATATCTTCATAACTTATTGTTCAAAATTTTTGACCTATGAAGTATCCATTATCACCTCTGAGATTTTAACACTGCTAAAATGCCCCTGCAAGCTGTACTTTATCACAGTTAAAAACTTTACTGGGCTTCATTAGGCGTCGGTCTAAAATAACGCCAATTTTGTAACAAATGTTTTGCCACAGTTTTGGGGGAGTGCTCTGTACGACAGGGAGTGCTGGAACTCACAAATTTTAAAAGTATTCTGGATATACAACCACAAATATCTAGTCAATAGGCCTATAGCAAGCAATTTAAAAAAATGGGCTGCCAGTTTAGGTTAGTAGTTAGCTATGGCTGCCAAATGGGATTGAATGTGCCTGCCATTTTCTGTCCTATTGTTTTTTCTAGCTATCCACTTATTAGACTGCACAGTTACTAAAAGAGAAATTAGTAAATCTAAGTAAAAAAATTATCAAATAATAATTTAATGGCAGAAAACTTAGGTTGAAAATCCCCCCCCCCCCCCCCCCCCCCCACTTCCCCCAACCAGACTTGGTCAGTTGTGTAAGCTATCTACAATGAGCAGCTTATGATTCTACATCTTTGAAGACCTGCCATAAGTAGACTACGTATATAGATTTAGTTGCCAGCCCTACTCAGAATCATCTTCTTATGCCAGTGCTGTATGTATACCTACCCTTTACCTGCAAAGCTATGACAAGACTAATTATACCAACGAGTGTTATGTGGTTGCACGCACTACAGCTGTGTAAAGGTACGAGTCAAAATAATTAATTGATATACTTTATGACTCTTTTGTAGAAAATCTAATCACTACAGTATCTACTCCTACTAATGATGTGTCTGAGAAATTGTTAATATCAGAATCAACCTTGTCATCAAAAAAAGCAAGTATACTGGAAACTTCTGAAAATTTGCATGTCTTAAAACCCACAAGATCACCAAGTAAAGCAGAAGCAACAGTGGCCAAGTCTGAAGGTCAACATTTCTCAAAATCATCCAGTGACACACCCACGGCTTCCCCACCCATACACGAGAGCACATCAGTAGTAGTCCTAGCAGCCAGCATAGTAAGTGTAGCATCAGTATTCATAGCAGCACTGCTAGTAGTTGGAGTTGTTACTTTCATGAAATGCTACAAAATATTCCGTTGTGTTGATTCAAATAAATCAACCAGTGACGGTTTGGCAGCAATTGCTTTGACAGATGACCATCATACAAATAGCACTACAATCGCCAACTTCAGAGAAGAGGAGCCAATTTATGAACCAATAGGAGATGAATATGACTATACCAATGATGGCTTAGGCCCACAAGATCAGTCCACTCTCCCTATGCACATAAATGATGCATACAATTCATAACTTCTCAATACGAAAGAACACAATGAAAGTATGAAATTCCAGTGAGGTGGGAACAGCTGAGAAAAATCTGATTTTTTGTAGCTGTTTTTACGTTAAAGTAGTTGTTTTCATGTTTTTTTGGTTGTTGTCTTTTTTTTCTTCATAATGTATCAATTTAAAATTATGAAATTTTTATTAACACATAGCTACTGAACTATTCATCAGCAACTACTGTTAATCATTACTATAATCCTTTTTAATATATCTTTGTTGTTATGTTTATTTACTTGTCCACATTAACCCCAAACACATTATGACAACATAATATATGCTGGTTGCACTGAAATATTAACTAAAGTGTTATGATCACAAACTTCCTTTGAATGAAAACAACAACAACAATAACAACAACAATGTAATGTTGTAAACAATCATAACTGTAGAGACACACGGCTGTCAAAAAATTAGTTAAGAGTTAAGCATTCCCTTAATTTATAGCTAAATAATATTTATTTAACTTCTGTAGTATCTGTAATAATAGTTCAAATGTTTCAGCTCTGTGGAACTTTCATTAGTAACTTTTTTTTTTTTAAAGTGAGAAAATAAAATTAAAAAAATATGAAAGATTCACTGAATTCTCCATGTATTTGTATGGCTCATTAACAATGGTGGGTGTGTAACTGTGGCATGTGGCTATGTAATTGTCTGTTGATAGAAAATTATATAATTACTAGCTATTAGGGGGAAATATTTGTTCAATTGTTAAGCAGAAATCTTGCCATTGGTTTGCCCTATAATAGCTAATATTTGCACTTAATAAAGTCTCATCAAACCCTTAAACTTCACCAAACACATCACAGGGATTTTAAAGAAGTGCATTTCTCTCACTTTCTATGTAAATTTAATTGTGGCCTTTTAAAAGTTCATCTCCAACCTGAAAGAAGCACGAGATCATCCTTTAGCTATTCAGGAAATCTTTACTCATTCCTGCTACCATGAGAATACAATGTGACCAATTCATAATTTAGAAACTGTTACTTGACATGTTCATTGCTTAAACACAATTTTCTTACAGACCGGCCAGTTTATGAGTACTGCATAATTTACATGAGAACATAATGAATAAATGGAAATTTATAAAGTGTATTTTTTTCTGTCAATTATTTGAATCGAGTTATGGACAAGGTAAGATCTAGTTCCTATCCTGGGCAATATTTATTCATCCATTTTTTTGTACTTGTTTTTTTTTCCTCAGAGTGCCAGTTCAAGTATCTTGAAGAGCCTATTCCTTTCTTATATTGTAATCCCTTTATCAGTGGTTCAACATGGAGGACGAAATGTAGACTCGAAATACCTCAAGAATATATGTACAGAATGAAGGTTGCATGGTTTTTTCAGATATCTGGCGAAGTAATTAGGTTGGAAAGTCTCCTTCCCACTGCTAAAATCAAAACAACTCATTTTAGCGGAATCATTCGGGATTCAGTTCTCACTGTTCCTGTTCTAAACATTAGCTTACACACAGGAGCTATCTTTTGTGGGATAGAATTGGATGGAAATCCTTCATTGTTCATTTCATCTACAGCCATGGTAACCCCACGATCACTTTCCAGTCATTTGGAGGCTTGTCCCAACAAGAAGTATAGCCAGAAGGTGAATACATGTGCAGGTATGATGAATTAGCTAAGTGGGGGCGGGGACTCATAAAAGGTACCACACTAAGCATTTAGATAAATAAATTATTTTTTTTCGATATTCTTGCTGTTTTTTGTTGTTGTTTTTTATTAGAAATCTGAGTGTCTGACTATTTTGGTTTGTGATAGCTTTTGATTGAAATGATTGTGGTTGCAAAAAACCTCTTACAAGATTACTAGATGAATTACTAGGTACTACATCAACAAGAAACCTATTTTATTTATTAATAATATTACTACTTAAGCAATTTTGTGAAATGGCTAACTCACTTAGTGTTAATGCAAAAGCACACCACACATTATTGTTTCTAATGGTACATATTAAAAATAATTGATATGGGCACCAGTATTACTTATATGTACTAACATGTCATGGATGCCATAGAGTTATATGAATAATGTGCAACACATAATGCTAGAATTATTAAGCAGCCATACACTGTAATTTTGCTCAAACTGTAGAATACAATGAAGTTACATTGTCAGGAGATCAATATTTATCAAAACCAGCAATATCATCAAGTAAAGCACCAACAGTGACACCTTCTTACAATCTGAATGCATCAAAATACACAAGATCATCCCATGAAATACTCACAGTAACCCTGCCAGTTGGCAAGAGTGTGCTAGTGGCCAGCATAGTAAGTGCAGCATCAGCATTCATAGCACTGCTAGTAGTTGGAGTTCTTACTTTCAGGAAATGCTACAAAATGACGATCATGCAATTACTACTTTCACTTCTCACTACAGACATGAAGATCCCATCTTCTATGAATCAATTTTGGATGATTATGATTATGCCAATCAAGGCATAGGTACACAGATTCCAAGAAATAATTCTATTTCCATAAAAATGTCTGTCTCACCAAATGAAGCGTATGGAGTCAAGCATAGTCTGGCCCCTCCCGAAAAATCGAGCGGAGTTGTTGGGTAAAGGGTTTGGCGCGCGAGACTAGAGTCAAGCAGTGATTTTTTTTAAATTTTTTCTTGTGATGTCATTTATGTTTGTACATTTTTTTTCCACAAAGCTACTCATACATCATTTGTGATATCTTGTTTTTCACATTCATTCACCAAAAACTCATCAATAGCTATAACTGAATTAATAGTCACATGACTCTTGAAATACTTCCTGGTGTCATTTACATTCAAATAAGATATAAATTTGTAGCTGTGACCATCACACTGTAACAAGTGATATTATATTATGTATGTGGTAAATTCAATGTCAATTACTGGCATGGCTGTCCTTATAGTTTCTACTGCGTGATTATCTGTTGGTGTAGGCGCGGCAACTGGTAAGGTGTGTCTAGTCAGAGATATAATATTACGGTATGTAACTCAGGTCTAGTCTAAATGGTGCGAGATACGGTGAAAAGGTAAACACTTTATTTCGTTAGATATTGTTAGAGTGGTCGTAGTCTTCTAGCTAAAATGGATGATCCACAAGTAGATTTAAAACGTATGTTAAGAAATATTGGGAAGAAACTTGTTGATTCTGAAGTGAAAGAGCTGGCTTTTCTTTACCTGGGAAATACCCGCGGCGTTGACTTGTGGCACCAACTAATGAGCGAGCTTGTGAGCAGGAAATTGGTCAGTAATTGTGAAAAAGACTTGTCCAATTTAATGAACTACCTGAAAGAAATACGCAGAGAAAGCCTTGGGAAAATAGTACAGGACTACAAATCGGGACTTAGGGAGTACAAAGACGGCGTGCTAGAGGAGAATTTGGATCAAGATCCAGGAATGGTGGTGGTAGGGGCTGGAAACAAGTGAGTCTTTTTAAGATTTATAGCTATGTTATGGTGAACTTCTTCTATTTTCAGTGCAATGCCAAAACTAAAAAGACGCAGACAAGGTATTTCAAAACTTGTTTTGTTTTGTTTTCCTTGTTTTTTTTGTTTTTTTTTCTTCTTTGTATTTTAGCTTGTTCTATCCCATCTGAATGATAGCAGCTTTCACTGGAATATAATTCTGCCCTTAACTAAAAATCATACACACACGTACACACTCACACAACAATGACAACAATAGCAACAACAACAACAACAAAACTGTTGATAGGGTGGCAACTCATTTGCAAATCCTGTAATAACTACACTATTTTTTAATGTGGGATGTTTGGGGGAGGGTGAGACTCTTGTTAACTTTAAATAGAACCAACAAAGTATATGCCAATAGTGACTAATACTATAGTATTGCTAATAGATAGCTACCACATTCCAAGGTTAATGGTATATTTTGTGTTCACAACATATGTAATAAGTGCAGCTGAAGAAACACTGCTTGAGGAGAATCTAAGCTGTAGTAATTTAGAATTGTGTGACAGTACTTTCACTGATGAAGAGGAAGATGCGAGTGAATACGATGAGGAACATGCTTTATCAGACGAGGAGAAGAAATGCCACACAATCCATGCAGACAGGGTGGATGAATGTGCCAAGAAAAGTCCAGATCCTCAAACTAAAGTAATTGTAGCTCTCCAGTGAACATAAACTTGTGATAGTAACAATAGCAGTGTTTACACAGCCAGTACCATAATTATCTAGCTGTTTATATATTTTTTTAAATCCCTCATGGATATTTTTGACCCAAGGAAAACTTTAGCAAGAAGTGTAAATGTCTGGTAAACTTTTAAGCATATAATTTTATTGGCTATGTAAACAGAGAACAATGCTATTGTTATTATGTATTTCAAGCCAAGAAGGGCTGAATGATAATACTGATACTACTTAAAGTGATGATTTTTACCTGTGCTTTTATAGGTTGGTGCAGTTATTGTTAATAACAAGGGTGATATTATTGGTGAAGGATACAATAGAATGCCAACAGGCTGTGAGGATAGATTACCCTGGTCTGAGAATAAACCAGGAGAACCTTTAGAGAAGGGAAAACACCCTTATGGTGAGCTGCTTAAGATAATTAAAATGAGTATTAATGTAAACAATGGTTTTTGTAGTTGTATATGCTATACCAGTCGCGATACTCGATGCAATACAGAAAGGTAATTATGAGCAGCTAGGCGGAGCTACGGTCTATGTCACCCTTTTTCCAAGCAATACATGTGCTCAGCTTATACGAGAAGTAGGGATATCACTAGTGATTTATACCACAAAAAAATTCTCAAGAACGAAATTCAGAAAAGCTGCTCGACGAATTTTGGAGCCGGATGTGGAGTGTAGGTAAGGTAACATATTGTAGTGCAAAAATATATCACCTTAGGTTTGCTGTTTTTGTTTGTTTGTTTATTTGTTTGTGTTTGTTTGTTGTTGTTGTTGTTGTTTTTTGTTGTTTTTGTTTGTTTGTTTTGTTTTTGCTATTATATCAAATTTTTTTGCTTGTTTGTTAGATATTACTCCAAAACTTGAATGGATTCAGATATCATTTGTTCAACTGATCTATATCATATTTCATTATGCCGCAACAAAATTGGTTAATACTGTCATCTGTTCATTCCTCCAAACAGTTCATATTGCTTTAAACTCAACCTGGACATTGCATCACTTCATTCACTTCCTGTGGTATTGTATATACAGATAATATTAATTGTATGTCTACATGTTCGTTGACATTGCTGCTGTTGGCCAACATAAAATAACAACACTAAGAATTATTCAAGATATGTAAACAATGCAGACTAGCTAAAAGTCTGAAGGTGCTTTCCCCGGGAAACTGCACTTATGGAAATTGGCAGTGCTGATTTTTTTTATTGGCATCATATTAGCATGAACATGACTAGTCCCTAATTGCATTCACTAAAATTCATAGTTTATGTTAGCCTAAATACTTTCCTTTGAGGGCTTGTGTGCTTAATTCTTACAGAAGAGCAGGGCGATAAAATTACAATCTAAATGGGTAAAAGTCACTGATTATTCAGGTTGATATGACAAGATGAAGTGAGCTAAACAATTCAATAATAGTGGATATTAAGAGGTTGGTGGTATAACAAAATAACTCAATACAGTGAACATTTATCAATGTTGGGTCAATAAGGTATAAATATAGATAATAAAACAATAAGAGATACATAAAAAGCTCCTGAGAGTAAGTATTGAGAGGTTGTGAAAATAATTGTGATAACATAAATAACATTTAGCAAGTAACTTTGAAGGATGAAGACAGAAGTATTAAAATAAAGGTCATATTTTTATGCAGTGGAATCTGTTTTAAAAATTAAAATAAAGAATCTTCGATGCTGTAAGGACTACAAGATAAGCATTTTTGAGACAACGATCATAAATCAAAATTGAAGGTGCAGCATCTGCTTTAGCAAAGAGACAACAAAGCAATAATGGAAGGGAACAAAAATATCACGAACTAATGAATATGTAAACAACTTTATTTATTGTGTGTTACTGTTCTCTTCACCTATTTGTTTTGTTTTTCTTACTGCATAACAATAGCTACCACTCGTTGGTCCCACACGAGTTTTACTGAATAGTTTCTGGGTTTTTTTTTATGCCCAGAATTGCATTTTAAACAAACTGGAGCAAAGCCTATATGTTTGAAGAATTCTGGAAAAAATGAGTTTCTTGCGGAATATTTACAAGCTATTTTTTATATGTGTAGCAAATGTTTTATCTTGATACAAAAGCAAATTTATCAAGATTGAAAACTGGACTTGTCATTTGAATGTGTATTTTGGCGTGTCAGTGTTGTAGCTTTTTGAGGAAATATAGACACCTATGTCTATATTTTGGTTTAATATATTGATCAGGTCAGGCTAAAATGAAACAAATATATAAAATACAGATAAGCAGTCACATCATGGTGGATAGACATTATGATTATATCCCATTTTCTGCACTTGCCAGAACGTAGCATGAAATGAGAGCTAGTATAGGAACCATTGCATACCAGCTTGAAGCTGATAAATGATACCATGAGTTGTTGTAGCTGATTGATACTAAACAAATCTGTAATTTAACTGTTTCTATCCCATTGCTATTCTTTAACTTTGAATATGTCTATATTAATCATTATTCATGGTTCTACCCACTTATAATGAATACATTTTACAGCATCATACACACAAACTATCAAGTTTTCTTGAACTCTGTCAGATATAGTGCCATATTGTCTCAAGTTATATAATAATGCCACTTGGTCTGTAAAATGTATCCCTCACCACACAAGTGCGAGCATACTCAGATGATCTGGTAGCAGAAAAATCCATTATCTTCCAGCCGTAAAGAGAAGACGAAGTCATTGGAAATACATACTTCTCCTCAGGAGACTTCGTATTCCTCTTGTTCAGATATGCGTAGCGACCTTCTTCATGAGCGCTGATGCCATTGTACAGCAGAGATCGGGTGCCAGGAGTGACTGGGCGCATATCCTGTGGTAGAACAGGTTGTGATGCCTCATCAGTACTTTCTTCTATGAATTGTGGCTCAGGGGAACTCTGCTTCATTTCATTTTTAAGATTTTGGATTCTTTTTGAGATGGTAGATTTCACCTTCATCTTGCTTGAGTCACATTTCTGCTTCTTTTTGGCAACAGCTTGTTTTGCAAAGGCTTTGGAGTACTTAAGGTGCCAGGCATACCTAACAGATTCCTCTTTGTCGTAAGCCTCAACTAAAAACATTTGTCTCCTGTTATCCATCTTGGGCTCTCCTCACCCTTATCGCGATGAGATCTCACACCTGACTAAACAAACCGCAACTCTCACCTTTTTCACCCGCGAGTTGCGCGTACCCTAGCAGCAATAACCATAGCAACAACGCTGAAAAAAAACCCGTTGAATCGCTGACTCAGCATTTGTAATGGAAAGCCGCAGTGGATCGAACGTAAGTTCTTAGAGAGTTTGTGCGGCCCGTGTAAGGACCTAGGCTATTAATTATATATAGAGTATAGAGAGTGAATGAAAGTGGTTGATAGAATTTCACATTGACCATTTAAAAGATATAGGTCTTGGATAAAATAGAGGGCGTGGTGCACTAGTGTGCTGCTATAGTTATTTCTAGGTACGTAGTTGAGGGTTCTGTAATGCTGAGACACAATAATATATTTTAAATACCGTTGCTATATTGTTGTCAGGTGTAATAACTTGGCAAGTGTGCAATAACACTTGCCCGGTATTTAAATTAGTTAAAGCATGAGCGCGTAGTGCCTAGTACATTTATCGCACTCAGTCTTCGGGCCTACGGCCCTCGGGCTGTCGTGCAATAAATCGACTAGAAACTAAGCGCTCATGCTTTAAGTATAACTTATTACGTAATTCAATCGTGATTACTTTTGTAGCAGTCGGACCAGAGTGAGATTGTAGATAAAGCTTTGACTAACAGAGGAATGGAGGAAGAATCAAAGCATCAGTCAGTTGTAGAATATCAAAAAGATGAAACAGTTCCAGACAATGAAGATGGTGCAAGTACAAGTCACACTCAGCATTCTCCCCACTCTGGATTGAAAACAGCAGACTTTTATAAGATGCACGAAAAAGTACCTCACCGTTTTAACAAACCAGGTATGTAATATGAAGCTATGAGCTATGTGTGCTTGTAAATTCCCTATGTTGCTCAGTTTCTGTCACTATACACAACATGTATACTTGCACAACATGTATACTTGTATACTTGTTTTCTAAAGTACATGCGAAGGTTATTTCATGGACATAAATATAACGCCACATGAAAATACTCTATACATTAAATATAAGTTTAAATACTGAATATTTTTAGATTGCTTTAAGGGATATGGTAAAGTAGAAAAGCACCCATGCTATCAGAGAACATCAGATGATTATGGGTGAGTTTTGTAATTTGCTGTAGTTTTTCCGTTGTTTTTTTTTTTAATTTTAGCCATATATTGCAGGGGTCTGCCTCCATCAGTCCACACAATGCCGACAAAGTTCTTTGGCAGATCACAGAAATTCACCGGGGTAAGTGGATAAAATAATTAGAGTGATATACGCACAGTAGTTTATCAAACTCCTGGTTATTGATTTAGTAGAAGCTCATACTGGGGTGGAAACAATGTTTAATAATGTTTAGAACATATCTACTTTAATGTCCCTTGGATTACGCTTAGTGCCCTGTTGTTTGGAGCAGTTGCTACGTTTTAAATTAGTTAGCAGCCGTAGTGAACTACTATTTTTAAGGTCCTTCAGCCTCTAAGTAGCACCCTCAATGTGCTTGGGGACGCTACAACCTAGGGCCTTCGGGACCCTAAAAACGGTAGTTCCCTCTGAGGCAGCGCCTAACTATTGTGTATGTGGTATGAGGGCAGATTATGTGCTCACTAAATTATTGTCCCCTCAACTTCACTTCGAAAAGATTTGAATATGCACACATTTGTATCTCTAGTCATTTTATTGTAATTTTTTTACTTAATTAATTTATGCTATTGTATACAATGAGCTATAAAGTTTCTCTAGCCATTTCTTGAAGTACAGCCTATCTATCATGCTATCATGCTCTGACAAAACATTTTTCAATTGATGTTAACTTGATCTTATAGTTCACTAAGAGTGTTTCATTACTGATACTAGAATGGCTTCAGATGATATATAGCTAATGATTGATTCCTTCAGCTAGTGAACTTGGGTAAAGGTAAGAGCTGACAACTTACATAGCAAGAAGCCAAGCTAAAACGACATCCAATATCCTTCAAATTATTTATTTATTTTTTTTTTTGTTTGTTTGTTTACTTATCGTTTAGTTTTGTTTCTCAGTTTATTATTCCTTCAATTAATTATTATTGTTTATTTGTTTATTGGCGAACAAGCGTAGCGAGTGAGACACTTACAGGGGTAACACAATTGAAAACCGGGGATGTTTTTTTAATAATATATTATGTTTGGACGTATGTATGTCATTTTGTACTTTGATCTTCTCGTATTTTTGTGTTAGCTTGTTGTTCGACCCCGTCCCAAACTTCACTAAATGGAATCCTCCGGTTTAGCGATCATTACCCGTATCATCCTAAAAATTGAATTGTTTACCACTCTGAATTCTTAGTTAAACTCAAAAACTTAACATAGTTCTATTTCTATTCGAGTTAGTGGCGGTGGTAAATTAATAAGCTATTTGTCACAGTTATAAGCCCTACTAAACAGTATTTGCTTGAAAATTCTTTGTCCACTAGAGTAACTACGAAGGTAAGCCTTGTGTAGATATGTTCAGTTGTGTGAAAGTATTGTGCCTTTACTTAGCTAAAGAATATCACAAAGAAAATGTGTAAATAATGCTACTTGTTTTTGTTGCTTTTTTTCCTTCCAATTCTAACTGTTGCAGGGAGTGGTTACTATGGCATTGAATCCCCTTTACTGTATATACGTAATTTAAACTTGACTTGACTTGAGTGTTGAAGTTAAAATTAGTCGTTTAACAATAATGTAGTTTTTAGGCTCGCTCGCCATTTGTACTCAAGCACATCACTAGTTTAATGTCTATATTCAGTGACAACCATTAATTTAATGAGCTATTAAATGTTTTATGCTTACTATTTAACCAGAACATAATATTTTTAGCCAATTGATGTGAAATTTCACTTTTCAGTATGCAAGTTTGGAATAATGGTGTGCAGCTGTTAAGATAACTTTTAATACTAAAAATTATTTGCTCATATAATATTATAATGATGTTGGTAAACATAACAATACTATAACTATTTACAAATAAGTAATGCATTTTATTATGATTATTATTATCTTATTGTTGCAGTACTACATGAGATTTGGGATGTATCGAAACCACTCCTTCAACACAGACAAAGATAAAAGTGTTGTATGATATTCCATGTCTTTACTTCATGTCTCTCTTTATAATCTTGCTGCAACTCTTTCTATAATACATTTATTATAAACTTACTATATTATTGCATAAATTTCATCAATATTGTGATTTTATACGTTAGAATATAAAATTAAATTTAATAAAATTAGATGCAAACTTAGTTCTAGCTATGAGACTAGTAACTAAAACGCCTGCAGTTACTACAGGGTAAGTTTTTCATTATCACTCCACGGAGTACGACCTGAAATTAAATAAGCGCACTAGAGGTGGCTGGGTGGTAAATGAAAAGGGGCGGGATTGGCGGGAAAATTAACTAGCTTACGAGACCGGGTAAAGTGAGTGAGTAGCTATAGTGGGGCACTTCTTTTTGACAGTCTAATTTCTTCGTCTAATTTCTGAACTACAAAATGAGCGTAAGTGATGAATGTTTTCTTGGCACTTTATTTATTTTATTGCTTGCTTTTTTTGAACTACAATTGTAAACGGAAAAAAAAATCGTTACTACTGTCTCTAATTAATACACAGCTGATTACAACTATGTTTACAATTATTTGTACAGGGTCCGTCTTCTCCTGAGAATATTCTTGGCAGTAGTTTTGGAGAGCCCAGCAGCCCTCCAGGGAGTCCCAGCTCTAGGCCTGGTGAGATGCTTTTCGCTTTAGCTAATTATGCAAGTGTGAATAGTAGTGGTCCATGTAGCTAATAATAAGACAAGAATATTGTCTTCTGTGGCTTTAGTGTGTAGTAGTTTTTCTAGTATTGGTGAGATATGACATAAGTGATGAATATGTGGAATCTTCAAGGGTAAAAATTTTAAACTAATGAAATCACACTGAACAATAAAGAATGAAAAAAAAGAAGCAGATTTTAGGTATTCTTTATGCAAGTGTAAAAACTGCAAACTTAACAGATGTGGGACACTAAATCTCCCAATATGTGAGGTCAAATACCGCATCATCTCGTTGCCGTGCTACTTTGAAGTGACTTGTCAACATTCTCTCATTTTACATTTTATATATAGTTCTTAATCTCAGATGAAGTGTGAGTATTTGCATTAGTGTACTTTTTTTTTATAGATTTCTACACTTAGTAGTAGCACACAGATGCCCCTTTCTGCTTGTAATCATAATGATATAATTGTGTGTCAGCAAAGACAACAACAGTGTGTGTATTCATAAATGATTAATTCACCGAGTTGGGTTTGGTAAAGCATCGATACATATTGAAAATGAGTAAAGCGTCGTCACCTTCGGTGGGAGTTAATTAGGAAACGATAACTTTTGTAACTAAAAGCAGGTGAAATCCACGAGTAAATGATGGTGAAAGTTTCCCAAAGCCTAAATTTGTAATCATTTGTAGAAGGACTTAGAGGCTTGGAATAGGAGAGGTCAACAAATAATGAGCTGGAGGGAGGGAAGGAGGGGGATAAAAGAGAGTTATGGTAGGGTTTGTATTCAAGAATAAAGAATTGGCAGGGTTATTACTCAACAAATTTTGTTGAGATAGTAATAATACAATGAGAATAAGTACACATTATGTCCTAAATTCAGATAATACTGGTGAACACTATAGTAAGTATCTTGTGTGTGTGTGTGTGTGTGTGTGTGTGTGTGGGCAGGGGGTGTTATGTCTGTACACATGAGCATTAAGTGTGCATGTGTACATCTATACTTATACATGTATTTGCATGATGTGTGTGTATGAAGGTGTGGCAGAACCTAGCAGTCCGCCAGGTCCTGAGTTTGAAGATGAGAGAGACGTGTTACTAGGTAATGATGGAGATGCACCTGCAGAGGATGAGGAAGAGGGGGAGGAGCTATTTGGAGACAACTTTGAAAGGTTAATAAAATTAAAAAAATAATAAAGTGCTACCTTTTTTTTTTTTTTTTTTTTTTTTTGTGTGTGTGTGTGCTAGCATAATATATGAGACACTCCCACTTCTATTGATTACCCATTCTTAAGTGTTGTCATGTACGTATATAATGGTAGTACGTATATGGTAGTACGTATATAATGGTACGTATATAATGGTATATAATGGTAGTACTGGACTCATAGAGAACAACTTTTTCCTTTTTTCTTCTCCTTTTTTTTCTTTGTGGTTGTTTTATATTAATGTGTTATTTGACATCTGAACTGACTCATTCTGTCAATTATGATTTTTTTAAAACTATTTTTTATCATAAATTTGTTTTCCTACGAAAAAGTTTACGAGACAATCCTGGATGAACATTACAATTTTCACCTCAAATTATCTTTTCACCTGGTTTAAAATTGCCTCAGTCCATACCCTCGAAATATATTTACCTACTCAATATTTATCGTTCATTGTCATTTGTACAGAGACTATCGTCGTATGCCCCACCTGGACCAGTACGAGGGAGCCAACTTGGACAGTGATGAGTATGACGCTTTATCCCCCGGGGCGAGAAGGGAGGTGGAGCGACAGCTTCGCAAGAGAGATCGCCAGCAGGCTCTAGCCTCAGGCCGCACACGTCCAGGACTGCTGTACGATGAGGGAAGTCTGGATGACGATGAGTCTGAGGCAGAGGGTCCAGCCAGGGCTAGGCGCAGGAGAGGGGCTAGAGATGGGTTTTCAGAGACGGGCATGGAGTTAGATGAGGTATATCTTTGTTTTTAGGCTTAATATAGTTGTTCTATTTAAATAGTCTTGTTTGGAAGTCTACAGTAAGAGGATTTTAGAAATTGATTTATCACAAAACTGTTAGTACAGTAACGTAATGGTGATTAGAGAATTGAGATCTAATGTTGAACAAAGCTATGCTCTATTAACTATAAATTTTGGGCCTATTGAACCTATAGAGATATCTATGCAGTCAGAATGTTTAACATTTTCACTGTCCTTCCCCTCTTCCTCCACGTCACCCCCCCACACACACATGCACACCTACACCCATACACACACACACACACACACACACAATGCATTCTTTCCAACATCTCTAATCTTAAAGGGTCCTGAGATGATAGAGAACCTGGATGACCCCAAAGGTCACACAGCACGGGAGTGGGTTTCCATGGCAGGAACCAGGGCCGAGATCAAGAGCAGGTTCAAGAACCTTCTGCAGACTCACGTCAATGAGAATGGCATGAATGTGTACAAGGAGAAGATCAGGCAGATGTGTGAAGGTGAGAGATCGCAGGGTTTCATGCATACTATGGGAGTCCTGGGATTCCCCACCCCCCTAAAAATAATTTTTTACCCCCTAAATTTTTTTTACCCTGACTGAACTTTTTATTTTATGGAAATTTTTTATTAGTTTGTTGTCCTTCAATAGCAATTGGTAATAGTCTGTGAAGTTTTCATCTGACAATCTGTTTCATAGTCGTAACTTTACCATTTTCATGTGGATAAATGGTTTTTGTGAATCTACAAAATTCCCCCCTCCCTCCCCTCCCAACTACGAAGAGTCCTGTAGGAACCTTGAAGGGTACAATTGGTTGTTGTTTTATCTATGTATGTGTGTGTGTGTGTGCGTGTCTGTGTGTGCGTGCGTGTGTGTCTGTGTGTGTGCGTGTGTATTGTTAGAGTTATTTGCATTATTGCTGTATGTGTGCCTGCTAGTCAGAAGTGAAAAGGAGGAAATATAAAAAGGGAGACATGACCAACTAACTATTCACACACACATGTGTGTGTTGCTATGATTGTTTCCATGTACCATACACATGTGCATGTATGTATGTATGTAGGGTTCCAGCAGAGTCTGGTGGTGGATTACAATCTCCTGGCCAAGAAGCAACCTCCCATTGCTGTTCTCCTGCCTGATGCACCCATAGAAATGTTCCGTATATTTGATGAGGTTTGTGCAGACATGGGTATATGTAATGATGTCCACATGTGCGTGTACATATGTGTGGATGTATGGTGAGGTTTTGTAGGTGTGTATGTGTGTGCATGTATGTTACTGTAGTGTTGGTGGTATGTGCGTATGTGTGATTAGAAGTGGAGAAGTGGTGATGTATATGAATTGTTATAACTTATATGTTATAGGGAGTAGAACAGATTTTAGGGTGTGATATTACGTATACATACATGGATGATGACTAAATGTATTACGTGTGTGTGTGTGTGTGTGTGTGTGTGTGTGCAGGCTGCCAAGGAGGTTGTGTTGAGCTATTACCCCAGGTACGACACAATAGCCAATGAGATTCACGTGCGGATTGCAGAGCTGCCTCTTATGGAGGACCTCAGGGCTCTCAGGTATGAACTCGATGTGTGTGCAAGCATTGTAAATATTTAGTTTATTTTGATGTTTAGTGTTCAGATCCTGCAGTACTGAAACCTTAAGTTCAGTTTAATTTTTTTCTTTTCTTCCAGACTTTTTTCTACCAATTCTAAGTCTATTTCAGCTAATGTTTTTATGTGTATTATTCTAAATTTATCAGTTTTGCCCTCTCATACAATGGAATGTCCCAGTACAATATCTCCCACTCCCCCCTACACACACACACACACACACACACACACTTTGTCATTCCCCTTTTTTTTTCCCGCACATATCTTATTTTCGTGCATACCTTATATATATAATTTAGCTCATTTTTTTTGTTCCATTCCATTCCCTGGTTGGTTCTACATTCTCGTTCCTATTTCTCATTACAGACAGCTCCACCTGAACCAGCTGATCCGCACTACCGGTGTGGTCACCAGCTGCACATCTATCTTGCCCCAGCTCAGCGTCATCAGGTACGACTGTCTCAAGTGCTCCTATATTCTGGGTCCATTCTACCAGCGGCAGGACCAGGAGGTGAGGCCGGGCACATGCCCAGAGTGCCAATCCTCGGGACCATTTGAGATCAACATGGAACAGGTGAGAGAGTGGAAGCGTGGGGGAGGGGGAGGAGTTTCGTGAGATGAGAGGAAATCATTCTAGATTTTTAGAGATTCATAACATTTCTCATCAACTGGTACATCCTTAACTGACATTTCTTTTGCTATTAAAAGGTTAGAGGGTCTACAAGATGTACAGTATGTGTAAACAAATATTTTGGTACTGCTGCAATTCTTGTTTTCTGCTCAGACTTTCATGTGTTTGAAAATCTGAACACACCTTACCTAACTAACTAGGGTTATTAATCTTATACACCTTACCAATTATATAGAGTTGTTTTGTAGTTTAGCAACACCTTACCAACTTGTTGTTGTATTTAAGTATTATAGAGTTCTGGACAGCTTCTATTTTATTTTTTTTTATGAGTGCCATTGTTGTTTTTGTTGTTGTTGATGTTATTATTTACAAGTGTGTGTGTATAGACTGTGTATAGAAACTACCAGAGGATCACCATCCAGGAGAGTCCCGGCAAAGTGGCGGCAGGTCGCCTGCCAAGGTCCAAGGACGCCATCCTCTTGGCAGATTTGGTGGACAGCTGTCGCCCTGGAGACGAGATAGTGAGTTTTAATGAGTTTAGAAATCTTTTCTGTAGTTTGTTGCCTTTGTGTGTGGTAGGGTGGTGGGTGGGGCTACGTAAGTTGATGTGTGTGGTGGGTGGGGCTACGTAAGTTGAGAAAAATTTTTTAAGAGGTTGGTGGAGTCAAAGTATTGAAGGGACTTGGAGTCCAAGTTTAGTTATTAAATATATTTATTTATTTGTGTGTGCATGTGTGTGTGCATTCAGGTATGTATGTGTGTGCATTCAGGTATGTATGTGTGTGCATACATGGGTGTTTTGAAAGGGAAGGGGGAGCCCATGTAATCAAGTCAACTTAGCAAATAGCGTTAGAAAACGTTTGTGAATAATCAGGCTTTATTTTCTTATGTCACCTATCTGACTTTGAGACTATCCTTTACCAAGTGCAGTAACTGGATATATTGTCACCAGACCACAGGTTTCCTTTTAGAAATGGACACTTCATGGGTTCTGTTGTACCTGATCAGGTGTCAGCACTCATTACCATTCTTTCAGACCAGATCCTTTTATTTCCATTGATGTTCAGAGAGTTAAAAAGATGACGTAAGGAAATGGGAAAGAAGGGATGTAGACAGAGGTATCGAGTTGTGTGTGATGATCACAGCCGGCCTGTGGGGATGTATGTAGAGGTAGTGGGGGCGTGTGTATGTTTGGAAAGACCCAATGTTAATAAGTGAGGAACTAAGGGTGAAGAATCCAATATTGAGGATGTCAGTGGAGTCCAAATAATGAGAGGTGGAGAAGTCCAGAGTTCAATTTTTTTTTTTGTTTATTTTGTTTGTTTGTGTGTGTGTGGAAAAGAAGGGGGACCAATATCCTGCCAAATCTAGAATAAATTACAGACCTTAACTGACTGTTATTGTCAGCAACAAAATCACATCCAGTGCACACCTTACCAGACCAGGTGCAGTAATGGAACCTGGTGAGTGAGTCATCAGACCACGAGTTTCCTGCATCTCTTGCCGACCATTGCACAGGATTCAGTTGGTCCTGCTCATCTGTCACCACTCAGTGCTATTCTTTTGCACCAATCCCTTTTATTTTCATTGTGTTCGTAAAGATAAAAAGATGATGTAAGGAAATAGGGGAAGGTGGTGGTGATAGCCTGTGATAAGTGTATATTACATGTACCTAATTATAAAAATGTCCGTCTTTTACTGTTACAATAAGCGTTTTTTTTGTTTTTTGTTTTTAAGCATATGATTTTGCAAGTGAGTAAGACGCTGGTCAGTTTGAATGGATTGTGATGTAGTTGTTTAGGCTTACATACATGCATCCGCATGCATATGTGTGTTTGTGAAGGGCAGTTAAAGAAAGTGCTTGCACAACTTGCTACATATATACATCATTTGCCTTTTTTTTTATACAAAACTAAGACCATTCCTTGCGTTTACTTAGCAAATTACTAGTAGCCATTTTAAAAAATCTATTTTCTATTTTCTATATGACGTAGAAAGGGCTAAATCAGAATTGGACATTACACACCATCTTCAAGACTGGGTTGCTGATAGACATACAGACGTATAACGGCGACAGATTGGCTGAGGGAAGGTAGACAGTAAGACTGACATAACCTTCTCACACATGTGCACTGAGGAGGCGACTGGAGTAACTGGACACAGTAATAGTGGGCGTGGTCAGTACAGAACCATGCGACCTTCACAGTATACATACAACAACGTGATATTTTTTTTTGAAAAAAACCCAACTTTTCTACTAGCTATTGACTAATAAGTAACAGTAGATGTCCTAAAGATTACTGACCTTGTCAACTGTAGTATGAGCATGCTTTGTTGTTGTTGTTGTTTTCACATCAAAGATAAGGTGTGGGATTAAACAAAAACATAAAGGAGTGAGTTCAGTTTGGTAAGGGGTGTACCTGCTACGGCATCATGTGAGTGTGAGTTAGTTTTAATAGTGGGGGCTGCAATGTAAGGTTTCATGCGTATGCCCGGAATATATTGGGCGTGTCACGTATCTTGTTAGCATCGGAATTTAATCACAATCTCTATTCTGAGAAGGTATGGAGATGCTGCAGTGGTAGATGTTGGTGGTTTTCCCCTACATCAAAGAGATTTTTTTGATACTATTAATAATGGCCACACATACATGTGCAGCAGGTGGGGTGGGCATACTACATTTAGTTTCGTTGTAATCAAAGCCATTCTTTTGCCCAGATTATTCTTTGATATGATCCCAGGATCCACTTACTCAGCCTTATTATTATTATTTTTGTTTTGTTTTAATGACTGCCTTGCGTTCCTAGTTGCCATGGTGCAATAGGAAACCAGAGTTTGTACTGTGAACTGTGTTGTAAGGCTGCAGTGTATCCAATGCATGTATACACTTACGTGGGCTATGCACAGGGACTATCTCTCTCTCTCCCTCCTCCAGCTTCCGGTGTCTTGAAGGCAGCATAATGGTGCACCAAAGAAGGGGTTTCCCCCTTAGATTTGTAACTGGTGTTGTTTTTCTCCAGCATTAATGTGGGCGACAAAAATAGATTACTGTATTCACTCTATTTTATTTTTCTTGGAAGAAGATGTGTAATAACAAGGAAATGGGCGGAGGAACTTACGAAGAAATGGGAGTTCCTGGCATTACTTTGGATTTTAGAGGGAATTAGCGCCAGCAGCATTTTGATGATTGTTTATGTTATAATACAGGCCAATTTTTAAACAGTGATTCTACTTTGAGGTGTGTGTGTGTGTGTGTGTGTGTATGGTGATGGGGGGGGGGGGGGGGGGGGGGGGGGGGGGGTGGGGGAGGGAGGGAGGAGAAGGTGGGAATTCAGGAAGGGGCTTTTACAGGTGTCCTATTTGAGCTTTTGTTTTTGTTTATTTGTTTGTCTGTCTGTTGGTTTCAATTGAAATGAAGACCTAAAAAATTGGAAGGTTGGAAATTGAATAGATATATGCATACGCATATACTTAGCATGTAGTCTTGTGTGGAGCTACTTTGTGTCATATTAGCTCATAGTGCAGTAATCTTACATAGACATAGTTAGTCCAGCAATTTATCTATTGTCATTGAAACAAACTCTTACAATGTTTTTTTAAGGCAACAACAGTTTTGAACTTTTTTTTTTTTTTTTTTGCAATGTGTTTGTTTTGGTAGGCATGGTGATAGCACAGCTGTCTTCCAATTAAATGCACTTGACCTTTCTGAAGTGCAATAACCTCGTGTAATATTAGTGCTTTCTGAAGTACAAGAACCTCGTGTAATATACGTGCTTTCTGAAGTGAAGTCTGTACATACATATGTATGCCTAGATTCTGTTTTGGTGCGCTGTCATGGCCAAGTAAGGTTTCCTTGGAGGTGACAAAAATAAGTCATTGTAAGGCTTCCGTGTCAGGTGTACTCTGCCCTTTGGGATTGTCTTATCGACGACCTTGTCTGTCAGATGTAATATATGCAACATTTGCCGCATGGAGAAGTTTGGCTTCTTGTGGTGAGCGAGGATTAGAGTCGTGTGTATTGCAATGCTCACTGAGTGCTTACTTGATGCAGGATTTAGTGTGGGTTAGGACCAGTAGCTATGGTACAGTATGTATGTATAAGTGCAGTGTGACGGTAGTTTCAGTGTGTTCTGGTGGTGCGTGTGTTTTTCTTGGCTTCAGCTAGTCCATTAATTTTGCACTTGAAAGTTGTTATGTGCAGAAACTCTATAGGAATTGTAGAGAAAGTCACTAGAAAACTTCTTCTCGTTGAATAGCCTAGGCTTTTGTAGTCACATGACTGCCACACCCAAAAGTGGGGGGTGGGGCTTTGCCTCCCATGCATGCCATCCCTGAAACTCAGAGAGTAGGAGAGAATTTTAGATAAATACATTCGTCCAGCTGCCACGGGATAATTTGACCGCATGGCTATAACAGACAATGCAGGAACACTCTTTTTTTTTTTCTTCTTTTTTTGTCCATATTATTATTGCCTCTCAGATACTTTACCAAGATGGAGCCTCGACTTTAAATTACACTCACTCAATCTGCCACTCCTCTATTCTTGTTCTTAAATACATCCAGGGTTTCATACAGACTATGGGAGCCCTGGGATTCCCCCCCCCCCCCCCCCTAAATTTTTTTTTTACCCTGACTGAAATTTTTTATGAAAAAAATAATGATCAGTACAAGTATGAAAAACTATAGCTTAATTACTCTACTGCTAGTTTCTTTTACAATGTCAAAACAATTCTTCAAATTCATGACTGTCTAGTTCTGGTCCTTCAATAGCACTTTGTAATAGTTTGTCTAAGTTTTCATTTAATAGTCTGTTTCATAGTTGTGACGTCACCATTTTCCTGTGGCTAAAATATTTAATATTTTTGTGACTCTACAAAATTCCCCCCCTCCCCCTAGCGAAAAACCCTGTATGAATCCCTCCCTGCCTACCATATGCTGTTCAACTTAGTTAATCTATTTCTCCATCTCGATATTTCCCCTTCTTTTCAATTATGTAGATATGTAGCTGGAGTATAATTTACTGATTTTTTTTTTGTATCACTCAAGCCTTGTAGTAGCTGACATTTGCAGACTTGACAACCTCCCTTCCCCCCCCCCCCCCCCCCCCCCCCCCCCCCCCCGAATGAGTCTGGAAGTTAAGAAGGAATGAGTTAATGCTGGCGATAATGCAAGTCTGTCCGTTTAAAGAGGGAGGAGATGAGGTCTCACTTCCAGCTGGGTATCCACCATCTTGAGTAAATTAGAGAGAAACCGATGTCAATGCAGGGAGGGGGAAAGTAAACTATTTTAAAAAGAGTACCCGGGGATATCTTGCATCCCAGTTGATTGAATCCCCCTTTAAGTAATTAGCATGACCAGGCATTTGCAGCAAGTTTCGTGCCACCATTATAGGTTCCTATGCCTTCCCTCCTGATCTGGTACACTGTTAGACACACCACCAGATAAACACTTCTGGTTGACTTGCCACACCTGCTGATGCAGTCACTCATTGGTGGTGTGGAGGATATGTGTGGGCGGCGGGGTGGGGTCACATTCTACTTGTTTGACTGCTCAGTGATGAAAAGTGAGCTAGTCAGCTAAATAAAAAAAAATATTATTATTATTGGCGAGCGAGCGAAGCGAGCGAGCAACTCTAAGATGTAGTCTATGGAAATCCTGAATACGTCGTCCTTTAAACGTGTCGTACGTCGTCGTTTAAACGCGCGCGCGCATTCCAGAACTTCGCTCGCTCGCCCAACCAATGCTACACGATTTATTTATCTGTTTATGGGGTACGTGAGACCTCTGTTTTCGCCCGCGCTTCTAATTACGTAAGTTAGGTAAAGCGTTCACAGTTCCAGTATTTTTTAATTAACTAGCGCGGAGAATCCTGCTGCACTGCCTTACGCAACTCTGTTTCAACCAAAACGTTTATAGCTACTCTCTTCTTGAAACAATTGTGAAGTCTTTGTCAAACTGCGCTTCTTTGCCACTGCTTTCTAAGTTTATTCAGGTAATTCTGTTATAGTTAACTCAGCTCGCGCGCGCATTCCAGAACTTCGCTCGCTCGCCCAACCAATGCTACACGAGCATTTTCTAGTTATTATTATTATTATTATCATCATCATCATCATGGATGGAATATGTTTATGGGTTGACTGAACTTGCTTTATTTTACTCCTAAGTTTTTGGCATTGAATGTGCAAATGCTAGTACAGCAAGTGTTAAATGTAGCTTGTTTTTTTTTTTTGTTTTTTTGTTTTTTAGTTTTTTCTCCCCAAGGAGGAGGAGATAAGAGGTAGAGGTGAAAGTGGAAGCCATTGACTATCAATATCACTGTTGAGCTTGGTTCCAAAGGTCATTCACACGACTGTTGGATTTTGCTTAATTAGTATGCGTCACAACTCACTCGTCGTACAAAGATAGGAATATCGTGAAATGTAGTATGTCGATTGTAGTAGAAAGGCATCAGATTTTTGGTTACCTTCTTTCAGTGTGTGCATGCATATTGTACATGTGTGTGTGTGCGTGCGTATTGTACGTATGTGCGTGCGTGCATATTGTACGTATGTGTGTGCGTGCATATTGTATGTATGTGTGTGCGTGCATATTGTACGTATGTGTGTGCATGTAGTGTCTCATTCTGTATTCAAACGAGCTAATATCGTGGGTGATGCTGATCATGCCCATATATGGTACTGAATGCTTCACTATGCATGTGTCATTGTAAAGCTCCCCTTTTCTCCGCCAGTCCATGACTCTGCAGGTGAACTAGCATACCAGATGACTGTAATGATCATATTTTTAACCCTCAGCGTGCATGCGTGAGAGGGTTACAGTAGTCATCCTGTTTGTGTGTCATTCAGTCATTCATTCATTCAACAACGGATCTCGAAGACGACGGCCTTCCAGGCTCTGAAACGATGTAGAGATAGAGAAATTTGCAAAGTAAGTCCCTTTAATGTGCTAGAATTTTTTGTTTTGACTTAGTTTTCAAGAAAAAGCTAGTCGATTTTAGCCGTTCGTACGATCGTTGTGCTAGTGCGCTACCAGTAACGCCCCTTTACCGCACATTATAATCACGTTATAATCACGTGAGCTGAAAATTGCAGCTAGAGAGTAGCCTGCGGGCTTGTACTGCTGTTGCAACCGCGGAGGCTGATCTGTTTTAACCTAGAGGTGTTCCCTTCGCTCCGTTGTTTGCTTCTTTCTTTGTATCGTCGTAAGTAGCAACTGTCTGTGTGTAAATGCTAAAGGCTTTAAATGATTTTTAACAGACGTTCGCTTCTACTGCTGATCTCTGCAACGGAGACGGAGAGGGGTTTTAATTGATTGAGGTTATCTGATGAACATACGCTGAGGGTTCGCACCTCCTGGTGCTTCATTGTTATTGTTTTTGGTTGTTGTTGTGTTAGTCCACAAGTGCATGCGTTAGCTACTGCATATCGACTTCCATAGCAACGAGCAATGACCGGTTGGCCCAGTGTTGCCAACTGAGGCCATGGCAATGCACTTGATTATCATGGGATCAGATGGACAGCTGATAACGTATTTGCTTGCACCTTTGTAGCTCGACTCCCGGGTAGAGTTACTCAGAGTGAATGTACAGAGGCTGGTTGGTTTTGATCTGAGGGTGTTTTAGAAGATGGTTTGGATGATTTCATGCAGATGAGGCTGGTTGGATTTCCAGTGGGGGCTCAGCAAGGGGCAGTTGTGCAATTCAAGTACAATTTGCCTTATTTGGTATGGTGTCATCCTCCTAAACTACAGATTGGCAGTCTGAGCTGATGTGAGCCTGCGGTCATGTGTGCGCATGCTCCTTGCATGAGGCAGCGGTATGACCTTGGACCCACCCCCCTGTGTGGCCTTGGAGGTGAGAGACTCGGCAGGTCAGTGGCAATTAGCGTTAATTGCCCGGCAGGTCAGTGGCAATTAGCGTTAATTGCCCTGCATCCCCCGGAGTCCCCCCAGCTCAAATCACATCCAAAGAAATGGATGGAGTATTTCTAGCTATCCTTAATTAGGTGGTTTGAAATGGGGAGGTGGTGGGACTGAGAACAGTGGCTATCAGTAGCTGCTAGCTATCAGGACTAATATACTTGTGCCTGGGTGCCATTGCTCCATGTGTGCCTGCTTAGCGCATGGTCGCCGTACTCGCAGGTCCTCTGCCCGACCTTTACCCGGGCGCGTGTGATGCGTGGGCTACATCTCCGTTAACTACGTTTAACTATTTTAAACTACATATCTTACATGTATATGTATTAGGATTGCAATAGTGTGATGTGGTTGTGTTTGTGCTAAGTTACTGTATTACATAACTCAACAGGGGTTCAATTAGGAATCAATTTAAGAAGGTGCGAGGTTTAGTTGGTACTATCTCAAGGTGTCTCAACTTCCATACAAAACTAAGATGAGAAAGGAGATGGGCTTCAATTACCAAGACTATAATTAGAGCAGCAATAAACTTAATGATTCAAGCATTTGCCTTCACCTTCATTATTCACTTTTTAACTTTGCTTTTTGCTTATTAAATTTTAAGAATATTTCAAGGAGGAGGGGCCCTGGCCCCCCTAAATGAACCTCTGCTCAAGTGATAATACAATATTTCATGAAAAAATTGTGGTTTACCACAGTTATGCTTTCATAGGCTTGTAGTAAAGCATTCAGAAAATTTACTTATGAGCAATTTGTTAGTATCCTAGTAGTATCATCATCATTATTATTATCTATTATTATTATTATTATTATGAATATTAATAGCAATTTTTTCTCTTTTTAACAGCCAATACTGTATTGTTAATTATAACTTAACCCGATGTTTCGACTTCTTGCCGAAGTCGTTGCTATTATTTATTATTTCAGCCGAGAATGACTGAATTATTTTATTATTATAATTGTTATTATTATTATTGTTGTTGTTGTTATTTATGTATTACTTGTACATATATTTTCCTTGCCACAGGTGATTGATTGACATCCTTGCTCTCTACATGTATATGTGCAGGTTCCCATTGATATTGCATTTAAAAGAATTGAGAGAGAGAGAAAGTTGGTTTGGTATGACTTCAACACTTTGACCCGCCATGAAAGGGCTACTGCTGGCATTAATGACTTTTTTTTTTCTTTTTTTTTTTTATTAGTTTGTTATTTGAAATTTCGCAACCAGCTAAGTATTCGGCATTGCTAAAAGTAGAACTCTAATTCTGGCACACGGTGAATATCCGTAAAGTTACATTTCTGGCACTCTAATTATAGACCAAGTGTAAAAATAGCAAATAGCCCACAATTCAATGGGCGAGGCTTGGTGCATTTTGAATACGTAAAAAGATCTTAGCAGATCATATATCCTAACATTTTCAGAGTACATTCGTTGCTACCTGTCCCTGGAATTACTCCAGATAAAAACCCCTCTTGAAGTGACTCCTTGGGTTATGAGGGGAAAGAATGAAAAAGCAGTTGTTATTGTTACGTGTTGGTGTTGTTTTTGTGGGGCCAGCTGGCATGCCTACACTAGGCCATAGCAACCCATGGAGATCGGCATTGGATGCAATACCACTCACCCAGCTATTTAAGGGCATTGTTAATGTGCTTGCTGGTCGCCCATGGAGACGTAGGTTAGTTGATTGGACAGTCTGTGTTAGTCTGGAGGCGGTGACATCACTCGGAGGAGCCATTGTTGTCAGATACTATTACCTCCAACAGAAGCCACGCCTTACTGAGCACCAGTCTTCGTTGCACCTTGAAAGATGGCTATCTGATTATTCTCTCTAATTGCTGTTAAATCACTTTACTGCTATCAGTCCCATGAGCTACAATCCACTTTCAAATGCTGTTGTTGCTTTTATTAGTAGTAGTAGTAGTATCATCATTATTATTATTATTATTTATTATTATTATTATGAATATTAATAGGAAATTTTTCTCTTTTTAACAGCCAATGTTGTTAATTATAACTTAACCCGACATTTCGACTTCTTGCCGAAGTCATTGCTATTATTATTATTTCAGCCGAGAATGACTGAATTATTTTATTATTATTATTGTTATTATTATTATTATTATTATTATTATTATTATTATTATTATTATTATTTATGTATTACACTCAAACCTCTCTTATCCGGACAGTCTGGGACCAAGGGGTGTCCGTAACTAAGAAATGTCCGTAACTCAGAAATACTTAATTTATTTGGTGCTGAACCGTGTATACTATTAATTATTTGATAATTGATTTAGTATATTACTTAAAATTAACAAAAACACCTGTAAATACATGAATCAATTTATTTAAAATATGAAATGATTTTAGTTTGCTTCATAGATTTCAAGCTACGCTGAGCTGCATCGTCTCTCCAACTTTTTACCAGCATAAGATGTGCATGGTGTGTGTTGCCTTTGGACTCCAACCACTCCAAAGCAGTATCGAAAGCAGCACAAGCTTGCGATGGAGTAACTGCATTTGAAGAAGCTTCATCTTCATTTTTGGACTCAGATTCTTCTCTCTCTTGCACACATCTTCTACAATTTCTTCATCGTTCATGTCCAAATATCATTCACTGTAGATTTTGGAACACCAAACTGTCCAGACACTGCCTCACTGACTTCCCTTTCTTAACTTCTGATATTATCTCCAGCTTTATTTCTAGAGTTAAAACGCTACGCTTGCGTTTAGTTACCGCGACCTTGCCTCCACCACCGCTGGTCGTTGAGTTCTTAGAAGAACTAGCAGCCGCACTGCCTTTCAAAGAGTTTTGAGAAGAACTAGCAGCGACGACGCCGGTCAACGAGTTCTGAGAAGAACTAGCGGTAGACGCACTAACTGCCTGTTGATTTCCCTGCTCCATCTCCGCACACAACGCTACGATCAAATACACTCGAAGTGCAACACGCGAAATATTTTCCCGATTTTATTCGTTTAATTTGGTAGCTTTCCGACTACACTGACGATCCGTACGCAGTCAATAATTTTAGTTGGTGTCCGGTAGACAGAGGTGTCCGTAACTTAGACAAACGGATAAGAGAGGTTCGAGTGTACTTGTACATATATTACTTTTCCTTACCACAGGTGATTGATTGACATCCTTGCTCTCTACATGTATATGTGCAGGTTCCCATTGATATTGCATTTAAAAGAATTGAGAGGGAGAGAAAGTTGGTTTGGTATGACTTCAACACTTTGACCCGCCATGAAAGGGCTACTGCTGGCATTAATGACTTTAAAAAAAAATTTTTTATTAGTTTTTTATTTGAAATTTCGCAACCAGCTAAGTATTCGGCATTGCTAAAAGTAACTCTAATTCTGGGACACGGTGAATATCCGTAAAGTTAAATTTCTGGCACTCTAATTATAGACCAAGTGCAAAAATAGCAAATAGCCCACAATTCAATGGGCGAGGGATGCTTTTTGAATACGTAAAAAGATCTTAGCAGATCATATATCCTAACATTTTCAGAGTACATTCGTTGCTACCTGTGCCTGGAATTACTCCAGATAAAAACCCCTCTTAAGCCATAGCAACCCATGGAGATCGGCATTGGATGCAATACCACTCACCCAGCCATTTAAGGGCATTGTTAAGGGTGGCCGCACACCGCCTACGCAATTTTTTGTTGATGGTTGCTATGCACGATTACTACTATTGTATACTTACAGGGGCTTCTCCACTACAACACAAGGACAAAGTACCTGCCGAAGGAGCCGCTCACTAATTTTAGAGCGAATCTGGAGGAATATCGGGGCCTGGTTATAAAACTTTGTAGCACTTTTTTGGAGCGGTGCGGAAAGTAGGAGCTCCGCAATTTGGTGCACTACTAGCCGAGCCGATACTCTACTGCAAGACAACGAGTTCTTATCCATTTCAATATTACTTTATGATATACTCGCAATTTTTTCTATTTATAAGATATTGAAAAATTGTCGTTGTGGTGCAGTTCATTTTTTTTTTGTTTACCCGTGTGTAAAATTTTTGTGTCGTTCTCATTATTAGATTCCAAGAAAAACTCATACAAAATTTGGAACTTTAATTCCACTCGCAATTCTTAAGAAATAGCCCCACCCTCATGTCTTGTACTACGAGTACGCAAGCAATTTTTTTTTCAATAGTTTGTAATGGTTCTAAAAAGAGCCCGCCTATATCAAGAGTAAACAAACATCAATACAACAATAACAAGAGAGTCAGAAGAGAGAGCAGTTTATTGGAGATAGCCAGAGGTGAAGGTATTAGATCTGCGCAGCTTGGGAAGTCTTCGCTCCGCAGAAATCGAGCCTGGTGGATCCCCATCCGCTTGAGTTCAGGTGCGCAGAGTCCGGAGAACGGCTACTGGAGGAGAGGCAGCCTGGTGCACCTTGCCACGTGAGCTCAGACGACGTATGGAGAGTTGCTGTAAACGGATATGAGACAACAAGAAGCTAAACTAAAACACCACAACTTCGCAAAGTATACTTCTGCTACTACTGCGCGATTGTTTCTGCTTGCGTATTATCAAATGGTGGGGTATTGGCGGGGAATAAATTAATGTCCGGATCTACAGGTGGTGCGCGTTGCTATGTACAGCCACCCTTAATGTGCTTGCTGGTCGCCAATGGAGCCGTAGGTTGGTTGATTGGACAGTCTGTGTTAGTCTGGAGGCGGTGACATCACTCGGAGGAGCCATTGTTGTCAGATACTATTAACTCCAACAGAAGCCACGCCTTACTGAGCACCAGTCTTCACTTTAACCTTTTGTGTTTGCACCTTGAAAGATGGTTATCTGATTATTCTCTCTAATTGCTGTTAAATCACATAAGTAACATTTTACATAATAGAGTGATGTCATTGTAGAGAAACCTCTCAAAGTGGTTTTATGTTTTTTGATGTATAATGTTTTGGGAGATCGAATTTATTGTCATACATATTTTCGTAGTCTAGAGCTAACTTCATAGTCTGATTGGTCTCCAGCGTGCTTTCAATATATTATTTCGCAACGATGGTGTCCTGCACCTTAGGGCAGGAGGGTGGAGTGCTTGTCTTGCCAGGAGGAAAAGAAATACTTAGTCTTATGTATGTAACTTGGGTCTGACGTGTTATTTCATATTTTAAAGCTTTAAATCACCACGTTGGATTGATGTGCACAATTTTTTTTAATTACGTGTAATGAAAATTTAAAATTTGATTGCAAATTAGCCAAATTCCACTTTTCAGGGTTACTATGTGCTTAATCTAGTTTGATTCCCTCGATACTCTAATTATGGAATAATTTGTGCTCGTTGCCCAAACAATACATGTTACACCCCCTTTTAAAACCTTTCCCCCTTTTAATGCTACATGGGCTACACTTGGGGGAAAAATCTGAAAATTTGCACATGGGTATTGCAGTCTAGTTTATATTGCTTGCCGTCCACTGGCACGGAAATTTCACATTAAGCAAGTGGCGCACGAACTCATCCTGTCCGGAAAAAAAAAACATTCGAATTGGCTGATGGCATTGCATAAAAACAACATATGTAGCCAGGTGTCTTCATTCTTTTAAATGGAACTGAAGTTCAAAGGCCACATAGGTGCTTAGCTTTCAAGAAATATGTTAATAGTTGGTATAATATCCATCAGGGGTTCATTTAGGAGGGGGCGGGTGGGGCTCGTTAGCATCCAAACATACATCGGAGAACATAAAACCACTTTGAGAGGTTTCTCTATAATGATATCCATCACCTTATTATGTAAAATAAATGAACTGTGATTCAGAAATAGAATTCATGAGTGTAGTAATTGCTGGGCAAACTATCTTTTGAATTTATCACCAGTAATCATCGAACATTAAGTATTGTTTATTTCAGAAAACTTAATATGAATATTTGCTGTTGAATCTTTTGAACTTAAATTTACAAAAATTGCTTGAAATTTTGGTGATTATGTTTGTGCGGTGTGTGTGTGTGTGTGTGTGTAGGAACTCACCGGTGTATACACTAACAACTATGATGGGTCACTCAACGCTGCCAATGGATTCCCCGTCTTTGCCACTCTCATCGAGGCCAACTACATCAGCAAGAAGGATGACCGCAACATTGTCTCCAGTCTGACAGATGAAGACGTGAGAGCCATCCAGCAGCTGGCCAAAGACGAGAGGATCGGAGATAGGGTATGTATGTGTGTGTGTGTGCTGATAGTGTGTGTGTGTGTGTGTGATTGGTTACATACATATGTACTTGTGTGTGTTTGACTGTGTGGGGGTAGTGGTTGTACCCTTGGCTCAGGGCCTGAGGTCCTGAGTTCAAGTCCCATCTGGCAACTTTCCATCTTGTTTTTCTTCCTCTGCCTCCCACCAGTCCACCCAGCTGTGATTGGGTAGGGTACCTGGCATTTGCTGGGGTGCAAATTCAAGGCCTTTTCTCATGCAACAGCATTGGTCCAGGTGGGATTTCGGGTGCCCACACCACTTGTTGTGAGGCCTACAAGAGTTCCTCTCTTCAGGAACTTTGTTGCACAGCTTAATAATCTTGGCTCTGCCACTAGCAGTTGCAAGGCAATGTTGTTGTTGTTGTTGTTTTTATGGTGTGTGCAGATCATGTGTGTGTGTGTGTTTGTATATGTGTGTGTGCGAGCTAATACACTATAAATCTGCTGTACTTGTCTAGCACATAGTACTAAAGTAGTACTAAAACTTCCCTTACGTTTTGTGCCCCTCATAATTATTTCTGTATAGAGGGAATGGATTTATAGAAATTAATGAAGGCATGTTACAGTCCAAGTAATGAAATGATCTAGATACATATGATAATGTAAGAGTGCAACAAGATTTCTTTTAAATGAAATTGCTGTGTGATGTTTGTAACTCTATAAAAATGTTAATTCTTAGATAGTTCATTCAAATGTTATGCTGATAAAAACGATGACAGATAGAAGTTTGTGTGTTTGTTTTTGGGTAAACTATGTAGATTTAATCTCCACCGACAACTAGTTGGTAAAAGTGAGAGGTTGAAGGTCAGGTCAGGCAGGATGTGATGTGTGACACAGCTAGATTCATAGGAGTGGAATGATGTTCAAGTAACGGTAGAAATGTTTGCGGTTTAGTGCGGGAGACTAGTACATATGCACTATCAGTTTTTTCCTGCCTTTCTTCTTATAATAGCATGACAAGTAGATTGCCCGTTCAAAAAAGTACGAGGAATAATCGCTGTTCAATTTAAAATTTATCGCAGGAAAAAGTGAAGTGTCACCGAAGAAGTAAAATAAACACACTAAATAAATGAAATGGCAAAGTTGTTGTGTGAAATAGTTGCACATGCATGTAGTGCTAGCCTTGGAAACATACAGTTTGAGTAGTTTCTAACTGGAGACTATGGAATTCTTTAGCTCTAAAGTTCTAACTGTGCTTAGATGGAAGTCGTCCTAACAGATTTTGAGAAGTCATACATCGAGAGTAAACTTCTGGTGGAAGTTGATCCTGAAATCCAGAGACAGTGAGTGATTGATACAGTATAGCTAGAGTGAACAATACAGTATAGCTAGACTGAACAATACAGTATAGCTAGAGTGAACAATACAGTATAGCTAGACTGAACAGTACAGTATAGCTAGAGTGAACAATACAGTATAGCTAGACTGAACAATACAGTATAGCTAGACTGAACAATACAGTATAGCTAGAGTGAACAATACAGTATAGCTAGACTGAACAATACAGTATAGCTAGAGTGAACAATACAGTATAGCTAGACTGAACAATACAGTATAGCTAGACTGAACAATACAGTATAGCTAGAGTGAACAATACAGTATAGCTAGACTGAACAATACAGTATAGCTAGACTGAACAATACAGTATAGCTAGACTGAACAATACAGTATAGCTAGACTGAACAATACAGTATAGCTAGACTGAACAATACAGTATAGCTAGACTGAACAATACAGTATAGCTAGAGTGAACAATACAGTATAGCTAGAGTGAACAATACAGTATAGCTAGAGTGAACAATACTAGACTATAGCTAGACAATACAGTATAGCTAATACAGTATAGCTAGCTAGAACAATACAGTATAGCTAGACAGTATAGCTAGACTGAACAATACAGTATAGCTAGAGTGAACAATACAGTATAGCTAGACTGAACAATACAGTATAGCTAGACTGAACAATACAGTATAGCTAGACTGAACAATACAGTATAGCTAGAGTGAACAATACTATTACAGTATAGCTAGACTGAACAATACAGTATAGCTAGACTGAACAATACAGTATAGCTAGAGTGAGCAATACAGTATAGCTAGAGTGAAATTGATAATTAAAGAAGAGCCAGACTACTATTATTGAGTGTGACCCCACAGGTACCTGTTCTCGTGATGCAAGTGAATAGCATTCAGTTTTGCCTCACGCTATTTCAATCGTGTTATTCATGCTCTTAAATAGCAGGGTTACCCATTGTCTTATATTATTCTTATTATTAATCATCATCATCATCATCATCATCAAGATTAGAATAATTGAGTGTTTGTATGAGTAACAGCATAGTAATAACTAGTGGTGTGCTTGAGCACAAATGACGAATGGGCCTAAAACTACACTATCTTCTAACACTCAAGCTACTAAAATATAGTCGAGTTTTTAAATTATGTATTTACGGTAAAGGCATTCAATGCCATAGTAACCATTCCCCGCAACTGTTTTGAATTGAAAAAAAAAAAAGCAACAAATCAAGTCACGTTATTTAAATTTTTTCTTTGTGATATTCTTAGTAGTAGTTGTAATACACAATACTTTCACACAACTGGACATACCTACACAAGACTTACCTTATAGTAAGTCTAGTGGACAATGAATTTTCAAGTAAATACTGTTGCGTAGGACTTATAACTATGACAAATAGCGTATTAACTTACCACCGCCACTAACTCGAATAGAAATGAAACTCCCGTAAGTTTTTTAGTTTTAACTGCACCCGCAAAGAATTCCAACTGGTAAACAATTCATTTTCTAGGATGATACGGTAATGATCGATAAACCGGAAAATTCTGTTTAGTGGAAGTTTGGGATGGGGTCGAACACAGTGCTAACACAAAAATATGCTAGGTTCAAAGTACAAAAATGACATACGTACGTCCACTGTATATAAACAAATATCCCTGATTTTCAATTGTGCTACGCTCGCTTGCCAATAATAATAATAAAAGAAAATAAGAACAGTAACAACAACAATAATAATGTAATAACAATAATTATTATAATAATAATTTTAAAAATAATATACATGTATAATAGTAATAATAATAAAGAAAGGTATTCGTACGAGTAATAGCACGGGTAACCATGCTATTCGGAATTAATAGCACGAGGCGAAGCCGAGTGTTATTTCAATTGCTTTACGAGTGCTATTGATCCTTAATAGCACAGGTTACCATGCTATCACTCCAGTTTAAAAAAAAGTCTTTTGCAATTATAGCTACACTGTATCGTTCAGTCACTATCTCCTTATTTCAGGATTAGCTTCCGCTGGAACTTTGTTTTCAACGTACGACAATCTGTTGTAAAACATTCCGTCTAATACGGGTAGAGGTTCTGTGGTAGAGAATGACGTTGTCTCCAACTAGCAACTACTCGAACTGTACGTTTCCAAGGTTAACGCTGCACGCATGCGCACTTACCCGTACTATTTCACTTAGCTACCGAGGTATTTCACTTAGTTTCCACTTAGTTACTGCGGTATTCAATTAGTTCCTCGCTATTTCACTTTCCCCGTGCGATTTCAACTGAACAGTGATTTTTCCCATTCATTTTTGAATGGGCAACTTACGTGCCGTACTGTTTATTCCTGAAATTTGCATTGGTGCATGACAGCTGTCCAATTAAGGTTAATTTCATGCTTATCGTGCCTATAATAAACTTTCATAATTTGTGTTAATTCCTGGGAACTGCCAGCCTGAATTGTCTCTCCTCAATTTGGGTATTTTTCCAATGGCATTTGTAGGGCTTATGTGGCCACTTTTAATGCTGTGTCGTCCTGCGCTCAGGTAGTTTGGTGTAATTAGGATGTCATTAGCATTGATTTCTTTATTTCATTGCTAATGCCTCAAGCCTGACTTGATAGTTCTCATACCTTATTGATTGGGGCCTTGAACCAGTGGGTGGGTGGGGTGGGAGGATCAACTGTGTATAGATATTATGGGATGGATCCAGCTTAGTGAAACTATCAGCCCAGAGCAGTTTTCTAAATGGTTAAAAAGATGTACATGTGTAAGTCTTAAATATTAATATAGATTTAACATTGAATTTAAAATCACCTCATGATAATTTATTTGTATATGCTAACTTATGATCAAATGGTATTGAATCAGAATTGGTGGGTAATATTTAAATTAGTAATAATGTAATTTAAAAAGGGAATTAACGGTCGCCCAATAAAGTGTGGTAAAAAGTACGGAAAGAAGAAAGGTCACTTGTTCCTGTAATGATTCTGCATCCTTAAACCACTGCAAGTTTCGACGGGCACACTGCCTAACCAGGTTTGCACTTCATGGGCCTTCTCCAGCTACGGGTGGATCTCCAGCGTTACAAATCTAAGCCTGTGATCTTCTCGGAAGTCTGCAAACAAACATTTTATTGGATGATAAATGATTTTTTTTGAAGCAATGTATGTGGTAAAAGAGTAAGATTAAAACAGTAACACAGTTGAATTGAACAGCTGTAATATTTATTAACAAACGATGTACTGCTTTTTTTTTTTTGCTTTTTTTTTTTAACGTGTGACAGCCGTTCTTCAGAATGAAATTTTGAATTTCTTATGGTCCCTACTGTATGTATGTATGTATGTATTTATTTATGTACATGTAGGTATGGGCTTCCCTAAAAATTCAACTTTAAGTTCATATTGGTAGTTACATGTATATATATATATATATATTTAATATAATATATATGTATGAGTAATAGCATGGGTAACCGTGCTATTTGGGATTAATAGTACAAGTAATGCGATTGAAATAGCACGAGGTGAAGCCGAGTGTTGTTTCAATTGCTTTACGAGTTCTATTGATCCCTAATAGCACAGGTTACCCATGCTATCAGTAGGCCAGCTTTTCTTTAAAATCATTTGCATGAATTTCAGGATTAGCTTCCTCTGAAACTTCGTTAATCTTTTTTTAAACATTCTGTCTTATACGGGTAGAGCTTCTATGGTACAGAATGACATCGTCTCCAACTAGAAACTACTCGAACTACTATACATTTCCAAGGTTAACGTTGCACTCGTGCACACTTACCCATACTATTTCACTTAGCTACAGTGCTATTTCGCTTAGTTTTCACTTAGTTTCTGTGCTATTTCACTTAGTTACACGCTATTTCATTTCCCCCCGTTTGATTTCAATTAAACAGCAATTTTCCCCATACATTTTTTAATGGGCAATTTACACGCCGTACTATTAATATGCATATATATATTATTTATTTATTTATTTATTATTTTATTTATTTAATTATTTTTTCCATCTCCAGATCATCAGCAGTATCGCGCCTTCCATTTATGGTCATGAAGACATCAAAAGAGCTATTGCCATGGCGCTGTTCGGAGGAGAACCCAAGAACCCAGGTACGTAAGAGGGAAAATTACAGATATAACTTTAATTAAATAATATATTACTACAACAAATTACAACTGTATACATATATATAATTGCTAGGCGAAAATGGTGAGCGCAGGCGTTCGTTACATATCTGCGCATGCGTGCGTGGATCCATCGGATCATTCCTACGAGGCATTACCACGCCTTCTGTTTCATTGTATGTATTGGAATAATTTAATGATGAGGCGATCATACCTAATAAAACTGAGGAACAGAAAGTGTCTGAGGGATATCCCGTGTGCTACCACGAGATTGTGTTTCCTCTGTCAGGGACTCTGATGTCAGCGATTGGCGCGTGTATCAAAATGGACGTCCGTGATTTTGTAAGTCATTAATGTGAATTTCAGTTCAGAAAAGCACTGCCGGTTGCTGTTGCTCGGGGATACAGGCACTGGCTGTGCTTCACTGTGGTCCGTGGTAATCTAATTGTCAATTGTCGAAGTAGCGTGTGTGATGATTATAGGAGTGAAAGGCTGGCACGTTGGCATGACAAAGAGCATGTGGTCAGAGTGTTTGGCTTGAGGCTAGGCACATACATACATGCAGTAGTTGTGTTAGTTTTATTGTCTTCAGGAAGTGACGTCATTCTTGCCACACAATGTCACTCCAGCAAAACACTTGCTGGGATCATGTCTTTCTATTCAGCTTATATAGATTATCTGTAATTATCTTTTGTGTTTATCACTAGCATGTAACAATGAAACAATGCAGACGTTTCGACACCTATGCAGATGTCACCATCAGCGAGAATAGCAGAAATAGATAAGTGATAATGCCTAGGTAGTAAACAATAAATAAACATGTTTGTGCAGAGGGTGGATGCAAAACCAAATGTCTCGGGGCAAAAATAATTGTACATATAAGTTGACTGTTAGTTGTTCTGCTGCTTTCTGATTTTTATTTATTTTTATTCTTTTATTATTTTTTTTTTCACCAGGCAATCATAATCACTTGACATGCCCTGTTCCCTTTCCATCAGCCAGTTGTGGACTCTGACAATGGAAAATTAGCTGAGCTTGACTCTCTCTCTCTCTCAGTATTCTGACTTCCTTTCAGGACTGAGTACAGTACGAGTACTTATTGAATTAATGGACTGCTCACTTCCTGGAATTTGGAAGTCTAATATTAGAATGGAGTGAATCCCTACGATGTAACATTGTTTCCTAACTTCCGTGTTGCTTAGTAACTACACTTTCATTGTACTTTGAATTGATTCATCCAGCAATGGGATAGTGTTGGGTTTCTGCAGTATGTACCACTGAATTTCAGCAGATATAATCCTATGTATATAGTTCTGTATCCATATGTGTGCTCACAGCAGTGTGTAGACTTGCCTGCATGGCGTAAGATGTTGCAGATTCAACTTCAGTGTTAGTTCTCAGTATATATTCTTAAAGTACAACAATGTAACACTATACGTGCTTGCTACGATGGTCTATTTTTGTCTTTGGTTGCATCACGTCTTTGGGTATTGGGCAACTGTCTGGCTGGATGTTCGAAAGTGGTACTTCATGCCTAAAGGCGCGTCTACTCTCTAGTCTTGCTCTAAAAATTGAAATTTCAATATGCTATTTGTATTAGCATTTTTACAGAAATAAGGCAGGCGTAGACTACTCTAGAGATTACAATATTATATGTCTTAACTGCACCATTCATCAATCTCCAGATCTGGGGAACACCTTAAGATTGTTAAACAGTATTTGTTAAACCCACTAATGCATAGCATTGTGTTCGAGTTTTAATATTTAATTCCTCAGCAGTATTCAATTGCTAACTGTAATAGAATGATGAATAGTGATGCAAATCTGAATTCATAAGAGATATGAAGTGTACACATATACCAGTGTATTTTTAATATGGGAAGAGAATAGTTGATAATATTACTTCAGATATACAATAGCAAGCTAGATGCCACAGTTTGTCAGGCCGCAGTGACTGACAGTGTAAGGAGTGAATAAGTTGACCAGGCCTACTCCGTGGAGTTTAGAGATGGTTCGAATCGCCGTGCAGTTGCTGCTGAGCGCTGTGTCGAGCTGCATGTACTTGAAGTTTGTTGAGACGTATTCCTCCTTCAACTCTATAGCCCCCTTCGCTGCTTGGGTTAGAAGTTTGATCTCTATTAAGAGCAAGTCACGCTTAACCCGTTGGATGTTACTACAGTCCATTCCAAACTTGCTATTTAGCTGTAAGTAAAAACAACAATAATAATGATAATAATGATGATAATAATAATAATAATAATAATAGTAATAATAACTGAGGCTTTTAGCAACTAATGATTAAGGTACATCTTATGTTGTTAACTTACAAATTTGCAAGTATCGTTGTACAGTGTGTCTAGCATCCTCTTCAGTACAAATACAATATCTGAGTCTCCAAGTTTGCTGAGGGAGTCTCTCTGCTCTATGATGAAGGATAGGCTGTTCACAAGCTTCAGTTCAACAGGCTTGTGGCCCATCAGAGCTGGGGGGAGAGCGTCTAGCTCCTGTCTTTCTTCTGGTGTGAGCGGAGCGAGGTCGTTGTAGAGTCCTTCTATGAGGTCCAAGTCATACTTCAAGAGACGATCAACCCCGGGCTTTGTGCAGTTCAGACGTCGTTTAGTCATGGATGTAGCTGACTTCACTAATCCGAGTCCAAGAGTGATGTAGAGTAAAGCGCAAGTGATTCCCATCTTTAACTAAATGCCTGCTGTGGTGACTGTCTTTCTGTCTCTTAACTATTTTTTTTCTTTCTATGTGGTGACTGTCTGTCCCTTAACTATTTTTTTTCTAGCTTGTCTCTCTTCTCAGTTCCTCATCCTTTTATACTTGAGAAAATGGAACTTTTTTTTAGAAATTCAGGATGTATTTTCCTTTAATTGGGGGTAATCGAGGAATGTACATTGGGGACTGGCCTTAGTTCCATTACTTCTCGTCACTTCCAGTAGAAGTCCTTGGAGTGGTAAGGGGTTGTGTTGGAGCTCATGTTGTTTGAGCTCCATGCATGGGGAAGGTTTTAGAGGAAGTCTGACAAGGATAAGTTTCCAGGAATACCAGCTATTGGCATTTTTAGCTGCTGTAACCAGAGCCTTGCTAGTAATTGAACCAGGTAATGCTATAGGTGGTGGTTGCAGGCGTAGCAATTGTGGATGGGCTAGGGGATTGTGTGCATGTGATGTATATTTGTGTATTAATAAAATTTAGTCTTTTGTATATTTAAAAAAGTTGCAATTTTAACTGATGACTTGATCAAAGAGTGGAATTGTGTTATAGCGTTCCCCTTTCCTTCCCGTATCAAACACTGGTGTCATTGGGCGTGGTAATGGGCGGGGCTGTATGATTTATCTTGACTGTGCAATTGGGACTCTCACAGGATGCATTAGAGCTCCACACGATTCCTGTTGTTCACTTAATTCTACTGTTCAATGCACTCTTGTTAAATATAGCAGCTCATGAGACAATTTGTATTTTTGGTCAATCCTTTTAATTGCGCATATGTGTATGCACTTTTAAATCTGTGTATCCCCACCCTCTAAACACTGACACTCTTCCTACCCCTCAGACAAAATTCCTGTATTAAATCCCTGGGCACTTATATCTAACACTCTGATCTTAGAGTTTGCATTCTGTAGGTAAGGAAACCGCTAGGTAGTCGCCGGAGGTTGTATGCACACGAGAAGTTACTCATACGCGCCAGTAAAACCCCAGGCGCCGCCGCCACCAGAGCCCTCCACCTTAGTTCAGAGTTTTAATTCTGTTGATGAGAACTGATGATGCGCATGCGTGGCCGGGCTTTTATATGTCCATTTTGGCCACGCACGCGCGTATACAATGAAAACATGATCCACCGGACATCCGGGGCACAACCGAAATAAATACACACACAAACTGCTAATAATAAAATAATAATTTACATGACTAATGACACACACATATATATAGGTTCCTCTTGCTCTTCTCTTTCTTTTCACTTCTTCTCTTTCTTTCTTCTTGTGGCCACACCCACATCTCCCCCCTCCATGCCGAGGCCAGGGGTCACGGCAGACAACCCAGGGGTGGCCGATTCGTCTTGGTCCCAGCTCTGCCTGCTCAGACCATCGGCATTTCCATGCGCTGATCCCGGGCGGTGAACAATCTCCACCTCCATGTCTTGTAGCGCTAAGGCGAATCTTAGAAGGCGTCTATTTAGATGACTCCCGTTGCTGATGGCCAGACACGCCCTATGGTCGGTTACTATCTTCAGAGGGTGTCCATATACGTGGTATTCAAAATGATGAATGGATGCCACTATTGCCAACGATTCCAGTTCGGTTACACTGTAATTCTTTTCAGCAGGTCTTAACTGCCTGCTGAAAAACGCGACGGGCTTCTCACCATCACTCCTTATGACATGGAGACAACCACCGATGCCATCGCCAGAGGCGTCGGTGTATAGCACTAGTTCATCTTCAGGACCTGGGATAGTTAAAACAACATGGTTGCACAAAGAATCCTTCAACTTACAAAAATTTGCCAGGGGACCGATCACGTCCCTGCCATACACCAACTGGTGTGAGGAGAACCCCGTGGTCCTGTTAGGGACCTGTCTTATGGCAAAGAGTGTTAATGGCAAAAAATCAGCCCAGTCGACATCACTGTCTCTCGCTTTGGCTAGCATGGGCTTTAGCGTTCCGTGGAACCGCTCTACGACCCCGTTTGATTGGGGCCTGTATGGGGAAGTAGCAACAGGATCTATCCCCAGTCTCTCATATAGGCCATTCATTAGCTTACTCAAGAAAACACTACCCCTGTCCGATAACACTTTAAGGGGAATACCAGTACGCGAGATAATGTCTAAGAAGCATTGGGATGCCTCTGTGGCTGAAGCAGTCCTCATTGGCTGCGCTTCCGGCCACCTACTGGCAAGGCAGATATATGTGAAAAGGTATTTGACACCTCTCCTGCCTTTGGGTAAAGGACCCACCAAGTCCACCGCGACAGTCTCGAAAGGCACAGTTACAATACCCCTCTCAACCATCTTGACTTTCTTGTTGCCAGGGTTATTGAACCTGAGACACTTATCACACGACTTTATAAAAGCCACTATATCCGAATGAAGTCCTGGCCAAGTAAACCGTCTACCAATACGCTTTCTCATGCCCCTCACACCTACATGGGCTGTTTTGTCATGTGCTAATTTCAGAGCTTGGCACCTCCTTGTTGTTGGCAGCACAATTCTGTCAACAGGGTAATTATCTTTTTCAATAATAGAATGAATAAGAACAACATCAGACCATTTGTACCCGTTAAGTTCTTTATTTGCCAAGTCTGCATGTTTTCAAAGAATCATCTGCTAGATTTCTGCTAGATTTCTTTCTTGAGAACGTCTCTACCCGCCATGTCCCTCACAGTTGGAACATCAGGATTAATTTCCATGTCAGACTCACTGACATTCAATGCATCACTCACATGCACATCTTGCGTATTCTCAAACACATCACTATTTATTGAAAGAACACTACTACTACCACTACCACTATCAAGACCAAGATCAACATCAATACCAAGATCAAGACCAAGATCAACATCAATACCAAGATCAACATCAATGCCAAGATCAACATCAATGCCAAGATCAACATCAATGCCAAGATCAACATCAATGCCAAGATCAACATCAATGCCAAGATCAACATCAATGCCAAGATCAACATCAATGCCAAGATCAACATCAATGCCAAGATCAACATCAATGCCAAGATCAACATCAATGCCAAGATCAACATCAATGCCAAGATCAACATCAATGCCAAGATCAACATCAATGCCAAGATCAACATCAATGCCAAGATCAACATCAATACCAAGATCAGCATCAATACCAAGATCAACATCAATGCCAAGATCAACATCAATGCCAAGATCAACATCAATGCCAAGATCAACATCAATGCCAAGATCAACATCAATGCCAAGATCAACATCAATGCCAAGATCAACATCAATGCCAAGATCAACATCAATGCCAAGATCAACATCAATGCCAAGATCAACATCAATGCCAAGATCAACATCAATGCCAAGATCAACATCAATGCCAAGATCAACATCAATACCAAGATCAGCATCAATACCAAGATCAGCATCAATACCAAGATCAACATCAATACCAAGATCAACATCAATGCCACCCTCTTGACTATCAGGAGACACATCCCTAAGCCCAACTACAGAAGCATTACTATCCACAGTCCCAACTTTATCACACGTCACATTGATGAGTGACAATCTCTCAAATTCGTCACTAAAAGAAGTGGGATTGGCTTCCGCCACATCTCTCAAATCAGATTCTCCTTTAGCCTTCTTGGCTTTCTTTTTGGCTGCTCTGGTGACTACGTTCACCACTGCCTCCTCCGGTGTACTTTCCAGACTCTGAGGGGTTTCTGATGCCCCAACAGAGCTATCAGCAGAGCCGGCATCTGCAGATGCAGATGTCTGGATGTTACGGGTACCACGTAATTGCCCTGCCCCTGAATCTGACGCATCAGAAACCGAGGCAGCATCCAGAAGGAGCTTAGCTGCCATAGAATCATCCATGGGCACCGAGTACAAGACTCTCCCGCACAATGTATCCTCACAGGCCACTGCAACTAACGATTTAAATTTCCTGCCTTGAAATTGAAAATCAACAACAGCCGTGTGGAGCCACTCAGGTACACCCTTCCAACCTCACTTTCTCATCCTTTAACTGGTGTTCGTACACTAAACACCCTGGCACAATGGTTATTTCAGCCCCTGTATCGGGTACAATTTTACATTTCGTGCCATTTACTATGCCTTCCACATACGAAGATCTCTCTCGAACAGCTACCCAACTGGTGTTATATGTCTTTCCGCTTTTCTTCAAATTTAATTTCTTTCCCGACTCACTTCTGCTTTCGTTATTCTCACTAGGTTCACTTTTCCCTCTATTGGGGCAGTCAGGCGATTTGTGACCTGGCTCCCTACATGTGTAACAAACAATACTTTGGAACCTTCCATTACTACCGACATTGGATTTACATTCAAAGGCTCGGTGACCCATCTTATGGCATTTATAGCATTCAATGCTGCTGGCATAACTACCTCTGCTCTGCCCTCTCCCCGACATGTGATCTGTCCGAGTCAGATGTCTGGAGAGTGAGCGCTAATTTGTTGAGGTCCTTAAAACTGGCAACCTCTCTGCTGTCCATGACACCTCTCTGGGTGCAATGGTCGTGTCGCCCGAAACACAGCGCACGCTATAAACAGCAGCACATCATCTTTGCTGTCTGTGACCATACTGATAGAGTCAGTTAGGCCCTTCAAATACACAAATGTCTCCGGAGAAAACATCGTTTTGGTTGCAGTTTGGAAGTCAGATATAAGTTTGATGCCTAAGCTCGTTCTACTAGAACCTAGAGCATCGACTAAAGTCTCTTTTAGCTCAGCATACGTGCAAGAATCTCTATCTAAAGAAGCAACTATGGCCGAAGCCGTTTTAGACTAGAGTTTCTGGTATAAAACAGATTTGAAACGAGCAGCTGGTACACCTATGTCACGTAAATCAGCCTCTAATTTACGGATGTATTTAGCTATATCTGCTCCGTCCTTGTGAGGAGCCAGATTATTTATTTGCCTATTCATTTCTGCACTCGCTTGACCACCAGCCGTTGCACCTGTCATGGTTGCCATATTCTTAATCATCTCGTTCATGTGGGTCATGAATGTGTTAAAACCCATGGGCCCAGGATCACCTACCACACCCTCAACCCGGGGTGGTTCTTCACCCTCTTCCGACCCATCTAAAGCATGGGCTGCATCCTCCTCACTCATCACTGTATCCTCTGTATTACTAAGGACACTGCTACTACAAGTACGAAAGCTACTAAAGTAATCACTACTACCCTGCGCCGACAAACTCTCAGGACTGACACCTCTACTATGATAATTGATGACAGATCTACCCTGACTACACTCACTAGCACTAGAATCAATCATTGAATCTCCACCGATGGCAGAATCAGGAAACTTTCCACCTTTTACTCTCTTACACGCTCGAGCCGGCCGCACTCTCTGGCTCATCCAGGGCAAATCCAGACGTCAGAGAATCCTGCAGACACGAAAACACAAGCATAAAAAAAAACAATGACCAAGCACAAACAATAAAAAAACAATTAACACGCAAAAGTGTGAAAAATGACAACAGGTCCGAAGACAGCTCCACGTGCGGTGAGCACTAAATGGAGATTAACAACAGTTTGTAGCCTTGGAAGTACGTAGACAAACGCAAACGAGTCCAACTGAGTTCTAATTCAGTGTAGACGATTGTAGACACGAAGTCAGCAACAAATCCAATCGATGACGCAAGCAGGCGAAGTAGGAGTGGGTCTTAATCCAGTCCAGGCACCACCGCTGCCGCCAGTTGTAGGTAAGGAAACCGCTAGGTAGTCGCCGGAGGTTGTATGCACACGAGAAGTTACTCATACGCGCCAGTAAAACCCCAGGCGCCGCCGCCACCAGAGCCCTCCACCTTAGTTCAGAGTTTTAATTCTGTTGATGAGAACTGATGATGCGCATGCGTGGCCGGGCTTTTATGTCCGTTTTGGCCACGCACGCGCGTATACAATGAAAACATGATCGACCGGACATCCGGGGCACAACCGAAATAAATACACACACAAACTGCTAATAATAAAATAATAATTTACATGACTAATGACACACACATATATATAGGTTCCTCTTGCTCTTCTCTTTCTTTTCACTTCTTCTCTTTCTTTCTTCTTGTGGCCACACCCACACATTCTCTTTGCATTTTTCCTTTCTATTCATTGGAAAATTTGGGGTACAAGAAGGTGACCTGTATGCATTCCAGTGCAATATATTAGCAATAGCTATTACAGCTAATTACGTTGTATATTTGAAAAGAAAAAAGTAAGAAATTGTTTTTCCCGGTAAAGTGACAGTAAACTTTGATACCTAGCTTTCCCGGGAACATGGCGCCAATTTGGGCACAACTATAAACTTTCTTTTACAAACTCCCAGCAATGAGTGGTGATTTGAGTGAGCTGCCTTGCTCTCTGAACTTTCATTCATTCAAAGGATGATGTCTTTACTTCTACTTTATTGTGATGACGATGATACTGGTTACATTGAAAGGTAGACAACGTAATGAAAGGATGAGAGAATTGCTAGAGGGAGGAGTGAGCGTGTGCAGAGAAGGACTGGAATTGTCAGCGAAATATTTTTTTATTCTTGATGTTCTTTAGCCGAGCTAGCAGTCACACCTCCCCTGGTCTACCATTGCCAGCTGAGAAATATTATCTTTATCTTACCTTATCTTACCTGAAATATCATCTTCTGTTTCCTCTTCGACATAGGTGCTGGTATCTTCACTACCTACAGTGCTCTAGTAGCATAGCAACAAAATTCCAGCTTTAGTGAGCAAGTCCAACGCTCTAGCCTCGACAGCAGTACCTCCACGGTGGCTACATATATATCTCTGTATCCCTATACCCTCACTTTCGCTGTCGAAAAAGTCGTCGAATCCAGCACCTGCAGAAAAATTCTCGCCAATTTTCAAACTAACATCAAGTTTGTTTTTTTAGCCCAACTACCTTAATTACATAGTTGCTATTTCTATTCTAAAAATATACGTAATAGAACAGTGTGAGATGGCATATAGTAGCACCTCACAAGTCAAGAATATAGGTACATGCCCGGAGGAACCAGTCTGGTTGGTCCAGTTTTGGCCGGACCATCTTTTGAACAGGGAAATTCTGAAATAACAATTATCTTTAAAGGGGGGGGGGGCCCAAAGTGACGATCTTTACCGATTATTTTCATTCTCCCACAGTTCGTTTAGCAGTGGCATGGCATTAATGATTGTGATTAATAACGAAGTCTAAGATATTTACTTGTCTCAAGTTTGAATACATTTCACAATGTAGCTACTTAGCTCTGTCAGTTACTATTCTGGCTACGATGGCATCATTCTAAACATTGTTACACTGATGAATTATCCTTAGCTACACCCATGAACTGTTTTGGCTACACCCACTTCCTGGCCGGACCAATTTATGAGAGCTTCCTTCTACCCAGAGGTACAATTTGTGTTTTGGAACACCAAACGTAATCTTACTGACTACATGTTTATTTGTGCCATTATCACGCTTCTGATTGGTCACTCTTTTTAAGTTTCACTGGGTGTGTCAATTTATATAAGTTAAGTTCACCTTTTCTTTACGTCACCACAAGTGCAGTCACAGTGTCGTTGGGAGTGGCTGGAACTTCTCCCACAGTGTTCTATTTTCTGAACTACTTGTACATTGAGCTCTTGGGGATTCTAAGAGGGTCAGATAGCAGTTTAGCCTGGTGACAGCAGAACCAGCACCTTCTTGTTGGGCCAGGGATGAATACCAGTCAGCAGGGAGGTGTGGCAAGACCTGGGAGGAGTGTATATCCTGAGTAGGTCACCACAAGCAAAACATTTAGCCTTGCTCTGAACGCTGCAGCTAAGCTTTAGCGTTTTTACTTTTAGAGGGGAAAATGTTTTCCCTGCTTTGCGTGCGTCATCCTTGAGCGACTATAGGCGCTTGTGGCAGTGACTGGGCTAACAAAGGGAACTTAATGAACTTAACTTTCAAAATGTCTGGTATTTAGTAGCTTTTCTGTAAGGTGAGAGAGTACTGTTGGGGCTGCATGGATAGTTATTACGTACATTGAAAATTAGCAGTTAGGACCAATGAAGTGACTGAGGTAGCCTTCAACTGCACTTGATGACGTTTTCAGAGTCTCGAACCCGTCACACGTCACAATAACTCACTGTTGCAGACTAAGTTGCTAAATGAAAAAACTACAATCTTTTTTAAAACTATTTCACTTTTCTCCCGTCCAGTCCATGTCTTTATTTAGGTCAATGTCATAATGCACATGTTTAAAACACTAAGTAGCTAAATTAAGCCTTACCTTTTTTGTTGTCTAGGTTTACCATATTATCTTTTCTTTCTTTCCCCTCCTTTCTTCAAGAGATTACTAGTAATACTTAGATACTTAACTTGTTATCCTTTATATTCTACTCTGCACAAATAACTAAATAGGATGGGCAGTAATTAATCTATCAGGAACCTTGTGCTGCCCACAATTAATTAACAACATCCAGCTGCAAGCAAGGCCTGAGGAGCTGAAGCCAGTCAACTTCCATGTCAGCTGTCAGAGCCATCAGGCATGCAGCACTTCCTGATGGGCTGCACCGTGGCACTATGGTCATCAGCTGTTTCAGGAAGGGAGTTAATGTCGTAGGAAGCATTGTGGAGATGAATTAGGTCTACTGGAGATGATGTATGGGGTGTATTTCCAGATTTTCCATGAAAGCTCCTTGTCTATAGTGCCTCCCATGTAATCTAATTTTTTTTTTTTTTTTTGGTTGTTTCGATAAGACTGAGCTGGTGAAGCTACATTCCTAGAAAATGTAGGCTGGTACAGCTGAATACGCTGTGCTGTTCGGACAGAAAGCAGCAAGCTGTGCATTGTTAGCTGCTCCATCATTTCAACAGATTCCACGATAATTTGTGGCATTTCGTCTTTAGTTCACGAGTTGTGTGGAGAATTTTGCAACAATAGTACAACACCCACTCATGCCATTTTTTTTTTTCTTTTGCTGCACTGGTAAAGGTCCACAAAGGCTCTTATTTAGTTTACTCCAGCTCTAATAAAGACTGCCCCCATAATTAATTTGCAATATGTTCAGATGGAACATTTTGATCACCTTATTGAGTGTCCAGAAACTCCCCCCTTTGTTGTTAGTCATGCCATTTATTGGAGCTGGAATGATATTTAAAAGTATTCTGCAAAGGGGATTGAATTAGATATATAATTAGATATATAATTACTACAATTTAATCATACGCTGGTATTAATTGATGGATAGGTCAAGATCTGTACGGTCATTGTTATTGTTTTTGTTGTTGTTAACATTGTTGTTGTTAACATTGTTGTTAGCATTGTTGTTATATTTATTTTATAATTATTTTTATCATTTAATTTCGTTATTATCATGTATTATTATTGTTGTTACTTATTGTACATTTTTCACCTTATTACTCAACCATTTTGTGTGTCCCTACCATGGTGTAATGGACACCAACATTAATTAACTGTTTAACTTTCCACCCATACATTGACTCTGATGTACTTCCCATGTCCTTCCTCAGTAATTATTTAATTATCTACTCTTCTATTTATCAATTATATCATTACTTACTTTACATTCATCAGTTATGTAATTATTTAGTTAACTAGTTTATTTATGTTTCTATTTCTCATGCGCCCTTATTCATTTGTGATAGCTGGTTTTCTATATATTGGCTGGCTAAGTATCATTCTGGGAGTTTTTTGCTGTATCTCATATTAACCTATGACACTAACTGTACCAAGAATTAACCTCTCGGCTCAGGGAAGCTTAACTCCTGGTGGCAGCGACCTGCCTAGAACTGATTAATCTCTATTCTGGGGGACTTATTCTAGCCTTCCTTAGCCAGAAGGTCAAGAAGCTCCTAAAAACGCTAAATCTCCCACACCTACCTACTTTGTTTTATGTCATTCATCAGTAGTGGTCTTCTGACTTCATCTGCCTAATTACCTCACAGTCCAAGAATGCCACCACCCCACCCCCTCCAGGCCAAGGGAAGTCACAGGCTGAGTATAAATAAGTTGAAATTGTTGTCAAAGTGCATGGATATCTTCAGCTGCTTAAGGTACACCCGCTGTTGCTTCACACTTACCTGACTCTAAGCCATGAAACTCTCTGCCGCCATTGTCTTGGTGAGCTGCACTTTGTTTCTTTTGTGCTGGTGCTGCTCGACAGTAGATGCTCAGAGTTCCTGTAGGATGTCTAAGATCAACCAGGTGTATCGCGATTTGGAATTAATCAGGCAAATGTTCAGAATTTTCCCTCAGCAATACCGCCACGTAAGCTGATGGGGATAAATTAACGCTGGGCTTTTACTTCTTTATTAGCCCTCTGAGACAAGTTAACTGATTTATGTCGTCTCTATAATGTAGAATTTTGGGTCCTTTCTTCATCCATCTCTTATGAAGTATTCTGAGGAGAAAAATTTGGTCAAGTTTCTCTTGACATTTATTGAACTGACGGCACAGTTTGATCAGAAGGTGGGAGGCAGTCCCGTTGTGACTGCAATGAAGACAATTACTGACGTGTTAAATAGAGATATTTGCAGATATGTAAGTGCTAGAATTTAATGAGGAAAAGTCCGTTTTATTTTTTTTTTGTTTTTTTTTTTGTTTTTTTGTTGTTGTTGTTTTTTTGCCGGTTCATTCACTTTTTTAAGTTAACCATTGGTTTTTATTGTTCAGCTGAACGAGACATTTGGTATTCCGTGTGAAGTTGACGAAATGAAGAAAGTTCTGCTCACCATTCTCCTTTGGGATACTGTATTGGATACATCGCACGCTCTACGGGACGTGGGCCTCGATCTCAACTATGACTTGAATTGGATGTATGTGCAGTATGAGAAGGCTATCCCTAGCTGTGACGAGAAGAAGAAATACATCAAAGTGTTTGGGAATTTGATCGAGTTGAACCTCCAGGAAACCATCACTGAGTGCAGTCTTCAGTCATGTGACATATCTTAGCTACACAATTGTCATGGCAACCACAGTAGTATGAACTTCCTCTTTTTTCTGTTTGGTTTTTTGATTTCAAAAGTGTCGACAAGATTTATCTTTAAAACTACATTACCATTTCATTTGGTTAATTTGCAACTTCAGATAATTAAAATTTCCTGACGAGGAACGTATTTTGTTAATTAGTACAGAATAGTTAATAGAGTTGTGCACTGGTAAGATTTATTTCACGATGGTGGTCTCATAGGCTGTATGAGACAGTTGTGAAGAAGAACCTGTGTACACATGCACACCCACACATGCAGGTTAAACAATCATTAATGTCACTGTCTTGGGTTGTTTATGGTTGTCTGTGTTTGTTTGTATTGGATGTGTTTGAGTTTTTATCACATTGGACTGGTTATTTCTCAACATATAAGAATGTCATTCGTAGAGTATATGGTCTTTTAATGGCTACTAGAGAAGGTGATGTCATGCATTCAAAGCTTTCGAAAGGAATTACTGCAGCACAGGAGCATAAGGAAATACTGCAACATGCTTTCTTGTGGGCACATAATTGATTTGTCCTCTTCAGTAAAGTCGTGTGAATAAATCCAGATGAATTGACCTCTGCAGTACTGTGTGGATGGTACAGGATCATCATGGCAACAGACAAACTCGTTTCAGCATTTATGTTAGCTGGTACGGTATCATCATTTGAGTGAGCTGAGTTTGGTGCAGTGTAGTTCCAAGTGCAGCAATTGTATTTCTTACCTGGGAGACCCCTTACCTGACAATGCTGTAGTTCAGAACACACACCAGTAGTCTTTCCACACTTTTATCTTTTTACTGCTAAATTGTCAGACAGTTAGCAAATTAGCATTCTAGAAAATATGGCCGTTGAGGGAAGTGAGAAATACTGTTTACTCTTGATTATTCATTTTCTTCACTTCGCCGTGATTGTTGCAGATGTGTTTTGAGTTTACAGTTGTTGGGTCATCTACTATATCAGGTATAGTATGACACTTAGAGCTTTGTATGTAAGAGATTTCTGTTCCTCATCGCTGCTCCTCAAGTCTTGGATGTTCCACAAAAATTGTTATTTTTAGATGTCATGACCCCATGGGCTACAGAATGTGAGCTCCTAGATGAGAAAGGATAAATAATACAGTAGAACCTCTCTTATCCGGGCACCTTGGGACCAGGGGGCGCCCGTATCTTAGAAAGTGCCCGTAACTTAGAAAGCTATTTTTTCCCAGTACAATAATAGCAAAGTTAATTTATTCTATGCTTAATATAGAAGATTTATTTCAATAAATGTAGCAGTAATTATTATTAATGATTGTGACTATGATGAAAGTATTGTTACTTATACGACCAAAATTTATTTAATGTATGATAATAGTGTTTTCTGTTTCAGGTTTTTAAATCTTTTCCTAGCTGCAGTATCTCTCCACTTTTTGACAAGGAGCAAATGAACTGGATCAACTTCTTCTTGGGACTCCAACCATCTCAGAGATATGTCCAAGGCATCACAAGCCTGTGCATCGGATACCGAGTTCTGATCTTCAATGAGTGCCTCATCTTCAGAAGAAGACTCTTCAGGATGTGTGATATTTGATACTTCCTGAATAATTTCAGTGTCTGTCATCAACTGATACCCTGGATCATCAGCATCTTGTACCAGCCAATTTTCAGGTGTTTGCCAGTTTTCATCGCCTGGTGTGTACCCCAATCGCTGAAAAAGATCCAAAAAATCTTCCGTATCGTTAGACACGCCAGCACCATCAGAGGAGACGCCAACATCATCAGAAGATCTAGGATTATCTGAAGAGTTATTACCTGAACTGCTATTACCATCTGAAGAGCCAGAACTTTCAGAACAACTCCCAGCTATATCTTGTGTGGATACTTCAACTGAAAGGAGCAATTTGTTCCATCCATTTCTTAAAGTGTCTGATTTGATTTCATCCCAGGCTTGGGCACTCCAATATACAGCCTCCTTTATTGTTAATTTTTTCAAAATGTCTGGAATAGACATTGAATTTGCTTCATTTTCCAGAACAATGTGTCGTAGGAGAGATTTTTTGTATAGTCTCTTAGTTGCTTCCAAAATTCCTTGATCCATTGGCTGGAGGATTGATGTTGTATTTGGAGGCAAAAACATGGACTTAACTTCCCATCTTTAGACTGCAATACTTCAGTGGAGGGGTGTGCTGGTGCATTGTCAAGTAGGAGTAATATTTTATATTCAATTTTGTTATGCTCACAAAACTTTTTCACATATGGTACAAATTTATCATGAAACCAAGTTTCAAAAATATGCGAATTCATCCATGCTTTTTTTCTGATTATAGTAGTACACAGGGAGCAATTTCATATCCATATGTTTAAAACAACGGGGCTTTTTGCTGGTATGAATAAATACTAATGGTAGCTTGCATGTACCAGTAGAATTCGCACAAGCCATTAAAGTTACTCTGTCCTTAGATTTCTTAAAAAATTTTGCATGTTTTTCTCCACAATGCACAAGAGTTTTTGATGGCACCCCTCTCCAAACTAATCCAGTCTCATCTGCATTAAACACTTGGCTCAAAGTGTATCCCTCGTCTTCCATAATCTTAGCAAGCTCACTTTTAAAAGGATCTACAGCAGAGACATCGGCAGATAGAGATTCACCTTGCATAGATATGCTTCTGATGCCATGTCTGCAACAAAATTTGTGAAACCAACCAGAGCTACCTTTAAAAGATTCAGGATCTCTGTCTGGGTAAACCCCTGAGAAGAGCTGAAGAGCTTTCTCTTGTACTAAGGGACCAGACACTGGAGCTCCTTTAGAACGCTGTTGAATAAACCACAAATAGCAGGCTTTCTCTAGATCCTCAAACTGTGCCTCCCTTATAATGCAGCGTTTCTTTGCAAGGGATGGATTATCACTAGAAGAAACATGAAGCTGTATTTTCTCTCGTAGCTTCCAAATATCTGCTACGGTAGACTTCGGAACTTCAAAAATATTTGAAACTAACCTCTGTGACTTGCCTTTCTTTAGTTCTTCAATTATTTTAATTTTGCTCTCCAACGTTATCACCTTTCTCTTCCTACCCGGCTTAGTTGCCATCTTCCCAGCTGCAAATCTCAGATTTACGCGCGTGCGTATACCTGTAGCCCCGCCCATAATAATTCAACTTCCTCAAATAGTGCTGCCCGGTTGATCGAGGTGCCCGTAACTTCGGGGTCCGGATAAGCGAGGTTCTACTGTACTCTGTTTCTAGTTAAGTGTTTTTAATCTTAATGATACTTTACCATGTGTGCATGTGAATATAGTACAATCACGTAGGCTGCACATCTGTCCCTACTGAATCTGGTACTTCACATTACTCTCTCTTTTTTTTCTTTTTTTTCTTTTTTTTTAATTGGTGTAAGTTGAAACTTTGTGGCGTTATGAGAATTATGGGTTGCAGCTACAAAATGCTGTCACCTACTGGTAGTAAATTACCTGTGGGTCGCTGCAAAACTCACGTGTGATTATATTTGATGGTTTGTACAGCAATCACTTGGCATACTGACTATCCAGATATCTAGATTATAACAGTGTAGCTTAACTGTACATGGTATCGGAGTTAAAGAGAATTAATTCATTTAATTATATTTTATGGTATCATTCATTTATTTATGTGGTACAGGGTCGTCAATGATGTGTATTTCACAGTAATTATGATGCAATAGTACATTTTCAAAAACTTTACTCAATTACTTATGCACAACTTGAACTCACTATTTGCTGTGAGCTTTCGTCTAGTTAGGAATGGCATTGGAATAAACTGCAAGTTGTAACTTGTGACTGAAATCGTCTGAGCTTTATAAAATCCACTTATGTTGCATTTCTGCAATGAGGAAAAGAGTTCTGTAAGATTTGTTGAACAAGTAATTGAATTTGCAAATCTTGGCCCGTCTCCCGTGTTTTCCATATTCATTATAACATTTCATTTAACACAATTTCCTTTCATGTGTTTTTTTTGTTGTTTTTTTGTTTTATTTATATATTTTTTTATTTTTTTATTTTTTTTATTGAAATAGTGAAATAAATTTAACACACCCTGGCAACAGTGGCCCGTTCCATGGGTATTTCATGCCCAAAGAATGTGAGTGTACCTCAACATTACTTCTTTTTTTTTTCTTTTTTTTTTAATTACTAGATTTTGTCTGGTGACAGAATTTCGTCACAATACCAAAATTACTAGCTAATGGTAGGTAATTCAGCGATAGCTAGTTGGAGCAGCATCTTGAACAGACAGAGCAAACAAAAGTCACACGAGTACACACTGAGTATCTTATGAAACTCGGCGACTTATCTTACCATCCTCCATAGCGCCTGGCCGTCCTATTATTCTGCTTATTCATGTACCCTTGTTGACCTGGAGTAGCAGTTTCTATAATAAGAACTCAAATTATTATATGTTGTGGTACAAAGTATATTGTTTAACGTTTACTTCTGTCAAGTTTTCTCAGCGACTTGAGACAACGTTTATAAAATTTGTGGTTGCAATTTAAAATTTTTTTGAATATCATCCAAGTTAAAGGAATTACATAGAGTGGAAATGTTTGACAATTATAATGGTCGTTAAAATATGATTAAAGCTAAATTAGTTGTTGTTGTTTTTAAAGGATTTTGTATTATCATTCTCTGGTAAGTTTTCTGTCAATGCAATCAATATATTCAATGGTTCTTGGTTAGAGCCAGCATCCCAGTACATTAGCAGCAGCGACAGCCAACTGCAGTAGCCTGCTGTCCTTAATGATATTCACGAGGCAGTCACACGCTGGGTTGTAGTGTTTGGGTTCAGGGAAGGCCCTTAGGGCACGGCCTATGGGATTTCTCATTTTTATGATTTCGGCAATCTTGGTTCCTTGGTTGGTTGCAGTGCAGTTTACTTGGTACTGCTGTTGGACCTAGGATTCAAGAAAGGTAGCATTGAAGTAGAGTAAGTTGTTGTATTTATATGATACATAAACTACATGTATTCCCTTTCACAGGCTTTTTTTTTTTTTTTTTTTTTTTTTTTTTTTTTTTTTTTTTTTTTTTTTTTTTTTTTTTTTTTTGACATTACATAATTTTTAAGCCGGGAGAGAAAAAATAATACCATAGAACTTCTATATTGAAGCCAATGTATTGTGAATAGTGCAGCATTGATCCAGTTAGTAATATCCTGATTCTGTCAGATGTAATTTTGTTGCCAACTTCCATTCTCTCTGTGTCAATGGTTTGATTTTGTTGTTTTTTTTTTGTTGTTGTTGTTTTGTTGTTGTTGTTTTGTGGTTAATTCCCTCGTGTATGTGCTTACACACATGCACATGCACATACATACACAGCAAGTCTTGTTAGCAGACTTATCAGTTAAGCGAAGTGTATAGTTTGTTCTCATGGTCAAAGTTTAAAGCCATTCTCCTTCATGCTTCTCCTGTTCAAACCCGGTTTCTCTCTCCTCCTCCCCTCCCCCTCCCCCTTCCAATGCCCATATAAGCACCGCCCACGTACGACTTATTTTATTGCTACTAGCCAGTTCACGCACATACATACATACATACGTACGTAGAGGCATGCGTCAGCTTCCACTTGTTCCAAGATGTGCTGGTGGAGGAGTCCCAGAGAACTGGTGGTCGCCTTATAGCGATCCAGTAGTGACAGCACGGCCAGCACCAAGTCCATTCTTCGGTCGGCCAGGTGGGCTTGGTTGCCTCTGAGTAGTGGGCGGGGCAACAGAGTGTCCTATTTATCATGAAGAAAAGAAATAAAAATGGAAAATTTGAGGTAAATATGTTGAGTGGATTAAGCTTTAAAAAAAAAGTTAAAATAATTTTTTTAAAAATAAAATGCAAGTGATAAATAATTGAACTAATATAATGTGATACCCAGAAAGTCTGAAGAAAAAATGTTGTACAAATCTACACAAACACATGCACGCACACTCTTTGAAGGTCCACCATTCACAGTAACCTACATTGCTTGGGCTTTTATTGAATATCATCCTTGAGTTCAGACTGAGCAGCACGTAGATCCGTTCCTCAGTGGGCAAGGCAACACAACTGGAACCATGTTGCTGACAAGTCAGTCTCACAGCTGCTACACTCAGAAGAAGGAAGTTAACAATAATCATAGTCATCATCATTCAATGCTTCATCTGTACGATAACGAGAAAAAATATGTCATTTGCTATCAATCTCGGGGTATTTATACCGAAATGACGAGCGGTGAGATTTATATGAACTCTGTTAGTATTGGTGTGGGAGGGTATTGGTGGATATGTCTATTATCAACAATGTAATCATCAAGACATATAGAATTCCATTTTCTTTTTCTTTTGTTTCTTCACCTGTAAATTGTGTAACTTTCATATTTGTTAAGTTTACCAACAGAGTGTGTAAGAGCCACCATTCCAGCGGTCCACACAGCTCCTTCTATTTACTTCATAGGATTCTGTGTGCTCACAAGCAGAGGGATAGCCTTTCCTGCACAATGAGAAGAGGAGTTTACAAGTAAATGATACCCTGCCAGAGATGTGCGGTAAGAGACCTGTGGCGGTAATGGTATATCAGCGGAGGGACATCCTGAGCTCATTGAGAAAATACAGGGGGATTCCCATAGAATGCATCAGATGTGGTTTAACTGAATTAGTGGCGGAATATTTCATTCGAGTCGTATGTTATTGACTGAGGAGTCATGTGCTATATTGCGATGGCTATGAGGAATCTGATGTTTACACATAGTTATTACTCACATTACTCTACTAAAGTATTTCTGCCTTGCTCTGTTGAGTATTTCCTGGATATCATGCACATGTGAAGTCTGGTCTTGCTGTTCAAGGAGGCCACTGTTGGATAAATCCAGCTGACTGTTCCCATAGCAGCAGACAGTTACCATGGCAGCAGGCAGTACCCATGGATGTTGCCACAAACTGCATGGAACTTGAGCAAATCAAAAGTTAAAGCGCACAAGATTATCGCAAACTGCAAGATGTACATAACCAAGCGGAGAAGTTATGGACATGCTCAGTTTAGTTTGGATCTGGGGGAAATACAAGTTGTTTGAGTAGTCTGACAGTGTTGAGAGTTAGAAGAGATAATTGCAACCTGAGGAGGACTTTTTTTTTAAAGTCTAAACGTGTCAGGTTAATTTTTAAATATGTATTTATACATAAATATATTTCAATGATTCAGTCATTCTTGGCTGAAATAATTATAATAACAGCAATTTTTTCTCTTTTTAACAGCCAATATTGTTAATTATAACTTGACCTGACGTTTCGACTTCTTGCCAAAGTCCTCTTCAGGGGTCAACTGAGGTCGAACTCTCCGTGGTGATATAATAACACAATGTAAACAGCAAGATTTCTGGAGGGCACGCTTACTGTTTATTATATCCTGGAGGGTGATTTGCATGCAGCATGGACAGCCAGCATCCTGGAAGCTTTAAACACTGGCTTTGTCTACAACTCTTACCTCTTCCCATTTAATGGGGTGATGCTGCTGCCAAGCATGTTCAGCAATGGCTGAAACCTTCTCATCACCTCTCTTACAAGCATCCTGATGTTCTTTCACTCTCTGCTCAAGCCTTCTAGTTGTTTCACTTATGTATACTTTACCACAACTGCAGGGTATACTGTACACTGTGGATGACTCTGTGGTAATGGGTATAGTATCTTTGACTTTAGTAAGATGTGATCTTAGTGTCTTACCCGACTTAAATGCTGTTTTGATGTCAAAGTCTCTACACACTCTCTGAATGCTCTCACTCAATCCTGCTATGTATGGAATAGTAAGAATCAAACCTTTCTCTTGCTCAGCATAACTCTTTAGAGCCTGCCCTAATAGTTGCATTGTCATAACCATTACTTTGAAGTACTTTGTGTAGGTGTTTCTCTTCTTCCTTCAAGTTTTCACTCGTATTAATTACCCTCCTAGCTCTCTGATACAAGCATCTCACTACTCCTCTCTTTACATGATTAGGATGGTGAGACTTAAAGTGAAGGTATCTATCTGTGTGTAGGTTTTCTGTACACAGTGGATGTAAGCATACCATAACTATCTCTCTTTAATAAGCAATCCAAAAAAGGTAGCTTACTGTCTTCCTCTGATTCCATGGTGAATTTTATGGAAGGTTCACTTCCTTTCTTAATTATGCAAAAGGTGTCACTACATATCTCTTCCATAGTACAGGTTTAACTGGAGCTGAGTTTAAAGCTTGTCAAAACATCGGGTTAAATTATAATTAACAATATTGGCTGTTAAAAAGAGAAAAATTTGCTATTATTATTAATTTTTTTTTAATTAGTCCACACTGAGTGAATCTGTAGCTTGCTGTATCTCCCTCAATAGTAGAGTGTGAATTTCATTTGTGTCAGTCAATTGTGTCAGTCAATTGTGGACACTTTTAAATGTAGAGGGTTGCGTTTATAATCCAATGCTATTCTTTGTACGTGAAATCTGTGGCCTCATTTACCACATTCTGAACTCCTTCCGGAGGTCCGGGTAAAAGGAGCGAGCTTGACATGCCCTTTGACCTCTAGTTCCTTTTACATGTATTTAAATTAGCCACGTAAAGAGGACCCTCCGTAACATCTTAAAAACAAGTGTCCCAACACACAAACGGCTCTGTATAATTTATACTAACACTGTTATTGTGTGTGCCCAACTACTGGTAGCTACATATATGACAGTAAAGTGATGGAGTACAGGCTAGCAGAACTTGAAGGATACACAGTGCAGTTGAATTTAGCTGCATCATTGGCAAACAGTATATTCTCTTATGTCAGTCCACCAATTGCCTTCAAGGTTTATTCTCTTTCTTTCTATCTTTCTGTTACGGTGCTCATGACTTATTTCGCTCTAAGTTACTAAAATCCATTCTAAAATTGTCTCTGGAAAGTTCATGACAAAGTGGGAGCCGCCATTTTCCACTAGATGGGCATGGCTACGCCTTTTTATATGCTAACTCCTTCTTTAAGTTTTGATAGGCTGTTGTTGTTTAAGTTTTTTGGTGGAGGACCAATAGTCCAGAGGAGGGGAAATCCCTGGGAGACCCCTCCTCCCCGCCTTCTGTATGAAACCTTTATCTGTTGCTACTCCTACTAGCTATGGTATGTTAAATAAGGATTCCTCAGAGGCTTGTGATGACTGAGAAAGAAGGCATGAGAACAGTAACTATTGAGTCTGAATAGATTCAGTCACCTTATCTGAATAAGATTACTGAGAATAGCTGCAATGCTAATATGGATCAACCCATATTTAAACCCCGTTGAGCCAATTCCGGAACAACAAGGTGTCCGTGGGTTAATTTTCCCAAAGGTAACACCGAGGCACGCACGTAACACCTGGCTACTTAATCTTTTTTTGTCCAAATATGTTTCATTCCTGTCGCGATGCGTAAGTTGGAACTGGAACTGATTCTTGTTCTTGGAGTAGTCCTAATTCCTACAGTATTGGCTATTGGACACTGTGGGAACGCCCACCCATGAGAAACTTTTACAGTGAAGGCATTGAATGCCTATTCAGAGAACAATACCGTCAAATCTGAACTCAGAATTAGATCTTTTGTGCCGGTACAGTTTCGTATTCACATCTTATTTATTGATATTCTAGCTTATAAATCCTAAAATAAAATAAAATAAAACAGGACATATATACTTGCTATTTTCTTTCAGATGTTCGACCTGGTTGTCAAGGTCAAATTTAGAGTGTGTGCAAGTGGCAGGAATTACCCGGGAAGTTTATGGGTGTTGTTATTGTTGACAAGATCTATTTCCAAAGGTAATGTTGTTTCCTACTAAGGGAGCTAGTAGAGCTTCTAGTGGGGGCGTGTGGTGGCTTCATGTGGTTAAATATCAGATGAAGCTAAAGGAGAAATGGCAAGTGCACAAGTCCCTGGATTGTCCCCTTCTACAGCACGTTTTAAACTTCGTACCGTAATTATACTTTACCAAGTATATGCTTTGTGTACACACCAGTCTAATACTGAAAGACAGGAAGTCAGGAAGTGCTTGTTGTTTTTGGTCTTATTTTTCTTTGGTAAATGAACATATCTGACTAAGCGTATTGTTCATAATTACCCACGAACTTCCGAAATTTTGTGAGCTGTACCTTCCACTGGCACATAATTCCTGCCATTTCAATTGAGTTGCATGGGATGGGGTGATACCCTTTAAAAGTCAAGTTATACCTACTATTTATTATAAATGGTTATCCTATAGACTATGTCATATCTGTTCAGAAGAGTCCTCTAGCCTAGAACAATTATGAAATTTACTTTTTACCATACAATAATATTTGAAGGACATTATTATTATTTTATAGTATTAAAAAAAATATTTTTTTTGTCATCATTCTTGATATTGCAGTTGTATTGTCTCTGCCGTAGTGTGAAATACCGTCATTTCAGCAATCAACGATACGGTATAAAATGGAGGGTTATTTGTTGTCTTATTTCCCTCTAGCTACATTCATATCATTGCTTTGCTTGTCCAGTATTTTATGAAATTTAGGATCAGCTCTTGCTATTGGTCAAAATTTTTGAAATAGATAGACTTTAATTAAAAGCTAGATTGTGTAGAACTGCAAGTCTCAAGCTAGATGTGAGATTTTTTTTCACACTTTACCATTGTTTCTCTTTAGACCCCTTTATTTAAGTGAGAAAATTTCAATCTAGTTTTTATGAAGGGTCTGAACTTGTTGATTGTGATGTTAAAGTCTTAAGCTACTATACTGATATTCATGCTATTATACATGTCCTCCCATTGCTTTGCTTTGATACTTCTTATCTTGGACCTCTAAAATCTGCAACAGCAATAATAAGTCTGAGCTGAAATTACCTGATTATATCCTTGCGCCAATATATATATACAAGATTATGGCAATATTATAAGAACCAATCCAAAATGAAAATTGTATTACAAAAACTAAAATTGCTTTGAAAAGTATTTTGTGAGAATTGAATTGAAAAATGAAAAAGATGATTGAAAATAAAAGATTGGAGATTTTTTTAGCAAACCTGTTGTCTATGATCTTATTATTGTGCTTATAACAATGCGATCATTGGCACCCTATTAAATTGAGGGAGATAATGGCCACTCTTCGAAGTGTTCGGTCAGGAAATAGCTCCTGGATGCAGGAACAAGATGGATTAGTTCTCATCTGCCTGTCAGGAGTAACAGCTGGTACGCTGTCTTGAATAGTCTGCCTCAGGTCGAGTGTTTTCAACACTCGCTCCACTTCCCTGGGTTGGTTGCAGTCAATCTTGAAGTCCTGCTTGACCTAAAGTGAGACATCCAGTGTTACGATATAAGCTTCATGTGTCCTCACCAACTGTATATGAATGATTGAATGGGATTCTCTTCTAACCAAAGCAACTATAAAGAGAATGGAATGAGAAAAGCTGAGGTGACTCAGGAAGGAAGAGAGCAGGAGAGGGAAACTGATGTAACTAGATCAAGTGGTAGAGGATAATTGCAATGGATAACAATACCTTATGCTACTGCATTCCTAATTTGCTAAAGTGGGCGGGGTACTTGCTAGTGTTTATAATTGCTTGAAAAGGTAGTTTTGATTGGTACAAACAACAGGAGTGACCCTATATAATAGAAATTCTCTTAATTTCGTTTTCATTAGGACTGGGTTGTTTTTGTTGTTGTTGTTTTGTATTGTAGTTACCGATGTTTTTCACTCACATAAGTGCAGATGTTTTGATGGATGCTCTCAGTGAGCGCGTGCAGTGTGTTCCCTTGAGCTCCAGTCATCCTGGCCACCACTTGCCCTTGCTCTAACAAAGACAGCATTGAGCGCACCTGACTGGCTCTCCGGTCTGACTCAGCTCTGTTCCTGCGTCTCATCAGTGGTCTCGGCAATAGGGTCTCCTAAAAACATTCACACATACACACACACATACATTCTGAAATCCTCTTCATGTCAGTTTTAAAGCCCCGGGTGTTAATTAATTAATGATGTTGGTACGTACAGGATAGCGGTTGTGGTTGTACATCCTGTTTACCAGGTTCAGGTTTGTGTAGAGGCTCTCTCTGGGATTAAGCGAAGAGCATACAGTAGCCACGGACTTATGAAGACTTCCGATCACCAACACAGTGAAGATGCTTAGTTTCAAGATACCCATTCCTTCCAATTGTGTTTATCCTAGAGACTCATCTAATGGTTCCTTGCACTTTACTTTGAAGCCAGTTACACAGTCTTGTAGGAGCTAGTGGATGTCTTTATATACCAACAAACAGGATGCAGCAGGAGCTTGGGAATTCCCCCTTTCTCTCAGTTGTGATGGGAAATAACTAGTGGCTTGAGAAGTAACACCTCTGTAGCCTGTGCTCTCAGGAAGTGTCAGCTGCTTCCTGTTGCCATAGGGATTGCCAATTAGTTGCATCAGTCCAGCAAGATGATGAAGTGTTAGAAGTGCAGATGGATGTGATATTCAATCTGTCCCTATTTAGTGTAAATATCAAATCTTCAATTCATTGGATCAGTTTTATCCAGATTCTGATCAGTGGGTTGCAGTATTGTGTGAAAGTTAAGTTCTCAGTAGAAGGATATCACTGAAGTTTTGGTTGTGCTAGCAAGGTTTAGCAACATATAAGTCATTAATTTATGGCAGGAGTACATCCTGTGATAATTTGCCAAGATCTAAATATAGAACTCCGTGATTTCATCGTTTTCAGTAATAAATTAGTTTTAGCACCTGTACAGCAAGCTATGATGTAATAGTATATTTGTATACTGTATATTTTCAGTATCGACACTTTTTCTGCTTTAGAGGCAGTGGCACACAAAGAAAAGGATCTTGCTTAAGTAAACAAGGGAATAAATTTAATGTATAAATATAAATATTTGCACTCGCTACTGAGGATGTGAATATTTGAAATCCTAATAAATTATATTCAATTTTTAATTACATAATTTTTGTCAAAATTATAGTCATTTGATCTTACTATCTGAGTGATGACAGGAATAAAAACAGGACAGTATCTCTATTTAATGAACGCTAGAAAATATTGATTAAGATTTACAGCACTTAATTTTTTATTTTTTTTATGACTAGAATTGATGTAAAGTTGTTTTGACGTAGTGGTGTCTCATGGCAATAGCTGCAGCATCATGAGGAAAAAAATATAGTTGTTAGTGACGTTTTGTTACGAAAGTGCCAGTTGTCGTCACACCTTCTGTAGTGGCTGTTCCGTGTGTCAGTGGAGGGATAATGTATGCAACAGTCAAATATGTATTGCATGTTAGCTTGTAATTGGTGTTCTAGAAATTACTTTTCCCTTATATAAACTAATTGAGTGGAACTAACTCGGTGCCTGAGGGGTTTCAGGATTATATTACAGTTGTAAAAAATGTTTCTCTGGGCACGGTGTTATGTAGCACCCTCTGCAGAGTATAAAGGAAAATTTAGTTTGTTTATTCGTTCTTTTGATTAGTATTTATTTATTTTTCATCCACTTGTCCATTATATTTATTAGTATATTTTTATTCATTATTTAATCATTCTTTTTATTTATTTTAATTTAATGAATTTGCTGATATGTAAAGCATTGACAAATCTGCTAGCTGCTAGCAGTCCCCAATCTTAATGCTGAAGCCTTAGTGAGAGGGCAGTTACCTGGCAATAATTCCGAGAGTTGCCATGGTTTAACTATCATAGTTGCCATTGAAAAATTTCCAAATTATCGCTGAAAGTTTGAAGATGTTTTGGAAAAAATATTTAATGAACAATTTAAAACACTCGTTGTACAATATAGGAGACATTTCAATCTCACTTGTATTTTCACTCACTTTTGGCTCATGAAAATACTCACGCGTGCTCATGAAATATCTCTCCATATTGTACGCCAACTTGTGCAATAGGTATTATATAATATTATTATATGTATAATACACATGCTTACTCAGGTCTAGATTAAATTCATTATTTAATAGGGCCACGGTATAATATCTGTAAACAGCAAAGGCCTACGAGTCTGATGCTATAAGAGTTACATGATTTGATCAAGTTAGTGCCAAGTGATTATATAACTATACTTACATACATGTACACACACACACACTGTATATAGAGGAAGTGGGAGTATTGTGTTGAACCTATTGTGATATTATCCCAGCCGTGTGAAGATAGTCACAGCAGTGCCAGCACTTCCTTATCCATCCCACTGTGTACGTCCAAACATGTCCTTCTGCATCCAATATGCACCATGTACTGGAGTGTGAATAGTGCCAAGTCAAGTCAAGAACGTGATGTTTTTATTATTATTTACTTCCTGTTTTTGTTGGGGATAGTTTAGCATGGAGCATGTGACAGAAGGAAGGGGGCGGGCGGGGGGGGGTGGCGGTGGGTTATTATGACAACTAAAGGAATTCTACTGTATCAACTCAGCCGATATAATAGTGAAATAACTTCCTTTTTTTCTTCAATAAAGTTGACTGCTAGACTAAGAGTAGGGGAGTTGGTGGATACAAGTATTGAATGACATGTTACAGGTTGCTCAAGGATTAGTTTGTTGGAGAAGACAATGTAAGAGATATCAAAACAAAAGATATGACCAAAAATACCAAAAACCACAAACTGCTAATTAAGAATTAAGTGATTTACACATTTTAGCGATTTTCACCATGTTCCCCCAGGAGGATTCCTTGAGACTTTTTTTGCTGTTATAGAGGACATTATAAAGAAACATTAATCAGTTGAGTTTGCTTTTGTTGCAATTTGTTCAAGGTTGACTTATCATAATGACTGTAGTATGCACACTCTTGATAGTGCAATCTATATATGTTGCTATACTTGACTTTAAAGTTTAATATGGTACAGTTTGCAGTGGCTTGCAGTACTTATTGATGATGTCATGTGATATTAATTGCTATATAGTTTATTATCATTAGTTTCAAGCTACATTCTTCTCTACAAATATCTTATATTACAATCACACTAGTATGTTGAATTTCAGCTTGAAGCAATCAATAGTTAGCATATTATAATAAAGTGTCCTTTCCTACTCAATTATTCCTACGCCAGTGGTCTGGGTAATATTGAAATAGAGAAAGGGAGAGAGAGTGCAAGTTCTTAGAAGTTAAGTGAATAAAAGAAAAATTACTGTGAAATGCATTAAAAGAACAGTATTTTGTATAGAAGGAAATTAACGAAGTATTAAATAGAGCTTAAAAAATAAAATGATTTGGTTATAACCATTAAAAAAAATACAGCTAAGTAATAATAGCAAATTTTCTCGTTCCAGCAGCCATATTGTTAATTAAAACTTAACAATATTGACCGTTAGAACGAGAAAATTTGCTATTACTATTATTATTTCAGCCGAGAATGACTGAATCATTTAAAGCTAAGTATTGTATAAAAAAAAAAAAATCTTTACCCAAGTTGAAGTCTATAGAGAGAGTTGTTTAGTCATATAAAAATTTTACTTCACACGAATTGCCTGTTTAGCTTGTATGTGTATTCTGTGGTGCAATAGGTCATCGTTATGGAATGCATGAGTTCACACCTCAGAGCTGTACTCACTGAGCATGGGCAATAGCATTCATTAGCGGTCCCGCAGTCTGCAGCACTAGTGGATGGAAGGAAGTAGGGGAAATGACTTTTTTTTTACCTCAGCATAACTGAGGATGTATTATGTCATTGAGACTACTGGTGTATAAGGATTCTGTTTAGCTTCTCTACTCAGCGCGGGATTTTGTTGTCCTCAGGACTTTATTAAGTGCTGTTTAGGTAGGGAGCTTGCCTAATTACATCTGGAGCTACAATGTGTGACCCTTACACCAAGCTCTACAAGTGAAATACTTTACCACATAGTACTCAAACTAGGTAATAAGAATTTTAAATTATTACCACCATTGTCTTTTCGAATCAGTTTTTTTTATTTACAAAGCTCTTCTAGAATCGAAATGTTTGAATAAATATTTAATTTATAATTCAAAATCGTTTTCTGGTTATTATTATTTTAGGCCATTAGAAGATTGGTGTGTATTTACACATGTATGGGTTACTTAAAATTCACAATATATAAAAGTTTTGTATTCCTTCTCAGCAATATTTATAATATCGTTCTATCTGTATTCTTGTTTTTGATTGGAAATAGTGAATTTCACATTAGATAGCGTAGAGATGACGTAGCCTGTATATACACATGTATCCGTACAGCATTTCTGGACAGGTGGGGGAATTGGGACCAGTGTCTCAGGCTATAGTCACTGATTCATCTCCACAGAGTCAGTCTACTTGTGTATACCTTACACATTGTCGGAATTTCTTAAAATTAATTTTTATCTCTCCTACTGAATTCCGGCAGTAACAGAGCTAGTGCCCAGAGTAGATGGTAGTGTTCACACTCGGGTAATTGAAGGCACTTACAATTAGAGGCACCGACTCGCTCGTCTGGCTTCTTAACTTCCACTTCCAAGTTAGGAATTAGATTCTTAATTAATTGGTTCTGATTTCAGATAATGATTTACTCACCAAACATGGGACAGGCTACTTCCAGAATTAAGAATGTTGTTGGTGAAGAACTTTCAAAAGTGTCTATAGTTGCCGAATGGCTCGTCACATGAGGCAGAAACGATATACTTACTGTTGAGTGGATATTTTCACTGAAGATACTTGACAGCTACTGCACGTGCTCAGTGGTTAAAGCATTAAAAAAATAACAAAGCTACACTTGAATATTGGAATGGAATATAAACACTTGTCATCCTCAGAATTCAATTTGTAATAGCACGAGTAACGCGATTGAAATAGTACGAGGCGAAGCCAAGTGCTATTTCAATTGCTTTACAAGTGCTGTTGATCACTAATAGCACAGGTTACCCGTGCTATCACTCGCTAATAGTAGGCCAGCTTTTAAAAAGTCATTTGCAATTGTAGCTATATTATATCATTCACTCACTATCTCCTTATTTCAGGATTAGCTTGCTGGAACTTTCTTTTCAATGTGCGGCTCCTCCTAATCTGTTGTAAAACATTCCGTCTAATACGGGTAGAGGTTCTATGGTAAAGAAGGACATAGTCTCCAACTAAAAACTACTCAAACTTTACGTTTCCAAGGTTAACACTGCACGTGTGCGCACTTACCCATACTATTTCACTTAGCTACCGAGGTATTTCACTTAGTTTCCACTTAGTTACCGAGGTATTTCAATTAGTTACGTGTTCACTGTGCGATTTCAATTGAACAGCAATTTTTCCCATACATTTTTTAATGGGCAACTTACGCACCGTACTATTAACATTAATGAAAGTTTTAATGTTGTATCATGAAAATTTGTGTCACTATAATAATTCATACTCCCAACTATTAGAGAGAAATTTTTTTCTATATATCATGTATAACACACATAAGTACATTTGGTTCATTCAAAGTGAGAAGGACTAAGTAATGCATGAAGTAAGTAAACAGGTGTGATATTCAACAATGCGGAGTCTACTAATCCAGTCATTCGGGGGAGATAGCTGAGCCTCAAGAACAGCCCAGGATTCCAATGGCGGCTATGGCATGGCGTCTGAGAGTGTCGTCTGGGATGAGTTGCTGTATGCAGGCACAGCTTGGGTTGATCCTGTGTCTGCTCTCAGTCTGGCTGAGAATTTCCAGGAGGTCCTCGATGCTTTCCTTGACCTTCAGTATCTGTAGCACGCGTCTCGTCTCACCTGCTTCATCACAATCCACCTCAAATGATTCTTTTAACTGCAAGAGAGAAAA
>WLWD01000175.1_pt1 | contig 201518 bp, 122 predicted proteins | sample 6712731 | NCBI WGS metagenome assembly WLWD01 (sample SAMN12718690, study PRJNA576275) | sponge metagenome | isolation source: marine sponge | host: Mycale hentscheli | place: New Zealand: South Island, Marlborough, Capsize Point | collected 2014-11-01
TCCACAACACACGGCAGCCTCCAGCGCTTCCACAGAGCCGTGACCATAGAATGGCTGGTGTCCAGTCAACATCTCAAACGTCATGCAACCGAGTGCCCACAAATCTCCAGCCGCGGTGAGCCCCGCCCCCTGGTATAGCTCAGGAGACGCATACAACGGACAAGGAAACCGATCAGCCAGTGACAATGCCTCGCCCACTTCACTGCTGACTGTACTATCCCTGGAATGGCTGCCAAGTTGGAGCCACTCTTTGACGGCTGACCTGAAGTCCGTCTGGCTCGGCCACACCGTATCTTGGCTAGCTGTCACTGCTAAGGCAAAGTCACATAGTTTGAGATTGCAACAAGTGTCCAGCACAATCTGAACAAACACAACCACACGCACACATACTAACAATCAAGCAAAGTCCTAGCAAAAAACATTTTTTTCTCACCTTACTGGGTTGCAAGTCACCATATAGAATGTCCACAGAATGCAAGTAGCGTAGACCTGAACTTATGTCAGTGAAGAAGTCTGATATTTTACCTGGAGGAATGTGATTGTCCTGCTCTAATATTTGAGCCAGAGTTCCTCCTGATGCAAGTTCTGTTATCACCCACACGTGCTTAGAAGTCTCATACCATTCACAAAACTTAATAATGTTGCCATGATTCAGCTTGTGTAGATACTTTACCTACATAAGTTTAACACAGAAATATCATCCACTTCGGCCATACCGTCTTTGTGCGGAGTTGCAGCAATTCACACTTGCGTCCCCTGGACTTACATTATTTGTTACAAGGTCCTTAGCGGCTCTGCTGTGCCTCCATATACCCACAAACTCCACAGTACCCCTCTTCCTACCTTTGTACAGCGTTACAACGTTGTTTTGAAACTTCGCAGAAGATGGTGAATTTAGGTTGGAGACAGCTCCACACAAAAGATAATTTTCCATCGAGCTAGCAGGGTGACCTTTGAACCACTGGTGTGCGTGTTTTGGAATGCAAAACTGCAGACTCTTTTTCACCGTAGTAAGTATGTGGTATAGTTTGCTCAACGAGATAGTAGTTTTCGTGATGAACAATTCAAGGCTACTAGTTAAATAAATGGAAAGTCGGGGGGTAAGTCTGTGTGGGTGAAGTGTGGGTGAAGTGTGAGTGGTGGTTAAGTTGCTTAGTTGTACACAGCTGTTAGAGATTTGTCAACGAGCTGAGAAAAACCTGGAGAGTAGCCATCATCCAAGGCCTTTCTATCCATCTTCCTCATCCTCTCTTCCCAGTCAATACCCCGGAAAACTATAGTAATGAAATGTGGTTTCTCAAATTTATACGGTAATGAAATACCTTCATTGGTTTTTTTAGTCAAGGAAAATACTTTACATCTAATTCCATGGAGACTGGAAAGTATACCTCATCTCATCCAGAGCGACAATGGGATACTGGCCAACAGCCTTCAAGGCGAAATCGTGGACCAGACAAGCTTTTCGGTGACACTAACATAGGTTTGATGAGCACAAGAATGTCCTTCAATAGATCTAGTACATCCCCCGTCAACATTGATCCGCCCTCTCCACCCCAGGATGCTTGTAGAAGGAGGAATCCTAACTCCAGTATGACCCCTGTGTATGTCGATACACCCACACCATCCCAAGGCACTAGTACGGAGCTCTCAAGGTCAGATACAGATCCTGTGTACGTGGATACACCTGCTTCTTCTCGGTTAGCTAACAAAAGAACTGGCTCCAGCAGTCTAAGGTCTGACCTCACTTCAGAGCATATGATCATCCCTACTCTGTCCAGGGAAGTTCTTGAATATAATGTCCCAGTGAAATCACCGCAGACTGAGGAAGATTTAGTGTCATCAAGAAGTACTAGTGACAGGGACAGGGTAAGCGAATGTGCAGTGTAAATTTTTGTGGTAGGATATAGTTAGCTAGCCTATAGCACATACAATACTTACTGCGTACTTGTGTATGTCATTCTGTCAACACCATTGGCATGTAAGCTACGGTCTTCTATGCACATATCTATCATTCTGTTAAATGGTGGATTTGGAAGTTTGATGTGCATCTAACTGTGCTCAATGCTGGCGACCTATGATAGAAGAGATTTTGTAATCAGCAGATTGTGATTCTGCATGGGCTTCTCTAAGATAACTTATAATGTGAGTTGGCCTCTTGGAGGCTGTGGTGCAAAAGCAAACTGCTCATCGACTCAGTAGGAATCCCGTTTGGTTGGTTAATGAATGATGTGCTCCAGCAGGGAGCAAGCTGGTGTGCAAGCTAACTCTGATATACACAGTATAGGTTCAAGTAGAAAGATACAGGATGTCTATGTTTATGTATAAACTTTTTAGTAAAGAGAAATAACTGAATGATTGATCAGGTCCTTCACTTGTATTTGATCATTGTGTATGCTATCAACACAACATTTCACTTCATGTTGTCAAAGGTGTAAACTAGCATTTAAATAATAGCACAACTTCTGCAATATTAGTGAAAAATCAAGTACACAGTAATTAGCCAATCACCACATGACATTATGTTTAGTTTCAGCTCTGGTTGGTACTCTTTCTTTGCACGGGCAATTTCAATGTCGTTTGTGTATATCCCAGTTTTATATAAGTAGAATGCGCAATCCTCAATAGTAATGGATTGCGTAAACTTTCGTCTAATTTATGTTTATTGACATTTTTCTTGTAATCTTTAGGGACGTGGAAGGCATGTCTCTCTTTCACTTCAGAGAAAGCCTCTTAACAATAGCAACCAATGCGACTTCTACTCTGTGGGAGGTAAGAAGCCTTCTTCTGCCTCCACTACCATTCCAGGGGCCAAGCTCCCTCATTCTGCTAGTCCCACTCGAGCCATTTCCTCCCAATCCAAGACGGGCAACATTCCATTCAGCGACCTTATGGACATAGCTAACCATAACGCCACAAAAAAACAGAAAATGGTTGAACCTTATTGGAAGGAAGCTGCCAATTGTGCCCTAAATTCTGCTCCTCCAAAATTGAAAGCACTTGTGAGTCCATGTTGAAGTTAACATACTCAGCTGTACACTTGTGAAGCTCAGTTGTGCGAACATGTTTACCAATATGTGTACGTTTCTAGGTAGTGCATATAATCTATATGTTTATGTTTCGAGGTAGTACGTAAAACAATGTGTGTTTGTTTGGTTTTAGGTTTCATTCAGCTGTTCAATGTGTATATGTTGAGGTCCAATAATTGTTAGTGTACCCGCTTTTATACATTTTTTTACAATTCAATTCTAACATTGTACTATGAAATATATGAAGGACAAACAATGTTTATTGTGCATTTGTTTGTTTGTTTTATAGGATATTAAGCCCAGCAAGACAGAAGTACATCTTCCTGACTCTGTGTGAGTATTTTTTTAGCTGGTTTGGATTGGTGAGCTTACAGTATATGAATATGTGGTTGTCTGTGTATTATTAGAAGTGAAGAAGAAAATCTGAACAAGACAGAGACAAAGAAAGAAGCTAGGCGTAAGTTTGAGGTTAACGACATGAATAGTGTTCCTGCAGTGTTCCTGCAGTGTTCCTGAATATGAGTCAGTGCAGGGTTCTATCTAGTTTGTGTGTTGTTTTTTTGTTTTTTTTTCTTTTTCTTTTTTCTTCTTTTCTTCCTTCCCCCCCCTCCCCCCCCCCCTAATTTGTATGCTATGGACTATTATGCTGAATTTGTATGTATATTATTTAGAGGGTGGTAGACTTGCTCAAACTCCCCCCTCCCCCCAAACAACATTTTCTAGATAGAACCCTGCTGTGTATGTGCACATGTATGTATGTATGTATATGTGTGTGTGCGTGTATGTCCGATACAGGTCAGTACAGTCTGAGGAACAAGTCTGCGATTAAGGTCGAGGACACATTGTGAGTGTGAGGAGTTTGTGAGTATCAGAACTGGCCAGAGTTGTTGAGCCTAAAGAGAAACTATTTATTAGGCAAAATAACACTACTTGTACTACTAAAGAAAACAAACAAAAAAACATCAAAACATACATCTTGATTCTCTACTAACCTAATTAATACACTCCAATCGTTTATGTTGTTGTTGTTGTTGTTATTGTTTTAATCTTATATCTACAGGTTGCTAAAATACCAGCCCCAAGGGTGCAAGATGGCAGTGGAGCTGACTAACTCTGATGTGAACACTCTCAATGATGGAGAGTTCTTGAACGACAAGATTATGGACTTTTATCTCAAGTAAGTGCACCATTGTAGCAGAATATTGTGGATAGAGCTGTTCATTAGCGGAGCTAGCAGGAGGCAGACAGACTTATGGTGGAATGAGAATGAGGTTATAGGGTAATCGAATAGACAATTACATACATATGATCGGACAACTCAGCTGTTTATTATGTTTGTTTGTTTGTTTTTGTTTTGTTTTTTGTTGTTGTTTTTGTCAGATATGTCATGTTTAAGTTGCTAAAGACTGAACTTCAGTGCAAGCTTCACATCTTCAGCTCTTTCTTCTATACTCGCCTCTGCAATACTTCCATGGATGACAAGTCTAAGAGGTTGGTCTATCGTGGAAGTGCAAAGGGTTTGCTAGACATTTAAATAAATATATTTATATGCATGCCTTTATAAATGGAGTACTCAATACACAGAGCAAAGCCAATTATCATAGGCCAGAGACACTCACTAGTTTATATTTTCAACGCGAGACTCCATTTCTTGCACTCGGTTAACTTCACAGCATAAAGCTAAACTACTGTGGACAACAAGAATTGTTAGCTCACGTGACTGCAACGTGATGATAGGGGCGTTACCCGCAAAGGCTAGCACCTGCGCAGAGCTGACAATTTCATGTTTTATTGTCGTTCTGAGTAAGTTCATACTTAAATCAAAAGTTAATTGTCAGTAGCCTCCAAAATCAGAGCGTGACACTGACAGACAGGACGACTACTATAACCCTTTCACACATGCGCACTGAGGGTTAATAAGAAAAAGAAAGATGAATAAAAAGAACAACAGCAATAATAAGAACAGAGATAGAAAGAAATTAATGAAGCGACAATGTGAAAATACACAATTTGTGATAGAACAGGTGGCAGGCATTTGAGTTTGTTTTGAAATCATGAAGAGATTTGAGTGCTATAATATTCTCAAAGATGTTCCAGACTATGGTGGAGCTGATGAGGACACAGGAGGGGCAAAAATGAGATTCAAAGAAGAGTAATCCAACCATCTGCATTTTCAGAAGCTGAAATTTTTATCAGGTAGCACAATGATTTATTCTGCACACATGCACAGAAGAGTTATAAGTACTTAGTTTGTCAGTCACGAGAGCGGATTTCAAGGACAGTTTCGACTTAGTTTTACAGAGAAAAAACTAGTCTTTTTTTTTTTTGGTCATACCATTGTTAGCTTATGTAAGTAACTCCCCCTATCGTCACATCGTAGTCACAAGAGCAAATAATTTCTTGCTGCCTGCAGTGGGTTTGCTTTGTGCTCAGTAGTTTACAGAGTGCTGGAATTTGAATTTTGTGTTGAAAGTACAGGTGAGCGTGTTCCTTGCATGTTTTTGTAATAGTTAGCTAGTGTATAGTAGTGTTTGAGGGTTCGCACCTTTGGTGTTTCATCCTTTTTTTCCTTCTCATTAGGAACTTGTGCTATTGTGTATTGTCCTAGATATATTGAATGTATGTGTGCATGTATGCATAGTATCAGTCCAGATGAAAGGATGCATAGTAGGGTGAAGACTTGGACCAGACATGTGGACCTCTTCTGCAAGGACTATGTGGTGATCCCCATATGTGACAGGTAATGAGGAACACACACAATGCAAACACTAATTATTCGCTACATATTGGCGAGCGTAAGTATGTTCAGTTATGTGAAAGTATTGTGCGTTACAACTATTACTAAGAATATCCCAAAGAAAAAATTTAAAGAACGTGACTTGTTTTTTGTTTCAATTCAAACAGTTGGTTGCTATGGCATTGAATACCTTTACCGTATAATACGTAATTTAAAAACTCGACTTTTTTTTAGTAGCTTGAATGTTAAAAGTTAAAACCAAACATTTAACAATGGTGTACTATTAGGCTTGCTCGCCATTTGTGCTCAAGCACTAGTTTAGTTATATGTATGTTTTTACGAGTAGGATAATCTAATTTTTTTTCACTTCTGATTAGGAGGGAGAATTGTACGTAACCCTTATTAGTATGTACACAGGAGACTGGTTAGATGATGTTGCTCACACTTATATCCACTGGCTCACTCACTCTCACATGCCCACAGGCTCACTCTCACATGCCCACAGGCTCACTCACTCCCACATGCCCACAGGCTCACTCACTCTCACATGCCCACAGGCTCACTCACTCTCACATGCCCACAGGCTCACTCACTCTCACATGCCCACAGGCTCACTCACTCTCACATGCCCACAGGCTCACTCACTCTCACATGCCCACAGGCTCACTCACTCTCACATACCCACAGGTTCGCTCACTCTCACATGCCCACAGGCTCACTCACTCTCACATGCCAACAGGCTCACTCACTCTCACATACCCTAAGGCTCACTCACTCTCACATGACCACAGGCTCACTCACTCTCAATAAACCTCAGGCTCACTCACTCTCAACATGCCCAAGGCACCACTTCTAACATACCCTCCAGGCTCACAATTCATGTCTGTTGTCTATAGGTCTCATTGTATGTACTGATAATCCAGAGGCGGGTGAGTTCGAACACACTAAATCAGCCCCCTTCTCCACGAAACAAAAAAAATTACAAGAGGAAGCATAAGGTAAAGACAGAAGTGAATATGTGGTGAGTAGTTTATTTGGAGTTATATAGGGTAGTTAGTAAATACAATGTGGAGTAAAGTTAGTCTCTGCATTCAGGGAGAAACATTCAACTCAGTAGATTGGGGGGGGGGGGGGGTGGGGGGGGGCTTATGGCTCTATAGTCTTCCATAGCATAGTTATATAATTTAAAGACTAGAGATATACAAGATATTTTCCTTAAAAGGAAAGCAGAGAGGTTACAGTATAGGGTTTATGATTAAGTTGTTAGGTGTAATAGCTAATTAAGTGATTAAATACCTGGATTTTTTAATTTTTTACCCCCTATTTCATTTTGTTCTATAAATATGAGCATTTTTGTAGTTACTACAAAAAAAAAACTTCAATAATCTATGTTTACTTCTTGCAAGAATTTAATATATAATTATATATTAGTAACTGCCATGCAATGAGATATACCTTTCAGATGATATCCCCTCCAAAATTGCCTGCAGACAATATATAACTTTGTACCACAAATAATGTTTAACTTGCATGGCAAGATTTTCATAGACAGAATAGAGTGACATGCACAAATAATATCAGTATAAAGTGATGTCTAGGTCCATTCAGCTACAAAGGAAAATCTATACAAACTTGCTTTGCGGACGATCGCTCAATCCCTGTTTAAAGTAGGCTGAAATGGTGAGTATATAGTCTTGTCTTGTGAACTACACTGGATTATCGCTATATCACCACTGTTGTCGGAATTTTTAGAGTGACTCCTTTGCTGCATTAATGTTGGACATGTTTTTTCCCCCACGAGACAACAATATTTTGCCATTAGTTGGTATTTTAAACCGCAATGGTTAATTTAAACAGTTCGCAATGGTTAATTTGTTAATGCACAGTTTGTTTGAGATAATCTCTGGAAGTGAGCAGCAGTTGTCTATTATGTCACATGGAATGAGTTCGGCACAACTGTTCTGTAATGCCTGCACATATACACACTGTCAATACGACAGGACGTAGGCTTACCAAAGCTCCCAATAGGTTGTCATTTGATGCATGTTGTACCTACTTCTGTTCATATGCCGGCAGGTGAAACGAACGACAAGAAATAACTCTTCAGCTTCCATAGTCCTCTGCAATGAAGACGAGTCAGGATCTGCTGCTGGCAGAATGGAAGTAGAAGAGAATGTCGGAGAAGTGAGGGAAGCACCAGTCAGTGGCGGTCATATTCCAATCAGGACCGTAGCAGGTTTAGTGGCCCGAGATCCACTCCATGTGCAGGTATATGAGGAGGAGGAGGAGGAGGAGGAGGAGGAGGAGGAGATTAAGCATTACACTATAGAACACCAAACAGGATGTGAGAAAGTAAGCCTTTACTGAGAGAGAGAGAGAGGTGATTGCTAGTGCCATGTAATTTTTTGATGGCAAGTTGCTGCTACTTCATTTGCCATTTTCATATTTGTTGAAATTCAATAAATGACATGTAACTACTGCTCTTGCAAGCATCCATTTTGAAGTTCAGTGATACTTTAATATAATTACCTGAACAACGCTAAGTGTGGCTTGTATTTGAGTGCTAGCTCTTTATGTTGGAGTAAGAGCGAAATAAAAGATAACCATTATTCTGTTCTGTTGCACATGCTTTTGTGATAGTTTTTGATAAATGTTGACCATCTTCTTCTGGAATCATTTTCACTCTTGTGATACGCTAGTAGAATACATTTTATCAGTATTCACTAGTCAAAGTACATACGTAGATATAGCATTATGCCCTGTGTTATGTTTTATTGTATTCAGACATCTCCTTCTCCAACTTCCTCTGTGTCATCATCTTCCTATCACTCTTGTGCTGCCACGTCACTTGCTCTGGACAAGTTACGAAGAGACGGTGTGAGTATGTGGGTGGGAGCTCAGTCTGCAGCCACTTCACCACCTACCACCACATCCAGCAGTATTGATCTCACCCAGTACCATAACAAACAGCAACAACAACTTTTGCGCAGCGTGCCTCCACTTGAACCGTACGAGGAATCTCCATCTCCCGATTCTCATTCCGTAGAATCCAGTGGCAGTAGTACTCCGGTGCTCTTTACCCAATCTCCGTACTTCTATGACGACCTCAAGCGCGGGAAGTTGGACTCGGACGTGGTGATGTTGGCCAGTATGGAGACCAGTAAGGAGGGAGGGGCCACTTCATTGCTGACTACAGAGGGAGGAAATGTTTCGGAGGAGGAAAATTCTACACAGAATACTATGGTAAATGACTTTTCTAAATTAGTGAGTGATTGGTTGGGATGGAGCATGATATATTCTCTGCTGTGTGACCTCATAGAGGGGGCAACAACAAATTGCTAGTATTATTCCTGTGTGTGTGTGTGTGTGTGTGATTGCTGGTATGACAGTATTCATGTTAAATTCCGCAACAAAACGACTGATTTGATTTATTTAATTATGTAGTTGTGTGGTGGCGACGACAAGGATGATACTTTAGTTGTGGATTTTGATACTCTTGCGGAAGTGGGCAGTGAGTCTGCATCAGAGGCACCAACCTCTATGAAAGTGGAAGAGGAGGAAGAGGACAAGGGGTGGTAAGTGAAGTTTAAATGGAATTCTTCCAGTGGTTTTTAAGTCCAGTTGCTTTGTATTTACCTAGTTCTGAGCCTTGTATCTTGGTACTGGACTCACTGGGAATCAGAAGACCTACTGCTGTCAAGAGAGTGCGCAAGTATGCACTAAATGCCCTTCAATATCATTAATAGCATGCAGCTATTATGTTTTGTTGTTGTTGTGACAGATATTTATCTCAGGAGTGGATAGTGAAGAAAGACAAGTCTGTAGAAGAAAAGTTTGAGTATCTAAGACTGATCTACCCAAAGGTGAGCTTCAACACACACACACACACACACACACACACACACACACACACACACACACAGAGCAATAATAGAAGTACACTTTATACAGTAAATTGTGACCGTCTACAGGAAAATCGGGCACAACGCGGCCCCGACAAAAAATTTTTTTTTTGCACTTACACACTCCTCGGCAAGCAGATATTAAGCTCTCCAAGTTTTATCGCCGTAGCTTTAGCCATTCCCGCTATATATCGCCTAACCGTTCCCTTTGTTAGGCTTATTTAATACAATTTTAAGAACTAAATTGATCTTTTTGCGACGTCTACGCATGCCGCGTTGTGCCCGATTTTCCCATAGACGGTCACAATTAATGATTTGTTTGTTTAGGTAAACAGAGTAAAGCCATATACTTTAGTTACTCCAGCAGTTGGAGTGGATTGCTTGCTAACTAAATATTTGGCAGAATCTATGCCTAATATTCCCACAGCGTAGGATTGTGCATGTGTTTGGAACACACTCATGTTATGCTTGAATTTCCCCGCTTGAGAAGGAGATCCCCTCAACACAAGCGGCCCATGCCACTCCCACAATGAGATCTAACAGCTAGCCCAATCTCACATCATAGCGAGGGATGGACTCAAGAGTAGTATGAGGAGTACTCTCTAACAGTCCACCCTCTCACTCATGCGCACTGAGGATTAATAATAATGATAACAATAATCAACATATCAACGTTTTTTAATAGTAGTACCTAATAATAGTAACGATGTTTTGACAGTCCTACTGCTGTCCTCATCAGGTTACAAAAAATTAGTGTAACCTGATGAAGACAGTAGTAGGACTGTCCTTACTATCATTGTGTACTATTGTATTTAAAATGTTGATATAAGAGAACAAATATTAATTATATGAAATGTCAACGGAGAACTTCCTAAAAAATAATAATAATTGGTGAGCGAGACACTATCAGGGGTAACACAATTAAAAATCAGGGATATATATTTATATATACGTATATTTTTTTTTTCTTCTTCTTTTTTTCTTTTTTTTCTTTTTGTTTTCTTTTTTTTTTACTTTGACCCTGGCTTATATGTAATAAAACTCGACCATTTTAGTAGCTAGAGTGTTAAAGTTAAAATTAATCATATAACAGTACTGTAGTAGTTTTATATTTGTGCTCAAGCACATTACTAGTAAAGTGAGATGAAGGTAAAAGTGGTGAGCCAGTGGTGTGTCATAGGATTTTCAAAAGGAAAGGTAAATGGGACTATTAGAAGGAACTCACAATCATTACTTTCTTGTTTTAATTTTGGTGGGATTTATTATAATAATACTTTTACTTCCTCAGATTCCACTGCAAAACAATTCTTCTGATTGCGGTATTTATGTGCTACAGTTTGTGGAAACTTTAGTACAGGTAAACTTTCCTACCTAATCTTGGAAATTTTTCACTTTATGTTTATCCAGTGTTTGAATGCCAGCAAGCCTCTGCCATCGACCACTGATGAATGGGGAACAGCGCCGTTTGTTAATAAACGTTCAGAACTGACTCAGTTAATAAGTACTCTGTCTCCCAATCATCAGACTCAAACCCCTAATAAAAAATAAGTCACAGTGTGGTTCTCTCATTGGTTCCTTCATCCTGATTGTATTTATTTACTAACAGATAGAGATACTATTACCCAAGTTGCAGCAGTTACATGAGTTGCAGCAGTTACATTTAGTATTATATTTTGGCAGCAAACTAGTGCTGTACTCAAAACTTCGAGTGCTTTAAAAGAGCTTGAAACACAAAAATATACTAGTATTGCATAAATCATGAAGTTACCTACAAACCTACATCTTAATTAGAATGAATGGGTCAGTAGTGAAGACTATAAAGTACTTTACCAAACATCAATTTGTCAAATGTTATCTGCTTATATACATCTTTTGGGTTTAAATATTTTGCTAGCATTGCTGAACAGGTTTCCTCTGCATGGAGGCACATATTCTTATTCACACACTATTCTTCAGATCTTTCATTCTTCATTGCAGCTACTGATTTTTCCAAGGCAGCTGAACTTGCCTCACATCATCCTAATCATGTAATTATAGTGCTTGTAAGTTTTAGCACAGCTAGTGCTCACCCCATGTCTGATCATTTGCCAGATTTTTTTTTTAAAAACCAGTATCTACCAAAGGGCTATAGGATAGCCATGGTGGTCACAAAGGATGAAAATTGTTAATGTCTAAGCACTTTGGTTGACTTGCACCACCATACATGTGGGTGAAGTGGTTTTTACTCTGTTTCTTCATTGTAGCAATATATATAACAATGATTCAGTTATTGGCTTCTCTGTTTATTATAATATAACTATACAGTTTAGGAGAGAGTGAGAACTTCGGCTAGATAAGAAGAAGGAACATTAGGTTTAGTTTAAAAATATATAACAGGAAAAATACTTCTGTGTATGCAACAATCAATTCAACATTAAGTTACATGTGGCTAACTCGTCAGCGAATTAGACTTTTATAATAGTCTGCTTGCTAGCCATTAGTGCAATAGGAGTATATTACTGGTGAAGTTAGCTCATAAGCATTATGACTTGTGGATGATATGTAATATTACAATAAGTGCCATGGCAGTTTGAAAGTGGAGAAGGGGGGAAGCAACAGCAAACAAAAAATACATTTATTCGTTTTCTTGCTTTCTTTTCTTCAGTGTTCCTTGGTCATCATCTTTATCCCACAGAGCACTGCGGATAAATCTTTTAGCAGCACGAGAATCTATCTGTATGCCGCTCTCCTCTAATGGATATATATATGGCATTCATCACTAACACAGCTGAGATAGCTTTTGCATTTAGCCAGCATGCAATGGATTAATCCTTGGTCACAGCACCAAGAAAGCTTACAGCTGCATTAACATTAGATATAACCATAATATTATACCTTGACAACACTACTATTAGGTGAATATTTCCAACAAATATTTGACAACACTACTATTAGGTGAATATTTCCCCAGGCTTTTTAATAATCTCGTATCTCTGCACTAATGAGTTTATAATGTGCCTGAATAATTTATTTAATGAACGAGAACAGCCAGCTTAGCTAGTGTTTATGCCAGTCTACTTTAATAGATGTCTTCTACAATAACCTTGTGGAACATTCTGTCTGTCTTGTATCAATTTTGTTGTCTGTGTACACTATTACAAATTAACTGAAGGCATGAATTTGTGCCGGCAGCATCTGGGAGGCGTGTGGATCTCTTGTGCATGAAGGAAGACTATCAAGAAAAACGTCCCAATCAAGTGACTTGACATGCAGGCTGAGCCTGTCTATGCAATTGCCTGGAAGGCTTACCCAGCAGAGAAACTTTGTGAAGTTTGATTTTTTTTGTCCCATGTTAACCACATAGCTACATAGCTAACAGTTCAATAGCAAGTAGATAGCTACATAACTTACTGGCATTTTTACCAACAGTTTGAGCATGCTTCATCACCTTTTGAACCCTTTCCTACACCACAGCACATATTCAGAAACAAAGGAGAAAAAATATAATTGTAATAAAAAACAACAACAAAAAACTAGCTGTCGTAGATTTTCATTGCTACCCTATTCCTGGTAATTCAATATTTTTAGCTTAGCTAGTAGCATTAAAAAATTTTTTTTACTTGTACATGTTAAACAAGCAACACCAATGGAGAAAAAGAAAGGAGTTGTTTACAGCATACCATGCATGGACTGCAATTCAGTGTATGTGGGTGAAACTGGCAGGAATCTAGAAAAAAGATTGAAAGAACATCAATATGCAGTGAAAAGAATAGATGACAAAAATGGCATCTCAGTACATGCATGGAAAAAATCACACAGAGTAAACTAGAATGAATCAAGAGTTTTGAAAATGGTACCAAATTACTTCCATAGGAGGCTAGCAGAAGCATTAATTATACAGAGCACCAACACCACTTCAAATTTAGACAAAGGCCTCGAGCTCAATTCCACCTGGACTCCGTTCCTACAAGAACTTTAGTGTCAATTGACCCACGGCTAAGTGCATTTTTCTCATTGACAATTTTGTTTATTTTATTTTTAAGTGGTCATATATACACCTCACCTCACAACTGAAGAAGTCTTACAAGACGAAACGTTTTGTGAATTATATCAAAATTTTTTAATGCTACTAGCTAAGCTAAAAATATTGAATTACCAAAAAACTAGCTACCAATACCTAATTAGCCAATCATTTTCTACATGTAAATAACTTATTCCAATGAAGCCACATGTGATACACCTCACCAGTTCTTGCTTGATCAAGTGAGTCTTGGGATCTATTCCTCTCACACCTAAATACACTACATGACAAGGAGGATCCACTATAATGTACATACAATTAGAGAAAGAACAGTCTTACCCCAGAATAGAGAATTGATGCAGTATGTCAGTTGCAGCGTCTGAGAGGCACATTCCAGTGGACTAAGCTAAGAAAAAATTATAGACAGACCACAGTATAGTCCTATTTCATACTCCTTACACAACATAAAAGAAACCACAAAATTAAATTGCTCACCCAATGGCACCTCTTTTTTAATTAGTACACCACAGAAGACAGTGGCTCATGGGTATATAATTTTTCCAACTGCAATGTGAATGTGGGTAGGGTGTGGAAAAAGGTCACTCTAAACTTTGGAAATTTAGCTACCAAAAAAAAAAAATCGTGGCAAAACTTAGCAGGTTATTTATAGGGAACCGCCTCTGACACACTAGGCCACTATTTAGTCTCTCTAGCCTGACCATTTACCTAACCGCTACACGGGGAAAGGGTCTGGTGTCCATCATGCACCAATCTCGTTTCCTCCTCCAGAATCTGGAGGAGCATAGTTTCTATGTATAGCTTATGGAGGTGGTGTGGTATTTACCTTTACGTGGGCGTTGCACAACTTTCGCGTGTGTATTTTGAGCGTTAGGCTTGGCTGCTGTATTCAATCCAGTATTATATATCCTGGGAGAATCATGGTTGAAAGACCTACTTCGAAACATTTAGGCCTTGAAGCTGCTATTTCTCGAGCTGCTGATTCTCTCAGCTATATTCTGAAAAGTGAGCAGGAACAATGTTTGTAGCCGATAAAGATATCTTTGTCTTGTTGCCTATTGGTTTTGGTAAGTCTCTCTGCTACATACTACTACCTTGGTAGAAACATCTTTCCAACAAGAATAGCATAAGGAATGATTTACACGCACGTTTCGAGGCAGCTTTAATAACATTCTTGATCATTACCGTAAACCTTAAATGAATTCTAGTAAAGCGAAATTGGTGCACGATGGACACCAGACCTTTTCCCCCATAGCGGTTAGGTAAAGGGTCTGGCTATCGAGAATAGCCACTATCTGGTGTGCTAGCTATTTCATCTCACTTTCCTGAGTAAATATGTAACCAGAGTTGTTGAACTTGAATATGACAGTGGTAAGCTCAAGCTAAAATATTAACTTCCTTTGACATTTTAAGTCACATAGGGAGCAAATACCCTCAACTTTAGCTAGCAGCTATAGGGAGCAAATACCCTCAACTTTAGCTAGCAGCTGGTAAAAAACAACAACAACAAAAACAAAAAAACTCAGCAGTCTGGAATTCGATATTTCAGATGCTACTGTTGTAAATACAGCATGGAGCAAGTAAGTGTTGCCTAGTAGATAGAAGAACCATGGAAGCAAGAGCTGTAGTTTGAGATACAACAAGCACTGTGAAATTCAGTATACTTTCTATGATGCATATGTAAATGCAAACTAAGTATACACATTTACAGCTTAACAAACAACTCATTTTTACTAAGCTAAGTAGATCTGAATGTATAGAGATTGCTAGGAATTCTTTGACACCTCAAAGACACCCTCTAGAGCATGTCTACTCTGTGGGATCTAGCTATCCCAGAAAGATTAGCACTTTATATTTAAGGATAAGTATTTAATTTGAGAAAAAATATTAAAATATTCTTTCAAGAAACATGAACTAGTAATTATTGACACCATTAGTCTGTCACTGGTGTTAAAATGCTCTTACAGCACAATAAAATATGTACAATGTAGCTAACTAAATATTGGGATATATCAAGAAAAGTTTTTAGTGATTATATTGAGTCTCACCACCTAATAATAAGGTATGCTAATGTTCTGGGAAGAGTATTGTTGAATAGGGTGTCCAGCAACTTACACTAACCTTTTCTTCCGTTTGGGCTCTACTTATAGATAATAGTGGCTTTAGAATTCTCTCTACTTCAGCCAAAGCTTTATGGCAGTCTTCACACTGGTCCTCTAGCTCCTCTGGAAGTTCTTCCTCAGACTCGGCCATCCTTAGTCTTAGTCTGGCGGAGTCGACCCTTTACCTCCTTTATGTTGGGGAATATGGAACGCGGAATCCGCCAAAACTAACCGTATAGGATCGAAATTTAAATAAACGATTACGAGATCGTTTACTAGATCGAATAGGAGAACGATTACAAAATCGATTAGGAAAACGATTACAAAATCGATTAGGAAAACGATTACAAAATCGATTAGGAAAACAAAATCGATTAGGAGAACGATTATGAGATCGATTAGGAGAACGATTAAGAGATCGAATATGAGGACGACAAAGATTAGGAGAATAAGAAAAAAGTATTAAGTTTACAAGATCGATTAGGAGCACGATTACACCGGGTGCAAGATCGATGATGAGATCGATTATGAAATAATTTCCCTCCCCGCGCGAGCGGATAATTGGCGAGCGAGCGTAGCGAGCGAGACACTTACAGGGGTAACACAATCGAAAATCGGGGATGTTTATTTATTTATTGGCGAGCGAGCGTAGCGAGCGAGACACTTACAGGGGTAAAAATGAAAAAATCGGGGATGTTTATATATTTGTATATATGTTTGGACGTACGTATGTCATTTTGTACTTTGACCCTCGCTTTTTTTGGTGTTAGTTAGGTGGTCCCCCCCGTCCCAACTTGCACTACACAATCCTCTGGTTTATTCGATCAGTACCCGTTCCCCTAGAAATTGAATGTTACCGTTTTGAATTCTTTTGGCGGTGCAGTTAAAACTTGAAACCTTTAAGGGAATTCCATTTCTAATTCCAGTTAGGGGCTGTGGTAGTCACTGCGCTCGTTGTCATGGTTATAAGCCGTGCGCAACAGTATTTACGTGGAAAATCCATTGTCCCCTAGACACCGCGAAGGTAGTCGGTGTAAGTGCATTCCAGTTGTGTCAAGCATAGTGTGGGTTTCAACAACTTACTTAGCTAAATAATACACAAAAGAAAACTTTTTGATTAACGTGTAAATTGTGTTTCTTGTTTGTTTTTTTCCTTCAATTCACGCAGTTTGCAGAGAGTTGTACTATGGCACTGAAATCCCCTTACCGGGTATGCGAATTTAAAACATGGACCTTATTTTCAGTAGCTCATTTTAGAATTCCAAAGTCATTCCTATAACATAGTATAGTCTTTAGGCTCGCTGCCATTTGGTGCTCGCACATCACAGGTTATTTTATATATTAATGGACGTATGGAATGTCATTTGGTCTTTTGGACCCTCGCGTTTTTGGTGTTATTCGGTTTTCACCCGCGTCCCAATTGCACTAAACGAAGTCCTCTGGGATCGGCATACCCGTCATAACCTAGAAATTGAATGTTTACCGTTTTGAGTCTTTTTGCGGGTGCAGTACAACGTGAAAACTTAAGGTCTTTTTCCATTTTCCTATTCGATTTAGTTGCGGGTGGAAGGCATGCGCTCTTTGTCATGGTTATAAGCTGTGGTCGTCAACAGTATTTACTTGAAAATACATTGTCCACTAGACTACTGCGAAGGTAGTCTGTGTAGGTGCATGTCCAGTTGTGTCAAAGCATTGTGTGTTACAACCACTACTTAGCTAAAGAATATCACAAAGAAAACTTTTAAATAACGTGTATTGTTTTGTTGTTGTTTTCCTTCCAAGCAGTTGCAGAGAGTTGTTACTATGGCACTGAAATCCCTTAACCCTGTATGCTAAATTTAAAAACTGGACTTATTTTCAGTAGCTTGGTGATCGAAGTCAATAAACAAAGTATAGGTCTTTAGGCTCGCTCGCCATTTGTGCTCGAGCACACCACTAGTAAAAGAAAGGGTCGGCATGCCAGACCTATTACTTTAGGGGGGAATCGTCTTGTTTTTCCCTTTTAAAAAAAGAATGGGGAAATATTTACTCTAAGTTTTTGAAAGTTGCATCTTATAAGTTATCGTGATTAACTTTAACTATGGTCACTATAGTACTGAGTGACTTGACATAATGTAATTATTATTTGGAGGAAGCCAGGCTAGTCTCTCCCGTTGCAAGCTGGTTAATGTTAGTACGCATGCGTTCGGCCTGCTTACCAATAGGGACTTCCCTCCGCTTTGGGGGAAAACCCCACGGCCAGTTGGGGCCGTGAGGGTAATTTGCCTAGCCTGGCTATCACACCATTAAATGGTGGAAAAATGAAATAGTGCTGTTATATAAACTAGGCAATGAAAGGAAGGTGTAGGGGAGGACGGTGGGAGAACCGACCAAGATGTTCAACCACTTAGAATCCGCCTGTGTAACGCGGCAGCCAAGTACACGTGTAGCTTACACGCCTGCGCAGAGTATACTCTCAATCGGTCATACTACATCATACCACGTGACCACATGCATGTAGGTTTACCAACCCTGCCCCCACGAAGAGAGACCAGCAGGCTCCCTCCGTTAAACTCATTTAACTATGCATTTAACTATGGTCACTATAGTACTGAGTGACTTGACATAATGTAATTATTATTTGGAGGAAGCCAGGCTAGTCTCTCCCGTTGCAAGCTGGTTAATGTTAGTACGCATGCGTTCGGCCTGCTTACCAATAGGGACTTCCCTCCGCTTTGGGGGGAAACCCCACGGCCAGTTGGGGCCGTGAGGGTAATTTGCCCAAGGAAGTTGGGCTGGTAGGGGCAACTACCCCCCAAAGCTGAATGTATTATGGTGTTGTAAGTAAGTGGTTACCTTGACACATTGAACCTCACCACTCCATTAGGTCCCGGGCCTGTTTTGATCCTCCCTACTGACGAGTCTGCTGCCATCACCTGTAGTGACTACCCTACAATTCGGTACTAATAATATACGAACTGGTAGAATGAGCCGACTCAACTTCCGCATTAAGTAAAATAACTAAAGCATAGTGAGAATCATCATTACATTAATACAACACCAAGGTGACCATGACATGAATGTTGGGTGCAGGGTGAACAACTATGAGGGTTGGACAAGTCTGGCTGACATACTTGCCAGTTGCTGTTTTGGTGACCGTATGTATGTCAGGAATGCAGCGCTGTGCCACCTCCCCATGGTCTGGATCATGGAATCTTCTATTCCAGCCACAGCTGCAGTTGTTGCCGCCCCAATCCGAAAACTATGGCCCGCAAACTGTGATCCCTGAACTCCTACCTCCCGAAGAATAGCCCTAAACCAGTGCACAAATACTGCCTTTGTAAGCGTTCTGTTCCTACCAGCGAGGAAGAACGGCCCTGAAGAGGAGCCTCTGACCCGTAAGTAGTCAGTGAGTGCCTGTACAGGGCATAACTCCACCCCTGTACGCCCTAGTACCACATCTACCCCCTGGCCAAACTGATCCACCTTGGACGTCTTCAGGTGCACTTGTACCATAGTGGGTGAGTCTCTGTCATCCACTGCCACATCCCCCCAAGCCAGATCTGTCCTTGCGTCAAATGAAGATGACGATGTAGGCAAAAGCTCTCCAAGGCGGAAAAACCCGAAGAAAGCAGTGCAGGCCACCGCCCACAAGACAACCTTGTCTGGGTCAGATGACTGGTCCAGCCTATCTTTCATCCTCTTCAGCAGTTCCACAGTGACTGGGAGGCGAGTCTTCTTGCTCCCCTTCCCCTGCTGCAGCCGACATCGCCTGATGCCTGACAAGACACGCTTCAACAACGGAAGAGAGGAGTGCTCGCGTGGCTCTGGCAGGCCGAGTGCAATCTGTGCATTACGAACAGCCGCCAAGTAAGTAGAGCATGAAGATGGAGCCAAGTCCTGTTCAGCCAGGAAGGCGACAAAGTAGCACAAGTGAAGTTCAGATATAGGGAAAGGGTTGGTTAAATTATATATATTACAAAATTCATAAAATTTCCTTAGCCCAGCAGAATAGGTCCTGTGTGTAGAGGCTGCTAGGCCAGCATGAAAATACTTCCGAAGTGCTGGCGCCAGGTCGGACACACCCAATCCCTGTCCTGCTGCAGCAGAAGATCCAGGAGGGGGGCTGAGGTTGGAGACGGATGCCTGTTGGCCGATGGTACCTTCAACAAAAAGGAAGCAGAATTATTCCTTGACAAATCGTCAGCTAAATGATTTGAGTTGGTGTCAATGTAGGTAGGGAACAGTGAACACTGAATGGAAGCCTCCACAAACACCAAGCACCGTAACAGGTGCATCATCCCTTTGTGTTTGCTCGTTCTGGAGTGCAGGTCAGCCACTACTGCCTGGTTATCGCAGTGGCAGACAACCTGACAGCCTGCCCAAGACCGCCCCCATACTTTGCATGCTAGGATGATTGGGATCAGCTCCATCTCTGCTATTGACAGTGAACTCACTCTGACATCCCACTGTACCTGAAACCATGCGCCTCCATGCCATGCTGCACAACCCCACGAGCCTGACGCATCACTGAACACATGTACCTCGGGGAGTGATGCGGGAGGGTGGAGATAAGACACCCCATTCCATTTCGTTAGGAATTCCTGCCACCATGCCAGGTCAGCTCTAAACCCAAGATTGAGACGTATTGGGGTGTTTCCCCCATGTGGACGGTGAGTGGCATGCAGCAGATCAATCATTCTACGCAAAAATGACCTACCAGCCCGGACAACCTTACAGGCATGGTTTAGTAGTCCAATCAATGACTCTAGCTCCTTACGACTACAACCTCTCCTACCTCCCCATGTACCCAACAGATCTTTCAACCGCCGGAGTTTATCCTCCGGCAAACACAGCTCCCCTCTGACTGTGTCAATCTGGATGCCCAGAAAGGTAATCACACAGGTAGGGCCTTCGGTCTTATGAGGGGCAATAGGAACTCCCAGACGGTTACACTCGGCTAGTAGTACATCTAGCCACCGCTGACACAGGCGAGAGTGAGGTGGGGCTACCATTATGTAATCGTCCAGGTAGTGGTATAGGTGAGTGATGCCTGACTGAACTAAGTGCCAGTGAAGGGCCTCTGCAACTGCATTAAAAATCTTAGGAGCTGACCTCAGGCCAAACGGGAGCATGGGATCAACATAAATCGCACCCTCCCACTGCATACCCTGCAGGACGCGGTCCTGTGGGTGAACTGGTATTAAGCGATAGGCAGATTCAATATCCACCTTGGCTAGTAGAGCTCCTGCCCCCAATGACGCAGCACATGCCGCAACTTCATCCACCGTCGTGTATACCAGAGAACAGATGTCTGGGTCAATGCCATCATTAACGCTCCGGCCCGGAGGAAATGACAGATCAGTGATGAGGCGATATTTGCCTGTGTTGTGACCTTTGGGGATCACTCCAAACCGGTTAATTTGGAGCTGTGGCAGGTGTGTTGCTGGCTTAAAAGGACCAAGCATACGACCCAGCCGACACTCTCTATCTAAGTATTCCGTCACGATATCAGGGTGTTCCATGGCTGACTTCATGTTAGCCTGAGCTGGCTTCAGTGCTGAGCAAGGCCGATATCCTATTCTAAAACCCTCCCGGATACCCCGGCACACGTAGCGGGAGTAAGCCTTGTCTGGGTGACCAGAGAGAACCGTTTCCCACTCCGCCAACTTAAGTGGTGTTGAGACGACCATGAGTGCCTGGCAGTGATGGTCATGACTTGGTCGGCAGAAGTCCAGACACAGCAGATCGGAAGTGTCTCGGTGTAGTGAGAACCAGCCTGCAAATGAGCAGGTGGAAATAGTTATTTTACAGCTGGCTGTTAGCCATCACACCATATACCTGGTGGAGCCCCTACTAATATACCTTTAACTACCAGCCCCACCCCTAACTACCTGCTACTGTGACTACTGCTATAAACCCCCGATCCCAATGATTAATAAATACCAGACCAGAAGAGATATCTTTATTGGTATATATACGCACATGTATACTAGCTTGGGACAGTACAGTTATGCTATAAGAAGTCAGCGACGACCGAATGGTGGGAGAGGAGAGCGGCTCCTGTGACCTCTACCAGAGGACTGTCTCTTACGTGGGCACGTGACAGCAGCATGGGGCTCTTGGCACACCAGGCAGGCGTGGGTGTACCAGCAGTTTGCCTTGCGGCACTTGCCACTGTTGAAGTTCCGGCATATTTCCTGAGATGGTATTCCAGGAGTGCTATGTGGTTGGCCTTGCCAAAAAGGTGGAACCCATGCTCCCATACTCGCTGGGTTGCGAGGGCAGGATGATGCCATGTGGTCATCCTGAAGGCAGTAGGAGCATCTGGGGATGGCCCTGGCCCGCCCAGTAAAAGCTTCGTTATATAGCCTTGGGTTGGGCGCCGACCAGTTCAGGTCTTTACGGGCCAGGGCCTCCCGGCGAAACTGGCGGTCGTAAATAACCCACTGCTTCCCTTCATAATTCCGTTCCGCCCGTACAATAGAGGCCTGGTATGCAAAAAATTCTGGAGCCTTTTCGGGGAACCGCGACGTTAAAATGGAGGCCATCACTGAAAATTTCTCGACCCACTGAGAGATACTGGTGACCGGTGGACGGGAGGAGCCCCCTGGCCGGGTTGGAGCTGCGCCGTCATCATCGGCTGTGATATCCGACATCTCCACAAAGTCTAGGTCCAGAATTTTTTTTACTACCTTCATGGAGACGGCCGCCGCCGGGTTAAATGGCCCAAAAGTGGTTAAACTCGCCCTTGTGCCTTTCAGAATGCTGGACGAGGTTGAGGGGGACCCATCCCCACCACTCAATGCTGCAGCAGCCAACAGATCCAGACCAGCCGGGCTCGAGAGACCAGCGCCAAAAACTGGGACTGAGCTGGGAAGAGTGTCTAAGAAGAAATATACAGAAGGCGGTCACAATCCCTGTGCCCAGTACGAAAACCATTACAGTGGGGTGAAATTATCAGGAAGCCCACTTGGATGTAAGCCGATTATTGAGGTGCCCCATGAAGTGGGAGCAAACATACTGGGGTGCCCGATTAGACCGGAGCGGTACTACCGGGGTGCCCGATAAGACCAAGCAGTGCTACCGGGGTGCCCGATAAGACCAAGCAGTGCTACCGGGGTGCCCGATAAGACCATGCAGTACTACCAGGGTGCCTGATAAGACCAAGCAGTACTCCTGGGGTGCCCGATGAGACCATGCAGTACTACCGGGGTGCCCGATAAGACCAAGCAGTACTACCGGGGTGCCCGATAAGACCATGCAGTACTACCGGGGTGCCTGATAAGACCAAGCAGTACTCCTGGGGTGCCCGATGAGACCATGCAGTACTACCAGGGTGCCCGATGAGACCAAGCAGTGCTACCGGGGTGCCCGATGAGACCATGCAGTACTACCGGGGTGCCCGATGAGACCATGCAGTACTACCGGGGTGCCCGATACGGCCATGCCGTACTACCGGGGTGCCCGATAAGACCAAGCAGTACAACCGGGGTGCCCGATAAGACATATTACCCGAATGCTCCTACAACATACCATGCCCCAACAAGCATGCCCCACATAGTAATATGCCAGGAAGTGAACTACTCCAATACCAATCATATCTTATAGTTGCCCCTGAACCTGGAACCTCCATTATGACCACCTCCTAGAATGTGAAATGTCACCAACCTGACTGCTTCACTGACTAGATTACCCTTATATTCCACCCACCTCATCACGCTATAATATGACTATAACCCACCTAAGGAGTCAGCTCCAGTAGACACAGCTGGAGGGGCTCTAGAAGTTGACCCAGCTGGATCAGTACCCCCTGTCCTGCTGGAGCCAGATACAGGTAAGCGGGGCAGTAGCCAGGCCAGTTGGTCTGGGCTAAAAGGAGCAAGAGGAGGTCCTTCAGCTGAGCTAGCTGATGCAGTTGGGGGAGTAGCTGAAGCCGAGGTGGATGGAGGAGCAGACATATCCTAGCCCTAAATGCCTGAAGTGTACCGTTAGAGCGGTTAGAGTTACACAGAGCTACCCAGAACCGACCAAGATGTTCAACCACTTAGAATCCGCCTGTGTAACGCGGCAGCCAAGTACACGTGTAGCTTACGCGCCTGCGGCAGAGTATACTCTCAATAGGTCATACTACATCATACCACGTGACCACATGCATGTAGGTTTACCAACCCTGCCCCCACGAAGAGAGACCAGCAGGCTCCCTCCGTTAACCTCATTTAACTATGTTAAATAGCATTTGCTCCAGTGGGTTCATCCTATGTATGGGAGTATTATGTCCACAAGACCTCATTGTTGTGTGCAGTATTTACAACCCACCCATCATGATGTCGTCAAATTATGCCTGTAGCAAACTGAAGCCATAGAAACACACCAACTCCTTAACAGTTCTATTTCTATTACTCTTTACAAAGTAAGTTTCAATTAGATTAAACTTTACTACTCAATATTTAGCTTCATACATTTAATTCAACACAACTTCAAAAGGTTAATGTTGGATTAATGTTACCTAACACAAGTATGGCATTACTTTACCTCTTGCCCTTCTGGCCTCATGGCATCTTCTAACTGCAATGGCAACTGAGGAACTGACTTACTCAGACAAAACATCTATATAAAAAAAATTAATTGAATAAACTAATTCAGATTATTGTACAATAAACAGTTCTATTGGAAAAGAACTATATTAACACAAAATCCCCCTCCCCCCACTCCATCCCTAATAATAATAATAACAACAACAATAATAATAATTAGATTGAAACTTTCTCACCTAAAGGGGTCTGGATAAAAAGCAAAGGAAAAAAAGTGAAAAATCTTGGTTGTAATAATAATAATAATAACAATAATAATAATAATAACAATAATAATAATAAATCCAAAATTGATTTTAAACTTATAACGAACTACATATGTATCACAAATTACTTTGGTCAGGGAAATTAAAATATTTAAAAAAAATTAGTCTGTAAAATGTCTATAAGAGAAAAAGAACTGCAAATCCGTAAATAAAAAATTAGCCATATCTGATAATAGACTGTCTGTAGCTAATTTTGAATCCAGTATAACTACTTCATCCTCATGCAAATCTTCACAACTCCTGTCTTCTAAAGCTGTAGTCAATTGCCTGGACTCCTTCACAGAGCAATTCTCTCTTTTTGTTGAATGGCTTCTGTTAGCATAAATATCTTCTGTATCTTCTGGTTTACTAGATTCTAAAATGCTAAGATTGCTGTCAATCCAGGTCTACCAACTACCTCAACAATTGACCACCCGGTCGCCATTTTGAAGAAAGACACACCTCGAACTTGGAAAGCTACCTCCATGTTTGCAATTCAGCCTCAGAGATAGTTCAAACATCACTTACTAACTACTGAGCTAACTTCTGCAGGCTAGCAACACAGACGAGATGAGAATAAACAATGATTTTCTTGAGGTTTTACTTCAAATTGCCATACAGTGGTGAAACAAGCAGAGATTCACACAGGATGTTTAACTTGGAAGGGAAACATGTAGTAATACTATGATCTTAACAATTCTAAAATTCTTGCAAGGGGAGGGGAGAACTTTCAAAATTAAAGTGTTGCGTATAAAAAGAAGCAACTGCTGTTCGCTAATTGATTTAACATAATAAACTTAAGGCAAATTGATATACCCAGATGACACAACTTAGTAGTTTTCCTTACTACATTTTGCCCTAATATTTTGGTAAAGGGACATCAATGTCATAGAAATCACTCATCACTACTACCAGCTGCATTAAAAAATTGAACAATGTACCAGAAATACATGCACATAAACATATTGTTTGCCTGATTTTCATTACACACCTCTAATAATGTCTAACAAGCTATTTAGTTAAAAACCAAAACATTTCACCAGATTATGGCAATTATTGTCACCCAATATACCTTGGTCACTTGAACCTCGACTTCCTGCTGAGTACAACCTGTGATCTTCTCTGGAGCATCACTCACCACGCCCTCCATATCCACCATAGATTCCAAATACAAACTAAGTCATAGACGCAGCCACTATAACAATTGCTACATTCTCTCCACACTTGAAGAGCTCACCTGCTAGCATAACGGATCATCTGCTTGCTGACTGTCTCAGACACAGATAGCACTGCCTGCACTGTGTGATACTGCTGCCTGATCACTAGAAAACACAGCTTCCCTGGAAACACATAATTATACATCCATCCATCCAAACATAAATACATACATACCTCATACATGCATGCATACATACTGATTGGCCAACTGATTGAAAACTGCTAAATAATGCAAGCTAACCGAACATTTTTACCAAATGAAGTAGTCTACCTGCCGTTGAACAGTTCAAACTAAAACACAATGTTTCTACAATTAACACATTGCACAAAGCAAAGGCCAACAACACAGTCTAATCATACCTATTACTTCTAGCATAATAAGATGTTCTAGCGATAACAAATCACACAATGTAAAACTGTCAACTAAGCTACTGTTCCCTATTAGCTAACATTCTGTCATTTCTCTAATTTTCTTGAAGCTCAAGTGTAGCGCACTGAAATAAAAGTGCAACTGCCTTATAAAAGTGCTGAAAAAGCAGTTTCCATGGCTTCTATAGTCTATAATGCGTTATTAGGTGATTCAAAAAAAAAAGTTCTCTGCCACAAGGTTAGCCTACCTAGTAAGGCTCAAAGTCATCACCCAACAGTCATCATATTCAGTACTCTATTACGTGTGCTACTAATATGGCACACGTACATCAATCTGTATATATGTATTATTTAACCCAAACAATTGGTTCTAATTAGCACATTACTGATAGTGTCTTACTGCTGCCCATACTAACCAAAATACAAATCCTGTCCACGCCACACATTGTTAAACTAACCCGTGCCACGAGTATTGTGGACTCTCCCACGAACTAGAACTGTTTTTCCAACTGTCCCTGACCCCAACTCTTTCACAGGAGTCCAAACACGACCTAAAACAATACAGACACATCATAATACATCTGAAAATGATCACAGTTTTAAAACACTTTTAACTAGCTAGCATGCCTCTGTGAACTTTACCACTTCCTATAGCTTTTAGTCTACTGTCATGAGAAAATGTCATAGATAGTCAACATCAGAGTCATCTGAAGCTAAACATTCCATGATGTCTGACATTTTATTGGTTGAACCTTCTCCTCAACATCTTATCCTGATATATCTGTTCAGTAATTCATCCTTACAAGGTTCTCTGATACTCAAAGGGAAAACAAGGCTGTAAAAAGCTAAGGCCGAAAGAACCCACTTGCTTTAGTGCCAGCTGTAGTGTGAATCAGATCCAGGAAATTGCTCATTGTAGGCATTGATAAGTGTACGTATACTGGTGGTATAGCCTAAAGGGGTTCAATATAGGAATTTTGGCTTGGGAGGAGAAGGGGGAAGGGGGGAGGAGGGGGTGGGGGGAATGCTAGTGTTAGAGGGTGGGACTACACCGTTTTAGTGTATTAGATGTTCACACATGCTGCCATTTACAAATTGATTAACCAAAAGATCAAAACTGTCTTATGAGTCATATTTAATTCATCTTAGCATGTATATAATTAGGGGAAGAGTATATTCATAGATCAAGGAAGCTTCATTCTCAGCTTCGCTATGGAAACTGGTATTATGGACCTGAAAGTTTGCATGTAACTGATATTATAATTTATTTATGTATTTATCTATTGGTGGTTGTTTTTTTTAATAGTACGGCGCGTAAGTTTCCCATTCAAAAATGAATGGGAAAAATCGCTGTTCAATTGAAATCGCATGGGGAAAGTGAAATAGCGCGTAACTAATTGAAATACCTCAGTAACTAAGTGGAAACTAAGTGAAATACCTCGGTAGCTAAGTGGAAACTAAGTGAAGGTAGCTAAGTGAAATAGTATGGGTAAGTGCGCATGCATGCATCGTTAACCTTGGAAACGTACAGTTCGAGTAGTTTCTAGTTGGAGACAACGTCATTCTCTACCACAGAACCTCTACCCGTATTAGACGGAATGTTTTACAACACAGATTAGGAGGGGTCGTACGTTAAAAAGAAAGTTCCAGCGGAAGCTAATCCTGAAAATAAGGAGATAGTGAGTGAACAATACAGTGTAGCTATAATTGCAAAAGACTTTAAAAAACTGGCCTACTATTAGCGAGTGATAGCACGGGTAACCTGTGCTATTAGGGATCAATAGCACGGTTACCCATGCTATTACTCATACAAATAATGAACACTATTATTATTACATTATCACTAATGGCAAACAAGTGTCATTAATTTTATTGTAATACGAGGACTAAATTCCTAAACATAAATTTGGGTGTGGTGTGAGCACAAATTCACCATCTCTGAGTGTGCTTCTCATGTGACTATTAACAATGCTAGCCTGACTATTCAGTCAAAAGGACCTTTTATTGTCAAGGCCACCAGTTAACAGGAAACCCATCAAAAATAATTCTTAACATTAAATTGGAAACTATTCAGTCACTTCCCAATAAAAAATAGGCCATATAAGTCACTGTGAGTATCCTCTCAGCTACAGCATTATCGTCAGTATGTCAACTTTTGAGCACGGAAATACACCCACCTGTCTTTTCAGATGACCTGATAAGTGGTGCATCACCATAGAGACCCTCTGAGCAATCCTGAAAACAAAATAAAAACAAAACAAAAACATGCACAGTTAAAGGATTTCTCAAATATATATATGCCTAATTGTTTCCATGGTATTGTATACTGATATACGTATGACTATGCTGTTTACAAGGATATTGTAGAACTACTAGGTCAACACAGAGTGAAGAGTCCATTGCTACGAGCTGCCTCATCACACTGACCCCTCCTTACTAACTTAGAAAAAATATATAAGCATGATCCTGTTCAGGCAAACTTCTTGACTAAATTGATATCAGGTAATACATAATTACACTCCGACAAGCTTTTTGAACATTTAAACTTTTACATTAAACTTGACCCATCCACATACAACACCCAAACAACAGTAGTATGGAGCAATCACACTGTTGAGGCCTAGAGTTGTCTCATCATGCTTTAGGATGTGTGCTCTTGGGAGGAATTACAGAAAAAGTCAATGGACAGACTACAGCCTCCTTAATATTACATCATAGATAACTTTATTGACAACTTTCTCAACTAGAGACAATAATTCTAAAGTAAATTCTCCTGGTGCTTATACATGACATTTTAGCTTTTTCCAAGTAGAAAGCCTAAGCAGACAACTAAATTAACAGACTTCCCTTGATCTCCTGAATTAATTCAACCTCACTAGATGAAATAAGGTGGATATTACAAGCTCTCCCATGAAAGAGCATCACGTTATCTTAAAAAAAAAAACTGTCCCAACAACCAATACAACATTGTTCAACCTTCATAACATGGTCATGTCTGCTATCTTCCTAAATTCCTATCTAGCTGCTAGGAAGATGAGATGTCAATGATTGTCTGGACGTGGTCACTGTGTCTACACATGAAAGCACAAGCTTATTGAGATTCACTCAGTGATCTGGAGGGATGGCTAGAGATCTTATCAATACACTTAATCTAATCTGTGCACTTACAGAGATAGCAATGACCTTGTGACCTCTTATCTTATTAGAGTGCAATGCTGAGATATGGCAAAGATCTGTCTGATTCGGTTCGTGTAATATTGGAGGTATGAGGGCATGTACCATTCACTAAGAGAAGGGACTCGATTAGCAAAGTCATTTTCTAGTATGTCTGCAGTCCTCTGCAAACTGCTCTGCTTTCCTGGCATAGCCTGTTTATCCAGATGGAACTGCTGTTGCACACATTCTGGGCTATTTAGTTGCTAGCCCTGTCAGTCCTAAAGGCAAGGCATTTATTACTGATTGCTTCTGGTAAGGGTTGTCATTGCTGCTGTTATAATTTGCTGGCCTTGGGATGTGCTGCCATTCCCTCATAGCTAATATTCCACCAGTAACGCCGCCACTGCCAGGCAACAGAGTGCTTGCAGTTGTGCTCAGTAACTTGCTGAAGGAAGTCCCTTTATTGCTGCCTCAATTTAGAATATAGCTGATGTAGTGTTTGTATTGTGACAGAGGAACTTTGAACTGCTTAGGTCCTTCAGAGAGAGAGACATTATTAACTAAGGGCAGGGACATTTAGTGTCCCTCTGATTGCGTTGTTAGGAGCAGTCGCTACGTTCTAAATTAGTTAGGTGCTGCGTAGCCGTCATGAACTACCATTTTAGGGTCTCTCAGGCCCCAAGTAGTGCTCTCACTGAGCTCGCGATGCTACAACCTAGGGCCTTCGGGACCCTAAAAACGGTAGTTCCCACTGAGGCAGCGCCTAACTATTATGTAAATCCTTACTCTGAATTTATGTGGGATACCACCACAAATCTGGTACCTCTCCTCTAAGTCCTACCTCCATACTTTGGTAGATAAATGATCCAGTTGCTTACTTATACACTGTAATATACACATGCAGCATGTGTATATGCTTGTTGTGAGGGGCATGTTCCATGCTCATGTAGCTAGATGATGTGACAGGACTGTCAAGACCTGACAAGGGGTGCGAGTGTATCTGGCAAGAATGAATCCGATGAGATATCACTTTTCCGCTGGTCTTCTGAATCGCTAAACAGGGGGTTATCATCCACCTGAACTTCCAGGGCCATGATGGGGCACAAGGAGTTGAATGTTTGGCAAACAATCAGGTTACTATGGGTACTCTTTGACAGCAATTAGGTATCAGCCATCTAATGGGCCTTTCGATGTAAAATTATGACTTGCCCTACGATGCCTCACATCCTTGTGAACAAGATGCATCAGATGCCAATGCTACTCCGTAAATATCCTAACTTTCTGTACCAAGTTATCTACAGTTACCACTATGCTAAACCACAACAGCTCAAACATTGTCATAAGTAAGTGAAGAGTTTGACAATAAAGTGTAAGAGCTTACTTGAGCTAGAATAATTATTTCTAAAGAACAGCCCTTGAAGATGCTATACACACTCCATCCAGACAATAATAATACCAGAGCTCAGATTGAGAAAGTAAGCCAGAACCATAAGTTGCCTTTACACAGTTAAAGAGGCATAAGATTAATATAGAGCTAAGGAAACAGAAATATTGCGGAAGGAACATCACACACAATCATTTATACCATTAGTACTAGTTCAATGCCCTCATATTGTGGCACCTAATGAAACGGTTTTACGCTCATAACGACTCTTTCACCTTTTCCAGTTCTACCCCGGTTATCTAAAGTGGTTTTACAACAATGACTTAATTGTAACTTCATATTTACATAATTATTAAAACATTATTTACTTTGCTGTTGTTTTATTTTTAATGATATACTAATAAATTGATTATAATTTATTGTAACTTTTACCATCAACTGCCTGAAAATTTATTTTTATTAGTGAAAGTCTTTACCGACTCTAATCGCTTTTGTAAGCCTGTTAGCCAAGAGAGAGAATACATATCTAATGAGCACTTTATCACAATCAATGCCGCCCCACTAAGTAAATAAATAAACAAGAATTCTTTTACTATTTCCAAAAACTTACATTTTCTTTGTTAGCTGCAGCTTCAACTTCCTGTGTACACAAATGGAATGCAGCACTGAACTAAATTATTCTACTAAAACCCAGAGAAGCTGGAATACTCCAGTGTGCAAACAGTATATATAAGGCTAGAGACGACTGCAATATATATATATATATATATATATATATATACACTACACATATATATCATTGTCATGACAAAGGCTCTATCATAACTGCTCACAAAATGAAATTTAGTGAACATGACAGTATTATGTTATTACATTGGGATCTCAATACTGGACATCGTCAAATTATAATTTCCATGAAGAGTTGCACTAATTATTAAACACAGTTTCTCCTTGTACACTTTATTAGCACTTACAAGTCTAGCAGCTACTTCAGCCTTCCTCTGGGCTTTCTCAGCTTCCTTCTTTTGTTTTTTTAAGGCACTTTTAGACATGGGCTTCCCTTCAGCACTAAAAATATCCCAATTTTAAAGGAGTAGTAGTAATTAATTCACAAACCCTTACTCCACAGGTACTTCAGACATTCTCGCAAACAAGTGAGAGCGGCGAATAAGATGAAGACAATACAGCAACTTCAGGGTTGGATTTTCTACTCTTATCGTACTTTACCAAACCTTAATGAGTGGCGCGCGTGTCACAGCTAGCTGTTACGTTTCATAGCTAAATCTACAAAATGAACAAATTGTAAATGAATAAATTGTAAATGATGATTACCAAATTTATATTTTGCTGAGAGGTGCAGCACACCAGTTAGTATCGCTGCGATTTTAACTGCAGTGTAACGTAACCAGATGCTATATTGACTGGTACTTATATTAGAATAACTGTTGACCTATTTATGTTCAACCACACAACTGCATTATGCTGGAATTGGAAAGTTAAAAAGAAAAACCTTAAACCTTACATAAGAAAGTGGAGTTGAGTGGACACACAGGATATAAAAGGGCTAGAGGGATACATGTGATTGGTACTGTCCTACTAATAGAATGAACATCAGCATAATAATGTCAGTGAAACACCTGGGATGGCAAAAGGACTGTGTTTTATCATCACTGTTAAAGACAATGGGATAAAAGGGAGGTTATCATGATATTTGTGACTACCATACGCATAATACATCTTTGTCCGTTTTAATAAATCAATGAACATAGTGCATGCAGACCCAGAAGCGATATAAATCATAATTGAGTGTAGATATTACAGTTCTCTATGTAGTGTCTACTAATTAAAACCCATCACCATACAAATAATGATGACATGATGACAGTTGCAATCTTCAGGATATTTTAGTACAATGCTATGGGAAGGGTTGAGCAGGATCTGACACCTCCCACATAGAGATTAGTGACTAACTTAGAGACATGTTTTAATATCAAAAATGTAGTTGTCAATTGTTGTTTTGTCATTGTTTATGTGCAGAGACAAGTTACTATGTGTGTTAGTGTCAAACATGTAATTGTTGGTTGTTGTTTTGTGTCATTATTGTTGGGCACTTCCATTAGGGCCTCTGCAGGGCAATCATTTCTGTCAGTCCTTTTTTTTGCATTATTCTTGAAGTCTGCATAAGATTTAATATCTCTTTGTGAATAGATAATAAACTGATTCAGTGGGTCTGACTAGTGGAATTCGAGTGCCTCACTTCCTCACATTTGGTGGCAGCGGAACAAGGACCAAGATAGAACGAACGGTCATCTTGCTGCTTCTTGCAGATTGTCTACTACTTGCCATTCGCTACCAAACTTGTGGTGCTCATCGCATTCTGCCATCTGTTGGGGCAGGAGGACAGGTAGTAACTAGTTGCCTGTGCTGTAGTGTCTTTGGGTTAGCTATATATATTTATAGATTTTTTCTTCATTTCATTGTTGTCATTATTTTATTCCTCCCCCCCCCCCCCCCCCCCCCCCATCATATCAAGTGTATAGTTTGCTATTATGAGTGCTAGTGACACTTAAGATGATGAGGGTGTTCGTACAGACCCTCCTTACAATCCAGGCAGAAGAAAGCAGAAGACAATATCTTCTAAAATTGCAGCTGCAGCGGCTTCTGGTCAATCCTCTGGTGACTTCACATTATTTTGATTTCTGCCCAGCAAACAGCCCTTGAACGCCAGAAGCGTTTGGACCTTGAAGGAGAGAAGCAGATTTAGAGCTAAGGAGGAAAATGGAGGCCGAAAGGTGGGAACACTAACACCTGGTGGTAAGCAGGTTGTTTTCATTGCAACATGAAGGGGCATTAAGTACCTGACTGCCCTAACAGAGTAGTTTTGTTACCTGTGTGGTGGTGAGGGTCACAAGAGCCCTAGTTGCCTTGAAAAGAAGTAAATCTTGTAAGAGGGCAGTGGTTAGTCCTGATTGTCAAAATGCTGTTCATGGTGCAGTAACCGGGTAAGGAGGAAACAGTCTTTCTTGATACTGGAGCTTAGATTACACCTGTAAGTTCTAACTTGGTGAGTGAGGGTAATTATACAGTGATTCCATTTATTTGGAATTTGAATAATACTAGTGAGTGCAAGCGGTTGGCTGAAGTATGTTTACATGTGAATGACTTTAGTGAAGATAGTGGCGCTCCATCTTCCACCTGCTGCTGGGCTGCAACATCCTCCTGCTGCCTCCTCTTTCTTTCCAGCAGTCAAGTCTCAAGTACATACTGGGGTCTTGCCTGAGCAGCTGTAAACAACTCAAGTAAATCAGGAAAGCTCATATCAAAAGCACTTTGTTTGTAAACCCTGGCTCTACAACAGCTACTCCACTAACTTCTTTTCCAGAAGAGGTAGAAGTTGAGTCAGAGGCCGATGAGCAGATGGTGGAGTTAGAGATGGATTCTTCACAGTCAGATGAGGTTTTTTTGCTGACCTGTGTGACAATCACAGATGTTGTGAGGATTTGGCTTCTTGGTTGGATCGAGATGGAGTGGCTGATTTGTTTCAACATCGGCAGGTGAGAATAAATCCCTTCCCATTCCTGCTGCCAATCCCCATGCTAGCTACTCGTGCACTCAGATCCCCATGCTACTTGTGCACTCATGGAGGCCACCCAAACATATCATTCATTGACTCACATCAGGTCACTTGTGGACAATAAGTCTGGTATGTATGGTTGGAGGGATAGGATTATTGTTCATTATTTTGTTGACACTAATGATGGTGAGAGATCTAATTGTGGTTGACAAGGCTGGATACCTGGGCGTGGCTAAAACATAACCGGTTAACCGGTACTTTACCTGGCCAGGTGTATACAAGGACATTGTAAAACCTGTAAGTTGTTTTCTAGTAAAACCTGCAAGTTATTGTGCTATAGTTAAACAAACATTCACCTTGCAAGGCCCTTACCAACGAGCCCCTCCCTTTTGTGTGCCTCTTGAGAGGCTTGCTGTTGACTTGGTTGACCCTTTGCCTAAGAGCAGAGACGGTTACAAGTATTTGCTGACTAGTACGTGTTGTTAGCAGGTACCCTTTTGCAGTGCCGTTGAAGGTTGTGTCAGCAGAAAGTTTATATGAAGCCTTGCTTGAGATCTTGTCCCAGACTGATATCCCTGTCGTGAAGCTCTGTCTAACCAAGGCACCCAATTAATGGGAAAAGTGACGCAGCTGTGCAAGTCACTGCATATTCATCAGGTGAGAACCTCTCCTTATCACCCTCAGGCCTGGCACTTTAGAGAGATTTCATTGCACCTTGATGCCGATGCTAAAGAAGCTAACTGCCAACTGTTTGGACTGGCCAAAGCAACTAAAGTTCTGCTTTTTGCATTATGCAATATACCTAACAGGGATACTGATTATTCCCCCTATCAACTTATTCATGGGTTAGAATTGCATGGATCCTTAGAGTTGTTGTACCATGGGTGGTTTGGTGGGGAAAGAGAATGTATTGATTTGGGGATTGGATGACTAAATTGGACAGATTTTTAGATGTGATTCGGTCAGCCTTGGAAGAGAAACTAATATCTAGGAGGTAATCCAGGCACATTACTGTGATCTTTCTAACTTGAGATCATTTGAATCAGGTGACAAGGTATTATTTAGAGTTCCGGGATCACATGGGGAAATAGCATGTGTAAAACCAAATTTAATCTTGTGCCACGTGTTCTCTCCCCAGAGCAGCAGATCAGAGTGCAGGAAGTATTGGAGGAGTTCCAGGGGTCTTCGCTCTCAACCTTGGGCTCTCTAAGACTGGCCTGCATTGCATCAAGATATAGTTGGAGGTACCCAGTTAGGCTCAGTCCGCAATGGCGAGACCCAGTTAAGAAAGAGATAGAAGACCTTATACAATTGGGTGTGATTGAAATATCTGACAGTTCTTGGTCTAGCCATGTAGTTCAGGTGAAGAAAAAGGATGGGGGATTGCGAATATGCATTGACTTTAGAAATGCACCTGTTACATTCCAGCAAATGATGGTGGGAATACTCAGAGGTCAAGAGAGCTGGTCTTCTCAGGAATTGGAATATTTGGGGTGTGTGATAGGACATGGAGTGGTATGTGTACCTGATGCTAGGGTGGAAACTACTGCTAGTGTTGTGAAACCTAATACCATAAAAGAGCTTAGATCTCTCTTATGTCTAGTAGGATACTACAGGAAGTTCATTGCCAACTTTGCCACATATACCAAACATCTCACTTCTGCTACTACAAAGTGTACGCCTCGCAATGTTGTTTAGTCATCAGTTATGTTATCATTTGAATGCGTTAAGTCATCTTTTGTGTGATCACATTATATTTACCATACCTGTTTCTAATGATGTATTCATTCTATGTACTGATGCATTGTATGTTGGTGTTGGTAGTGTGTTATCTGTTGTCAGACACTATGTAGAGTTGCTGGTGGCCATTTACTCTCGACAGCACATGGACAGAGAATCTTGATATTCAGCCACACAACTGGAGGGGGCTGGCTGTTGTTGAGTCAGTACGTATTTTGAGGTTTATCTCACTGGAAGAACTTTCATGTTGAGAACTGACCATCGGGTCCACTGGAGAATTTGATGCGTTTACAGGCCAGGTGTGGAGAATGGAGTGACTGACCCCCTGTCTCAGCAAGGCTGGTCGGGGACAAATATGAAATACCGATTAATTTCCAAGAGATGCGTTAAGGGCTCAGCAGGATTTGATACATCCCACATTTACGACTAACTCATAGAGACATGTTTTAGTGTCAAAAATGTAGTTGCCAATTGTTGTTTCATGTCATATGAGACAAAGTGACTGTGTGTTTATGTCAAACATGTAATTGTCGTGTCATTGTTGTTGGGCACTCCCATTAGGGCCTCTGGACCTGTTAGGATATATAGGGCAGGTGCAGGGTCATCATTTTCAGTCAGTCGGTCATTTTTTTTTCCTTCATTATTCTTGAAGTCTGCATAAGATTTGTGAATGGGGATAATAAACCGACTCTGTTGGTTCCGACTAGTTGAATTAGAGTGTCTCACTTTTCCACAAAGTCGACAGATGAATCAAATATTTATTGAACACGAGTTCTCTTGCTCAGCCACTTTACTCCTTGAAATATACGAGGACTGAATAGCAGCACTGCTTCGTGTCATGATGATACTCATTTTGATTGTACCTTTTCATTGATGAATGAATATTATATTTTTGCTCTGCGGTGGGACTTCAATGGAGGAATTATTCAAAATTTTCTTTCAATGAAGGCATCTCTTAGTTTCACTTTTTTTTTTCATGCCCATCAAATAAAATTCAAAATGCCTCCAAACTGTTCTTCCAAGTGTACCTAAACCTTGTGTCTAGAAACAACCTCAAACAAACTTCAATGAACAACACAAAGTTCAATAAACAGAAATCAGGTAACATTTTATTGATGAACACTCTTAAAGAGTTGAAGTATTGTATGAGGCAAATTTACTTCAAAAAGCTATACAAATAGCCTTGTAACTAGTCTAATTACTTTAACCAGCAAGATGTCACATGCTGCTACAAGTGGAAATAATGTCCCCAGCTTCTTACCAGCACCATTAAGACAACAAGTGGCCTTGAGGTATTACTCATAGCCACTCATTACAAATTTACAAGTACTCATAAAGTACCCCATACATTTCAAAGTACTTTGCCCCATGTCTGGTTATACGTAGATTACTTTTCATCTTCTACGCCAGTTTCACACACATCAAAATCTAGTATTACAATATTTAAAGGTGTTTATTTATCATTGTATTCAATGCTGAAAACAAAGTAATTAGCTATGTAGCATGACTCTTGCATAATACATTTTAAAAACATAATTGTATATGCTTGCATGAACATCAGAAAACTTGGCTGTATTCTTTAACTCTTCCCATTATAAAATAGTCAAACAATGACGAATTATTTCCTTTTCGCAATGTCTGGCCTATAACAAACACACACACAATCACAAATCATGAAATGTAAAAAATGTTACTTATAAAATTGCCTTTCAACATGCATAAACAGAGAAAAATAACAAATTGGTAGTGAAGTATTAAGCTACCTAAATAATTAGAAACTAATCTACCACAGTGTTATTTTCAAGTATATTTTTAAGCATTGTTTCCAGCAAGTTCCAAGTATAAGAATTGTTTCCAGCAAGATAGTGAATGCTTTTACAGTATTATAAAAAGTCTTAACAAATATTACTACATTATAAAGTATGTTCAGTCAAAGTAAGTCTGCTCACACTCCTAAATTAATCCCTGTACTCACGCCAGCAGAGACTGTGCTCCTCCACTGATTAATATGTACGGAGACTGAGCAGCTTTCTGCTTGGATTGGAGAACAGAAAGTGTGTTAAGAGGTGTGTCTGTTGAGCTTGCAGAACTCAATAGCTGAACACAGATATATATACATTATTTTGTAAAGTGGAACAAAATATTTACAGGAATAATTTTCACATCATCACGATTTAGAAATGGTACAAATACATTAGAAGTATGTATGGTTATTCATCAATTCATATCTCAGTGGAACATTTATCTTATTACCACACAAACAACTAGCAATAATTCACCTTTTCTTCTTGAATTTTCTTCAACCTTTTGTCCATTTTCTTTCTACCAGATGTACGGCCATGAAACTTATGTGACATGAAGCGAAATGCCTAAAAAATAACCAAATTAGTCTATACTCAAGTAAGTGCAAAAATTACTGAGCAAACTCCAATCAAATCTTCAGAATTTATATAAAAAAGTAGAAACATTTTAGAACACCTCCCTGTAGTTGAATTTGTGTTTGAGTCACATGACTAGCACATAGACTAATAATTGAGGAACTCCTCCCATGATAACACCCCCTCCCCTCCCTGAAGTTTCCAGTTGGTTAAATAGTAATGTCTTGAAAGTTAATGAATGTTTTACATACACTAAAAATAGATCTGAGTTCTGACAGTATATAGCCATTGACCACTAGCCACTAACAAATATATAAGTACTTTCTTACCCAAAGTAACTTCTACAGTACCAAATTTAGTCATTTTGACAACTGAAGTACCAATAGCTCTTGACAAAAAACAAACAAAACAAAACAAAACAAAAAACAAACAAACAAACAAAACACACAACAAAAACAAAAAACAACAACAATTCATCCCAGGTTCTTGTAACCTTCACAATACCATAGTAACCTTTTTTTTTTTTTTAACTTTTAGTGACAAGCTAATCAAGAAAATATTGTAGAAATTTTTAAGTCTAATCTTAAAATAAAACTTGCTTACTGGTATAATACCAGTAGAAACTAGGGACAAGCTTGAAAGAGGAGGGATTAAATGGGCATGCAGAAAGAAAAATGTGAAAGGGAGCAAAAGAGGGAAGAGATAAAGAAAGAAGGGGAAATATGAAGACAAATAGTCTGTGACTGGAAAGTTTGAGTCCAGTAGTCATCCAATTTATTCAATTAAACCATTATGCACCACCACATTCTGAAAGGACAAGCAAAGCTATACTGGCTCCCTTCCCTGAGATTCTTTGAATGAAGGAGTGAATAAACGAAGGAAAGAAAGAATGAATAAAAGAATGAATAACCATAGTTGTAACAGCACACATCCACGCTAAGGGATAAAAAAAAAAGTGCTTCAAGTTTACACAATGCTTATGTACCTCTTTGGTGTTCAGAAGTCTTCCAGTATCATCTACATATTCTATATTTACGTTGGGATTGTAATCTTTCTTCTCAGGAAAATAACTTTCTCTGCCATATCGTGAAAGTTCTCTGAAAAAAAAATGTCGTGAAGGAAAATTCATACTTACCCATCTATATGACATCACAAATGTTACAATTTAATGTAACAATGACATGAGCTACTAACTGCCTGTATTCATATACTAGCACTACTTTCCTGCTTGCCTTTTCTCTTCTCAACCTCTCTCTCTAATCGAGCTATTATCATTAACCTAACCCCTTATTATTATTATTAGTATTATAGTAGTAGTAGTAGAACCAAACAAGAGTATAATTATATAGTGATAGTAAAGATGTGATGTATTTATTTTTACTTACTTATCCCTTTCTCTTTCCTTTTGCCTTTCGTATTCCCTTCAATAGAAATAATAAAGTGTAATAATAATAACAATATTTTGTAACCTGATGAAGACAGCGGTATGACTGTTGAAACATTGTTATCAGTATGTACCACTATAAAACGTTGATATAAGAGAACAACAATATCTATCATAATAATAATTACAGTACCAAATACAGGAGTTCATTTAAGAATTATCGAATGGGGTCACAACTTCATACATATTTAATTAACAAGATGTAACAGAAGGGTGGGAGCACAGTGTTCTTGTTTTTCAGTAAAAATCAGAAGGTTTTATGATTCTTATTCACAAAAACAGCTAGCCCAAAATCATTTAGTACTTACACATCCCTTTTCCCAACAGATGTGATTACTTCGACATTCTCAGATTTCTTAGATTTTGCACTAGCATCAACAAAACCTTTCTTGGAAGCTAATTGTAAAGTTGATGCCACACCAGCAGCTACAAGTGGTTCAGCTTCTTGGTAAAGGTCATCAACCTAAGCCATTAACAAAATCAGTAGTAAATATTTCCACCCACATGTAGTAATTGATTACCTTAGGCTTTTCTTTCTTCTTTGAGTGCTCCCTCACTTCTTTCCACCCGCCTTCTTCTTCTTCTTCCTCCTCCACCTCCATACTTTCTTCTTCAATGGGATCATCAAGGTGATCAGTAGACGATTTTCTTCTAGCCATTTCTAAGCACATAAATTGCATGCCAATTCGTGCAATAAGTATTATACTATATATACTATATGAAGTCTGCCAAAAAGTCACATAGTCACATAAGATCTTATTGAGCTAACCTTTCGAATCTTCTTGATCTTCTCCACCAACTTGTTTGCAAAATTCAGAAATTCTATCCAAGACTATAGTAGGTCCTACATCCGAAACTTCAGCATCCTCCTTTGTTACATTTTGAAGCATATTTACAACCTTAGCAGCTCCTGTTGATTCTACTGAAGTCTTTGGCCTTTGCAACAACCTGCGGGTTCTATCCAAAATTGCACAAAAAGTCTTGTCTTTATTGTGATATTAAAATTTGAAAACACCAAGTAAATTTGTATACAATATCTGCAAATCCTCTTCTAAAATACAGACATATTCAAAAAAGCCAACTGACCAGTAGCTGTGCTGGGTTGGTAAAGCATAGTCAATACAAATGCTCGTTGTTTTTTTTTTTGGAGGGGTTTGCTTCGTTTTTGACTATTAATCGTGTCACCCAGTAATCATGCTAAGTTTATATGTTGTTGTATATTGGAGGGTGGATTATTGTTTGTAAGAAGTGTGCACCTTAATACATAGCTCTGGATATCCTTACATGTGGCGATGGGATAGGCTATTCCACAAATACTACTGGTAGCGTTGACAAAAAAGAAAAAGAAAAAAGCTTCGAGCAACGATGTATTACTCCCACTACAACCACTGAAGATCCCATCCCCTAAATTGTGTACCCCATCACTGGCACAGCAAGCAACATAGTTACATATGTCAAATTTCTATACAAAATTAGTAAGTGATAGTTCCTGTCATAGCACAAATAATATGCCACTAAAAGTTTGATATACTTCGAATTTCAGCACACTGATGAAGGTTACACTAAGTTTCACTTACTAATTAACCTTAGAGTGAGTTTTCAATTGTCAAGACACTAATTCACTAGTATATTGATTAATAATCATCACACTCATTGGCATCTGTTTCTATGCCCCTGATAGTGTCTCCCTGCTCCCTCACCAATTATTGTACATACCTCATTAGTGCAGTAGTAACAGTGGTATCTGCTTCATCTTTGAGATCAACAACGGCTAAATGATGTGCAAGTAAACACAATAAGGCAACAACATAGTAATAATGACAATAGATTGACTACCACTGAATTCTATCAATGGCTCTAAAAATTTTCTTCCACCTATGTATAAACACCGGGATGTACACTTAAACTCCCCCCCCCCCCCCCCCCCACACACAGAAAAAAAAAGGCACAAAGGAAATAATAGAATACTTGACGAGGACAATACCAACATTTAGTCATAATTACAGTAACATATCCACTCTTTACACGATCACTGATACTACAATATAACTTTAAGGTAAAGAAATGTTAACAATTTAGTTAGTGTGTGATTCATACCCACCTATAGACTTCATAGTTTCAGCATCTTCTGTCTCCATGTCTTCATCTAGATGCCTAACAATTTACAAACATACACACATACATACTGCACTATAGATGAAAAGTTTCAAGTGGTATGCTGCAGCACAAATAACTAGCGAGCTAGCCTAGTTAAAAACAGCTTTAAAAGTTTAATCTGTGGTTAATTTGTATCCCATAGAAGTTCCTCCTGTCTCAGTTCAATATAAAAATATCAGAATAAAAGCGTTCAATTGGTAACTGTTTTTTTTTTTTACTGGTTACTGGTGATATAAAATAATTTGGTGTAGTGGGGTAGATTAAGGGCAAAAAAAAGGCATTATGTTTACACGGCGGACAAAAGCGCCAATTTTTTTTATACATGTATCTGATCATAAAGAACAATAATACGGCCGGCTGCAAAAAATTTGTTGAACAGGTATAGATTTATGCACACAAATAGCAAAAATGCGAAAATAAAAACGCTAAAATTTTAAAATGTACTCTGATCACTCCCCAAGGCTTTATGTGAAAGAGATGTTAATTAACAGGTAAATTGAAGGAATGTAACAGCCTTATGATCTCACACTGCTGCTTGTAGCCTTAGCCAGAGCACATGGTCCAGCCATGAGTCTTGATTGGAAGTTCTGTGTTATCTGCCAGACAAGAATTACGTTGACCCACGAGATCTGCCGATGTGAAGAGACCACCTTTAGGTATATATTCTGCTTTTCTGAAGAATGTAGAAGAGTTTCAAAAGCTAGATGCTCTGCCAGTAAGGATCAACTTTGGAGACCAAGGAACAGCTCAACATTTTATGAGCAATCATGCTTCGTGGCATAAGCAGAAAAAAAAGCACCAGAAGTTCAATTCTTCTACGTTGGAACATGTTCAGCAGAGGGTAGGGAGAAAAAGAAAGGCAGATGGAGGTGAGCCTACTAGCCGTCCAAAGCGTCGTGAGTCTACTGCATTATTATGCATTTTTTGTGAGAGCAGCACTCCTGAGTTATTGCACGAGTTTAGTACTTTCAATATGGATAAGTCTATTAAAGACATGGCTCAGGAGATGTGTGATAGTGAAATGCTTGTGAAGATATCTGGTGGTGTTGACCTAGCAGCAATTGAGGGGAAATATCATTTTTCTTGCCTGACCAATTATCGCAATCGTTACCATGCCTTTTGTCGGGCCCAGACATCCCAGTCATCAAATAGTTTGGAGAAGCAACTAAAAGCACAGGCATTTGCGGAATTGGTAATGCATGTTGAAAATGATATTGAGAAGGGTACTGGTGTCTTTAAATTAGCTGACCTACATGCTTCCTATGAGGAGCGCATAGAGCAGCTAAATATAACAACCACAATAAACAGGAGACGTTTGAAAGGGGAACTTCTTGATTACTTTCAGAAATATGGGATACAGGAACAGTCAGATGGGAAAAATGTTGTTTTACTCTTCCCTAAGGGGATGCAGGAAATATTACGGAGCTCTTGCTGTCTATCTGAATGCAAATCAGAAGCTGCTCAATTTGCCAGTGTTACCATGATTGTATGCAGGTCAATGTTTCAGAATGAGAACAAATTCACATTTGGGAGACATTTTCCAAAAAATTGCCAAAAAGATTCCGTACCCTATAGCCTTAAACTGTTAATTTCCATGATTAAATGGGCCTAGTCTGAAAAGTGAAGAAAATAACACTGATTCCCAAAATTGTCTGACAATATCACAGATTATTCTTTATAACACACAAAAAAAGCATACTGCTTCAGAAAAAAGGAATACCAGGCATTCACCTGATCGTGAACCACCTCTACCTGTGTACATTGGGCTGAATATTCATTCACTTATTCGTAGCAAGCAACTGATTGAAAAACTTGACAGTCTGGGTATCAGCATCTCCTATGATAGAGTCATGGAACTTGAAAAAAATATAGCGCTCTCCATGTGTGAACCGTATCGGGCTAATGGCATTGTTTGTCCTTCGCACTTGAGGAAATGGCTTCAGACAGTAGGTGCTATGGATAACTTGGACCACAATCCATCTTCTACAACAGCTCGGTCTTCTTTTCATGGGACTGGAATAAGCATATTTCAGTTCCCTACTGCCGAAAATCCAGGCACTGCTATTGAAACAGTTTCTGCCCCAACAATGGAAGAAGTCTTACTTCCAGATGCTTATACTGTGGTTCCTGCTGTAGCTATGAAACAGTCCAATGCTGAAGTACCACAGAGGTTATGTGAGAGGTTTAGTGGCACTATTGAGGGTGCAAGATCTCAAGAGAAGCAATGGCTCAGTAATGCTCTGGAGTTGCTGAGCTCCAACTTCGACAGCTACAAGCCAATGACCTGGGCAAGTTTTCACGCCGATCTTCAACCTCAGGAGGTAATCTTACCTGCAAAATCTGCACTTCTTCCGTTATTCACTGAGAAAGCAGACACTCCGGCAATGATTAAGCATGCCATGGCTATTTTGAAGATGACTACTTCTTTCCTCAACCCGGGGCAAATTCCTGTAATGGCATGTGATTGCCCAATTTTTGCTAAGGCAAAGTTAATCCAGTGGACATGACCAGCAACCCATGGTGAAGACGTGCTGGTTGTGATGTTCGGGGAGGGGTTGCACTTGGAAATGGGAATGTGGAATATGCTTGGGGATTATTTGGCTGGCTCTGGATGGACCACAGCCCTAACTGATGCTGGCATTGCTACATCTGGTAAGGCCGATAGTCTTCTGTCATCTTCTCACCTTACAAGAACTCGTCATGCACACCAATTGACTTGCTTAGCCTTGCATTCACTTCAGCAACAAGCATTTAGCCAAGTACAGACTGACAGCTTTGAAATTTGGAGAAAGGATATGATCAAGAAGTATCCAACATTTCAGTATTGGGACACAGTTTTGTCAATGGAAATACTGACTTTTATAAGAGCTCACCGTGAGAAGAACTTCCCTTTGTACATGGAAACCTTGGAGGCAATTGTCGGATTCTTTTCGCTTTCGACCACTACAATTATGCAAGATAGGTTCCTATCCACATTCGAGACATGATGTCATTGCCTGCTTCAATTAAAGAAGAATTTTGGAACAAGTGGGTCATTTCGAAGACTGCAAACCAGTTTTCTAGAATCCCAATAGATCAAGCACACGAACAAGAAAATGCCAAAGTGAAAGGGAAAGGAGGAGTGATTGGTCTCACTGAAAGCCCAGCAGCTTTGAGGCGATGGATGATTTGCGGTCCAGAACTAGCCAGATAGTTTGAAAGTGAAGTGAATACAGGTGGCAATGGTGAAGAGTCACTACATCATGAAGAAGAGTTGGCTGCACAACTGCGATTTAAGAAGCAAGTTCAAAACCTCATTGATACAATCAATGATTTTGGAAATCCTTTTGAAGACAACTGCCCTGAGCTTTTGGTCTTGAACACTCGAGTTTGTGCTGATGATTCTGTTGTTGAAACTGTCCGGTCGGTTGAAGCTCTAGCAGTGACTTGCTATCAGCAGTACAAAAAAGATGTCATTACTGACAGAGTGAAGTCAATTCATGATGTGATAAAGAAGAACTCCCTGGCATTATTCAGTTCACCCAAGCAAAAGAAAAAATCCAAGTCTTCATTACAGCTTGCAGTTCAAAGAAACAATACTAGCCTCTTTGGTCGTCTATACATTGCCAATCAGCAGCATAACGGGGCTCCAGCGAAGTTTTTCCCCCATGAAAACCAGACCACCCCTCCTTCCTTGTCTGATTTTGGCAAACTTCGAACTGGTCAAAAGTCTATTCTTCTTTCGTGTCTGAGTTGCAGTGATGAGACTCCACATTCCCTCTTCGATTGCAAAATCTTTGATGGTGCAGCTGTGGTACATTTCTTGCCCTCAAAAACTGCCAACACCTTTTCAGATTATGCTGACCAGATCTTCATACCTTTCATCCAACATCAACTACAGGATACAAACAGAGTTGATTTTGTTTGGGACTGCTACTTTGAAAGAAGCATCAAAGGCATGACAAGAGACCAGAGAGGTAGTGGAGTTAGAACCAAAGTATCTCTACAGACAAAAATGCCAAAGAAATGGGATGACTTTCTTCGAGACTCCCAAAATAAGACAGAGCTTTTCTTTTTCCTTACGGCAAGAGTGGGAGCAAGTACTATTGTGTCTGAGAATAAAACACTATTCATGACAATAGGTATGTTGTTGATACCCTTGATGTATGCCTGCATGCCCTACTTACATGTTGCCTCCTTTTTCAGGTGATGAAGTGCTTAGCATTGGAAGTGATCACCAGATGCCAACTTCAGATCATGAGGAATCTGATACACGGATTATACTACATGTGAATGACTCACTTGAGAGAGGGCTACGATCAATCATGATTCGTACAGTCGATACTGATGTAGTTGTTATTTTGATCAGTCAGTTCCACAGTGTTATAGATAGGTTTCCAGAGGCGAAACTATGGGTTGCCTTTGGCACAGGCAAACATTTACGGTATTATAGCATCAATGCTATCTGTGCTCACTTGGGAAGAGAACAATCACGCTGCCTGTTCCATTTCACGCATTCACAGGATGTGACACCACGTCCTCTTTTTTTGGCAGAACCAAGAAAACAGCTTGGGCCACTTGGAACATTTACCAAGAAGTGAATCAAGCTTTTATCCACATGCTTGAGAACCCACACACTGCAGTAGATGTTGCCTCACCTTTTTTTCATCTGCTTGAAAGGTTTACTGTTTTACTCTATGATAAAACCAGTGCCCTGGAGTCAGTGGATAAAGCTCGTCTAGAACTGTTTTGCAAGAAAAACAAAAGTCTGGAGCATTTGCCACCAACTAAGGTACTGTTACATATACATCTTGCATGTTACTAGTACTTCACATAATTTTAATATGAAGGATGCACTATTGCAGCATGTCAAACTTGCAGTTTTCCAAAGTAGTATATGGGATACCAGCCATATACATACTCAGTATGTTCCCTCACCAGAAGGGTGGGGGTGGGTTGAAGATGATGAACACAGTTTGAGACCCTGACCATCCCTGAAGCTGCAGTAGCTTGCAGTGAACTGATCAAGTGGGGTGCAAATCAGATAGAGGCTGTACTAGGTGCAAGTGCATCAAAGCAGGATTATCATGTACTGATCTATGTAGTTGCAGCTGTGAAACTTAAACTAACAACAACTTTTAGTTGCAGCTGTGAAACTTAAACTAACAACAACTTTTACTTTATGCTACTTGCAATAGTTTCTGGTCACAACATTTTTGTGGTTTTTAACGAAGTATGGACTTCAAAGCTGTGCAAATATGTACATGTATACCAAAGCAGTTTTGCCATCATTATGCAGTTACATTGGCAATAGCAAGAAGAGCACCTAGTACCTTAGGCCTGAGTTTGCACATTATTTTGTGGTTGTCAAACGGAGTATTGAATATATTTTCGCGTTTTTTGGCTTTTTTCCCCGCTTTTAGTGCTCTAACTTTCATCCTATGGAGTAAAATTTTTGCAGCCGTCCCATTTCTGGTAGACAATGGTGTCACTGAACTGCAAAAAAAAATTGGTGCTTTTGTCCGCCGTGTAAACAAAAAATCCCTAATCTACCCACTAGTGTATCAAAGCCCAAGAGTAATGTTTAGCAGCACACTGTGACTACCTTTAAGAAGATATGTGCTAAAAAGATGTTGTGTGGTCTCCCTATGATATTTAAATGCATCCAATGCTTGAACTTTTTTTTCAATAAATGCAATGTAACAGAGATGCATTTCTAGCTTTGCAAAGTTCAGTACTCTTTACCCAATGGTCAACAGATGCACTATACATGTGCTATCATGTACATCCATATATATATACACACGCATGACTTCAATTTGTACATACATATATACACACATACTAGTGGTGTGCTTGAGCACAAATGGCGAGCGAGCCTAAAGACTATACTATTTTTATTGACTTCTAACACTGAAGCTACTGAAAATAAGGTCCAGTGTTTAAATTTAGCATACAGGGTAAAGGGATTTCAGTGCCATAGTAACAACTCTCTGCAACTGCTTGAATTGAAGGAAAAACAACAACAACAAAACAATACACGTTATTTAAAAGTTTTCTTTGTGATAGTCTTTAGCTAAGTAGTGGTTGTAACACACAATGCTTTGACACAGCTGGACATGCACCTACACAGACTTACCTTCGCAGTGGTCTAGTGGACAATGTATTTTCAGGTAAATACTGTGCGCACGGCTTATAATCATGACAAAGAGCGCCTTGACTTACCACCGCCACACTAACTCGAATAGAAATGGAAGTCCCTTAAGTTTAAGTTTTAACTGTACCGGCAAAAGAATTCAAACGTAAACAATTTTCAATTTCTAGGGTGATACGGGTACTGATCGATAAACCAGAGGATTCTGTTTAGTGCAATTTGGGACGGGGTCGACCACATAACTAACACAAAAACGCGAGGGTCAAAGTACAAAAATGCCTTACGTACGTCCATACATATATACAAATAAATAAATAAACTGACATCCCCGATTTTCGATTGTGTTACCCCTGTAAGTGTCTCGCTCGCTACGCTCGCTCGCCAATTACAACAATTTATTGTACATTAGTAGTTACAAAATGGAGGAAAGGATAAATACTGGCAAGACATCATTTTACTAATGAATTATGTGATAGCATAATGTGATCCACGAGTGCTTCACTCACTCACCGTCTTCGTGATCCATGGTCCTTTTTATCTTCACTAGAATTCAGAGGTAAAAGATCATCTGCCTTCACTTTCTCCTTTTTCCTTAATTTCTTCCTCCTCTTAGGCTTTTTGAAAGCCACCATCTCTTCTGTGGAAAAATACTCTGAGGCCACTTGGGCAGGGCCCATTGCTAGGGTTATCTAAAAACAATAACATCTAAAATGAGTCCACACTAAGGATGTTATGTCAAATTAGACTACATTAAAATGTATGGGGAATATATATAATACTTATAGCACGAGTCAGAGTACAATATGGGAAAATATTTTACGAGCACGCAAAATATTTTCACGAGCCAAAGGCGAGTGAAAATGTGGCGTGAGAGTAAAATATCATTCCCATATTGTACGACGAGTGTGATAAGTGATTTATTGCTTCTTTGAAATTTTTCTCAAACCGGTTACAATACAATTTTCATTGATTTTACTCGCTACGCGCGCGCTACAAGTAGCGTACAATATAAACCGTACAATATGGGAGAATACAGAACGCTCGCGTGATGCGGAAATATTCAAGTAAAAATATCAAAGCTGCAATAAATATATATATATATATTTTTTTTTTTAATACAGAAGTTGTCTATTCACTCGAGAAAAAATAAAACGGAATTTAAAACATTTGTGTATGTGCTAATATGTCTTCCAAATAATCAGAGTATGCAAATAATCAAGGTCCAAATAAATGAAGGATGAGTAGAGTAGATTTCTTGTAGACAAATATTTTAGTGATTACTTAAGTGATATGATGCTCAGTGGCTACTTCTTAATGTTTAAATAACTCAGTGAATTTTTTTTAAACATTACAGTGTACTTATAATATAGTGTACTAGTGAAGACATTTTGTAGCAGGCGTGTGGCGAATCACATAGTTGCCAACTATCACTATTTAGCAGTTGCTCCCGCTTTTCTCAGGTTTATGGAATTTTCCCAGTTTTTAATCCTTTAATCTAACAGTTGCGCATGTCCTAGGCTAATAGCAATACAATTTCCAGTGTGTAGGCTAAAATATAAATTGTAATTTATCCTGTACATACTAACTTCTAGCAGGAGTAATAATTCATACAGTTTTGATGCCGCAAAGCATTCCTCAGTGATTGATGAAAATTGCATCATCCCCACATATGGGCGTAGTCTATCCCAGGTTTTTATTTCGTTCTGGAAAGTTGGCAACTATGGAAATGGCCTATATGAATGTACTTGAAGTCATATAAATACTACCCTTTACCTCAATCATTACATCATGTGTAGCTACAACTAGGCTGTTTCTACTTGTTTTTAAACTAATGTACATGTATAGCATACTTACACTCTTTTCCTGTAAACGCTGCCTCACTATTTCTCTTTCTTTCTCTGCTGCGGTATCAATGAAACCTCCTTCACCTGGTGGCACAGTAAGTCATTAAGTGAGAAGAATAAGTACTACATGTATGTTCAAGTTATATACCTAATAAAAATGCTTTCTTTTGCTCTCCATGAATTTCTTCATCATACTTATTCAAAACTGATGTCTGAATAACCTAGATAAGAATAGAATTTAGCAATTAGATACCAAAATAGATGCACAAAAATATATTTATGCTAATTAATAAGGAATAGTGCACTTAAAAATAAAAAAGTAAAACTTGGCACACATATTTATTAGGTACAGATACATTTATATTGGGCTACTGTGTCAACTGTAACTATTTAAAATTTTCAATAAAGCAAATTTTCTCGGTTATATAAGGCATCAAAAGAAGCAATTTTTAAACAATTGTGACCAGAGTAGCCATTAACTACTGCAAATTGATACAATGTTATAAAACTTTCCATACTATACACACATCAAACAAGTGCCCAAATAACTGTTCTTACCAATGACTTATCAAAAAGTATTGCACATTTTTTTATGTAGAGGAGGCTCATTGTACTAAAAGTAGTTCAACAATGATGAATTGTAAAACACCTTGAATTAGTATGAGTAGTAGCACGGGTAACCATGCTATTCAGGTTTAATAGCATGAGTAACGCAATTGAAATAGCACGAGGCGAAGCCAAAAGCTATTTCAAATTGCTTAATGAGTGCTATTGATCCCTAATAGCACAGGTTACCCGTGCTATCACTTGTTAATAGTAGGCCAGCGTTTTAAAAAGTCATATGCAATTGTAGCTACACTGTATCGTTCTTCACTATCTCCTCATTTCAGGATTAGCTTCTGCTGGAATTTCATTTTCAACGTACGGTCCCTCCTAATCTGTTGAAAAACATTCCATCTAATACTGATAGAGGTTCTGTGGTAAAGAATGACATTGTCTCAAACTAGAAACACTCGAATTGTACATTTCCAAGGTCAACATTGCACGCGTGCGCACTTACCCGTACCATTTCACTTAGCTACCATAGTATTTCACTTAGTTACCATGCTATTTCAATTAGTTATACGCTATTTCACTTTCCCCGTGTGATTTCAATTGAACAGCGATTTTTCACATACATTATTGAATGGGCGGCAACTTACGCGCCGTACCGTACTACTATAAAAAAAAAAGGTATTGTTTTTATAATTCAGGGTGTGTACCCCAATATACATTACATATCCACTTGCTTGTTACTATTCTGAATAAACTTACATTTCCAAATTCATCCACTTCTTCATTTTCATACGGATTGTACTCCGATTTTCCTTTCCGTAACTCAGTATTTTTTGAAGCTTTCTCTGCTTCCAACATATTTAAGTTCATTAGAACTGGTCCAGACTCATCCAATACATCTATAAATAACAATTTTATAACTTACAACATACACAATGTCATTAAAAGTGTCAGTCAAACAACATTGAATGCAGTCACTCTCACTCTCATTCGTAATTAGTAAATGGATGTCGCAATTAAAATACACTGTTGGGTGAGATGACTTGTGTATTGCTATGAAACTCCATGTATTAAGTGTTCAACTGCTTTTACCTACAATTTAAACCCACTGGTTAGCTACTCAAATATATTAAATCCTAGATGTATGATCATTATAATATACAGCGACCAAAAAAATTCCAACAAAATATAACTTGAGGCATGATAACAGAATATAACATTACTACCAAAACAATTAGAGGATTCACTTACTAGTATCTTTGATGATTAATGTAACATCAGAACCCTCTCTGAATGCAGTTGTATCGTGTTCAACTTTAATACCACGTAAGTCTCGTGCACTGTACTCTCCTTGCCTCAATGGCTGCTATATAAAAAACAACAACATCTACTCTAAAACAAACAAACAATAAATTCCACAAAAAAACAAACAAACAAAAAAAAACAACAACTACAAACTTAAAAATGAAAACGAAGAATTTTAGCATAAAATTTGGCGATGCCAAAATATTTTAATTTGCAGAAGTCATGGAAAATTAGGCACTTGTACACAATTTTTCCTCTGTTATGAATTGAGGATGCAATAGTCCATACTCCCACTATTGTTCTAATATGAATTACTTCATAGAACAACACATTTTAATGAGTCATGGACATTATGGTAACATCGCAGAACAGCTAACAGAAGAAACTATGACAAAAAAAAAAAAGAGTAAAAATTGAAAGTAGATGTACATAGCAACAACTATAAAAAATATCTAAATTTGTAAAAGTAAGTCTTTAACTTGAGAAAGCCCACAGAGGATCTCCATAACAGTTCAGAGGGATCTACTTTATTCAGGGTCCTAAAGGCTTTAGGCTGTAGGTCCGCGACCCCAGAGAGGGCACTACACCAAGGGCCTTAATTTAGAACATACATATACAACCGTTCCTAACAATTGCAATTGGAGGGATTCTACATATACGATCCCTGCCCTGAAGGTGAGTACACCACATATAAAATTCCTCCCTGAAGGACCAAAGAGGTTTTAGTCACAACACAAAAACTATACCAGCTATGTCCTAAACTAACTTGTTTGATTATTTCTAGGATGCTTTATAAACAATACAAACAAAAAACAAACAACATACAATGAATCTAACATTTTCTGAAAATCACAGACTACAGTATGGCTGCAAAATTAGTATTTGGCCTAAAAGGTCATAATCCAAATACAATAGGTACCAAAAGAACTTAGTGTTAACTGTGAACTGAACTAACACTGTTTTTAAATACAATAACTTATTGTTGAATAATGAACTATATAGTTAGCAAAGTTTATTCTTGGCTTCTGCTGATGTTTAGTCTACTGTGGTAGTATCCATGTCAGCAATTGAGCACTCACTACACATTCTCACAATTATTACTGAAGTGCATTGCTACATGAACCGGTATGATACATCATACATGTAACGAAAGTGTGAAACACAACGTCCTCTATACAATCTAAAGGTCTCATTAGTTATTGATAGGATGATTACAAAACTGTGACAAATAAATCTTCTAATAAAAATTGTTTGACACCAAAACTGTGCGTGGTCAGTGACACAAACACTGGGTGTTGTCAATGAAATGGGTGCAGCTTTTAGGACAGCATATATAGCATGTACAATAGATATATTTAAAATAAGTTATAGTTCAAGTGTGAGGTGTAACTTTAGGATGGATTGGTGGTCCTCAATACATTCCCTGTTGATTTTAGAACTCTTCAACATGCCTCACTACTTTTGATGAGTTTTTCATTGCCCACTTTTCTAAATTAAGTCTCTCGCTCTCTCTTTTATTAATGAACCTCCACAATGACTAACTATGTTACTGTAAAAACAATCCATACAAACCTGGCCAGGTCTCATGACTTCAGAGACTAGATCACTCACACCAAATTCCTCATCCATTTCTTCCAGCAGCCTGGCCTAAATAACAATGCACAATTATCGTTATAAATGCACTAAAGGTTGATATTTCAGCTGAAATCTTCACAGTAAAAAAACAACAACAACAAAAACAAAAAATAATAAAACAACAACAACAAAAAAAACAAACTTGTAGTATTGTCATATTTTAAGTGCATATTTAACTGACAGCATGAAGTGAATCCAGAATAGAAAGAAATATCTCAGTTTGTATCTCTATCATCAACATATGCTAAAACAGATAAGTGAAAAAGAAAAAAAGGGGGGGGGGGGACTGATCTAAGCAACAAATCCTTCACTACCATGGTGGTTGTACTTGTGGTTTAGTGGTAATTGAATGTACAAACAGATTGATTACAGTTCAATTCAAAGGAGTTGATGAAAATGGAAGTTACTATGTAGTTAAAAAATAAATAAGCTTATAATAAAATAATAATAATAGTAATTTAATAGTAATAATAGTAATAATAAATGAAGGTTTAGAGTCTATTTAATCAATATAAGTGATGTTCATTGCTTCAGGCTCCCTGATGCAGCCTATTCCATGCCTTGGGCTTGCCAGCTCTGGAAATAAAGCACCAAAATAGAAGTCCTTCAGTTTAGGAATTTGTTCATTCCACCACATATCATTTCTGTTTATTCGTTCGATATGCAAGTCTTTCTCTGTGCACACTACAAAATCACACCATTCCACATCGCAGCAGTACATTTGGCATTGCACTTGATAGTAGTAATCATGCCGTTTCTTGAGAGAATATACTGCTGAACCAGAATTCTCTAACTTCTCCAAGCAAAATGTTTTGTTTGTACAGGCTTCAGCAATTGTTTGTTCTCTCACAGAGAAAGGATTCTTGATTTCTACTAGACCCTTAGGTGAGACTGCAGTTGGGTCATTCACTACTCCATCAGGACTAGCAGCCAGCCACAGAGTATCCACACATAATTACAAGCCCGGACAATTCAACAGTTAATGTCAAATGACCATTCTGCTGCTGATATGCTACATACTTTTCTCTAGCCTTCTCTTCTCTGAGGGTACCATACATTGTGGCCTTGCTCCCTTTGAAGGTGCTGTATAGCAACCCTTTCGCCTTGTTACTCCTCTTCGTGTTCCTTCTCATTTTGGCAATGCCACCAACTTGTGATGCTGTTAGTCTTTTGGCTCTTTCTCGTACCCAGACTGCACATCTACTTTGTTCACGTGTGATATGCTCAATATGTGCCTTGTCTTGAGTCGATACTACCACTTGTGTGGAATAAAACGTTCTCATCAGTTCGCGTAGACGCTCCAGTGAAACATCATCCACGACTTCATCAGGCTCAATGACACCATCACGTCTATTATACGCTTTACGAGCTGCAATTGAGTCATCATTTGATGAATACTTGCTTCTTCGTCTGCTTTTCTTGGCTTTTTCTGAAGATTTACGCCGTCTATCTTTCTCAATTATCTTTTCGGAAGAATTTGCAGCGTTGACGAAAACTTCATTAGCCAGACAACCTGTCATTCGTTCCCACACAGCAACTCCCAAGTCTTTTCTGCAGTCCAGCACCACAACACCTGAACTGAAAAGAACCACTAATTTTGAATTAGCTGTTTAGCTTTGGATGCAAGTCGACCAACTAAATTCTGTACATCATGCATAAGTTGTTGACTAGGTACACATGTTTGCTCGTCTCTGACTAGGAGATCATCGATTGTTTGCTCCCATATCTGTTGTTGCTCTTCAATAATGTCAATAGGACCTAGTCGTAAAAGAAGACAGTGTGGTATAAATTACTGTGACTAGAATAATAGTAGTAATACTAATACTACTACTACTAACAATAATAATAATTAGCAATAGTAATAAATAATATAATAATGAATAAATGAGGATAATGATGATGATGATATAAACTTAATAACAATCATTATCATTACTATTCATTAGATGTATTCTCCCTCTTTCACAGGCTTTTTTTTTTTAACAATACAGAATTAAAAATATTTGGTCGCCACTGGGAATCAAACCCAGGACTACTTGTATAATGCACAAGTGCTCCTGGGTTCGATTCCCAGTGGCGACCAAATATTTTTAATTCTGTATTGTTAAAAAAAAAAAAAAAAGCCTGTGAAAGAGAGAGAATACATCTAATGAGTAAAAGAATGATGAGAAAGAAATTGTGAAATCATTACTATTATTATTATTATGTCGTTGATTGCAGGCACTTACTTTGGAGGTCTTTTCTTTCATTAGACTGTTCATACTCATTTCCATCATCACTGGACCTTAGAGACTCTTGCTCCTTCTCTTTAGCATTCTGACAAAAGTCAGAGCTACACTTCTCATGCTGACCAAAGCAATGAAAGGGACCATTGATGAGGTCACGCTCCAACTTCTTCAGTGCCTTAGCCACATCAGACTCCTGGCTCCTCATATTAATCGCACAGCGTGCAGCGCTAGTGAGTCTACGACGCATCTTCTCAGTGAGGCCTACCTTTCCTTTGTACTCTGGTTTCTCTAAAACAAGCTTTTCAAGAGAGGACCGATAGCACTTGCAAGCATGATTTGCGCACTCCATCTTTTCTATAAAACGCCCCCATACCGGCACATTCTGAATCAATGTGGAATGTACACTGCTATCACCATCTCCAATGAAACGCATGTACCTAACACCATGAACTGCTTCTGCTTGCTGAAACCCTTCCAGTATAATGTCACTTTCCATTTGAGATGAAGACTCACTCCAATTTTTGAAACATATGTTTTTCTTGGGGAATACCTTGGCTACAAGCTGCACAGTACTTGTTGCAAACACTAATATGAAGGAGTTTTCCAGTAATCTGGCCAATTATGATACCCACTCCAGATTTGGCATTGTAGCTATGACAATGAGAATGTTTGCTCCATCCTCCATCGACTATGACTGTGATGGCAAGGACTCCTTGATGGTATCCTCAGCAAGCCTTTTTTCCACTCTACCAGCCTCTGCCATCACCTCCACCAGCTGTTGTTCCCACCATCGACCAATGCTTCTTTCAGTACTCACACAGTTCTTTGAGGACATCACTGGAATACCTAATGTAGTCATGGTCTCATGCAATTTGGAATAGCCCCCACCAGTTGACATTTGACCCCAAACTGCTGCAAGATTGGCCTCCCACCATAATTTGCCACTGGGACCAACTACTTTCTTTGATGTTGTCAAAGGAATATGAAAGTTACATTTTGAACATCGACTAGACATGATGGGTACAAGCCCAGCCTTTTTATCACCACTTAAAATGATCTGACTGCTACACTGAGAAGCATGAGTCATCAGTTGATCAATAAATTCTTGCAGGTTGTCCTAAATTTACAATTCTGGATCCTTCCAATTCACCACAAAATGACTGCCTCAGTTTAACACGCTCACTGGCCACCTTCTTTGCATTGACCTCCGATGTTTGTTTCTGTGGTTCTGTTGTTGTTTTTTGTTTCCCATGCCTCCTGTTATATATAATGATTGACTAATTTTACTGAATCTTTGATAAAGTTCTGCTATTTTAGTAAGGCAGAATGAAGGCCCTTTAGCCTAAATGCACTAGACAATACTAACTTAGTAGATGTCAGTATGCTGTTTATAACTTACTTGTCTCAAGAAGCAAAGAAGCCAAAAAGAAGCCACTCAAGCACGTGGAAAGTTGTTCAAGTGCCGCCAAAATATCTAATAATTTGCGTGGGTGATGGCCCGCTTCAGCTGATCTGCAGTTTTCTAATGCCGGCTATGCTATGCTTAAAGCTACCGAGGGTACGGGTCTAGCATCAAATTTAGCAACGCTGAACGACGTCATACAAACGACGACTGTTCCAATTATACGTTGTACTAGTGGTGTGCTTGAGCACAAATGGTGAGCGAGCCTTAACCTACACTATTGTTTAACTATTGATTTTAACAACTAACATTCAAACTACTAAATTAAAGTTGAGTTGTTAAATTACGCATATGCGGTAAAGGGGATTCAATGCCATAGTAACCGCTTCCCGCAACTGTTTGAATTGAAAAAGAAGAAACACAATCAAGTCACGTTATTTATACTTTTTCTTTGTGATATTCTTAATAGTAGTTGTAAAGCACAATACTTTCACACAACTGAACATACCTACGTAAGACTTACCTTCGCGGTTCGTCTAGTATTTTCAAGTAAATACTGTTGTGTAGGGCTTATAACTGTGATAAATAGCGTATTAACTTACCACCGCCAACTAACTCGAATAGAAATGGAGCTCCCATAAGTTTTAACTGCACCCGCAAAACAATTCAAAGCAGTAAACAATTCAATTTCTAAGGTGATACGGGTAATGATCGCTAAACCGTAGGATTCTGTTTAGTGAAGCTTGGGACGGGGTTGAACACAAAAATACGTGAGAGTCAAAGTACAAAATGACATACATACGTCCAAATATATAAATAAAACTAGTGGTGTGCTTGAGCACAAATGGTGAGCAAGCCTGCCTAGTTAAAACTACAGTATTGTTACTACAAAATTTATATTTTAGCTTAATTCATGCAGAACTGTATAATAGCAGTAGCAAACACAAATACCAAATTACACTCTTACCTGAGTAATGGTAACTTCTGTAGTATCAGACTTGAGCAATTCTGACTACCTCAATTTATACCAGTAACTCTTGAACAAGCTCTCAGCTACAAAATAAATAGGCCAGTGTTATTTTTGTAATATTAGCCAACAAATATGGAATTACTACTTGCCTCAATTTCCTGAGTATTGATAACTTCTGTAGTTACAAATTTAAGCTATTTTGACTATCTCAATTACCAGTAATTCTTGACATCAAGCTCTCAGTTACAAAACAAAAGACAATTAATTTTAGCAAACAAATACAAAATTACTTTCTTACCTCATTTTCGTGAGTAGTAGTAACTTCTGTAGTATCAAATTTGAAGCCATTCTGACTATCTGAATTACTAGTCCCTCTTGACAACAAGCTCTCTACTACAAAAAGAAAGGCCAGAGTTATTTTTGTAATTTTAACTTTCAAATATGGAATTAAGTACTTAACTCAGTTTCCCTCTAGTAGTGGTAGCTTCCTCAGCATTGTTATAAGGTACTCTGACAGTGGTAACTTCTGTAGTATCCAATTCGAGCCATTCTGACTACCTCTAAATTAACAGTAACTGGTGAACAAGCTCACAGCTCTAACAAAAAATAATAGCCACAGTTATTTTTGTAATTTTAGCTAACAAGTACGGAACTACGTAACTCACCTCAGCTTCTTCCAAGTAATGGTGGCTTCCTTAGTATTTAGACATTCCGGATAAACCTACAAGCGGCATTTTTAGCAACCCCAAAAAACGACGAAGTTTTGAAATTTAGTCTGGTAAACAAATACCCGATTTTGCATTATCCACCCGTAATACTGTCTCGCTCGCTCCGCTCGCTCACAAAAAATATCCCAAATTTTCAATTGTGTTACCCCTGAGAGTGTCTCGCTCGCTCCGCTCGCTCGCCAATAAATTCTACATAAATTCTAGATCTAGCATTTGACGCCAAAATATTTTTTTGGTTAGCCCTGTAAGGACAGTCAAAGGAGTGCTAGAAGTTGCAATTTAGTAGTGTATTGTGAAACCATCAGGAAGGTCAGTCTATTAGCTTTATTTTTTATCATAAACATGACCCCATATTTGCTGAGACCTGTTGTAAAAGTTGCTTAAACTGCTAGCTTATTGTAGTTGTTGTGCTGACATTCCCGTACCCTTAAAAAGGGACAAATAAACCACTCTGCAGTATACAATAACTACCTTTTCCTCAGCTTTTCTCTTTGCTTCATCTCTTTTACGCAACTTGGCTACCCAAGATACTGCATCTTCATCCCCATCATTGTCATTATAATCACCAGATTCACCAAGAGATTTCACAGAACTGGAATTAAAATAATTATATAATCAAAATATATTAACAATTGTGTTACCAAAATGGAAACTTACTTGAGTTCCTTGAGAAGCCTTCTTGTTTCTTTCATTGTTGCCATTTTATTCCGTAGCTGTAAGATAAAAAATAACTTGAGTCTATTATATTTACTAATGGGTTATAATTTTAAAAAAAAAGCTGTCACGTAATCTTTCATCAATGGCATTCCTGCATTAGGAGTTACACATTGTCATGGCTATAATGGCTGGACAGCTTATAGGTTATAGGAAGGGAAAATGAGGACTTGAAATATATGGATAACAGGGAGTTGAAGTTATATGCAGTAGGACAACATGCCACCATTGCATGCACTGCCTAGTTCAGTGGATAGTGTCTCACAGAAAGACTAGATAATCCTGAAAAATGTGTGCATTGGTGGAACAAAGTCAAGGTATTGTAATTGATGTAATTATATATATTTTTTGGTAGAACTACACTTTAAAATCCGCTTCAAATCACTTCTTAAATTTCGTTGGGACTACAGAAAACATGGTCTATGCTGTGCCCTGCACAATCACAGAGTTTCAAACTTTGTTGATTTTTACCACTACTTTGACTAGTCAAACTCTGTCACCACTGTTTGGGTTCGAAGGTGGCAGAAACGGATCCAAGCACACTTTTAGTACTACAGTAAGTATTTAAGAATGAATCTCGCTGCAATAACTGTTGACGTTGGACTATTTATCCCCCACCCCACCCCCAGTATGCAACAATATCCTGCCATTAGTTAGTCCTTCTAACTGTTTGAAATGGTAACCGTTTTAAAATAGATAAACCATGGCAAGTCCAGGAATTATCACTAGATAACCAGGATCGGGATGGTTATCAGCGTAATCCTTCAAACTCATGGCTTAACTATTATGTATGGACACAACACAATACTTGATAAAATTACTTTTTCAGCTTCCTTTTCTTCTCCAATATTTTTGACTGGAAACAAAATAGGTTCCTTTCGGCTTTTTTCTGGGGGGAAAAAAATACATGTAATATGAAAATTTAGTAAGGCCACGAACTTATGAAACAAATATGAAATTAATATGTTATGATGACGAACTTATGAAACAAATATGAAATTAATATGTTATGATGTTAGCTGATGCTTGCAAAATCTACTTTTAGATACTATTAAATATAATGTGTTCATTCATATTGCACGACCAAATATTAAGTACTGGAATCCTCCAGCTATGTAATAAATAAAGTTAATAAAAAGGAATTCACCATAGTAATACAACATAATATGAGTAACTACCTTCAATTGACATTTCTTCAGTTTCCTCTTGTGCAGCCCCTTTAACTTCCAAAGGCTTCAAACCAAGTGATATACGCAGTTTACTATAAACATAACAACTATACATAATTCTGCTTCATCCATTACGTATGTCCAACTCACTTGGTATCTTCAATACTCAGAGAAACAACATCTCCAGATGAAGATGGTTTAACCTCCACAGGTGAGAAGCTCTTCTCATCCTTTCGATCTGGAATAGATTTGCTCACCTTTCTACCATGTCTTTTACTCTCTGATTCTCTCATGCTCTCTGATTCTTTTTCCTCATACTTTTTAACTAAATTAAAGAAAATCATTACAAAATTCACCAAAAAATGCACCAACTTACGATCCTATCATAAATAACAATGACAGTTTTTTTTTGTTTGTTTTTAATTATTTATGTAGCAAGCAATCTTTGGTCTCAACCTCCTCCCTCCCTTGGGATATACATAGAACCTTACTTAGGTTATTAATAACTCAGCATTGATACCTTTCTTCTTTTCAGGTTCTTCTATTTCAGGAGAATAATCCCAACGACCAGCAGCAGCTTCATGTGGTCTGCTTTTATCAGCTTCATGTGGTCTGCTTTTATCTTTTCGGGATTCTTTCTTTCTCTCTCTCGAAGTTGACTGATTTCGCTTCTTATCACGCCTTCTTTCTCTTGACCTCTCCCGTCCTCTGTCTTTAGATTTTTCAGGGCCTCTGTCTCTGGATCGTGAGCGTTCACGGTCACCAGATTTTGACCTGTTACGACCTTTTTCTCTGGATCTAGACCTCTCACGCCCTCTTTCGTGAGGCTCATTAGAAACTGATCTCCTATGCCTACCACAGAAACAAAATTTATCCATTATATACAATAATCAAAGCAAAGATTTCTCCTTCACCAATTTCAAAGGATATTGACTGAGGAAGTCTCTTAGCACAGAATCTTCCAATTAAAGTACAATTATAGTACAAAATAAGAAAAAGCAACAAAATAGAGTTTTTACCATTATGATGTATATAATTAACCAACAGGTCTTCACAACACTGATAGCCTACAGATAAAAGCACAATACCATGACCAGCAACCACACAAGCACTAATCAAATTAGGCTATACATTTTTATTTAAAGAAAACGGAAAACTAAACAATAATGTACCTTATTCTGATGAAAACGTATGAAGCAGCAGTGAATTCGTTTGAAGACAAAGGATTCAACGAAAAAAAAAAGGATACAAGAACACGTACACAATAGTAGTTAAGCCACCATAACCGCTACATGCCGCCTATAATAGCATCGTGTCCGTGCTTCGCGGATCTTCACAATTATGTTCTAGTACTATCAGTGAGGGACCAATTCACATCAGTAATGCAATACCCTCGATTTATTTCCCAATGAAATTCCACACGTGTTAACTGTTAAGTTGAGATTAATGTGCTAGAATCTACTGATAGTAGACATTCTTTGAAAATTTACAAGGTTGCTCTATAAACAAAAATCTCTGCATTGTATATCTATGTCCATACTAAGGACAATACTTTACCAAGTATTATCTATAATAAGCATTACTAGGTTTGTATATCATCGTAAAGACAAAATACTATTATGATAAAAATGTATGTCAACCAATATCAAAATAAAATTTGCTTAAACTGGAAATGAAAAATTGCTGAATAAGCTCTTACTCAGTCAACTTAAGAAAAGAAAATTATGACTCATAATATACACTTGTCTGTCAATAATGACGCCGCTGGTGTGTGTATTCAATTCATGAGCTGAGGCGGGTTGGCAATAATTTGTTAAAATGGGTCGATAAAGTCTTCTCACTACTAATGACATATACAATAACTTCTGAATTTTTTCTCAAACCCCAAAAAGCGAAATATTCATTATTGAAGAAGTCAAATTGTGTTAGTACTTTCAATTTTGCAGTTTGTGGTTGAAATAGTATTATTTTTAATCATAATGGTGCAAAAATATTCTCTCATTTTAAAATATAGAGGTACTCAATTTGTTGTGTGCTATATCCTAGGTTTATATTTGTAACTATATTTTATAAGATTTGCTCAACAGAATTAATAAGAATATTTAAGACCTGAATTAAATAAATTAGGATAATAGTCATTACAGTAGCCATAACCAAAGTTGAAATTAGTACTCGGCAGCAATATTGGAGTACAACTTAGCAAGGTAGGGTCATTGGAGTATCCCTTTTAAAGGGAAGACCTCAAGCCTAACTATATGAATATTAACAGGTGTGTTCGAATCACTTCTTTTCTAAGGCTCCAGTTACATAAGTTATCTGATAGTGACAGACCTGACATAACGTCATTAAGTCTTGGTTGTAGTATTGGCAGTAACAGCGAGTAGTGTTAGATAAATAACACAGCGCTATTGCGAGGAAGTAGAGAAGATTTCTCTCTGATGGAGATGTCGATCATGTGAATAGACTGCACTTCATTGAAGAGTACGTATGTGATACCATTTGAGGAGGAGCAATTGGTCCCAACAATGTGAATGACATTCAAGTGCAAAATGAGGTGACGATGAAAGATACATTTATGTGATGGAAAATGAATTTCTGAGCTCCATACATTGCAAGAACAAATTAAAAAAAAGATTGTACTGACACAGTGGCTGATTTGAAGATGAAGATACATGTAGTTGAATTAGAACTTAAGGATGATGACTTATTGCTGCATTAATCTTGAAAGATAATAAGTACTATACTGGCAAATGAAGTTTGAACGAGCATAGGAAAATATAAGACAAAATTATAAGAGTTATAATTTTTTTCAACCAATTGATCATGTTTGTAATCAGATTAACAAGAGACATTGGAAAAAATTGCCCAAATGGCACCTGCATTAATCAATATTTGTAACTGTTGTTCCATTTCATAACACGATGTTTTTGTTCATGATACAGCTATGTAAATAGTTTTGGTAACTTTTTTCTGAATGCTTCCTACAATCTGGACTAAACCAGGATTAACATTAAAGGAATGACTTTATTTTTAAACATTAGAGACAAAGAAAAGTGCACGAGGGGTTATCACATCCACCTTCCTCTGGGCTCAGGTAGTAGCAATCTTCAACCTCTACAATCTTCAGTTTGGTTGTTCACTACATGAGGCTTCAGCTGATACATAAAGGGTTGGCTGAGCAGTCTATGAATGGAATTTGCCAAAAGTTTCACTAAAATAGATATGTCGAAAAACAACTATGCCTGATCAACACTTGACAGCCACACTAGTTCACGTGTGCATCTGATACCACAGAGTATAATTAGACAGATCTTGTCTGCTACTCCACAGCCTTAAATTTTCAGTGAGTTAACACTTATAAGCTTTCTGTACTAGCTCAACATAAATTAATTCCAGGTATTCAGATATGAATAATTCAGAGAGGCACAGAGGAATATCACTGCTGAGCGGAATAGGAATATACTTGGATAACTGGCCAGTAAAACTAAGAAAAAGTTTAAGTTAAAATTCTTCATCATGAGGTGGCGTAATACTCTAATATTGGTGTTGTAAATTTAGAAGATCTTGTTAAAGATGGCATAGGTGAGGGTGACATGGACTGTTCATGAACAATAGTGGACTTCATCATTGCCACACTTTTTTTTCTCTCCCCCTAATCAAGTCTATTCCACACACTGGGGCATACTACTCTGCTTTTAACACCCAATGGCACAATTCAGTAATTTCTTTTGAGTCATTGTCATAGACTCTTACTCGCACCCTTTCCCATAGAGATGCCCCATGGGAGCATGACTATCCCAATCCCGCCATACAATCATAGTGAGCAGCATGTATTCACCCAATTTCTTCTGCAGCAATCCATGAAGTGGGAGGTTTAGTGCTCATTCTTTGAGAATAATTTATAAATAATCAATATGTATATTGAGCTAAACTGACTTGATGCTGTAAACATTACTTTGCCACAATAATTCTTTTGACTTCTCTTGCCATCCAGCCAGAAAATTGTGATAACAGTCACACATTTTTATAATTGGACTTGATAATGAAGTAAATACATGGTAACATGCATGTGAGTAATGAGGTCACAAGCAAACACCATCCAGCCATTCCATTCTAGTAGTCTCATAAGGATCTAGACCTCCAAGAAGACTCAACTTGTCCTGGTAACTTTTCCTTCCCACTACATTTTTTAAAGCTGAAAAAAAAATCCTAGTAACAGCAACTCATTTAGATGATTCTGTCATAGTAATACAGGTTGATAAACCAATATGATCATGTGCAATAATCGTGTCACGGCAATGAGTCTATCAAGGCTTAAATGATAGAATTGCAAAATGTCCTAGAAAGTTCAAAAGGTCCAAAAATAAAGTAGAAACTTGGCAGAGAATGACTTATAGTAATTTACTAAACCTAACTAAAATTATTTAAATGGATTACTATATTAGTCCCACTCACATCAAACAAACTAATAATGGTCAGTCGAATATGCACGAGAAGGAAACTATCTATATTAATGTTGTAAAATACGTGAGTGTCAGTAGAGTTCAAATATACCCAAACACACCTTACTCACCTCGACTTATCTTTGTGTTTTTTCTTGTCATTACCGTGTTTTGAACCCATCTTCACCAACTATACGAGGTAAAAAAAGTCTCTCAAATGCTAATTCCAAATTTTGCGCACCATTACAGTTTCTTCTTCGAAAACCCTTTACCAACAAGTATGTATGGTGGACCCTTTACCAACCGTACATAATAGCGATAGGTAAAGGGTCTCGCTATACAAGACAAGGCAAAGTATGGCACACTTGAGGTTAGGACGAATTGGATTGACCGGTCGTACGGTCCTTGTGCGCGGTAGTCGAGTGGAGGGAGCCTACTTCGATCTTACCAGAGTTTTAAAAAACACAGGAATTGAAGCTCAGGTGCGTACTCTTTTATGTAGGTAACTGCTGGTAGTTAGTAAGATGATATTTAAGAGGGGATACTGTATAATACGTTGGCTCCACAAGTTTGTGACAGTAATTTTTGTGCACAGACATTTATTGCTTAAAATTGTTACTACTAGTATTTAGTGGACAGTAAAGGATGGTACGCTAGGCTGCTGCATCCATTAAAGGAATATTGTCTCGTCCTCTCCAAAACTTGATGGAAATGGTCCAAACAACCTTAAAATATTCTTTTTTTCCCCTCCCATAATGTCAGTAGACAAACACTAAAAAAAAATTCAAAGTTCTCAGTTTACATGGTTATATAGATTTTCATTTGTGCTTTATTTTGAACTATGATGAACTTTAATTGTAAACCAAAAAGGACACAAGTGTGCTACTCAAATTAAAATTAGTAGTGATGACAAAAATAGTAACCTAAAGAATACCAAATTGACTTGAAACCTAATTTTTATGCCCTAAGCTTAGCTGTAAATAAGGAACAATTTTATTGTCTATTGCACCTAACTACTGAAGAACGTCCACAAGTTGTGGTACAGTTTGTTTACCTGGGTAAAAAAATTAGTTTTGTGTAAGACTCGTTAGCTAATTAATAAATTTAATTTATTAATTTTTGAAGGTTAAATCAAAGAGGTTCTATGAGAAGCCAACATGGAAAAGAGTAAGAAAAAATTATGAGAAATGTGCAAGAATTTATAATCGGGAAATGAAAAAGAAGATAGACTTCGTGATGCGGCAAAATGATCCACTTCCTCCGACTGCTATTATTGGGCTTAAAAATTCCCCAATATTCAAACAATTTCAAGATAAATGTTCATAGGACAACTTACACTTTGACAGAGTAGTATTCATTCTTTTAAGCTATTATATCATATGATTATACAAATTCTAACACAATTTACTCGAAGCTAGATTAACCGTTATTTGTGAGCCTTAATGAGTTCAAAGCTAATAATTTAAAATAGTATAAGCAAGAGGCAGAAAGTTTAATATTTAACTTCCTTTTCTAACATGTTATTCTTGAAATATATGAGAATTTAATTGTGATATTACTTCAGTTCTTGTGAATTCACATCACCTGTCAAAGTAAAGGTTGATCTGTTACCCTCTCATAAAAATAATCACTAAAGTTAAGATCATTTACTCACTGGCATGAAGAATGTAGAAGTGTGACTATTGGCACTATATCAGTACCTTCTTTCGCTAAATGAAGTTGGGGATGAGATGTAAAAGGTTAAATTTGCCATTTTACTTTCAATTTTTTTAAAACTATAGTTCAACACAAGAACTGGAACTAGAAACATTTTATTGGGATATTAATTCTATCCATTGTGCTTTCATGGCAAATGAAGTGATGAAAGTTGAGAAAAATAGGGCAAGACATTTTTTTTTTTTTTTGTATTGATACAGTTGAGATCAAGAATTGCTGTGGCCAATGCTAGGAGAATTCTCTGGCAGGTCAGGAGTTATCTCTTACACACCAGAGTAAATATTTGGATCAGTGTTTGGCAAATTGGGGTTGAAATTCAATATCGAATACATTGGACAACTAAAAAAGTAGGACAGTTACTAGCTTGTTTTTACTTTGATGATTAATTTCTAACCCTTCAGAACTGTAGTTTATCTACCAAACCATACTATATATTTCATCATCTGCAAGTTCTCTCAACCAAATAGGGTTTAAGATGCTCCAATTGTTTCTCAAATACTATACCTTTATTAGGTACTGAACAGAGCCTGATAACTGTTGCCACATAGAAAATGCATTAAAGTAAACAGGATGTGGCTTAGGGCAATATTTTTCCATATCACCTGTGTTCATAGTTATTACGTCCCCCTAGGTTATAGAATTGTTACTAAGGTATTCGCGCATGAGCAGGACCTAATAAATTTATTATCCATTGGATACCCGAGAATATCACTCGTCTGATTGGCGGTATTTACGCTCGTGCCTGCAGCACTTGCGTAAATACTAAGCCAACAGACTCGTGATATTCTCCTGTATCAAATGAATAATATATATATCATGTGGGTGGCCTCAGACACTTTGCTAATGTGGTATGAAGTTAGAAATGTGATGTTGGTAAGAGTAATAAAGTTTTACAAGGGTCAAAGACTGAGCAGTATTTAGTTTATTGCATAAAGGCAGTACCATTTTTTTTTTAACCTCTTTATCACTATTCAGCTAATTGAGCACTTTATCACTTCTAAATGATCTTGCCATGCAAACGAAAAAAAATTTTTAACCACATTTTAATGTAGTGAAATTATTTTAAATACCTATCTTTAATTAGCTTTTAAGTTTACTAATACTTTTTTTTTTAGTAACACTGGAAGGCTTAACCATAATAAAGAGTCAGACAAGTTATTATTTAAAGCACATGTTAAAGATTTGATGCAGTCATTCTACTGAATAATTATAATTGCTCTTTTTACAACCAATATAGATAATTAAAACTTAACCCAATGTTTCAAAAACTATATAAAGTATTTTTTAGTTTCATATATCATGGTTTACTTAAATTTTACTTTTTCCCACTGACCTCCCATTTAGCCTTTTACTCTCCTCAATAACCCACACTCCTTCCCAGACCTACTTTCTCACCCACATTCCAGCAAATATTCTCAAGAACCTTTATTTAGCTTCAAGCAAGCCTTTTATGCTTTGTGGTAGAACTGAAAGAAAGAAAGAAGGAAAAAAAGAAAAAAAAAGCCCTAAAGCAATGAGATGTATGCAGTGGAAAATACTGGACATAACACTTTTTTAACCAGGGTGGCCAAAGCAGCAATAGAAGTAAATTGCAGTAGTCCTGACAGCAGTCACAAAAGATCCAAATTATTATAACATCATTGGATAACTGCTGAAATATCTTAGTAGCTTTAAATCATGTAAGTAAAATGTTCTTAAAATATTTATATAATAACAGTATATGTATACATATGTTTAAAAGAGTCCACTGATTTCTTCAGTTTCTGGATCAATGTCAATATCGTAGAAACATGGACGCGTTGAAAGACCTGGCATAGTGCTGATAGAACCTACCAAAGGATATATAAAACCAGCTCCAACACTAGCACGAATGTCTCGGATAGGAACAACAAATCCAGATGGACGTCCTTTCAGAGCAGGATCATGAGAAAGAGAAAGATGAGTCTTCGCCATACAAATTGGTAGATTGCCAAATCCTAGTGACTCATAGTGATTAATCTTCTTCTGGGCTTCTTCTGACAACAATATATCGTCAGCACCATACACTTGGCATGCAATCGACTTGATTTTATCTACCAAAGAGAGTTTGAGATCATATAAAAACTTGAAATCAGATTCTGAATCTGATGCCTTTTTTACTGCTTCCGCTAGTTCCAATGCACCAACACCTAGAATTTACAAAAATAAAAAAATATAAAGTGAATGCTCATTAACAATGAATAACAAATGAGTTTGCTGTTACAAAGTCTGATATTATATACGGTATAGCATATAAAGAGAATTAGGAGAGGAAATATATACAGTACGCACACACACACACATGTGCCAATCATAGACAAATCAACCTTGTGGCTTATCATGTTGCCTAGCTGGTGACTACCAGGACAAGGTGGAGTAAAATTAGATGTTACATTAGTAATGTTTAACACATCTAATATTCTAATAAATACGACACAAACACATGCACTCATACATTGCCTGACTAAAAGTTCTACTAAGTAGGTATGCTCACCAATAGTGAACTTTCATTCATAAAATCACTAAAAATGACTCTTCAACAAACCTCCTTGGCTCCAGTGATTACATATGACAGCATCATATGCTCCTGCTTCCCGACATAACCTCTGAACTAATTCACATTCATTGGATGTGTCTGTGACAAATGAATTGATAGCCACAACCACTGGAACGCCAAAGAGCTGAACATTCTCGATATGTTTTTTTAAGTTGCAAAACCCAGCTAAGACAAGATCCAAATTTTCCTGAAAATAAAACACCAGCAGTTTTCAAGTTTTGTTAAAGTCCTATAAGCTACCAATGTTAAAATTTCACTGACCAATACACATGAACCAAAATTTTGGAAGCGGGATCTATCATTGCTGGCAATGCAAATAATTATCTTGACTTAGAACTCAATCAAAGTCCTCAATATTTTGGTCAATATGAGTGTATAAAAAGAGAAAATAATTAAAAACAATTTTTTTTTTGGCAAATTATAATTCCAGGTAGCCACCTTTGAATATGCAAACTGACTGAATAAGTGACTTCTTAGTGCGTAATGCTGTTAGGTAGTTACCAATAATACTAACTGACACTTACTTGTGTATAATCTGAGTGTAAAGGCTTCCCAGATGTGACTGCTGGCCCGCCTCCGTGCATTTTAAGAGAGCGAATAGTAGCCACTAATACCACAACGTTTGGAACCAGCCCTGCCACAAGCAAACATAAAAAATAGTATACAATAATAAAAAACTATTAGAAGTATTAAAAAATAAAATAAAAATAACAACAACAAACAAATAAAAAATAAAATAAAAAACCCCCCAACAAACTTACCACTATACCGACACTTGATGTTGAAGAATTTTTCCATTCCAATATCAGCCCCAAATCCAGCTTCCGTTATCACAAATCCACTGGGACCCACAAGTTTGAGAGCAATTTTGTCCGCCAAAATCGATGAATTACCATGAGCAATATTTGCAAAAGGACCAGCATGAACAAAAACTGGAGTACCCTCTAAAGAATAGGACCAACACTAGAGATGAAGTCATGGGTTCTCAAACAACAAAATATCAGAACAAATAAACAAAAAAATAAGCAACAGCTATCTAAAATACATTATGAGCCCAAAAGAAAAGCTTACCCAACGTTTGCATGATATTTGGCTTGATGGCATCTTTCATAAGCACTGCCAGTGCACCAGACACTCCTAAATCCTCTGCTGTGATTGGCTCACCATTGAAACTGCTGCCTACAACAATACGACCAAGCCTCTGCCTCATGTCAGCCAAACTAGTGGTGAGTGCTAGCACCGCCATTATTTCACTTCCAACTGAAATATCAAACTGTGTCTGTAAAAGAGACAAAGAGAAACAATCTTTCAACCTATTCGAGTAAAATATCACCACTTGATCATTCTTTAACCCTTAGCGAATGGTAGTCACGAATTTGTGACAGGTGTTACGTACTACACGTACGGGAGTAACAAATCTGTGACTATACATGTACATTGATAGAATATGATTGTCTTGAATTCGTGACGGGCTTGTTCAAGCTCATCTTTCTACAAACCGTCGCGTAACATGCACACAATGTCAGTAGCTTCTACTAACAAAAGGAACAAGATTGTTGTGCACTTATCTGCAGAGAACTGTAATGTTTGAGGATGAGAGCAACAATAACAACTATTGTGATAGTTTGATAGGTTAAAGTGATCATGGATTCAAAGACAACAAAGTTAATCATTTCAACAAATAGTAGCTACAAGTAAAAGTGAAAAAATATGCTTAAGTGTGAGGGGTGCATTCCAGTACGTATTGGCAGTCCAGGAAATGGGTGTGGCCAAGACACTAAAAATAGATACCCATCAAGCTAGAGTTATGGACCAGAGCAGTTGAAGACCAACACAACAGCTGTGATGAAGGAAGGGGATGGAACATGCAGGCCAATGAGTATCATTAGAATTACCAAATGGGAAAAAAAAGAAGAAAAAAAAGTAGGACCAAAATAATGATTACAGCTTTGAAATAGTACACACACCATCTAAGCCTTGAAATCAAACCTAAATGGGCTATAGTTTCGGTAAACATATCACAATAATAGCTAGCAAACTAACTAAACTGGTCAAATTAAATGCATGCTAAATTCGTGCTAGAAACAATCTACTAACACATTACCATAGCTACTCGCTTACAGAAATAATGCTAGAGGAATAAAACTATGCTAGCACTCGTCTTTTTTCTTACTTCATGTCGCGTGCTCCACTGGTAAAATGTCACCACGGCAAATGAATAATTATTATGCGTGCACGTATTTATAAATAAACTAGCCCATCAACTTTCATCCACTATGGGTTAAAATGTATTTTTAATATATTGCTGGGTTATAACACTTCTACAGATATTAAGTGAGAATTTCCAGCAGTGACTAAATTATAATATGAAGTAAACATCTCCTTCCAATTCTTTACATATTCATGATGCATCAAATCTTACCTCCCTACTGTGGCCCTTTTCTGTAGATGACTGTCCCACTGTTATGCGTCTTAAATAGCGGTCATTGGTATCAATCACTCTATTCCACGTTATAGTCGATGGGTCAATATTCAACCTACTGAATCTCGTGATCTCCTCACTAGTGAGAGCATTGGGATCACTAAAACAAAATCAATTCACAGTACATCACATTTCTATACAAGAATGTAAGAACATTATAATTACTTGACCAGACATGTTCTAGTATCTTTTCACATAGTCTAACTAGATCTTGAACTTCATATCACAATTATCAAGTATACTACATTTAACTTTGTATTTAAAGGAGTCTAAATCATGGATTGTTGTAGCTCACTGGCAAGACAGGGGTCCTGGGTTGATTCCCAGGTAACAACTGAGATTTTTTCCCCTTCACATTATACCTTGCTTTCTTTAGACTTAAATACAACTAACACTTTATCTATCCCTAGTTTTCTTAGACGTTCCAGCTGAATAGCAGAAAATTCACGTTTTCCTTTTTTTGATGGTACAAGACGCGAGAACAAAGCCTGTAGTAAAATTATTTATATCAAGTTCACAAATAATGCATAATCTAATCAGAATTTATTCACCTTGTCAGTCTGTGTTTTCTCATGAAAGATTCTCGTATCGATTTGTGCAGCCAGGAGGTTGTTAGCTGCAGTGATGGCGTGAATGTCTCCAGTTAAGTGTAAATTAAACTCTTCCATTGGAATCACCTGAGAATACCCACCACCTGCTGCTCCACCTGCATACATGGGTTAAAAAAACAACAAAAACAAACAATAATATAAATAACATAATTTAATAAATAAAATTTAAAACATTTGAAAATAATATAAGACATGTATGTATAACATAACACATCTACAATTTTCTGCAATTTGCTAGCACTTGTAGCATATAGTAAGAGCTAGCACACAGAGTACCAAGCTAGTGAGAATTAGCCAAAAAAATTGAAATTATATGTTAGTAATTCTGTTTGCATAGAATACTCAAACACTGGCAGTTTTACATGTAGTCATTAGTGACGTGACTACAAGTACAAGTGTAGTCTATTTGTAAACTTGCTTCTCATTAATGCCAGTTCCACTTGCCTAGTAATGGCCACAGTAACACAGAGAAATCTGAAAACACTAACTTTTAAGACAAACAAACGCACTACTACAACCATATCGCCCATTCGCACTGAGGGTTAATAACCTATCACGAACACACGTTGAGGGTTTAATGACTGCTAATACTTCTTGACTTTCAACTTAATAAAGGTCCCCCCCTGGACTCATCATGATATTGGCAAACACACACCTTTAATGCCAAAAGTTGGTCCTTGAGATGGTTGTCGTACACATGCGAACACATTCTCCTTAAGTTGTGCTCCAAGAGCTTGAGTTAGACCAATTGTAGTTGTACTCTTGCCCTCACCAAGTGGAGTAGGCGTCACTCCAGTCACAACTACATACCTAATACATACACACACACACAAGTTAAAATATTAGTATTCATTAATAATATGTAAACATAACCAACATCCTTTTCAATTCAATTACTTTCTTAATCCTAAGACAAAGTTGAGCATTGCATTTGACAGTTGTAAAGGATCGACAAGTTGAGCATTGCATTTGACAATTGTAGGGGATTGGTCACTATAATGGATGTTAAATAAATTGGAGCTAATGGTAACAACCCAGACTGGTGAGGTTTGTTTTAAAATCTAATTGAAATGAATTAAGAAATAGATAATCTGTTCTCGGGAGCTGAGAAAACCACTCACCACTGCATGGTCAGAATGCTAAGGTTCATATGATATTCTAGGGATAAAGTGCTTAGTAGAATATGAAGTTTATAGCAGCCCGAGCCACAAGGTTGAGGAAGTTACTTACTACCACAAGTTATGCGCAGAACAATGATTGCATCAGTGTGATGTAAGCACAGGGTAATTCCCCAAAAAAGCTTTCTTAGTATGATGTCTTAATGAAATTAGGCAGTAAAGGAGGATATATCAGATTTTTATGATCAAGAGAAAACTAACTTTGTCATCATCCCTTGCTTTTCTACGTATGTAGAGTCTGGAGAACAAGATTACAGGTCCATTCTCTCTAATTAGAGCTGACTAAGAATGGCAGTTTCTTTCTCTCAATGTGGTGTGAAACAGCACATTCCACTTTATTATCCAAGTCCTCTATAATTTACAACAGTCAGAATTGTTTTTCCTCCTGTTTTTACCACATGGCAGTCTAAAGATGCGACATCTATGTACCGAGGTCCCTAATGTGACATTGAATTCTTCCTTTTTACACATTATAAAGTAGGAGACTAAGAAAGATAACCTAAAAACAAACAAACGGTTGCTTAACAAGTACCCTAAAGTTTTGTATTAGCTCAAATTTGAACATCTGATTCAGTTATGCACCACTATATTTAGCACACAGTAATTAATTATAAATAATAAAAAAAGCGTGGCTTAACTTTTAAAAGTTACTGCATTGTATTTAGAAAAAACGTTGGTACAGAAAGAAAGTAAAATGCTCGACACCAATAATAATATATTAATCTGGACTGTATTCAAGGGGGGAGGGAGGGACCTTCCATCTCCCTGCTCCATAGTACTAAATATTTTCAATGATTCAGTCATTCTCGGCTGAATAATAATTATAATAATAGCAAGTTTTCTTGTTCTAACAGCCAATTGTCAGAACAAGAAAATTTGCTATTATTACTAATATTTTGGCATACTCTTGCATGTTCAAGTACCACGGATGTCCTCAGAATGTGTCTTATTGACAAAGAAAAGAAATCTCATCTGACAGCTGTCACCAGGAGGTAACTCAAAGTAAAGCATACTAATAAACTCATAAATTACATACTAACCTTCCATCAACTTGATCTTTCAGTCTTTCCAAGACTGATAAAGAGACCTTGGCTTTATGAGCACCATACGGTTCTACCTAATTGATTAAATTTATAATTAATAATAATAACTAGAGCACTGAAGTGCAAACCCTCAGCGCTAGTTAGAAAAAAAGAAAGGAAAAGGTAGGAAAGAAATAATAACAGTAGAAAATAAGGCAAGAAGACAAAAGAAAAAAGAAAAAAAAAACAGGATGAAAAAAAATAAATATTGTCGACGCGGATTCGAACCAGCAACTATTAGGTTAGGTGCTTGCTCACTCAACAACTACCCAACTCAACACCTCACGCTGAATGGATGTAATTGTTAGCTATTTAAAAGTGATTTGCAACCTGCAAGCTGGCTCACGTGACAAGCACGTTTTTTAAGGGGCGGTTCCCGCTGTAAGCCTACGATCGCACGGCTCTGGAAAGACTCGCTTTTTTCTGGAAAATTAAGTCCAAAATCAAAATTCTGGCATATTAAAGGAACTTACTTCGTGAAATACTGCTGTTTGATGCCGCTTTCAGAGCCTGGCTGGTTCCTACCTTCCAGAAGTGCATGTTGACAGACAGAGTGACAGAACGAACAAATGAATGAATGACACTAGGACTACTGTAACCCTCTGGGCGCATGCGCGCTGAGGGTTAATAATTGAATTAGTGATAGTGGCCTGTTTGTCAGTTATATGCCATAGTGTTGTTTTCATTTTAAAAAAATCCATTGTCCAATAGTGAAGTCACACCAGAAATACAAGGTACTGTAAGTCTTATACAGTAAATTAGAGCCGCAAAATTGTTGTGTTACAGCTACTACTTAGCTAAAGAATAGCACAAAAAAAATCTTAAACATATTAACTCGCAAACTATTATATTAGCTACTATACCTATACACAGCTTATTAGGTTTCTTATGATATTTAAAACCCTTTTCTGTACGATATTTAAAAATCCAGCTGTTCTTTAGTAGCTGAAGTGCTTCTTGTAAAAATCTACTGGTCATTTAGATAATCGGAATGCTCATTTTTGATACAACAGAAGCTTAATTTACTCTGGGAAAAATAAGGTAAGAATGTAATTTCATATTGGTTAGCTAAAAATATTAATGGTCAACTGTGCATATTTGTAGCTACTTTTAGGAAAAAATAGATGGAATGTTGCCTGCCTAAACTACGTGAAAAGGAGTTTCAGTGGCTCCAATATAAGTGATTTAAAATATATCACAATTTTACCTATAACTTTCTTGCCATCAAATTTGGAGTTAACTCAGTAATATCACCATTGCATGCCATTCTACTTGTACCAGACATACCATATTATTTGTAATTATAAAAAGTGTCAGAATAAAAAAGCTAAAGTAAAATGGCAGGACAAACAGCTGTATAAATACCATATTAAGCCAGGAAAATCAATATCTTAAACCTAAAGTTGAAACTAAATATAGAAGACCATCAATCCAGTGATTGCCTTCTACTGACTGCACTTGTTATCAGTATCCATGAATACAGTCCCAGTAGAACTTGCCTCATTAGGAAGTAATCCTATCTCTTTAGTCAACTCATTGATATGCTTTGGAGTCTGAGCACGTGCTACCACAATATCCGAAGGAACTGGTGTTAAAGGTGCCAGAGGAAGACACCTTAACTTCCATTTGCCACAAGCTACCTATATAAAAATAAAACAGAATTAAATGTAACTCGACCATTACAATAGCCTATGTTAAACAGTTATGTATAGTATGCACTCGCGTACTCCGTTTTCATTCATTTGGAAACTTACATTATCCTAACTGACTTTTCATTCAATTTGGGCTAACATTAAAAAGTAGCAGTGACAGTATTGACAGCAACACTTACTTAACCAACGGAAGATTCTGACAAATTAAATCTAAACTACCATGTCTCTCAAAGAGTTAGTTAATCTGAATCAGCAAAACAGTACGGGTCATGCTCTGTAGAATAATGAATTACAATGAAGTATAATAACACATAAAGTTTATTTATTTAAAAAAAAAAAAAAAAAAAAAAAAAAAAAGACTTAAGTGTTTGAATGATTAAGGCCTACTCTTTATCTTCTCTCGAGTAAACTTAGTAAATTAGTGATTAAGTACTTCGTGATTACGTGTCTGACTATTTCAAAGTTGTGCTGAGCATGATCACATGCACAAAAAATCACTAAGTTACAATAACCACTAAACCAACGTAATAATAACACAATAACATCAAGTAAACACAAAATTCTGTACTTAGCAACTTGTATGTGATATGACTGGTTATTATAATTTTCTGACCTCAATTACTCTTTTTGCACATTTCGCAGAGTTTTGCATGAGCATAGCTACTGTCATAGGACCTACTCCCCCTGGAACTGGAGTGACGAAACCAGCCACTAATTTAACACTTAAGTAGTCGACGTCCCCCACCAGTGCAGTTCCACTTTTTTTTGTTGAATCTATACACCACAATACAGCATAAAAAATACTATCACATTCAGAACACTATCTAGGTTTATAACTGGTAGTATATAGAGCAAATCAAGTCCTACACAAACAAGTCTTAAAGTCACAAAAGCTGTGGCGAGCTTACTCATTGATTCACACTTCAGGACTTGTTTTTTTGTTTTTTTTTTGTCATTTTAAAAGTCAAGTGCTTTTAGTCAGGAGCTACTAGTCATTTGGATAGTCAAAATAGATACAGATTACCATTACTCGAAAAGGTTAAGGTAAAACACTAATTTGTTAGCTAAAATAAAAGTTCTAAGGCTACATACTTGTACTCGAACAAACGGACTGAATGATGCCCTCCCAGTTGGAGTTAGAACATCAACTCCCTTGTTCGACACACTTATGCAGAATGGATCCCTAACCTCACTCCGACATAAAACGTACTATAAGCTTAACCGCAGCTATGATGATTAATCTTTCGAATAAATCCTTAAAATAATCAAAATATACTATACCTGTGGCCGGTCCTTAGCTAAGACTACCACCACTACACTCTAATACCTTTCTCACATGAGAGACAAGCAACAAACGCAGTCCAGCCGATTACCGTAGGATTCGCGGGCGATTACCTGTAAATAAAAATCGCAGGAAAAAAACCGCCACAACTTAACGCATGCGCCGCACTCCAAAAATATATTAGAGCGCGCGAGCGAAGGATAGAATTCAGTCCCGTGTCGTCCCCGCGCGCTTGCTTTACAGCAGAAGTCCGAGTTAGTTTTGACCCTTTCCCCCCCTCTTCGCCCATTATACATGTAACTAAGGGAAGGAAGGTAAGGGTCAATGACACCAGACTAAATCACAAGCAGGCATAGAGATTTACATAGGGATAGAGTTATGTAGAGTGTGAGAAATATAAATGGGCACCATATATCTTCCTGAGGAGCAGAATACTCTCTAGGTAGTGAAGAATAAATGTCGTGACATCACACCGTTGTACTGTGATCCATCCACTCAATTATTAGTGCCTAAATCGAAATCCAAAAGCCTGAAGACCTCATTACAATTCAATGAGCACTAACAGTCTAAAGTTAGTTAAGAAATTTAGCAGATAATCATGATATAAAATAGTTAAAACATGGTAACTCTTGGAATTATTGCTAGATAACCACCTTCTCACTCAGGATTCACCCTTGGGATCTGGACTGATATCATCAATAATTTTTCAAATGCATGGTTTAAATATTACATATATATTGTATAAATATAACCACATTCAAATTTTGAAATAGTATGACCACAGTGCGGCATATTTTAATTTACTGCTCTGATGTACCTTAATATAAATTACACACACTTTCTTATATCAGTTCTATTTTGAGCATACAAATTCTCTTGCTGGTAATGCAAATGGTGCAGAGCCAGGATGTCTCTGTGCACTAAGCAGGCACTGTGAGCCGTGCAAGCAAAGCTCCTGGAGCTGGGCTAGAAACTCGCAGGAGAACAGGCCTTTCCTCACAGCAAGTGGTGTGGGCACCCGAAGTCCCACCTGGAGCATTGCTGTTGCATGAGAAAAGGCCTTGAATTTGCACCTCAGCAAATACCAGGTACCCCAAATCACAGCTAGCTGGGTGGACTGCTGGTGGGGCTGGTAGGAGGCAGATGGAAAATCAGATGGAAAATGCCTGAGTTGGCCCTGAGCCCAGGACACAACCACAACACCACACAGCCACCACACATTTGTGCACACACACACACACACACACACACACACACTAAAACACATACATACACAAATGCCCGCAATTATTATCCATCAATCCTACCAGGAATTGAGTTTATTCCAGCATCAATAACCACAGCTCCAGGCTTAATCCACTCTCCTTTCACCATTTTTGGTTGTCGCACAGCAACTACCAATATATCTGCTTGGGAAACAATGGCAGGTAAGTTTTCTGTTTTTGAATGACAGCAAGTCACCGTAGCATTGAGCGCTCGTAACAGGTCAGTCATCGGCGCTCCCTGCACATATATAATTATGTGACAAAATGTAACTAAAGTTTCTGAAAAAGAAGCGTAGGACTTCAAGGTTGTTTCACCTGCATTGATTTTGTACTTCTACCTGCAACCTCGGTCAACACTGAAATTACTGGGTCAATGCAGGTGGCTACATGTATAATATGCAAAATGTACCAAGATTAGAAAGAATTGATTTATTCTGATCTGGCTACATCATTACATGCCTCTATCCTGTCAATGCATCCACCTAGCTACTAAACCTATCCATATTTGTTCCTGTCACACATAAGACTAGAACATACCACTATCTTGCTTCTTCCTAAGACAACGGCAGTTTTTCCAGCTATTTCAGTTCCAGTACTCTTAATAAGTTCCACAATACCTAAAGGAGTGCAAGGAACCATGCAGTTAGAAAGTTCTCCTCGTGAAAGGCGTCCAGCATTGACATCCGTTAAACCATCCACATCCTAATTTTTAAAAGATATTATGTATGTACAATACATATATATATTAAGAATTTATATGTACCTGTGTATACATATATAATACAAAGTATTATTATTACTATTATTATCACTATTATTAGTGATGTGCTTCAGCACAATGGTGAGATAAGGATGGTGCACCAGTAATTTAAATAACTAGAATCTAAAAAATTAATTTTTGCCTTCACAAAACCTGCATAAAGATAACAAAAAAAAGCTACATTTATTTAGTGTGTCTGAAGTTAACGCTTTAGCTCGTAGTCACCTAGTTTAGGAAGGCATCCACTTATTCCTCAAAGCAGCTACAAGTACACAGCTATCTTGCCGTTGACCATGTATTTTAGCTAATAAATATGGAATTACTTTCTTACCTTCTTTTGCTTAGCAGTAGCTGTGACACACAATACTTTACACACACACACACATTTGTTCATTGGAAATATCAACACAGTATTCTCTTCATGACTTGACTATTGGACAATGGATTTTTAAGTAAGAACAATATTGTTGTGTAGGATGTATAATTGTAAGAAACAGCTTGTTAGCCGAGAAATTTCCACTGCCACTAATTTGAATAAAAAATTATCTTGGTACGTTTGTAAGAGCTCACTGTATCTACAAAAATTAAACTTATATCAGGGACAGCCTAATTCACAACTGGTAAACACTATGTGTTGTTGGTAGTGGAGTATGGGACGAAATCAACCTAGCCAACCAAAAAATGAGTGGGTCAAAGCACAAATTGACATATGTACATCCACGCACATAAACAAACATCTTCTGTTCTCAATTGTGCTAACCCCTAATAGTATCTCGCTTGCAATTATTATTATTATCATAATCAATTGTTATAATGTTCAGGCTTCACATAATTAATACTTAATCCTTTCCCTGTCAATTGTATTTTTCAAGGATTCAATGCTTGCATTAAAAAATTAATTATTGATTAAAGTCCCTAGCTACCATATATTTTTGTAATTGTTGGTAAATTTTACAAGTAACCACATTAATTTGGTTGCTTAGCAACAAAACCACAAAATTTAAAAATTTGAAAGATTGCAAAAGCAAAAGGTTGATAAAAAACAATGAAGGACGAGGGAAAGAATCTAAAAAAATGATTGTGAATCTAAGAGTCTCACTATTGATAGCATGACAAACAAAAAGTAAAAAGTGACAAAGTATTTTTGACAATAAAATTGAAAGAAATTACCACATTTCAGTTACAACCAATAAGCTGGTTCCATATGATATTTGAAAAAAAAAAAAACAACAAAAATTTCTATTTTTGTTTAGGCACAAGGACACACTGCAAATTGAGCAGTGGAACTGACTTTCATGACGAAGAGTGGACCTCGTAGCACCACTGTCTTACGCACTTTGTTACACACAACACACTCTATGTGACGCTCAGCTACAACGGGCAAGTGCTGCTTTGATGCATCTAATCTAATGTCCACAGGAAATGCACTGCGTGGACGACCTCTCTTTGCCTTACTACAAAAAGTACCAATTAGTTATTCCACCAATTCTGATCTAAATTCTAAATAAGATATATTTTCAAAACATATGCATTCTGACAACAAGCTTCAAGAATATAGGAAAAAACTCTCTTCCACCATTTTTTTGACCTTCGTTCTACAAAATAATAGGACATTCGTTGATCACTCAAATCAACACCTCCCATAAACTCCTGATAATCAGGCAAACATGGTGGGCAATTGACTAGTAGCCTACTTCCATCCCTAGCTGTTCGGCTTACTGATAGACTACCAGTATCAACATGAATTGTGGACAAAAAATGTATTACTTTTTTGTCCTTCCACACAAAGGATGTCAATGGACCACATGTTCTGTAATCACAAAAATCTTGATCCAGCTTAGTAGCCTCAGACCCCTTGAGTGCTAGCTCCGCTGGATAATTCTTCCTGTGTGTTTGGGCAGTACCACAAGCATATATATGCTTTTGATATAATTTGACATATATAGGGGAAGTATAATAATTATCTACATAGGTACAATATATGAAATCGATTTTCTAATCCATTGATTAGATCCAAAACTACCTGTGATGATATACCAAGCTCATTTTGGCTAAGACAAGAATTTTTTCCAGTGTATATCTGAATTCGCTTTATATATGCATACTTTCCATCAGCTAACACAAAAACCTTTATTCCATGTTTGACAGGCTTATCTTTCATATACTGCTTGAAAGACAGCCTGTTGAATGGAATCATTGCCTCATCCACAGTAATAGATTCACCCAAATTATATTCTTGCTCAAAATTAGATGTCACTATATCTAAAAGCTTACGCACTTTGAATAAAGGGTCATAACCTGGTTGGCCAACACTAACTTGCTCGCTGCTTGTTTAAATCTAACTAATGTCATTATTTCACATAATATATTCTGCCTATGTTTACTTGACCAATATAGCTCAAGTTGAGGTAATCTTACAATTCCCATACATATCACCATGCCAATGAATGCTTTCAACTCATTCTCAGTAATATCATGCCAGGCATGGGGAGTAGGAGAAGTGCACTGAGCTCTGCACTGGGCAGCAGAGCGATTGGTTTCCATGACAAAGCAATTGCATCAGAAGAAAAAAATAAAAAAAATAAATCACTAGCTTTAGCACCATCAGCTACTGGACTACTAGGACCAGGAGTGGGACCACTAAACAGGGAAACAGTATTTGTATTGTTTTGCTTCTTCCATCCATGAGAAAAAATAAAATACGCATAAGTACAAGGGCCAATAAAAGGAGTACTTGTGGGTCTAGAACTACTACCTGACTTGGAAGCCGCCACATTACTTGCTCAAACTAACCCTCCACGATTACTACACCTACTTCCACTTCCTCTCTTCCTTCCTCTTCCTCTTCATCTTCCTCTTTGACCACATCTTGCAGTTGTGGCTTGTGTCAAACAGCCACCAGAAGAATCAGAGTCTGGATCACCTGACTCCAGAATTGACTGTCAATTATCTAATAACCTAGGCCTTAGCAACGCCCTCTCTAGCTATTTATAAAAAATCTTACGCCATTTACCAGCTCAAGACGCGTGTTTTTATGCAGGGTTTGATACAGAGGGGGGGGGGGGGGGGACCCTGGGATTTCCCTGAGCAGAGTTCCCCCCCCTATGAGATAGTTCCCCCCCCCCAAGATTTTCAATACTGCACCTATACTTACATACAAAAAATACTTTTCCTCCCAACTGTTCTTGTAGGTAAGCCTAGATTTGTACAATTTCTTCAGGCTAGCCTTTGAATGCTTTAGGTTGGAGCTTAGTTTGGGATTGCCTCCGCCAATGTTCATCTTTATATTACGTCCCTCTGCTGCACTCCTTCCCTCTGCTGCACTCCTTCCCTCTGCTGCACTCCTTCCCTCTGCTGCACTCCTTCCCTCTGCTGCACTTCTTCCCTCTGCTGCACTTCTTCCCTCTGCTGCACTCCTTCCCTCTGCTGCACTCCTTCCCTCTGCTGCACTTCTTTCCTCTGCTACACTTCTTCCCTCTGCTGCACTCCTTCCCTCTGCTGTCCTTCTTCCCTCTGCTGCACTTCTTCCCTCTGCTGCACTTCTTCCCTCTGCTGCACTCCTTCCCTCTGCTGCACTCCTTCCCTCTGCTGCACTTCTTCCCTCTGCTGCCCTTCTTCCCTCTGCTGCCTTTCTTCCCTCTGATGCACTTCTTTCCTCACCTCTTCTCTCTTCCTCACTTCCTCCCTCACCTCCTCACTCTCTCTCTGCTGTACTGCTCGAATCTGTTCCTTGTGTTCCACCGATTCATGGCTATCACATTTACTTTTTTTGGGTTCGGATTCACTTCCTTTGGAGCTACAAGGTCTCTTTTTCCTAAAATACTTTCTGATATCTATTAGCTACTACTCAGCAACTTCTACAGTCTGCCAAAGCAACAAATATACCCTTACCAACCAGGCACCTGCTTCACAATGACCAGTGCTAAAAGCAACTATCAAACTGGAACTGGTGATCCATAAAATGATACACCTACTCCATTCAAACTAGAAGGATAACCTATTAGGAGTCTGTGCTATTCAGCTTTCAAAATGAACAAAGCGGTTTATTAGAGGTAATCAATTGATCAATACATAAATATAATAAAATAAGTTCAATTTCCTTACCTTACTAGTATTGCAAGGACAAAAAAAATATACAACTATAAGGTCGCCATTTGACTTTCCCCCCCCTAGCAAAAAATCCTGTATCAAACCCTGTTATGCGTATATTTTAACTTAGCTACCCGCTGTTAGTTATTTTAAAATATTTTTAGCGCGGATACTTTGCTCGCTGAGAATTCTCTGCATTGACAGGTAAAGGGTTAATATGGGTAATTTCATGAGAAGTGAAACCAGAAGGGGGGAGGAGGGTAAAACTTAAAGTTGCGGCCATTTTTAATCAATACCGCTGTACATCAAGGTAATATACATGAAGCGTATTTCTCATAATTATGAAAAAGAATACTTTCATTTTACAACATCCAGATATGTTTATTACACAAATCATATGCCATACCTTATCCACACTAATAGCATTAGTAAAAACTTGACAATCCATAAGTTCATCTGTATCTAAAGGAAGTTGCAATAAAATTCCATGGACCTTGGCATCACAGTTGAGACGGTGGATGGTGTTTAGAAGTTCATTTTCGCTCACCTACACAATATTAAAAGTGAAAGTTAGTACTCATTAAAGCATAACAAAAGCCATTGTAAAAATCAACAAATTCAAGACATTTGGAAATGAAACAACATTAAGTGCACATTGAACTTTTACCATTGATTTCAAATCATAATTTTGAAAAAACTATAGCAAATACCCTGTGGGGTTCAATGTACTAATTTTTGCAAAACAGGAATACAGTAGCCTTTAGGTATTTTTGTTCAATCTTATTACTAAAGCTGGGCTACATTAACTTACCACCGCCACTCATTCTATAATAAATGAACTCTGGTAAGCTTTAACTGCACCCGCAAAAGAGAATTCAAAGCGGTAAACAATTTAATTTCATTGGATATGGGTAAAGATTGTTAAACTGTAGAATTCTGTTCAGTGAATTTTGAGATGGGGTCAACCACAGAGCTAACACAAATACACTAGGGTCAAAGTACAATATGACATATATGTGATCGTCTACAGGAAAACCGGGCACAACGCGGCACCCTCCGAAAAATTTTTTTTCACTTACAGAGTTGTCGGCATCCAGATATTGAGCTCTCCAAGTTTTATCGTCGTAGCTTAAGTCGTTTCCACTATAATAGACCTAACCGTTCCCTTCCGTCCGCTTGAAACAATACATTTTTAAGAAATCGATCGATCTTTTCTCGATATTTACGCACGCCGCGTTGTGCCCAGTTTTCCCGTAGACTGTCACATATGTATGTCCAAACATATATACAACAAATATCCCCGATTCTTAATTTATACTATTATAGTGTCTCGCTCGCCATACAGAATGGAAAATCAGTTTTAATTATTTATTTCAGGTGAGCATAAATAAACGTGTAATTCGCACGTGTGACATACTGGTCACTGCTCAAAGAATACACTAGAATTGTTTTGCTAAGGCAAAAGCACACAGTTCTCTGAATGGACATACATGTAATATCAACTTGTCTGATAGTTGTTACCATGTTGTTTCGTAGAAAGTGTGACTGTCAGATGTTTACACACTATAGAACGGTACTAGCCATTTAAAAGCTTGTCATTCTATATATGGGTGATTATAATACAAGTAGCCACAGTACAAAACGTTGCTCACATGTTTTTCTCCTATCTAATTATACTCTACACACAAATAGATGTGTGCTGTACAGTAAAAACATTGCATAATGTATGTAACACGAACATATGCACCCACGAGTTAAGCTTATTTTTATGTGTGCTGCACATGTGGAGTATTATCAAAGCTTTTAGCTCAAGTCTTGCTTACATGCATACTTAATAGAAGTTGGATAGAAAATACTAACGGACATATTTGAAATAGATTAACTTCTCCATAATTTAAAATGTATTATAATAATAATTCCGATGCATTTTTTCCATTAAAATAAAAAAATTAAATATATATGTACATAAGTTGACTTGCAAGAGGTATGTAGGGAGAAGGCATGTATGAATACAAATGTATAATATATGTGTGTGGCACATCTGTGGAGTGCAAGTCAAGGTTTAGATACCTGTGGCACAGCTGCAGATTGTATAGCTAGAATGTATACACTGTAAGTATGTGGCATCTGTACTGATGAATTGTGTGCCATCACGTGTCGTTGGTAAAGTGTGCAACATTGCAGCATATGCCATGGCTTTGTCATGTATCATGTACATACTTTAACACACAAGTCCAGCGTGCAAATATGCTATCATAGCTGCAGAATATGTGCTGCACACATGTGGCAACTAGAGACATTGTAAAGAATTCTAGGTACATAGATTATACTTACATATAATTATAGTACACTACCAATGAGGAACTAATTGAAAACATTTATAACATCTTACAAGCACAACAATTGAATAAATTATATATGTACATGCATACTATAGTGAGATTTGCGTTAAAACTACCTCACCTCCCGAGGCAATTTTAAATGGTCTACTTTCAGTCCAACTAGTGAAGCTGCTTTTTTTTTCATGTCAATATATACAGTAGAATCTTTTCGACCACCAACCTATAATTAAATACAAATTATGAATCTAAAATATACTCATAAATGCAATTATCTTAAGTTACTAAATAAGGTTCATGTACATACACATGTAAAGTACATAAATAAAAGATAATGCAAAGACTGTGCTAACCATGCATTGAATATCCAGTGTATGAGAAATACATGTACAGTAGTTTGCTTTGTAAATAAGAGTAAGCACCAGCCATTTGTAAAAGTAAAAAATTCAAATACATGAGGGGTTGGAAGTTCCTGGATCACGTTGTGAATGACCTCAGAATCACCTGGTCACATGCACATGTCCTTCACAAGTTTCTGGTCTCTATTAGTCTGACCAAGATGTTGCCACTAACTTAGCAAAGCTAGGAGTGTAAGGTAGCTATTGTGATCCTATGTCTATTGTCAGTAAGGAAGACCTGAACCCTTCGATGACTGCTCGAGTCATGAAGCTAGCGCACACACATACAACACAAACACTGGTGGCATACTTCAGATGTAGAAACAACAAATTACCACTGCTGTCACACCTTTCATCCAAGACAACAAGCAATCTTGAATGAGTGTGAAAAGGTTTTGATGCAGTGGCAGCTGCATTTACAGGCTATGTGAATCTATTGACTAAGGATCTCTTTGTAAGCTAACAAACTTTCCTTATTCTCCAGAAACAGGTCAGACATGTCAAGCTATTTAGACCCTCCAAGAGCTCCATGTACAGGTGACCAAACCAAATATTAAGATGTGGCTATTCCATGAATGGTGCATGTTCATGAGATTAAAGAAATACTTATCCTGTTCTAAATATCACTGATTTTTTTGATTTTTTTTAATTTTTATTTTATTTAATAGTTTGATGCACAAGGTATTCAGGAAAGAGCCAACTAGCTAAGTGAGGCTATTCTGAAGGCCTTCCTAACAAAAACAAACAAAAAAAGAAACAAACAAGTCTACAAGGGGGGGAAAATAAGGGAAAATTGAAAAATTCTACTGTGAATGAAAGTTCAGTTGATGTATAGGTGACACTTCAGATGTTGCTTGAAAGCAGAGTATGACTTGACTGACACAATTTTGTCTGGGAGGAGGTTCCAAGGTTGAGTTACAGCCATCCTATAGGATTGTCTGTGATGATGAGTCCTTACAAAAGGGTTGTAGAGTGGAGAGGAATTCTTATGAGTGGAGCACTTTCTAGGAGCTGACACGAAAAAGGAGGATGGAATGATGGAATTGCCTTGTACTATTTTATGGCATAGACACAGCTTTTGGTATAGGCGACGGGTCTGCATGGCTTGGCCATCCCAGGGAAGATATTAACTGCTTTGAATCACATGGCCAGTCACCCGTCACAACCTTAGCTGCAAAAGACTGGACAGTAAAATACTCAATACAATGATGCCAAAACATATTGCACAACCCAAACTCTGAGCTCCATCTCTTGAATGGCTTCCATAGTCCACCTACCAATTGTCCTAATCAACTACTAAGTTTACTGTTGCATAAGGGTAAATGACAGACTTCAGCTAGCAATAATTAGAGAGTATTTTGTTAAGACTAGAGATCTGAAAAAGAATGTATTAGGCCGAGTTTTTTTCATTATTGGTATTGGTTGTTATCTCCTAGCTGTGCCGATATAATAACTGATAAAAAGAAATTGGTATGCATCATGTTCATGCTGAGTTTTTCCAGCGCTTAAATGATGAACAATGAAACAACTAAGGTTTTAGAAGCGGTTGCCAAAATTTGTCATACTTTGTTGCTGCCGCTAAAGCACAAGAAGACATTTTCTGTTTGTAGTGCCAGTGTTATACACTCTACTGCAGTGCATATCACTAAATAGTTCTTGACATAGAAGCCACCTAGCCCTTGAAAGAGCGGAAGTATATACACATATATAAAGGAAACAACATTACTAAAATCTATTCATCAATAATTCCTGTAAATAATATTTCAGATTATGTAAAAATTGAATGTTAAAAATGTAGTCAAAACATCTATCGGTTATCAGTATCAGTCTTGATTCTAGATAAGATATCGGTATATCGATTGAATCCTCTATCAGTACATTCTAGATGTTAACACCGTTCAGTTGTATTACTACAAAACTGGTACTATGACTGTTCCAGTGTCATGTGGAAGCAAGATCCATGTCCTTGCGATTATGCATGGTAGTACCACTAAACTGTGCAGCACTCACTTAACTTATTAAACGATGTCTTAATTTACCCTCAGCATGTATGCACAAGAGTTACAGATTCACTTAGTCAGTCAGTCAGTCACACAACAAAAAGTGGATCTCGAAGATGGCAGCCTTCCTAAGATTGTAACATGCATCAAATGTTCCAATGGACCTTTAAGACTCTTCAATGTGCCAACATTTTTAGTTTCGACTTATCATTTTTTCCCCATAAAAAGCTAGCTTAGGCTGTACGATTATAAGCGATTGTTGGCAATGCCCCCTATAAGTCACACTGTACTCACATAAGCAAATAATTTCTTTGCTGCACGCGTAGTTTTGCATTACACTGTCTCTCAGCAGTGTACCGGAATGCTTGGAGTGTCTCATTGAAACTAGTGGTGAGGTGAGTGTCACTTGTATGCTCAGCTTCTCTTATGAAGACAGTTAACGCCTACTATTTCATTGCACGAGTTGCATATCGACTTGCTCAAGCTTTACATATCAACTTGCACGAGCTACACATAGGCATATATTTATATATTTACATTGATACTACGCCAAATAAATTATTCTTTTGGTCTATAGCTAACTAGTGTACAGTAACGCTGAGGGTTCGCACCCTTGGTGCTATTGTGATAGCATTAACAACCCTTTACCACATGCAATTTTAAAAAACTCGCTGTGTTTTAGTAGCAGAGTGTGTTATTAGTCAAGAGCCACACATCAGTTAGATAATCAGAATGCTACAAAAAAACAACAACTACCACTACGCAATAAAATTGAGGCAGGAAAGTAAATAGTAGGCTAAAATTAATGGTGAATGAGCCTTTCTAAAGTAAGTAAATAGGAGCTAGAACACTACACAATAGGCTCACTTGCCAATAACTATGTATATCATCTTATACCATAGTTGCTGCGGTAATGGCCATGAATAAAAAAATGTTATTCTCCCACTAATTTTCCTCCGGTGTCGCATATTTCCCCTGCTGCATGCGCTTTTGCACTGGGCAGAAGGAAGGGAAAGGGCAAGGAAGTTTTGTGGGGACTGGGAAAAGAAGGGAGAAGGTTTGAAGTTTACTTTGAAAAGTGAAAAATGCATGACCTTCCCATGATAGTATTGGCTTTTGCCACATCCATTACCAGATAGTTTGACAATACTGATAGACTAAACGTAATGCGAGCAGACAGTTATCAGTGATAACTCTAACATTTCCCAATGGCAACGGGCAAGTATTGTTTCACACAACATAATTTAAAGTGTAGCTAGTTAGATATACCGTGTAGCTAGCTACCACCACCCAACGCCATCGGAGTGCAAGTTGTGGAAATTGAATCCATGGCTGCTTGAAAAGACTTAAAATGATTTTAATTCTTGTCTAAGAATTGGGGCAGTGGGGATTAATATTGCTTGCATGGCATAATAATGACTTAACAGTTGGTAAAGAGTCTTGGGAGGGTAAATCTCTCCATTAGTTTCCTATTTCCACAATGTACTGAGATAAAATGTATTCTCTCTCTCTCTCACAGGCTTGTATCGTCTAAAAAAAAAAAGCCTGTGAAAGAGAGAATATATATCTAATGAGTAAAAAAGGTTGAGAAAGAAATGTAATTTACCAAACTTTCGTCACTGCATTTACAAAAATCTTCGGCATATTATCAGTCTCGTTATGTACTTTAGTGGCTATTCTCCCAGAAGTACCAGGAAGTTGCTTTAGTGGTGTTCACAATATTAACTCCTTTAGAGAGCATACTAAACTCTTCTTCACTAACAAAAGAAAATCTAGTAATAGCACTGGTCGGGGATTTAGATTGGACAGCAAAATGGCAGCACTAGTAGATGACAAGGAAGCTGTAGGAACTAAAGTTGAATTTGTATGTGAGTGGATATTGGTATCTCCATTAATAAATTGCAATATTTCTTCACAATAATACTTGCTTGTCATTAACCCTCAGTGTTCATGTGCAAGAGGGTTATAGTAGAGCATTTGTCTGCCTGTCAGCATTCAATTTCATGAATGGCTGAGAACTAACCTTTGAAACAAGTATGACCTAACCCAATAGGAGAATTTAAGTCCCTTAAATTCACCACTTTTTTTTTCAAATTTCAAGCTAGTTTCCAAGTAAATGCGGAGAAATTGAGCTCCAAACAAGCACAAGCTAGATATAACAACCTTTACCTTTCACACACATTGGTTTACGTCACACAGTAGTCACGTGATCACATATAGTTCATGTATTTTCTCTTAACTGTGTGTGTCCTCGGTAGTTAAAAGCTGAAGTAATCCGAAGAAATATTTAATGCTGATCCTTGGTGCTCTAGTTGAGTTAAAAGGATACAAATAGCTGGAGGAGTTGAACTGATAAAAAACAACTAAAAGTTTGTATTTTAACTCAGACACTTTATGTTAAAAAACAAACAAACAACATTAGATTCTAACTACAAATAAATAGTAAAAAAAAAACTATATGAAAAAGTTTGTGCATGTTGGGGGGGGGAAGAACAAAAATAAGCTAGAACTTGACAGACTCAGCAAAATATTACTTGGGGCAACTAATACCTAAGACAAGGTTTCAGTACAAATAACTAAAGATGGAAACTCTCAAAGATGGGCAAGATGAAGGTTTAAAATTATAATTCAGTCACTGGCACAAAGAAACAACAACAACAGAGGATTTATCGAATTTCACCTGACTGATGAGATTATTGTTTAATAATCCACATATAATTATTCTAATTCCAGACCATAACAAACACCACTATAAACTGAATAGAAAGATCCAGAACTAATATCAAAATAACAAAAATATACACTTTAACAAAAGCAGAATGTACATGAATTTTATTTATCTAAAAAAAACATTGATGACTTTATTGCAAAAAGGTAATAGATTGATATTCCATATATCCATGCCCAACCCTCATTTCAAATCAAGTAAACAAAAACCAAAATGAAAAAAAAAAACAAAAAAAAAAACCAGAAATAATGCGAGGAGAGATAAAAGAATTTCATACACAGCACAAGGATCATTTATAGCATAAAATAAAAAAAATGTACCTTGCAAAGTCTAATTATTGCACACCTAGATATGAGACATTTGAAACATCAACACTATTGAATGTGCAATGTACATAATGTATAATATTTTGCCACCAATACATATAGCTACTAGCTATAGATGTTAGCCATTTGTCACTATTAAGTAGTACCTGAATGATGCAAATACTAGGTCGAAATCCTGGAATTGCAGCAGTTATAGTTTTAAACTCGGACGCAGCAGCCATTCTTACTTCTGCAGCAATAGCTTTTCCATTAATAATTTTACCAAGTTCCATGGTCTGGTCAATCCTATGATGCAAATCGCGAAAAGAATAAAGGAGGCGGGGGATTCTACGGCTATAAAGGCGATATCGCTCCCAAGATGCATTACATGTACACGCGCGGCGAGTGGTGTAGTGAACTGATGTTACCACATGATGCACATGGAAATATTAGCTCCACCTACTGAGGCGACTTAGTGTACCTGTAATTACTATTCAGCTAATTCATTGACGACTGCCTGCAATAACTAAAGAGGGAGCCCGTAAAGGGGGTGTGTCACGTTGATACCATGGTTACCACCCGGTATGAGCTACTAGTTTTATCGACTAACTGCAATAATGTCAGTAGATGTGGAGAGTAATTCACCCAGCAGTACCTTGAAGGGTATTTTGCACCACCATCTCAGACTAGAACCAGCAACAGAAGGTAATAATCCACTTCAATAGTCCTAACTATTATAGCTGTATTATTATAAATTGCTGGTGTGGTGTAGAAATGAAAAATGAAGTTGAAGGAGGCCAAAGAAAGAGAAGTCTTAGTCAACCTCCTTTGAAATTAGAGAAGGTTTTTAGATATGATTAACAGAAGTTGTGCTTAATAAACCTTTCCTTGTATTTCTAGAACTGTAAACCAGTAATTAACAGAAGTACTATTGAATCTGACAATAAGCGAAGACCTGGCATATTGAAGAGAACTGCAAGTAAGTATGAACCTCCTCCACCAGAGCCTCAAGACCCCAACTCAGGTAAGATTAAAGGATATACATGTATCAAATTAAAATATTTCATTGCTTCTTACATGATATAATGTAGAGGCTAAATCAGTTACTATTCATCGCATGCAAAAATGTTTGGAGGATTGGGATAAGCAATTTGGACAAATTCTGGAGAAAAAAGGGAAAAATGGTATTTTTTGGAATTATTTTGCAAATTTACTCTTATCATAAGCTAAAATTTAGATTCTACATACCAGAAGGAGTTGGAACAACGTAATAAGAAAATTAATGATTTGAGTGAAAAGTATTCCTCTGAGTTAAAGCTTAGAATAAAGACAGAAAGTGAAAGAAATCAGCTGTCTCAAGATTTGGTACGTAATTATATATTTGATTGGACTTTAACTAATGGATATTTTATAGAGCGCAACTCAAGAAGAACTAATGCAGACCAGAGATGAGGTATGCCACTCTTGTTTATGTTTACAGATTACAGAGATAAAAGTGACTGTGCTGCAGGAGTGTTTTTGGATAAAAAAAAAAAAGACTTAGGAGGGGCATCATAGAATTTTGTCAGTGAGCAATAGTGTTTTTGTTATTAAGAGGGCATACATAACCCATTCCCCTATTTTGCATATTGTATTACTAACTTCTGAAGCTACAGCTATTTTTATTATTTTGAGGTTTTGGTCTATACACTTTCCTATAGTTAAACAATAAGTTCCTATAATCAGGTGGCGTTTAATTCCATAATTTGCAGTAGACTGCCTCAAACTTTTGTGTGAGATGACAGTAATATGAATAGGCATCAAAAGATGTTGTTTTTTAGCTAAAATCCTGCCATGTTTTTAAGGAAGTTAAATTTGTGAGCTCTCCAAATTTTTAATAATACTAAAAAACTAGTTATTTAAACGATTTCCAGCATGTACTGCTGTGTATATTTAGAAGTATGTTTACTGCACATTTCAGGCAGAGGAGCTGCAAAATGAACTTGTACAGTACCAAGCTGCGTATCAAGAAAGTGAAATTAAAAAAGCAGAATGGGAAAATGAGGCTAAGTTTTCTGCTGAACAGTTGGACAAAAGTGAGGGAATGCGCAGAAGATTAAATGATCAAGTTACTGAACTCCAAGGACAGTTGGCCATAGAAGAACAGCGTTCAAAATACTGTGTAATAATATAAACTATTTTATCACTATTAATTAGTAAGAAAAGCAAAATAAGTTGAGGTTTTGTGATATCATGGTAAATATATAAACACAGAAAGCAATTGCTTCTAGAGTTAATAAATTTAATACACACAATTTTGCCAAGTAAAATTCAAAATGATTAGTGACGGAATTAACAATACATAAAGAACAATGAATGTCAACTGGGGAACAGGAAAATGGGTGGAAGAGGGTAGTACTAAACTTTTAATACACTGTGATTAATCTCCCAATAAACTAGACAAAAAAGTACTGGCACGTTTAGTAGGTGAAGTCACTGCATCAGATTGATTATGACCTTTTTTTCCCTTCGATTCTCCCTTGCTTTGATGTTCTTTCAATTCAGTTTGAAGTGCTGAGCTATATAAGATACACATCAGAATTTAGGCAAGTTAATTTTTTTTTTAATTTTTTTCCAACTTACAGTTGAATTTGAAGCTCAAGAATTATAGCTTCAAAATTTTTTTTTTGAGTTTCATTTTCTGCACTCATCACTCCTAATTCAGACTGCAATCTGGAGAGTTGGCTATCTCGAACAGATACTAATTCTTCAAAATAATTCTGGAAACACAACCACAATAAATCAAAGTTTGAGTATATAACTATGCACCAAAGTTTAATATTGTTCACCTTCTGATCTCTCTCCGTCTTAACTAATTCTCTTAGCTCGTCACAAGACTGCAACTTATCTTCATCAGCCATAAAGGAATCCACATCTCCTTCAATCCACTCCCCACCTGCTAATTCCCTCAATCGAGATTTATCATCTTGTTGAGATAGCAGTTTGTGCTCCTCTACTGTATCATCCATGACACTGGAACGACTTCAAGAAAAAACATTATTGCATTATTTAAATTAAGTGTGTATATTTACTTACCTTTGTCGAAATTTTAAATACGGAACATAATTGATCTCCTGTTTCAAACTAAAGTCAAATTCTTGTCCTTTTAAGCATAAGCTATACATAGAAGAAGCATATGAAATTGGCAATATTAAAAACTTCAAAGTATACCTTAAACAGATTAAAAGATATCCATAAATTAGAACATAGCTGGTGTAGTTTTTTTTTGTACTGAGACAAGGAACTTCAAATCCCTTGAAACTTGCATATTTAAATTATTGCAGTAATAGCAATTTTTTTATTTCCACCAAGTAAAACTTCATTAAAGAGAATACATGCAACTGCTCTATTGTACATTGTTTACTTCTAGCTCTATGTAACAGTTAGGCACTGTCTCAAAGAGAACTACTGTTAGGAACAGTCACTAATGTTAAAAATTCATCAGGTGATGTGCTTCACCTCAATTGCATTGTTACGAACAGTTGCTATGTTCTAAATTAGTTATGCACTACGTAGGTGTGGTGAACTACCGGGAAGGGGGGGGGGGGGGGGGGGGGGGGGGGGGGGGCACTACATATACTGTTGTAGTGGTGTTGCTATTGACAGAACTAAGCCATGTTATAGTAAATGATGTACACTGACCATAAGCTACAAACACTTAGCGGCACTCTGGTAGGTTCGTCATTACAGTAGTATTTCACAGGAAAGCTAACTGGCTCTAAACAACGATAGCTAAAGCAGAAGTCAAAATTCTAAATTACAATTATTTCATCACAAAGCATCAATATATCAATACTGACGGTTATATTCTAATTCTGAGGATGGCCAAATAGGTAGTGCTTTGAATTGAATTAATACTATAAACATTAAGTATTAGCTTATGACCAAACCTTCTCTTACCATATCTAGTACAGAACCACCAATTTCCACTAAATAACAATCAACGGTTCTTGTGTACTTCTACCAATTAGCATGAATTTGTAATCCAGTATTACAATAACGAAGTTTTGGAATCTGCCGCTATTATAATGATTATACTTTGCCTAAATCTCTTCACATGAAATGGGTTTGACCATTACATGAAATTATAAGAACATATTCCCACGTAATACTTTATCACAAACTAAAAAAAATTAAATTTACTTAAAATCAATGGCATCAAGACAACGCAGGTTGCCAGCCAATTCCGTAAGCTCTTCTGAAAGCATGAAGGCACCAGTCATATAGATGGACTTCAAGACATCTTGCTTAGACAGAATATTATTAACAAATGAGGCCAATCTCTTCTGTACCAATGCTAACCTTATCCATGCTCTACCCTGCAAAACAAAATCAAATAGGGACAACAATTAATAAAAGTCATAAGCTATTGTTAACTATTAAAATGTGGTTCCCATTTTTGAGATATACATACAATGTTGCAGTTACATTGACTAGCCATGATGAACTTCATATTCGTAAATTTGTTCAAAATTTAAAATATTAGCTGAAACTCAAAAAAGCCCTGAACAAGACATTATGAGGCTATTGTAAGAAAAAGATAGACTGCAGGAAATTCCAACCCCACCCCTCTCCCTTCTACATCAGTTGTGTCACAATATTAACCTCGAAGAAAAAATAAATAAATAAATAAAATAACCTTATTGTGTACTATTAAATTATACATAACTGTATTAATTAATTTTTGAATTTTAATAGTTAGCTAGGTTGCTCTAGTTTGCAATTCAGTGTTAGTGTAGCACTACTAGTGGTGTGCTTGAGCACAAATGGCGAGCGAGCCTTAAACTACACTATTGTTAAATGACTGATTTTAACAACTAACACTAAGCTACTAAAATAAAGTCGTTTTTAAATTAAGTATATGCGGTAAAGGGGTTTCAATGCCATAGTAACCGCTCCCCGCAACTGTTTGAATTGAAAATGAAGCAACAAAATCAAGTCACGTTATTTAAATTTTTCTTTGTGATATTCTTAATAGTAGTTGTAACGCACAATACTTTCACACAACTGAACATACCTACGCAAGACTTACCTTCGTGGTTCGTCTAGTGGACAATGCATTTTTCAAGTAAATGCTGTTAAGTAGGGCTTATAACTGTGACAAATAGCGTATTAACTTACCACCGCCACTAACTCGAATAGAAATGGAGCTCCCATAAGTTTTTGAGTTTTAACTGCACCCGCAAAACAATTCAAAGCGGTAAACAATTCAATTTCTAAGGTGATACGGGTAATGGTCACTAAACCAGAGGATTCCGTTTAGTGAAGTTTGGGACGGGGTCGAACGCCGAGCGAACACAAAAATACGAAGGGTCAAAGTACAAAATGACATACATACGTCTAAACATATATATAAATAAACAAACATCCCCGATTTTCAATTGTGTTACCCCTGTAAGTGTCTCGCTTGCTAATAACCACGAATAATCTTATACTATTTGATTTACCCCTTAAATTTCCTGAACCATCAAGTGATCAGAGTTATGCTCGATCATGTTTATAAAATATAACGAGTGGAGCCTACAACCAATTCTGAAGTTTCTCATACCATCCTCTGTGGAAGAAGCGCTTAGCAACTCTTATTCATCCTTACTATACTTAAAAAAATTATATTCTGTAGTACTCTAAGGGTAGTTTTTAACCTGCAAAGGCACTAACAATTTCAGAAATAAATAAGCCAGACACACATGTGCATTCGTACATAAGTGACCGTCTACAGGAAAACCGGGCACAACGTGGCGTGCGTAAATATCGAGAAAAGATCAACCGATTCCTTAAAAATGTATTGTTTCAAGCCGACGGAAGGGAACGGTTAGGTCTATTATAGCGGGAACGACTTAAACTACGACAATAAAACTTGGAGAGCTCAATATCTGGACGCCGACAACTCTGTAAGTGCAAAAAAATTTTTTTCGAAGGGTGCCACGTTGTGCCTGGTTTTCCTACAGACGGTCACACATGTACTACTGGATTAAATGTGTACACCTAGTAGTGTCTCGTTTACATGGTTCACTCAAAAATAAATTTCATGAGAAATTTACTGGTACCCCCTCTCCCATCTCTGTATTAGCACTTACTCGGCCTAAGTCGGACAAAATGTTCTCCATATCATTTACACTTGTGATGGTAGCAGGATGAGCAAATCTATGAATGATTTCCCAGAAGTCCATCTCTTCACCGCTACCAAAGAATGCCCATCGAGCTACAAACACCACACAAATTTTCAGTTGTCTATAACCATAATAATAAAAATTAAAACCAATTTTGGGAAAAATGAGTGATAAAGAAATACTCAAATATTTTACATAATCATTACTCAAACTTAAATAAAAGAATATTAATTTTTCTACAAACTATTCAGGAAAACCTGGCAGCTCATTCTCGGGAATAAATTATCTTACACTCAGCGGAACACAAGCACTTCTTAACTTATGAAGGAGCGCAGGACAAATTTGGATAAGAGAGGAGACAGTGTGTTTGTTCTAGCTATGGTTGGTTGTAGAATTAAATGTATCCTAATTCAGATTCTTTTAAACGCCTCCATATTGTTTGTTCAAATTATTTAACACAAATTATTGGCAATCCAGAGGCAATCTAGTGAGATTAGAAGATTAAATCACATGCAGGAAGATTATTTGGACTAAATTAATCAAATCAATGCACAATAGCTTTAACTACATTGAATAAGCAGTCATATCGAATTTATTTCTCACTGCTAAAACCAACTATAAAATATGAGAGGAAACCAACAACTCTCATAACTTGAAGAGATAAATTTCCTTGGAGGACACATAGAAACAAACTTACTCTGTATTCTGTGACTGAATATGTGCTCCATAATGTTGCAAAAACTATTCAAATGTGGGCAGTCATCTGCAATCGACTCAAAAGCACTCTTGTCAACAAGGCTCTTGATACACATCCTAAATTATAAGGAAGCCGAGTTGCTGACTAGACAAATAATGGCTGGGTGCTACACTCACCTGCAAACACCAAGCATGTTGCATCTCACTACATGAATTTGAGAGATCTCGAACGCTTCGTATCGACCGGGGCCCCCGTCAGAAGACGAAGAGGCCATATTTCAGTAATTTGGTTTGCAGCTACTATATCCAACTTTTCAACAAAATACACACAAACGACCATTACCTATTTCTGTTTGCTTAGTCAGCAATGTTGTAAGTGAGTTGCCTCCGAATGGGTGAGGTACAGTATATTCTTGAGGAATAATTGGGAAAGTGTGAATCCGCTGGCTGCTTCTGGTGTGAAATAAAACTCAGAGCTAGCTAATAAGCTAGACAAGACTCGTAATACATGCTAGTTTCAGAAGCGAATGTATATCATCCCAGGTATAAATATTTTTTTTCATAATAGTGTAATGTTACAAATATTATTGACCACATTTTAATCAATCTAAATAAGAATGTGGTCTACGTCACTGTGTGCGTTTATTTGTGTATTGGTTTTTCTTGTCCCAGTCATATCTTATGCGTATTTTTGCATTTAAACTTCTTTTGGTATTGATTTATATAGAGAATGTTGTTCTATGATTGCCTTAAAGTAATATTGAGTTCCATTTCTCTTATAAAGCATGGAACTCAAGTTTTACCTAAGAGGATTGCTCATCTTGCTTTGTTTATTGCATGCAAATCAAGCAATTATTCAGTAATTCAGGCAATATTGACCACATGGCCTCACTCAGAAATTTCTTTTGATTTCATGACTAATAGTCTTTGTCGAAAATATTTGGAGAACCAAGAAGATTGCTTAGATGTGCAGGAGTACTTCAATATCAAGTGCTCAAAATTATTCAATCATTGTATTCCTAGTATTGCATTGGGCATTTTTTACAACACTTTGGAACAACAGATGAAAAAATTAGAACCAGTTTTTTCTGAAATAAATTTGAGTAAACTTTGTTTGACAGAAGACTCAAATGGTGAGTAATTGATGTCTGTATATTTATGTATAACTATTTTATTAACTCTCCTCTTTAACTAAAAAATTACTTGTATGAATTTGTTATATAGTGTAGATTTTTATTTATGTGTATGTATGTAACACTTGTGAAACATTCTTTTAGATATCATTGTATATCAATTATGGGAATACAGCAAAACCATTTGCATTTACCATGTTTAGTTCGTGTGATTGTATACATGCATGTAGAATGTGTACAATAAATTGCCTGAACTGTCAAATTACTTAATAGACTGTTTGTAAGAAAGAGGAAAAACCAAGGAGAGGGCATAAGAATGGTGTTTGTTGTTTACCTTTTTGTGGTAACTCCTAATCAGTATTTAGTTGTGATTTTTATGTGTACTTCTAAAGGATCCTCTTTCTGTGCACATGGTCTTCTTATAGTGTCGACCAATAAGTTTGCTTATTTCCTACAGGAGCTTACATTTATTTCCACAGGTACAGATTAAAATGAATTAATAACTGCAGTCTTGATTGTTAAATATGCTTTAAATAGTGGGCCAATAGTACATACATATGCTTGCAATTTTTATATAAATAAAATTCATCATGAATGGTAGCAAAACTTTTATCAACATTTTTTTGTGCATGTAAACCCATTAATTACTGGAAAGTTTGCTTTGCTGTTACATTTATTGGATGACTGGATGTTATTGCAATTGCTGTGCTTTTGCTAAAAACGCTATATCTAGAAATCGTATGATATTTTGTGCTAGAAAACCTTTTACAATTGTGAAAGTTTAAGTGCCGATAATTATATGTGTCGATTTCTATATGCCATGTTTGTATTTTTTATTAAAATGATCAGCTTACTTTTCTGTCTTAGTTTTTAGAGACAATAATATATATATATATATTTATTGCAGCTTTGATATTTTTACTTGAATATTTCCGCATCACGCGAGCGTTCTGTATTCTCCCATATTGTACGGTTTATATTGTACGCTCGTTGTAGCGCGCGCGTAGCGAGTAAAATCAATGAAAATTGTATTGTAACCGGTTGAGAAAATTTTCAAAGAAGCAATAAATCACTTATCACACTCGTCGTACAATATGGGAATGATATTTTACTCTCACGCCACATTTTCACTCGCCTTTGGCTCGTGAAAATATTTTGCGTGCTTGTAAAATATTTTCCCATATTGTACTCTGACTCGTGCTATAAGTATTATATATAATACTTATAGCACGAGTCAGAGTACAATATGGGAAAATATTTTACGAGCACGCAAAATATTTTCACGAGCCAATATTTTCCCATATTGTACTCTGACTCGTGCTATAAGTATTATATATAATACTTATAGCACGAGTCAGAGTACAATATGGGAAAATATTTTACGAGCACGCAAAATATTTTCACGAGCCAAAGGCGAGTGAAAATGTGGCGTGAGAGTAAAATATCATTCCCATATTGTACGACGAGTGTGATAAGTGATTTATTGCTTCTTTGAAATTTTTCTCAACCGGTTACAATACAATTTTCATTGATTTTACTCGCTACGCGCGCGCTACAAGTAGCGTACAATATAAACCGTACAATATGGGAGAATACAGAACGCTCGCGTGATGCGGAAATATTCAAGTAAAAATATCAAAGCTGCAATAAATATATATATTCTATACTAGATATCTTCACTAAAGTGTTTTTATGTTCATGACTCAAGATTGTTATCTCGCACTGTTTTGCGCATGCTCATTACCCTAGGATACCCTAATAATTAATGGAACCATCTAGATGGTAGGGGGCACTGGAGTTAATAGACCTTGACGACAAGTAGTACATCAGCTTATTGAAAGAAGGCAGCACACCGTGAGGAAGACCACGAGTGATTTAAACATTTAGTTAACAAATAACTCAGCACATGCTAAAATGACAGTGTGCAGTCACCCTCTGTTATAGCTATACAATTTTACTTCATCTCACCATCTCACAGTATAATAGCGACATACAATTAGACTACTCTTGCATCATGCCATCCAATGTAGTAATTTCCACTTGCACAATCATAGCATGGATGGGCAAGCACATGAGTGACTGTGCTTGTAAGTATTTTAACCACATTTTTCAAATGCCTGACTGATGCTTGCAGCATTTTTCATAGTAGACATAGTGTTTGTGCTTATGTTTAAGCACATTTTCAAGGAAGTACTTAAATTATACTTTTTAAGTGTTCTTAAGCACTCGAGGCATTTTTTTCTCACAAACACTGGATAATAGATAGACATGCTTTTTACATGTGGTACAAAAAACAACAACAGCTTTTAAGGATAAACAGAAACTGAAGAGTATCATCAGGAGCCATGTACGTTTGGTTAGCATTACTGGAAAAATATTTTAACCAGATCGCTGCAGAACGAATGATGCTACATTAGGATAATTAATTTTGTCAAATGCAATCACATCATTTATTATTGTATGAGACACTTAATCAGCATCCCCGTTTGTGGGGCCCGCCCCACTTCCCTTGGTTGTGGAGGAGCCACACCCCCAGCAGGTGTGGCACTAGAACTGAACTGTGTGATAGAGTAGTTAATTAGAAGGCTGCTCATGCGCAGTACTTATTCATTTGTGTGTTTCGGCAGGCAGAATCTGCCTCGTCATGTTCAATATTGGGGGTGGCCCTGACTTAGTATATAAAGCCAGGTCCACACGCATTAGATGTCTTTTCATACCTGTGCTGTGTGTTTGCGTCCTAATTTATAATATTACTTAAACCACTGGGGAAACCAGCATAGGAGGTAGGTTACTAGCTACCTAACACAGGAGAGAACTGGTGGCAGCCCTTTCGACTGTTCCTCCGAAGACTAACCTCCCCGGGGAGCACCACACCGTTAAATATATCAAAGATAATTAAACAACTTTGTATGCTTGTGTTTGATTCAATTTACATATATACTTTTCAGTGGCTTACTTTAAAAAAATACAAGGATGTTCTTTCTAATCCTTAGGTACTTGATTGTTTTTGATTGGTTTTCATAAGTTCTATATGAAACTCATAAGTCTTCTATCAGATCCAAAATAAGCCAAACTTCATGCAATTTACTAACAAGTTTGGTCTAAAGTATGTACACACAATGCAGTCTTTCATACCTCAAAAGTAGAAAACGTTGAATCAAATGGACTTAAATTGTTGTTTATGATATTCATTTGCTGATATGTATGAGGTATAAAATTCATGCTGAAGACTCACAAGAATGTTTTGATTCTGAAAATTTTTCTATTGCAAATAGCTCTCATTGGGTGTTTTAAAAAACACTTTTTACTTATTGTAAATAGCACAGCTACAGCAATTCCGATTAAATTGCCTTACAGGAATAGTGCAAACATAATTAAGAGAAGTTGTTTTCTTTAGATAGCTAGTTTGCTGTATGGATGGATCACTGATTTTTATAGATTTCTAGAGATGTTGACTTAAATTTAGAGAGGCGTAGCACATCATTTACTTAATAGCATAAGATTCCTATGACCACTCAGCAACAAGCATATTTTTAGATGTGCTATTAGAAAATACAACTTCTATCATAATAATAGCAAATTTTCCTCTTTTGAACAGCCAATAATATTGTTAATTATAAATTAACCCGACGTTCGAAGTCCTCTTCAGGGGTCAACTGAGGTCGAACTCTCCATGGTGATTTAATAACACGAAGTAAACAGCAAGATTTCTGGAGGGCATGCTTACAAGAAGTCGAAACGTTGGGTTAAGTTATAATTAACAATATTATTGGCTGTTAAAAAGAGAAAATTTGCTATTATAATTATTTCAGCCGAGAATGACTGAAACTTCTATCATTTAACAAATTATTTTTCTTCCTTTAACATGTGCAATTTGTGCATTGCTTTTAATACTTATCAATTTTAAGATTCTTATTCTCCAAGATTACAAAAATGATTTATAGATATTACCAATTGTTGAACTGAACTGAAATGTATATGAAAAATTCCGGACCCAACATATGTAATCACGCACTTTACAATAATAATTGTTATGCCCATAGCTATCTGATCGTAAGTAGAATATTGAATTGACAACTCTAGTACGAGATAATCTAAACAGATGTCACTTATTTGTTGTAGATATACTAGTTTCAATTATTTGTATGTTTTTTTGCAGCAATTTTTGTTTTATCGAAACTTGCCGAAGGACAGTATCCAGTCAACCATCCCAATAACTATTTAAGTTCATCGGACATAAAAGCAATTCCATTAGCTAAGCCTAAACTACACAGCACAATAAACAAGATCACCCTAATTCTAAATGTTGAGATAAATACATATGCTGCATTCAATTGTCTTCAAAAGTTATGGCAAAATAGCTATATTTTTAACGTTGTAATCACAGGAATATCACTATATTCAGTTCCTCAGAGTCAACTGTCTGATATATTATGCTACTTCAGTAGTCAACATTTTAGTATCATAAGGTATGATGCATCATCAATGGTTACTTTGGAGCAGAAGCTACCAAAATTACGGACTGGAGGATGTTTGTGTTTATTCAGTTGGCAAAAGGTGCCACTTTATCACCACTACTCGTCCATGTTTGATCTTATTCTGTCTGATACTACATGCAAGCCAATAACTTTAGTAGTGGCCAATTATGAGAAAGAGTTGTTCAACACATTTGCAAAAATTCCCATTTGTGCAATTGCAGTCAGCCCTGATATTGAATATTCATACAGTAAATTATCAATTAGCTGCGAGGGTTTGATATCTTTGTTGCAGACAAATTCGAGTACTCTAGAATACGTTCAACTCAACAAGTTTCCAACATCTTTGGTGGGAAATTTAGATATTCATACCATGACAAACTTGCGTGTCCTCAGCATTACTTCCAGCACCAGTAAAGGTCACAGTTTGTCAAGTCCCCTAGTTAAATTTTGTCAAGTTTTGAAATACTTAAATTTGTTGGAGTTTTTGGAGTGGGGTGATGTTATCAATATATTCATTAAAGATTTGATTGTTATACACAACACACTGAAGGAACATCTACCCAGACTACTTCACTGGCACATGCATTCATTCAAGTTGGTGTTATTTACTGTCATCACTGATTCTGAAAAAAGTATTATAGGAAGTTTGTATAAGTCTCTGATGGAATCAAAAAGAGGGAGTGAAGAATGTAGCACATACAAATTCTCCCTAAATACATCTCATATGAAGAACTGGTTGCAGCAAGCTAGGCCGAACATTTGTATTAAACTTGATTATAAAACTTTTCACAACTAGACGATGGTATATTAAAATAATAAGATATATTGCTTTGGTATGATATACTACATTAATGGTGTTTGATATAAAGCTTGTATATTCACAAATTCTTCTCTCTTTTGATTGCAATAAAAAATAAAGTGATAGAGTTATACAAAAATTGATTCATGGTACAAAATCAAATATTCAATCAAATTTCGCTGAATAGCCAGGTCATTAATCAGTGAATTTCCTTCACTTGGAGACTTCATTAAAGTGGGTGCAAACACAACTGCCAAGTTCTGTGCACTCATTTTGTTTTCCGAAGAAAACGAGTGAATCCTAATATAATATTATGTAAGTAATATTCATTGGCAGCATATATTCTTCAGATGTAAAATCTAACTGAGAGAGTATTTATTAGTAAATGAGTGAGACAATGAAAATTGAGTATGAGTAGTATATCTTTATAGGCATGTTTTGTAACTAATAGTAAGAACACTACCATGACTTATGGCTAGAAAGTAATTCTGTAATGGTTAAAATAAATTGTCAATAGCCACTATCAATAATATCCATCCACCCATATATACATACCTACATACTAGTGGTGTGCTTATGCACAATAATGAGCAGGCCATCTCATTTACAATTCATAAAAAAAAAATTTTTTGAATATATTTTTTTAATTATCCTTGGCAGTAGCCGGGGGTGGGCATCCTCAAGAAAAAGAACAACAACAACAACAAAAAACAACAAAAACAACAACAACAACACGAACTTGTAACTTATTTGGTTGGGGCATTTGGTAAAGTATCACCTGGCGATGACGACAGAATGCCTATCTATAAAAAAAATTTCAAGCCATGACATGAGGTTAGTTTTGGTTGGCCTAATCTTCTAGTAACTTTGGTACAGACTTATTGAATGTATGTTCATAGAAATAGCCTGAATGAAGCTTAATCAAGCAGGCTCCATATGGTTTTATATAGAATACTACAACCCACTCAATGATTAGTGAAAGTTAACAGAGATGTGGCGACAGCTATAGTTTTACAAGCCTAGTTTTTTTAGCTAGTCAATTTATCAAAAGGCATTAATAGATTCCTAGTGCCTAATTCTGTTTATTGGTGTAAAACAGTGTACTAATATCTTCATAGCTAGGAAGGAACTGAAATAGTTTATTGTTTGCTACATTTTACTACCTCTTCCTGTACTGTTTACTGCAATATATGTGTTGCATGCACACAATCTACTTTTTTTTTTTTAATCCATAACAGATGTATTATCATCAACTTCATTTCTCTAGCAATAACTTCTTTTTTTTAATATAATCATGAATATTAATAAACTAATGTGAATAGAAAATAGACTAGTCCTACAGTAGGGTGTGGCTTCACTAATTCAACTCGCACAAGTTCGACCTTCCACAAATAGAACACCCCTCTGTGAAATCCTGGTTACGCCCCTGCATAATTGCTCCTTACCGCTGTAAATAGATCTTTCGCTTAAAAAAGGTTATTATAAATTTTAGATTACGCCAGGTTACAACAATTTGGCAAAAGTGTAGGAATAACAATTTTTAGTAGTTTTATTTCTAGAAGTACAAGCCTTAGTTATATTTCTAGAAGTACAAGCCTTTGACAATGAATTATAGCAATTAATTACCTCAAATTTCCAAGTATATCCTACACAACAGAATTTAAATGCTCTTATTGTTTTAAGTACCAGAAATCTTAAAGCTCTTAGAGTCCCAAGGCTGATTGAATCTAAAAAAATTAAACAATTTTTATAGTACAGTATATTTGCCACTAATAATCCAACCTACATTCTATAAGGCTTCTGATCAGCTTTTCTAGACTGTTATGGCTGAAACCACCCACCCATCCCAAATACAGCTAGGTGCTTAAAAAAAATACACCTACTTCTATACAGGCTGCTTTTGGTTTATCCCCCCCCCCCCCTCCCCCTCAACCACCATATCAGAAGATACTTTCAAGCAAATGTCACTTATCTATGCAACTCTCTTTTAATAATTAGTCAGCCAGATTTTATTTATATTAGAGAAAGGGTCTTTGACCCTTGTATTGTCATACAATTTATTTTGCCAAAGTTAAGGGTGGCCGCACACCGCCTACGCAATTATTTGTTGATGGTTGCTATGCACGATTACTACTATTGTATACTTACAGGGGCTTCTCTACTACAACACAACGACACAGTACCTGCCGAAGGAGCCGCTCACTAATTTTAGAGCAAATCTGGAGGAAATATCAGGGCCTGGTTATAAAACTTTGTAGCACTTTTTTGGAGCGGTGCGATAAGTTGGAGCTCCGCAATTTGGTGCACTACTAGCCGAGCCGATACTCTACTGCAAGACGAGTTCTTATCCATTTCAATATTACTTTATGATATATTCGCAATTTTTTCTATTTATAAGATGTTGAAAAATTCTTGTTGTGGTGTAGTTATTATTTTTTTTTTTTTTGGTTTACTCGTGTATACATTTTTTGTGCCGTTCTCATTATTAGATTCTAAGAAAAACTGATACAAAATTTGGAACTTTAATTCCACTCGCAATTCTTAAGAAATAGCCCCACCCCCTTATCTCGTACTACGAGTACGCGAGCAATTTTTTTTCAATTAGTTTGTATTGGTTCTAAAAAGAGCCTGCCTATATCAAGAGTAAACAAACATCAATACAACAATAACAAGAGAGTCGGAAGAGAGAGCAGTTTATTGGAGATAGCCATAGGTAAAGGTATTAGATCTGCGCAGCTTGGGAAGTCTTCGCTCCGCAGAAATCGAGCCTGGTATATCCATCCACTTGAGTTCAGGTGCGCAGAGTCCAGAGAACGGCTACAGGAGGAGAGGCAGCCTGGTGCACCTTGCTGCGTGAGCTCAGACGACGTATGGAGAGTTGCTGTAAACGGATATGAGACAACAAGAAGCTAAACGAAAACACTACAACTTCGCAAAGTATACTTCTGCTACTACTGCGCGATAGTTTCTGCTCGCTTATTGTCAAATGGTGGGGTATTGGCGGGAAATAAATTAATGTCCGGATCTACAGGTGGTGCACGTTGCTATGTGCGGCCACCCTTAATGTCTAAGAAAGTATCTGTACAGGTCTATTTGTAGGAGTAAAAACAATATTCATGATATTAATTTTAAATCTCAATACTATGTAATCTTCTAGAGGCTGACTCAGCAGTTATTCTTACTACTTGAGCCAAGGAGTACCAGCAGCTCATTATAATTGGCTGGAAAAGGATCATGTCCGAATATAGCCTATTTGTGATTCACGCATTATCATTTTACGCATTGTCATTGTAACACATTTCCCATGGGATACTGCTTATAAAAAGAGTGAAATAGTCCGTGGTGATGCAGTCACGGTATTTTCTGGAAATGCCACGTTCAAATATGAATTTACTTCATTAATCTTTAGTTAAATATTGAGAATAATTTTCAGACTGCACTGACTCTGGTGGAAGTGTTGCTCAACTCGAGAACGTTATTAATTTATCGTCATTCAGGACTTCAACACCACATTGGGTGTCTTCTTTCAACCAATACCAGCCATACCATCCATTGCCCCAAGAAGCCATGATTTTAAAAAGAAATAATGGAGGACACTGTCAAGTATTAGCCATGTTTGAGCCCAGAACTATTGTGTATTATTGTTTTTATACCATTTTACATTCTTTTTATTTAATTTTCTTCATCTCCCTTCCACACACTGAATCAGGATGCCAACAAACATGGAAAGAAATAAAATAAAACAATTTAAAGAGAGGAGGAATCCAATGGAGATACTAATACAATGCAACAGTATTCCCCACTAGTACAACTGGGAGAAGAAATAAAGTTAGGCGAATTCAACACAGAAATGATGCTCGATATGTCCAGACAGATTATAACGGAGCAACAGGAGTCAGTGATGAAGTTCCAGACCATACAAATGGAACAGCAGGCCTAAGTTAAGAGAAGTGGATTGTGAACAACAAACTAAACAGAGAGAGATGCAAATAAAAAACATATGAAAATTACATGAATCTACAGTTTGCTGCAGTCAAAACCAATAGAGAAAGATGTGTGGAGATTGAGGCTAAACAAAATTAATAGAAGAAAGAGCTACCACGCATCAAAGATTCAGACCACCTTGAGCTCTTCCATACTATTGCCCTTGATTGAGGAAATCTTCGATAAAATTGGAGAAACAGAAGTTCTGTTAAAACTGGATTATCAAACGGTTGTATCTGGTTCTCTAACTCAAGATGCTAAAGAACGATCAGCATTCATCACTCCTTTTGGTAAATTTGCATTCACTAGGATGCCATTTGAAATGAGAAATGCCCGTACCACATTCCAGAGGTTAATGGACACTGTTTGGTTGGGATCCAAACAGTATTAATCGCCTTACATTGACGGCGTTTTGATCTATAGCAAAAATTGGGAGAGACACCTTGTTCATGTAGATACAGTTATCAGGAAACTGAAGGAGGCTGGGCTTACCACTAAGCCAAGCAAGTGTGAATGGGGAAATACATCTTTGGAATATTTAGGCTATTTCTGTTCCAGAAGCTAGAGTAGTAAAGTTATTGCAGACATATCAAACATGTCAAGAAGACATTGGGGCCTTTTTAGGAACAACTGGTTACTACAGGAGATTTATAAGGATTATGCTTCCATTGCTAAACCTCTAACTGCTGTTACTTCCAAGAAGTCTCCTGATAAGGATAAGCTGGTGTGGACAGCGGAGCATTTAAATGTTCCGCCGTGTGTGTGTGTGTGTGATGTACTAAATGTGCCTATGTATGATGATGTGTTCATGTTACAATCTGATGTTAGTGGAGTGGGCTTATGTACTAAGTGTGATTTGAGAGCAGAAGGAACTACTAGTACCTTTTTCAGTCGACAACTGAAAGACAGGGAAATGAGATATAGTGCTACAAAGTTGGAGTGTCTAAAGCCATTTGGCAATTTAAAGTTCATTTGATTGGAAGGCCATTCTAACTACAGACAGATCGCAAGGCATTGGAGTCATTGTTTACTTCTAAAAGTTTAAAACAGGAAGCTGACATGATGGGCTCTATATCTACAGGGATTCTCTTTTACTCCCAAGTATCGTCCCGGAACTAACCACCAAACTGCAGATGGCCTTTTGAGACAGGCATGGGACATTTAGTCGCCAAGGACGGTTCTAAGAAAAGAAAGGGGAAATCTGGAACCTCCTAAGAAGCCATGCCCACATAGTACTTTCAATATTTAACTGTAGGTCAGAATAGCCGATTTACTTGTGATTCACACATTTTCATTGTTATACATTGTCAGGATTTGTTAATTTCCGCATTGTCACTTAATGCATCGTCATTGTAACGCATTTCCCACAGGATACTGCTTATAAAAGGAGCGAGTAGTCCGTGGTGATGCAATCACTGTATTTTGTGGAAATGTTTTGTTCAAATATGAATTTACTTTATTAATCTTTAGTTAATTATAGAGGATAATTTTCAGACAGCACTGACTCTGGTGGCAGTGTTACTCAACTCGAGAACGTTATTAACTCATCGTTCTACGGGACTTCAATACCACAGCAATCACTAGACATATTTTAGTGACTAAAAATTTTGATAAAAAAAAGTTTAAAATTCAAATCTAACATTAGTGATGAGCGTGTGTACAAATGGCAAGCAAGTGAGCCTAGTAATGTATTTTGAAATTACTTTATTTTTCTCCCTCAAGTGATTGCAGCTTGTTTACTATCTTATGATACAGCAGCTATTCTTACTACAACTACAATGAAGTATTAGGTTAATTTTTTATTCATTTATTTTTCCTGGTAAAATTTCTTCAATGTCATAGCAATCATTAGCCGAATTAAGTACAGCACTAGTGGTATGCTTGTGCACAAATAGAGAGCATATCCTCAGATAGTGCAAAAGCTACTATTACTTGGGAAAAATTATAAATCCAAAATCTTTATAACTAGGCTAACCCGCTCACAATTTGTGCACGCCACACTAGACAATACCAGGAATGTTTAATTTATAAAACATAAATTGTACATGTTTTCTTAAAGGTTTTCAGTCTTATCCCCACTTCCTTTTAACCCTACAGGAGTGATTTTTATTTTACACTTTAGATTACAAATTGTACGATTATATCCTAGAATATTTTCAAAGTCACAGCTGCAGATCATAGCTACTAAAGATATTTTACCAGATATAATTAGGTTAGTTTAGGTATCTGAGAGCTTATTATCAAGTACGAAGACGTCAGTACTAAAACTATGTATGTGATTTTAGACCAAAAAACAAAAACAAAGGCATCACTCATGACACAAGAAAGAGACCATACAAAATACATAAAATAAGACTCAATTCTTTCGTTAAACTGGATGGTTGAAAATCATATAAATGAAACCTTCATATTTCAAAAAGTAGCCAGGCTAGCTCGCTTGCCGTTTAGGTAGAAACCTACCTTAGCTATATTTAACTGCTGAGCTAGCTTGCCTGCCATTATTGTGCTGTTGTGTGCATTACTATTACTTTAGACAACTACACCCTCCCATTCTATGAGTTATGTACAACAACCTAATACTTGTAATTAGAGCTATGCCATTATGATGATGTAGGAAGTTGGACAGTTATCATGTTCTCATACAGATTCTGAGAGGAACATAACAACTAGCAAGCAGCAATAGGAATTTACTGCTTGACAGAAGTGGTACAAAGATAATAATGTTTTGAGTGACTTACTTGAGCAAGTGTGTCATCAGATATTTTAAAGTGTTGTAATGTGCCTTTGGAAGTAGCTTAAGAGCATGAATCAAATCACTCCAAGTAATACTTGTATCTTCAGGGTCATCAATACTGGTTGTAGCTTTCATCAACTCAGGATAGGCATCAAATGTAATAAGAGGAATAGGAAGTTCTCTTAAATATAACTTCACAGTACCAGTCAAAACACTGACATCCAAGTACTGGGACAGATCTATTTCTTCTCCTACAATTAATATTAGCTAATTAAACTGAAGGAATCAGAATTATTCACAAACCTGAATCATATTTATCTTTTAAAATGATAATTTCACCTTTCTGACCAGAGAGTCTATAAATGCCAGTAGAACACAAATCTATAAGGAACAAGCAAACAAGTAAGCCAAACATCAATTATATCAACCTCAGCATCCAACGAGAAATTTTCAGCTGCAGAATGTAACTAGAACATAAAGTGAATGTGTAAGGTGAAACCTACAAACGTATGTATGGGTCGTCCAAGTTGTTGGCCAGGGGGGAAAAAAACTTAACCTTTAAACTGATGCAGCTATGCTATAGTTATTCAAGACATAAATCTAAACTGTACAATATTCATTCCACTAGCCAGAGCTAAAATAACAAGTTACAGTCCATTAACTTTGCTCATGGTTCATGAAAACAGGAACGTGAATAACTTGACCCTAAGCATAAAAATACAAAAAACTATACATGTATCTGGTATCCTCAAGAGGATGATGATTTAATGGCACTTGACACAAACAGAGATAACTACTACTTGTATATACATTAGTATGCATAGTTACTGTATAACAAAATGTTATAGTCATTAAAATCAATATATGCAAATACTACTTTTTGACTTTTTGGGGATCACAAAATTGGTGAGCTTAGCTATGAGGAAGGATTTTAAAAAATTATGCTCAAGATATATATTAATATCTGAGTCACAAACCAATCAATAGAGAGCTTACTACACAAAAAACAACAACAGAGATAGTCCCAGCACTTTTATGAATTCCAGTTTTTAGATCTTTCTTGATACAGCTTATATGTAATCCTAGTAGTACTCTACAGGTGATGCGTATTACCATCCACATGGTGAAGTTATGCATCTGTTTTTAACGCCACACTGAATAGGAATGGTAAGTAGTCTGAGTTTTAGCTGCTCATTTTTAAGCTGTTATGATACACGATATAGGCAAAGAGTCAAGCACTGAGAGCATGAAAGTCTTCATTAGTGATTGTCAATTTCAATACTTATATATCATGTGCTACCTAATATGACATAAATACATTCATGTACACAATATTGACAATTGGCTCAGATTTGTACACCATTAACATGCTCTGTTGGGAAAATAAATTATATAGTTAAAACATAATGTTGTTGTTTTTAAGTCAGAAGTGAAAGGATATATAAAAAAAAAAAACCCTTACCATTCTGTCTTGATTCAATTTCAGAGATAATATCACTTAATATGTTCGGAACTATCTTCCCTTCCAGTTTCACCAAAGTTGTCAGATCAACTCCAAAAACTGTCAACAAAAGGTAATATCCAAGGTAACCTTTGATTTCATGGCCCATTTTTTCACATTCTCAATAATTTAACATCAATATTTTTGTAAAGCAAGCTAACATAGTGAGTAGTGGTTCATGTGTAAACCTAAATATCACAAGGAAGTCATTATTGTGACTTACATTTTGATCAAAGTATTGTACTCATTTCTTCTCATTATTTTTGCTTACAACACATGTGCAATTATACCAGAGATTAATACTACAGACTGTACATGTACATTATCTTGAAAATTTATCAAGATCAATAAAGTATTGACTGTACTGCTGAATGCAAATACGTAACACTGGTAAGTCAATAGTAAAAAATGAGCCAGCAAATTCCATTACCTCTCTTTACAAACTGTTTGTTGGGAAAACATTCCAATCTTAGGCACAATGGCAGGCACTGCTTGTGAATATCCATTCCACAGTCTTTACACCTCAGTCCTTGGTGTTTGAGTCCCCATAAAAAATGATGACAGATCTCACACCATGTAGGCCCTATATAAGTATGAGGCTACATGTACAAACATACATATACACACACAAAACTTAACAACAGCAACAACAGTAGTTATAGCAGTATTCTCTATGCTCACAATTGATATTTAAACTTAGAGTGATGTTTTGACTTCTTCCTGAAGCTCTCCTCAGTTATCAATGAGATTGGACTCTTTGTGGTTATTATATATATAGAATAACCAGCAAGATAATCGATGGCATGTGCGTACTGTTTATTAACCATAATACTATAACTTGATTTTAAGATACTATTATTCCTTATTTGGAAACATTCAAGTTAACATACAGTAAACAACTAGATCCCTGATGGCTCTAAACTAATGTCTCAGTTAAAACTTACCACAAAATTATGAGCTTTGAAATACGGTGATTTAGGCCCACTTGTGTGTTTTGCCAGTGCTTCCATTGATCCCTTGGAAAAAGCATTTGTCTACCATGACCAATACCACAATATTATGTAAAGACTGAGAAAGCAAAAATCAATCACTTTTCTAAAGAACACACACATAAAAATACACGTTTCTCAAATGACTCCTGCCTGAAGTTCGCACTCCATAAAATTAGTGCAATGGTTAATGTAGTGATCATTTGCTTTATAATAAAAAGTACAGACTAGTCTATATAAACACACTTGTCTGTCAGTAACAACGATAGAGATGGCGCATGTATTAATGAGTAATTGATTAGCTGAGCTTGGATGGTACAGCATCGTCAGTAACGACAACTATGACACGATGGTGTGCGTATTCATCAATACATTGATTTTAAAAAATGAGAAAAAAAGCAAATAATGTGACTAAACCAAGTGGTAGATGATAATAACAAAAACAAGCTTATGCTACTGCAACAGTTAATACATCAAGTGCCACTGTGTGGAGGGGTTCTCACTTATATAATATTAGCTATATATAAAACCATCAATAATTGCCATAAAAATTCTAGTTCTAAGTAATCTAATCTTCGACTAGCTGCTATTGGCGTTTCCTATTAAGTAATCAAATGAAAAAGAGACCAATATTCATTTGCGGCAGAAATATGTGAATATTGTCTATAATACAAAGTAAATCCTTTCACTTTTACAATATGATACATAAAAATTCAAGAAACCAAATACTTTAAATTATATCATAGTTAGTAAATATTTTCAGCTGGTAAACAATTGTATTTTTTGTCATATTTAACCTGATATTCAGCCAGGCTACCATATATATTATACTCACTCCTTTTAATGACACATCCGCTATCTTTTGCAATGTTGTCGAGTATGGAATATGACAAGAATATGCTCTAATGGGCTTGTCATCTGATTCATTGTTGTCAATAATTTTGACAGGTTTAAGAGTTGAAGATTGTCCAATTCGTCCTTCACTGCTACTTGATTTAAGTCTTGTGTTGCTCTTGTCAAGCCTCAGCTGTTCCTTTCGTTTGTCATCATTGACTGCCTCCCTGATTCAATGAAAGAATTTTCTCATAAAATTTACAAAATATAGCATGTACAGCACTTTCAGTGCTTTTGTTACCTACATATTATACTAGAAAACTTTGGGGCTTGATAAAAAAATTCTATATTAGTTTCTCTATAAATGTGTGCAACCTTTTGCAGCTGGAGTCAACCTAACCAATGATATAAAACAACATCAATTCAACTAAGTGGATAGTTTCTCGTGAAGAGTTTGTTAAAGCAAAGCACATTCATGCATACATAAACAAATAAAAACTTTTCACAGTAAAAATGAAACAAGTTGGGTCAATTTGCACATGTACTCGTGCTATAGCAAGAATAACTGAAACATATACAACATTCGTATTAATGATGTAGTTCATACAGATTTGGAATCATTTTTTTTTTTTTTAATTAGCAGTAGAAAATTTCCACAAATCTTAAAAGTCAACTTCCATGCCAAACTTTCCTTAAATATTTTTTGGTAAATTAGAATTGCAATCTGAGTCTAGAAATGATTGTAACTTATCAGAGTTGTACAGTATTTACCTCAAAGTTGAAATGATAATACTATATCGATTGGTTCCAGCACTGTACGTTTCAGTCATTGGCAGTGATGACGTGCTGTCATTTCTTTTAGTTACCAACTTCGTAGGATGGCTGTAATTGGGAGTTGAAGATGAAAGTTGGTGTAAATTTGGAGTTGACCTACAAATAATCATACCATTTGCTGCCTAAAACATAACTATTACATATAGTGGCTTCTTAGACATAATTGAACACATCCATACATGTATGCATCACTTAGAACATAGCTGATGTAGTTCTTGTATTGTGACAGAGGAACTTTAAACTACTTAGATCCTTCAGAGAGGGACACTATAAACATAGTCTCTGATTGTGTTGTTAGGAGCAGTCGCTACGTTCTAAATTAGTTAGGCGCCGCATAGCCGTCGTAAACTACCATTTTAGGGTCTCTCAGCCCCTAAGTAGTGCCCTCGTTGTACTCAGGACGCTGCAGCCTAGGGCCTTCAGGACCCTAAAAATGGTATATGTAGGTCCCTCCAAGGCAGCATCGAACTATTATTTAGAAGCTGACCCCCCCCCCAAAAAAAAAAAAAAAAAAAAAAGCACTACAAAACTACATAATTAGCGCCGTGACGTAATGCTAACACAATAACAGAGATAAATGAAACCAGGACTAGAAAATGAGCAAACACGCACACACGACATGATTGGCAAACATGACTTCAATATCATATTAAATTACTTCCAATTTGGCAAAAACGTAACTATAATTATATAACACTCTTGCTTACTTTCTTGTTGCTCCATTAGTAACATCCAAACTGGATTCATCAGATTTAGAAGCCTTTAAATGAAAGCCAGTCATGATGTCTACATTCAATGAGTTTCTGTCAGGGCTGGGAGTGGGGCTATGAGAAGGACTAGGAGTTGGACTTGGACTACGAACTGACGATATTGAAGATGCTGAAATAGTTCGCTGATACTCCCAAGCTTTTTTCCCTTTCAAACCTTTCACCCGTCTAATAAACACATGACAACGCATAGTGAAAAAGATAACAAGAACAATAACAAAACAATAATGATAATATATAAATCTTAAAACTGCTAATCACAGCCTTATCCTATAAATTATCAGATGCAAACAGAACTAAAAACTTCACCTTTGCTAAAGTTAAAATACTGCAACAGTGAATATTTATAAGATGTAAATTACAAAATATGTAACTATATATAATTTTCTTAAAATTTTTAGACCTAATTTGAGAACACTAGTAGTGTGCTTCAGCACAAAAGGCAGTGAACCAGCATACATACTTCATAATTATAAAGAATTATCAAAATTCATGATTTAGTCATTCTATGCTGAAATAATTATAATAGCAGTTTTTTTCTCAGTTTGTACAGCCAATATAAGTATTGGCAGTTAAAAACTGAGAAAAACTGCTATTACCAAAATTCATAATATTATTATTAAGAAGAAAGAGTTTAGTATGAACAGCAGTCCTTTATTATCAAAAAATTGTTAAAATTCGAGGGTGGAGTTTAGTAATTGGAACAAAATCAGACCGGTTGACAATTAAACCCGAAGTTAGGAAAAAAGCAGGTAAAACTCTATACCTGCAAATATAGCTTCCTACTTGGGTTTGAAAATTTTGAGCCTCACCATAGACATCGCCATTTGTGGCCAAAGCCGATCAAAAAAAAGTATATTTTACTTAACTATACATTCGGTATGAAAGAATGCATAATCCGTATAGATTATGCAATACAATTACTGTGACTACTATAATTTTCGAAATATTATTTTAGATGAAATTGATGTCAGATAATATATTGATTGTGAAGTTGGTTTATCATGAGCAGCTTTGCTTACAGTACAATATTTGCTAGATTGTGTATCACTACTAACATCAGAAAGCTCAGGTTTTAAATAGTCTGTGTAGAGACTTTGTCTTGTGATTGATGATTACCTGCAGAGTCTTCTGAGCTAGATTCTGAATCTGCAAATGGGTCATCGTCTGGCTCAACATAGATAGTCAAGTGATCTTAGACAAAAACATCCTTTGTTATTTTAGGAATCTGAGAAGCAGTAGTTCAGACTTACTGCTCTTCAGACCTTAACTTTGCCTGGCAATAGGTCAAAATAGACTGGTGTTTCATTCATGTTACAGATATTATTCAAGAGGGAAATCCCTGTTGTCCAAAAATACAAGAAACTTGGGCATAAAAGGCTTCAATTTTATCTCCACATCCTTCTGAACATTTAGACTTATGGGTTTGGTATCATAATGCAAGGTTATTCGGTTTCATAAATTAGTGCATCAACTCATCTGATGCTTTAAAGCTTTAATTTACCAGGCAAATTTTGCGTCACACCGTTTGAGTTGATACTAGTAGCCATGCCAAGCTCCCAATCCTGTGGGTAACTTATTTTTCGTCTTGATCGTGTCTGTGCCACCATACCAGGATTAAGGGTAGTTATGCACTCTTTTTTCCACCAGCATTACTATGGCTCACACTATAATATGCTTAGCGGCTTTAATGTCTCGAATAATCAGCAGCTGTTTTTTTATCTGATGACCAGCAGAATATATTTATTTCATTTTCTTTTGGTTTCTTCTCTTCTAACTTGGTCTTCTTATCATTCTTCATTGCTGCTGGAAGTCAGCCAGCCTCACAGCAGAATCACATTGTGAACTTTCCTTCGTCTTCCCACAGGTCTTTTCGTTCTTCAATTAACCATACAATAGGTTTTTGTAAGGTAAACCTCTGATATCTGTTCAGCTATTACTTTCCTATGAATACAAACCTGCTTAAATCCAGTAGTGGTGCCATCGTTTGCCACATTTAATTAACTAATTCACCGCTAAGACTACAGGCCACATGCACATTTGCTGAAATTTTTTTTTTACCATGAATATGGAAGAAAATGCTGTCACCAAGTGGTTCTATCATTAGAGCAGTGCTGTAATGGACAATTGGAATAAATAAAAATCTCCATTAAGTTACACAAGAAGAGTGTCTCGCTTGCTTTACCTTCTCACCAAATTAACTCCAACTATTAAAATGTCTAGAACACTCACTTTGTACTAATAGCAAGCAACCTCATACTAGTTTGCTATCACAAGCAAACAAGAAATAAATAAATGGCTTGATGGTCACATTCATTACCACTTGAATACAATCATTTACTGAAATACCATACTACCATCACAAAGTAAATAAAATAAGTCATCATCACACATACACTACTCAGAATAAACTCAACTACCATCGAAGTGACAAAAAAATTTGAAGCGGCATTATGTAGGACATGCACTATATTGTATTAAAATTAAGACTCAAAAAATACAAATAAGGCAAACATAATTACTTTCCATGAGCTCTTCGTAATCCTTGCATTTTCAACTGAGCACTTTTTCGTCGTACCATGGACATCATTTGCCCTTCATGCATAGTCTGTGCTACATTATGCTGCTGCAGAAACAATGTAATTAGATTGTCTTGGACTAAATCGTCTATGTCTTCAAAATGGTTGTCATCTGAAAATATGTTAACAGAACTTGTAATTGTCATTTTGATAAGCTCATGAAAGGAATGCAACCACAAACATACCTACATAGTGTTGGCCATCTTCATAATAAAGTCTGTAATTATACAATCGTTCATTCATCCTATAACAAAATAAAAATTATATATAAAAATCATAGAAACAGTCTCTTTGCGAATACGTTTTTTACTTAGTTTCTTGATTGGCGGTGTTTAGCAGCACACTAAAGTCAACGTGCACTCATAATATAAAGAAAGGTAGTGTTGTCTTTTAGAGGCTCTCCTAGTCTACTTTGTGATGGGAGACTGAGTTGTCAAAATAAACTAAAAGTTCAAGCATCTACATAAATCTGCTTCAAGGCTAACTTGTTTAAAGAGGCCCAAAAGTCCTTACAGAATGGTTCAGTATACATATCACATTGGTCAATATTGGTCTTGTGCTACTGACAATTGACTCGAATTTGTAAATCCCTGATAGTAATTTGCTTCATTACCCTTGCCCAACAATTTAGTCGTTATTCACTTACTGTAAAATATGTGTGCATGTACGTACGTACACATGTATGCAAGTAAGTACTTGTTTAAGTATGTATATATATGTATGTATTAGGTACATGTGCATTTATACATGTATAATAGTGTACGTAAATATGTACATACATACATGCATGAACAAATGTTGAAGTGTCAGAGTTCAAATCATTTAATCATCTCAGCTCATACACATATTACCAGCCCCCAAAAACTCCCATTAGCATTTGTCACTTTTCTTTTACAAAAGGGCAGAGAATTTTGATTCTACAAAGAGTGGAGCAGCTTGAAAATACCAAAGGGTGAGAGAGGGAAAAATCATTACTCTGACTCACATAAAAGAGAGAATTTTAATTCCAGATAGAGTGTCTCGTACTAAATAGGAACCATCCGCTGTACCTAGCAATGCAGCCGTGTCATCACGATTCAGATAACCATGGTATTCTAAACCATAATGTGAAGGTGACTCTGATATCTAAAAAAAGAAATGCAGTTTATTATAAAATCAATTATGTCTAATTAAATAGAATAATGATTTAAGTTATTTCATAGCACTAGAGCTACAGTAATTTTTGCTTATACAAACTACCGTGTATAGAATAAAGTTAAAGTTAAACAATAGAAAACATGCTTATTTCATCAATTCTTACTCAAACTGAAACTATAATAACATACTCAAATGAAAAATTGAAACCCATGTCTAAATAATTTTCATCAGTTTAATTCCTCACCTGATATAATGATATACATCTTACATACGTACATACCTTATGCAATTTTTTTTCAATAGGAAAAGAAAATTTTTAACAAAAGTAATCAACTACATATTCACCTTCTGACTTGATTTTATACACTTTGCTTTAGGAGTACGTGCCTGGAGCATATACACTACAATGTTTGCACACGTAAACAAAAAAAATATTGTTAAACAGTGGACTACTAGTACTGCATGCATTTTAAGAATTTACTTGTAAATAGAATGTATATGTAAAATATCAGGGTGTTGGAAGGAACAATAGATGGCTGTTGCACACGAACTGAATGACTGTAAAGTACTTCTGCTATTTGTGTAGACAAAAAAAAGTCTGTTTGCACACACTAGGCACCTTTAAAAGTTCCAGATTCTGTACCATAATACAGCCATAAAACAAGTGCATATTTTCATCGCATTCATTACCATTTCGTACCATACAATTTTTACTAAACCGCCAACACTGTTTACTAGAACAATGAAAACGGTTAAGCATATCTGTTTATTCACTTCTATAAACTCATCTATATCTATATCAGCAAGCTATGGCCTTGCTACCAATTAAACACTATGGGGATTGTGCAAAACCAAATTGTACAAAATCTAACTTGCTTTAATTAAGCTGGCAGACAGAAGTTATGATGGGAACACTGCTCTAACCAGGTCCCCATTTCATAGACCCTTTTCCACCTAAAGTATTATTTCCATTAGTAAAAAATATATAAGCTTTCCATGGCCCTGACTCCCAGAATCGGTAGCATATGAAGGCCTTACTGACAATTCTTCACAAAACAACTTAGAATTTGATGGGTACTGTATCCCATGGAACCTTGTGTTCAGTTCCAGAGCCTACTCTAGCCTGCCCTGCTATGTTCTTAGCATTTCAGCCTTAGACTAGTTGTTCCTCGAAATGATTCTGTTCATGGTTATAATATCCCAGTAGCTGTACTTATGTTTGCCATTGCTCAAGGTACTTTTGACACTCTCTGCAATAAAACCAGGTGCTGTTACTGTTCGGCAGGTACTTTGTCCTTGTGTAGTAGTGGAGAAGCCCCTGTAAGTATACAATAGTAGTATTCGTGCATAGCAACCATCAACAAAAAATTGCGTAGGCGGTGTGCGGCCACCCTTAATCAAAACTAATTTAAATGTGGAAGTCGATTGATACAAAAAAGAGCAACATATCCAAATGCTTTTACTTAACCACCCAAGAAGATTCAACTGAACAAAACTCTTGTGTTCAATCTTTATTATAATGTAAAGAGTATTTTACCACATGTAAAATGGTCTCATGAGCAGAAGTCTGGAAAACTAGCTAATCAAGCCGCAAAAAAACGGGTACTAAACCTCCTCCGATGCTGTCTCTAATCTTGTCAAGAAAATCAGTGAGAAATGATTTACAAGTTTCTTCTATTGAATAGAAATCTATTCATAGGAGCTTGAAATTATGCAATAATTCTTCTCAATTTCATCTGCTAATATCAATGTTGAACAACAGCCTTCAAACTTAGTCATCTCTTGTCTTGTGGATGCTAACTCTGATGTTAAAAGCATGGATTCTAAAACTAAAAGACAATACAGATAAAATTAGTGGTAGCGTATGTGGTACAAATTACATGGCAAATAAATGAGACACACTCTAAAACATCGACTAGGAACATCAAAATCATTTTAACCATAATGATTATAGTATCAATCTTAAAGTATATTCAATTTTAAGAAAAATTCTGGAATGCAGTTCTTATGGTACAGAATACTTCAAACTGTAACTCAATCATTGTGACGTCTAGAAGAATCACAAAACAACTGAGAAAAAGTGACGCTTGAAAGAGCTGCTAAAAGAACATTATCCTACAATTAATATGTCCGATCTAGTTAAACTGGTATATTACATTATATACATGTATACACACATATATATTAAAATACAACAGTGTTACAGCAGAAGGATCTCATCCTTAAAAAAAAATTAGAGTTGAAGATTATCTCTCAATAAATTGCTATATCATTGTATTAAGCACTAACATTACTCAGTCTGATCATGAAGTTCAATAAAATGTTTATTAACAATAAAACACCAAAACGAATATCTGCTCAATTACTTGCTTTGCATTTGTGGTTATAGGTGATGGAACTGGGAGCTTCAAGACAGTGAATTTGGAAGTGTTTAAGCTGAAAAAAGAGAAATTATTTTTCCTTATCTCTATAACTTAGTATACTGATACTTTAATACCTGAAGTTTCGTATGAGCCTGATTTTGTGGGCACACGATATTTGAATCTCGAAATATTTTAAATTTTAAGAAAAAAGTGTTTAAGCCAGGATTTTTGAATTTATTGAGTTATATCTCTAAATATTTGACACATGATGTAAAATTGCCTTAAAATTATTATGTATAACTTTGGTAGCTATACCTTGAAAATTAAGTGAGTTGTGGCTGTTTGTCACAAAACAGCGCATGCGTATTTGTGTCATAAAGGCACGAGAGCGCCAGTTTACCGCTGATTGTTGCACGAGTATGGCTGATTTAGTATCTCAGGCCCTAGGTATCAAGTTATACGGTGTTACTGCCTATCACGGCCAGCGTTTTAGCTGCCGTCTGGAGCTGCACAACCGTAGGACTCCAACTGTATCGCCCTGATGTTGTCAGAATACCGAATGCTGGGAGCCTCGGGAGTATTAAACTCCTTCAGCTTTTCTTCAACTCTCGAAAAAGAGGACCTCTTGGATAGGCTTGGCTCCAAGTTAGTAATACCAGCCAACAATTCTGACTGATTTCGACTTCGCTTACTGCTGCTAGTAGAACGATGAGAATCCATACAGCCGCTTGCAGTTAGGGAAAGTCCCGTCTTACCGCTCAGGTAAATAACCGTTCGACCTTAGCTCGTTAACTCGCTACGTTTAATGACGAACTACCGCAAATTCTTGACGTCAACAAAAATGGCGTAAAATACATTAGAGGAAAGTGCTGTTCTCCATTTTCCATTTTCTAAACAGGCAGTTTTACTATTGCAAACATTATTGGGATGATGAAGAAAAGGTATGTGTATGTTAAATGACTGTAGTGAGGGTATATACAGTAGTTTCAAAAAAATCCACTCTTTAAGTTGGAAGCACTGTATCTGCAGTATGTTATAATAACAGGTGTCAAGGACCACAATAATACTTGCAAGCTAGGGCTAAATGCCCAAGAAAGATATATATCCGGAGAAGCCTGTGATATATCAACAAAATATTACTTCATAGGAATAAGTATAAACTTGCTTTAGCTCCGACTAAGGCAACATATACATTAATTTTAAGTTGAATGCCTTAATAAAAATTTGATCTTTGAATGCATAAATGAACATGCCACTTACATGATGGATACCAGTCCTGTCTAAGATCCTCATCATCTTCTACCTTTTCATTTAACTTGTGATCATTTCCTATTTACAACAGCAAAAAAAATTATACTTGAATCAATTAACCACCAATGTTAGTGCTGCAACTATGCTAAGTTACGAACAGTCATTGATACTTCTTGTCACCATATACATCTGTAATTAACTTCTGCTAAAAATTGGCTCAGGAACATCATTTCTGTGGCAAGGAAGGATCTATTAGGGGTAACACACTAACAAATTGGGGATATTAGTTTGTATATATATGTGTGTGTGTGTGTGTGTATGTGTGTGGACATATGTATGTCATTTTGTACTTTCTAGTGCTCGCTTCGTGGTCAACCCTGTCCAATATTCCTTTGTATCATTAAAGGAAATTAAGTCTCCGATATGATCTGAATGTCACAAGATGCAATTAGGTCTTTACAAACTACCAAACTTCATTCGTTTTCTATTAGAATTAGTACAGGTGGCAAGTTATATTGGCTAATGCACTGTTGTCGTAGCTATATGTAACAGTATTGATTTACTGGTCATGAAGAGAATACAATGTTAATTAAGTACTGTGTTGATACATCCAGTGAACAAGTGTGTGTGTGTGTGTGTAAAAAGTATTGTTTGTCACAACTACTGCTTAGCAAAACAATAGCACAAAATCCAATCAAACATTAACTAACATAATAAATATATTAGCTGTTAGCACTCAATGAAATTTAAATTTCCTCCAAAATTTTAGCTGTTAGCTATAATTTTGTGATTTGCTCCAGATAAATTATGGGATGTAATGCCAACTAGACTCTTTACCAAGGTCACTGAATTATGAGCAATGTGTAGGGTAGCTAGACAACTATCACATACATGTACCTTTCATGTACACTATTCGAGCATTTGTGCTGAAGCACATCACTAGTTTTAAAAGTAGCTAGTTGAGACCATATAACTATTCACCGTCGAAGACAAAATCCCCTATTGCCTAAGAAATCTAACCTTCATTCGAGTCCCCGTTAGGTGAATGAACAAGAATATGGGTAGGGTCTAATTCCGGCAATTCATCGCACAGCTCAGGTTCATCCAGAGGACAAACTAATTTTTCAGGCTCACCAGAGCCACCATGTCGCCGAAGCATTTTCACCGGCTCTTACAGCCGGCTCGTTAGACAACGTCTTTCCACGCGAGTTCCTGCGACTTCACCAGCTGTCCGGAATGTGAAGAATATTTTTATAGCCACACCCCTAAATCTGACAGACGGAAGCATTTAGCGGTTGACGCTACCCACTTTTCGGTCCCCTTGATAATTCGTTGCTCGTTAGCAGTTCTTACCAGCGCAAACGCGAGCGTCAACCATCGCCAAATAAAAGCTTGGTTTTCGTGTGTATAGATTCCTAAAAGAGAATACATCCTTTTTTAAACTTAGCTAATTAAACCTGCCGTAAAACAGGAAGCTGCTGAGAACCCATAGGCTTATCAGATCTCTAGGAGAGTTAATGATCAGACAAACATTACAGAGGTAAAGAAATAAAAGCGAAGTGATCCTACAAAATTTTGTAGTAAAGAATTTATCACATGTGATTAGCTATGGCTATTATTATGATAAAAATACCATTAAAGTTTTATGCTTTCTTTATTGCAGGGAGGCATTGAATATCAATAGAATAGCTAATGAAAAAACAAAACAATCTTATTGAGCTATCATTTCATTGTTTTCATAGAGTAGAAATTAGCTACGACCTTATAAAATTTCTCAACCAGCTCCTAGTTGAGTTAGAATGGATTGCAAATAATTGTAAACTAAATACATTGATTAAGTAGGGTAGGAAATGAATGTTGTGCAAGCTGTGATCAAGCCAAGAAAAACTATAATATTTAGCTATATATATTGCACTATTTGTGGTGGTGATCATGAATTTCATGTCCATTAAATTTTGAGCATGTGCCTCAAATTTGGGGGGCACACAGGACCCCAGTGCTCTGATGGTTCTTTCTACAATAGTCCCTACAATAGTCCAATTACAATACTCACGAGTATACTTGTTGGAGTCTCCACACTGATTCTATAGGATTTAATTAAACTTGGGCAGATAGTATGCCCATGCTGCTAAATTTTCTCCTGTAAAATTGTGGTGCAATCCTGAAATTCCTGAAATCATCTAAAACAAATAATTAATAATAATTAAATTAATAATAATAATAATAATAATAACAATAATGTGCTGCCAAAAGTATATCCTAGTCCAACACAAATCAAATTCCTCACATGGAACCGCCAATGATAATTTATATTCTCAATGAAATTCCAAATACTGGTTGTGGTCATATCTACTGCATTGACTGGCACAGTGTCATTTTTATATGTGACATAATTTACATTGTGTTTGTACTACAAAGGAGATGCGCTTTGTATCTTGCCACAGCAGGATCATGCTTATTTATTTCATTTCATTCTTCTATTGTGTATCCGGGTTCCTTTCTTACTAGCTAGGTAACCTAATAGATGAAAACTGCTGAAGTTTCTCCTTCATTCTAGAAGCATTCATCCCTGATATACCACCCCCTCTCCTGAAATAATGTCTTCACAACTTTCTGAACACCTCATCTGTGACCTTCACATTGTACCTGCCCTTCTGTGAGCGTCCATAAATATAAATGGTTGCTTCCCACCATCTCTCACATTCATGCAATCTCCATTTTAGGGCATCCTCTGGCTCTTTCATGTGTGAAAAATCATTGTCAAAGATAAACAGTCCTTGACATAGCCTATACTAGCTCTTCAATAAGGAAAATTGCCTTGTGAACCAAAAAAAAAAAATGTCATTAAAATTGGCTGCATGTATTTCACAACAAGCTGTAAAAATAATTTACAATGCTTAATAAAAATTAGTGCTATTACTTTTCCTCTACAATTAGCTGAGAATGGAGCATGGTATTCGTCATGCTCATGCAGTCCTCCAACTACTCCACAGTCAGACACAATTATGGCTTGACCTGGTGACTTCTGTTTGAGGACCCTTTGGGATCCAAATCATTTATATGCCATTCAGGCCTAGATCATGTAGCAAACAGGAAACAGTACACTTGTTCACTTCCACTTTGTGTGCCTTGAAATAACATACATCAATGTCATATTAAATTTCCTTTTCATGTTCACAAACATGGAACTTCTCATCAGATTTCATTGATGACCACTTAGGATGTCTCCCACCTGATTTGACTCCAACTCATCCTGCAACTGATCATCTTTTAAGTTTTCCAGGAGAGAAGATGGTTAGAATGAAGTCAACTCCTTTGCCCACCGATATATGGCACAAGAATTGAATCCAGTGGGACTGAAGACAAGTAACATGCTTCCTCCCCAAAACAAACAGCAGCTCCAAATACTTGAAAGACTATACCTTTTGGATAGCAATTGTTGTGTTGATGTCCGTACTATGACTGTAAAGTTTGCATATCTTATTCAAATACAAATGGACATTGCTTCTGCATGCAATACATCCTTCAGTGGCGAGGGTGATTGATAAGGTAAGGGAGGTGAAGGAGGAGGCAAGTGAGAGAGGGCCTAGGTGAAGGAGAGGGAGCAATGAAAGGAGAGGGGACAGGTGAAGGAGAGGGGGAAGGTGAAAGGGGCCTAGGTGAAGGAGAGGGAGCAGGTGAAAGGAGAGGGGACAGGTGAAGGAGAGGGGGAAGGTGAAAGGGGCCTAGGTGAAGGAGAGGGAGCAGGTGAAAGGAGAGGGTGAGGGGGCAGGTGAATGAGAGGAGGGGACTACTTCATGTGGGTGGATCATTATGCCTACCTCTAGAGTGAAGTTAATTTCATTTCCTTCAACTACCTAACTGGGGCTAAAGTAGCTCATGGTGACCGCTTTGTACTGAAATAAGACCAAGTCTTTTTGGATGTGCCTTTTAAATTGATGGACTCCTAGTAAAAAAAAATCAGGCGAGATCATGACAGGATTCTTATTAAATTCTTGCAAGAATCTCATCAGTTTCTGACAGGAATCTTGATTGAACTTGCTGGTTCCTAGAATGATTTCAGTAAGAATCTTATATGATCTTTGATGAATCTGGCATGACTCCAGTTGGATTCTTATATGATCTATCAAGAATCTTGCATGATCTATAGATAATCTTGCATGATCTAAAGAGAACCTAGCATGATCTGCAGAGTATCTTGCATGATCAGCAGAGAGTCTTGCATGACCTACAGAAAAGTTTTACATGCTCTATAGAGCAACTTTCATTATCTATAAAATATCTTACGTGATAAATGTAAATATTACGGTATCCTATTATTTTGTTGCAAGATTATTTTCTTCTTACTCAATCTGCAAATGATGCTCCATAAAGTAAAGCAAACGTCCAATGTTTCGATTCTACAAAATGTTATATTGAAATTTAGACAATAGTCTTGAAGAAATTAAAGATATGCATGTACATAAAAAATAATCCATTAGTCTATGTTCATGATACCAAAAAATATTGCTCAGTAGTTCCTGAAAATTTCTGAAATACATTGATATTGATTCTTTGATGAAACTGAGAATTGCTGGTTGACAATATCTAATAAAGACAAAATATCATGAAATTAATATTATTTTGCCTGATATAAACTTAATGTTAGCAAAAGTCTATACTTCTGGAGGTTCTGACCTTCCTTATACATCCAGTAGTCTGGCTGGTGTGTCTGCTTAATTAGTCCAATTAAGAATTAGCATGACCAAATTTAGTGATCCAAATTAAGCAGTAAAAATACTGAGCTGGTGTGCTACATTGGTAACATAAAATACTCTACTTCCTGATAAAATATCAGTACTATTTACTGCTAAATCTGACTGCTCAACACAAAGTACAAAAGTCTGGATTTGATACAGAAATGTTCACTTGGAAAAGAGGGGGGAGACATCCACTAGAAAGTGTGCTATGATTTTATGCAATTTAACATTGAGAATTACAAGCAATTAGAGTTTCTAGAGCAGCTCCCTTCATAGACTATCTTATTATAAGCAACTTATAGTCCAAGGGTAATGTATGAAGGGAGCTTGCAGTAAACATTGAGTGTTCAGGCGATTTCATAAAGTAACTCACCTAAGCTAACCTCATACACAGGATTCATTGACCACAATGTTATACTGACGACATGAAATCAATGAAACTATGTTAGAACGAATCCAAAGAGGAAGATTTTAGTAAAACAAGCAAAAAATGATTATATATAGTACGACATGGCTCACTGAATTAAATCGTCAGCAAATGCTATAGAGACTGAATGAACACATTACATCTTGCTCATAGCTATTGCTTATGAAACAAAAAATGACTAATGCGCTGTTCTTATTAGAGCAGTTGGAAACACCATTTGGAGCAGAACAATAGTGCAATCCGTTCAGTTGTTTTTAATTCATTAGAGGAAGATTAAGTACCAACTAAGCAAATAAATGGAGTGCGTGACGACATGGCGTCACTGAATTAAATGGTGTCAGCAAATGCTATAGAGACTGAACGAACACATTACATCTTGCTCATAGCTATTGCTTATGAAACAAAAAATGACTAATGCGCTGTTCTTATTAGAGCAGTTGGAAACACCATTTGGAGCAGAACAATAGTGCAATCCGTTCAGTTGTTTTTAATTCATTATGCCCTAATAACCACCACTATTCTTATATGGAGTGCGTGACCGGCGTGCGTGACCTGGTGGCGCGCGAAGAAAGCGCAAGAGGTGTGGTGTTTATTTTTATATTTATTTTTATATATTTTTTATATTAGTATTCATTTCTTAGAGAAGTTGCGAGTCTCTAGAATGGAGTGCGCTTAGATCACACTAGATTATTTCACTTTCAGTTACATAACCCGTTAACTAACTATACATACCACCAATGTAATGCCACATAAATGGTTGTCACGTGCTGAAACCCTATTTATCTGTGTTAGCCCAAACTCGTGAGTTAGTTAGTGTCTGCGTTCTTTGACCACGCAAGGCAAGGTGAGTTAATACTATTGCCTTCCGTATGCATGGATAAGGCTGTTATACTGAGTACAAAGATCCAAGAGAAAATAGCTAACTATTTTTACCAAAAACCGCACGCAGAGTTTATTACAGTCCATCATATAACATTTTATAGAGCTGTACTTTAAAAGCTAAAAAGTAACTGACAAATCTCAGCATACAAATTGGCATGTCACTGCATAATTGGCTATAAACAGTCTGTGTTACTTGATATACAGCAACCTTCAGGGATAGGTGCTCAAACTTTCAATTCTAGTTAGTACATCTACAGGAGAGAAGTATTTTAAGTATTCTTTCCCTCATGAAACTAGCTGACACAATTAAACTATGAGAATGACATTGAAGGCCAAAAATAAGAATCATTCTCAAGCAGAATGATGTTAGAATATATTTTTTATGTTAATGCTAGTTTGTTATTATTTTAGTCTGAAGTATTTAAACTTATTGATCTCCTTCCTCCCTCCTCCCCCAACTCCTCTATAAAACTCTGGCCTTTGATTGCTGACATCTTGGTATTTCAACTCCATTCAGTACTTCCACAAACTCTTATAACTTCAAAAAAAAAAAAAGCTTTTTCAGATAAAAAATATTTCTCATATAGGTGTACTAATGATATCACTTAGTTTGAGCATCTGGCTCTGAAGGTTGCTGTATATAAAGAAAGCATAGACACGGTCACAGCCTGTTTCTAGCCAATTATGCACCACACTTAGCTTTATTTAGTTTTAGACATGCCACATTGGGTGCTGAAATGAAAAGTAAAAATGCAATGTTGCCATTTCACCTTGAGCGGTGTGTAGTTCAGAATGTTTTTTGAAAGAAGCAGGCTTGAATACCTTGACTACTCACACTTTTTTTTTTTATGTATTTGTTGTTTGTTTTTGTTGTTTTTTTTTGTTAAAAAAATGAAATTTTGATATACTTTTAAAAGCTTCAGAGTTTTTTCAGCATAAATTAGTGTAAAGAAGAATATTGTATATGTATCTTGAATCTTAAAATTTTCACAATTTAATTCTTAAAGCACTAGAATTACATTTTAAAAATATTACGATTTCTTGTTGTAGAATGAACTGGTTCCAGCAAGGAGTAGGGGATGCAATAAAGATTTGTCGCCAACACCAGTGCCCTCTTATTGTGTTTGTCTCAGGTATTTTATTTCTGGGCCATGTGTGTTTGTAGCAAAAGAAAATTTAATATTGCTTTTTTATCACAGCAATGTTTACACGATATGAAATGTCATACGTTCAATTCACTGACAGTATCTCTGTGTCTAAGGTAGTGAATTTTAACCAAATTATTTATATTGTAGTTGCTGTCATTTATTTTTAAGGAATTGAATTTTTTATGCGAGGCTCATTTATATTGTGGTATTGGTTGTACTAAGCTCCACCCACATGCATAAATTAGTTCAAAAGTACTAAGCATTGTATTTTTCAACTGTCTAAACCTACAATTGTCTTACTTAATTTGCTCAACAACAAAGCTTTTAATAATCACCTAAATAGAAGCCTATGAGTTCAGTCGAGATTTCATTATATGTTTTACACTCTGATTTTTGTCCTTGGTTGCAATACCATGCAAAAGAAATGGTTATGTATCTTGTGCAAACATTTATGTGTATTTATTTTGCATATGCTCTTGTGTGCATTGTAATGAAATAATGCTATGGTTATTCCACACATGAATACGTACTACAAGGGTGTAAAACCACAACATAAAGCACAAATACACTTGTAAAAATAGTCTCTACACAAGCATATTCAGAAAGACCAGACCTTTTTTTAATAGAAAATGAAAGTCAGATTTAAACAAGCTGAACAAGCAAATCAAGCAATCCATTATAGGTAATGTGGAAACAACTCAATGAAATTGTACATTAGCATGGGAAGAGCTTTATAATTTTAACATTAATAGCAGGGTTTTATATAGAAATATTCATATGGGGGAAGAACATTAGCATTAGAGAGTGGGGCTATATATACTTTGAGATGAGTGCACACATGCAGCAGTTTATAAAAGGGTAGACCAAAAAAGATAATTCCCTATTTAGTGCTTTTAAAACAAAAATTGTGAGCAATATCCGCCCCACCCATATGAATATTTGAAGTTACGGAACAGTAAATCCAGAACACTAAGTTGTAACTGTAGAAGGGGAGGGGAGGGAAGGGAGAGAGAGAACTCTGATTGGGGGGGGGGGACTCAGCTTTAGGGAGGTAAAGTCCCAGTGTTCCTCCCACCCCACCCCCTTTCTGAACAGGAATAGTGTATATACTCCAGATGTGTGTGACTATAGTTTCAGCATTAGTGACTATAGTTGCAGCATTAGAATTTTCATAAATAAGTATGTCACCTGGGATCAAACCCAGGACTGCTTGTACATTCACTCTGCCACCGTTAACATATTTTAATTCTGTATAAAGACTGTGAAAGAGAGAATGCATCTAATGAGCTAAAATATTTGAATAAGAAATTGCCTTTTACCACCAGACTATACAGTACTAGTAGGTGAAAGAAACTATAAATGATAACTACTTCTCACGAATGAACGCAAATAAAAAGCATATATTGCATGTGTGACACCCGGTCATGTTCTAAACTAGCACAAAAAAATGCACAAATGGACATCATGAAAACATCGGTTTATTATTGGACTGGTAGGAAATGGTCCCTAATCCCCTACCATCCAGACCTGGATCTGATATCGCGTCTATTCGAAAGACCCAGGTGCAGACTCTGTCTGCTACGTTGTCATGGAGGTTCCAATGCAACCACTAACTGTTACATTCATGAACTGCAGCAGTGGGAACCTAAACTGATATGTAATTGCCAGCAACCAGACATTAAGCCCCCAGCCCTGGCTGGAGAAGCTATCTGTATTTCCAATTGGCTCCTTATATGTTTATGATCTCATAATCAGTTACTACACCATCCCTCTTGGTTCGGAGTTTTGAAGTAGGCACCAAAGTTAAGCATCTGTAGTCAGTAATTAGCCTAATGATTTCGACAAGACCAACTAACTAAAAAAAAATGTCTAATATGTTGAAATACCACTATGTCTAATATTATGACCGGAGGTCTTTAGTAGCCATGACTAGATGCTCATAGTGTCCTCAGAGGCAGCACCTCAACATCTTTTGTGACAAAAAGAATAACTTGTTAGCTCAACTGTTGCTTGATAATTGGATCACATCAGTATTTACAAGAGAGTTACAAGTTTTATGTGAACTTTTTGCAATATCGGGTTTTAACTAAAAAAAAAGTGCCACATTTATTGTATTTTTCCTTTGTGGGGATAAAGCAATGACAGACCTAAAAAATAGAATTTGACTACTACATTATTGAAATTTTCAACAGTGTGCTTAGATACATAGTAGTCGTGAATGTATTTTTCAAGGTGACTTTTCCATCCTGAAACACCTAAATAAACTGATCACTACAAAGAGTTGGCTTTAGTTGCTCCTGAGAACTTGGAAGAACACAATTGTTAAGTTTTTTTTATAAATTTATAGACTAAACAAATGAAACTGCTGTTAGAAAAATAAGCATAGTACTATTAGTATTATTATTTAGTATAGAAATTGTATTTTCCATTAGTACCTTCCTTGCCTATAATGTTTACAGTTATGAGCTTTAGGCATGCATGTTCACACACTATATTGCCACACTCATTACCCTCTAATACTCTAGTAGTATGTATAGCACTTACCAGTTTTCTGAGTTTTTACGGCTGGCCTACACAACCAAGGTCAAAGGAGCTGCTTAAAATATCAGTTGTGGGTGTGGGGAGCCCCTTATGAACTAACACTCAGAGTTTTATAGGCAATTTCACCCCACGAGTTACGCACCCTAGTATAAACTACTGCAGTGAAGATATCTACATAGCATAGAATAAACCACTTATTACTCTCGTCAAAGTAATATTGCAAGATATTTCACCGTTAGGCTTTACTTTCACTCGCCTGTGGTTCATGAAAATATATTAACCTGCTTGTGAAATATTTCGCCAAATTGCACTCTTGACTCATGTAGTAAGTACAGGATCATATGTATATAATTTATTATGTTACAGATGGAGAAGATCCAAGCAACCAAACTATTGTGGAGTTAGAGAAAGAAGAGGTATAAAGCAAGTACATAGTTAGAAACTACAATTTGATATAAGATCCAAGTGTAGTATTTTAAAGGTTAGGTGAATTAGTGGTGAAAAGGAGATGAATTGTGGATAATGAGGTAGTATGTTATTTATTCGAGCAAGATAATTTGATCCCCAGTGACAGCAAGACAAATTTTGTAGAATATCTTTTGTAGATAAGACTGGGTCGGATTCACTTTTCTGCGCACATTTTTTCACTTTGCTTGAAATATATGCCATGAGGAATTTCTTTACTTGGAATACATATGAGGAGGAATATCTTCTAGTAAAAGTGTTGAGCTCACCTGCTCAGGTTTTTCTTGTGAAAAACGCATTCATCACTAGGTAAATAAATATCAAATAAAATCTTATAAGAAGTACATTATAGCCAACATTTTTCCATAAGTATGTAGCTATAGTTAAGAGCAAAAAGTAAATCATGTAACACTGAAGAATTTTATGGAATGATAGATCAAGAGGCACAAATAACATTGTAGCATGAAGTAATATATTTTGGTCATTTCAGCTACGATGGAAGATTTATTTACAAGTACAAAACCTGCTTTGTAAACAGTCACTTTATCCCCACCTGAAGTTGATCAAAATGGAGAATTGTTCATTGCAGTATAAAGTCTTATTAATAGCCTCACTACTCTATCACCACTATTTTTGTTTAAAAGTAACGAAAACAGAATCGAAGTATATATTTTGTAGTCAAATAGTGACCTTCTTTGCTAAAACTGTTAATATTAGACACAATTTTTCCCCACTACAACCATGTCCGGTCATCGTTTTGTCTTTGACTATGTTCAAAATGGTATCACTATGTTCGAATGATATCAGGACAGTTCAGTGACATTTTCTCAGACATGGTTTAACTATTACATACGATCCTGTTTTTAATTTCATCAATAATTTTCTGTTGTAACCCATTATTTTTTATGGATAAAGAAATGACTTTTCCATGGCCTTTTTCTGATGTGAACTGAAATATATATTTGGACAATATTAAAATATTTCATCTCATCTATATACAAATTACCTTTTCTAAATCTTCATGTATTTTAATTAAAATGTTGTTAGTTCTTTATTATGCAGTATTTTCATTTTGTACTACACTTACATGCAAATTCAACTTGCTTATATTATTGACCACTTTCTTTAAAAATTGGAGTATTTATTATAACTACTATACGTAATTCAGGTAGCAGATTTTTTAAAAACGCAGAACTTCGTTGCTCTAAAAATATTCAAGGAGAGTGTGGAATACAGACAGTTTTCTCAATTCTGTATCCTGTGGTTAAGATTGTATTAGTTTTAACGTATTTAAAAATGAGTCGTACACATTTTGAGTTTTATTAATTTCAAATAATTATAATTAAAAGTTAAGTCATTGCAGTGTCAGCCCATACATGTGATAGTCAATAATTTTTTCCCCAGATTATTATATACAGACTTACGAAAAGTTGTTTCTTAGTACAATGGCTCCCATGTGATACTTTTTCGAGATCCATCGCCAGCTTGATAAAATATCCAATGGTAGCTGGCAAAAAGGGACCCAGTTAGAATGATGTGCCTGTCAGAACTTTGGTCAACTTTAGTTGAAGCAAGTCAGATTTTTGTGTTTTTTCTTACAATTTCCGTAGGCCCAATACCTTAGCTAGCTGATAAATCTGTGATGAAGTTTCTAGTTAAAATATAACACTAAGTTGACAGAAAAAAGTGTTTTGTTTTTTGTTTGTTGTTGTTGTTTTTTTTTTTTTAATGTTTGATTCAGTCAGATCGATACGAAATGTAACAATTATATGTATGTTTGAAATTGACTATAATTAAAAATTGACTTTCACATTTTATTGATTACTAATTGTTGACAATTTTAATCTCTACCAATGAAAAACTTCCTTAACTTAACTAAGATAATGTTTTCTTTTTTCCAAGTATTTTCTGCATCAGTTTTGTTGGAAAAACTATTGTTGCTCTTCAAGGCTTCCAATCTTCAGAAACCATAAAGGAGAAACTAAGTCAAGCTTTTGAGGTGAGTGTTTATTGGAAGTCATTGTATTTCTAAATGTAATGTTAGTTTCTTTTTTTGTTTAATCATAATTATTCTAAGTTTGCTTAGGAGTGTATGAATAATAAATAGTAGGTAACAAAACAACCAAAAGAGAATGATTAGAATATATGCAGAATTGATAATAACTATATTATTTGTGATAATTATAAACCATTAGGAAAGTTTAGGTCTTCAAATTCAGTTTTAGTATCAGCTTGCTTTTTATTATTATTATTATTATTATTATTATTATTATTATTATTATTATTATTATTATTACTTTGGGTAAGAAAAAGCTTTATACACTTTTTCATTTTTTTTTTTTTTTTTTAATCCTGAACTGTTTTTCAGTAAAATTTCCTATGTTTCATAAAGTTGATTCCAATTATAATGTATTATTTAATAATAATTCTGAAACCACAGCTTTGGCTCAAATTTTGATGTTAGCAACTGAGTTCATTTATGTACATTTTATAATTTAATACAGCCATAATGACACCTAGCTGCTCCAGATTTAAGTCTTTAAATTATGCCGGGTGAATAGGCCATTAAATCATATTAGTATTAGCAACAATGACTATTCATCCTCAGACTCTGTTTCTCTCTCTTGCATCACATCTTCCATTACTTTCATCATCATCATCATCATCTGATATCCAAAATTGTTGGCATCCTCCATCAGCCATGTTGTTAGAACAAACCGGTTTGGACCTTCTTCAGCGTACCCCAAACTATTAAAAACTTCCAACTCTTCTAAATCAGTATTACTATAGACTTTGGAACACCAAGCTGTCCAAACGCCTGACTTGCCTTACTTTATGACTTCAAGCTTTCTTTCTTTAAAACGCTACACTTTGCATTAAGGTGTCGCAACCTTGATTCCACCAGTGGTCAACAATTCTTATAGGAACTAGCAGCCCCACTACCTATCAAGGAGTCTTGAGAAGACCTACCTGAAACGCCACCAGTCAACAAGTTTTCTAAGTAGTATAAAATTTCCCAAATGCCCATGCAAAAAATAGTTATCAAATTGGTTTTTAATAGTTTTCTCACTTTTGTCACTAATGTAGGCTAATGCAATTGAGCTTTATGGTTACAAAGAGAACAAGTCCTGATCTGATAACTTTTGGGGCAATCAAACTTGCGTACGGAAGTTTAAAGTAGGCAATCTGAAAATGATAGAGTTTGTGATTACCAATGTGTGAATTGTGGGTGAGTCCCTATCTCAAAATGATCATTGAACATAAAAAGCCTGTGTACAAAAATTCATATTTTTTATCATGAAGTGCACATATATTGCATACTTCAGCACTAAAGCAGCCCACTACCAATGATTTTGAAGCCAATGAAGAGGTGTATTTTGGGGTTACTGTGGCTATAACATATACACATGGGAAAATATTCCTTTAAAAAACAACAATTTTATTACAAGCGAAAGAATGCACAATTTATGATTTCCACTATATTGTCCACCAAAATTTAATTTTAATTGTTTTGTGAGCATTGAATAATTTCCTTTTGTTTTGTGAGCATTGAATAATTTCCTTTTGTTTTGTATTTGGACCCAGCATAATAAACATTTCTGCACAAATCTTCATTCTTTGTACCAGAGTGCACATCTTTAAAAAATATATAAGTTAAGTTTTTAAAATATTGTTACAAATCTGCTCCACTACAATACGATTGCAATAGATAAGGTAACACTTACAATTAGTTAAGATATGGACAAAAAAAATTCCCTCACATGAATATTCAATTGTTTACTCTTTTATGCCTCCATTATAAAGTGAGCATACATGAATACCGTGAGCAAGCCACAAAAGAGTTGTGTGTGTTTTTTCCTTTAAATACTAATAATCTTCCTCACTCAGACTATGGCAGTTCTCATCTTTCATATTAACTATTCATCTCTGTCACTCCAGCTCCCAAAGTCCGCTGACTGAAGTTGCATGAGTTGCCATTTATTGTGCCTTTGTGAGTAGATTTTAATTATCTGTCGTGAATTACTGGTTGGGTATTGACTAGGTTTCATTCTATAAATTATTATAATTTGGTACCAGGTACCAATTTGGCAACAATAATTATGGGATCCTATACTATTCTGAGTTGCTTATTCGTGTTGTTGTTAACATAGAAATAGTAAGCACAGCCTCCATGTCTTTTTATTTTACCCACACGCTCACAAGCAGGCAGGGTAAAGCAATTGTAATTTTCCATTATATATATATATAAAATATGTAATTTTATTATGGTTGTGACCAATTTTTTTTAGCTAAACTGAAGATTTACTAGTCTACTTCAGACTTATAGGCAAAAATTTCTTTTCACAATTTCTTTCTCAGCTTTCTTTACTCATTAGATGTATTCTCCCTCTTTCACACGCTTTTTTATATGTAAGCTTAGCATTGTTTAACTTCCTCACAGTATCAATATAACTGGTACTTACAAAATACAGTTATGAATATTATATAGTCACTAATTTAATGGTACATGTATTATACTTTATAATGACAGATAATTTTAATTTTATTGGCTTAACTGTTCTATTTTTGTTGCTGTTTGTAAGGATTCCAAGAAAATAACTTTAACAGTTGATGGGAAAAAACTTGGAAAAGAGTTGGATTCCAATTCTTTTGATAAGGAAACTCCAAAGAGGGATAATAAATCAGATAGGCAAGTATAATACATTGTTATTTAGGATTAACATTAATGATATTTAGGGTCGAAGTTAACTCAAGTAACTGACTAGTAAAATAGTAAACACAGTCTTAAGTGGCTGAAAATATTTTTATAGAAATGTAGCAGTGTAGTAAAAGTAGTTGTTACATTTTTCTGTTGTGTTTAAAGTAGTAGGCATAGTACTTGGATGTGCTTTTGTGCCTTGTGCAATTGTTTGCTTAACCCTTTAGTCTTCATTACCGCATATGGCAATTTGCGTCCAGTCGAAAATTCCCTGTTTCTTAAAAATCAATTATTTGATATTATTCCTATTTTTTGCTTAAACATTGCACTGGAATAAAAAAAATTTAAATTAGCGAACTGGTCTTTCTTTTTTTTTTTATTGTGGCTATTGGAACACTAACCATTGAGGTGCAGAAGCTCAGAATCCATCACATAGGAGATTAATTAGCTTTGTACTATGTCTGAACCCCTTAACAGCTCTGAGATCGTTGAGAATTGAGCTACAGTTGTGTATTATCATTGGTAACGGTAAGTCTGAATTTTTTACTATTCTCTGTTGATGTTCATCATTTTAAGTAGTTTTGTCTTAAATTCACTTCTTGATAAATGTCTTTATTGAAGGAAAAAAATTTTTAAATAAAATATTCATACTGTACAATGTTCTTGTTACCAAGCTGGTTTGTCAACTGACTTTAGTTCATTCAAGTACATATTAGCCATAAAATAAATTATAGTATAAATTGGCAGCATACACTCAGAGATGGGAGTTATAACTACCAACTCCTTACACAATGTTTGTTTAATGAAATGTAATGAGGAGTGTTTTTTTCTGACATCCTTGTGGGGATGGATGCTGAAGGGGGTCAAGCTATCCACACCTGAGTCAGTAGTGCTGCCACCAGGATTTTTAGTTACCTGCACTGTACTGCACACTACTCTCAAGCTATAACTAGACCCTTAGACAAAGTAAGTTACACAGGTTTGCTTAATGTACACCAGGTTTAATTGGATCTATTGGTGGCTCAGTTTTATACATTCGCCACCCATGGATGAAACACAATTAAAAAATATGCAGTGAGTGTGTGTGACACACCCAGTCATGTTCAGACTAAAAGTAAGTGCACATAAAGTGGAACACTGACATCTATAACATCTGGAGAATATGTCTGTTTATTGTTATGTTAGGTGTGGTTGCTGGGAGATGGTCCTACAATCCTCCATTGAATTTAAAAAAAAACATGCCGAGTCTTATAGATATTGTAGACATAATACCAACCAGTGTACATGATGATTACTGTTCACATTTTATTATTGTGTATAAAATATATGATACAAATTTAGTTTTTTTAAGTATTTTTTATTCATATGTATGTATAATTTCATTATTTCTATAGGAAATACCAAATTACCAATTTTGACAATCATGTTTTGTTTGCTTGCAGAAGTGTAGCCAGTATTTCTGGTGAAGCTGAGGTAAGCTTCAATTTATAGAGCCTAATTGTAGTTTTCTTTTATACACTATTCATTTCATTTAGCAGAATATAAGAAACTGTATTGTATACAGTATTAGGTGTGTAATAGTCAAATTAATAGTTAATGTAACATTTCTGCTTTGTTTAGTACATGCTAGCATGTTGTATGTAATTTATGACCGTTCCATGAAAGAAAACGTTTATGCTTTACAGAAGGTTGCCTTAAGATAGACATTAATTTGATATGATAAGAGATTGAATCAACCCACTGGCTATAATTGTATATATACATCTTCTCTCCCCTTCTCCCTTCACTCCATTCATATCTTAGTTGCATCACACACTCATCGATTACAAAATTCTTTTGATAACTTCGAATATTAAAAATTAAAGCTGAAATTTTTTAAAAAGTGACATTACAATTAATTTAATGTTTTACAGAATTATTTGGATCAATCTACTGTATTTTAATTGAAATATAAAATGTATTGTTTTCTTTCCTGAAACACTATTACCAAGTTTAACATGTGAATAGCCAATGTTCTTTTTGTTAAATACAGTAAAACCTCGATTATCCGAACGTCGATCATGCGAACTGTTGATTAACCGAACTCCGAAAACTACCGCGCGCGCATTGATTAGGTCACGTTTTTTTATCGCAAAAGCAGCTTCTTTCAGATTTGCTGACGGGACAATGGCTGAAAAGAGTGGAAAAAGGAAGAGAACGGTCCTTTCTATCGAAAAAAAGCTTCAAATATGCAAGAAGTTGAGGAATGGGGCTACTGCTACAGATCTTTCTAAAGAATTTGAAGTTGGCAAGTCTACCATTACGGACATTAGAAAAAGTGAGGACAAGTTGAGATCGTTTGCAATCTGTTGTAGAGTGTAGAACCCCTGAGGACTCAGAGTTAAATGAAGTTGAAGATGAAGAAGCTTACACAGAACAAACACCACTTCCATCCCATAGTGATGCACTCGATATGTTGACTCAGTGTCTTTCGTGGGTCGAGCAACAGCCGGAGACTACACCTACACAAATATTTTTGTTTAAAAACTTGATTAGTGTGGCTGCAAGGAAGAGGAATTCTAGCTTAAAGCAAAAAAAAATAACTTCCTATTTTAATAAATGACTTTAATCTAATTTTTTTCATTTTTGTTTATTAAATTTGATTATACGAACAATTTGATTTTATGAACACCTAAATCCCCAATTAGTTCGGATAATCGAGGTTTTACTGTATACAACTAGAGCACTGAAGTGCAAACCCTCAGCGCTAGTTAGCTAGTATGATAAAGAAAATAATAGGAAAAGTGTAGAAACAAAATAAAGAAAGAGAAGTGGCATGAAGAGAGGCAGGAAAGAGAAAAAGACAATGAAGAGGGACAAAAGAAAGAGGAATGAATTAAAAAAGGTAGGAAGAAAAGAAAAAGGAAGAAGAAAGAATGAAAAACAGTACACGAAAGAAAAGAAAGGAAAAGGTATGAAAGAAATAAAAACAGTACACGAAAGAAAAGAAAGGAAAAGGTATGAAAGAAATAAAGACAGTAGGAAGAAAGAGGAAAATAAAGAAAAATAAGGCAAGAAGACAAAAGGAAAAAGAAAAAAAAACAGGATGAAAAAAAAAGATGAAAAAAAAAATAGCGTCGACAAGGATTCGAACCAGAGACTATTGGATTAGTTACTTGCTCACTCAACGACTACACAACGCAACACCTCACGCTCAATTCATGTAATTGTTAGCTATTTAAAAGTTGATTTTCAACGCAAGCTGGCTCACGTGACAAGTAAGTTTTTAAAGGGGCGGTTCCCGCTGTAAGCCTACGATCGCACGGCTCTGGAAAGACTCGCTTTTTTCTGGAAAATGAAGTCCAAAATCAAAATTCTGGCATATTAACTTTACTTACTTCGTGAAATACTGCTGTTTGATGCCGCTTTCAAAGCCTGGCTGGTTCCTACCTTCCAGAAGTGCCTGTTGACAGACAGAGTGACAGAATGAATGACACTAGGACTACTGTAACCCTCTTGCGCATGCGCGCTGAGGGTTAATTATAATTGACACCATTATGGAATCAAAAAATCTTGGCTATTTATTTCACTTTGCCAAGGTGTTGCCCATTAAAAATAAGAGTTGACCTGAAACAACTACTGATATTTTAAAATCATTCCAAAGAATTTAGTTCCCTTATCTAAAAACCGTCTTTAAGTCTCATGTACTAAATGTACTGTACCTCATATTTGATAAATATGAGGCCTTAGTTTTAGGCATTTTGGTGGCTAAGTTATAATATATACACCACATATATATATATACTGTGTATATATATATATACATTCATATGCTTATATATTATGTATTGTGCCCTGGATTAGTATTTGTACACCTTATAATGAATCACCATAGGTGCGAACCCTCAGCACTACTATACACGAACTAGAAATTACAAAGTCATCTCGGACCAATAGAATAATTTATTGGTTGTTCTATCAGGTATCAATATAGCTCCAGCAATGAAAATAATAGATGTAAACGCTGTCTTCATAAGAGAAGACAAGCCAGAGACACTCACAGGTATATATTTTCAACTCAAAACTTCACTTCTACACTTGGTTGAAAACTTCCCAGCATAAGTAAAACTACAGCAGGCAGCAAGAAATTTTTGCTCACGTAATTATGACATGATGATAGAGGACGTTACCCACAAAAGTTGGTACCTATGTGTTGCTGAAGCTTCACGTTTTCTCAAAAATCAGCCTGAAATTAAAAAAAAAGTAGCACAATAAAAGGTCTTAAATCGTCGTTCTGAGTAAGTTCATACCTAAATCAAGGTTTGATAGTCAGTAATCTCCAAAATCAGAGTGTGACAGACTGACAGACAGACTGACAAACAGACAGACAGACTGACAAACAGACAGACAGACTGACAAACAGACAGACAGACTGACAAACACACAGACAGACTGACAAACAGACAGACAGGCTGACAAACAGATAGACAGACAAACAAACAAACAGACAGACAAATAAACAGACAGACAAACATACTGACAAACATACAGACAGACAAGACTGACAGACAGACAGTACGACTAATATGACTCTCTCGCACATGCGTGCCGAGGATTAACAATTTGCGGGTTCAACACTATTAATTACTTTATATACAATTTGGAAATAAAATGTATCGAGTACTAAAATAAACCAAGTTAACTAATTTTTTATTTCACATATAAAACATCACACCATGTTAGAAGTTAGGCAGTAATAGTGAAGTAGGCAATATGGTAAAATAGTGGATTTGTACCATTGTAGAATTCTGCTTAATGGATGTACATTTGACAAACTAGTTAGATTGCCATCACTTAAATATTTATTGCACCATAAGTATGTCAGATGTTCACCTTTTAATATGTACATCAGATTGTTCATCAGTATATGAGCAAAACTAGTAGTTGATGTAATAAAGACACATTACTACTACATATGTATACTATTTAACTGTAGATAATTAACTTTCTTGTAGTAGAATAAATTCCTGTATTTGAGATGTTTCAGTCCGTGGACCTTCTACTACAAGAAAGTTGATTAATTATCTGTAGTTAAATATAAATAGTAGTTCTTATCCTGGCCACATATGACAAATGTCGATTACATGTCTTTTGGATTAGCACTACAAAGCAATCACATAGATTAATTGGTAATCTTAGACTTTCACTAATGAGATTTTTAGCTACTTACGTAGTGTCATACTAATTTGACGATGCAATTCCCCTAAAATTAGTGTCAAAGTTATTCATTGCATCAAGATTTTTTTTTTTAAATCGAGCTGTGGTTTTGACTTGTATCACTAGTTACGAAGAATTCCTTACTGGAAAATTGATGCATGTAACATCATATTACATGAAAATTTCAAGCTGCTACATGCAAACTGTTCAGCACATGTTCCCATAGATCTGTACGTGCATGTTTTATGTAACGTGTAGGGATTTGGGATGTTTTTATGCATGTTGCAAGCATGCAACATGCATGTTACAGTATTTAAATGTTAAATGCATGAAACATGCATGTTACATGCATTTATTGTGCATGTTACAGTTTTAAAATGCACTGTACACTTGAACATGCATGTTGCCTGCTTAAAGCAAGTTTGTTGGATGTTTAAAACAACCATGTTACACCTTTGTTCAGTAATAATAAACCCTGCACAACTTAGCCCCATCGTAAAATTTATAAGTAAAACATCATCCAAACAATTTTGCAATATTCCATCAATTATTAATTCAAGTGTTACTTTTAGCTTCTTCTGCCCCTTATCAAATTTACTTGTCAAGTCTCACTTTAACTTGTCCATAGATATACTGGTTTACTTCAGTTCACAATATTCTAAAAAGTATATATACATGTATATATCTGTATATACACATATGACATAAATACACTAAGATATGGATACAGCCATACTGATTTACTTGGTCACTTTGCTCATTCTTTGCCTGCTTTTATCTTATATCATCAACTCACTACTTGTAAAAAAATTTGGTATCTTTGTCTAGTTTTTATTTGAAGCATTTCTTTTCTTTTTTTTCCTTGTTCAATTTTTCTATTTTTGGCTTCACCACTTCTGCTTAGTCAATGTGCAACAAAGTCCTTTTAGGTCCCCATATTAGATATAAAAAAATTTACGAACTAATTTTGACTTATTAAACCTATATTTACGTATTTGTATGTAAATACATTGCTTGAACAAACATAGAAATATTATGTACTAGCAAGTGCCCCGCCACACAGTAGCGCCTGATGCTCTAACTTGTGCAAATTAGTAGTGCAGTACCGTAAGGTAGTTTTATTAACGGTTTCCCTTCTCCTCCTCTGTACATCTTCTGCTCCCCAGTATCTCTGTCCTTCCGTGTACTTTTTTATTTTAACTTCTTCATTGAAGTAGTTACATCAGTCTGATTTTTCTCACTTGCTTCTATTTGTATTGACCCTTGCATTCTCATGCTTCTCTGACTCAGTTATACACAGTATGGTTAGCTACTGTAGATGAACACTCTTTCCCAACTCGGTTCAGCAGCCCAGTGTTCAGTTTTTGTGTGCACTCTGCACTCAATGAGTACTGCTTATTGTTCTTTCTTTTTTTTCCTCTTTATTTTCCTTGTCAAACGTTGTTTCCATTCAGATAATGTCAATGCTTTACCTATTCTGATCAGCTCATGAATTATTCATGGCTATACATAGTCATTGGCCATTACTGATGTTACTGACACACTACTGCACATTCTCCAAAAATATTCAAGATGTGCATTTGAGCCTTCGTATGAAATAGAGATTCACACTAGTTTATGCTATTTAATGAAACTGCACCAGATCAGTTAGGAAAGCTTGTTTACACTAATAGGTTGACACATGTGGGAAATTCTGTGGTAATGGATGTGCAGTTTTCAAATTATATTGGTCTCTAATGTGTAGTGTAAAACACACAGAATGAATTTATAGTACTAAACTGATTCAGGCACTAAAGATAAAAATGATTTCAAAGTTGCGTAAAGGATGTAATCACAGAGTTGTTAAAATTTAGACCCGTCATGTAAATGTTGAAAAGTCTGTGAGTAGGTGTGAACACATAGTTTTTTTTTGGTATTATAAGCACAAATAGTTGTTGATTGAAGACTACTTAATTGAGGAATATTTTTTTTAAATGAGTACTAAAACTTTGACTAATGCATGTTTGAGGGTAATTGTGATTGATCACATTGTTGTCCCAATTCTAAAATATTAGGAATAGTGTAGCAAAGCTTATTCTAAGATTTCATGTCAAAAAAAAAAATTCAACTATTAGATAAGGTCACAGGTCGAATTAATGACTTGGAATCTTAGGATAGTCGGTGAATATATTTACCTGAAAATTTTGTCCTCTTATGGCAAGAGCTTCCCAATAAAAAAGTTGCATGTCAATAGGACAAGTCAAACTGGAGATAAACTAATTTGAAGTTACCGAAGTGTGTGCAAAATTTTACTTACGTTGAATCACTAGGTCATGTGACCTTAATTGATTTTTTTTGGTTACATGAAACAACTCAAGATGTAACTATTTACCAATGTTGATAAAAATCTGGACCAATAAGGTGTGAAACTTTATGTTCTTGATCTCACTTGACATAGAATGTCCCACATCAGTCACATTTTAATAAAATATTTGTACAATCACGGAAATGGTGATAAAAATACCGGTTTAAAAGTAATCTAAATTAATAAACATTTTAAGCAAGAGTTAGTCTTTTTGTGTTTCTTTGTAAGTGCAGCACTTGCTTTCTGTGTGGTACTCATGCTCAATTTGTATGTGTGACTAGTAACTGCTGTAGATGTCTGAGCTAAAATTACTGATGTCGACAACAAAATTGTCTTGAGGCTGTGGAAACACAAATGAAGGACTTGGTCCACGTGGATGAAGGAAATGAAGGGACACTTCATGTGTATCTGGATGTAACTCTTCAACATATACAACCCACCGGTTCTCATCATATTCTAGTGCAATGTATTCCTGAATTTCTCCTAGAGAAAGCTATGGAGCTGAGTTGTTTTATTACAGCTGAAACAATCGTACTGAAATTACTGTAACTGTTTTCTATAACTTTCATCTTAGTTATTGAGAGTAGTATGAAAGTGTAAAGTCTTTGAGTGCCAGCAATAAGTCTTGGCCAAATCAAATCTGGTAGCTAAACTTTGCCCTTCAGCTTTCCATTCAGTTGTTGTCACTATAGCTTCCTGTACTCTTTGTTTTTTTTACATGGAACATACGATGTTGTTCTTTCAACATCTTTCCTTTTAAGGGGATAACTCCTATGAACTCAAGCGATTGATTGACTGTTCAAAGTTCAGATTGAGTGGAGATGAAAGTGTTATCATTTGTTTCACTTGCCTCCATCACTTCTTCTTGACCTAGTCTTCACCAGATAAGCAGGAAGGCTTTGGTGGTGATTCTTTTCAACTGACAATTTTGATAGCATCTTTCTGCACTTGCTACCAATCTTTTGACCCAAAGCAACCTTTGAGGGATGTTTTTGGCTTGATTTGCAGTAACCCATCTCAAATCTCCTTTACTCTTAACAGGATGATTCCCAAACGAATCACGGCAATACTTATGTCTGTTACTACTATCAGAATCTCTGCAGGCTGACATCCTACAAAGAATCAGGTGATTTATGAGGAATACTGGCAAAACACTCCAATATAAGACCGATAACTTGAACAGAGCAACCTTGTACTATCAGTGATATAATCTACATGTTGCAATCAGGTATTTTGCTGATGAATGAGAATACTATAGAACATTTTGTCTTGAGTTATATTCACCCACATGTGCCTAATGGGAGATTGCGACTACTTTCATTCACGTCCCATTCCATTAAATATATTTAATAATGGTCTGTCTAGCACTATAAATTTCTTACACTTGACGAGTGTCAAAGGTCAATTTTAAAAAATATTTTAGAGGGTAACAGTACTTAATTTTAATGGCAAAAATATTATCTCTGCACATAGAGCTTTCAGAGTAATCGTAAAAGGTCAAAAGTTCAAATCGGAGTAACTTTAAAGCATATCAACCCTATGAAGTTTTAATTTTAGTTAAGTATTGATTTTGTCATTATGAACTAGGCTTACAAATATTTTTGCTACAAAATGCCTCTTGACCCAATTTGTCTTTGTGTATCAGCCAAAATATATGCACCCAAAAATGACATGCTACAAGTTGACGTGCAAGTAAATGTGTGTATCAATCTGCTTTCTGATAGCCATTTTACTTTTCTCGCCATATTTTCACCCTATTAGCAATCTCTGTCAACTAGCCAGTGCTCATATTTGATAATAATGATATATGTAATGTGAAATTAGTGAATATTATAGTGTTATTTATTCATTATTAGGACTGTGAAGTTCAATCTTGGCTGATGCTTATAGCCAACGCGGTCACCATTGTGTGAAACATAGGGGCACTTTACATTTCACACAAATTTATTAGTCCTTTTGCAAAGTTTATTTATTTGTTTTACAACCTAAACACTATTAGATTTCTCCAACCTGATCTGTCATCATAATCTGTCATAGCTGTGACGGAACCTCATATCTATTTGACAGTCCTGACAGAAATACTGGTCATTCTAATGTATACCTAACCTCTCCCAATTCGAATAGTTTAACTCAATTTTTTTTTGCTATATCCATGCATTGCTCAATTTAAGCTTAAAATAGTACTATTTATTACTACTAGCAAGTACCCCGCCACATAGTGGCGGTTGACTAGTGGCACTTGAAGTGCAAAGTACAAGTTATCTTGCTTAGTTGTCATTCTCTATCATTGGTTAAGGTTACATAAGTTTCCCTCTCACAATTAACCGCTCATCTTTTTGCCTTCTCTTCCCTTCCATTTTAAACCTAAGCCACCTTACCTTGCTGATTCCAACTGCTTTTTAGTTACGATTAATCGCCTTTTACCTTCTCTTTCATACTGTCACTTTCCTTTTTTAAATCTGTGCCACCTTCTTTCGTCTTGCACACACTCTTTAGAATTAACCAGCACTTTCTACTGAATGTGATGACACTTTACCTACCAAGAGTTGACGATACTTTATCTACCAAGAGTTGACGATATTTAACCTACCAAGAGTTGACGATACTTTACCTACCAAGAGTTGACGATGCTTTACCTACCAAGAGTTGACGATGCTTTACCAAACTGTACAAAGCTCATACATTATTCACGAATACACACACCGTTGTTGTCGTCGTCATTACTGACACACAAGCATAATATTATTATATATATGTAACAGACATACACCAAAATGTGTACATCTGTCAGAGCTATTTTACGTTTTCTTATTTATGGTAGAATGCTCTATTGAAGTATGATTACACATTTTAATGAACTAATTGATGATCTCTATTAACATGAATCCCAATCCAATTTAGCTTCAAGATAGTGTAAAATACGAAGACATGCAACGGACGTACAGTACTTTGAGAGTCTAAGTACATATCATGAAATTTGAACTCATTGAAAAATTATTTGAAGAAATTTAGCTTCAAACTATAATTTAAGTAGTAGTTATTTTATTTTCAAATTTCACAGAATTGCCCATGTCATGTAACCAATCACATGCAAACTGATTTCTCAATCAAAGGTGTCTAAAGATGTAAAGGTAAAATGTGAAGAAGAAAAATCTTTTATCACTGGAGAATCAGACATTAGCCACCAGTTTCAGGACAACTATTTGCTTTTCTTTAGATCCCTTTGATTGAGATTGGCTCATTCTAGATTTTATCAAGGGTATGAACTTGATAATTATTGAAAAGCCTTTTCAATCTACTTTTATGGCTACTCCGTTGAGGCGAGTACAAGACTACAGCTAGCAGTACTACGTATAAAGATAAAATGTGAAGGTCTTGGAGGTTCTAGGTTGTCGTAGCTCAGTGGTTGAAGCACTGGTGGCTAAAGCAGGAGTTCTGGGCCCAATTCACCCACGACCACCGAGGTTTTTGTAACATTTTGCTTTTCATTAACCCCCTTTGATAGAGCAAGGTGCACTCATAGTAGACTTATAGTTTTTGTATTGAAATACATTAAGCCAGAAAATGTTTATGTTTGTCTTAAATAGTAATAGAAATAACTTTTAAAAACTACTTCAACATTATTTTGAGAGCTTTAAAGACCAATATACTCTATACAATCAATCCCCACATTTAATCACCGGGTATCTTTATATACCAAATGATGGCCTATTTTTCAGCTACATTTTAAATTTCAGTAAAAATATCAAGATATGGTACTTTCTGGGAAACTTCAATTCTCTATTCATAAATTGTAACATTAGTTTGCGAAATTATGTGTGTGGTGCTGAAAAAAAAGTGATCTGAATAGTGTGCTAAATTATTTTGAATAGTATACAAATTATTTTTGGTAGTTTTCCCTCATTGGGAGAAGCTTATAGGATTATATTTGCACCCAGGAAATGGTATATCTTAAAACTGTTAAATCTAATTCTTGAAAATGTATATCATAAGATTTTTTAATTCAAAAATATATATTTATTAATAGCTTATTAATGAAACTCTTGACAAAAAAGATGATGATACTTTGAACAATGAAGATGAACGCAGTAATTCTTCTCCAAGCCATGGTTTGTATAATGTTTTTGTTTGTTAGTTTGTTTTTTAATTTAAAGTTGTCCACAAAAAATAAGTTGTGCTATATGGTCGCCACATCTTACCTGCATCTCCTGAAACTTTGATCAGTTGTAAACGTTTAGCTCATTATATTCTTAACTGATTGCAATTGGTGGTTTAGCCATTTGATTAAAAATTATTTTGTTTGTGTAGCTTGCATAAACTGAGTTAAATTATGTTTTAAGAAAGAGCATTTTTATGCACAATTTTGACAGCTCACTCTGCTGTGAATTCTTATCGTGTGATGTTCCCCCTATGCTTTTGATTTTAGTGTTTTCTATTGCACTATGCTGATTCTGCTGAAGATACTGACAAGAATAATAATTTTTACACCCCTAATTATAATGTATTTGCTTGCTTCACTTGCCTAGTTATTATGTAAATCTACATAATTTTGTTTCATTTATTGGAAAATGTTTACTTAAATGTTTGATAATTGTCCAATTCTACAACTATATTAATCTGTTTGAATTAGTTAACAGTACATTATTATTATAGCATAAAAATTAGTGTTTTTCTTAGCTTTCATAATTGTATTATCATATTTAATACTTTTTGAATATTTTTATAATAGGCTTGCTTTTCCGTCAGTAATTAAGTGATTAGTGCATTTGTTTAATGAGTCGTATTATCATTATAGATATCAAGCCTACTGACAAATTATCTGATACTCCTATTCCATCGCCACAAGTCAAACATCGTGTCAAGTGCGTATTTTGTATAAGTATTAAAACACCTCTGTTAACCTATTCATAACATATACACGTCCTTGAGATACAAAGTTGTCTTTGAAACATGATATGGACAAACAATGGCGAAGGTCACTGCTACTGTCACACTATAAGTACTTAATTTTCAAAACAATGACATTTTTTCCCAGTAAAGTTGTCAGAATTTGCTTGTTTTACATGATTTAGTCACAATCAAACAAATGAATGGTTAAATAGTATGAGATGAGAATATGTAAAACTAATATCAGAGTTTTCTACATTTTTAATCACATTTTCTTTAATATACATTTTTTTTTTCATTGAAAAAAAATATTAAGTTTCTGAACAACCTAGTTAGGTCAGCATGCTGTCATAATATTTTTATATGATTGCTCTGAAGTCTTGGCTGGTTTGGTGTACATTGAGAAATTTATTACAACTCAAGAAAATTGGATAAATTGATATCTAATATAGAGGAAATTTTCTATCATAAATTTGTAGCTAGGTAAAATGACAGTAGAAAGGACATCAGTGATGAAAGTAATAGAAAGCTGTATAGTTATATTATCGGTTCTTCAGTGTGACTTTTTGATTTTATCTTTATACATAGACTAAACACAGTGGAATTAATGGCCGGGTTCATCACTTGTGATTTTAGTGTACTCTCCACAACTTTCCGCTAAACAAAAAATTCTTATTTATCCTTTTAACTGTCACAATATTTCTAATTGACGCACTTAATTACATTTTCAGCTAAGAATTTTTGATGTCAAGAGAGACTTACATTTTGTCATTAACTAGAATTATGAGATTAGATCATGAACAAATGAGCCTACTCTACTAAGTCTGTTTACATGGGGTTTTTCCCTGAAAGCTATTACCTAATTATACTCATAGCTGCTGATAGTAGAGGTGAAAATAATGTGGCATTACAAAGTATGATAATTGGTGAGCGAGCGAAGCAATCGAGACAGTATCAGGAGTAACTTAATTGAAAATTGGGGGTTCTTGTTTGTGTATATATATGTGTAAATGTATGTATGTCATTTTGTACTTTGACCCTGATGTTTTTGTGTTTCTTTCCTTCATGGTCTACTCCTTCCCAGAACTCCACTAAACAGAATTTTTCAGTTCTTTTTTTTTTTCAAGTCGAAAAATTCTGTGGCAAAAGGTTACTATGGTATTTAGGCCTTTACCAGACGTAATTTAAAAACTTGGCCGTTTATAGTAACTGTAAGTGCTAGTTGTCAAAAAGCAACTGGTAACTCAGATAGTCAGGATGTGATATTAGAGACCACAGAAACTATCAGTACTCGAGAAATTGTGTTAAGAAAGTAGTTCTGTACTTGTTAGCTAAAGTATGGTCACAACGGCTACGTAGTTACACTTTAGAAATGGACTGATACTTTTTTAAGTGTTTCGTTTGTGCACAGTCTTGCACAAAATGTAAAAAATAAAGATATTAAAAGACGGTCTGCCTTAATTTAACAGAACTGGAATGAATGTGGTCATAAGGCACAAATACATGGACTAAATAAACTATGACTAATATGAGGGTTATGTGTCGAGTCTAATGAGTATGTAGTAAGTGCTTGACTTAATATCTGCTTAGTGTTGAGATTGAGATTTTTATTATGGCATGTATATACAATACAACATATAATTTCTATGTCAGAGATATGACATTTTGCTTTAACTTTACAAAGTGAATTTGTTTGTTTGTTTGTTTTTCTGCTTTATTGTTGTTAAATTTCAGGCAATGTCGCGTTCAATTACGTCTACCATTAGGATCTACTCAAGTCCTGGAGATGTCACCAGAGGACAGTTTACTAAAATTAAGAAATCGAGTTACTTTGGTATGTCCTATTCTTTTACATCTTTATTGAAGCAGCTCATACTTTGAGTTAGTTTGTATATACATTGAACAATGGTTTAACACCATTTTATGGGAGGTCATTGGGTATGTTGTTTGTTTCTAATTTTATAAGATGATATTGTATCTTTAAGCTAAATACTTTTATTTGAAATGCTAGGATATACACAGCCACTAATACTATAATCTTATATTTCAGCTACTTGGCAGGGTCACTGTGTTTTCGTTGATTAGTGCTTATCCTCGACAAGAATTAACAGAGGATATGAATCACTTGAGCATGATGGAGCTCCAACTTTGTCCAAGTGGCATAGTTATTGTAAAAAGGCTAGAAGTAAGTCTATTAGTAGATTTGGATACTTTACAAACAAGCCAACTTTTTTAACTTAGCTATATTGTGAGAACAGATTTCAATTAAGTTATATTAAGGTTTATTGCCAGTTCATATTCATCGTTCTAATGATATTTAATGTCTTTGCACTTCAGGACAATAAGGAAAGAAAACTTAAGCGTAATAATAATTATGATAATATAGTAGTAATAATAGTAAATCGTGTACCAACAACTACAGTATTATAGTTGACCAATCATAAATTATTATATTAGCAATATGAGTACTTATTTTGCGTGTATCCGTTTTTTATATTTCTCTTATTCTTTTTCAATGTTTTATCTGTCAAGTTATGTAGTAAGGACTATTTATTGAAGAACATTTTACAGTAGTTTGTTGATCAAAGGTTATCTATTATGTAATGTATGTCTCTGATCAAGAAGTTTACAGGGTAGTTAAATTATGCCGTTGCGTCAAAGTTACTCTGCAGACTTATTCAGAAATGTTATACACATTCTTATTAATATTGAAATATTCTTAACTATTTTTTTCAAAGAAAATGGAAAATTATAAAGCATTTTCCCCACACATTTCAATAAACGTATGCATTTTTATACCAATATAGTTCAGTTTTCATATGTTAAAAATGGGTTTTTTAAGTCGACTTACTTTCTTTGTGATGCTTTAAAATAGGGTCAGTATAATCAGTATTATATAAATATCTCTGCTTTAGAAGATGGAATCCAGGAATAACATAGTTTTATTGTAGATATTTTTTTATATACTGATAATTAAAATGTAATAGATAACTTTAGCATACAATCTAAACAAAAAAATACATCAGCCCTGACTTACTATCTACTAGTGGATGTATTTGTTACTTCAACTCAAGTATGACTCCCTATTCTTGAATTAAGTCCCAAGGATGGGTTTTCATTCTTTAACCACAATTAAATCAGGACCTAAGGATGGGTCCTCACTATTAAATCGGGACACAAGGATGGGTCCCCGCTATTGAATGAGGACCCAAAGATGGGTCCTCACTATTAAACCAGGTCGCAATGATGGGTACCCACTATTGAATGAGAACCCAAGGATGGGTCCTCACCATTAAATCAGGACCCAAAGATGGGTAGGGTGGGTCTTCACTATTAAACCAGGTCCCAAGAGTAAAAAAAATGCTGAGAAAGAAATTGTGGAGTGATAAATTAGTGGAGTAAAAAATTCAACGGATAAATAAAAATATTTTTTTAAATTTTTTCTATTAGTTTGTTGAGAGTGAGACTGGAGCATAGCAGTACCCCTTAACAGTATAATTACACAATTGGAGTGTTTGTTTGCCGGCTGGTTGTCATAGCTGAGTGGCAAAGTGCTTGTGCGTTAAGCAAGTAATCCTGGGTTCGATTCCTGGTGGCGACCACATATTTTTAATTCTGTATAGATATTTATTGTTGTTTTACTTAAAGTTAAATGAATAGATTAGATTAGCATACAGACCAAGTTTGTTGAATAAACAAGTTAACAAAAATCTAAACCATTTCTAATAACTAGTGGCTGTAGGAAATTCTTGTAGTAATTTATACGTGTTGGTAATTGATCTGTTATGGACTTTTTAATTAAGCCAGTTAAAAAATTTTCGGTGGTTTAAAACACAGTTACATCAATGAGCTTCAATTACTGATGTGATGTAATACAAAATCGTAGTTGAATAGTTAGAATAGTGTGTGGATAACTAAAGTTACAAAGATGTTTACAAAATATCTATTGAAGTACAGTAAAGTAATGTTATCATTTGTGACCCTGAGGGGTACTGGTAAGCTAATTATTAGGAATAGCACTCAACAATTGAAAATGTGATTAAAAAATACTGTACCTGTATCAGATATGCAACTTCAGAAAGTCTTCTCTATTTTCCTACAATCCATAATGCGTATATGTATGTATAATAAACACGTAGGGTAGGTTTGTATATCCAAGTTAGTGTTGTGCTTCACATACTTATTTTGACCCAACTGAAATTCAAGCTTATATTTTATCAGTGTATAGTACATTAGTATTGTAATTAAAAGCAATGGTGCTAGTGGTCAGGTCATTCATGTTCAAGCTTGATGAAAGCTTAAGGCTTTATCATAATTAGACTTTCTCAGTAACCCATTGTTTGATTACGTTAATTGAAAACAAATTATAGATCACCAACTACCTATATTAGGATTAATTGTTAGTACTTTAAAATTCAAAATTAAAGTTTAATCTGCTAAATTTTAATTCACCATTTATGACAGGACAAATCACATTCTTCAAATGGATTAATGAAAATATTCTGTAATTTCCTAATACTTTTGTATGGATACTTATCTTCAGCATGGAATAGTGTTGTTCACTTCGTTTGGTCATCTTCAACTTCACCAACTACCAGGTAATGAGATACTATTCGTCAGATTATGATTACTACAATTATCTAATTATGTTGTACCATTTAATATTGAGTGAATAAAATGTTTTAAGTTGACTTTAAAACAAGATAAGATATGATTATCTATAAGTTTGTAATGTTTTTTGTTTTGTTATGTGTTTACTTTGAAGACCTAAAATGAAACACTCAAGTTTATGTAATAGTTAAAGCACGGGTTCGAGTGCACTGGTAGATTTCGACCAGTGCATGAGACGCCCGTGCTTTAACTAATTTAGATCACGTTGCGCATGCTCTATTTCTTTGTTGCTACTGTAACCATTTTAAGTAGCTAAACGAATGGCTGAAGAAATGGTAACAACGGTTAGTATACCAGTAAATGCTCCTACTGTACCTCTATCTTTTATTTCGGAAGAGACATCTATATTTTGAAGAAAAATGATGATGAAATTTAGAATTCAGGTCATAATAGCAAACGATTTTATTCATCCAGCAGTAACAAACTAAAACAGCTTGAAAGTAAATTTGTACTTCCTAAAACCCAAGCAAGTACAAAATGGGCAACAACTGTATTTGAAAACAGGGTAACCCATCACAACACCAATGAAGTGGAGAAATGTCCTCTTGACCTGTTGACAGTTCAAGAGCCTACAGCCCTCAATTACTGGCTAAAGAGATTTGCTGTCGAAGCAAGAAAAACAAATGGTGAATTGTACCCTCCCAAAACTTAGTATTTGCTGTTTTCTGGCCTTCTACAATACATGAGGTCGAAAAAATCCCGAATGTCCGAATATTCTTTCGAAGGATTGCCATTTATTGGATGGTTTACACAATACGTTGGACGGACCTTTCGATCTGAGGGAGTTGGCTCCTCATCCAATAATACTGAGCCTTTTACAAACGAAGAAGAAAACACTTTATGGAAAGAAGGTATCATGGAAACACATTCACCTCAATCACTTTTAACCATATTTTTTACAATGGGAAGGGATGCTGCCTACAAGGTGGTGAGGAATAGATATTTGAAATTATCACAGTTTCAAAAATTGAGAATGTATATATATACACTGAAAATACATCAAATAATCGTTCTGGAAGTTTTAAACAGTTGCATTCAGAAAACAAAACAGTTACACTTATGAGAAATGAAACAGGAGGGAAAGATGCCATGCCTACTTGCTTGATGAGTATTTTAAATGATTGCCACCACAAGCGTTTAGAAATGAAGTTTTCTATTTTGCTTTTTGGTGAAGTTTAGCAGAGATGACAATTCAGTCTGGTTAACGGCTGGAACAAAATCTAATCATAGTCTTCGTGCCACAGGTGCCACTGAACTGTATCGGGCTGGAGTTCCTGAAAAAATAATGAAACAAATAACAGAGCACAGATCTGTTGAATCCTTACAAAAATATGAACATACCTCTACTACACAGCATCAGGCAGTAGGAAACATTCTCAGTTCTGACACAACCACCAGTTATTCTACTCAGATGTCTCAGCTTCAATCTAAGTCTGAAAATTATATTCAATAAACAAAACACCAACAATGAATTTCTCTAATTGTACGTTCAACATCACCATCCAATCAAAATAGTCAAAATAAAAACCTGGTGCTGCTATATGTTAACATAAAGAACAGTCATTATGAAGTAACTGTACTTAATTTCATTCATTTGGAATGTAATTCTATAATGTGTTTTTACTTGCTGCAAACCCACCTTAGGCTAAAAATAATGCACTCTTGCCTTTAGGCTAAAAATTAATGCACACTTACTGATTTAATGCACATAGCAACAATATAGCAACGTGATCTAAATAATACTTAAAACGTCAGTTATTTGTTGGTCTAGACTTTTCCATGTATTTTATTTCTTGCCTCAAGAATATAAGGAATACCGTACGTTAGTATATATAGCTTATACAGTTCTGTCACTGCTCAGATACAGAAATTACTATATATTTTTTTCTTTTATAGTAATTATATAGTTTTTGGCTACGATGAGTCTTTTTAAACACCACAAGTTTCTCACTTGTCTAATCAATGTTAGAGTGCTTATGTATTAAGCACGGGAGTCCGTGTTCTTTCCTTTGATGACTGTCAAAAAAAATTTTTTTAATTGTGTATCTCTCAACAAACCTGTGAAGAGAATGCACAAGACAGCTGAGAATAATAATTGTTAGTTCAGGAAAGTTAATCCATTATTTGTTGAGAGTAAAGATCTGTTACAATATAAGTAATTTTAATCTACTAGTTATGCCTCGTTTTTAATATTGCTTTTTAGATGTTTTGATCAGCATTGCAATGGTTTGATGTCGAGAATGGTGGATGTTGCTAGTTGTCAGAACATGGCACTAGTAGCTTCAACCAAGGATCCCAAATTTAAATCCTAGGCATCACCTAATATTTTATTTTTACTTTTTCTTCAAGTGGGTGCCGTCACAATAAAATTGTGGTTTTACATTTTTTGTCATAACTTTACAATGAATGCATGGATACTTTTTTCTTTGAGGCTCAAAATATTGCCCATCTGAAACTCTTCGAAATGACCTAAAAGTATGGAGAGAAAATCACATGCACCAAAATTCAAAGGCAGTAACATCAAGAAAACCCTTACCCACCCCTGCGAAACTGAACTCCTACTTCAACATTAAAACTTCAAAATTCACACATATATTCTTTAATACATTGTATACAAAGTGAACTATCAGTTTTCCCAAATGGAAATCATACATACATTGGGTGCAGCTGCATGCACTGACCACAAAAAAAATACAACATACAACGCACAAACAAGTCAGGTACAATCCACACATTCATGAAATTATAATGGAATGCTAACTAAAATGTTTATTTTATGTGGCCTTCTTTTCCATGGGCATCTCCTGAGACAATGAGCCACCATGTTGTACAATCCCTTCCTGTGTACAACTTCGAACAGGTATTCAGATAGCTTCATGGACCAGTTTTCCAGTCTCCGGTTATCTTGTTTGACAGTCATGAGAGTCACCAATGCTTGGTTATCAGTGATGACAGTGAACTTCTTCCGATACAGATAGAAAGAGAAGTGCCAGGTGGCTTCGTACATGGCAAGTCCCTCCAACTCGTCAGCACTATATCTGCACTGTGCTCCATTCAGCTGACGTGAGAAGAAGGCCACTGGTTGAAGTCCCTCCTCCTTCTTCACCGACAGAACAGCTCCCACTCCAGTAGCACTGACATTGCTTTCCAAAACATAAACATCAGAAACACAAGGCACAAACAAACACACACTAGAAGTCAACTTATTACACAGAGATCCTGAAGGCCTCCATCATCAGGCTTGTTTACTTTACCTCTCCAGTTGCATTCCAAGATGTCGAGAGTGTGAGATTAGAGGACAAGCCGTGGTAGTCCTTAAGAAGCGCCTTTAAAAGCCTATGAGACCCAAGTAAGCCCTCGGTTGCTTCCTGGACTTAGGATATAGGTGTTCCCTGATTTCCCTCACCCTAGCTTCCGGCACACTTATAACTCCTACCCCAACAATGTGACCCAAAAAATCCAACTTTACACTACCAGAACTACATTTCTTCCTCTTGCACTTAAACCCTGCCTCCTTCAGTGCCTCAAACAATCTCCCCAGATGAACCACATGCTCTTTCCAGCTGCCTGATACAGCAAGTATATCCTCAAAGTACACTCTCTCTTGCGAAATCGGAACAACCCACCAGCACAGTGTCCATCAGTCTCTGAAAGACTGATGGGGCATTCGTCAGCCCAAAAGGCATACGCCTGAACCTAAACTTGCCGAAAGGGCACACGAAACACGTCTTATCTCTATCCTTTACAACTACTTCCACCTGGTGAAACCCCTTCAACAAATCCACCTTTGACATCATTTTTCCTTTTCCCACCATCTCAATCATTTCTTCAAACCCTGGTATGTATAAGGCTCTTTCACTGTTAGAGAACTCTCACTCCCCTATCCTGCTTCCTTACCGCCACCAAGGGTGACGCCCATGGCCCATCACATCTTTCAATTACCACACACATCTCCAAACTACCTAATTGCTTTCTCACTTCCTCCCTCATTAACACGTACGCACAACTCAACCTGGAGTACAACTTCTCCACCCACTCATCAGCATCAATCTCACACTCCCTCATTATCCTTTCAAAATACAGCCCCAAATCCACTGACTCCTTAACCACACCCAAACCCAACAGTTTCTCCATCTGCCTTTCCTTCTCATTTCTTTCATTTTCTTCCATTCTTTCCTTCCTGGCCTCTTTCTCTGCCGTATGTCTCTCATTCTCCGCCTCTCAGCTCTATCCCTGTCCACCTCAGTCATCTGCCCAAACATTTCTCTCAATTCCAACCTCCTTCCTTCCTCATCAGCTCTCCTGAGCTCCGCCTCTACACTCCTTTTCAACTCTTCTTCCTTCCTCCTCTCATCCTCCAGCTTCATTCTTTCCTCATTCCTCTCAGCCATTAACTTCAACACTTCCACTATGTCCGGAACTTCTTTTTCCTTCGCAGCCATCCCTGTTTCTTCCTCTGTCACCCAAACAGTTACCTCTTCTGGCCCTTCACTTACTACAGCCTCACCATCCTGCTGACTTACAAGTTACTCTTCCAGTCTGATGTTGTATGACTTAGGCTCAAGCACTGGCTTCCTAGATGGCTTGTAAGCAAAGTCCTTCACAGTTGCTGCTGGCTGTATTCTGGCCATCCTTCTCCCCGTTTCCTCTAGTCTTGTTTATGGCATTAGCAGAGAATGTCTTCACCGTCCAACAAAAAATCACAAATAATGAGTTCCAAGAAAAAAATTTCACAAGAATACGATACACCACAACACAGCACAACACAATTGTTCAGTTCGGTAGGTGTCCGATGTCTGGGATTGTAGGTAGGGACCTCCACTATCGCTGTTGCAAATCAGGAAAATCTCACCGCTGCCGCCACCAAATGTGGGCCTGGCTAGGGTTTTTGTCATAGACTCTGTCAACACTCACACTGGAGACAGCACGTAGTTGCTGCCATCAGAATCAATATCATTTTTTTGACTGTTTAAAGTGCACCTTTATCCACCCTAAGGCTAGGTTTAAAACATGAAATAACTTTGACTAAGAACAGAATGTACACACACTGTGATGGGTGACATAATAACAGACTACAAAACGCAAGCACACTATTCATTAAATACTTCACAAATGCTGCAAACATCCAGTCATGATATGGCAACATAAAAATAACTAAGTCCATAAATGGACATCACGCATTGGGTGCAGCTGCATGCACTGACCACAAAAATTAATACGACATACAATGCAAAAAATAATATGACCTACAATGCATAAACAAGTCAGGTACAATCCACACATTCATGAAACTGGGAAAGTACGGCACTTGAATTACACTAGTCAGACTAACCGAGTCAGTTTTTTTATTATCTGCTTGCACAAAGAGTTATTTAATCTTATGCAGACTTCAAGAATAATGCAAAATGACCGATTGAAATGATGGCCTGCACCTGCCCTATATATTCAAACAAGTCCAGAGGCCCTAATGGAAGTGCCCAACAACAATAACACAAAACAGCAACCGACAATTACATGTTTGACACAAACACACATAGTTACTGTCTCTGTATGACATAAAATGAACAATTGGCAATCACGTTTTTGACACAAAAACATGTTTCTAAAAGTTAGCCATGAATCTGTATGTGTCAGATCCTGCTGAGCCCTTCTCACAAAACCATAATGACAAGCTAACTAATATGGTTCCTTTATGTGGGCTGGCCCACAACCTCTACGACGAAATACAGTTGTAGAGTGCCCCCTAACAACCTTAATAAGCCGCCATTAATTTTAACTTGCTAACCAAAGATTGAGTAGTCTCCAGTGCAGGTGTTGGACTCTACTGTAGCCTACCTTCAAAACCGGGTTCCGTGAAAGTTTCATGAATGTTTTCTAGCTCCATTTTTGCTTCCCATAATGCCAGGTAAGACTGGAAATTTAGGATACGATACAGCACTCACGCAAAGTTCGTTAAAAACAGTATGTACTGCTTCGCCTGCCCAGTCACTCACACTTGCCCCAAAGTTTTCCTATGTACTTGATTTTGAACTATAATGAGCCATAGGTGTAAACGAGGAATGGCGAAGACGCGCTGTACAAACGGTAACTGTAAAACATAAAGATTGGATTCTTCTGTGGTGGTGCAAATACTGTAAGTATGGATGACAAATTAAATTGTGAATAAAGAAATGTCCAATTGACATGAATCTTTGGACAAAGCTTCAACCTAATTTTTCAACTGCAATAACCTGTTTTATAGTATGATTGTGTCGATCCAATTGAAGATGATTTTTCACCAGAAAATATTAATAGAATAGTTGTTTCTATTATGTATTTATCCTACTAAACTTTGATTGCTAGTTTTATCACCAAACTGTATCGCTATATTTGATACCTGTATTTTTATTATTACTGTTGTGTTTTAGTAGGCTGAAATCCAGGTCTAATAATCATTTATAACAACTTTTACTGATATTTAGATTTTAGTGTTTGCGCTGATACTGCACCACACGCCAGAAATTTAATTATTACTTGCATATTACATTTGATACAGAATGTACATATATTGCTACACCTCTTTGTATACCGTTGCCTATACTGTGGCAGAACCATTTAATAGAACTACATTCCTATATCATTGGTCACTACTATTGGTTGATCACTTTGTATTTTATCAGGTCTTACCTGTTTGAGGAATAAATATTTCGTACTAATACCTCTCGCCAGATTTTTTAGTGGATCTGTCAGTTTGAGAAGAAATATTCCATAACACTTTTTAGAAATATGGTGACAACATCCCTTTATTGCACTCTAGTTTTTTTGTTGACTCAATGACGATCATTTATTTATATATTTTCAGAAACTGGAAATGAGATTTTCAATTTTTGAGTAAACTGTTATCCTTACTTTGTTCTCAAGTGATGATAACTATTTATAAAAATTATTTACTTTTGCTGACAGCAAGAATGAACAAAGGAGGGGAATTGGGGAAGTCGATTAAAATTCTTTTACTTTCATGCTTTTGGTTCTGTATAAGCCAATTTATTTTGCTACTTGTATAAGTTTTTCATGCTTAATTTACATTTATTATGCTGCACTCTTGGCCTGTGATAGAATTGGACGAATTGTAGAATTATGCCAGAAGTATGATCAAATTGATGTTATTTGGCTAGATTATTATGCCTTGTAATATATGCCTTACATGTAATATAATTGCCATTTGATTCCAGATAATTCTTGGCTAATTTGTTCTATTATATAAACAGCATAGTTTCTTTGCACGCAATTAAACTAATTCCGTATATTTTCATTATATGTGGTCGATTTTCAAAACTTACGTCAATTACTGTGACTCCGACCATAAAAGTTCTTAGCATAATAGCAGTTGTCATTTCATATATTATGTTGTAGTACAGTCCAATTGATCATGTGTCAGTCATTTGGCTTGCCTGTAATAACTGCATTATATAAGTTAAATGACATTTGATATCACAGTTGTGCTTTTGTATATCATGTGATGTAAATAAATTATGTACATTATTTAGTGATAAGGTACGAGACACTCAAGCATCCAATAAACCTTATGTTCATCGACTGTTTCCAGAAAAAGACGATAGTGATACAGATGAAGCTACTGACAATGGAAATTCCACACAGCAACAATAATTTTACAGAGAATTACTTATATTTTTAATTGTGTGTTGAAATGTTTAATATCCTAAAGTTCATATATTATTCACATTTAAAAATTATAATGCACAGTACGGAGTTTTTCTCATGCATATTACTTGCCTTGTTTTTATTGGTGAATGGTGAAAATCGGATGACAAAAGCTTTGATACAGTATATACATAAATTAAAATAACTACTTATGTAATGTCAACAAATATTTACTGATGGGATATTCTGTGGTGACGGACATACACTTTTCAATTTGTATTAGTCTCTAATTTGTAGTGTAAAGCACACAGAATCAATGTATAGCACAAAGTGTGATATGTCTTACTAGAAGTATTTGATTCAGGCACAAAAAATTAAAATGGTTTCAAAGTTGTGTGACGGACGTAATCACAGTTAAGTGTTGTACTTTGTCATTTAAATGTAGAAAGGTCTGTGATTTTGTGTGAACACATGGTTTTTTTAGCATTAGTCTAATTCTTATTAAAGCTGTTGTTGATTGACTATATTAAAAACCAGCATAATTGAGAAATGTTTAAAAATATTTTATTAAGATGTGACTTATGGATGTACACATCTAAATTAGGCTAAACATTTTCATCAATAATTATACATAAATGGAAAAAAGGTGGGTACATTTTATTCTTTCCTATTTCCATCCATTTCAGGGAATTTAACTAACATATTACTGAAATAAGAATTGCATTGGGTTTTTTTCTAGTATTTATACTACACGATGATTTAATTTGTCCCATTTTGTCTCTGTGTACAAGTCGAAATATAACATATACTCTTTAATGACGTTTTATAAGTTGACATGAGTATACATTTGTGTATGAAATTTATTCTCAGAGCCATTTCATTTTTCTTGCTATATTTTTACCCTGTTAGCATTCTCTAATGCTCTAATTTGATAAAATGAGAGGTAATGTGAAATTAGTGAAAGTGGTGAGTATAATAGTTTTATTTATTCATATTGGGATTGAATGTAGTCAAATTTTGGCTGATACTGCAAATCAAAGCAGTCACCATTATGAGTGCAAAACAATGGTAGTTTACATTTCACACAGTTTTTTAGTCGTTTTGCAAGATTTGTTTTTCAACCAAGGCAATGCTTAAGTAGATCATCACCATCCAGCATAATCATGACAGTGTCTACTTCATATATATAGTTAACAGTCCTGACAGAAATATTGGCCATAAATCAAACGTTTTAAAATTATTCCCTATTGCTCAAATACCGTACGTGATGATTAAGATTAAAATGGTACTACTTATTGGAGGTACATGATGGACGTACACAAAAATGTGTACGTCTTTCACAGCTATTTTGTTACCTATTTATCGTAGAATGCTTATTGATGTATGATTCAAAAAAATTCTCTATGACTTCAAGTGACTGACATACAGTATAAGGAGAGTCTAAGGTAATTTTTTCCTAAACTAAATAAATCTCAATGAATCCAAAAATGTGAAATAGGTGGGGCTGAATCTCAACTGTGACTCACAGCAATTTGTTTTGACAAGTCCCACCCTCACGGATGTTCCTGTACACTAATTAACATTTGACACACAAAGCATAGAATTTATCTTGTATCACTTTGGCTGATTCATCTTTTGTGTTCTTTCTACTCGCACCTCCTGTGGTTCTGTTCTGTAATGGTCCCACATCATCCAAGACTAATCAAGCTGGTCCTGTCAAATCCCTCACATGTTTTCCTACTACTTGCTTTATGGCCAATAAATTAGCTTCGTTTTTGTCGTCATTGTCCATAACCACTATTAATCTCTGTACACTCTCTCCTCTCACTGTATATTCCGTAATTGAAGTCAGATGGATTACTTATGGAACATTTGTCCGCTCATCTATTCATCAAAAACTCACACTAATTTACATATCACATGACAATCACACGATAGTCACACACTAATTACAACATTACTTATGGTTACAATGTGTGTTGGTAAGTGGTTGTTGAAACTTTTCTGTGCTTGGACACTGAAAAGATTTCTGTCTTAGCTGCAGTGTAGCCGTGTTTGGTTCTACTATTTCTGGTGGTGTGGCCACCACCTCATTGGCATCACCGTTATTGCAGGTTCCATTGACATTATCTGAAACTATATTTTGAAGTTTTTTGTCAGCTCAGTACTAATTATTTTTAGTTTATCCTCACACAAACCTGCTCCAATCCATGATCATTAAACTTGAATGTCAATTACTGCCAAACCTCATAGCCAGGCGCCTAATAAATTACAGGGTATGTTTTGCAACTTCAATAAATGCAATCTGAAGATACAATATAATAAAAGTAAGGAAATAGCGTAGAATCTCCGCAGAGCTTCTACACTAGCAATAACTTCGCGTCAATTGCAGCTAATTAAACATGCATCAGCAGTAGGCACAATATTTAGTTAGCCAAGAATTTAATCACGATGGCCACTGAATAATTTGCCATTTGTAGGATGTCTACTGCCATAGTTCAATAATTGTGCTGCTTTGTGTTTCTTTCCTTTATGGTTTAGTCCTTCCCAGAACTTTACTAAACAGAATTTTTCAGTTCTTTTTTTTTTCAAGTCGAAAAATTCTGTGGCAAAAGGTTACTATGGTATTTAGGCCTTTACCAGACGTAACTTCAATTCTCTATTCATAAATTGTAACATTAGTTTGCGAAATTATGTGTGTGGTGCTGAAAAAAAAGTGATCTGAATAGTGTGCTAAATTATTTTGAATAGTATACAAATTATTTTTGGTAGTTTTCCCTCATTGGGAGAAGCTTATAGGATTATATTTGCACCCAGGAAATGGTATATCTTAAAACTGTTAAATCTAATTCTTGAAAATGTATATCATAAGATTTTTTAATTCAAAAATATATATTTATTAATAGCTTATTAATGAAACTCTTGACAAAAAAGATGATGATACTTTGAACAATGAAGATGAACGCAGTAATTCTTCTCCAAGCCATGGTTTGTATAATGTTTTTGTTTGTTTGTTTGTTTTTTAATTTAAAGTTGTCCACAAAAAATAAGTTGTGCTATATGGTCGCTACATCTTACCTGCATCTCCTGAAACTTTGATCAGTTGTAAACGTTTAGCTCATTATATTCTTAACTGATTGCAATTGGTGGTTTAGCCATTTGATTAAAAATTATTTTGTTTGTGTAGCTTGCATAAACTGAGTTAAATTATGTTTTAAGAAAGAGCATTTTTATGCACAATTTTGACAGCTCACTCTTCTGTGAATTCTTATCGTGTGATGTTCCCCCTATGCTTTTGATTTTAGTGTTTTCTATTGCACTATGCTGATTCTGCTGAAGATACTGACAAGAATAATAATTTTTACACCCCTAATTATAATGTATTTGCTTGCTTCACTTGCCTAGTTATTATGTAAATCTACATAATTTTGTTTCATTTATTGGAAAATGTTTACTTAAATGTTTGATAATTGTCCAATTCTACAACTATATTAATCTGTTTGAATTAGTTAACAGTACATTATTATTATAGCATAAAAAATTAGTGTTTTTCTTAGCTTTCATAATTGTATTATCATATTTAATACTTTTTGAATATTTTTATAATAGGCTTGCTTTTCCGTCAGTAATTAAGTGATTAGTGCATTTGTTTAATGAGTCGTATTATCATTATAGATATCAAGCCTACTGACAAATTATCTGATACTCCTATTCCATCGCCACAAGTCAAACATCGTGTCAAGTGCGTATTTTGTATAAGTATTAAAACACCTCTGTTAACCTATTCATAACATATACACGTCCTTGTGATACAAAGTTGTCTTTGAAACATGATATGGACAAACAATGGCGAAGGTCACTGCTAATGTCACACTATAAGTACTTAATTTTCAAAACAATGACATTTTTTCCCAGTAAAGTTGTCAGAATTTGCTTGTTTTACATGATTTAGTCACAATCAAACAAATGAATGGTTAAATAGTATGAGATGAGAATATGTAAAACTAATATCAGAGTTTTCTACATTTTTAATCACATTTTCTTTAATATACATTTTTTTTTTCATTGAAAAAAAATATTAAGTTTCTGAACAACCTAGTTAGGTCAGCATGCTGTCGTAATATTTTTATATGATTGCTCTGAAGTCTTGGCTGGTTTGGTGTACATTGAGAAATTTATTACAACTCAAGAAAATTGGATAAATTGATATCTAATATAGAGGAAATTTTCTATCATAAATTTGTAGCTAGGTAAAATGACAATAGAAAGGACATCAGTGATGAAAGTAATAGAAAGCTGTATAGTTATATTATCGGTTCTTCAGTGTGACTTTTTGATTTTATCTTTATAGACTAAACACAGTGGAATTAATGGCCGGGTTCATCACTTGTGATTTTAGTGTACTCTCCACAACTTTCCGCTAAACAAAAAATTCTTATTTATCCTTTTAACTGTTGTGGGCCAGCCCACATTCAAGAGTCAAGAACATTCACATTGAACATTGCGTGTTTAGCTATAGTCGTGTTGTGCAGAACATTGTATGTCTTAGTCGAGTTGTGTGTCACGTAGAACATTGAGTGCAGAGTTGTTGTGCGCAGGTCACCTGCAGCATATTGTGCCATCGTTGTGATTGAATGTGTGTATCACGGTCATTGGTCGATTGGCGAGTGAGCGATATATATATAAGCTCACTCGCCACGTGTTGTAATCAGTTCAGTTTACGGTAGCAATTTTATTAAAAGCTCAAAGTGAGGCCAACCCCCTCTTGCTGAACTCTGGTGGCAGCGATATCTCGTTGCCTACCAGAACTGTGGCGTTCGCGACATTGTGCGCAAGGCGAGCACCCCCACAGCTTTTGGTGGCAGCGGTGGGATTCTCCGGAGGAAGACGTTCCCAGGGGGATCACCAGTAAGGACCCAGAGCGAACGAGTTCGTGAGGGACTTCAACCAGTACGAAGGACCGAGAGGGATACGTTCCCTGAAGACTTCTAGGATTCGTCCTACACGCTTTCGGGCATCTTGTCACAGCATCCAGACCACGGTCGTGGTGCTCCATTCTAGGTGGGCTTCGGCAGCGACCAGACACCCCATCACAGCATCCTAACTTCGGTTGTGGAAGCTCCCATTTCCTTTGGGCTACGGCGGCATTGGAACATTCCTGACTGGACAGGGTCGAGACCTTAACAGTTTGGTATTCGTGTTGTATCACTTTTTTTTGTATCATTATTTTGGAAGTGTAACCGTCTCTTTGTTGATTTCTATTGTCATTGTTTTATTATTTTGTACAGGTCGCTAGCAGGGAGGAAGGAACACTCATCTTCCCATGACTGACGTTGAAGCCGTGGCGACTAGGAAGAGACACTCTAAGAAGTTGCCACCGGTGGATTCTGACTACAGACCTCACAGTAAACCTGTCCTCCAGAAGAGATCCCCCTATCCGACGCGACCAGCCGAGAGTAGGGCCACCCCAGATACGGACACTGAGGAGGTAGTAAGTGGCATTGAGGGGCAGGAGAGGCGACCAGGGTTGGAAGGAGATATTATAGAAGTGGAGGAGTTGAGTGAAGGGGAAGATATGGCTAGAAGAGAGGAGGGAGAGTTGAGTAAGCTAATGAGGTATATGATGGAGAGGGATGAGAGAAAAGAAGAGGCGGAGAAGGAACGAAGGGAAGAGAGAGAAAGAGAATGGAGAAGGGGAGAGGAAAGGAGAGAAGAGAGAGAACGAGAACGTAGGCGGGAAGAAGCCGAGAGACAAAGGGAATTTATGAGGGCAGAGGCAGAACGGGTACAGACAGAGAATGTGGAGAGGAGAAGGGTAGAAGAAGAAAGGAGAGACTCGAAGGAACTACAGGTGGAGAAGATGAAGGCGTTGGGGTCGTACAAGGAAGGTACTGAGTTGGGAGACTATCTAATGAAGTTTGAGAGGATACTGAGGGAGTGCAGGGTGGACGAGAGAAGCTGGGCAGAGAGGCTATATCCCCGACTACCAGAGAAGTTGTGTGCAAGAGTGGCGGCTGAGAGAGATGATGAAGCCGAGTATAGTGTAGTTAAACAGGCCTTGCTTAAGACCGTGGGGGAAACTACCCTCACCTACGGTCGCCACCTGTTCGAGCTGTCAGGGGAAGGACTCAAACACCTAACGGGAGGGGATGCTTGTGAGCAGATAGTCAAGGTCTGCAAGGGAGTGTTGCAGGGATGTGCAACATTGGACCAGTGTGTCTTAGCTTTGGCCGTGGCTGTGACCAGGAGGGTCATGCCCCAACCAGGGAAGGTGTACCTTGAGACCAAGTCCATTACAAACTTGAAGGAGCTGAGAGAGATGTGGGAGACATGGGTTGCTGGCAGGCAGAAGGGTAACTTTTACAAGCCCTGGATGGGAGAGTACAACCCTGAGAGAAGAGGGTATAGAGGAGAACAAAAGGACGGATATGGGAGTAGAGAGTTAATGTGTTTTAATTGTGGTAGTAAGGGCCACAGGGCGTTTGAATGCAAGGAGAGTAAATGGAAATCAAACCACAGTAGTAGGGCTGAGTACAGGGTGGAACCTAAGGCAGAGACCCGAGCTGTTACGTGCTTCAGCTGTGGAAAACCAGGGCACCGTAGCCCTGAGTGCCCTAGCAAGAAGGTTGGAACCAACTTGAAAAAGGAAGGAACAGGGGGAAAGGTTGCTACTGTGATAGTGGGAGATAGGAAGGACAATATAGCATGGGGGACGGTGAATGGAGTCCAGTGTAGAGTTTTGGTGGACTCTGGGGCGAGTGTGGGAGTCGTGCCCAGGTCGTTGTTGAGAGAAGGGTATAAGGATTGTGGAGAGATACATGTCGCAGATGTGCATGGGGCTAGGAAGGCTCACAGGAGTACCATTGTGGAGTTTGAGATAGGAGGGTTGGTTAGGACACAGCTCGCAATGATAGATGAGAGAGAAGGTGATGGGGTCATCAGCATAGTTCCCCTGAACCTGAGAGATGGTGAGGAAGCAAGAGCATTTACTCAAGCTATCACTGAGTACAGTGAGGAGTGTAAGGCGAGTGTGACCAAGGAGGCAGAAGTCAAGGCACTGACCCGCAGTCAGGCCAAGGCTGAAGCCGAACTAGATAGATGTGAGGAGGATGCAGAGGTGGAGGATTTGTGGTGCACTGTGGAGGAGTCTGATCATGAGGAGTTGGGTGGTGAGGAGGAATCTTGGGATGAACCGGGGGAGGAAGAATCGAAGCAAGGGAGCTTGAGGGAGAGTGTAGTGGAGGAGAATGAGGAGATTGAAGGAGAGCCGAAGGAGTTAGAGTCTGTAGTTGTGAGCGAGAGTGATAGAGAGTTTAGCAGGTTAGCAGGAGAGGTTGGGCCTATGAAGGAGGGTAAAGATGGAAAGGAATTTAGAGAGAAGTTATTGTCAGATGATGGTCTGAGGACTTGGAGGGAACTAGGGAGCAGAGGAGAGAGAGGGTTTAAGTGGAAGAAGGAATTGTTGTTGAGGGGAATATATGTGTCGTGGGAGGAGTTTGCAGATGTAATAGTGGTACCGAAGGAATTTAGGATGAGGATTTTGGAGATGGCGCACGAGAGATGTGGTCATTTGAGTGGAGGGAAAGTGGCTAAGTTAGTGGGGAGGTATTTTCTGTGGCCGGGCATGATTAGAGATATTGAGGAACATTGCAGCAGTTGCAGTGTCTGCTAGGTGAGGAGTAAGGGCAGACCGAGTAAGGCTCCAGTGGTGGAGAGGCCGATCTTAACAGAGCCTTTTGAAAGCGTAGCAGTGGACCTGGTAGGTCCACTCCCTAAGGGCAAGGGGGGATGTAGGTTTCTCCTAACCTACATCTGCATGGCGACTAGGTGGCCTGAGGCCATACCCCTCCGTAGTGTTACTGCTAGATCTGTAGCTGAGGGCCTTTGGAGCATTTTCTCAAGGACTGCCATACCCGAAGTACTATTGTCGGACCAAGGCTCACAGTTCTGCGGTAGAGTGGTCAGACAACTATGCCAGTTACTAGGGATTGAGAAGTTAAGAACCTCCCCGTATCATCCCCAGTCGAATGGAATGATCGAACGTATGCATGGTACGCTCAAAAGTGTGTTAGGCAAGTGCATTGAGAGCAAGGTTGACTGGGTGGGCCAAGTGCCGTTGGCATTGTATGTACTACGACAAATGCCCCATAGTGATAGCGAATTTAGTCCTTTTGACGTGGTATTTGGGTTCAGGGTGAGGACCCCACTGGACGCCCTATACCATGGGATTTACGAGATGGAAGGAAAGGAGAGGAATGTATGTGATTGGGTAGTAGGGTTGATGGACAGGTTAGAGCGTATGAGGGACTGTGCGGCGTTGTGGCTGAGCAAGAGTAAGGAGGGAAGGAGGAAGTATTATAACAAGGGTTGCAAGATGAGGACGTTTAAAGAGGGAGATTTGGTGCTGTACAGGGTCCCTGGGATGTCGTGCAAGTTGGCCGACTCCTGGGAGGGCCCATATAAAGTGTTGGGAAAACTAGGCGTAGTGAATTACAAGATAGGGAAGGTCGGGAGTGAAAAGCATGCAAAGGTTGTGCATGTAAACTGCTTGAAGAGGTATAGAGAGAGAGCAGAGATAAGGAGGTTGGATTTGGTGCTAGAAGAGGGAGATCAAGAGAGGAATGTGCTGAAGGAAGAGTGTGCAGGGTTTGTGGAAGAGGAATTAGATGCATTGTTAGGAGAGTTTGGGAATGTATTCTCGGATAGGCCAGGTAGCACGGATAGGGTGAAGATGAACATCGACACGGCGGACAGCCCACCCATAAGGCAGTCGCCGTATTCCGTGCCGATGGGTATAAGGGAGGATGTGAAGAGAGAGTTGGATAGTCTGTTGGAGTGCGGGGTAATTGAGCGTAGCAGTAGTTGTTGGTCATCACCGTTGGTCCCCGTAAAGAAGGCTGGAGGAGGGATTAGATTGTGTGTTGACTATCGGAAGTTAAATGATGTGACGTTAAAAGAACCATATTATATTCCTGGGTTGGAAGAGATGTTGGAGAAAGTTGGGAGCGGTAGAGTACTGTCAAAGGTGGATTTGGCCAAGGGGTTCCACCAGGTAGAAGTCGAGTTGAAGGATAGAGAGAAGACAAGCTTCGTGTGCCCATTCGGCAAGTACCAATATAGGCAAATGCCGTTCGGGCTGTGTAATGCCCCGTCGATATTCCAACGTCTGATGGACGAGGTGCTTGTTGAATGTGAGGACTTTGCGAAAGTCTACATAGACGACGTGTTGGTTGTCTCGGTTAGTTGGGAAGTTCATGTTAGGCACTTAAGAAAGTTGTTCGAGGTATTGCAGGAGGCAGGGTTAACCTGTAAGAGGAGTAAGTGCATTTTTGGGAAAAGAAGATTGGTATTTTTGGGACATGTCATTGGAGATGGCGTAATGAGTGTGCCGGAGGCGAGGATCAAGGCAATAGCAGATCACCCGTTGCCACGGACCAGAAAGCAGCTGAGAGCCTTCTTGGGTCTTGTGGGATATTACAGGAGGTTTGTACGAGGTTTCCACAGGTGGTCTTCGCTTCTGACATCGCACACGGCGAAGACGTCACCAGGGGAGGTGCAGTGGTCTGACTCCATGCTGGAGGCCTTTAGTAAGTTGTGTGTGTCTTTATGTAACCATGTATGTCTGAATGTTCCATGCAAGGAGGATGAGTTCTGGTTGGAATGTGATGCCAGTGCGTCAGGGATAGGAGCGGTTCTGTCGGTCAAGAGAGAGGATGAATGGAAACCAGTGGCGTTTTTCTCGAGACAGTTGAAAGGGGCTCAAGTCAGATACAGCGCCCAAGAGTTGGAGGGTTTAGCACTGTTCGAGTCGGTACAGTATTTTGCGTTTTACCTGTATGGTAGGCGGTTTATCATTATTACAGATCACCGGGGTCTAGAGTGGCTCAAATCGGGAAAGCAGAAGAACAGGAGAGTGTATGGTTGGGCTCTAAAGTTATCTGAGTTCCATTTTGATGTAGTGTATCAGAGCGGAGCAAAGAATGTCGTGGCAGACGACCTAAGCAGGTGCCACCAAGGTTGCAGTGTCGGAGACACCAGTCTGTCAATGGAGGAGGGGGGAGATGTGGGCCAGCCCACATTCAAGAGTCAAGAACATTCACATTGAACATTGCGTGTTTAGCTATAGTCGTGTTGTGCAGAACATTGTATGTCTTAGTCGAGTTGTGTGTCACGTAGAACATTGAGTGCAGAGTTGTTGTGCGCAGGTCACCTGCAGCATATTGTGCCATCGTTGTGATTGAATGTGTGTATCACGGTCATTGGTCGATTGGCGAGTGAGCGATATATATATAAGCTCACTCGCCACGTGTTGTAATCAGTTCAGTTTACGGTAGCAATTTTATTAAAAGCTCAAAGTGAGGCCAACCCCCTCTTGCTGAACTCTGGTGGCAGCGATATCTCGTTGCCTACCAGAACTGTGGCGTTCGCGACATTGTGCGCAAGGCGAGCACCCCCACAACTGTCACAATATTTCTAATTGACGCACTTAATTACATTTTCAGCTAAGAATTTATGATGTCAAGAGAGACTTACTTACATTTTGTCATTAACTAGAATTATGAGATTAGATCATGAACAAATGAGCCTACTCTACTAAGTCTGTTTACATGGGGTTTTTCCCTGAAAGCTATTACCTAATTATACTCATAGCTGCTGATAGTAGAGGTGAAAATAATGTGGCATTACAAAGTATGATAATTGGTGAGCGAGCGAAGCAATCGAGACAGTATCAGGAGTAACTTAATTGAAAATTGGGGGTTCTTGTTTGTGTATATATATGTGTAAATGTATGTATGTCATTTTGTACTTTGACCCTGATGTTTTTGTGTTTCTTTCCTTCATGGTCTACTCCTTCCCAGAACTCCACTAAACAGAATTTTTCAGTTCTTTTTTTTTTTTCAAGTCGAAAAATTCTGTGGCAAAAGGTTACTATGGTATTTAGGCCTTTACCAGACGTAATTTAAAAACTTGGCCGTTTATAGTAACTGTAAGTGCTAGTTGTCAAAAAGCAACTGGTAACTCAGATAGTCAGGATGTGATATTAGAGACCACAGAAACTATCAGTACTCGAGAAATTGTGTTAAGAAAGTAGTTCTGTACTTGTTAGCTAAAGTATGGTCACAACGGCTACGTAGTTACACTTTAGAAATGGACTGATACTTTTTTTTAAGTGTTTCGTTTGTGCACAGTCTTGCACAAAATGTAAAAAATAAGACGGTCTGCCTTAATTTAACAGAACTGGAATGAATGTGGTCATAAGGCACAAATACATGGACTAAATAAACTATGACTAATATGAGGGTTATGTGTCGAGTCTAATGAGTATGTAGTAAGTGCTTGACTTAATATCTGCTTAGTGTTGAGATTGAGATTTTTATTATTTCATGTATATACAATACAACATATAATTTCTATGTCAGAGATATGACATTTTGCTTTAACTTTACAAAGTGAATTTGTTTGTTTGTTTGTTTTTCTGCTTTATTGTTGTTAAATTTCAGGCAATGTCGCGTTCAATTACGTCTACCATTAGGATCTACTCAAGTCCTGGAGATGTCACCAGAGGACAGTTTACTAAAATTAAGAAATCGAGTTACTTTGGTATGTCCTATTCTTTTACATCTTTATTGAAGCAGCTCATACTTTGAGTTAGTTTGTATATACATTGAACAATGGTTTAACACCATTTTATGGGAGGTCATTGGGTATGTTGTTTGTTTCTAATTTTATAAGATGATATTGTATCTTTAAGCTAAATACTTTTATTTGAAATGCTAGGATATACACAGCCACTAATACTATAATCTTATATTTCAGCTACTTGGCAGGGTCACTGTGTTTTCGTTGATTAGTGCTTATCCTCGACAAGAATTAACAGAGGATATGAATCACTTGAGCATGATGGAGCTCCAACTTTGTCCAAGTGGCATAGTTATTGTAAAAAGGCTAGAAGTAAGTCTATTAGTAGATTTGGATACTTTACAAACAAGCCAACTTTTTTAACTTAGCTATATTGTGAGAACAGATTTCAATTAAGTTATATTAAGGTTTATTGCCAGTTCATATTCATCGTTCTAATGATATTTAATGTCTTTGCACTTCAGGACAATAAGGAAAGAAAACTTAAGCGTAATAATAATTATGATAATATAGTAGTAATAATAGTAAATCGTGTACCAACAACTACAGTATTATAGTTGACCAATCATAAATTATTATATTAGCAATATGAGTACTTATTTTGCGTGTATCCGTTTTTTTATATTTCTCTTATTCTTTTTCAATGTTTTATCTGTCAAGTTATGTAGTAAGGACTATTTATTGAAGAACATTTTACAGTAGTTTGTTGATCAAAGGTTATCTATTATGTAATGTATGTCTCTGATCAAGAAGTTTACAGGGTAGTTAAATTATGCCGTTGCGTCAAAGTTACTCTGCAGACTTATTCAGAAATGTTATACACATTCTTATTAATATTGAAATATTCTTAACTATTTTTTTCAAAGAAAATGGAAAATTATAAAGCATTTTCCCCACACATTTCAATAAACGTATGCATTTTTATACCAATATAGTTCAGTTTTCATATGTTAAAAATGGGTTTTTTAAGTCGACTTACTTTCTTTGTGATGCTTTAAAATAGGGTCAGTATAATCAGTATTATATAAATATCTCTGCTTTAGAAGATGGAATCCAGGAATAACATAGTTTTATTGTAGATATTTTTTTATATACTGATAATTAAAATGTAATAGATAACTTTAGCATACAATCTAAACAAAAAAATACATCAGCCCTGACTTACTATCTACTAGTGGATGTATTTGTTACTTCAACTCAAGTATGACTCCCTATTCTTGAATTAAGTCCCAAGGATGGGTTTTCATTCTTTAACCACAATTAAATCAGGACCTAAGGATGGGTCCTCACTATTAAATCGGGACACAAGGATGGGTCCCCGCTATTGAATGAGGACCCAAAGATGGGTCCTCACTATTAAACCAGGTCGCAATGATGGGTACCCACTATTGAATGAGAACCCAAGGATGGGTCCTCACCATTAAATCAGGACCCAAAGATGGGTAGGGTGGGTCTTCACTATTAAACCAGGTCCCAAGAGTAAAAAAAATGCTGAGAAAGAAATTGTGGAGTGATAAATTAGTGGAGTAAAAAATTCAACGGATAAATAAAAATATTTTTTTAAATTTTTTCTATTAGTTTGTTGAGAGTGAGACTGGAGCATAGCAGTACCCCTTAACAGTATAATTACACAATTGGAGTGTTTGTTTGCCGGCTGGTTGTCATAGCTGAGTGGCAAAGTGCTTGTGCGTTAAGCAAGTAATCCTGGGTTCGATTCCTGGTGGCGACCACATATTTTTAATTCTGTATAGATATTTATTGTTGTTTTACTTAAAGTTAAATGAATAGATTAGATTAGCATACAGACCAAGTTTGTTGAATAAACAAGTTAACAAAAATCTAAACCATTTCTAATAACTAGTGGCTGTAGGAAATTCTTGTAGTAATTTATACGTGTTGGTAATTGATCTGTTATGGACTTTTTAATTAAGCCAGTTAAAAATTTTTCGGTGGTTTAAAACACAGTTACATCAATGAGCTTCAATTACTGATGTGATGTAATACAAAATCGTAGTTGAATAGTTAGAATAGTGTGTGGATAACTAAAGTTACAAAGATGTTTACAAAATATCTATTGAAGTACAGTAAAGTAATGTTATCATTTGTGACCCTGAGGGGTACTGGTAAGCTAATTATTAGGAATAGCACTCAACAATTGAAAATGTGATTAAAAAATACTGTACCTGTATCAGATATGCAACTTCAGAAAGTCTTCTCTATTTTCCTACAATCCATAATGCGTATATGTATGTATAATAAACACGTAGGGTAGGTTTGTATATCCAAGTTAGTGTTGTGCTTCACATACTTATTTTGACCCAACTGAAATTCAAGCTTATATTTTATCAGTGTATAGTACATTAGTATTGTAATTAAAAGCAATGGTGCTAGTGGTCAGGTCATTCATGTTCAAGCTTGATGAAAGCTTAAGGCTTTATCATAATTAGACTTTCTCAGTAACCCATTGTTTGATTACGTTAATTGAAAACAAATTATAGATCACCAACTACCTATATTAGGATTAATTGTTAGTACTTTAAAATTCAAAATTAAAGTTTAATCTGCTAAATTTTAATTCACCATTTATGACAGGACAAATCACATTCTTCAAATGGATTAATGAAAATATTCTGTAATTTCCTAATACTTTTGTATGGATACTTATCTTCAGCATGGAATAGTGTTGTTCACTTCGTTTGGTCATCTTCAACTTCACCAACTACCAGGTAATGAGATACTATTCGTCAGATTATGATTACTACAATTATCTAATTATGTTGTACCATTTAATATTGAGTGAATAAAATGTTTTAAGTTGACTTTAAAACAAGATAAGATATGATTATCTATAAGTTTGTAATGTTTTTTGTTTTGTTATGTGTTTACTTTGAAGACCTAAAATGAAACACTCAAGTTTATGTAATAGTTAAAGCACGGGTTCGAGTGCACTGGTAGATTTCGACCAGTGCATGAGACGCCCGTGCTTTAACTAATTTAGATCACGTTGCGCATGCTCTATTTCTTTGTTGCTACTGTAACCATTTTAAGTAGCTAAACGAATGGCTGAAGAAATGGTAACAACGGTTAGTATACCAGTAAATGCTCCTACTGTACCTCTATCTTTTATTTCGGAAGAGACATCTATATTTTGAAGAAAAATGATGATGAAATTTAGAATTCAGGTCATAATAGCAAACGATTTTATTCATCCAGCAGTAACAAACTAAAACAGCTTGAAAGTAAATTTGTACTTCCTAAAACCCAAGCAAGTACAAAATGGGCAACAACTGTATTTGAAAACAGGGTAACCCATCACAACACCAATGAAGTGGAGAAATGTCCTCTTGACCTGTTGACAGTTCAAGAGCCTACAGCCCTCAATTACTGGCTAAAGAGATTTGCTGTCGAAGCAAGAAAAACAAATGGTGAATTGTACCCTCCCAAAACTTAGTATTTGCTGTTTTCTGGCCTTCTACAATACATGAGGTCGAAAAAATCCCGAATGTCCGAATATTCTTTCGAAGGATTGCCATTTATTGGATGGTTTACACAATACGTTGGACGGACCTTTCGATCTGAGGGAGTTGGCTCCTCATCCAATAATACTGAGCCTTTTACAAACGAAGAAGAAAACACTTTATGGAAAGAAGGTATCATGGAAACACATTCACCTCAATCACTTTTAACCATATTTTTTACAATGGGAAGGGATGCTGCCTACAAGGTGGTGAGGAATAGATATTTGAAATTATCACAGTTTCAAAAATTGAGAATGTATATATATACACTGAAAATACATCAAATAATCGTTCTGGAAGTTTTAAACAGTTGCATTCAGAAAACAAAACAGTTACACTTATGAGAAATGAAACAGGAGGGAAAGATGCCATGCCTACTTGCTTGATGAGTATTTTAAATGATTGCCACCACAAGCGTTTAGAAATGAAGTTTTCTATTTTGCTTTTTGGTGAAGTTTAGCAGAGATGACAATTCAGTCTGGTTAACGGCTGGAACAAAATCTAATCATAGTCTTCGTGCCACAGGTGCCACTGAACTGTATCGGGCTGGAGTTCCTGAAAAAATAATGAAACAAATAACAGAGCACAGATCTGTTGAATCCTTACAAAAATATGAACATACCTCTACTACACAGCATCAGGCAGTAGGAAACATTCTCAGTTCTGACACAACCACCAGTTATTCTACTCAGATGTCTCAGCTTCAATCTAAGTCTGAAAATTATATTCAATAAACAAAACACCAACAATGAATTTCTCTAATTGTACGTTCAACATCACCATCCAATCAAAATAGTCAAAATAAAAACCTGGTGCTGCTATATGTTAACATAAAGAACAGTCATTATGAAGTAACTGTACTTAATTTCATTCATTTGGAATGTAATTCTATAATGTGTTTTTACTTGCTGCAAACCCACCTTAGGCTAAAAATAATGCACTCTTGCCTTTAGGCTAAAAATTAATGCACACTTACTGATTTAATGCACATAGCAACAATATAGCAACGTGATCTAAATAATACTTAAAACGTCAGTTATTTGTTGGTCTAGACTTTTCCATGTATTTTATTTCTTGCCTCAAGAATATAAGGAATACCGTACGTTAGTATATATAGCTTATACAGTTCTGTCACTGCTCAGATACAGAAATTACTATATATTTTTTTCTTTTATAGTAATTATATAGTTTTTGGCTACGATGAGTCTTTTTAAACACCACAAGTTTCTCACTTGTCTAATCAATGTTAGAGTGCTTATGTATTAAGCACGGGAGTCCGTGTTCTTTCCTTTGATGACTGTCAAAAAAAAATTTTTTAATTGTGTATCTCTCAACAAACCTGTGAAGAGAATGCACAAGACAGCTGAGAATAATAATTGTTAGTTCAGGAAAGTTAATCCATTATTTGTTGAGAGTAAAGATCTGTTACAATATAAGTAATTTTAATCTACTAGTTATGCCTCGTTTTTAATATTGCTTTTTAGATGTTTTGATCAGCATTGCAATGGTTTGATGTCGAGAATGGTGGATGTTGCTAGTTGTCAGAACATGGCACTAGTAGCTTCAACCAAGGATCCCAAGTTTAAATCCTAGGCATCACCTAATATTTTATTTTTACTTTTTCTTCAAGTGGGTGCCGTCACAATAAAATTGTGGTTTTACATTTTTTGTCATAACTTTACAATGAATGCATGGATACTTTTTTCTTTGAGGCTCAAAATATTGCCCATCTGAAACTCTTCGAAATGACCTAAAAGTATGGAGAGAAAATCACATGCACCAAAATTCAAAGGCAGTAACATCAAGAAAACCCTTACCCACCCCTGCGAAACTGAACTCCTACTTCAACATTAAAACTTCAAAATTCACACATATATTCTTTAATACATTGTATACAAAGTGAACTATCAGTTTTCCCAAATGGAAATCATACATACATTGGGTGCAGCTGCATGCACTGACCACAAAAAAAATACAACATACAACGCACAAACAAGTCAGGTACAATCCACACATTCATGAAATTATAATGGAATGCTAACTAAAATGTTTATTTTATGTGGCCTTCTTTTCCATGGGCATCTCCTGAGACAATGAGCCACCATGTTGTACAATCCCTTCCTGTGTACAACTTCGAACAGGTATTCAGATAGCTTCATGGACCAGTTTTCCAGTCTCCGGTTATCTTGTTTGACAGTCATGAGAGTCACCAATGCTTGGTTATCAGTGATGACAGTGAACTTCTTCCGATACAGATAGAAAGAGAAGTGCCAGGTGGCTTCGTACATGGCAAGTCCCTCCAACTCGTCAGCACTATATCTGCACTGTGCTCCATTCAGCTGACGTGAGAAGAAGGCCACTGGTTGAAGAAGTCCCTCCTCCTTCTTCACCGACAGAACAGCTCCCACTCCAGTAGCACTGACATTGCTTTCCAAAACATAAACATCAGAAACACAAGGCACAAACAAACACACACTAGAAGTCAACTTATTACACAGAGATCCTGAAGGCCTCCATCATCAGGCTTGTTTACTTTACCTCTCCAGTTGCATTCCAAGATGTCGAGAGTGTGAGATTAGAGGACAAGCCGTGGTAGTCCTTAAGAAGCGCCTTTAAAAGCCTATGAGACCCAAGTAAGCCCTCGGTTGCTTCCTGGACTTAGGATATAGGTGTTCCCTGATTTCCCTCACCCTAGCTTCCGGCACACTTATAACTCCTACCCCAACAATGTGACCCAAAAAATCCAACTTTACACTACCAGAACTACATTTCTTCCTCTTGCACTTAAACCCTGCCTCCTTCAGTGCCTCAAACAATCTCCCCAGATGAACCACATGCTCTTTCCAGCTGCCTGATACAGCAAGTATATCCTCAAAGTACACTCTCTCTTGCGAAATCGGAACAACCCACCAGCACAGTGTCCATCAGTCTCTGAAAGACTGATGGGGCATTCGTCAGCCCAAAAGGCATACGCCTGAACCTAAACTTGCCGAAAGGGCACACGAAACACGTCTTATCTCTATCCTTTACAACTACTTCCACCTGGTGAAACCCCTTCAACAAATCCACCTTTGACATCATTTTTCCTTTTCCCACCATCTCAATCATTTCTTCAAACCCTGGTATGTATAAGGCTCTTTCACTGTTAGAGAACTCTCACTCCCCTATCCTGCTTCCTTACCGCCACCAAGGGTGACGCCCATGGCCCATCACATCTTTCAATTACCACACACATCTCCAAACTACCTAATTGCTTTCTCACTTCCTCCCTCATTAACACGTACGCACAACTCAACCTGGAGTACAACTTCTCCACCCACTCATCAGCATCAATCTCACACTCCCTCATTATCCTTTCAAAATACAGCCCCAAATCCACTGACTCCTTAACCACACCCAAACCCAACAGTTTCTCCATCTGCCTTTCCTTCTCATTTCTTTCATTTTCTTCCATTCTTTCCTTCCTGGCCTCTTTCTCTGCCGTATGTCTCTCATTCTCCGCCTCTCAGCTCTATCCCTGTCCACCTCAGTCATCTGCCCAAACATTTCTCTCAATTCCAACCTCCTTCCTTCCTCATCAGCTCTCCTGAGCTCCGCCTCTACACTCCTTTTCAACTCTTCTTCCTTCCTCCTCTCATCCTCCAGCTTCATTCTTTCCTCATTCCTCTCAGCCATTAACTTCAACACTTCCACTATGTCCGGAACTTCTTTTTCCTTCGCAGCCATCCCTGTTTCTTCCTCTGTCACCCAAACAGTTACCTCTTCTGGCCCTTCACTTACTACAGCCTCACCATCCTGCTGACTTACAAGTTACTCTTCCAGTCTGATGTTGTATGACTTAGGCTCAAGCACTGGCTTCCTAGATGGCTTGTAAGCAAAGTCCTTCACAGTTGCTGCTGGCTGTATTCTGGCCATCCTTCTCCCCGTTTCCTCTAGTCTTGTTTATGGCATTAGCAGAGAATGTCTTCACCGTCCAACAAAAAATCACAAATAATGAGTTCCAAGAAAAAAATTTCACAAGAATACGATACACCACAACACAGCACAACACAATTGTTCAGTTCGGTAGGTGTCCGATGTCTGGGATTGTAGGTAGGGACCTCCACTATCGCTGTTGCAAATCAGGAAAATCTCACCGCTGCCGCCACCAAATGTGGGCCTGGCTAGGGTTTTTGTCATAGACTCTGTCAACACTCACACTGGAGACAGCACGTAGTTGCTGCCATCAGAATCAATATCATTTTTTTGACTGTTTAAAGTGCACCTTTATCCACCCTAAGGCTAGGTTTAAAACATGAAATAACTTTGACTAAGAACAGAATGTACACACACTGTGATGGGTGACATAATAACAGACTACAAAACGCAAGCACACTATTCATTAAATACTTCACAAATGCTGCAAACATCCAGTCATGATATGGCAACATAAAAATAACTAAGTCCATAAATGGACATCACGCATTGGGTGCAGCTGCATGCACTGACCACAAAAATTAATACGACATACAATGCAAAAAATAATATGACCTACAATGCATAAACAAGTCAGGTACAATCCACACATTCATGAAACTGGGAAAGTACGGCACTTGAATTCCACTAGTCAGACTAACCGAGTTAGTTTTTTTATTATCTGCTTGCACAAAGAGTTATTTAATCTTATGCAGACTTCAAGAATAATGCAAAATGACCGATTGAAATGATGGCCTGCACCTGCCCTATATATTCAAACAAGTCCAGAGGCCCTAATGGAAGTGCCCAACAACAATAACACAAAACAGCAACCGACAATTACATGTTTGACACAAACACACATAGTTACTGTCTCTGTATGACATAAAATGAACAATTGGCAATCACGTTTTTGACACAAAAACATGTTTCTAAAAGTTAGCCATGAATCTGTATGTGTCAGATCCTGCTGAGCCCTTCTCACAAAACCATAATGACAAGCTAACTAATATGGTTCCTTTATGTGGGCTGGCCCACAACCTCTACGACGAAATACAGTTGTAGAGTGCCCCCTAATAACCTTAATAAGCCGCCATTAATTTTAACTTGCTAACCAAAGATTGAGTAGTCTCCAGTGCAGGTGTTGGACTCTACTGTAGCCTACCTTCAAAACAGGGTTCCGTGAAAGTTTCATGAATGTTTTCTAGCTCCATTTTTGCTTCCCATAATGCCAGGTAAGGCTGGAAATTTAGGATACGATACAGCACTCACGCAAAGTTCGTTAAAAACAGTATGTACTGCTTCGCCTGCCCAGTCACTCACACTTGCCCCAAAGTTTTCCTATGTACTTGATTTTGAACTATAATGAGCCATAGGTGTAAACGAAGAATGGCGAAGACGCGCTGTACAAACGGTAACTGTAAAACATAAAGATTGGATTCTTCTGTGGTGGTGCAAATACTGTAAGTATGGATGACAAATTAAATTGTGAATAAAGAAATGTCCAATTGACATGAATCTTTGGACAAAGCTTCAACCTAATTTTTCAACTGCAATAACCTGTTTTATAGTATGATTGTGTCGATCCAATTGAAGATGATTTTTCACCAGAAAATATTAATAGAATAGTTGTTTCTATTATGTATTTATCCTACTAAACTTTGATTGCTAGTTTTATCACCAAACTGTATCGCTATATTTGATACCTGTATTTTTATTATTACTGTTGTACTTACTATTATTGATTATTACTGTTGTGTTTTAGTAGGCTGAAATCCAGGTCTAATAATCATTAATAACAACTTTTACTGATATTTAGATTTTAGTGTTTGCGCTGATACTGCACCACACGCCAGAAATTTAATTATTACTTGCATATTACATTTGATACAGAATGTACATATATTGCTACACCTCTTTGTATACCGTTGCCTATACTGTGGCAGAACCATTTAATAGAACTACATTCCTATATCATTGGTCACTACTATTGGTTGATCACTTTGTATTTTATCAGGTCTTACCTGTTTGAGGAATAAATATTTCGTACTAATACCTCTCGCCAGATTTTTTAGCGGATCTGTCAGTTTGAGAAGAAATATTCCATAACACTTTTTAGAAATATGGTGACAGCATACATTCCTTTATTGCACTCTAGTTTTTTTGTTGACTCAATGACGATCATTTATTTATATATTTTCAGAAACTGGAAATGAGATTTTCAATTTTAGAGTGAGATAGTAAATACTGTTATCCTTACTTTGTTCTCAAGTGATGATAACTATTTATAAAAATTATTTACTTTTGCTGACAGCAAGAATAAACAAAGGAGGGGAATTGGGGAAGTCGATTAAAATTCTTTTACTTTCATGCTTTTGGTTCTGTATAAGCCAATTTATTTTGCTACTTGTATAAGTTTTTCATGCTTAATCTACATTTATTATGCTGCACTCTTGGCCTGTGATAGAATTGGACGAATTGTAGAATTATGCCAGAAGTATGATGTTATTTGGCTAGATTATTATGCCTTGTAATATATGCCTTACATGTAATATAATTGCCATTTGATTCCAGATAATTCTTGGCTAATTTGTTCTATTATATAATTCTATTATGTTGATGTAGGAGTTCAGTTTCGCAGGGGTGGGTAAGGGTTTTCTTGATGTTGATGTTGGTGCATGTGATTTTCTCTCCATACTTTTAGGTCATTTCGAAGAGTTTCAGATGGGCAATATTTTGAGCCTCAAAGAAAAAAGTATCCATGCATTCATTATAAAGTTATGACAAAAAATGTAAAACCACAATTTTATTGTGACGGCACCCACTTGAAGAAAAAGTAAAAATAAAATATTAGGTGATGCCTAGGATTTAAACTTGGGATCCTTGGTTGAAGCTACTGCAACATCCACCATTCTCGACATCAAACCATTGCAATGCTGATCAAAACATCTAAAAAGCAATATTAAAAACGAGGCATAACTAGTAGATTAAAATTACTTATATTGTAACAGATCTTTACTCTCAACAAATAATGGATTAACTTTCCTGAACTAACAATTATTATTCTCAGCTGTCTTGTGCATTCTCTTCACAGGTTTGTTGAGAGATACACAATTAAAAAATTTTTTTTTGACAGTCATCAAAGGAAAGAACACGGACTCCCGTGCTTAATACATAAGCACTCTAACATTGATTAGACAAGTGAGAAACTTGTGGTGTTTAAAAAGACTCATCGTAGCCAAAAACTATATAATTACTATAAAAGAAAAAAATATATAGTAATTTCTGTATCTGAGCAGTGACAGAACTGTATAAGCTATATATACTAACGTACGGTATTCCTTATATTCTTGAGGCAAGAAATAAAATACATGGAAAAGTCTAGACCAACAAATAACTGACGTTTTAAGTATTATTTAGATCACGTTGCTATATTGTTGCTATGTGCATTAAATCAGTAAGTGTGCATTAATTTTTAGCCTAAAGGCAAGAGTGCATTATTTTTAGCCTAAGGTGGGTTTGCAGCAAGTAAAAACACATTATAGAATTACATTCCAAATGAATGAAATTAAGTACAGTTACTTCATAATGACTGTTCTTTATGTTAACATATAGCAGCACCAGGTTTTTATTTTGACTATTTTGATTGGATGGTGATGTTGAACGTACAATTAGAGAAATTCATTGTTGGTGTTTTGTTTATTGAATATAATTTTCAGACTTAGATTGAAGCTGAGACATCTGAGTAGAATAACTGGTGGTTGTGTCAGAACTGAGAATGTTTCCTACTGCCTGATGCTGTGTAGTAGAGGTATGTTCATATTTTTGTAAGGATTCAACAGATCTGTGCTCTGTTATTTGTTTCATTATTTTTTCAGGAACTCCAGCCCGATACAGTTCAGTGGCACCTGTGGCACGAAGACTATGATTAGATTTTGTTCCAGCCGTTAACCAGACTGAATTGTCATCTCTGCTAAACTTCACCAAAAAGCAAAATAGAAAACTTCATTTCTAAACGCTTGTGGTGGCAATCATTTAAAATACTCATCAAGCAAGTAGGCATGGCATCTTTCCCTCCTGTTTCATTTCTCATAAGTGTAACTGTTTTGTTTTCTGAATGCAACTGTTTAAAACTTCCAGAACGATTATTTGATGTATTTTCAGTGTATATATATACATTCTCAATTTTTCAAACTGTGATAATTTCAAATATCTATTCCTCACCACCTTGTAGGCAGCATCCCTTCCCATTGTAAAAAATATGGTTAAAAGTGATTGAGGTGAATGTGTTTCCATGATACCTTCTTTCCATAAAGTGTTTTCTTCTTCGTTTGTAAAAGGCTCAGTATTATTGGATGAGGAGCCAACTCCCTCAGATCGAAAGGTCCGTCCAACGTATTGTGTAAACCATCCAATAAATGGCAATCCTTCGAAAGAATATTCGGACATTCGGGATTTTTTCGACCTCATGTATTGTAGAAGGCCAGAAAACAGCAAATACTAAGTTTTGGGAGGGTACAATTCACCATTTGTTTTTCTTGCTTCGACAGCAAATCTCTTTAGCCAGTAATTGAGGGCTGTAGGCTCTTGAACTGTCAACAGGTCAAGAGGACATTTCTCCACTTCATTGGTGTTGTGATGGGTTACCCTGTTTTCAAATACAGTTGTTGCCCATTTTGTACTTGCTTGGGTTTTAGGAAGTACAAATTTACTTTCAAGCTGTTTTAGTTTGTTACTGCTGGATGAATAAAATCGTTTGCTATTATGACCTGAATTCTAAATTTCATCATCATTTTTCTTCAAAATATAGATGTCTCTTCCGAAATAAAAGATAGAGGTACAGTAGGAGCATTTACTGGTATACTAACCGTTGTTACCATTTCTTCAGCCATTCGTTTAGCTACTTAAAATGGTTACAGTAGCAACAAAGAAATAGAGCATGCGCAACGTGATCTAAATTAGTTAAAGCACGGGCGTCTCATGCACTGGTCGAAATCTACCAGTGCACTCGAACCCGTGCTTTAACTATTACATAAACTTGAGTGTTTCATTTTAGGTCTTCAAAGTAAACACATAACAAAACAAAAAACATTACAAACTTATAGATAATCATATCTTATCTTGTTTTAAAGTCAACTTAAAACATTTTATTCACTCAATATTAAATGGTACAACATAATTAGATAATTGTAGTAATCATAATCTGACGAATAGTATCTCATTACCTGGTAGTTGGTGAAGTTGAAGATGACCAAACGAAGTGAACAACACTATTCCATGCTGAAGATAAGTATCCATACAAAAGTATTAGGAAATTACAGAATATTTTCATTAATCCATTTGAAGAATGTGATTTGTCCTGTCATAAATGGTGAATTAAAATTTAGCAGATTAAACTTTAATTTTGAATTTTAAAGTACTAACAATTAATCCTAATATAGGTAGTTGGTGATCTATAATTTGTTTTCAATTAACGTAATCAAACAATGGGTTACTGAGAAAGTCTAATTATGATAAAGCCTTAAGCTTTCATCAAGCTTGAACATGAATGACCTGACCACTAGCACCATTGCTTTTAATTACAATACTAATGTACTATACACTGATAAAATATAAGCTTGAATTTCAGTTGGGTCAAAATAAGTATGTGAAGCACAACACTAACTTGGATATACAAACCTACCCTACGTGTTTATTATACATACATATACGCATTATGGATTGTAGGAAAATAGAGAAGACTTTCTGAAGTTGCATATCTGATACAGGTACAGTATTTTTTAATCACATTTTCAATTGTTGAGTGCTATTCCTAATAATTAGCTTACCAGTACCCCTCAGGGTCACAAATGATAACATTACTTTACTGTACTTCAATAGATATTTTGTAAACATCTTTGTAACTTTAGTTATCCACACACTATTCTAACTATTCAACTACGATTTTGTATTACATCACATCAGTAATTGAAGCTCATTGATGTAACTGTGTTTTAAACCACCGAAAAATTTTTAACTGGCTTAATTAAAAAGTCCATAACAGATCAATTACCAACACGTATAAATTACTACAAGAATTTCCTACAGCCACTAGTTATTAGAAATGGTTTAGATTTTTGTTAACTTGTTTATTCAACAAACTTGGTCTGTATGCTAATCTAATCTATTCATTTAACTTTAAGTAAAACAACAATAAATATCTATACAGAATTAAAAATATGTGGTCGCCACCAGGAATCGAACCCAGGATTACTTGCTTAACGCACAAGCACTTTGCCACTCAGCTATGACAACCAGCCGGCAAACAAACACTCCAATTGTGTAATTATACTGTTAAGGGGTACTGCTATGCTCCAGTCTCACTCTCAACAAACTAATAGAAAAAATTTAAAAAAATATTTTTATTTATCCGTTGAATTTTTTACTCCACTAATTTATCACTCCACAATTTCTTTCTCAGCATTTTTTTTACTCTTGGGACCTGGTTTAATAGTGAAGACCCACCCTACCCATCTTTGGGTCCTGATTTAATGGTGAGGACCCATCCTTGGGTTCTCATTCAATAGTGGGTACCCATCATTGCGACCTGGTTTAATAGTGAGGACCCATCTTTGGGTCCTCATTCAATAGCGGGGACCCATCCTTGTGTCCCGATTTAATAGTGAGGACCCATCCTTAGGTCCTGATTTAATTGTGGTTAAAGAATGAAAACCCATCCTTGGGACTTAATTCAAGAATAGGGAGTCATACTTGAGTTGAAGTAACAAATACATCCACTAGTAGATAGTAAGTCAGGGCTGATGTATTTTTTTGTTTAGATTGTATGCTAAAGTTATCTATTACATTTTAATTATCAGTATATAAAAAAATATCTACAATAAAACTATGTTATTCCTGGATTCCATCTTCTAAAGCAGAGATATTTATATAATACTGATTATACTGACCCTATTTTAAAGCATCACAAAGAAAGTAAGTCGACTTAAAAAACCCATTTTTAACATATGAAAACTGAACTATATTGGTATAAAAATGCATACGTTTATTGAAATGTGTGGGGAAAATGCTTTATAATTTTCCATTTTCTTTGAAAAAAATAGTTAAGAATATTTCAATATTAATAAGAATGTGTATAACATTTCTGAATAAGTCTGCAGAGTAACTTTGACGCAACGGCATAATTTAACTACCCTGTAAACTTCTTGATCAGAGACATACATTACATAATAGATAACCTTTGATCAACAAACTACTGTAAAATGTTCTTCAATAAATAGTCCTTACTACATAACTTGACAGATAAAACATTGAAAAAGAATAAGAGAAATATAAAAAACGGATACACGCAAAATAAGTACTCATATTGCTAATATAATAATTTATGATTGGTCAACTATAATACTGTAGTTGTTGGTACACGATTTACTATTATTACTACTATATTATCATAATTATTATTACGCTTAAGTTTTCTTTCCTTATTGTCCTGAAGTGCAAAGACATTAAATATCATTAGAACGATGAATATGAACTGGCAATAAACCTTAATATAACTTAATTGAAATCTGTTCTCACAATATAGCTAAGTTAAAAAAGTTGGCTTGTTTGTAAAGTATCCAAATCTACTAATAGACTTACTTCTAGCCTTTTTACAATAACTATGCCACTTGGACAAAGTTGGAGCTCCATCATGCTCAAGTGATTCATATCCTCTGTTAATTCTTGTCGAGGATAAGCACTAATCAACGAAAACACAGTGACCCTGCCAAGTAGCTGAAATATAAGATTATAGTATTAGTGGCTGTGTATATCCTAGCATTTCAAATAAAAGTATTTAGCTTAAAGATACAATATCATCTTATAAAATTAGAAACAAACAACATACCCAATGACCTCCCATAAAATGGTGTTAAACCATTGTTCAATGTATATACAAACTAACTCAAAGTATGAGCTGCTTCAATAAAGATGTAAAAGAATAGGACATACCAAAGTAACTCGATTTCTTAATTTTAGTAAACTGTCCTCTGGTGACATCTCCAGGACTTGAGTAGATCCTAATGGTAGACGTAATTGAACGCGACATTGCCTGAAATTTAACAACAATAAAGCAGAAAACAAACAAACAAACAAATTCACTTTGTAAAGTTAAAGCAAAATGTCATATCTCTGACATAGAAATTATATGTTGTATTGTATATACATGCCATAATAAAAATCTCAATCTCAACACTAAGCAGATATTAAGTCAAGCACTTACTACATACTCATTAGACTCGACACATAACCCTCATATTAGTCATAGTTTATTTAGTCCATGTATTTGTGCCTTATGACCACATTCATTCCAGTTCTGTTAAATTAAGGCAGACCGTCTTATTTTTTACATTTTGTGCAAGACTGTGCACAAACGAAACACTTAAAAAAAAGTATCAGTCCATTTCTAAAGTGTAACTACGTAGCCGTTGTGACCATACTTTAGCTAACAAGTACAGAACTACTTTCTTAACACAATTTCTCGAGTACTGATAGTTTCTGTGGTCTCTAATATCACATCCTGACTATCTGAGTTACCAGTTGCTTTTTGACAACTAGCACTTACAGTTACTATAAACGGCCAAGTTTTTAAATTACGTCTGGTAAAGGCCTAAATACCATAGTAACCTTTTGCCACAGAATTTTTCGACTTGAAAAAAAAAAAGAACTGAAAAATTCTGTTTAGTGGAGTTCTGGGAAGGAGTAGACCATGAAGGAAAGAAACACAAAAACATCAGGGTCAAAGTACAAAATGACATACATACATTTACACATATATATACACAAACAAGAACCCCCAATTTTCAATTAAGTTACTCCTGATACTGTCTCGATTGCTTCGCTCGCTCACCAATTATCATACTTTGTAATGCCACATTATTTTCACCTCTACTATCAGCAGCTATGAGTATAATTAGGTAATAGCTTTCAGGGAAAAACCCCATGTAAACAGACTTAGTAGAGTAGGCTCATTTGTTCATGATCTAATCTCATAATTCTAGTTAATGACAAAATGTAAGTAAGTCTCTCTTGACATCATAAATTCTTAGCTGAAAATGTAATTAAGTGCGTCAATTAGAAATATTGTGACAGTTGTGGGGGTGCTCGCCTTGCGCACAATGTCGCGAACGCCACAGTTCTGGTAGGCAACGAGATATCGCTGCCACCAGAGTTCAGCAAGAGGGGGTTGGCCTCACTTTGAGCTTTTAATAAAATTGCTACCGTAAACTGAACTGATTACAACACGTGGCGAGTGAGCTTATATATATATCGCTCACTCGCCAATCGACCAATGACCGTGATACACACATTCAATCACAACGATGGCACAATATGCTGCAGGTGACCTGCGCACAACAACTCTGCACTCAATGTTCTACGTGACACACAACTCGACTAAGACATACAATGTTCTGCACAACACGACTATAGCTAAACACGCAATGTTCAATGTGAATGTTCTTGACTCTTGAATGTGGGCTGGCCCACATCTCCCCCCTCCTCCATTGACAGACTGGTGTCTCCGACACTGCAACCTTGGTGGCACCTGCTTAGGTCGTCTGCCACGACATTCTTTGCTCCGCTCTGATACACTACATCAAAATGGAACTCAGATAACTTTAGAGCCCAACCATACACTCTCCTGTTCTTCTGCTTTCCCGATTTGAGCCACTCTAGACCCCGGTGATCTGTAATAATGATAAACCGCCTACCATACAGGTAAAACGCAAAATACTGTACCGACTCGAACAGTGCTAAACCCTCCAACTCTTGGGCGCTGTATCTGACTTGAGCCCCTTTCAACTGTCTCGAGAAAAACGCCACTGGTTTCCATTCATCCTCTCTCTTGACCGACAGAACCGCTCCTATCCCTGACGCACTGGCATCACATTCCAACCAGAACTCATCCTCCTTGCATGGAACATTCAGACATACATGGTTACATAAAGACACACACAACTTACTAAAGGCCTCCAGCATGGAGTCAGACCACTGCACCTCCCCTGGTGACGTCTTCGCCGTGTGCGATGTCAGAAGCGAAGACCACCTGTGGAAACCTCGTACAAACCTCCTGTAATATCCCACAAGACCCAAGAAGGCTCTCAGCTGCTTTCTGGTCCGTGGCAACGGGTGATCTGCTATTGCCTTGATCCTCGCCTCCGGCACACTCATTACGCCATCTCCAATGACATGTCCCAAAAATACCAATCTTCTTTTCCCAAAAATGCACTTACTCCTCTTACAGGTTAACCCTGCCTCCTGCAATACCTCGAACAACTTTCTTAAGTGCCTAACATGAACTTCCCAACTAACCGAGACAACCAACACGTCGTCTATGTAGACTTTCGCAAAGTCCTCACATTCAACAAGCACCTCGTCCATCAGACGTTGGAATATCGACGGGGCATTACACAGCCCGAACGGCATTTGCCTATATTGGTACTTGCCGAATGGGCACACGAAGCTTGTCTTCTCTCTATCCTTCAACTCGACTTCTACCTGGTGGAACCCCTTGGCCAAATCCACCTTTGACAGTACTCTACCGCTCCCAACTTTCTCCAACATCTCTTCCAACCCAGGAATATAATATGGTTCTTTTAACGTCACATCATTTAACTTCCGATAGTCAACACACAATCTAATCCCTCCTCCAGCCTTCTTTACGGGGACCAACGGTGATGACCAACAACTACTGCTACGCTCAATTACCCCGCACTCCAACAGACTATCCAACTCTCTCTTCACATCCTCCCTTATACCCATCGGCACGGAATACGGCGACTGCCTTATGGGTGGGCTGTCCGCCGTGTCGATGTTCATCTTCACCCTATCCGTGCTACCTGGCCTATCCGAGAATACATTCCCAAACTCTCCTAACAATGCATCTAATTCCTCTTCCACAAACCCTGCACACTCTTCCTTCAGCACATTCCTCTCTTGATCTCCCTCTTCTGGCACCAAATCCAACCTCCTTATCTCTGCTCTCTCTCTATACCTCTTCAAGCAGTTTACATGCACAACCTTTGCATGCTTTTCACTCCCGACCTTCCCTATCTTGTAATTCACTACGCCTAGTTTTCCCAACACTTTATATGGGCCCTCCCAGGAGTCGGCCAACTTGCACGACATCCCAGGGACCCTGTACAGCACCAAATCTCCCTCTTTAAACGTCCTCATCTTGCAACCCTTGTTATAATACTTCCTCCTTCCCTCCTTACTCTTGCTCAGCCCCAACGCCGCACAGTCCCTCATACGCTCTAACCTGTCCATCAACCCTACTACCCAATCACATACATTCCTCTCCTTTCCTTCCATCTCGTAAATCCCATGGTATAGGGCGTCCAGTGGGGTCCTCACCCTGAACCCAAATACCACGTCAAAAGGACTAAATTCGCTATCACTATGGGGCATTTGTCGTAGTACATACAATGCCAACGGCACTTGGCCCACCCAGTCAACCTTGCTCTCAATGCACTTGCCTAACACACTTTTGAGCGTACCATGCATACGTTCGATCATTCCATTCGACTGGGGATGATACGGGGAGGTTCTTAACTTCTCAATCCCTAGTAACTGGCATAGTTGTCTGACCACTCTACCGCAGAACTGTGAGCCTTGGTCCGACAATAGTACTTCGGGTATGGCAGTCCTTGAGAAAATGCTCCAAAGGCCCTCAGCTACAGATCTAGCAGTAACACTACGGAGGGGTATGGCCTCAGGCCACCTAGTCGCCATGCAGATGTAGGTTAGGAGAAACCTACATCCCCCCTTGCCCTTAGGGAGTGGACCTACCAGGTCCACTGCTACGCTTTCAAAAGGCTCTGTTAAGATCGGCCTCTCCACCACTGGAGCCTTACTCGGTCTGCCCTTACTCCTCACCTAGCAGACACTGCAACTGCTGCAATGTTCCTCAATATCTCTAATCATGCCCGGCCACAGAAAATACCTCCCCACTAACTTAGCCACTTTCCCTCCACTCAAATGACCACATCTCTCGTGCGCCATCTCCAAAATCCTCATCCTAAATTCCTTCGGTACCACTATTACATCTGCAAACTCCTCCCACGACACATATATTCCCCTCAACAACAATTCCTTCTTCCACTTAAACCCTCTCTCTCCTCTGCTCCCTAGTTCCCTCCAAGTCCTCAGACCATCATCTGACAATAACTTCTCTCTAAATTCCTTTCCATCTTTACCCTCCTTCATAGGCCCAACCTCTCCTGCTAACCTGCTAAACTCTCTATCACTCTCGCTCACAACTACAGACTCTAACTCCTTCGGCTCTCCTTCAATCTCCTCATTCTCCTCCACTACACTCTCCCTCAAGCTCCCTTGCTTCGATTCTTCCTCCCCCGGTTCATCCCAAGATTCCTCCTCACCACCCAACTCCTCATGATCAGACTCCTCCACAGTGCACCACAAATCCTCCACCTCTGCATCCTCCTCACATCTATCTAGTTCGGCTTCAGCCTTGGCCTGACTGCGGGTCAGTGCCTTGACTTCTGCCTCCTTGGTCACACTCGCCTTACACTCCTCACTGTACTCAGTGATAGCTTGAGTAAATGCTCTTGCTTCCTCACCATCTCTCAGGTTCAGGGGAACTATGCTGATGACCCCATCACCTTCTCTCTCATCTATCATTGCGAGCTGTGTCCTAACCAACCCTCCTATCTCAAACTCCACAATGGTACTCCTGTGAGCCTTCCTAGCCCCATGCACATCTGCGACATGTATCTCTCCACAATCCTTATACCCTTCTCTCAACAACGACCTGGGCACGACTCCCACACTCGCCCCAGAGTCCACCAAAACTCTACACTGGACTCCATTCACCGTCCCCCATGCTATATTGTCCTTCCTATCTCCCACTATCACAGTAGCAACCTTTCCCCCTGTTCCTTCCTTTTTCAAGTTGGTTCCAACCTTCTTGCTAGGGCACTCAGGGCTACGGTGCCCTGGTTTTCCACAGCTGAAGCACGTAACAGCTCGGGTCTCTGCCTTAGGTTCCACCCTGTACTCAGCCCTACTACTGTGGTTTGATTTCCATTTACTCTCCTTGCATTCAAACGCCCTGTGGCCCTTACTACCACAATTAAAACACATTAACTCTCTACTCCCATATCCGTCCTTTTGTTCTCCTCTATACCCTCTTCTCTCAGGGTTGTACTCTCCCATCCAGGGCTTGTAAAAGTTACCCTTCTGCCTGCCAGCAACCCATGTCTCCCACATCTCTCTCAGCTCCTTCAAGTTTGTAATGGACTTGGTCTCAAGGTACACCTTCCCTGGTTGGGGCATGACCCTCCTGGTCACAGCCACGGCCAAAGCTAAGACACACTGGTCCAATGTTGCACATCCCTGCAACACTCCCTTGCAGACCTTGACTATCTGCTCACAAGCATCCCCTCCCGTTAGGTGTTTGAGTCCTTCCCCTGACAGCTCGAACAGGTGGCGACCGTAGGTGAGGGTAGTTTCCCCCACGGTCTTAAGCAAGGCCTGTTTAACTACACTATACTCGGCTTCATCATCTCTCTCAGCCGCCACTCTTGCACACAACTTCTCTGGTAGTCGGGGATATAGCCTCTCTGCCCAGCTTCTCTCGTCCACCCTGCACTCCCTCAGTATCCTCTCAAACTTCATTAGATAGTCTCCCAACTCAGTACCTTCCTTGTACGACCCCAACGCCTTCATCTTCTCCACCTGTAGTTCCTTCGAGTCTCTCCTTTCTTCTTCTACCCTTCTCCTCTCCACATTCTCTGTCTGTACCCGTTCTGCCTCTGCCCTCATAAATTCCCTTTGTCTCTCGGCTTCTTCCCGCCTACGTTCTCGTTCTCTCTCTTCTCTCCTTTCCTCTCCCCTTCTCCATTCTCTTTCTCTCTCTTCCCTTCGTTCCTTCTCCGCCTCTTCTTTTCTCTCATCCCTCTCCATCATATACCTCATTAGCTTACTCAACTCTCCCTCCTCTCTTCTAGCCATATCTTCCCCTTCACTCAACTCCTCCACTTCTATAATATCTCCTTCCAACCCTGGTCGCCTCTCCTGCCCCTCAATGCCACTTACTACCTCCTCAGTGTCCGTATCTGGGGTGGCCCTACTCTCGGCTGGTCGCGTCGGATAGGGGGATCTCTTCTGGAGGACAGGTTTACTGTGAGGTCTGTAGTCAGAATCCACCGGTGGCAACTTCTTAGAGTGTCTCTTCCTAGTCGCCACGGCTTCAACGTCAGTCATGGGAAGATGAGTGTTCCTTCCTCCCTGCTAGCGACCTGTACAAAATAATAAAACAATGACAATAGAAATCAACAAAGAGACGGTTACACTTCCAAAATAATGATACAAAAAAAAGTGATACAACACGAATACCAAACTGTTAAGGTCTCGACCCTGTCCAGTCAGGAATGTTCCAATGCCGCCGTAGCCCAAAGGAAATGGGAGCTTCCACAACCGAAGTTAGGATGCTGTGATGGGGTGTCTGGTCGCTGCCGAAGCCCACCTAGAATGGAGCACCACGACCGTGGTCTGGATGCTGTGACAAGATGCCCGAAAGCGTGTAGGACGAATCCTAGAAGTCTTCAGGGAACGTATCCCTCTCGGTCCTTCGTACTGGTTGAAGTCCCTCACGAACTCGTTCGCTCTGGGTCCTTACTGGTGATCCCCCTGGGAACGTCTTCCTCCGGAGAATCCCACCGCTGCCACCAAAAGCTGTGGGGGTGCTCGCCTTGCGCACAATGTCGCGAACGCCACAGTTCTGGTAGGCAACGAGATATCGCTGCCACCAGAGTTCAGCAAGAGGGGGTTGGCCTCACTTTGAGCTTTTAATAAAATTGCTACCGTAAACTGAACTGATTACAACACGTGGCGAGTGAGCTTATATATATATCGCTCACTCGCCAATCGACCAATGACCGTGATACACACATTCAATCACAACGATGGCACAATATGCTGCAGGTGACCTGCGCACAACAACTCTGCACTCAATGTTCTACGTGACACACAACTCGACTAAGACATACAATGTTCTGCACAACACGACTATAGCTAAACACGCAATGTTCAATGTGAATGTTCTTGACTCTTGAATGTGGGCTGGCCCACAACAGTTAAAAGGATAAATAAGAATTTTTTGTTTAGCGGAAAGTTGTGGAGAGTACACTAAAATCACAAGTGATGAACCCGGCCATTAATTCCACTGTGTTTAGTCTATAAAGATAAAATCAAAAAGTCACACTGAAGAACCGATAATATAACTATACAGCTTTCTATTACTTTCATCACTGATGTCCTTTCTATTGTCATTTTACCTAGCTACAAATTTATGATAGAAAATTTCCTCTATATTAGATATCAATTTATCCAATTTTCTTGAGTTGTAATAAATTTCTCAATGTACACCAAACCAGCCAAGACTTCAGAGCAATCATATAAAAATATTACGACAGCATGCTGACCTAACTAGGTTGTTCAGAAACTTAATATTTTTTTTCAATGAAAAAAAAAATGTATATTAAAGAAAATGTGATTAAAAATGTAGAAAACTCTGATATTAGTTTTACATATTCTCATCTCATACTATTTAACCATTCATTTGTTTGATTGTGACTAAATCATGTAAAACAAGCAAATTCTGACAACTTTACTGGGAAAAAATGTCATTGTTTTGAAAATTAAGTACTTATAGTGTGACATTAGCAGTGACCTTCGCCATTGTTTGTCCATATCATGTTTCAAAGACAACTTTGTATCACAAGGACGTGTATATGTTATGAATAGGTTAACAGAGGTGTTTTAATACTTATACAAAATACGCACTTGACACGATGTTTGACTTGTGGCGATGGAATAGGAGTATCAGATAATTTGTCAGTAGGCTTGATATCTATAATGATAATACGACTCATTAAACAAATGCACTAATCACTTAATTACTGACGGAAAAGCAAGCCTATTATAAAAATATTCAAAAAGTATTAAATATGATAATACAATTATGAAAGCTAAGAAAAACACTAATTTTTTATGCTATAATAATAATGTACTGTTAACTAATTCAAACAGATTAATATAGTTGTAGAATTGGACAATTATCAAACATTTAAGTAAACATTTTCCAATAAATGAAACAAAATTATGTAGATTTACATAATAACTAGGCAAGTGAAGCAAGCAAATACATTATAATTAGGGGTGTAAAAATTATTATTCTTGTCAGTATCTTCAGCAGAATCAGCATAGTGCAATAGAAAACACTAAAATCAAAAGCATAGGGGGAACATCACACGATAAGAATTCACAGCAGAGTGAGCTGTCAAAATTGTGCATAAAAATGCTCTTTCTTAAAACATAATTTAACTCAGTTTATGCAAGCTACACAAACAAAATAATTTTTAATCAAATGGCTAAACCACCAATTGCAATCAGTTAAGAATATAATGAGCTAAACGTTTACAACTGATCAAAGTTTCAGGAGATGCAGGTAAGATGTGGCGACCATATAGCACAACTTATTTTTTGTGGACAACTTTAAATTAAAAAACAAACTAACAAACAAAAACATTATACAAACCATGGCTTGGAGAAGAATTACTGCGTTCATCTTCATTGTTCAAAGTATCATCATCTTTTTTGTCAAGAGTTTCATTAATAAGCTATTAATAAATATATATTTTTGAATTAAAAAATCTTATGATATACATTTTCAAGAATTAGATTTAACAGTTTTAAGATATACCATTTCCTGGGTGCAAATATAATCCTATAAGCTTCTCCCAATGAGGGAAAACTACCAAAAATAATTTGTATACTATTCAAAATAATTTAGCACACTATTCAGATCACTTTTTTTTCAGCACCACACACATAATTTCGCAAACTAATGTTACAATTTATGAATAGAGAATTGAAGTTACGTCTGGTAAAGGCCTAAATACCATAGTAACCTTTTGCCACAGAATTTTTCGACTTGAAAAAAAAAAGAACTGAAAAATTCTGTTTAGTAAAGTTCTGGGAAGGACTAAACCATAAAGGAAAGAAACACAAAGCAGCACAATTATTGAACTATGGCAGTAGACATCCTACAAATGGCAAATTATTCAGTGGCCATCGTGATTAAATTCTTGGCTAACTAAATATTGTGCCTACTGCTGATGCATGTTTAATTAGCTGCAATTGACGCGAAGTTATTGCTAGTGTAGAAGCTCTGCGGAGATTCTACGCTATTTCCTTACTTTTATTATATTGTATCTTCAGATTGCATTTATTGAAGTTGCAAAACATACCCTGTAATTTATTAGGCGCCTGGCTATGAGGTTTGGCAGTAATTGACATTCAAGTTTAATGATCATGGATTGGAGCAGGTTTGTGTGAGGATAAACTAAAAATAATTAGTACTGAGCTGACAAAAAACTTCAAAATATAGTTTCAGATAATGTCAATGGAACCTGCAATAACGGTGATGCCAATGAGGTGGTGGCCACACCACCAGAAATAGTAGAACCAAACACGGCTACACTGCAGCTAAGACAGAAATCTTTTCAGTGTCCAAGCACAGAAAAGTTTCAACAACCACTTACCAACACACATTGTAACCATAAGTAATGTTGTAATTAGTGTGTGACTATCGTGTGATTGTCATGTGATATGTAAATTAGTGTGAGTTTTTGATGAATAGATGAGCGGACAAATGTTCCATAAGTAATCCATCTGACTTCAATTACGGAATATACAGTGAGAGGAGAGAGTGTACAGAGATTAATAGTGGTTATGGACAATGACGACAAAAACGAAGCTAATTTATTGGCCATAAAGCAAGTAGTAGGAAAACATGTGAGGGATTTGACAGGACCAGCTTGATTAGTCTTGGATGATGTGGGACCATTACAGAACAGAACCACAGGAGGTGCGAGTAGAAAGAACACAAAAGATGAATCAGCCAAAGTGATACAAGATAAATTCTATGCTTTGTGTGTCAAATGTTAATTAGTGTACAGGAACATCCGTGAGGGTGGGACTTGTCAAAACAAATTGCTGTGAGTCACAGTTGAGATTCAGCCCCACCTATTTCACATTTTTGGATTCATTGAGATTTATTTAGTTTAGGAAAAAATTACCTTAGACTCTCCTTATACTGTATGTCAGTCACTTGAAGTCATAGAGAATTTTTTTGAATCATACATCAATAAGCATTCTACGATAAATAGGTAACAAAATAGCTGTGAAAGACGTACACATTTTTGTGTATGTCCATCATGTACCTCCAATAAGTAGTACCATTTTAATCTTAATCATCACGTACGGTATTTGAGCAATAGGGAATAATTTTAAAACGTTTGATTTATGGCCAATATTTCTGTCAGGACTGTTAACTATATATATGAAGTAGACACTGTCATGATTATGCTGGATGGTGATGATCTACTTAAGCATTGCCTTGGTTGAAAAACAAATCTTGCAAAACGACTAAAAAACTGTGTGAAATGTAAACTACCATTGTTTTGCACTCATAATGGTGACTGCTTTGATTTGCAGTATCAGCCAAAATTTGACTACATTCAATCCCAATATGAATAAATAAAACTATTATACTCACCACTTTCACTAATTTCACATTACCTCTCATTTTATCAAATTAGAGCATTAGAGAATGCTAACAGGGTAAAAATATAGCAAGAAAAATGAAATGGCTCTGAGAATAAATTTCATACACAAATGTATACTCATGTCAACTTATAAAACGTCATTAAAGAGTATATGTTATATTTCGACTTGTACACAGAGACAAAATGGGACAAATTAAATCATCGTGTAGTATAAATACTAGAAAAAAACCCAATGCAATTCTTATTTCAGTAATATGTTAGTTAAATTCCCTGAAATGGATGGAAATAGGAAAGAA